>Ga0209694_1000053_pt1 | contig 223314 bp, 185 predicted proteins | sample GluameincwithD2O_FD_187499 | JGI IMG/M metagenome (GOLD analysis project Ga0209694, IMG submission 187499) | Mouse cecum microbial communities from Vienna, Austria - Glucosamine amended microcosms incubated with D2O (SPAdes) (version 2) | ecosystem: Host-associated > Mammals > Digestive system...
CAATCCAACGGCCCCGAACCGGCGCGAAACGCGCTTATTTACGGGAAAACCGAAAATAACACCCCGACACGCCTACTGCCACAACGGCAAACCAGCAACATAATCAACACATTTTGACCTATATGCCGATTATTCTGTGTAAAAGGGGATGTCTGGGTGCCTGGTTGTGTCTCTATTTACGTCAGAGTAGTTGTCGAGATGTGTTACGCGAGATGCTGGATCGCCTGCACGAGTCCGACGACGCCGCTGACCCAGAACGGCGTGAGCAGGAGGGCCAGTATGGCGATCTGCCATTTGCGCGTCATCGAAACATAGGCGATGAATTCGCGCAGCATCGCGTTCAGCGAGAAATACCAAGGGGTCTTCGAACCATAGCCGACGGCGTTCATCTGCAGTTTCTTCGATAGCAGCAGCGCGCGGAATACATGGTAGCCGGTGGAGACAATGGCCGTCTTCCCGTTTGGATCGGCGAACAGATTCCGTGAGAACAGCAGATTCTCGCGGGTGTTGCGTGAGCGCTCCTCGCAGATGGTGTTTGCCGGCTCTGCGCCGTGAGCGAGCGCCCATGCCTTCATTGCCACGCCTTCGGGAACGTCTTCGCCTGCGCCCTGGCCGCCGGAGAGGATGAGCCGCGCGTGCGGATCCTGCCGTTGGATTTCGATTCCCTTGGCGATGCGTTTTTGCAGCAGAGGGGGGACCGTCTCGCCGAAGAGCCCGGAACCGAGCACGACAATCTGTGCGATGTTCCTCGCTTTGCCGAAATGGATGAGATTGAGCGCGGAGGAGAGGCAGTAGATGGCGAGCTGGGCGGCGAAGTAGAACGTGCATGCGGAAAGCACGCCGAACACCCAGTTGACGGCGTCGTTGTGCACGCTCGCGACGATGGCCGGGAATACCAACAGGTCGAAGCAAATAAGCACGCCCAGCGCCAGCGACAGGCAATTGGCGGGGGAGAGGCCCTCGCGTCGCAGGAGTCGAATGCCTTCGGCGATGAGGAAGATGCCAAGGGCGAACGGAAACAGCAGCAATGCCACGGCGACGAGGGAGATGGCGATGAGCGCCAAGGTGCCGAGCAGGGAACCGGTGACATACTGAGATGCCGTCATGAGCAATACGATCGAGGTGGCCCCGATGCCGAGCAGCATGACGAAGGCGGAGAACCCGGACCACAACGAACGGCGGTTGAATGCCATGGTGAGCGCGAAGAATGTGACGCCAACGAGCAATGGGCACCATGTGAGCAGGGTTGTCATTGCGGAATCGGCTTGCATGGGGTCTCCTTATGAGTGGATGAGCGACTATCATATGATAGCCAAATTCGGGCTGTGCTGAGTCCAGTACGCGTCGCGGCGGGGAATGCCGGTGCGGCCGCCCGGCGGTGCATTACAATGATTGGATCGGACGAACGGGAGGCGATATGGGGCAGACGCTCGATAACAAGGCATTGGTAATAGGCGTCGCGTCGAGCGCATTGTTCGACCTGGGTGAGAGCGACCGGATCTTCCGCGAGGAGGGTGTTGAAGCCTACGAACGATATCAGAACGAGCATTTGGACGAACCGTTCCGTTCTGGTGTCGCGTTCCCCTTCATTTCGAAATTGCTTGAGTTCAATTCAGTCTTCGACGGCGATGATCAGGGTGTGGAGGTGGTGGTGCTGTCGCGCAACAGTCCGCGCACCGGGTTGCGTGTGATGAACAGCATCGAGCATTACGGGCTCGACATCACTCGTTCGGTGTTCCGCAGTGGCATCTCGCCCTTCGAGTATATGAAGGCGTTCGACATGGCGCTGTTCCTCTCGGCGGATGATGCGGATGTGCGCGAGGCCGTGGCCGAGGGATTCCCAGCCGGCTGCGTGCTGCCGCTCAGTGGTTCCGGAAACCGCGGCGATGGAACCGCGGCGGAGGCGACGCATGTGCACGAGTCGGGCGAGGAGCTGCGTGTGGCCTTCGACTTCGACGGCGTGCTCGCGGGCGACTCGGCGGAGCGCGTGTTCCGTGAGGCCCAGGTGAGCGACCCGGCCAATGCGCTCGAGAAATACAACGAGCATGAGGCTGACCTGGCGAACAAGCCGATCGAGGAGGGGCCGCTCAAACGGTTGCTTGAGGGCATCAACATACTGCAGAATGCGGCACGTGAATACAAGGAGGCCAATCCGGCGGCCCAGACCCCGAACCTGCGCGTCGCGCTCGTGACGGCGCGGAGTGGCAAGGCGCAGAAACGGGCCGTGAACACGTTGGAGGACTGGGGGCTGACGGTCGACGACGCGTTCTTCCTCGGAGGCCTGAACAAGGCGCCCTTCCTCAACCGCATGCAGCCCGACATCTTCTTCGACGACCAGATGGGCAATCTCGACCGGTACACACTCTCCATACCCTCGGTGCACATCCCGTTCGGCGCGCGCAACGGGGAATAGGTCGACGACGGGTGGCTAGGCAGAACCGGGGGCGCTATGTGGTCACGCGGTGGATGATTGCGGGGCATCATAGAATTCACAATGTGCATGTTATGCTGGAACAATGCAACCAAATAAGACGCTGAGCGTGAACGGCGAGCCTTTCGAAGTGCTACGGCTGCTTGGGAAAGGCAAGGGCGGGTACTCTCTTCTCGTGCGTTCCCAATCGCATTCGAAAACCGAATACGTGCTCAAACAAATGCACCATGAACCCATGCCATTCCTTCAGCCCAACGACAAAGTGCAGGCGGAGATTCGCGATTACCGCCGACTGCGCGAGCTCGGCATACGGTTGCCGGCGATGCTTGACATCGACATCGCCAAGGAGCGCATTCTCAAGGAATACATCGACGGGCCCACGGTCTTCGATCTGGTGCTCACCGACCAGATGGACGACTCCTATGTGGAACAGGTGCGTGAGATGGCCAAGCGCTTGCAATCCCACCGTCTGAACATCGATTACTTCCCGACGAATTTCGTGGTGGAAAACGGGCTGGTGTACTATATAGACTTCGAATGCGCCGCCTACACACGCGAACGCAGCTTCGACGGCTGGGGCGTCACCTACTGGTCGAAGACCCCTGAATTCCTGCGGTTCGTGGCCGCGCATGCACCGCATGCACCCGCTGCGGCGCAATGACATGATTTCAAGGAATCGGTGGCCCATGAGACTGACCTCGCTGAGCATTGCGAACCACAGCCGCGTCACCGATTTCCGAATCGACATCCGCCGGCATCTCGTGCTGGTGGGTACGAATGAATCAGGCAAATCCTCCATTCTACGGTGCCTCGACCTTGTGCTGGGCAAGTCGACCGCCGACCTGTATGCCACGGTCACTGCGGCGGATATTCGCGAGCCGCAATTGCCGTTCACCATTGCCGTCGAGCTGGAGAACGACGGCATGCACACCAGCGTGCACTTCGAGGCCGCGCTCGATGCCGATGGCGAGACCGTGCACATCTCGCGCACAATGGGAGACGATGGACACGCCGTGACCGCGGCCGATCTGGCACGGATCGGCTGGGTGTACCTTTCCGATTCCTTCCCGTCGAACCGTGAGACCCAGCATGAGATTGTCGACGAACTGCTCGAAACCGTGCAACTTGAGCAGGAGGAAGCCGTATTCGAGGCGGTCGCAGACCAGTACGCGCGCTTGCTGGACTCCTCGCCGGCCCTTCTCGCATTGCGCAAACGCATTGCCGACGCGCTCACGTCGGCGCTTCCGATGCGTTGCAATCCGAACAATCTCGTGTTCGTGCCGGGTTCCAAACTCAACCGCAATCCGTTCAGCGACGTGCACCTGCAATTGCGCATGCACGGCAAGCAGCGTGGCCTATGGGAGCAATCAGGAGGCCTGCGGTCGATCTACACCGTTGCCTTGTATGATCTGCTCGACGAGCACGTGCATATCGTCGGTCTCGACGAGCCCGAGACGCATCTGCATCCGACGAGCCAGCGAAATCTGGCGCGATTGCTCAAGGAGGGGGCGAGCCAGAAGATCCTCGCCACGCACTCGCCCGACATCATCGGCGAATTCGAGCCCGACCAGATCGTCGTCGTGCGCGCGAACGGCGGCGTGGTCCAACCCCGGCGCGATTTCCTGAGCGAAGACGACAAGCTGCTTCTGCATATGTGGGTGCGCGACCGGCTCGAACCGCTCACCGCCGAGCATGTAATTGTGGTGGAAGGCGTGACGGATCGCGCGCTCGTCGAACATTGCGCCAATGTGACCGGGCGTAATCTCGATGCCCACGGCGTCGTGCTGCTCGAAGCAGGCGGTTGCCGTGAGATGCCCGCATGGCAGCGTGTGTTCGGCGAACACGGCTTCCGCGTGCCGCTCACGCAGCTCGTTGACGAGGATGCCCAGGGCGATCTCGCACACCAGTACCACGTACGGGCCGGCGAACTTGAATCCAAGCGCGTGTTCGTCTCACACGTCGATCTCGAAGCCGAGTACATTCGCGCGCTGGGGGTCGATCTCGCATACGAAGCGCTTTCACGAAGCGATCTGTTCCGCCCGGCGGAGACGAAGTCATTGCGCACGGCACGCCAGCAGGGGACGCTGAATGAGAGCATGCTCGCAGATTTCTGCCGCATGCGCGCGAACAAGACGCGTGCCGTGCTTGCCGTACTGCCCCGCATCAGCGCGAAACGGGCTCGTAGGATCGACAGTGTGCAAAGACTGCTCACTTCGGTGATCGGCCTGGCATGAGCCCCTCCCCAGACGATTGCGAATGCCGGCGTTCGCCATGGCATTCCACAGTCACTGCTTGACAGTGGCATCTCGAATTGCCAGTATGTTCGATACGACTCGAATATGCTGGCAATCTCAATATGGAGTGGGTATGGATTCTCGAATGATCGGAACACGGTGCAGATCACTGTCGGCTGCCGTGGGTGCGTTGACGTTGTGCGTGGCGCTGGGGGCGTGCGGTGCGAGGCATGACGAGCGCGCTGCGGAAGGCGGATCGCAGGCCGCTGCCTCGCCCACACCCTCGCAGACCGCTCAGGAACGCACGAGCGGCACGGACTCGTTGCTTTCCGCCGATCTGATCGAACAGATTCGCCAACTGGACGGCAACCCGGATCCACAGACCACACGTTCGGTGTTCGCCGGCATTCTCTTCAACGGTCCGGGTCATGAGAGCCCTGGCGCGCCGGGAGCATGGGGCGACTCCGGATGCGATGCGGACAAGCCGGTGCGCGTGATCACCGTGCGCGGCACGAACGAGCAACTCGACGGCGGCATGCTGGGGCCGCTCGCGCAGCAGATCGCAAGTGCGTTCCCGGGTCGCATTCAAGTGACACCACTGGAGTATGCGGCGAGCGTGGAGACCGGGACGCAGGCGGACGGCGTGAATCTGCTCATCAGCACCCTCAATGGGCAGGCCGAGCAGTGCCCGGCGCAACGCACCGTGCTGCTCGGGTACTCGCAGGGAGCGATGGTGGTGGGGGACGCGCTGAGCGCGCCCGATGTGCGGCCGAACGAAGACAACGGGTATACGCTCAGTGACCGGGCCTCGGAGAACGTGATCGCGGCGGAATTGTTCGGCGACCCGCGCTTCAACAGCGAAACATCGTATGACGTCGGCGATTTCACCAAGGGCACGAACGGTGTGATGGGAGCCCGCGGCCCGCACGAGCTCGACCGATATGCCTCGCGTACACAGAGCTATTGCAATTACGACGACCTGATCTGCCAGACGTATGGGTCGCGCAAGGGGCACCGCGAATACGCGACGAACGGCTTGCGCGATCAGGCGGCCGAATATGCGATCGGGCGAATACAGAACGTGCTGCAGTGAAACGCATGCAATATATGGCAGGGGCATGTTCGGGGAATATCATGGAATACACATCGATGCACGGAAGGGGAGATATGGCAGGTCATGAGATCAAGTGCCCGCATTGCGGGGAATCGTTCACCATCGACGAGGCGGGCTACGCCGACATTGTGCAACAGGTGCGCGGTCAGGAATTCGACCGCGAGCTCGAATCACGCCTGAAGCTGGCCGAAGACGACAAGGCGAAGGCGATCGAGCTTGCACAGCAGAAGGCGAGCAGCGAGCTGCAGCAGGCGAAGGCGAGCAAGGACGCCGAGATTAGTGAACTCAAAGCACAGCTGGCGGCATTCGAGGATCGTCAGAAACTCGCGGTGTCCGAAGCGGTGGGCGATGTGGAGAAGGAACGCGACGAGCTTCGCCACGAGGTGGAACGGCTGAAATCGGATGCCGAATCGGAGCGGGAGCTGGCCAAGGCGAATCTGGAGGCCGAGAAGGCGAAAGCGGCGGCCGAGAAGGACGTGCGGATCCAACAGCTGCAGTCGCAACTCGACAATGCGCAGACCTCGAAGCAGCTCGAGATCGCCGAGCAGGTGGGCAAGGTCGAACGTGAGCGCGACCGGCTGCGTGGTGAACTCGACACGGCGAAGATGCAGCAGGAACTCGAGCTCAAGTCGGTGCGGGAGCAATACGAGGTGCAGCTGCGTGACCGGGAAGACGAGATCGAGCGTCTGCGCGATTTCAAAACGCGGCTCTCCACGAAGATGGTGGGCGAATCGCTTGAGCGGCACTGCCAGGACGAATTCAACAAAGTGCGCATGGGGTCGTTCCCCCATGCGTATTTCGAGAAGGACAACGATGCGCGAACCGGCAGCAAGGGCGATTTCATCTTCCGGGACTACGACGGCCCGGAGGACGACGAGGATCGCACCGAGTTCATCTCGATCATGTTCGAGATGAAGAACGAGAACGAGACGACCGCCACGAAGCACAGGAACGAGGACTTCTTCAAGGAGCTCGACAAAGACAGGCGTGAGAAGCATTGCGAATACGCGGTGCTTGTGTCGATGCTCGAGGAGGACAGCGATCTGTACAACCAGGGGATCGTCGACGTCTCGTACCGCTACCCGAAGATGTACGTGATTCGCCCCCAGTACTTCATCCAGATGATCGCGCTGCTGCGCAACGCGGCACGCGGCACCCTGGAATACAGGCGTGAACTGGCCCAGATGCGTGCCCAGAACATCGACATCACGAACTTCGAAGACAAGCTCAACGAGTTCAAGAGCGGGTTCGAACGCAATTACGAGCTCGCCTCGAAGAAGTTCCAGACGGTGATCGACGAGATCGACAAGTCGATCGACCACCTGCAGAAGACGAAGAAGGCATTGCTCGGTTCCGAAGACAACCTGAGGATCGCGAACAAGAAGGTGCAGGAGGTGACGGTGCGCCGCTTGGCATACAAGAATCCGACGATGCAGGAGAAATTCAGGCAGGCGCGTGCCGAACGAGAACGCGTCGAGCAGATCGAATCCGGCGATGAGCGGGAGTGACACCGCTGCTCCTGCCCGTGCCGACCGGTAGAATGGCGGGAGGAAAGGAGCGGTGGCATGGCGGATGTGCGGAGTGAATTGGCCCAGTTGAGGCCGGTGTATGAGACCGGCGTGCTGCGCATGCTGCTGCATAAGTACTCCGACATCTACATCGCCATGCTGCGCGTCTGCTTCGACCCCCTCACCGCCGAAGTCCCGCAGGAGCGACTGCTGGCGCGCATGCGCGAGGCGATTGGCGAGCTCGCCGTCGATGGCACCTACACCCCGCGTGAGGGCGAGGACGACATGATGGCCGCCCGGCGCATACTGAAGGAGCTCAAAGCCGAGGACGCCGGAGACTACGCGTGGGTGGCCGATTCGATCGACCGCCGCCAGCACAGGCTCATGTGCCGCCTGACCCAGCGTGCCCATAGAGCCATCGAGGCGTTGGCGACGCTTCAGCAACGCACGGTGTCGCTGTCCGGTGCGCAGGTGAATTCGATCATCATGGAGATCGAGAGCGCGCGCAAACAGCTCACCGTGAATGTGGAGGAGCGCATTGATCTGCTCGAACGTGAGATTGAGGAACGGCAGCACCAGATCGACAATCTCAAGGCGCATGGCATTGGGCAGCGGCCCACTCGCGAGCAGGTGTCCGACATCATCAACGTCGTGTACAACACGCTGCGCGGTGTGCCTGTCGATTTGCGCGAGCTGGTGATCACCGAGCGTGACAATGGCGATGCGTTGCGTCGGCGCATCGACGACGGCTCGATGAGCAGCAACGACATGCTCACGTTCTACCACGAGGAATACGAGCGCACGTACCGGCTCAGCGACGAGGGGCGCCGCTTCAACGATGCATTCCAGGTGATGTATGCCCCGCAGAGCCGCGAGGAGCTCAACGAGGCGCTGCAAGACATCTCGAACAGCGAATGGCTGCATGGCGAGGCCGACGACCTCATGAGCGTGGTCAATCGGGAGTTCGAAGACATCTACGATGGCATAGACGATGTGCGTCACCAGATTCGTGTGACCGACGAAAGCGTGAAGCTTCTGGTGAGGCAGCAGACCGACATGCAGTTCCGCACGATGTCTCGCCAGCTCGCGAAGCTGTTCACCCAGTTGGGTGAGTCGATGCATGCGAAAGACCGCTACGACATTGGCACGGCGACCACCTCGTTGCTCACGTTGCCGACCCGTGCGCGTGAAACACCCGTGAAAACCGTGGCTCCCGAACTGCAGATGCAGGCGGACGACGGCATCGCACAGGTCGATCTCAATGGCATCGTTGCGGCCGGCGGCCCACGCATTCACCATATGATCGAGTTGGTGGCCGCGCACCCGGTGCTCATCGACGATGCCGGCGGTGCGCTCGCCGATTCCGTCATCGACATTGCCGCCAGCTTCAACGAACTTCCCGCCGACGAGCGCCGTGAGAGCGAAATCGTGGGCTTCCTGAGTTACCTGGGTTCCACGTCGCCCGATGCCGCTGGCAGTGGCGACGGCGGGCAGATTCCCGTGCCCCGCAAGAGCCTGTGGCATTGCGTGACCACCGGCGGTCGGACTCGCGTATGGCGCACCTGCGCGTTATTCGTGCCCAGGCAGGTGCTGAAGGATTTTCTCGACGATACCATGGTGGAGGACTGATATGGCGATGGACGACAGCACCGGGCAGGGAATTGCCGGCGATGCCAATCTGGGCATGGTCTCGAAGGTGCTCAGTGCCGAGTATGAGGAAGGTGTGGCCGACGAGGCCGGCATGGCCGATCTGGCCAATGTGCATGCACTGTTCGATGGTGACATCGGTGACATGCCCGCACCCGCCCGTGAGGCCGCGATTGCGCTGAAACGCAACAGGTCGATCAGCGGCGACATGTACCACCAGGCACTCGACTATATGGACCACGTGCGGCGTTCGCTCAACAACGACATGCTCGTGCCGGTCATCGACACCTACTATGAGGTGATGTATGCGGAGCCGATCGCTGCCGATGAATACGGCATACGATCGCTCAAGACCCGTGCCAGCCTGAGTGCCCGTGAGGCGGTGATACTGGCTTTGCTGCGGCGCAAGGTGCTCGACTACGAGAATGTGGGCGCCGCGGCCGCCGATTGGCTCATTTCGAAGGAGGAGATTGTCAACACGATGTCCACCGGCGCGGGCCCGCTTGCCGGCCGCAATTCGGAGGAGGCGGTGCAGGCGCAGGTGGACCGCCTAATCGGCAGTGCGAAGAACAACGGCTTCCTGGCGCCTGTCGAAGACGACGAAGGCATGTATGTGATCACCAAACTCGTGCCCGTGGTGCTCAATCCGGAGCGCATCGCCGCATGGCTCGGCGCGGACGACGCATCGACCGCACAGCCCGAACCGGAGGGAACCGGTGACGATTCCGACGGCTCCGGGCATACCGACCAAGACGAATACCCCGAAGATGACGATATGGAGGCGCTGTTTTGAGCGAGACTTCCGACATCTATGCCTCGATTGAACTCATGCCGCCGCATTGGGCGCTCGCCTCGCGGCAATTGGTGAATTGGGGTTCCTATGACGGCTACCATGTATTCGAACCCTCCACCGCCGGCGACGATACGGTGACGTTGCTCACCGGCCAGAGCGAATCGGGAAAATCCACACTCGTCGACGCGCAGGTCTCGTTGCTCTACCCGGCGAATGCCGTATTCAACAAGGCCTCGAACGCCGGACGCTCCGATCGCAGCGACTACTCATACCTGTTGGGACTGAGGGGAATCCGCAACAACAACGGGCACAATGAGCCGGTCTACCTGCGCGGTCGCAGCGGGAACGGGGAGCCGTACGCGGTCTGGGGTGCGATCGTCGACCACTATGTCGACACCGCCAACAGCGGCGCGTTATGGATTGCCAAGTTCATGTATCTGCCTGCGGAGGGCACGCCGGAGAGCATGGTGAAGCTCTATGTGGTCTCCAGCTATGCAATCGACCCGCGGCTCATGGATGCACATCGCGAGGAGCGCTTCTCGGTGCCGCTGATCAAGCAGGTGTACCCGGGCGTCACCGTGTACAACTACGCGAAGCAGTTCCACGAAGACATCTGGAAACGATTCGGCCTCACTGAGTCCGCGTGCCGTCTGCTCCACCGCATGCAGGCCTCCGATGCGCCCTCCCAGCTCGATGACATCTTCCGCAAAGGTGTGCTCAATGAGCCGCGCGCCGTTGAGTTCGGCAAGCTCGCCATCGACGATTACGAACAGTTCGCCGAGAATTTCTCGAGTATGGAGCGTACGCGTAAGCGGGTGCGGCAACTGGAGGCGATCGCCTCCGAGTTCGCCGAGTATGAGTCCGCTGAACGCGGTGTGCGCGAGCTTTCCGCCATCGCCCCCCAGCAGGGCGATAGCGCACGGATTCGCACCCAATGGCTTGACGATCGCATTCATGCCGACATCACCGAAGTCCTGCCCGAATATGAGCAGTATGCCACGGACTGCAGTGCCAGTGCACAGGCCGCCAAAGAGCGGGCGGAGCAGATGCGGGAACAGGTCGACTCGCTCAATAGGCAGCTTCAGGGTATGGGCGGCGACGAGATAGGCCGTCTGGAAGACCGCATTCGCGATGCACAGCGGCGTCAACATGAAGTGTTGGGACGCAGGGAGCTGTTGGCCTCCCGATTCAGTGCCTCTGGCGAAGCATTGCCGGAAAGTCGCAGGCAGTGGGATGCATTGGTGGCCGAATACACGCAACTCGAATCGGAATACCAGCAGCGTAAAACCGAATTGCACGGGTTGCAGTACCCATTGATCGACGCCCAGAAGAAAGCCGAACAGCGAATCAAGGCACTCGAGAAGGACTTGGAACGCAAACGCCAGTCGAAGACGCGCATCTCCAGCGATATGGACGAGGCCCGCAATATGATTGCGCGCGCCACCGGCCTGAGCCCGCAGGAGCTGCCTTATGCGGCGGAGCTCATGGACGTGGGCGAGGAGAACGAGGAGTGGCGCACCGCCATGAACGTGGCATACCGGTCGCTCGCAACGGTGATTCTGGTCGACAGTCGCCATGAGAACGGCTTCGCAGCGAAAGTCTCGCAGATTCCCCAGGAGGCGCTCCCACGACGCAACTGGCGGTTCGTCGACACGAGCATCCATGTGGAGGCTGAGGAGCGTGAAGGGTGGCTATCGAGCAAGCTCACGTTCAACGCGGAATCTCCGTTCGTCGATTGGCTTCGTGCCCGGGTGACCGAGGCACGGTACGACGCATGGTGCGTGGAGGCGATCGACGACACCAATGAGACGACGCGCCAGGTGCAGCGCGACGGACAGATCAAGGAAGGTCGGAAGGGCAGCCACGGCACCAAGAACATGCCTGCCGTCATCGGATTCGTCACCGATGCCTACCTGCACGATCTGGAGGCAGACATTGCCGAGGCGCGCAAGACGCGGGATGCCGCAACTCGCGATCTCGAACAGTACGACGTGCAACTCAACACGCTTGAGCAACGCCATAGTCTGGCCCAGACACTGCAGGACCATGCATGGAACGACATAGACGCATACGGTGTGGAAGAGGAAATCGCCAGCCTCCAACAACGCGTCGACGAACTCGAGCAGAACCCCGAACTGGCACAGCTCAACGCCACGCTGAAAGTCCAGCAGCAGGAAATGGCCAAGGCGAACAGTGCATGCTATGCCGCGGAAGACAAACTCAAGCGGGCGAATGCGGCGGTGAGGTCGACCCGGCAGTGGCTGGAAGCGTATGACCGGCGCACGCAATCCGTGGAACGCCGACCATTGAACGAGGCATGCGGTCGGCTGCTTGAACAGGGATATCTGGCATACTTCGGCGAGAGCACACAATCGGCGAACGAACGAATGGGCAGAATACTCGGTCTGGACGGGCAATCCGGCACCTCACTGGGCGGCCATGTACGCGAGAACGAGGCCTGCGCCAAACACGTACGCGAACTGCTCAACACACTCGCCCAAACCGTAGGCAGGCAGGTGAAGGAACTGGTCGCACAGCGCGACAACCGGAAACAGTCATGCGAGGCAAGCATGCGCTCGTACCTCGACCAGTATGCGCCAGGCGACGAACGAGTGAACGCCGACGTGGAGAACGAGCGGTACTTCAGGAAAGACCTGGAGGAGCTCAAACCAGGGGTGATCGGCGACGAGGCGACGAACGTGGAATACATGAACTCGCTCGACAAGATGCTCCAGGACCTCGTGCAGTTGCAGACGATGCTCAAACTCGACCAGCAGAGGATCACCGAACAGATCGGCAAAATCAACCATCTGCTCGAACGGTACCCGTTCGGGGCGCGGGGCGGCAGACTGTCGATCGTCGTGCAGGTGCACAGGCCCGATGCGAAGTTCACCACGGCACTCACCGGGCAAATCGGCCGCATCAATGCGTTCAAGGCCAACGACGAGCATGACGTGGAGCGGTGCCGAAAGCTGTTCGCCGGCCTTGCAGGACTCATCGAGATGTTGCGCGGCAGCTTCGACGAATACGCGGGCAACGGACGTGGCAACGCGAACCTCGACCCACGCAAACGCTCACGGTTCTTCGGGTCGGTGACGAACCCGGATGGCGTGGTGGAATCGATCAACTCCACCGGAGGCGGATCGGGCGGCTACTTGCAGGAGCTCACGTCGTTCGCCTACGGCGCGGCGCTCATGTACCTGCTCGCCAACGACAACGCAACCGAACCCTCGTATGCCACCGTCTTCCTCGACGAGGCGCTCATCAAAGCCGACGGCCAGTACACGCGCCGCGCATTGAGCGTGCTGCCGGGACTCGGCTTCCAAGTGATCGTTTCGGCACCGGAATCGAAGACCGGCGAGATCATGGGTTCGGCTTCGAAGGTCATTGTGGCACACAAGGACCAGGCCAGCGGCAGGACGACGCTGATGCAGGGAGATCTGCTGGGGGACGCTGATGGCGATGAGTCTTCGATGGGGGAGCAGTCCGAGTGACGGATACGGCGACACTCAAGACTCCGGCGGATGTGCGCGGCGATGTGGCGCGCATTGTACAGCGCGAGTTGTTCGCCGACGAGAGTCCATGGCCGCGCACGATTCGCATTCCGTGGCCCAAGGAGACGCAGCTCGTCGCCGATGTGGCCGGCGTGCACGCGGCGAATAATGCGCTGAAGGAGTTCGCGGCACGATTCGGCTGCCGGACCGACTTCATCTCGCGCAAAATGGGAACGGCCGTGCCGCTTGTCGCGTATATCCATGTGCCTGACGAGGCCACGGCGCTCGCCATTGCGGGGCCTACGCTGCGACGCCCTCGCGAACAGGCGTTGGCCAGAGCGGCGCAGCTCGAGCAACGATGCCATGTCGACCATGCGCTCGCCATGGACGTGGTACGCAGGTTGAACAACGAATCCGACGTCGATTTCGGGTTGTTCGTCGAAGCCGCGCAGTGGTTCGGCCGGCATTGGGCCGAAGTGCCGGGGCTCACCGCTCGTGAGATCCCCTTGCCCGGGTTTTCGGCGAAATGGTTGGCAGGTTCACGATCCCACAGGCGCGCGGCGATCTGCACAGTGCTCGGTGTGCATCGGATGCCGCTGCGGGAACGCCCGGGCGAGGTGCGGTACCGGTACATGGACCAACGGTTCGCCGCCGAGCCCGACCGTGTGACGACCTCGGTGCAGTGCGTTCCCGAACGCCCCGTCTCGCTGGCCGTCATTGTGGAGAACAAAGACACCTACCAAGCCATGGGCCCCATTGACGGAGCCGTATGTGTGTTCGGCGCCGGATTCGCCGTGAACCGGGTACCCGAACTGCTGCCTTGGCTTGCCAATGATGCGGTGCGTGTTGTGTATTGGGGTGACATCGATGCTGCGGGATTTGAGATTCTCAGTGGACTGCGGGCTTCGGGGGTCGCTTGTGAGAGCATATTGATGGATCGCATGACCTATGCCGAATACGAGCGTTTCGGCACGACGAGGGATGCGATGAGCCATGAGATTCGCTGCGGCGAACCGAAGCATGGGCTGCATCTCAGTTCGGAGGAGTATTCGCTGTATCGTGACCTGTGCACGGGCGAACTTGCCGTGCCGCGCATCGAGCAGGAACGCATTCCGATCGCTGAATTCATGCGCTTGATCAGCGCAGGCCGGAGCGATGGAAGTGACGGTGCAAGAGCCGACCAATGCCATAGCCAATCGCCGCGCACACCAAAGTGATGCCGCCATACAGTGCGAATACGTCGATACCACGCGTCGCTGAAGCGAGTATGGCGATTTCGACGGCCGCTGCGGCGAGTCCGAGCCAGTACCCATGCACCGAACCTGCCGTGGCGGTCGCGGTTGCCGCGAGCGCCAGCACCGGGAACACGAACATGAGCATGAATCCCGTGATGAATCCATATTGGTCGGTGCATCGCAGCACGATGGCGATCAACATGCCGATGCCGAGGATGATCCACCCGATGGTCATAAGCAGGCGACTGGTGCCACGATTCGCATCAGTGTGCTCCGTCATACTGGAAGCCCCCTGTTTGTGGAGTGTGCGGAACTCATTCCATCATATCGGATCGGAGGAGCGGGCGGTTCATTGAACCTTCTGGCGCTCCTCGACGTAGTCGCGTAGAATGCGTGCATGGTTCACGAGCGGGTCACGCGCGCCATACACGAAAGTGACCACCGGATGGTCGGCAAGGATCTGTTCGAGCTGCTCCACTGCGGGATTGGCGTCGAGTTCACGCCGGTAGCTTTCGGCGAATTCCAGAATCGTGTTGGGATTGTGGTTCCATGCCTTGCGTAAGTCGGTGCTCGGGGCGATCTGCTTCATCCACAGATCCAGATGTTCCTTCGCCTTCGACATGCCACGTGGCCATAGGCGATCGACGAGAATGCGGTATCCGTCATCCGGCTCGGCCGGTGCATATGCGCGTTTGAGTTGAATCATTGCCATGACACACAGTGTATGCCGCTTCGAATGCATGGGCGATTGTTATACGACGGACTGAATGCGTGTGTCGTATGCGATGGTTCGCCGGGACGCCGTTTGCTCTGCGTCGTTACGGCAGATTCCCTGACTCTGTGTTTATCCGTGTTGCAGTTGCCTATGCATTGCGCGGTGTTTCGCCGCGTTCGGAAACGGTCTGGCTTTTCCGTTCTGTCGCATTGTGCGATGCTGGGAGCGCCGTTGGCTGAAAGAAGGGCGGTGGATTTGTGAACCATGTCACATCCGGTATATTCGCAAGCACATTCCCGAACCGGGGGCGCATGAAGTCTGCGCCCACCGCTGAATAGAGGAGAATATCTGTGCGAAAGGCGTCGTGGGCAGGAGAACCTGAAGCATGCAGGGCCCAAGGCCGGGAGGATTGCCTTCCATGTGCAGAGCACGGTAATGGAGAAAGGTAGCAGGCGGCTTGTGCCGTCTGGTTGAAGGTGCTACCCCGCCTGAGGAGCGGGGCAGCACTACGTATGGGAGAGGGACGTCTCGGTCATGGCATCGTTGTAGCGGTGCCGCGACCGCCATATTGCATGGGGCCGACGCCCGTCTCCCGCGGTAGAGAAAGGATCCATAATGAGAACCCTGTTATCAAGATATAGCGGTGCCTGTCGAAGTGGGGACACCTCTGGGCGTAACCGCAAGGCGCTCCCGCTCGCCGCGCTCGTCGTGGCCATCGCGATGATCATGTCGACGGTCCTGTTCGGTGCCACGCGGGCCAACGCCGCCGAATTGAGTGAGAACGTGATCACTTCGGCTGAGCTCTCGTCGAAGACCATTCGGCCGTATCAAACGGTGGAGCTCAAGATGGGCTTCGCTCTGCCGAATAACGTGGCCAACGAAGGCGACACGTCGACGATTCGTCTCCCCGAGGGATTCGCATTCTACACGGCGCATGAATTCGATGTGACGAGTCCGCAGGGCGATGTGATTGCACATGCAAAGATCGACAAGCAGGCCGGTACCCTGACGCTGACGTACACGAAGTACGTCGAACAGCATTCGGATATCACCGGAAGCATTCGTGCGGCGTTTGTGCTCAGCAGCAACGATCAGCAGCAGGGAACCCGGGAGATCATTCTTGATGTGAATGGTAAGAAGGTCCATGTCGGCTCGATCGAGGTCAAGCCGTCGGAGGGAGACAATCCGAACGAGCTCTTCGCCAAGTACGGCTACCAGATTCGCGAGTCGAAGCAGGACATGATGTTCGTGCTGCGTGTCAACGGGCGTTCCGACGATCTCCAGCAGGTCCGCGTCACCGACCAACTCGGTTCGGCGGGCCTCGAATACGATCGTTCGAGCTTCGAGGTGTTGAAGGGTAATTGGGGACTCAATGCCCGGGGAGAATACGAATTGCAGAACGTCGAGAATGTGACGGATCAGATCAAGCCGCAGTTCAGCGCTGATGGCCGTGGTTTCTCGATGGATCTCGGCGACCTGCCGGGGAAGGGCGTGCGTGTCCGGTACAAGGCGAAGGTGAAGTACGCCCCGCAGCACAACGAGCAGTTCTATAACACCGCGAAGATGACCGCCCAGAAAGGCAAGGAGCCGGGGGCGAAGGCCTATGTGGTGTGGCAGAGCGCATCCGGTGAGGCGAACGGATACAACTATGCAATCAAGGTGGCCAAGACGAACGAGGACGGCAGCAAGCCACTCGCCGGCGCCGAGTTCAGCGTGGTGCGCAACCGCAGCGGCGAGCAGGTGGGCACAATCGTCACCGGTGAGGACGGTACCGGAAGCATCACCGGTCTGCTCCGCGACGACTACACAATCACCGAGACCAAGGCGCCCGAGGGGTATGAGGTCACCAACCAGAGCCTTTCGGTCATGGCCGATGATTTCGATGCCTCGACCATGACCGCTACCCTGTGCGTGACCAACAAGCTCAAGCCGGAAGAGCCCAAGCCTGAGGAACCGCAGCCGGAGCAGCCCAAGCCTGAGCAGTCGAAACCCGAGCAGCCCAAGCCTGAGCAGCCCAAGAGGCCTGAGCCCAAGAAACCTGCCCAGCAGCCGAAGCAGAAGGGCACGCCTCTTGCCTCCACCGGCAGCTCGGTGCTCATTATCGTGGGGGTCGCTGTTGTGCTGGTGGCAGCCGGTGCGACCACGATGATCCTCATGAACAAGCGACGCACCAAGTAAACGGATACACGAGGGCCGAATGCCGTGCGGATGGGAATCACCGTCCGCACGGCATTTCTCATATCGATGCCCATACGTCGGTGCGTGCGATGAATCCGACGGAAGGGGAGAAGGCGCGCGCACCCTAGGAGAAAAAGGTGTGCGCACCGGTTTTGTACGCCGTTGTGCAAACTTGTCAAGACGCGGTCATGTCACCGTTCCGTGTTCGCGGAATCGGCAAGCTGCGCCTCGAGCTCGTGAACAATCTGCGCATGGCGCTTCTCGTCGATGCGCACCGTGAGCAGGAACACGATCAGGCTGAGCACAATGCCGGCGGACGGCACAATGTACGCCCAGGTGGTGAACGTATGGATGTTCGCACTCGTCATATCCACGGCGGAAGCCGATCCCACCATGCCAGCAGCCACTGCGACGAAGCCGACGATGCCGTTCGAGAAGGCGCCTGCGATCTTGTCGAGCATCGGTCGCACGCTCAGCGTCACCGCCTCGTTGCGCTGCCCGGTTTTGAGCTGTCCGTATTCGATCGAATCGGTCATCGTGAGAATCGCGGTCATCTGAATCGTTTGCGCAGGCAGATAGAACAGAATGAGCGCGACGAGCACGACCGATAGATTGCGCGGGGCCGCAATGAACAATGCATACCCGAGAATCATGAGCCCCATGCCTCCGGCGAACAACCATCGACGTGGGATCACACGGTTGAGCAACGGATACAGCGGCGTGGTGACCAGGCCGGTGATCACGGGAATCACGCCCGCGATGGCAAAACGCTGCGGCATGCCGAGCACATAGGTGAACTGGTAGAACAGCACGCCGGTGGTCGCCACGTTCGCAATGGCATACAGCAGGTAGCTCAATGCGGTCCACAGCAGTTGGTCGTTGTGGGCGATGGCCTTGAACGCGTCAAGTGGGCCGCAATGGGAGTCCTGTTTGCGTAGCTCGCTCGAGCTCTCACGTGTACCGAATGTGACGGTCCACGCGGTGATGAGCCCCAGCAGTGCGACGATGATGGCAAATGCAGTCCACCCCGGTTGGCCTTCGCCCTGCTCGCCGGTGAATTTGAAGGTGAAGTAGCTGACGATGGGAATGACGACGACGGTGATGCCGTTATAGCCAAGCGAACCGGTGAGCGTGCCGAGTGAAGTGTAGACGCTGCGTTCATGCGAATCGCTGGAGAGTGCCGGAATCATGCCCCAATAGGAGATGTCGCGCGCCGAGTAGAACACGTCGAGCAGAATGAACGTGACAATGAACAGCGTGATGAACCAGGTGGTGTTCACGTTGACGAGTCCAAACAGGCCGGTGAACACCACCACGAGCAGCACGGAGGGCACAATGCCGCCGATGAACTGCCAGACGCGGAAACGGCCCCACTTGGTGCGCGTGTTGTCGACGATATTGCCCAAGATCGGGTCGAGGAAGATCTCCGCGATGCGGATGGCAACGACCAGTCCGGTGATCAGGGCTATCATGCGCGCGGCCACGGCCTTGTCGGTGCGCGCGAACAACGCCGTGGTCACGTAGGTCATGAAGAACGTGCTCATGGCGTTGTAGAACGCCGCCTGACCAAGATTGCCGAAGGCGAAGGCCGCGCGCTGGCGGATTAAACCGTGTCGTGCGGTCTTCGGGGTGGTCGAACGGAGCATGTCGGAGGATGCGGCAGACGACGCTGTCTGCCCGGCACCCGCTTGGAATTTGTTGCTGGTCATGTGACCTAACCTCCTTCATTGGCGATTACAGTTCACATACTATACACGATTTACTAAATTTGTTTACCGCGTGTTGGTGTCGATCTGTCTAATTATCGATTGCTGCAGTATTTGAAAATCGGCTCAAGATATATGTTTCATGGATATATGCTCTTTCTATGTGAATGTCTGTCTATGAAGAGATTGCGCAATATGCTGAATTCTTGTTGCGTGATATTGTTAAATAGTTTATTATTGCGTAGTACACCGAAGTACAGAGCCGACGGTACCAGCGTTGGTACCGCGGTCAAATGCGAGTCAGGAGCAACGATGAACGAGGAGACCTTGCAGGAAGTCGCAGAGGAGAAGGCGACCGAGCCCCCGCGCAATGATGTGCCGTCCACTGATGGAGCTCTGCAATCCGAAGAGCCGACGGCGGCGTAGCTGACCGATCCCCGTGTGTTCGCGGTCAACCGGCTGCCGGGGCATACCGACCACAATTGCGCCGACGATCAGTCCGGCGCGTTGAAGCAGCACCTCGACGGCGAATGGGCGGTGAAAGTGGTGCCCTCGCACTTGGATCGGCTCCCCACGGAGAGCTTGGATGAGCATTGGCAGCACGCCCACCTTCCGCCGGCATTCGCATCGCGCAGCTTCGCCGATGGCGACTTCACCCGTGTGCAGGTGCCGGGGTGTCTGGAGATGCAGGGGCTCATGCGTCCGCAATATGTGAACATCCAATATCCGTGGGATGGCCATGAAAATCCGCAGGCACCCTCCGTTCCCACAGACAATCTGGTCGCACTGTACCGGCGTGCGTTCACTGCCGATGATCGCGTGGGCGAGGCGCTGTCCCGCGGGGAGCGCGTGAGTCTGACCTTCCACGGTGCGGCGACGGCGATCTACGTGTGGCTCAACGGCGTGTTCGTGGGGTACGCAGAGGATTCCTACACCCCCAGCGAGTTCGATGTGACCGAGGCGCTGCATGCGGGGGAGAATCTGCTTGCCGTGGCGTGCTTCCAATACTCGAGTGCGAGTTGGCTGGAAGACCAGGATTCCTGGCGTTTCCACGGATTGTTCCGCGACGTGGAGCTGGAGGTGCGACCTCACGCCCATGTTCGCGACATGCTTGCGCATGCGGATTGGAATGTGGATGCGCAGTGCGGTGAGCTCGCCGTCGAACTCGATCTCGACGGGGCGTGGCGTGCGGCCAATGTGGAGCTGCGGCTCAGCACATGGGAAGAGCACGCAGACGACGCGGCCCTGCTGTGGAGCGCGACGGTGGAGTCTGCCCCGAAGATCCGCTACGCCACGACATGCGAACAGGTGCTGCCGTGGAGCGCGGAGCAGCCGAATCTGTACGTTCTCGAGGCTGTGGTGCGCAATGCGAACGGTCGTGTGCTGGAAACCGCGCGCACGCGCATCGGATTCCGCCATGTGGAGATTCGCGATGGCGTGCTCGAGCTCAACGGCGAACGCATTGTGTTCCATGGCATCAACCGGCACGAATTCGACGCGCGGCGCGGACGCAGCGTCACCGAGGAGGACATGCTGTGGGATGTGCGGTTCATGAAACGGCACAACATCAATGCCGTGCGCACTTCGCATTACCCGAATCAGACGCGGTGGATGGAACTGTGTGACGAATACGGACTCTATGTGATCGACGAGGCCAATCTGGAGACGCATGGCAGCTGGAATCTGCCCGGTGACACGGCCGATGGCGTCTCGATACCGGGGGACGACGTGCGTTGGCAGCCGGCTTGCGTGGACCGTGTGGAGAGCATGGTGCGCCGAGACCGAAACCATGCGTGCGTGGTCGCGTGGTCGCTCGGCAACGAATCGTACGCGGGCGATGTGATCCGCGCGATGGGGAATCGCTGCCGAGAGCTCGACCCCACCCGGCCGGTGCACTACGAGGGCGTGACCTGGAACCGTGAATACGACGACATCAGCGATTTCGAATCGCGTATGTATGCGAAGCCCGATGAGATTCGCGAATACCTGGAAAGTGATCCGGCGAAACCGTACATCTCCTGCGAATTCATGCATGCGATGGGCAATTCGGTGGGAGGACTGGGTGAATACGTCGCCTTGGAGCGCTACCCGAAATACCAAGGCGGCTTCATCTGGGACTTCATAGATCAGGCACTATGGCAGCGGCTCGACGACGGCACGGAACGCCTGGCCTATGGCGGCGATTTCGACGACAGGCCGAGTGATTACGAGTTCAGCGGCGATGGCATTGTGTTCGCCGACCGGACCGTGTCGGCGAAGGCGCAAGAGGTGAAGGCACAATATGCCGGCGTGCGTCTCGAACCGGATGGGCGCGGTGTGCGCGTGACCAATACGAATGCGTTCCAAGGCACCTCGGGCACCGTGTTTGTGGCGCGGATGCTTCTGGACGGACGTGAGGCATGGTCGAAGAGCTATGAGTTCGAGGTGGCGGCCGGAAGCGCCCGAAGCTTCGACATCGGCTTCCCTGACGTGCATAGTCTGCCCGACGGTGGCGTCATGCATGAGGTGGTGTATGAGGTGAGTCAGCAGTTGGCGCATGACACCGCCTGGGCGGAAGCGGGGTATGAGATCGCATGGGGACAGGCCGTGGTGTGTCCCCATGCGAGTGGCCGCAGCGGGTCGAAGATGAATGATGCGTTCGATGACGACAATCTGCAGATCGTCACTCTCGGGCGATGGAACGCCGGAGTGCGTGTTGGGCAGCGTGAGATCCTGCTGTCGCGCACGCATGGCGGAGTCATCTCGTTGCGCGACGGTGAGCGTGAATATGTGATTCGCGTGCCGAAACTGCTCACGTTCCGCCCGCTCACCGACAACGACCGTGGCATGAGCTCCGGTTTCGACCGCGTGCAGTGGTTCGGTGCCGGGCGGTATGCGCGCGTCGTCACCGGCGTGGGCCAGGTGTACCGCGACGAGCTCACCGGAGATCTGTGCGGCGAGTACTGGTATGAGTTGGCAGACGGCGCGCAGACGCAGGTGCCGATTCGTTATCGTATCGATTCGCAGTTGCGCATGCATATCGAACTTGAGTATACGGGGTGTGCGGGTGCGCCGAGCCTGCCGGCTTTCGGATTGGAGTGGATGCTGCCGAAACAGTATGAGAATCTGGAATTCTATGGTCGGGGGCCTGCCGAGACCTACCGTGACCGCAAGCGCGCCAAGCTCGGCATCTGGAACACCACGGCGCAGGCGGACATGGCGCCGTATCTGGTGCCTCAGGAAACCGGCAATCACGAGGATGTGCGTTGGGCCTACATATTTGACGCCGATTGCCATGGGCTGCTCGTGGAGGCCGACGACTCGCTCGCGCTCAGCCTGCTGCCGCACAGTTCGTTGGAGATCGAAAATGCCACACACCAGAACGAGTTAGCGCAACCACGTCATATGTTCCTGCGCCTACTCGCGGGGCAGATGGGTGTGGGCGGCGACGACTCGTGGGGCGCTCCTGTTCACGATCGGTATCTGCTGCCGGCAGACGAACCGCTCAAGCTGGCCGTGACAATCAGCATGCTCTGACTCATGCATTCCGAACATGACGAACCCGTGTCTGTGTGCACGGGTTCGTCGCGTTGGGAACCTGTAGATATGACAAACCAGTGCGTGGGTGTGCAGATTGGTCGCGTTGGGGGTCTGCAGATGTGACGAACACGTGCAGGGTGTGCGGGTTCGTCATGCGGAGGAGTCTGTGAATATGACCAACCAGTGCGCACGCGCACGTATGAGTCATGATTTGCTTGGCAGACTTTCGCGGCGAACAAGCTCGGTGCTCAGCAGAACATGCCGGCGCACGTGCCTGTCGCGCGCGATGGCGTCGGTGAGTGTGGTGAGCGCCGCATAGACGAGTTCGTGCAGGTCGATGGCGTAGGAACTCAGCGGCGGTGCGGTGTACTGCGCGATCGGCAGATTGTCGACGCTCACGACGGCGATGTCCGTGGGCACGCGCACGCCGGCCTCTGCGAAGGCTTGCAGCACGCCGACGGCCATAGGGTCGGAGCCGATCACGAGCGCGTTGGGAAGATCGTCGGGGTGGTCGGTGAGGAGACGAGCGGCGAGTGCGCGTCCGTTGCTCACGGTGAACGGGCCGTCGGCGTAGATATACTGCTCGTTCGGCAAGCCCAGGCGCTTGCTCCAGTCGCTGAATGCGAGCGAGCGAATGTCTTCGGTGTGGTTGTGCAGGCCCATGATCGAGCCGACGCCACTGATGTAGCCGATGCACGTGTAACCGTCGACGAGAAGTGTATCGAGGGCATCGAGCATCGTTTGGCTCAGGTCGGGGCGTACCGAATCGAACCAGTCCGGCGCCGGATTCGTGTCAATGAACACGCCGTAGCGGAGTGCGTCGCGCAGGTGGGCCAGATCGGTGCGCTGGAAAGAGGTGGGTCCGGTGGCGACGAAGCCGTCGTAGTCGCCGGCGTGTGCGATGAGACTGTCTATCGAGTCGAAGAAAGTGAGCGTTGTGCCCTGCTCGTCCGCGACCTTGCGTAACTCGGTTTGCAGCGACTGGAAATAGGCGTCCTGCAATTCGTCGAATTGTGGCGGCACGTTGAGCACGGCTATCGAACGGCTCGTGAACGCCCGGTACCCCAGTTGCGCTGCGGTGCGCATGATTTTGCGGCGTGTGTCCGCCTTCACCTTGAGGGTGGGGTCACCGTTGAGCAGACGGGAGACAGTGCTTTGCGAGACGCCGGCCTGCTCGGCGATGTCTTTGCGAGTGACCATGGATCCCCTTCGTCTGCGTGAGCGGTCTGTGGTTGAGGATGGGGCGTGCGTGAACGGATTGCGGTATGGCAGACCCGATCCTTCGGTACATTAATCTACCACGCTCCGAACCGCCGCCCTCCGTCGATGCGGGACGTGTTTTGATCAAGCTGCCTGTGGCGGTTACCGCCGCCATGTTATCCCGTGTTCCATGCTCGTGCAACAGGTACCGGGCCATTAATCTGACCACTTCGTTTGTTTACTGCACCGTAACCGTGCGTGGGCGAGCGGCAAGCGCGCTTCCGGCAGGATCGAGATATCGAGAGAAAGGAAGTGGTCGTGCAGGAATTGGAATATTGCTCGACGATCCGGTGCGCGTGGCGAGTGGAGCGGCCAGCGGCTACAGTGGAGGAATCTGGTATATGAATGCCTGATGCAGGCGGACGGGAGAAGACATGCCAATCACCGACGTCGTGTTCGACTACTGCGGAGTGCTACTCGATTGGCGACCAGAGCTCACCATGGAGGGCAAAGTCGACACATCCACCATGCGGCGTCTGCTCGATCATGCAGATCCTTACGGATTCTGGCACTATGACCTGATGAGCGATCTCGGCTGGAGCGAGGAGCAGGTGCTGCGCGATTTCGCGCGACATCACCCGCATGACGTCGCGCTCAACCACGCAATGCAGCTCTACTTCGCGAACTACACGCGCGCGTTCGCCGGCATGGTCGACGGCATGCCGGAACTGCTCCGCATGCTGCGTGAGCGCGGGTATAGGCTCTGGGGGCTGACCAATTTCAGCACGCCGTTCGTCACGCTTGCACACAGCGAATTCCCAGCTCTGCGTCTGCTCCTCGACACGGTCGTGTCGTCAGAGGTGCGTTGCGCGAAACCGGACGCGCACATCTACGAGATCGCGATGGAACGCTTCGGCATCGATCCGGCACATGCCATGTTCTTCGACGACAAATACGAGAACGCGAGGGCGGCGAGCGAATCGGGCATGCATGGCGTGCAGTTCCTCAGCGCAGACCAGGCGATGCAGGCCATACTCGGGTAATCCGCGAATCCATGCGCCATCATTGTGCGCAGGGCATATCGAGTCCGTCGGGCCAGTGCGAATACATATGGGAAGGGGCCTGTCCATATGGGCAGGCCCCGACGGAAACCGCCGTGTTGAACCGGCCTACTTTGCGAAGGAATCGCGTACGCGGGTCACCGCGCTCTGCGCCTCGCTTGGAATCTCGTGAATATGCTGCGAAATCGTGTCCATTGCCTTGCGCACGTCCTTGTTCCGGGCGATCTGGCGGCTCTTGTCGCTGGCCAGATGCTGCATGTTCTCCTTGAACTCGTCGAGATCGGCGGCCGCCTTGTCGAGTTTGCCCTTGCGCTGCAGCATCAGAAGCACCACGATATTGATGCACAGGCACATCACGCTCGTCACGATGAAGCAGATGATCACCGCACGCCGCAGATTATGTTCCGTTGCATCCGCATCAGCCACATCCGGATTGTCGTCTGGATCGTTGACATCCTCGATGTCGCGTTCGGTCAGCTCATCACTGGTCTTGTCTTCTGCCATGTCTACCTCGTTTCCCGCGCATATGCGCGTTTTCTGATTCCACGGTACGTCGTTTGCGTGGCATGCGATGCACAGTCTTCTCTCGGCGTTATACGCAGAGTGCGTCGGGAATAGTCAGCGGAATGGAATAGGCGCCTATGCCGTGTGTTCTTGCAGTATGCTTTGCATATGACTACAAACGATACCTTCGGCTCACCGTACTCGTCTCCGGACCCCAACGAGCATGGCGACAATCCGTACGTCGGAGACCCCGGCTACTCGCAGGCCCCTCAGCAGGCATACACGGCACAGTATGCGACTCCGCAGCCGAATTACACGCAACAGTATGTTCCGCAGCCGAATTACACGCAGCAGTACCCTCCACAGGGTGCCTACGGTTATCCCATGGCTGCGGTGGACCAGTGGAACGGCATGTGCATTGCCGGTTTCATCTGCTCGTTCTTCTTCCCGCTCGTCGGCCTCGTGCTTTCGATCATCGCGCTCGTGCAGATCAACAAAACCGGCGAGAAGAGCCGAGGCATGGCCATCGCCGGCATTGTAATCGGCGGCATCTCGACGGCGCTCGCTCTCATCGCAATCATCATGGTCATCTGCGGATTGGCGATTGGGCTCGGCGCGCTCGCCGAAACAGGATGGGACAATTACGAGTACCACTACGATACCCACAGCAACTACTCGCAGTTCGACGAGGTGGGTGCAGATTACCTTGCGCATATACGCTCTGTGGACCAGCTCATGAAAACGGTGTGATATTCCATGCGGATGGCATAGTAGTCATCCACGAAGCCGTTTCCTGCGGGGTCTGGCCGAAAGGCCGGGGCCCGTTTCTATTGCGGGTTTGCAGGCTCTCATGTGTTATCGGTATCGCGCGAGTGCGTCGCCATAAGTGTCGGATGTGTCGAGGGGTTTGCCTGTAGTGTGGAGTCATGACGAATTACCAGCCGAATTACGATCCGAACAATCCATATGCGCAGGGCTCGAGCGAGCCCCCGATGCAGCAAGATCCAAACCAGACTCCGTTTGCCCAGCCCCAGTATGGTGACTATGGTGCACAGGGCAATGCTCAGCAGCCATACGGGCAGCCGCAGTACGGGCAGCAGTCCCCATATGCCCAGTCGCAGTATGGCCAATATGCCCAAGGGGGCGGCCAGCAGTACGGGCAGCCGGACTACACGCAGAACATGCCGAATTACGCTCCGTATGGCCAGTACAACCAAAGCCAGTACGGCAATGGTTACTCGCCGGAGCCCACGACATGGAACGGTTTGTGCATCGCGGGTTTCGTGTGCTCGTTCCTCGTTCCGATTGTGGGGCTGATCCTGTCGATCGTCGCGCTCACCCAGATCAACAGGACTGGTGAAAAGAGTCGCGGCATGGCCATCGCCGGTATTGTGATCAGCGTCGTCATCTGGCTGTTCTCGTTCATATTCATGGTGTCCGGGAACAGCATCTTCTTCTAGGAGCGTTGCGGCAGACACACGGGCAGGGGCGCCAACCATTCGAAGAAATGGTTGGCGCCCCTGCCCGTGTGTCTGCCGCAACGCTCCTAGAATCGCGCTACTCCTTCATCGTGAAGCCTTGCTCCTTGCCGTAGTCGATGAGTGCCTTCTGCCAAGCGGCCACACCTTCCGAAAGCGGCTGGTTGCCGGTGTAGGATTTGCCGAGGTAATCACCGAAGACACCACGGGCCTTCACTTCGAATGGCAGGAACTGATACCCCGTAAGGACGTCCGCCGAGGCCTGTGCGAGGACCTCGTTGTACTTTTGACCGCCGAAGTAGTCTATTTCCTTGCCGTCGGAGTTCTTGATGGTGGTGGCGTTCTTGAAATAGTCAGCTTCGAGGGAGGCCTTGTCTGCGGGGAATGCGCCGGTTTCGACGTGAGTTTTCACGCCATCGCCATGAGCGACGTACTCGATGAAGTCATAGGCTGCCTGAGCCTTAGGGGAGGACTTGAGCACGGCCAGCGACGATCCTCCGTTTTCCGCATTGGCTTTCTCCCCATTCGGTGTTGGCATCAGTGCCACGCGCCATTTACCTGCGGCAGCCGGAGCCGAATTGACAAGATTTCCGGGCATCCATGCGCCGGTCAGCAGGGATGCGATTGTGCCGTCCTGCATGCCCTTGAACCAGTCCTCGGACCATCCTACGGTCTTCGTGTCGAGGAGCTTCTCGTCAAGCAGCTTTTGCCAGAACTTCTCGAATTCCTTGACGCCATTGTCTCCGGTGAGGTTGATTGTCACATCCTTGCCGTTATTGGTGGTTTGGAATGGTTTGCCTCCTGCAAGCCAGGTCATCGAATCGAAGAAGCCTGCATCGCCGCTGTCCGAAGTGATGTAGTATTCATCGCCGAGGGCGTGAATCTTCTTGGCCGCCTCGTAGTAGTCATCCCATGTCTTGATCTTCTCGCCGTCCACGCCGGCCTTGTCGAAAATCTCCTTGTTGTAGAAGAAGGCCATGGGGCCTGCGTCGATTGGCAATGCGTACACCTTGCCGTCTATTTGCACTGACGACCATGGTCCCGGATTATAGAAGTCTTCGTACCCGCTCGTCTTATCTGTGATGTCAAGCAGATTTCCCTTGATCGCATATTGGGGCAATGCGTAGTACTCGATTTGGGCGACATCGGGGGCACCGGACCCCGCTTCGATCGCGTTGTCGAGCTGGGTGTATTCCTTCGTGTTGGTTCCCACGTTTTTCAGGTTGACCTTGATGCCTGTCTTCTTTTCGTAGTCGGCTGCGATTTGCTTGAGCGAGGGGTCCCATGCCCACACGTCGATTTCCTTGACGTTGCTTTCCTGTGATGGTTGCTCGCTGTTCGAGGAGCCACCCCCACAGGCTGCCAATGGTATGAGCATGGCTGTTGCGCCCAGGAAGGCGATTGCGCGTGTGCTGAACTTCATTGTTCTTCCTTTCTCCATGTTCGCGCGTTGCTCCGTTGCATGCATTCGCGAACCTTGTTGATGAACACTGTAGCACCGATTTTATGTTTGCGCAAACATATGCGAAAAAGCTTAAAATCAGTACATTTGAAGATTGATGAATGCAATGATGTGCAACGTAAACATCTATTGTGTCGCACATCATTGCATCATCGTGATATTCGGTTGTGGGTGTTCTGCCTCCGTGTGCGAAGGTGTGGGGCTGTTCAGCGCCTGAACGCCAGAACGCCGTTTGGCTCGAGGGTGACCTTGTCGGTGCTGTCCGTTGCCAGGCTGCATATGAGCATGTCTCCAGCAGGACGGTCTGCGGTGACAGTGTTGCGGGTGCGGTTGAACAGGAATTCGAAGATGGCTCCATCCTCCTGCTCCCGAACCACGCGGAGCACATCGCCGGCCCGCGGGTCTGCATCGAGCTCGAATCCGAGCGCCGCACATATCTCCGGCAGGCTCTGGCTGATGCCGTCCCTGCCCAGCTTGCCGGCAATGTAGGCCACGCCGCCTTCGTGGTAGGGGTGCACGGTGATGGCGGCCCTACCGTCCATACCCGTGGCCGGATCCGCCTCGAAGGTGGCGAGCACGGTGGTGTCATCGGCGATTGCGTCTATGACGTCGGCGAGATCATGCACGACTGTGCCGTTACTGACGTCGAGGTGGTCGAGCATTCCCGGGAAGAGCGTGCCGAGTGGGCAATGTTCCTCGATGCGAACGCCGACGACGTCGCCGATCAACCCGGGCCAGCCTTCCGTGTACAGTCGGTCGTGCTCATCGGCCAGTGCGCTGTAGTACGTGACGAATGCCTTGCCTCCATTCCTGACAAAGGTGCGTAGACGTTCGGCCGTCTCCTCACTGAACAGGTACACGCAGGGGATCACCACGGCGTCATACGTATCCCATTGTGCGTGGATGGGTGTCACGTCCGCGGTCACGCCGCGATTGGCGAAGGCGGCGAACCAGTCGAGGGGCTCCGTCCATTCGCGTATGTGTTGGGTGGGTGTGGCCGTATGCTCGGTGGCCCATTCGGACTGGATGTCTTGCACAATGGCCACCCGTGCCTTTGAAAGCTTCGAGCGCAGTATGCCGGCATCGCTCAATGTGTCGAGGTCTGCGCCCAATGCGCATACATCCCGGTAGATCTGCGAATGCTCCCCTGCCAGTGGCAGCATGGCCGAGTGGAACTTTTCGGCACCGGACCGCGACTGGCGCCACTGGAAGTAGCAGATTGCGTCCGCGCCCATTGCCAGATGCAGCATCGAGTCGCGGATGAGCTCACCTGGCTCCTTGCGGGGGTTGATCTCGCGCCAATTGACTGCGGAGGTGGATTGCTCCATGAGGAACCAGGGCTTCTTCCTTGAGATGCCGTCCACCAGGGAGGCGGAGTATGCCAGTTCGTCGATATGCCAGCTGCCGGGGGTGAAATAGTGATCATTGGACACGAAGTCCACCTCGTGGGCCCAGTCATCGTAGTCGAGCGTGTTCTGCGACGCGCTCACCATGAAATTGGTGGTGAGCGGAATATTCGGCGTCACTTCGGACAGCACGTCGCGTTCGGCGCAGAAGAACTCCTTGAGCGCGTCCGAGCAGAAGTGCTTGAAATCGAGCAGGCGCCCCGGGTTGGTGAAGTTGCCTTCGCCGCCCACATAACGCGGCGGCAGGATCTCCTCGAAGGAGTTGAGTCGTTGGGACCAGAAGTTCGTTCCCCACGCGGCGTTCACCTTGTCGATTGTGCCGTACCGGTCGCGGCACCACTCCCGGAAGGCCTGCACGGCGTCATCCGAGTAGTCGAAGTAGTTATGGCAGCCGTATTCGTTGCCTACGTGCCATGACACAATGGCCGGGTTGTCTTTGTAATGTTCGGCCATTTCGCGGCATAGGCGCAGGGCGTATGTGCGGAATGTCGGACTGGTGGGACGCCAGTGTTGACGGGCTCCGGGCCATATGACATGGCCTTGCTCGTCGCGCCGCAGTACCTCGGGATGTGCGCTCGTGAGCCACATGGGCGGCGAAGCGGTGGCGGATGCGAGGTCAACGGCTATGCCGGCCTTGTAGAGCTTGTCGATGACGCGATCAAGCCAATCGAATTCGAAATTGCCGTCACTCGTCTCGATGTTCGCCCAGCTGAAGATGGCCAGGGATACGATGTTGACGCCAGCCTGCTTCATCAGGCGAATGTCTTCGTCCTGTACGTCTTCGGGCCATTGGTCGGGGTTGTAGTCCGCACCGAACCAGATTTTCCGGTCGTTGCCTGGCAGGGGCTGTGGCCAACGGTGCACACGACGTTGTGTGGATGCTGACATGGAGTCACTCCTTCTTCATTGGATGGTTGAACGCGAATGTGTCATTCCTTGACCGCACCGGCAGCCAGACCCGACTGCCAATACTTCTGCAGTAGCAGGAACGCCACTACGAGCGGAATGATGGTGATCATCGATCCGGTGATCACGAGGTTCTGAATGGCCTGTCCGCCCGCGGTGGAGGCCTGGTCCTTCCACTGGTTCAAGCCGATGGTCAGGGGGTACCAGTTCGCGTCTTTCAACATGATGAGGGGCAGGAAGTAGTTGTTCCATGTTGCCACGATCGTGAACAGCGCACAGGTGACGATGCCGGGGGAGAGCAATGGGAGTGCGACGGTGAAGAAGGTGCGTGCCTCGGAAGCGCCGTCCACCCGCGCAGCCTCAAGCAACTCGGTGGGCACCGCCTGCTCGGAGAAGATCCACATCAGGTACAGGCCGAATGGGCTGATCAGAGAGGGGATTATCATGGCCCAGGGGGTGTTGGTCAGACCGAGCTTGGCGAACAGCAGGAACTGTGGAACGGCAAGGGCGATGCCCGGAACCGAGATGGCTCCGATGATCACGGCGAAGACGGCCTTGCGGCCCGGGAAGCGGAACTTCGCCAATGCATATCCTCCCATGATCGCCAGCAATGTGGCGCCCCCGGCGCCCACGATCACGTAGAACAGCGTGTTGAGGAACCAGCGGCCGAAGATGCCGTCCTGATAGGTGAACACGGTCTTGATGTTGTCCCACAGCGCAAAGGTCTTGCCGAATCCCAGACCGAAGGTGGAGGTGAAGTCCGCCTGTGTCTTCGTCGAGTTGATGAGGATGTACAGGAACGGGAAGAGGCAGTAGATCGCGAAGACAGCGCATACGATGGTGAGCAGCATTGACTTGCGGGGATTTGCCACGTTGGTGAAGCCGTTCTTGCGACTGCGCTTGCGTTCCGCACGCTCGTCCTGGGCGATTCTGCGCTGGCGATCGCGTTCTATCCTGCGCGCATTGCGGGTGTTTTGGATATCCGTGGAAACTGTGGTGGTCATGTCGATCTCTCCTTGAGTCTTACTTCATCTGGTCTTTCATGCTGCGCAGCTGCACGGCGTATGCGATGGCCATGGTGATGATGGCCATGACGATCGCCAGTGCGGCGGCATAGTTGCTTTGGTTTCCGGAGAAGCTCAGATTGTAGGCGTACATGTTGGGCGTGTAATACGTGGTGATGGTGTTGCCGGGAACCATGTTCTGCATGATCGACGGCTCGTTGAACAGCTGGAAGGATCCGATGATGGAGAAGATCACCGTGATCGCCAGCGAGCCCTTGAGTTCAGGGAGCTTGATGCTTTTGACGATCTGCCATTCGCTCGCGCCGTCAATGGACGCAGCTTCGTAAAGGCTGTGGGGAATGGTGGACAGGCTCGAGTAGAAGATGAGCATGTTGTAGCCCGTGAACTCCCAGGTCACGATATTGCCGATTGCCGCCAGCAGGACGCTCGGGGCGAGCACGTCGATATGCGTGCCGAACCAAGCGTTCAGCGAGCCGACCAGACCGTACTTGGCCCCGTACATGAATGCCCAGATCAACGTGGACACCACGGCCGGCACCGCATATGGAAGGAAGGTGGAGATGCGGAAGAACTTTGTGCCGTGAAGCTTCATCGAGTCGAGTGCCAGGGCCATGAGTGCCGCCAGGCATAGCATGATCGGCACCTGGACGACGGTGAAGATGGTCACGCGTCCCACGGACGACCAGAAATGCGGGTCGTGGAAGAGTTTGATGTAGTTGTCGAATCCCACGAACTGCGTGCCGCCGATCATCTTCGTCTGGAAGAAGGAGATGTAGATTGCGTACAGGATGGGAATGATGAACACGAATACGAATACCAGGGCGAATGGCCATAGAAACTTCCAGCCCCGCCAGTCCGCGTGATGCTTGTTCACCCGAGCCGATCCTCCGGTTGTCACGGCGTTCGCCACAATCGCCGCGGCATCTGGCGTGCCCGCTGTCCCGGGCGATTTCGTTGTAGAAGTCATCTTGCCTCTCCTTTGAGGTCCCGTACCGTTCATCTGTGAGCGGTGCGTCTGCCTTGCTTGCGCTTCCGAGTTCGAACTACTGTGTCCGCATTCAGAATGTTTACGCAAACATAGTATATCGTCGTTGGAAATCAAGTCAAATTAAGCTCACATTGTTTATGAGCATAAAATGCATGATTGCGCAAACAGTTGCTATCATTGATATATCGGCTTCGACGAAGATTCCATATTTGTCACATGTCGGCGTTTTGCGAAAGGTGGGTGAGATATGGCAGGGTCAGTTTCGATGAAGGACGTGGCGAGGCTGGCGGGCGTGTCGTCGCAAACGGTCTCGAGGGTCGCGAACAACAGCAGCGAGGTGAAGCCGGAGACGCGCTTGAGGGTCGAGCGTGCGATGGAGGAGCTTGGGTATAGGCCGAACTATGCGGCGCGCGCGTTGAAGCATGGGTCGTTCAAGGACGTGGGTGTCGTCCTGTTCAATATGACGTCGTACGGTGATTCGCACATCCTCAACGGCATTGTGGATGCGGCGAGGGAGCATGGGTATGCGACGACGATCCGGTCGTTTGAACAAGGGTGTCCCGCGACTTTGCAGAGTGCAATCGACCAGATGAAAACGCTGCCGGTAGATGGAGTCGTGTTCATCTTGGAGCAGCAAGTGGCGGATTTCAATACATTCGTGCCGAGTGCCGAGTTGCCGGTGGTGCTCATCTCGGAAGAGCCGTCGGATCATTGCCCGACGATCGATTCCGATCAATATGGGACGTCAGTGGTGTTGGTGGACTATCTGTTGGCGAAGGGGCATCGCAACGTGTACCACATTGCAGGCCCGTCGTATTCGGTGGCGGCGCAGAGCAGGCGGCGTGGGTGGGAAGATGCCCTGAGGCAGCAGGGAATCGTTCCGCCGTCTGTGTACATAGGCGACTGGGAGGCCGACAGTGGGTATCAGGCCGGTTTGGCGCTGGCGCATGAACGCGACTGCACGGCGGTGTATGCGGCGAATGACCAGATGGCGTACGGCTGCATCCTCGGTTTGCGTGAGGCCGGCAAGCGCGTGCCGGAGGATGTGAGTGTCGTGGGCGTGGACGATTCGCTGCGGGGCATTGTTCCCCGACTTGAGCTGACCACGATGCGAGAGAAGTTCAACGAGCTTGGCCGTGAGGCGTTCGGGATGATCCTCGCCCAATGCAACGGCGACAAGCTGCCGGTGGGGGTCAAGACCGTCATTCCATCGGTGCTTGTGGAACGCGGGTCCGTCTCCGAGGTGGAGGATCGGGCCGCGTGAGCATGGTCTGGCTGACTGTGCGGCGGTGATCGGGTTGCTTGGAGCAGGTGTAGCCGTCTGCAATCTTGTTATGTCGTGACTGATCCGCGGTCCTTTGCGAATCCATCATGTTCGACACGCCGGATTTGCGTTGAATGCAGAATCGAGTAATATTTACATCTGTTGTCGCGATGGAAACATCGAGAAACAACGGCCGCGTAGCTCAGTTGGTTAGAGCGCCGCCCTGTCACGGCGGAGGTCGCCGGTTCAAGTCCGGTCGTGGTCGCTAGGTCTTAATGATTCTAGCGAATCTTAAGATTGAGGCCGCGTAGCTCAGTTGGTTAGAGCGCCGCCCTGTCACGGCGGAGGTCGCCGGTTCAAGTCCGGTCGTGGTCGCGATGTTGGAACCCTGTTCCAGCCTCTGGCTCTGTAGCTCAGTTGGTAGAGCGAACGACTGAAAATCGTTAGGTCAGCGGATCGACGCCGCTCGGAGCCACCACTCAATCCCTTGCTTCGGCAAGGGATTTTTTGTTTTTCAGGCCAATCCGTGGTGCCATTCCATCCACCAAGTGCCAGCCATGGCAAAGAGCAGGGGCGATGCGAACGCGGATTCACATCGCCCCCTGATCAAAGACCGCTGAGTGGTTACTATGCGGTTGTGGCCCCTGCGTTCGAGGAATCCTCGGATTGCGGTGCGGCATCCGGATCGAAGGCGATATTCTCGTCGATCTCCTCGAGACCGGGAATGTCAGTCGGCGTCTCCTCCACGAACTTCTCGATGCCCGGCAGGTCGGCAAGCGGGTCGCCTTCCTTGCGCGCGAGCTTGGCCTGTTCGCGGAACCAGATGCGCACGGCCGGGTTGATGTCCTTCGATTCCAGGTACTGGCGGTAGATCGGGAACATCGCGTGCAGCCATGGGTACATCAGGTACAGTGTGCGCTCCGACTTGTGGTTGCGCCAATGCTCCGGATGCGCTGCGAAGGTGTTCTTGAAGCGCCTCATGTAGTTGCGGAACGATTTGAACGATGTGTCCATGCGGCGTGCGGAGATGCCGCAGATCATACGGCCGGAATACACGGTCTTGAGTCCACGTCCAAGCAGGTGCAGCGAGATGTCGATGTCTTCGTGCATCACATCCTCCTTGTCGAGGCACACCTCGTCGTGAATGAGCTTCCATGCCGAAGCGCGCAATGCCATGTTGGAGCCGAACAGCAGCACCTGACCGCCATCCGCACGGTAGGTGTGGCGGCGCACGCTGTCGTCGCCGCGCAATGCGATTTTGTGGGCGGGCATGTCGTAATAGGTGACCGGGCCGGTGGCTCCCATTGCCTCGGCATCCTCGGTGAAGATGCCTCGCACCACTTCCACCCAATCCGGCTTGAGCATGCAGTCGGCATCCACACGTCCGAGAATGTCGCCGGTGGCATGGTTGAGTCCGTAGTTTCGCGTCGGAATGAGACCCTGCTCCTCATCCTGATGGAGCAGCTTGACCGGGAGGTCCGGATGCTCGGCGATGTAGCGCTCCACGATTTCCACGGTATGGTCGGTGGAACGATTGTCCACCACGAGCACCTCGTGCGGCATCACCGTCTGGCGGGTCGCATTGTCGAGGCAATCGACGATGCGTTCCTCTTCGTTCCACGCTGGGATGATGATTGAGACTTTCAGCATGCCTTCTAGAATATGAGTCCACCCGTACACTGCGCCCGGAAAATGCCTGCGAAGTGCGCTCGCCGCGTATTCGGACCGGTCCGCTTGCATTTCGCCGTGAAATGCAAGCTTGAGCGGGGCGGAAAGTACAATGATGCGCATGAGCGAGCCAGAAGACAAGAAAATAGACCTAGCAAGCCTGTTCCCCTCGAAGGGTGACCCACGTAGGCCTCCGGAATGGTATGGTCGGGCGCTCATGTATGCGGTCATTGCCGTGTTCGTGGGTATTTTCGTATACACGTCGTGGTTCAAGATCACCTTCATCGTGTTCGACGTGGTCATTGCGCTGTTCCTCGCATTGTCGGTCGAGCCGCTTGTGCTGAGGCTGATCCGCCACGGCTGGAAGCGTGGCGCGGCATCGGTCACCTGCTTGGTGGCGCTCATCGTCATCATCATCACCTTGTTCGCGTTGTTCGGCAACATGTTCGTGCAGCAGATGATCTCAATGGTGAGGGGTTTGCCGGCGCTTTACGATCAGCTCGCAGACTATGTGAACGCGCATGCCAACTTCAAGATGCCGCAGATGACCGATCTGGGCGGCGAGCTCATGAAGAACGTGCAGTCGTCGTGGGTCACGAACTTCGCAGGGCAGGCGCTCACTACGACAGTGGGAGTCTTCGGCGGCCTGCTCAACCTGACCACGGCGCTCATGGTCGCGTTCTACATCTCGATCGCAGGTCCTCGCCTGCGTCGCTCGGTATGCCAGTGGCTCTCGCCGCGCACGCAGCGCAAGTTCCTCATGACGTGGACGGTGGTGCAGGACCAGATTTCGAGCTTCCTGTTCTCGCGTTCCATTCTCGCCGCGATCAACGCCACCTGCACGGGGATCTTCCTCATGATTATCAAAGTGCCGTACTGGCTGCCGCTTGCGCTATTCTGCGGCGTGGTCTCGCAGTTCGTCCCCACCATCGGCACCTATTTGGGTGGCGCGTTGCCGGTGCTGTTCGCATGGGGCGAACGCGGCTGGATGTATGCGGTGGGCGTCGTCGTGTTCATCACCGTCTACCAGCAAATCGAGAATCTGCTGCTCTCGCCGAAGATCTCGGAGCGTACGATGGATCTCAACCCATGCATCGCCTTCCTTGCGGTGCTGCTGTTCGGCGCCTTATTCGGTGCGCTCGGTGCGTTCCTCGCATTGCCTGTCGCTGCGTCCATCCAGGTGCTGTTCAAGGTGTACACAAAGCGCTATCAACTCGTGGACATGCCGCTCATGAACGATCCTGAGCCGAAGAAGAAATCGAAGGTCGCCGAGGCGGCCGACACGTTCAGCGAGCATGTGCTCAAGCCCATGGGTGAGCGTATGCCGCGTCAGACCAAGGGATCGTCGGCGCATGTGCCTCTGGATGACGAGATTCGCCTCTTGCAGCAGCAGGTGTACGACATTCCGGGCCAACACGCGGCAAATGGTGGGGATGACGAGGATTCACCCACAGTGGCAATCCCGAAGCATGTGCTTGACCACCATGCCGCCAAAGGGGTGAAGGGCCTGCAAGGGGCTGAGGAGTCCGCCGCGTCAGACGGCGATATCGTTCGCAAGACCGATGTTGCCGAATCTTCGACTCCGGTAGAATCTGAGCGGACGGATTCGGATGGTGCAAAGCCTTCCTCCGACACAACAACCGGAACCAAACCAAAGAACCCTAGGAGCCAGTGGAGCTGATGGCAATACTCGACGTTCTCGATCTGCTTCTCGTCATTGTGGGCGGTGTGAGCATCGCCTACCAGGGGTTCTGCATTCTCGTCTCCCTGTTCGCCAAGCCGGTCACGTTCCCCGCCGCCCCGATGGACAAGCGGTACGCGGTGCTCATCTCCGCGCGAAACGAGGAACAGGTGGTGGGTAACCTCATTCGCGACATCCAATCGCAGAGCTATCCCAGCAGGCTCATCGACATCTGGCTCGTGGCCGACAACTGCGACGATGGCACCGCGCAGCTCGCCCGCGACCTCGGCTGCCATGTGGTGGAACGGTTCAACCAGCAGCAGGTGGGCAAGGGCTATGCACTGACGTACCTGCTCAACGCGATGATCGATTCGAAGGCCTCCGATCAATACGATGCGTTCTTCGTGTTCGACGCCGACAACCGCCTCGACAAGCATTACTTCGAGGAGATGAACAAGGCCTACCAATCCGGTTTCCGCATTCTGACGAGCTACCGCAACTCGGTGAACCTTTCGGAGAACTGGGTGAGCTCCGGTTCTGCATTGTGGTTCATTCGCGAATCCAGATTCGTGAGCGCCTCGCGCATGTGGCTCGGCAACAGCTGCCATGTGGGTGGCACCGGATTCATGTTCTCGCAGGAGGTGATGCGCCGCAATCAGGGGTGGAAGTTCCACCTGCTCACCGAAGACCTCGAGTTCACCATGGACTCCGTGCTGCATGGCGACCGCATCGGGTACGTGGGCTCGGCGATCCTCTACGATGAGCAGCCGGTCACCTTCGCACAGAGCTGGCGTCAACGGCTGCGCTGGAGCAAGGGGTTCCTGCAGGTGTTCCGCTATTATGGCCCGGCGCTCATTCGTCGTGCGATCCAGGAACGCGATTTTTCATCCATCGATCTGACGCTGTTCATCTGCCCGTTCACGGTGCTTGCGATCATTCGCGTCCTGCTCGGCACCATCTTCGCCGCCTGCGGGTTCATCTCATGGTCGAGCCAGGGCGCCGCGTTGTTCAATTGGATGCTCGGCGTCGTCTCGTCGATGGTGTTCATGATGGTGCTGGCGGGGCTCACGATGGTGGTGGAACGCAAGCAGATCGGCGCTTCGAACCGTGAGCTGTTCGCCTATGCACTGAGCTTCCCGATTTACATTCTGAGCTATGTGCCTATTTCGTTCCAGGCCGTGTTCGCCAAGGCCCAGTGGAAGCCGATCGAGCATCAGGGCTCCTCGGGTGCCGAGAATCCGCGTATTCGAGAGCAGGACCGCGAGGAACGCGCCATGGCCAGCTGAGTGGCCTGAGCATTCTTTTTGAACCGGTAGATCATATTCCACCCGATTCCACCAACAGACTGAAATAGACAGATAGTCTAATATGTCCATCTCGTGAGATGGTCCGATATGGACTGTCTGGATTCTGATTAGGTGGAGAAAGAAACCGTTCGTGAGTTTATTCGTGAATGTAATTGCCGCGAACGGCTGATTCTTGATATAGGTGAAATATGACACAGATTATGCAACAGTCGATTGCCGCTCCTGCTCCGGTGCCGGCCGACCCGACCATGGCGGTCTCCATTCGTGGCCTGTACAAGCGGTATGACGACAAAGTGGCTGTCAATGGCCTCTCGCTCGACATTCCGACCGGTTCGTTCTATGGACTGGTGGGGCCGAACGGCGCGGGCAAGACCACGACGATCAACATGATGACCGGAATGCTCAAGCCCGATGCAGGTATGGTGCTCGTTCTGGGCAAGGATGTGTGGCACGATGTCAACGCCGTCAAGCGTGAGATCGGCCTCATGCCGCAGCCCGACCAGATTTTCGACAGGCTGACGGGCCGCCAGTTGCTCGTCTATTCCGGCATGCTGCGCAGCATGCCGCGTGCCGAGGCCCTGGAGCGGGCCAACGACCTCATGCACGCATTCGATCTGCTCGATGCGGCCGACAAGCCGGTGTTCGACTATTCGGCCGGCATGACGAAGAAGATCTGTCTGGCCACTGCGATGATCCATAGTCCACGCGTGTTGGTGCTCGACGAACCCTTCGAGGCGGTGGATCCGGTATCGAGCTCGAACATCCGCGACATTCTCTCCGCATACGTCTCCACCGGGGGCACGGTGATCATTTCGTCGCATGTGATGTCGATGGTGGAACGCATGTGCACGCATGTGGCCGTGATCAACAAAGGGCAGGTGGTCGCCGCCGGAACTGTGGATCAGGTCGCCGGTGGTGAGGATCTCGATGAGCGCTTCCTGCAACTGGTGGGCGGCCGCCATGACACCATGCATCTCGACTGGCTCAATGGAGGTGTGCATGCGGCTGACGAGGCCGTCTCCGTGCCACAGGATGACCATCAGAACGGTGGTCAGGCATGAGTGCGACGCAGACACCTCCGATGGAAGCGCCGAGAGACGCGCAGGTCACTCCGATGAATCGAGATGCCGGAGGCGAGCGACCCAACATCGTCACGACAATGGTGCGGTTGCGCTGGTCTCTGATGTTCGCCGCCATGCGCAAAAGCCCCTGGCAGGTCGTGGGGTATGTGCTGGCGCTCCTCATGGCGCTTGGCATCGTGGTTGGGGCGGGCATCGCCGCATTCGTGCTGACCGGCGGCGCGATCGAATGGAACGATGAGGCGTTCGATGTACTGCGGGCGGTCATGGTGAATGCCGGCACGGTGGGCATCATCTTCGCCGCACTCATTCAGCTGCTGCTCATCGGGGAATCGTCTACCATGAGCGCGCAGAAGTTCTCGTTGTTCGGCATTGAAGACCGCACGCTCACCGCTGGACTCTACCTTTCGGCATTCACCGGTCTGCCGGCCACCTGCGCATTCCTGTCGCTGCTGTGCGCCTCGCGCCTCTACGTGGGGTACGGCACGGGCGCCGTGCTAGGAGGCGTGCTGAGTGCCGTACTCACCGTCATGGTGGCCATGTGCTTTAGCAAGGCGGCACTGTCGCTGGCCTCACAGCTCACCCGCACCGAGCGCGGCAAGAACATGCTGTACATTCTGGTGACGCTGCTTGTCGTGGTTGCGGCGCAACTGCCGAACATCTACGTCAACACGCATACCGAGGAAGACTTCTCGGCGATTGACGTGAATGGGCTCGTTCGTTTGACCGACGTTGTGGGCTGGCTGCCGTTCGGGTGGAGTCTGGAGTTGCCGTTCGACGCCGCCCGTGGCAACGCCGCCGCGTTCATTGCGCGGGTGGCGCTCGTCCTCGTGTTTTGTGCCCTGTGCTTCGCCGCATCGGTGTGGTGCATTCGTCGCGAACGACTGCAGGGCGAGCCGCAGAGCAACGTGCGTAAGGAACGTTCGATCGGTGCGTTCAACTGGATGCCGGATTCGGCAAGCGGGGCGATTTCCGCGCGCCTGTTCATCTCGCTCAAGCGCGACCCCCGCCAGGCCATGCAGTATGTGCTGCCCGTGTTGTTCATAGTGATTTTCGCGCTGCAATCCCATGGCGAGTCGATGGTGGTGTGGCAGTGCTTCCTGTGGATGGGACTCATGATGCTCATCGGCGAAAGCAACGGGATCGCCTATGACGGCCGCGCCTACGCGATGGAGCAGATTGCCGGCGTGCCTGGCAGGGTGGACCGCTGGGGGCGCACCCGTGTCTACCTGGCCTACTTGGCGATCTTCTATGTGCTGTGCGCGTTGCTCACCTACGCGCTTACCGGCGATTGGCGCACTCCAGCCGGTGTCATGCGTGGCATCACCTGCACGGTGGTCGGCTTCGGCGTGGCGCTCATCTCGTTGGGCAGCGCCGAGTTCTTCTCGACGTTCCTCATGTACCCGGTGGCGTCGATCAGGAAGCCATTCTCATCGCCGCAAGGCCGCGCCATGGCCCAGGGACTCTTTCCCTTCGCCTTCATGCTCGCCACCTGTGTGATGGCACTGCCCACGGGCATTGTGGCCACTGTGCTCGCAGCCACCGATCACTGGGGCATGAATTGGGTGCTCATGCCGGTCTCGCTTGCCAACGGCGTGCTCTTCCTGTGGCTCGGGGTATGGCTTGGCGGTAAGATTCTTGATGCACGGGGCCTGAAGGTGCTGGCCACGCTCGACAACTTCGCCTCGTTGCAGCAATAGCTTCATCTCGGCGATTGACGGAAGGCGCATGGGCAGGAAACAAACAGCAGGAAGGCATGCCACGAACGGCACACGTCGCATACGGGCCCGTCGCGCACTCACCGTGGCCATCACCGCACTCGTCACCTTGGGGTGCTGCGGCGCCTACGTGTGGGCCGACATCGCCGACAAGGCGCCTGGAATCCTCACCAATGCCGCCGTGCAACCGCACGTTGCCGAGCCACAGGGGCATCTACTCACAGCCGATGCTCCCTTCGTTGCCAATGCCGACACCTCGCGTGCCATCGATGCCGGGAAGGCGGCGAGGCTCATCGACGCACTCCGCGCGAAGAACGAGGTGGGAACAGACGTCTCGGCGATCATCATGCAGGCCGACGGCACCGTGGTGGCCGATCATGCGGCGAATGTGGCGCGTGAACCGGCCTCCACGATGAAGACGCTCACGTCGCTGGCCGCGGCCTCGGTGCTCGACATGGGAGACACACTGCCGACTCAGACATTCCTATTGCAGGCCGAACAGGGCACCGACACCGTGGTGATCAAAGGCAATGGCGACATGCTGCTCGGTGCCGGCGACAGCGACCCGGATCATGTGAACGGGCGGGCCGGGTTGCTCACACTGGCCAGGAACACGGCCCATGCCCTCAAGCAACGGGGGGTCACGAAGGTGAACCTGCAATACGATGATTCGTTGTTCGGCACCGATCGCACGCCAAGAGGCATCGAGGCCAACAACCCCGATTCGCTCTATTACACGCCCGTCTCCTCCATGGCCATTGATGGTGGTCGCCAATGGAACGGTGCGAATCCAAGCAACCCGGACGTGTTCAAGTCATACCCGACGCTTTCGCAGAACACCGCATCCGATGTCACGGCCCTCTTCCGGAACCTGTTGGGAGCCCAAGGCATCACGATCGTGAATGCCGAGCTCACGCAGACCACGGTGAGCGCTGATCGCACGCCGATAGCCGAAGTGGAGTCCGCGCCGCTTGCCATGGTCATGGCCTTCATGTTGCGGCATTCGGACAACACACTCGCCGAGGAGTTCGGCAGGCTGCTGGCATTGTCCACCAAGCAGGAGAACTCGCCGGCCGGTGCCACCGCCGCGGTGAGAAACGAACTGCGCACGCTCGGCATAGACCTGACCGAACTGCAGATGGCTGACTGTTCAGGTCTCACTCCCGGGTCGAGACTCACCGCGAACACGCTCGCCCAAGTGCAGGCCCGCAATCTGGATGTCGGGGGAGCAGTGGCCGCGGCAGAGGGACTTTCCATTCCGGGACTCGTCGGTACGGCAGCCAATCGTCTGGCCTCGGCACAGGCTGCCGGCCTGACGCGTGTGAAAACCGGGAGTCTGCAGGAGGTCTCGTCGATGACGGGCAATGTATCGCGGGAACAAGGCGGTGTGGCCGCATTCGCGGTGATCGTGAACAATCCCGAAGACTTCGAGGCCACACGCACCGCCATCAACGAATTCGTGGCGGGGCTGGCGGCCCTGTAATCCGGGGAATCTGGTCGGGAACAGGAGACGGCGAAAGGGCATCCATGGCATACTCTGCAGTTATGAAGGCGGCGATCGGCGAGATGCGCGATGTGCTCAAAGCCCATGGTCTGGGCCAACAGTCCAAGGAATTCTCGGCACATGGCGAACACAAGCCACATGACGATGCCCCGCTCGTCTTCGTTGCATGCTCTGGCGGCCGGGATTCATTGGCGCTGGCCGCATGCGCACAGGTGGTGTGCGCTGCGTGGGGCATTCGTTGCGGCGCGATCATAGTCGATCATCATCTGCAGGATGCGTCCCATAAGGTGGCGCAACTGGCTGCCCAGACGTGCAGGGAGCTCGGTCTGGAGCCGGTGCTCATTGTGGACGTGCAGGTGAAGGAACGAGGGCAGGGCATCGAGGCGGCCGCACGCGAGGCGCGGTATGCGGCCCTGATCGGCACCGCACGGCGATGGCATGCGGCTGCGGTTCTGCTCGCCCACACTAAGGATGACCAGGCGGAGAGCATACTCATCGATCTGATCCGTGCCGCCGGAACCGATGCGTTCGCCGGCATGCCGCAAACCCAGCTGTTCGACGATGTGCTGGTATTGCGCCCTCTGCTCGGCATCACGCGCGCGCAGACGACGCGAATCTGCGAAGACGAAGGACTGCAATACTGGGATGACCCCACCAACGGCGATGCGGTACCATCAGAGACCGCGTTGCCGGCAAGCTATCCACTGCGCTCGCGTGTGCGGCACGACCTCATGCCCTACCTGAGCGCATTCGCCGGCTGCGACATGGTGGATCGATTGGCCCGGACGGCACGGATTGCGCGCCGCGATGTCGAGGCGCTCAATCAGGAGGCCGAGCGTGCGCTTGCGCAGACGGTGGAATTCGAAGGGGACGCGCGCAATCTGCAGGCAGATCGTCTCGCCGACGCCAAGCTCGGTGCGAACCTCGACGCGCGCGCGTTGGAACGGTGGCCCGAGGCGATACGCTACCGTGTGATCGCCCGGACCTTGGCTGCGTGCGGTCTGGCGTATGCGTCACGGCATGTGGCGGCGGTGGACAAGCTCGTCTCGCAGTGGCACGGGCAGGGCAAGGTTGCGCTTCCCAGTAAATATTCAGCAAAACGTAAGGCTCACGTCATTCGCATATGCGAAGATATTACGCATGCGAATCGTCGATGTGCAAAACGAAATCGATCATGAGCTGATCACTCATGACGAGATCATGAAGAGAATCCAAGAAGCCGCGGACCAGGTCAGCGAGGATTACAAACACACGCTGCCGCTGCTCGTATGCGTGCTCAAAGGCGCGGCGAACACGATGACCGCGTTCGCGCAGGCCATGTCGATCCAAGTGGAACTCGACTACATGAGCCTGTCGTCGTACGGTGCGGGCACCTCATCGAGCGGCACGATCACGATGCGGCAGGATCTGAGTCAGGACGTGCGCGGCAGGGACGTGATCATCGTGGAAGACATCATCGATTCCGGACGCACGCTCGACTGGCTGGTGAACGAGCTGAAGTCGCGTGGAGCGAAATCGGTCGAGATTTTCGCGCTTCTCGAAAAACCGGCTCGACGCGTGATCGATGTTGATGTGAAATATAAGGGATTCGAGATTCCAGACGAATTCGTGGTCGGATTCGGCCTCGACTACGACGAGCAATACAGAAACCTTGACAGCATTGCCGTGCTGAAGCCCGAAGTGTATGAAGGAGCTGTGCAATGACTTACCCCAATCAGCCGGGGAACAACGGAGGCGGTCGCAACAACAGGCCGAACCCGTTCAATCCCTTCGGTGACAATTCCAACAAGCCGCGCAACAACGGCGGCCCCAACGGGAACAACAACGCACCTAGGTCGTTCTGGCAGCGCCCGTGGCTCTACATCGTGCTCATTGTGCTGATCCTGTTCTTCATTTTCCAGGCCTTCCTCGGAAACAACACGCAGACGATCAACACGCAGGATGGCATGAACATCCTCAACAGCCAGGCCAGCGACGTGGAGTCGGCCACCATAGTCGACAACACGCAGCAAGTGCAGTTGAAGCTCAAGAACGACTTCAAGAAGAACGACCCGCAGACGGGGCGTGAGCGCAATTACGGCAAGGACGTGCAGTTCTACTACACGACCGCCCAGCAGGCGCAGGTGGTGCGTGCCGTGGAGAAGGCCAACCCGTCGCAGGGCTGGACCGCCACGATGCACAGCACAAGCATGTGGACCTACCTGCTGAGCTCGGTGGTGCCCTTCCTCATCTTCTTCGCGCTCATCTGGTTCCTGATGAGTCGTATGAGCAGCTCGGCGGGCGGCATGCTCGGCATGGGCGGCAAGAAGAGCGCCAAGCTCGCCGACGGCCAGATTCCGAAGACGAAGTTCTCCGACGTCGCGGGCGAAGAGGCCGCTGTGCAGGAGGTCGAGGAGATCAAGGACTTCCTCAAGGATCCGGCCAAGTACAAGGCGCTGGGCGCCCGCATCCCACGCGGCGTGCTGCTGTACGGCCCTCCCGGCACCGGCAAGACGCTGCTTGCGCGCGCCATCGCAGGCGAGGCCGGTGTGCCATTCTACGCCATGGCGGGTTCCGACTTCGTCGAAATGTTCGTGGGCCTTGGCGCCTCGCGTGTGCGTGACCTGTTCGACGAGGCGAAGAAGAACGCCCCGGCCATCATCTTCATCGACGAGATCGACGCCGTCGGTCGCAAGCGTGGCTCCGGCATGGGCGGAGGCCACGACGAGCGTGAGCAGACGCTCAACCAGCTGCTCGTCGAGATGGATGGCTTCGACAACGACACCCATCTGATTATCATCGCCGCCACGAACCGCCCCGACGTGCTCGACCCGGCATTGCTGCGTCCGGGCCGTTTCGACCGTCAGGTGGCCGTGGAGGCGCCGGATTTGGAAGGCCGCGAGGAGATTCTGAAGGTGCATGCCAAGGGCAAGCCTTTCGTGCCTGACATCGACCTGCATTCGGTGGCTGTGCGCACACCCGGTTTCACCGGAGCTGATTTGGCCAACGTGCTCAACGAGGCAGCGTTGCTGTGTGCTCGAGTGGGAGCCCAGCTCATCGACAACCGTGCCATCGACGAGGCCATTGACCGTGTGATGAGCGGCCCTCGCCGCCGTTCGCGCGGCATGGCGCTCGACGAATTGCGCAACACCGCGTACCACGAGGGTGGCCATGCGCTTGTCGCCGCCGCCCTGCACAACACCGACCCGGTGACGAAGGTGACGATTTTGCCGCGTGGCCGCGCTCTGGGGTACACGGCCGTGATGCCCACCGAAGACCGTTATTCGCAGACGCGCAATGAGCTGCTCGATCAAATGGCCTATGCGATGGGCGGCCGTACCGCCGAGGAGATCGTGTTCCACGACCCGACCACCGGCGCCTCCAACGACATCGAGAAGGCGACGCAGATTGCCCGTCAGATGGTGGGGCTGTATGGTCTTTCCTCCCAGCTCGGCGCCGTCAAGTGGCTCGATTCGAACGACGACCAGGGTCTCGACGGTCTGCGCCCGCGCGAGTATTCGGACGCCACCGCTGAGATGATCGACGAGGAGGTGCTCAAGCTCATCGAGACCGCTCACACCGAGGCTTGGCAGATTCTCACCGAGAACCGCGAGGTGCTCGACGAACTGGTCAGCCGCCTTCTCGTCAAGCAGACGCTCAACGAGAAGGAACTCAAGGAGATCTTCGCCAATCTGAAGATGGCTCCGAAACGCAGGGTGTGGCTGAGCAACCCGAACCGCCCGGATTCGGACAAGCCGCCGGTGGCCATTCCGGAAGCGCTGAAGAAGTCCGCCGGACTGCCTCAGCAGGAGTTCTAACGAAAACCTGGAAGGCCTGGAGCGCATGCGCCCAGGCCTTCCTCGCATATGCGCCCATGCGAACAGGGAAGAGGAGGGCGAGGAATATGACAACCGTGGACTGCAACGGCATCAACTTGGGCAGCAACGAGGACGATACGCGTGTGTGGACGGCGGACGTCAGCTGGATCACCGACGACGACCAGCTGGTGGATGCCGAGGATCTGGCCGCACATGTGGCGGCCATCGGGCAGATGATGCTCGGCGTACCCGTCGAGCAGCTTGCCGAGCGCATCGCGGCGCAGCTGGCGAACCAACCGGTGTTCCGCTCCGTCACCGTCACCGTGCACATGCATTGGAAGGCCCCATTGCGCACCTTCGAACAGCTCAGCGCAACGGTCGCCGCAAACCGGCAATCCTCGGCCAACCCATCTGCGGCCGCTGCGAATACCGGGGGCGAGGAATCTGCAAGCACGCATGATGGGGCATTGCCGGTCGACCCGGCATACCACGATGCCGTCATTTCCTTGCGCAGTGCCGCGCCGAATGCCGAGCAGCTGTTCCGTGAGGTCATCGTCACGCTCGACAGCATGCCGGGCAACCAAGTGGACGGCATCTCCCCACTGTATTTCGTGGGCTCGCTCAACGGAACCGACGGCCATGCCGCCATGATCAAACTCAGCACCGCAATGGGGACGCGTCAGCTGAATCAGGTGCTCGATGCGTTGCACACCGCACACGAGGGAGCCCTGCAACTGTCGGTTGTGGCCATAGGCAAGGCGGGGGATGAATCACTGCATGCACCGGAGGGCGCGGCGGATCATCATCTCGGCGCTGCCGTGCTTGAGCCGTGGGCTGCCATGGTTCCCAATGCCAGCTATAACGGAGACCCACTGGCGTATCTGCTGGCAATGGCGCCCGACAGCGCACAGGTGGGCGTCGAATCCGAACAGTGGGTTATGGGAGGCGGTCGATGAAAGCACGCAGAACTCCATGGTGGTGGTATGTGATTGCCATGCTCGTCGGTCTGCTTGCCGGCATGGGCATCTCGCATCTTGAGGAGACGCGGGGGCTGGGATTGGCCGGCATCCCGTACCTCGCCAGCGCGGTGATGGTCGTTGTCGGCTTCATTGTGCTCTATCTGGCGTGGCAGGTGCATAAATACACGACCACCGATCCGAAGAAACGTGCGCAGCTCAAGCCCATGGATTCGGAGCGCTGTGTGAACACGCTCATCGTGTCCAAGGCGCTCGCCATTGCCGGAGCATTGCTCGCCGGCTGGTATGGCGGCCAGATCGTTATGCTGTACGACCGTTTTGAGGCACCGTTCTTCAGGCATATCGTGATCGAATGCATCATCGCGGTGATTGCGAGCGTCATCGACATGGTGCTCGGCATCATCAGCGAAGGACTATGCCAGCTGCCGCCGAACATGGGACCGGAGCATCCGAAGGTCGTGCGCAAACGCCGTGAGGAGCGGTTGGCGAGGTTCACGAACAGGGCGTCTGGCATGCCGATGCAAGCCGCAGGGCAGCATGCCGGCAATAACGGGGCCGATGAGAGCGACAAATGGGAGAAGCCCTGCAATTAGCCACTATGACGTCTGAGACATCCGTGCTCTCTGCTGACTCACTGACGACCTGGCAGAGGATTAGTCTGTCTGCGGGACGCGAATCATCGCCTCCTGCACCATGCATGCCACGAGATCGCCATCCTGGGAGTACACCTTTGCCGAAGACAGCCCGCGGCCATGGGCGGCAGTCGGCGTGTCCTGCACATACAGATGCCACTTCGTCACGTCGATGTCGCGATACCACCACATCGAATGATCTATCGATGCGAAGGAAATGCCCGGCGTGAGCAGTGTGAGACCGGCACGACGCAGAATGGGCTCGAGCATCACCTGATCGCAGCCGAGCGCGAGCAATGCACGGTGGAAGGTCTGCGAGACCTCGATCTCACCCATGGCACGCATCCACAGCATCTGCTTGCCGGTGTCGAGTCTGTGGCTCTCCTTATCGGGGCCGAGCACAATCGGCGAGGAGATGTAGCGAATGTCGAACGGCGACGTTGTGACGTAGTACTTCGCGTAGTCGGACTGATCCGCATACGGTTTCATGAGATCCACCGAGCTGGGCAGCGACTCCGGATCCGGAACATCGGCCGGCATGGAGTCGAAATATTCGACACCCGGCTGGTCCTTGGTCTGGAAACTCGCAATGGCTGTCAGAATCGAGCCCTGCGATTGCGTCACATTCACGCGGCGCGCGGAGAAGGAGTGCCCGTCGCGCAGATTCTCCACATCGAACAGCAGATCCTGATGAATGTCGCCCGGAGCGATGAAATACCCGTGGATCGAATGGGGGAGACGGTCTTCCGGCACGGTCTTCGATGCAGCGATGAGCGACTGCGAGATCACCTGGCCGCCGTATACGCGACCGGTGGGGAAGTACATGCTCTCGCCGTTGATATAGGTGTGGTCACGGTATTGCGACGGCTCGCCCAGTTTGAGCACGTCGACGATTCGTTGGAGCGGGGTCTTGGTATCGCTTGCCATGTCCTGCCTTCTCGCATGCCATGCAGTCATGCACGGTGTTGCATGCAACACGTGGGTAATCTGCTGTTCTATGTCAATGTGAGTAATCTACATGGCGCGTGTTAAGAACGGGCAAAAGAATGTTACGGAGAGCGTAGCGTTCCAATCGGAATCACGCAGTGATGGCGCAGAACGACGAACGGGAAGGCGATCTGCCTCCCCGTTCGATCTGCCACGGGTCGTGGTGTACGACACCACTCTGCGGTTAGCGCGTGAGTTTGCGGTGCAAGCGGTGCGGGCGTGCGGCCTCTTCGCCCAGACGGGCGATCTTGTTCTCCTGGTAGGCCTGGAAATTGCCCTCGAACCAGTACCAATTGGCCGGATGCTCGTCGTCGCCCTCCCACGCCAGAATGTGCGTGGCGATGCGGTCGAGGAACCAGCGGTCATGGGAGATCACCACGGCGCAGCCCGGGAACTCGATGAGCGCGTTCTCGAGCGACTCCAACGTCTCTACATCGAGGTCGTTCGTAGGCTCGTCGAGCAGCAGCAGATTGCCACCCTGCTTCAACGTGAGCGCAAGGTTCAGTCGGTTGCGCTCGCCGCCGGAGAGCACGCCGGTGAGCTTCTGCTGGTCGGAGCCCTTGAAGCCGAAGCTGGCTACATAGGCGCGGGTGGGCACCTCGACGCCGCCGACCTCAATGAAGTCGTTGCCGTCGGAGACCGCCTCCCACAGGTTCTTGTTCGGGTCGAGTCCGGCACGGTTCTGGTCGACGTAGCTGATCTTGACGGTGTCGCCGATCTTGAGATCGCCGCCTGACAGCGGTTCGAGGCCCACGATCGTCTTGAACAGCGTGGACTTGCCCACGCCGTTCGGGCCGATGACGCCCACGATGCCGTTACGCGGCAACGTGAAGCTCAGGTCGTCGATGAGCACGCGGTCGCCGAAGGCCTTGTGAATGTGCTCGGCCTCGAGCACGGTGGAGCCCAGGCGAGGTCCTGGCGGAATCTGAATCTCGGAGAAGTCGAGCTTCTTGGAGTTGCGTGCCTCCTGTTCCATCTGGTCGTAGCGCTCAAGACGGGCCTTGTTCTTGGCCTGACGAGCCTTCGGTGAGGACCTCACCCATTCGAGCTCGTTCTTGAGGCGCTTGGCGAGCTTGGCGTCCTTGGCGCCCTGGATCTCCATACGTTTGGCCTTCGTCTCCAAGTAGGTGGAGTAGTTGCCCCTGTATGGGTAGAGCTGGCCACGGTCGACCTCGCAGATCCATTCGGCCACATTGTCCATGAAGTAGCGGTCGTGGGTGACGGCAATGACGGCACCCTGGTACTGGTGCAGGAACTTCTCGAGCCACAGGATCGACTCGGCGTCCAAATGGTTCGTGGGCTCGTCGAGCAGCAGCAGGTCGGGAGCCTCGAGCAGCAGCTTGCACAGCGCCACACGACGGCGCTCGCCGCCGGAGCACACCGACACCGGGGTGTCCGGATCCGGGCACTGCAGCGCGTCCATGGCCTGTTCGAGCTGCGAGTCGAGATCCCAGCCATTCGCTGCATCAATCTCAGTCTGCAGCTTGCCCATCTCCTCCATGAGGGAGTCGAAGTCGGCATCCGGATTTGCCATCTCCTCGCCGATCTGGTTGAAACGCTCGACCTTGGCTGCGATGTCGCCGAACGCCATCTTGATGTTCTCGCCCACGGTCCTGTCTTCATCCAGAGGGGGTTCCTGCTGCAGGATGCCGACCGTATAGCCGGGGGTGAGCTGTGCCTCGCCGTTGCTCACCGTGTCGAGCCCTGCCATGATCTTGAGCAGTGTGGATTTGCCCATGCCGTTCGGGCCCACGACACCGATCTTGGCGCCCGGCAGGAAGCTCAGCGTCACGTTGTCGAGAATGACGCGATCGCCATACGCCTTGCGGGCGTTGATCATCTGATAAATGAATTCTGCCAACTTGATTCCGTTCTAGTAACGCATGTGATGTGCATCGCAGAGTCTCACGCAAATGCACGACCATTATTCCAAAAGAGGTCTACAGCGCAAACACCGCGCGAGGCATTGATATTCCGAACCGCAGCCAATCTGCGCACAATCGTTCAAACACCGGATATACTGAGCGAATGCAGCGAACGATTGTCACCGATACCAGCTTCCTCTCACGTCCCTCCAGCCCTGCCGACCCAGCCGACCCGCTCGACGCCGCCATTGCGCAGGATCTGAAGGAGACGCTCGCCGCGCACCGCGAAGAATGCGTGGGCATGGCGGCGAACATGATAGGCGAGCCGAAGTGCGTGATCGCCTTCGTCGACGAAGGCCTGGGCAGCGCGATCACTGTCATGTTCAACCCGCAGATCACTGCCGCCGACGGTGAATACGATGCCTGTGAAGGCTGCCTCTCGTTGCACGGCGAGCGCCACACACCGCGTTTCCGCCGCATCGAGGTCGATTACACGACACGCAAGGGACGCGCTCGCCACGCCACCTTCACCGACTGGACCGCGCAGATCATCCAGCACGAGATCGATCACTGCAGCGGCGTGCTCATCTGAATCCGAGATCTGCACATCTACGCAGCGCCGCTCATTCGCCGAAGACGGCGTCGAGCGCTTGGCGAAGGTCGGCAATGATGTCGTCCGGATTCTCGATGCCGCAGCTCAGCCGCACCAGATCCACGCCCACGCCGGCCTCCTCGAGCTGCTCCTCGGTGAGCTGACGATGCGTGGTGCCGGCAGGGTAGAGTGTGCAGCTACGCGCGTCGGCCACGTGCGTGGCGATGGAGATCATCTTCAGATGGTCGAGGAAGGCGGAGACCTTCTCACGGCCGCCGGGCACGCCGAATGAGATGACGCCGCACGTGCCGTTCGGCATGTACTTCTCGGCCAGAGCATGGTAGCGGTCTGTGGGCAGCTCCGGGCAACTCACCCAGGAAATACGTGGATCGTCTTCGAGGAATTGCGCAACCGCGCGGGCGTTCGAGCAATGGCGTTCCATGCGCACGCCCAGGGATTCGAGGTGCATGCCCATGATCCACGAGTTGATCGGCGCCGGCGTGGAACCAAAGTCACGCATGAGCTGGGCGGTCGCCTTCGTGATGAATGCGGCCTTGCCGAAGTCCTTGGCATACACCACGCCATGGTACGAATCGTCGGGCGTCGTCATCCCAGGGAACTTCTCGGCGTGCGCCATCCAGTCGAAGTTGCCGGAGTCCACAATCGCGCCGCCCACGCACGAGCCGTGGCCGTCCATGTACTTCGTCGTGGCGTGGGTGACGATGTCGACGCCGTATTCGAACGGACGGCAGTTGATCGGCGTGGGGAACGTGTTGTCGACGATGAGCGGCACGCCGTGGCTGTGCGCGGCCTTCGCGAACTTGTCGAAGTCAAGCACGATGAGCGCCGGGTTCGAGATCGACTCGCCGAACACCGCCTTCGTGTTCGGCTGGAATGCCGCCTCGAGCTCCTCCGGGGAACAGTCCGGGTTCACGAAGGTGCAGGTGATACCCATCTTGCGCATCGTCACGTTGATGAGATTGAAGGTGCCGCCGTAGATCGCGCTCGATGCGACGATGTGATCGCCTTCGTTGCATATGTTGAACAATGCGAAGAAGTTCGCCGCCTGCCCGCTTGACGTGAGCATGGCCGCCACGCCGCCCTCCATCTCGCAGATCTTCGCCGCAACCGTGTCGTTCGTGGGGTTCTGCAGGCGCGTGTAGAAGTAGCCGGTCTCCGACAGAGCGAACAGGCGGCTCATCTGTTCGCTCGATGTATATTTGAACGTCGTCGCCTGAATGATCGGCGGCGTGCGCGATTCGCCGTTGCCCGGCTGATAGCCGCCCTGTACGCAGATGGTGTCCACGTGCTCGCCCATGCGTGCTCTCCTGTCTCCTTGAAGCCACCTGGCCGCCATGCCTTCGACGCAGGCGGCCGCCCTCTCACTGGGGTTGACAACAATCTATCCGGTTCGCGCGTGTCGGCGCCGTGTCGTTCATCTATGTGGACACTCGTCCGCGCAGGTGGATTCCACGCGGTGCCATCGCGCTTGCCAAAATATGGGATGCAATTTAAGATGATCGAGGCGCATCCGCCCGAGTCGCGCAGGTCAAGACGCGCCATATTCCGATTCTGTGTGCGACCATGTATGTAATAAGGAGCCATATGTCTACTGGCATCACCCAATCACCCCGTCCATCCTCTTCCCGATTCCGCTGGACGCCGGCGGACATCGCCCTTGGCGCCGCGCTGGGTGTGGGCTGCGGACTCGTCTTCTGGGGTTTCAACTTCGCCTACACCCCGATTTCATCGATGCTTGGCTCCATTCTGCCTGGCATTGCGAGTGTTCTGCACGCCGTGTGGTATTTCTCCGGCACGCTCGCCGTGCTCATCCTGCGCAAACCGGGCGCTGCGGTGTATGTGAATGTGGTCGGCAGTGCAGTTGAAATGCTGCTTGGAAACAACTTCGCGTTCGGATTCGTATTCATTTCGGCGATCCTGCAGGGCATTTTCGCTGAGATCCCGTTCGCTGTGACCCGATACCGCGTGTTCAATCTGCCCATGGCCGTGCTCTCCGGTCTGTGCACTGCGCTGGAATACGGCTTCTACTTGCTGTTCTTCCGCTATCAGGGTGTCGCATTGCTCAGCCCGCGTGGCATTGTGCACATGATCAGCGAGCTGGTGGGCGGTGCGCTCATCGCCGGTGTGTTCAGTTGGCTTCTATTCGTCGCTATGGCCAAGACCGGGGCTCTCGACCACTTCGCTTCCGGCCGCGCGGTGCACGTGCGTGAAGAGTAAACGAGGATTGCATTCCGTGCCTCCTCGCCGAGTCTGGACGCTTTGCGACAGTCAGCCGCCCGATGGGGCGGCTGCTTCGTTTTGGACGCGAGATTCTGTAGAATGCTTGGCATATACCCGATGCGACGTGCGCTATTGTTCCGAAATGCGGGCAGAACGTTCCTTGATGAGAGACGGACAAATAATCTGTGAACTGTTCAGCTCGCAGCGAATCCATGCAATGGGCATTGGCACACTCGACAAACAGTACCGGTCCGAGATATGGGGCGATGAGGAAGTAACTGTGGACGATAAGACGATCATGTATGCAGGCAATGAGGCCGGTTCTCAAACCGAACTCATCAATCCCAACGAAATCGCGGCAATGGGACGCCAACCTCCGGCGTCGCACCGCCGGCAGCCCGACGACGACGATCGCGGATTCTACAGGAGGCTTGCCATCACCTGTGTGAGCATACTCGCGGTGCTCGCCGTGCTCATTGCGGTCATTTTCGGCATAGGACGCCACCATCAATCCATAATCGCTACGAAACGTACGGAATGCGAGCGCTCGCTCGTCGGTCTCGACGACAAGGTGGTGGCGTACCAAGACCTCGTGGGTGGCGACGGTGAACTGGCGAGCAAGATCGCCGATGTCGACGTCAAAGACACGACGGCCGTCAAGCAGCTCAATATTGAGATGGCCAGCGAATCCCCGGCGACGGTGAACTGCGACGTGAGCAGTGTGGAGGAATTCGAGAACCGCATTGCCCAGGCGAAGGCATCCTCCCAATGGTACGACGAGCACACCGCTTCGCTGAGAAGCGCCATTCAGGCAGTCAATGAGTCAAGGCACGCCAAGCAGATGGAGGACGCCCATGCCTCACTCGAGGAGTTGCTCCGTAATGCCGACAACATTCTCGCCTCCGCACAGGGTCATGTGACGGACGAAGCAGTGTGGAACGACCTCTCCAAGCTCATTGGCGAGGCGCGGAACCGCAGCGGGGAGACCGATATGGGCAGGATCGGCACGCTCATGGACGATCTCAACGCCAGAATGGATGCTGTGGAGCGTTCGAACCGAGAGAAGCTGCGGCAGGAGGAGCAGGTGCGTGCGGAGGCCGAACGCAAGGCTCAGGAGGCCGAGCAGAAGCGCAAGGCGTCCGAGGCTGAGGCGAAGGGGGGAAAGAACAAGGACAAGCACTGAATGGGCCGTGCCGCATGTCGTTCTGCCACGGCGGTCTTGGGTGCTTTGGTAGACTATTGGACTTGTGGTGGTTTCGCACCGCACATGGGGCCTTAGCTCAGTCGGTTAGAGCATCGGACTCATAATCCGCCGGTCCAGGGTTCAAGCCCCTGAGGCCCCACATGGTACAAGGCCGTCTCCTTCGGGAGGCGGCCTTTTGCGTGCATCCGTTGCTCGGTTCGGAGTTCGCGGCGTTGGTCAGGACTCCTCGGCACCTGGTGTGCCATCCTCCGGCTCGTCGATGTCAACCCAGATGTCCGAATCTGGTTGGAACGCATAGGGGCCCGTATTCCGCGGGTCGGCGTCGTAGGCACGTTTGTCGCGCACGAAGGAGATGTGGCGCAATGCCATGAATTTCATGAGGCAATCCTCCATTTGGGAAAGATCGTCCTCCAAGCGGTCGAGTTCGTCGGGCGGCATGAGATTGATATTCGAATTGCTCCATGTCGTGCAGTTGCGCATCGAATACTTCACTTTGCGTACATGGTCCTGGTAGATTTCCTCCACGATCGCGTGCGCCTCGAGCTCGGGCGTCGAGTCCGCGGAAGCCTGCGCTCGCATATGTGCGGTTTCGTCGAGCGACATGCCGAACAGTGCATTGCACCAACCGCGTAGGGTCTGCAGATTCACGTCAAGCCGTGCCATTGCCTGCTCCTCGGTGCAGGTAGGTGGAGGGGGCGTCAGATTGTCGGCATCGCGCGAACGGCGTACCTCGTGCTCACGTTGTGCGCGATCCACGCTGCCGGGGCCATAGAACCATACGGGTCGTCCGCGCAGAATGCACTGAAGGGTGCGCGAAGGGATGGAGATGTCCGGTGTGATGCGAATGGAATCGGCTGGGTCGGTGAAATCGAGAATGTCGGCGAGCCTGAGTTTGGCGTCGCTGATCTGGTTCAGCACGCGCAATATGACGAGCGTGAGACGAATGCCCGCAGTCGTCTGGCCCTCTTCGATCACATTGAGCGTGCGATCGCCCCAATTCATGCCGTATGAGTGCGCGCATCTCAGGAATGAATTGGCGTCGATGCCATACAATTCGCGATATCGGTGAAGAAAATCCCCTAGCACTTCGCTAATCTGTCTATCAACCATACGGGGTACATTAGGCGACGCAGACGGCGTCCGTGGTCCATTTGGGGTTTTGTTCTCGGCGTGCAGACAGAATAAATGTAGATAAATATTTTACAATATACTCAAAGAAGTTGCTAATATTTCTTATTCCGGCTCCCACTTGCCTAAATTAATTCTATTGGATTGCCGGTGTGCGCCGATGAGTATGCCGGAAGGCTAACCGATTGGAATAAACCGTGGCGTGCTCGTATTGTGGGTCTTGGTGGGCGCAAGTCCACTTGCGGGCGCCATAGCGGCGCGCGCAAACATAGCCGGTTCACCGCTTGCGTATGCGTTTGCGTATGTGAGTGGACCCGGGTCCCCCGTATCTTTAGGAGACGATGTTATGCAGCAGGGTATTCATCCTGATTATCACAAGGTGACCGTCACGTGTTCGTGCGGTAACACGTTCGAGACGCGTTCGACCGCCAAGGGTGACCGTATGACGGTGGATGTGTGCTCGAAGTGCCATCCGTTCTACACCGGCAAGCAGAAGATTCTCGACACCGGCGGCCGTGTGGCCCGCTTCGAGAAGCGCTACGGCAAGAAGAACTAGTCGGTCCCTGTGACAGAGAAGCGCCAGGCAACCCTGGCGCTTTTTTGTTTGCCTGCGGACTGTTCGGGGCGTTGGTCTGTGTGTCGAGGAAATCGATCTGTATGGATATGTGACATAAGCGGGGGAGTGCTGGAATTTCAGGCGACACGCTAAAAGTCAATCCATTTGACATATATAGTATTTTCGTTTTACTATAACACCATGAACGCGGAAGCGTTCTGGACAAATCTGAAATGGCGTGGGATGCCCGGTGCGACTCGCGTCGAACAGTGAAAATGATTGCAAAGGAGTAGTCATGGCAGGTCTGTGGGACATCGACAAGATCGAGTATGTCGGCCGCACCAAGGGTCTTCAGGAGGGACTCGGATTCCAGTATTACGATGCCGACAAGGTTGTCGCCGGCAAGAAGATGAAGGACTGGCTGCGCTTCGGTGTGGCATGGTGGCACACCTTCGACGCGCCGCTCACCGACCCCTTCGGCGATGGCACCGCCCAGCGCCCGTGGGACGGCAAGTACTCCGACCCGATGGACAACGCGCTCGCCAAGGTGGACTACGCGTTCGAGTTCTTCACCAAGCTCGGCGCCGAGTACTTCTGCTTCCATGACCGCGACATCGCCCCGGAAGGCGATACGCTGCGTGAGACGAACGCCAACCTCGACCGCGTGGTCGACAAGATCGAAGAGAACATGCAGTCCACCGGCGTGAAGCTGCTGTGGAACACCTCGTCGCTCTTCACCAACCCGCGCTTCGTGGCAGGCGCCTCCACCTCGCCGTTCGCCGACGTCTACGCCTATGCCGCGGCGCAGCTCAAGCACTCCCTCGAGATCGGCAAGCGCCTGGGCGCCGAGAACTACGTGTTCTGGGGCGGCCGCGAAGGCTACGAGAACCTGTGGGTCACCGACATGAAGCGTGAGCAGGAGCACATGGCGAAGTTCTTCCACATGTGCGCCGACTACGCCAAGCAGATTGGCATGGACGCCCAGTTCCTCATCGAGCCGAAGGCCAAGGAACCGACGACGCACCAGTATGACTTCGACGCGGCTACGGCATGCAACTTCCTGCGCGCCTATGACCTGATCGACGTCTTCAAGCTCAACCTCGAAGGCAACCACGCCAACCTCGCAGGCCACACCTACCAGCACGAGATCCGCGTCGCCCGCGACAACGGCGTGCTCGGTTCGCTCGACGCCAACCAGGGCGACATGCTGCTCGGCTGGGACCTCGATGAGTTCCCGACCAACCTGTACGAGACCACCTCCGTGATGTGGGAAGTGCTCGACGAAGGCCAGATCGGCCCTCACGGCGGCCTCAACTTCGACGCCAAGCCGCGCCGCACCTCGTTCAGCGCTGAAGACCTGTTCCGCGCGCACATCGCCGGCATGGACACGTTCGCCGCCGGCCTGCTCGTGGCGGACAAGATGCATCAGGACAAGTACATCGAGGACCTTGTGGCCAACCGTTATGGCTCCTACGATTCGGGCATCGGCAAGTCGATCGACGACGGCACCGCCACCCTCGAGTCGCTCAATGACTACGCCATCGACATGCCGCAGTCCGAGATCATCGCATCCACGCACCCCGATCACCTCGAGGACGTGAAGGCGACCATCAACAACTACATCATCGACGCCCTGGCCAACGCCTGACGCCGCACGGTCCGGCCACCTGCCGCATGGGCGGCCGGACCGTCCATCCAACCTCTGCGGCGCGTGGCATATGCAGTGCACGCTGTATGGCATATGCCGCCAGTAACTCTTTCTTTCCTTCCTTCCAATGAATCGCCGCCTGTTCTTTCCTTTCCTCTGCAGGCGCGATGCAGGCCCAAGGGCCACCGGGCCCCACCGTGCACCCATACGCTCCGCGCGCATCCTTCCCATCAAACACACCGCGCGCGGGGAGCACGGCGGTTCCCGGAGGCCCATGGGCTTTTTCCATACGGGTGGGCACGACGGTGTGTTCGCCCATTGCTTGCGCAAGGCGCATGGCGCACCGCCGCACCGCCCTTATACCCTCCGGCCATGCTGCCGAACCGAATGTACTGATATGACCGACCACTACCGATATGGAGGACCACGATGACCGCAACGACCGCGACCATAGACATCACCAATCCCGTACTGCGGGGCATGTACCCCGACCCAAGCTGGATGTGGGACGAGCCCGGGGAGCGCGTGGCCCTGGTGAATTCCTCGTTCGAACTGGTGCCGGGACTGCCGATCCACGTTTCAGACGATATCGCGAACTGGGAGCTTGCGGGGAACGCCGTCGACGAGGCGATGGCGCAACGGCTGCTGATCCCCTTCGTGCTTGATTCTGGGGGATTGTATGCGCCGACATTGCGCATGATCCGCGGGAAGTACGTGATCGCATGCACGGTCGCCCGCATCGATCTGGACGCGGCCGCCGCAGCTGGGGTCGACCCGGAGTCGATCGAGGCGGCCCGCGCAAGCCAGGGCAACTTCATCATCGAAGCCGATGCGCTTGAGGGGCCATGGCGCGGCCCGTACTGGATCGAGGGCGCCGAGGGCATCGATCCAGACATCTTCGAGGACCTTGACGGCTCTGTGTACTGGACGCAGACAAGGCCGGCCGTACGCCCGCGCTGGGAAGGGCAGACCGAGGTGTGGACCCAGCGGATCGACCCGGAGACGTGGCGGCTGTGCGCGTCGCATGACGCAGACGGCGACTATGGCAAGACGGTCCTCTGGACGGGATACGGCGTGGAGGCGGTGTGGGCCGAAGGACCGCACCTGTACCGCATCGGCGATTGGGTGTATCTGATGACTGCAGAAGGCGGCACAAGCTTCGACCACAGCGAGATGACCATGCGCACGTGGGCACCCGACGGGCTCGGACCGGCGATCGAATCCCTGCAGGGCCAAGCGCACGCAGCCGGGACCGAGCCGCGCGCGCCACGTGCCGACGAACGGTCGGTTGTGGGGCGGTATGCGCGACTGTTCCATCCGTGCAAGAAGAATCCGTTCCTGACACACCGGCATCTTGGTTTGGAGGAGCGCGTGCAGTGTGTGGGCCACGCCGATCTGCTGCATCATCCGCGGCTTGGCTGGTGGGTCGCGTGCCTGGGCTCGCGCGAGACCCCCACCGCGGACCATGGGGCGCTCAGCTTCCTAGGCAGGGAGACCTTTGTGGCACCTGTCGACTGGCAGCACGATCCGGCACAATGGTCGCTGGAATCCAATGGGCCCGCGCAAAGGCGGACTGATGACCCGGGCTGGCCGATACTCGCCGGGGGAGCGGGGCGTCTGGCGCAGACATTGCGCATCGATGCGGCGGACGGGACCCTGCTCGATATGTGCATTGGTCCGTGCGAATCGCAGGCTGTCGTCGATGCGCGCATGCCTTTTGCCGTCGGCGACGGCGAAGGCGCGGCCGTGCGCGCGGATGGCACGGTGTACCGGCGTATGCCGGAAGACAGGTGCGTGGTGCTGTGCCCGCCGCGTGGCACGGTGCGTATCCGGCAGGACGGCCGCCATACGTTGAGCGTGGCGACCGATGGTGCGTCGGTGCAGTGGGCGCTCGGCGAGGGTACGGAGCGCAGGGAAGGCATGGTGCCGATCCCCGAGGGGGAGCCGGGATCGGTTATGCTCGTCTTCGACAAAGGCATGGCGCGTGTGGTCGTGGCGCAGTCCGCGGAACAGGCATGGACGGCGCCGGCCGTCGAGGTGATCGACGTGGCGCCGCTGAGCACCGAATGGTCCGGCGGCTTCGTGGGGTGCCTCGTCGGTTGTGACGCGTAGGCGGCGACCTAAGCGGATGGTTGGGCCACTGTTGCGGTGGCCTTGGCCGGCTCGCCGTGCACCAGCCGCTGCCGTTTGCGCAGCAGCATCGCGAAATTGCCGAGCACCGGTATGAGCAGTCCTCCGCATACCATGCCGATGTCGGAGGCGCGCTGGTCCGCCATCAGCGCGCCTCCCACGCCAAGCGGGCCGTGCTGCCGCGCACGACGAGCGTCGTCGGAAGGATCACATGGTGTTGCGTGGGGCGCCCCTCCGCCGTGTCGATGAGCATGCGCGTCGAGACCGCCGCCATGTCGTGCAATGGCTGGCGCACCGTGGTGAGCGCCGGACCTAGGAACGCGGAGGTTTGCACGTCGTCGAAACCGACAACCGAAAGGTCTTCGGGGATGCGCAGCCGGTTCTGCCGGGCGGCCTCATAGACGCCCATCGCCTGCAGGTCGCTGCCGGCGAAGATCGCGGTGGGGCGGTTCGGGTTCTCCAGCAACGCCATCGCCTGCGCGTAGCCGCCTTCGGTCGTGAAATCGCCTTCGGTCACCAGCTCGGGATCCAGCGCGATGCCCTGTTCGGCGAGCGCCGACGTGTAGCCGTCGAGCCGCGCACGCGAGCACATCATCTCTTCGGGGCCGGTGATGATGCCGATGCGCGTGTGCCCCAGGGCGAGCAGATGCCGAGTCGCGAGCACGCCGCCGGCCCAGTTGTCCGCCTGCACGGAGAAATCATCGTTCGACGGCTCGCCCGAAGGGTCGAAGATGATATAGGGGATGCCGTTGGCCTGCAATTTGGTTTTTTCTTTTTCGGTGAGATTGGCGAAGATGAAGATGACGCCGAATGGCCTGCGCCTCAGCATGCCGGTGATCCAGTCGTCGTCGGGGTGTTGGCGGGTGCCACTTTCCGTCGTGATGACGCTGATGTCGGGCGAGTGCCTTGTCTCACGCAGCACGCCGCGCAGCACTTCGAGAGCCCAGATTGTGTCGAGGTCCTGAAAGACCACTTCGATGTACCTTTGGCCGGCTGCTTTCTGGCCGCGGCGCTGGTAGCCCGAGGCCTTGAGTGCCTGATCGATGGCTGTGCGGGCCTCGTCGGAGATGTCGGACCTTCCGTTGAGTGCCTTGGAGACGGTTGCCAACGAGTAGCCGGTGTGCCTTGCGATGTCCGCCAATCTGACTTTGGATTCCGACATATGGAGCTCCTTTGCCGCAAATGAATGGGTGTGATATCATCTGTCATAATAGCGAAAGTTTCGTAATGTTGCAAGCGAAATATGCGTTTGTTGTGAAAACGGCGAGCAAATGTATACAAAAGTGCGCGAAACGCCGAAAATACACTTTGTTTGACTAATTGACAAAGTAGGTTTACGATAGTTTCTAACGAAAACAGCGTAAGTTTTCGGAAGTTCTCAATGTTGTACCGGAGGCTTCGTAGAAGCTCGGATGCATTGCTCTTCTGGCAATGCGCGTCAGCGAGGACGGCTCCACGTCAATGTCAGCGTGGACAAAGATCAAGGAGGAACTATGAAACTCAAGACGCTTGCAGCAGCAACACTGGCCGTTGCGACCGTAATCGGCATGAGCGCATGTGGCGGGTCGGGGTCGTCGTCAGATGATAAGACCATCACGTTCTGGCACAATGCTTCCGCCGGTGAGGGGCGCCAGTACTGGGAGAATCTGGCAAAGTCCTTCGAAGAGGCCAACCCGGGGACCAAGGTGGAGGTCCAGGCCATTCAAAACGAGGACTTCGCCGGCAAACTGCAGACCGCCATGCAGGATCCCGCATCCGGTCCGGATGTCTTCATGTCGCTTGGCGGCTCCAAGACCCAGGAGATGATCGACGCCGGCCAGGTCATGGACCTGACCGATAAGATCTCGGACACGGTGAAGACCGATATGAAGTCGACCCTTTCTGCTGCCACGTTCGACGGCAAGGTCTACGGCGTTCCGGTCAGTGTGGAACCGGGCGGCATGTGGTATTCCAAGGATCTGTTCAAGAAGGCGGGCATTTCCGACGTGCCGGCGACCTACGAGGACCTGCTCGCGGACGCGAAGAAGCTCAAGGACAGCGGCACCGATGCCATCGCACTCGGCGCCAAGGACGCTTGGCCCGCGGCGCATTGGTATTACTGGTTGGTCCTGCGCGAGTGCTCTCCTGAAGTCTACAACAAGAGCGTCCAGGACCACGACTTCTCGAACAAGTGCTGGGTCAACGCCGGCAAGAAGCTGCAGGAGCTCAACGACCTGAAGGTCTTCAACGACGGCTTCCTGACCACGACCGCGCAGCAGGGCGCCAACTCCTCTGCAGGCCTGCTTGCCAACCATAAAGCGGCCATGGAACTCATGGGCGCCTGGGAGCCGGGCGTGCTCAAGGACCTCACCCCCGATCAGAAGCCGATGGCTGATCTCGGATTCTTCGCGTTCCCCGAGGTCGCCGGTGGCGAAGGTGAACCCGGTGCGCTCATGGGCGGCGTGACCTACTTCTGTGTCAACCCGAAGGCTTCGCAGGCCTCGATCGATTTCGTCAACTACATGGGCGAGAAGAAGAACCAAGAGGATTACGCCAAGGCGTTCTCCACCATTCCCGCCTCCGAGCCCGCGCGTGGCGTGGTGACCGACGAGTCGCTCAAGCAAGTCATCGCATATCTGGACAAGGCTCCGTCCATGCAGCTGTGGATGGACACCGCACTGGGCACTAACATCGGCAATGCGTTGAATGCCGCTGTGGTGAACATGCTGTCGGGGCAGAGCAGCCCCGAAGACATCGTCAAGGCGATGGAGGACGCCGCCCAGAAGGGCTGATCGCGTCTGAGCAAGGTCTGGGGTAGCTGGGCTGTGCCACATGGTCCAGCCACCCTTTCCTTGGATGACGTACAACGAAATACCTTAGATACATGGGATTGATGACATGACTGAAATGAATGATGCCGTGGCGGTCGGGCGACCGGTCGCCGAAACGAAGAAGCGGGGCGGAGAACGCAAACCCTCTAGCGGCAAGGGGCGCAGAAATCTCGAAATTTCCATCCTTTCCGCACCCGCGATTATCCTTTTCTGCTGCTTTGTGATTCTTCCGATCATTTTGGGCGCCTATTACGGCTTCTACCAATGGAAGGGTTTCGGCACCCCGGCCGAAAACGGCAAGTTCGTCGGACTGCAGAACTACATCGTGGCGTTGAAGGATCCGAACTTCCAGCAGGCGATCCTGCACACCTTTGAAATCGTCATCGGATCCCTCGTTATCCAGGGTCCGTTGGCCATCCTCTTCGCTCTCCTGCTCAACCAGAAGTTCAAGGGACGTGGCCTGATCCGTACGCTCATCTTCGTGCCGTATGTTGTTTCGGAAGTCATCGTCGGCACCGGCTGGAGCCTGCTGCTCCAGAAGAAGGGCGCGGTCAACCAGATCCTTGAATCACTTGGCCTGCATGGCGTCGATTGGCTCGCCGACCCCAAGGTCGCGATCTGGACGCTGCTGCTGCTCATCAGCTGGAAATACATCGGGTTCGCCGTCATCCTCATGCTTGCAGGCATGCAGTCGATTCCTGAGGAATTGTACGAAGCGGCAAAGGTGGATGGTGCAGGGTTCTGGCAGATCCAGAAGAGCATCACACTGCCGTTGCTCGCCCCGACGCTGCGCATCTGGGTCTTCCTGTCGATGATCGGTTCGCTGCAGTTGTTCGATTTGGTCTACATCATCTGGGGCCAGTACGTTTCCACGACGGCCGGCGTCTCCACGATGGCCACCTACATGGTCCGTGAGGGACGCGGTGCAGGCAACTACGGATATGGCTCCGCCGTCGCCCTCATCATTTTCGTCATCTCGCTGATTGTGGCGCTGACCTACCAGCACTTTGTGCTCAACCGTGATCTCGATGGCGCCTTGACCGATAAGAAGGCGTCCAAGAAGCGCAGGAAGAGGCAGACCGCAGAGGATGAAGCCCTGGCGGTCGCCATGGAAGGAGTGAAGTGAGATGAGTGCTGCAACGGCATATTCCAAGAAAAACGGTTTCCGTAAGTCATCAAAGACCCCATGGGGCAACCCGATAGTCTATTTCTTCTCGCTTGTGCTCGTGGCGATCTGCGTCGTCCCAGTGCTCTACATCATCTTCGGCGGATTCCGCACCAACGCGCAGATCACCAACAACCCTGCCGGTCTGCCGAATCCTTGGGTGATCAGCAACTACAAGGAAGTCATCACCAGCGACATCTTCTGGACCGAGCTGGTCAACTCACTGATTGTGGGCATCTGCACGATGGTTGGCGTCGTCGTCCTCGGCATCATGGTCAGCTACGTCATCGCCCGCTACAAGTTCCGGTACTCGGCGCTGATGTATGCGCTGTTCTCAGCGGGCCTTATGTTCCCGATGACCGTCGGCATCACTCCGCTGTACCTGATGATCAGGAACCTGGGTCTGTCGAATTCCCTTGCGGGCATCATCCTTCCACAGATCGCATTCGGTCTGCCGCAAACCATCATCATTCTGGTCCCCTTCCTGCAATCCATCCCGATGGAATTGGAGGAGGCGTGCCTGCTGGACGGTTGCTCTCGCCTCGGCTTCTTCTGGCGCATGGTCATCCCGCTGTCGATGCCCGGTGTCGCCACGACCGGTATCCTCACCTTCGTGGGAAGCTGGAACGGCTATATGCTTCCGCTCTTCGTCCTGAGCGATGAAAGCAAGTACACGCTTCCGCTTGGTGTGCAGATGTTCAGCTCCCAGCACTCGGTGGATACGGCCAGGGTCCTGGCGTTCACCTCGCTCGCCATGCTTCCGGCCCTCATCTGCTTCACGATCTTCCAGAAGAAGATCGTGGGTGGCCTGACCGGCGCAGTCAAGGGCTGATTCGACCCGCCGCCTGCAACACATGAAGCACGGCGGCCCGGGCACAACCGGGCCGCCGTTTCCTTAAGGAGATCGTTATGAAGATCGAAAACCCGGTACTGCCCGGATTCAACGCCGATCCGTCGATGATCAGGGTCGGAGACACCTACTACATCGCGAATTCCACATTCGAATGGTGGCCTGGCGTACGTCTGCATGAGTCGAAGGACATGGTGCACTGGCGTCTGTTGCCGAGCCCGCTGAACCGTCGTTCGCAGATTGATATGCGCGGCAACCCGTCCTCCGGCGGCGTGTGGGCTCCCGACCTGTCCTATGCGGACGGCAAGTTCTGGCTCGTGTACTCCGATGTCAAAATTGTCAATGGCGCGTTCAAGGACTGCACGAACTACCTCGTGACCGCCGAGGACATCCGTGGCCCATGGAGCGAACCGATCCGGATCAACGGCGTTGGCTTCGATGCGAGCCTGTTCCATGACGATGACGGGCGCAAGTACCTCGTCCAGCAGACTTGGGATTTCCGTGAATACAACCATCCCTTCGATGGCATCACGCTTACCGAGTTCGACGTCGAGACCATGCGCCTGCGCCCTGAGACCGAACGCACGATTTGGCGCGGCACCGATGTCAAACTCGTCGAAGGCCCGCACCTGTACAAAATCAACGGCATGTACTACCTGTTCTGTGCCGAGGGCGGCACCGTCTGGACGCATCAGGAGGTCGTCGCGCGTTCCTCGACGCTCGATGCGATGTCGTTCGAGGGGAGCCCGTACAACCCGTTCATCAGCAACTTCGACACCCCACGCAGCTACCTGCAGAAGCAGGGGCATGGCGCACTCGTGGATACGCCATCCGGCGAATGGTACTACGCGTCGCTGTGTGGCCGGCCCTGGCACCATGAGAACGAATCGGTGACCGATCCGCGTGGATGGTGCACCCTGGGCCGTGAGACGTCCATCCAGAAAGTCGAATGGACCGATGACGGCTGGCCTGTCGTCGTTGGTGGTCATGGCGGACAACGCGTCGTCGAGGCGCCGCAAGACGCCATCGAGACCGAGGCACCGGCCGATCACAGCCAGCATGACGATTTCGAGGTGCCGCAGCTCGCCCTGGATTGGAACACGCTGCGTGTTCCCTTCGACGAATCGATGGGTTCCGTCGGAGGCGGCACGCTGACCTTGCGTGGGCAGGGATCGCTGTGCAACCTCTTCGACCTGTCCCTCGTCGCCCGCCGTTGGCAGGCGTTCGATTTCGACGCGTCTGTCGGTGTGCGATTCGACCCCACCAACTACCGGCAGATGGCCGGTCTGACGAACTACTACAACGACCTGTGCTGGTCGTGGGCTTTCGTCACTTGGGATGAGAAGCGGCAGTGCCGTGTGATCGAAGTCGCCCAGAACGATTTCAACACCTACACCTCGTTCCTGCGGGACCGGGCGGTACCGGTTCCCGATGATGTGGAGACCGTATGGCTGCGCACGCGTGTGCGCACGCAGACCTATGGTTACGACTATTCGTTCGACGGTGAGCAGTGGCATGACCTCGGTGTCGAACTGGACGCGAAGATCCTGTCGGACGACTATGTGAATCAACGGTATGGCGGGTTCTTCACCGGAGCGTTCGTTGGGCTCGCGGCAGTGGACCTGTCGGGGTATGACGCAACGGCGGAGTTCGTGGACTTCGATTACCGCGAATTGAGTGAATGACCATGGATGCACGCTGGGCGGGCCGTCTCCGAGACGGCCCGCCCAGCGTGCATCTCCATATCTGCGGTGCAGATGACATGACCGCATGGAAGGCACAAGGGACGCATATGACATTGACAATGCCAAAGCTGCTGGATGATGGATGTGTGCTGCAATCCGGCAGACCCGTGAACATCTGGGGATGGTGCACACCGGGGGAGCGTGTCTCCGTACGTATCGGCGAATGTGCAGGGGAAACCATAAGCGCCGCGGACGGCGGCTGGCAGGTGCGGTTGGATGCGTTGGATCCTGGCGGCCCGTATGCCTTCGAAGTGATCGGCGATGGCGCGACAGTACGGCGCTCATGCTATGCGGGTGAGGTGTTCCTGTGTTCGGGGCAATCCAATATGGAGCTTTCCATGCAATGGGTACATCCGTACTATCCCAACGAGTTTCGGCGGCAGGATGACCCCTTGCTGCGCCAGTTCAAGGTCGTGGACCGATACGATTTCTCCGGCCCGGTGCGTGACCATGAGGAGGCCTCATGGCTGGAGTGTGCACCCGAGACGCTGGGCCAATTCTCCGCAGTCGCGTATTTCTTTGGGCGAATGGTGCGCCAGTGGTTGCAGGTCCCCGTCGGACTGCTCAATGTATCGTTGGGCGGTTCCCCCATCGAAGCATGGATGGACGCCGCTTCACTCGATGATTGTCCTGAAGCGTTGGAGGAGCTGGATCCCTATCTGGGTGATGGCGTGGCCGAGGCGCGGAGCAAAGAGAGTCTGTCCGCGGTCGCTGGATGGATGGAAGAGCTGCAAGCGCGGCGGATTCCTGCCGACAAGCTGCATTGGCGCCATGTCGACCTGCCGGCCCGTTTTGAGGATTGCGGGTTGCCGGGATTCCAGGGAATGATCGAATTGCGGCGGACAGTGGTGCTGCCGCCCTATTGCGAGGGTGCTGAAGGCACGCTGCGGTTGGGGGCATGGGCTGACATCGATGAGACCTACATCAATGGAATCAACATAGGGGGCCGCCCCAACCAATATGAGCCCCGTGACTACCGGATTCCTGCCGGTATGCTGCGCGCGGGGGCCAACGAGATTGTTGTGCGCCTTGTCTGCAACGCGGGATCCGGCCGGGTGACCGAAGGCAAGGCGATGACCTTGCAGGTCGGCGATGAGGTCCATGATGTGAGCGGCATCTGGAGGCTTGCCGTCGTGGCGAGCATGGACAGGCCATGTCCGAGTGAGGATTTTGTGCGTTGGCGCCCCACCGGGTTGTATAACGCCATGCTCGCGCCTTGCTTCCGTTTCCCGGTACGCGCTGCGCTGTGGTACCAAGGGGAATCGAACACCGGGACCAGGGCGGCGCAATACGGCAAACTGCTCGCCACGATGATCGATCTGTGGCGGGAGCGTTGGCATGATCCGCATATGCCCTTCCTCATCGTGCAATTGCCCGGCATCAGCATCGATTGCATCGAGGACGGCGGTTGGCCGCTCGTACGTGCCGGGCAGTGGGCCGTTGGGAAGCAAGTACCCGACGTGAAGACGGTCGTGACGCTGGATGCCGGTGAACCCAACGACTTGCATCCGCATGACAAGAAGCTCGTCGCGTCACGTCTGTTCGACGCGGCATGTGCGCTGCTCTATGGAGGCGACAATGTGCAGCCGATGGTGAAGAGGATCGAGGAACGCGATGGGATGCTGTGCGTCTCCTATGCCACTGTTGCCCGCCAAGGGGCCAATCCGGTCCCTTGCACGCCGTTGACGCTCGATGGCGGCGATCTGGGTGAATTCGAGTTCGTCTGGCGCGATGCCATGTGCGCGGTGCCTGCACCTGCGACGGTTGAGGGGGCAGAAGTGTGCATTCCGCTGCCTGAGCGGCGTCCCGACATACTGCGGTATGCATGGCGGAACAACCCGTCACGTGGTCTGCTTGTGGATGGCCGGGGCACTCCGATGCCTCCATTTGCCTATGATTTGAAGCGTGGTGCCATGATCGAGCCATCGGTGCGCGCTGACGGAGACGTCGATGCCGGGACGGGACGTGCGTGATGCGCAGGCAAGTCACATGTGAGCAGGGAACACTCGAGGGATTGGCGGTGGGTGATCCCTCCATCACAGCTTTTCGTGGAGTGCCGTTCGCCGCTCCACCAGTGGGGCCGCTGCGTTGGCGACCACCCCAGTCGCCGGCGCCTTGGCAAGGTGTACGGTGTGCGTTCGACGATGCCCCGGCCTGCCTGCAACCCATTCCGGGAGCGTCAAACCCGTTCTATGACAAGGAATGGGGCATGGATCCCGCCATCCCGCTCGATGAGGATTGCCTGTATCTGAACATTTGGACGCCGGCATTGCGGGGGAGCGGCGTCGATGCGCACCTCACCGGCGAACCCCTGCCGGTCATGGTGTGGATCCATGGAGGCGCCTACCAGTGCGGGTGCGCGATGGAGAAGGAGTTCGACGGCACCGCGCTCGCGCGTCAGGGCGTTGTGGTTGTGTCGGTGGCGTATCGGCTGAACGTGTTCGGATTTTTCTCACACCGCTGGCTGCAGGAGGAAGCGGAGGAAGGCGCCCCGTATGCGAATTTCGGATGGTTGGACCAACAGGCCGCCCTTCGGTGGGTGCGCCGCAACATCACCGTTTTCGGTGGCGACCCCACACGCATATGCGTCTTCGGGCAGTCCGCGGGTGCGGCTTCGGTATTGGCGCAATGCTGCGCGCCGGGTAATGCCGGACTGTTCTCCCGGGCGATCATGCAATCAGGTGCGGGCCTTGGCTACTTCAATGCAACGCTGTGCTCATTGGAATCCGCACAGTCGACGGGCGCAAGGTTGATGCGGCGTCTGGGGGTGGAGAACCTCGATGAGGCACGGGCTGTCGATGCGCAGACCCTGTTCGAGGGAGCATCTAGGCTTGAGGCGCCTGAAGGTGTGGATCATGCCGCATGGCCGATGATGGTCAATTGGGTGCCATGTGTCGATGGCGTCTTCATGCCACGGCAGGAGCGCGATCTGATACTTGACGGCCAAACCAAGAACATCGATCTGGTGGTGGGTGATACGCAAGACGAATTCATGGTGTCCGACGGGCAAGGCCATCAGGTGCGGGCTGGCCGCGAAGGCAACCGCCGGCTGATCGCAGCATGGCAGCATGGTGGCGGCCGCGCACCGTATTATTACCATTTCGATGTGCCGATGCCCGGCGATGACGCGGGCTCCTTCCATTCTTCCGACCTCTGGTTCGTGTTCGGGACCTTGGGCTCATGCTGGCGACCCATGCGTGGATGCCATGTTGAGCTCTCCCAATGCATGTCACGGTATTGGACGCGTTTTGCGGCGATAGGCGATCCCAGTGGACCGGGTCTTGTGCACTGGGACCGCACCGACATGCATGGCGACCGCTTCCTGCATCTGGGTTTCCCTGTGGAAATGCGCAGTGGGCATCGCGGCGCATGACTACACCTTGGGTCAAGCTCCCATATCTGTGGCATCGTGATAACGGAAGCGCATGAAGTCGGCATGTCCTCCAACATGCTGGGTCGCTTGGGTGAACAGTGCGAACCGGCATCCTGTGAAATGATCCAGTTTGAACCACAGGCGGTGGGGATGTCCGATCGGTATCCACCCGGCGTCTGTCCGCACAAGGAAACGCGCGGTATCGCGCATGTCGGTGTAGTCGATCTCCAAACGGAACGTGACCTGCGGTGACGGCAATGGCAGGGACTCCACTTCAACCGGGACCTCGTCGTAATGGCGCTCGGCGGTGTTGTCCGGATGCAGCGCATTGCGTTCCGCCATGATCGCATGCCAAGATCCCTGCCTGCGTGTTATGGCGGCGTATGCGTAGCAGCCTTGGAATGCGCAGAGCCCGGCGATGTCGCCTTCCATGAGTCCGCTGGCGTCGATGGTCACTTCCGCGGCGCACCGTGGGCCGGTCGTGCGTTGCGTAAGCGTATTGGTCGCCCGCAGCATGGTGGCCGATACGCGGCTTGTGGTGATGCGGAATGCACCGGGGCGCGCGGTCACCGACCATGTCTCGTCATGTGGTGTGTGGTTGAACTGCCAATAGGGGGCCAGATGGATGGTTCCCCTGCTATCGGGCGTGTAGCGGAAATCGTCATCGCCGTTGAGCGGCGCATAATGATGGTGCGGTTCGGCGGAAGGCGCGCTTTCGACGTATGCCGGAACTCGCCCATTCACGCCCAATACGGGCATGCCGTCCGTATCGAAATGCATCGGCATGAGCACGGGTGTCCTGCCCAATGCCCCGCGGTCCTGGAACATGAACGCGTACCATTGGCCATCGGGCGTGTCCACCATGCCACCTTGCGCCACACCTTGGTCATGGTATCCCAAGTCGTCGTCCAGAATGCAGCGGCCCCGGAACTCACCGTCAAGCGAATCCGCGATGAAACAATCCTCGGTTTTGCGGTGGCCACGGGCGAAATGACAGGTGAACAGGTAATACCGCCCATCATGCCGTTGCAGATGGGATCCCTCGTATCCCAGATCCTGATTCGGCAAATCCTGCACGAGCACACGGTCGAGTCCACCGGCCTTCGGTCCGGACAGATCCGCCTCCATCTCGGTCAGCCGCAGTGCAGTGTTGCCGTGAACGATGAACACACGCCCATCGTCAAAGAGCAGCGAAGGATCGTGGTAGAAGCCCTGGACGATATGATGACGCCATGGACCGCGGGCGTCCTCAGCGGTGAACAGATGGGTTGTATGGGTGTCATTCGCGGAGAACAACACATGGAATCTGCCATTGTGCCATCGCAGGGACGGCGCCCACATTCCCTGCCCATACAGGTCCTGATCGTCGTCTAGCATATAGGTGCCCGTGTGCCCAAGTGTGTGGTAGACATGGCCATACGGTTCCCAATGTGTCAGGTCGAACGACCTCAATATGTCGCATCCGGGCATGAAATGCATCGTGGTGCTCGCCATGTAATAGGTATGGCCGACCCTGATGATGTCGGGATCGGGAAAGTCCGAGTTGAGTATTGGATTCTGGACGACGTTCATGAAACTCCTTGGAATCGGAATCGACAATATGGAATGCCGGGTGGTGGGCACAATGTGCGCATGGTGCACACCACCCGGCCTGGGTGGAATCAGCCGCGGGCCTGCACGTAGGCCTCGTAGATCTGCGGGGTGGGGGTACCGGTCTGCACCGCGTCGATCGAAATTGGCCAGTCGGGCGCGTCATCTACGCCGCTGAGCACCCAAGCCGCCTGTCGTGCGGCTCCGATGGCCACGTATTCGTCGGTGGCGGGGCAAGTGATTTCCATGCCGAGCACAGTTGGGGCCAACGTGCGCACCGCACGCGATTTCGCTCCGCCGCCGATGAGTAGGATGCGCTCAATCGCGGCGCCGAGCGAGCGGATGAGCTCCAGACAGTCTCGTTGTGAGCACAGCAACCCCTCGACGAATGCGCGGGCGAAGTTCGCGCGATTGGTGTTGCGTAGCGTCATCCCGCTGAGGGTGGCAGTGGCGTCCGGTCGGTTCGGTGTGCGTTCGCCGTCGAAATACGGCACCAATGTGATGCCGCCGGCACCGGGGCGCGCGGCTAGGGCGAGGTCGGTGAGCTCCTCGTAGTCCACGTCGAGCACCGCACGTCCTGCGTCGAGAATGCGGGAGGCGTTGATGGTACAGGCCAGGGGCAGGAAATGCCCGGTGCAATCCGCGAATCCGGAAACAGAGCCGTTCAGATCGTATACAGGGCGCTCGCTCACAGCCGCAGCGACACCCGATGTGCCAAGGGACACTGACACATCTCCGACGGCCATTCCCAAGCCCAGGGCTGCCATTGCATTGTCGCCTCCGCCGGGGGCGATGATGCAGCCCCCGTCTACGGCGCCTCCGGCAATCGATGGGGAGGCTTTCACCTTGGCGGCCTCGTGGGGGCCCAGCACGGCGGGCAGCACGATGCGTGCGGCGGCCTGGAGGCATTCGGGGGCCGGTTCGTCCGCTGCGGCCGATTGCAAGCCTCGGGCGAGCAGATCGCGCCGGTAGGTGTTGGACGCCGCATCGAAATACAAGGTGCCGGAGGCGTCGGAACGGTCGGTGAACAGTGCGTCCAAATGGGCATCCTCGCCAGGCTCCACCGGTCCGAAACCGGCTATGCGCCAGCTCAGCCAGTCGTGGGGCAGGCAGACGGCGGCTATGCGCTCTGCATGCTTCGGCTCGTGCTCGCTCACCCACCGCAGCTTCGTCAACGTGTATGAGGCGACGGGGGAGGAGCCCACCGCACGAACCCAGCGGGAGATGCCGCGGGCGTGGCGATCCTCCGGTTCACCGTCGGCCGCCGGTGCCGCGCCGAGTTCATCGATGAGTTCAACGGCCTGAGGGGCCGACGAGATGTCGTTCCACAGCATCGCATCGCGGATCACGCGCCCTTGCTCGTCGAGGATCACCATGCCATGTTGTTGGCCGCCGACGGCAATTGCCGAGACGTCGTCCAATCCGCCGGCCTGCTCACTGGCTTCGAGGAACGCCTCCCACCAGGCCTGGGGATTCACTGTCGATCCGTCCGGGTGCTTTGCCTGGCCGAAGCGTACGAGCTTACCTGTCCGGGCATCGGTGACGCGCACCTTGCATGATTGGGTCGAAGTGTCGACGCCCGCAACCAACATCGGTTCCATATTGTCTCCTTGCTCTGGCTCCCACAGACGTTCCGTGGTCGCGTGTGTTCCGGTTTTCTACGCGGACCGCAGACGACGGCCATGCCGTATGCGATCCAATATAGTATGTTCATTAAACTAATAAATCTAGTATAGCATGGCTTGTTAGGCAAGTGGGTTAACTATTGGCTCGAAGATAGGGGTCGACATGACGACGCTGAAACGAATCAATCAAGATGATCTACGCAACCACAATCTCTCGGTGGTTCTGAATCAGGTGCTGCGCTCGCCGCAACCGCTCAGCCGGGCCGATCTGGCAAAGGCGACGGGATTGACCAAGGCGACGATGTCTCTGTTAGTCTCGCTCCTCATTGAGCATGGTGTGCTTAGGGAAGGAGTGCCGCTTGTGCAGGCGGTGTATGGCAGGCCGAGCACGCCCCTGATCATTGCCGGAGGCCGGGTATGTGGCATCGGCATACAGATCAACACCGACGGTTACGGCTATACGGTGCTCGATCTTGACGGCTCGACGGTGGCGGAACGGTGGGTGGATCGCAATCTGCACGAGGCGGATGCGGACGAGATATTCGCCGATCTCGACGCCATGCTGCTCGATCAGGAAAAGACCTTGCGCGAGCAGGGCTACATTCTTACCGGAACCGGAATCGCGCTACCCGGATTGGTCACCGAAGATGCGCACCTGATCGTCGCGCGCAATCTCGGCTGGGAGAACATAGACCTCATGCAGTACGACGTGATCAAGCGGCTCGACGTGGTCGCCGGAAACGAGTCGAACATGGCGGCGACCGCCCATTTGCCCGGCTATGCCACGCAGGTCCATGACGAGGGTATGGTGGGGCCGGACGGCTCGTTCATCTACGTTTCCACCGACATCGGCATCGGCGGCGCCATTGTGCGCGACGGCAAGGTGGTGGACGGCGAGCATGGATTCGCCGGTGAGGTCGGGCATCTTCCCGTGCAGCTGGATGGCCCGCAGTGCCGCTGCGGACGGCATGGATGCCTCGAGGCCTTCGCAGGCCGCCGCTCGATGGTGGAGCGCGCCGGACTTGCCAGCGGCGATGCCGCCGCAAGCCAACAGGCCATAGATATGTTCACGCAGGCTGTTTTCGACGGTGCGGAACCCATGCACAACGTCTATTTGAAAGCCTTCGACGCAATGGTCTCGGCAATCGTCTCGACCATCAATCTGTCGGATGTGGATACGGTGATCATCGGAGGCTGCTGGGCGCAGCTCCCCGCCGAAGAGCGCGAACGCATGCAGGCCGAGGTGCAGCGCCAGATCCTCGCGCGCGACAAGGTCGAGGCGCATATCCTGCTCACGCGCGACATGCTCAGGCCGGCGCTCATTGGCGCCGCGCAGATCGGCCTTCGCAAGTTCGTGGACAATCCGCTGGCGTATCTCACGGCGGATTCCGTGGCATAGTGACCCACGCGGGATGCGTCGCGCGCCGTCGTACGTCGAGCGGGTGGGCTACGCTTTTGCTGTCCGGTTCACGCTTCGCCAGCGGGGTGGGGCGACCCGGGTCCCCCGTATCTTTAGGAGACGATGTTATGCAGCAGGGTATTCATCCTGATTATCACAAGGTGACCGTCACGTGTTCGTGCGGTAACACGTTCGAGACGCGTTCGACCGCCAAGGGTGACCGTATGACGGTGGATGTGTGCTCGAAGTGCCATCCGTTCTACACCGGCAAGCAGAAGATTCTCGACACCGGCGGCCGTGTGGCCCGCTTCGAGAAGCGCTACGGCAAGAAGAGCGCCTGATACGCTTCGACGCCAGCCCTGTTGGGCTGGCGTTTTTGTTTGGCATGCGCCCGTGCAGCCGGGCATACCGTTTCGTCCGTACGCCACGTGTGTGGAATCTGTGAACAATGCCCACTATGTATAGGCGGCCCACGAGCGGACCACCCAACTGAGTACACTTCAATCTGTTCGAAGCATTTGTGTAGGCAAGAGTCAAGTAAGGCGAAGATTGGCAAGCGAAGAGTTTCCCGCGGCGAAGACCGCGTTGGAGGAATACGAGAACATCGAACGCCAGATGGGCGAGCAGGAGGTCTGGTCGAACCCCGACAAGATGCGCAAGCTCGGTCGCAGGCAGGCGCAGCTCGGCACCATAGTCAACGCATACCGCACATGGCTCAACATCAGGAACGACCTCGACGCGGCCCAGGAGATGGCCGGAGAGGATCCGGATTTCGCCCAGGAAGCCAAGCGACTGGAGTCCGAGCTGCCTGAGGTGGAGGAGAAGTTGCGTACGGCGCTCATTCCTCGTGACCCGGATGACGCGCGCGATGTGATCATGGAGATCAAGGCCGGCGCGGGCGGCGAGGAGGCGGCGTTGTTCGCCGGTGATTTGCTGCGCATGTACATGCGGTACGCAGAGAAGCGAGGTTGGAGCGTGACCATCCAAAGCGAGAACTCCACCGAGCTCGGCGGAGTGAAAGACGTGCAGATGGCCATTCGTGCCAAGGGAAACCCGTCGCCGGAAGAAGGGGTATGGGCATCGCTCAAATACGAAGGCGGTGTGCATCGCGTGCAGCGCATTCCGGTCACCGAGTCACAGGGACGCATCCAGACTTCCGCCGCGGGCGTCATCGTGTTCCCGGAGGCCGACGAAGACGACGATGAGATCGAGATCGACCCGAAAGATCTGAAGATCGATATTTTCATGAGCTCCGGTCCGGGCGGCCAGTCCGTCAACACGACGTATTCGGCAGTGCGCATGACACACATTCCCACCGGCATCGTCGTGAGCATGCAGGACGAGAAATCGCAGATCCAGAACCGCGCTTCCGCACTGCGCGTGCTCAAGAGCCGTCTGCTCGCGATGAAGCACGAACAGGAGGCCGCCGAAGCCGCCGACATGCGCCACTCGCAGGTGCGTTCGCTCGATCGTTCGGAAAGGATCCGCACCTACAACTTCCCGGAGAATCGCATTGTGGATCACCGCACGAACTACAAGGCGTATAATCTTGACGCCGTGCTTGACGGCGATCTGCAGGCGGTGATCGACAGCGATATCCAGGCTGACGAGGAGCAGCGGCTCGCAAGTCAGCAGCAACAGCAATAGGCATTCCTGCCGCCCTTGGCACGTATCCCAACTGCATTCACACGTTACGGAAAAGCCCAGATGACCACAGACCAACTCATTCACCGTTGCGCCGAATACCTGCGCGAAGCCGGAGTCGACACTCCCGAGCACGACGTCAAGCTGATTATGGCGGATGTGCTCGGATGCTCGCTCTCCGACGTCGAAGCGGCCGCAATCATGCGCACCGACGTGCGTGCGCTGTGTGCGAAGTACGGCAAGGACGACGACGACGTGGAGCTTGTGCACACGTTCAAGCACATGGTGTGCCGGCGTCATGCACGCGAACCGTTGCAGTACATCGTGGGCCATGCACCGTTCCGCTATCTCGATCTCGAGGTGGGGCCCGGGGTGTTCATTCCGCGGCAGGAGACCGAACTGCTCGCACAGGACGCCATTGACTGGGTGACACGGCATGGAATCTATTCGCCGCGAATCGTGGACTTGTGTGCGGGCAGCGGCGCGCTGGGACTGGCATTGGCCACAGAGATCCCGGGGGCTCAGGTGTGGGGTGTAGAACTGAGCCCGCAGGCCGCAGTGTGGACGCGCCGCAACATCGCGCGGATCTCACGCACATACCCCGACATCACCGCGAACTACCACTTGGAGATCGCCGATGCCACCTGCCCGATCACGCTCGCGCATCTCGACGGAACGGTTGATGTTGTGGTGAGCAACCCGCCGTATGTGCCGCAGGCACAGGTGCCACAGCAGCCGGAAGTGCGTGATTTCGACCCGTCGCTCGCATTGTATGGGGGATCGTCTGATGGCATGCTCATTCCCGAGCAGATCATTCGGCGTGCCTATGCGCTGCTTCGCCCGGGTGGCCTGTTCCTCATGGAACACGACATCTCGCAGCCCGACCGCACAGTGGCCTTCGCGCGCGCCAGCGGATTCAGCGACGCCCGCACGGGGGTCGACCTGACCTACCGACCGCGCTATCTGGTGGCGACCAAGTAGGAGCCAACTTTTCCCGTAGAACCATGAACATAACGGCATCGCAGTGAATACACAGCTCCATCGCGTACAATACGGCAGGTCGGAGCGGACACAGCTGGCAACATGCCAGACAGGTAGGAGGCAAGGCACATGGCAGACGTGCGCAGTGCAGACGAGCAGACGCTGGCCGACGCAAGACGAATCATAGCCGATGGCGGCTTGGTGGTCATTCCCACAGACACCGTATACGGCATCGTCTGCGACCCATGCAACGCCGCGGCCATAGCGCGCATCTACGTCGCCAAGCATCGGTCGGCTGACAAGGCGTTGCAAGTCATTATGCCGGATCTCTTGGTGCTGCCCAAGCTCGGTCTTACGCTTCCCACGCCGCTCGATGCGTTGGCGCACCGATTCCTGCCCGGTGCCTTCTCTCCGATTGCCGTGGCTGCCGCTGATTCGGCGTTGCTCACCGTGCGCGTCGACGATTCCGGTGCGCGCACCCAGGCCATTCGCGTTCCCGATTCCGAGGTGAGTCTGCGCGTGCTGCGTGCGATCGGCCCGGTTGCGGCATCGAGCGCGAACCGCTCCGGCAACGAAAGCGCTCAGACCGTCGATGAGGCTGTTGCGGCGTTGGGCGATTCGGTTGACCTGTACATCGATGGCGGGCCGACCGTGAGCCATACGGCGAGCACCGTGGTGGCCGCCAATCCCGATGCTCCGGATGGGATTGTGATCCTTCGCGAGGGACGATTGGAAGCCGACGCAGTCAGACGGGCGGTGCGTGAGGAAGCGCGGCATGGGGGTACGGCCGGTCAATGAGGGTCTACGTATTCATTGCCATGGTGGCCATGGTGGCCACGTACCTGTACACGCCGCTCATCCGTCACCTCGCCATTCAGCTCGGCGCGGTGGGCGAGGTGCGTGCCCGTGACGTGCACACCGTGCCAACGCCGCGCATGGGCGGCGTGGCCATGCTGCTTGGTTTCATCACCGCCATGTTCTTCGCCTCCAGGCTCAACTTCCTGCAAGGCGAATTCCGCCAGAACCACCAAGCCTGGGTGGTGATGGCAGGCGCCGCTATGATCTGCCTGCTCGGCGTGGCCGACGATGTGTGGGATCTCGATTGGATGCTCAAACTCGCCGGCCAGCTGCTCATCTCGGTATTCGTGGCATGGGGAGGTCTGCAGATCATCTCGCTGCCGATCGGCGGCCTGCTCACCGCGTCTCCGATGATCTCCATAGCGATTACGGCCTTGCTGATTGTGGTCTCGATCAATGCGGTGAACTTCGTGGACGGACTCGATGGCTTGGCCGCAGGCATCGTGGCGATCGGCGGCATCGCATTCGGCATATACTCCTATGTGCTGTCACGCCAGCAGGTTTCGTATGCATCAATGGCGACGCTCGTCGACGTGGCGATGGTGGGCATCTGCCTTGGCTTCCTGCTGCACAACTGGCACCCGGCGAAACTGTTCATGGGGGACTCCGGTTCGATGCTGCTCGGCTACCTCATCACCTGCGCGTCGATCATCATCACCGGGCGTCTCGATCCGGCGACGATCAACACCTCGGCCTACGTGCCGGCATTCATGCCGATACTGCTGCCCGTGCTCGTGCTGTTCCTGCCGGTGCTCGACATGCTCATGGCAATCGCACGACGCCTGCGCAAGGGGCAGTCACCCATGCATCCCGATCGCATGCATCTGCATCACCGCATGCTCCGCATAGGCCATACTGTGCAGGGGGCCGTGCTTATTCTGTGGGGCTGGGCCGCGTTGATCGCGTTCTCTTCGATGTTCCTGCTGTTCTTCAGATTCGTGGATGTGCTCATCGGGTTCGTCGTGCTGGCGATGCTACTCACCATCGCCACGCTGTACCCGTATTTCAAGCGCATGGGTCCCGGTGCTCACAGCAATGACGGTGTACTGCCGAAAAGCAATGCACCCAAGCACGTCCAGGAGTCCGGACGGGCATAACCGCCAGCTTCGATCTTCGTGCAAATCCCCCGCAATTTCTCTTCCCCCATCTTTCATCCTTGCCTCCCCGCTCGCTGCTTCCCCTGCGTAATTTGGGTCATCTGGATGCCCGATTCTGTCTCTTTTTACGCAAATGGCTTGCGTAATTGGGGACACATAGTGGGCGTATCTGTCCCTTTTTACGCAGATTGGCAGATTGGCTGTGTAATAGGGGACAGGTGGAGGGCGCGCTCCGGCTCTTTGTAGGCGGAAATCGGCGTAAAAGAGAGGTGGATTCATAGAACGGACGTGTGTTTTGGCGTTGGTCGGCGTGGCTCCATATAGTGTTGCTATGGCTACAATTCCTAATGCAGAATCCCCATACACCCCCCTCCCTCCAATCTTCGCCCAGCTGGGCCTCGCCTATGACGATGTGCTGCTGTTGCCGAACGAAACCGACGTGATTCCGTCGGAAGTGGACACCTCCACCCATCTGACCCGCAACATCACGATGAAGGTGCCGGTGCTGTCCGCTGCAATGGACACGGTGACCGAAGCCGACATGGCCATCGCGATGGCCCGCAACGGCGGCATCGGCGTGCTGCACCGCAATCTCTCCATCGACGACCAGGCCGCCCAGGTGGATGTGGTCAAGCGCAGCGAATCCGGCATGATCACCGATCCGTTGACGGTGAATCCCGACGCCACGCTCGCCGACCTCGACAAGCTGTGCGGCAAGTTCCACATCTCCGGACTGCCGGTGGTGGACCACGACAACAAGCTCGTCGGCATCATCACGAACCGCGACATGCGCTTCATCGCCTCCGAGGACTACGACCATCTGCGCGTCAAGGACGTGATGACGAAGGAGAACCTCGTCACCGGTCCGTCCGACATCTCGAAGAAGGACGCGCACGACCTGCTCGCGAAGAACAAGATCGAAAAGCTGCCGCTCGTCGACGGCGAAGACCACCTGACCGGTCTGATCACCGTGAAGGACTTCGTGAAGACCGAACAGTACCCGGATGCCACGAAGGACGACCAGGGACGCCTGCGCGTCGCAGCCGGCATTGGCTACCTCGGCGACGCATGGCAGCGTGCCTCCGCGCTCATGGAGGCCGGCGTCGATGTGCTCGTGGTCGACACCGCCAACGGCGAGGCGAAGATCGCGCTCGACATGATCCGTCGTATCAAGAACGATTCCGCATTCAATGGCGTTGACATCATTGGCGGCAACATCGCCACCCGACAGGGTGCCCAGGCGATGATCGACGCGGGTGTCGACGCCGTCAAAGTGGGTGTGGGCCCTGGCTCAATCTGCACGACGCGTGTGGTGGCGGGCGTGGGCGTTCCGCAGCTCACCGCGGTGTATGAGGCGGCGCAGGCATGTCGCGCCGCAGACGTGCCGTGCATCGCCGACGGCGGCATCCACTACTCGGGCGACATCGCCAAGGCGCTCGTCGCCGGCGCCAGCTCCGTCATGCTTGGCGGCGTGCTCGCTGGCACCGAGGAGGCCCCTGGCGAAAAGGTGCTGCTGCATGGCAAGCAGTACAAGCTCTATCGTGGCATGGGTTCAATGGGAGCCATGGCACCGCGAGGCAAGAAGTCGTATTCCAAGGATCGTTACTTCCAGTCGGACGTCACGAGCACCGACAAGATCGTGCCGGAGGGTGTCGAAGGCGAAGTGCCATATCGCGGTCCGTTGGGCGCCGTGCTGTACCAGATGATCGGCGGCCTGCACCAGTCCATGTTCTACATCGGTGCCCACAACATCGCCGAGATGAGCGAGAAGGGCCGCTTCATTCGCATCACCGACGCCGGCCTGCGTGAATCGCATCCGCACGACATCGTGATGACCGCTGAGGCGCCGAACTACTCCGGCCGCTGAGCACATATCCAACACGGTGGCTCTTAGGAGCCGCATACAGCCATAAGCGCCGTGACGCAGATACAATCTGTGTCACGGCGCTTTTCCATGCCGGGCACCTGCAACGGCTACGCTATGAGAAACACCGCATATGGGTGAGGCGTCTACAATATGAGCACGAATGGTCCATGAAGGAACCTGCAGGAAAGAGGAACATGGTAGACGCAAACGACGCGCTGACGTATTCGCCTGAGACATCGCGCATGATCTGGATCGACTGCGAGATGACCGGACTCGACATCTTCCACGATGAATTGTGCGAGGTCTCCGTGGTGCCCACGGATTTCGAGCTCAATGTGCTCGACAAAGGAATCGATTTGGTGATCAAGCCGTCGGACACCGCTGTCGCCCATATGGACGATTTCGTGCGTGCGATGCACACCCGTTCCGGCCTCATCGACGAGTGGGAGAACGGCTTGTCGGTGCAGGAAGCCGAGCGTCAGGTGATCGACTATGTGCAACAATTCATTCCGGAGGGCGTCAAACCATTGCTCGCCGGTAATTCGGTCGGTTCCGACAAGAAGTTCCTCGACCGCTTCATGCCGAATCTCATGGAGCACCTGCATTACCGCGTGATCGACGTGAGCACGATCAAGGAACTTGCACGCCGCTGGTACCCGGCGGTCTACGAGAACCGGCCGCCGAAGAACGGCGGCCACCGCGCATGGGCCGACATCGTCGAGTCGCTTGACGAGCTGCGTTACTACCGCGCGGCCATCATGGCGCCCGAACCCGGTCCCGACACCGCGCAGTCCAAGCGCATCGCCGAGCAGATCGTCGCAACGAGCGTGATGAACGAGGCCGAATAATCATCTGCAACCATCGCGGAGCCGGTCATGCACCGGTATACGGCAACGCCGCGCAATAACAAAGGAGCGCATATGGCAGAAGTTGAATGGACGGAAATCAAGGAACCACAGAACATCAAGCTCGTCGTGGCAGACATGGACGCGACGCTGCTGGACGCCGACGGGCAGATCCCCGCGGGGTTCTGGCCGATGCTCGACAGGCTCAACCAGAAGGGCGTCACCTTCGTGCCGGCGAGCGGTCGGCAGTACCAGACGCTGCAGCAGATGTTCTCGCGCAGTGTCAGGCCGATGTCGTTCATCGCCGAGAACGGCAACATCGTCTCGCTGGACGGCAATGTGATCGAAACGCATACGGTGAGCCGTGATCTGGTCAAGCAGGTCATCGACATTTGCGACAAGGCCGCCGAGACGGGCGAATACAACATCGGGCTCGTGGTGTGCGGTCTCAATGCCGCGTATATTCAGCGCACCGACGAGGAGTTCATCGCCGAGGTGAGCAAATACTACACGAAGGTCGAGCAGGTGAACAATCTTCGTGAAGTGCTCGACTACGTCGACGAGAAATTCCTCAAGCTCGCCATCTTCGATTTCGAACCGGCCGAGCCGATGGCCAAGGATCTGCTCGCCGGCATCGAGCAGTCTTACGAATACGTGCTTTCGGGCAAGCATTGGGCGGACATCATGGATTCGCGCGTCTCCAAGGGAGACGGCGTGGTCGTATTGCAGAAGGCGCTTGGCGTGGGTGTCGACGAGACCGCCGTGTTCGGCGACTATCTCAACGACGTGCCGATGTTCGAACACGCGCGCTATTCGTTCGCCGTGGCCAACGCCCACCCGCAGGTGCGCGCGGCCGCCGCCTACATCGCGCCGGCGAACACTGAGGAGGGCGTGATCCGCGTCGTCGACCGCATCGTCAGATGACGGCTGTACAGCGTAGCGTCACGGCCCTATTGTAGAGAGCATGAAGCAGAGCGAAGCCCTTGAGATTATGCTTGCCGGAGCCAGCGTGTTCCTCACCGGAGCGCCCGGAGCCGGCAAGACGTATGTGCTCAACCGGTTTGTGCAGGCCAAACGCGAACAGGGCGCCACGGTCGCGGTGACGGCCACGACCGGCATTGCCGCGACGCATGTGGACGGCCAGACGATTCACGCATGGAGCGGCATAGGGGTGGCCGATTCGCTCACCGACTCGCTCATCAAGACGATCCGCACACGCCGACGCAAGCAGATCAAATCGACTGACGTGCTCGTGATCGACGAGATCTCGATGATGCACGCGTGGCTGTTCGACATGGTCGACGAGGTCTGCCGCATCATACGCAAGGATTCGCGCCCCTTCGGCGGCCTGCAGGTGGTGCTCTCCGGCGATTTCTTCCAGTTGCCGCCAGTGGGTGCCTCGCGGCGCAACACGGCCATGACGCCCACGCCCGAGTATGTGTCGATGCGTGAGCGGTATGCGCAGGCGGGAAAGAACCCGGAGGGATTCGTCACTGAATCCTTTGCTTGGGACGCGCTCGACCCGGTGATCTGCTATCTCGATGAGCAGCATCGTCAGGACGACGGGCAGCTGCTGCGTGTGCTCACCGATATTCGTGGCGATATGGTCTCGCAGATCGACAAAGACATTCTCATCACCCGCTACCAGGTGCCACTTGAAGAGGGGAAGCAGGCCGTGTCGCTGTTCCCGCAGAACCGGCAGGCCGATCTTGTGAACGAACGCCAGCTTGCGCAGATCGACGGCGACGAGCATGAGTTCTTCGCCGAGGCGCGAGGGCAGGCGAATCTGATCGAACGGCTCAAGAGGAACATGCTCGCTCCCGAGCACCTCGTGCTCAAGAAGAACGCCGTCGTGATGGCAGTGCGCAACGATGCCGAAGGCCGCTATGTGAACGGCTCGTTGGGCATGGTGATCGGATTCCTCAAGGATGCGCGCGGCGGCTGGCCCATCGTTGAATTCGAAAACGGCAACGTGGTGACCATGAAGCGCGCCGATTGGGAGATGATGGATGGCGACGACGTGCTCGCGTCGGTGTCGCAGGTGCCGCTGCGGTGTGCCTGGGCGATTACGATTCACAAATCGCAGGGCATGACGCTCGATTCGGCGATCATGGATCTGTCGCGCACTTTCGCGCCAGGCATGGGCTATGTGGCGCTCTCTCGTGTGGAGAAGCTCGATGGGCTGTACTTGAACGGCGTGCATAACCGCATGTTCAATGTGAGCGCCGACGCCGTGCTGCTTGACGATGCGTTGCGTGCTGGATCGGCCCGTGCGGCCGCGCAGCTCGTGGAGCAGGGGGCAGATTCGTTCTCACATCGTTCCCCAGACCATGCCGTACTTGGCACGACGGGTGAATCCGGCGCAGCGGAATCCGCGCAGACTTTGTTCGACGCACTCGACGAATTCGGTGGCACGGACGAACCGGCGTTCTGAATTGCCGCACAGATACCGTCGGCGCGCTTCCGTCACACACGATGAGCCGCACGATTAGAATGGAACAGTATTTCGTACTGACAGAGGAAAGAGGAAATCCATGAAACGCTCGGCAATGTACATCATCTCGGGAATCGGCGCGCTCGTGTTGTTCGTGGCGTTCCTGTTCTACACCTCCGCACCGGTGAATCTGGTGGGCTGGTTCAAACTCTCCGATCTGCTCACGATTATTGGCGGACTCATGTTCATCATTCCGTTCTACATCGTTTCCGTGCGCCGCAAGACGCGCGACAACGCGCCGAATCCGTGGGCGTGGCAGTATCTGCCGGTGATCGGCATGGTGCTCATGGTGATCGGCTTGATCTTCCCGAATGGCAAGCTCACCGTCGGTGTGATCGATCTGTGCGACGTGCTGTACCTGTTCGGCTGCGTGTTCATGCTGATGATCTTCGTCTACCCGTTCGGCTCGGTGAACGAGGAGATTCTCGAAAGCGACGTGGACGAGCGCATCGACGACGGCGCTCGTCAATAGGCTCGTAGACCGTTCCGATATCCGGGCGCACCGCTGGCATTCGCTGGCGGGGCGCCCGCTTGCATACACCGGCGATGTCGTGGAATACGCATAATTTGAAGGGTATGACCAAAGCTCTTCGAATGTCCACATTGTTCCTGCGCACGCTGCGTGAAGACCCCGCAGACGCAGACGTCGATTCCGCAAAGCTGCTCCAGCGAGCAGGCTATATTCGCAAGGCCGCCCCGGGCATCTGGACGTGGCTGCCGCTCGGCCTCGCCGTTCTCAACAAGATCGAAGACATCATTCGCGAGGAGATCAACGGCATTGGCGCACAGGAAGTGCACTTCCCGGCTCTGCTGCCGCGCGAGCCGTACGAAGCGACGCACCGTTGGGAGGAGTACGGCGACAACATCTTCCGCCTGAAGGACCGCCATGAGGCGGATTACCTGCTTGCACCGACGCATGAGGAGATGTTCACGCTGCTCGTCAAGGACATGTACTCGTCGTACAAGGACCTGCCGGTGACGCTCTACCAGATCCAGACGAAGTACCGCGACGAGTTTCGCCCCCGCGCGGGTCTGATTCGCGGCCGTGAGTTCATTATGAAGGATGCCTACTCGTTCACGGTGGACGAGGAGGGCATGCGTCAGGCGTACATGGATGAGCGCGGTGCATATGAGCGCATCTTCCAGCGTCTCGACTTGAAGTATGTGCCGGTGTTCGCGATGTCGGGCCCAATGGGAGGCTCCGCTTCCGAGGAGTTCCTGGCGCCGATGCCGATTGGTGAGGATACGTTCGCGCTGGCCCCCTCCGGCAAGGCTTGGAACGTGGAGGCCCTGCACACGCCGGCTGTCGAGGCCGTGGATTGTTCGCAGACCCCGGATGCAACCAAGCGGGCCACGCCGAACGCGCGCACGATCGACGAGATGATCGCGTTCGCGAATGCCGAATACCCGCGCGAGGATGGCCGTGACTGGCAGGCCTCAGACATTCTCAAGAACGTCGTCATCGCCGTCAAGCATGCCGAGGACGACGAGCATGACGAACCGTGGCGCGAACTGGTGGTTGTGGGCATTCCGGGAGACCGTACGATCGACATGAAGCGCTTGGAGGCGCAGTTCGCCCCAGCCGAGCTCGAGGAGGCCACTGAAGACGACCTCAAGGCGCATCCGGAGTTGGTACGTGGCTATATCGGACCGATGGGCTTCGGCCCGCAGGCGCGGGGAGACGACGAGACGGCCGAGACATTACGGTACCTGATCGATGCGCACGTGGCTGAAGGCTCTGCATGGTTCACCGGTGCCGACGAGGAGGGCGTGGATTACTACGACCTCGTGTATGGCCGCGATTTCAAGGCCGATGGCGTGGTGGAGGCCGTTCAGGTGCGCGACGGCGACATGAGCCCGGATGGCTCAGGCCCGCTCAGCTTCGAGCGTGGTGTGGAGATTGGCCAGGTGTTCCAGCTCGGTCTCAAGTATTCCGAGGCACTCGACCTCAAGGTGCTCAACCAGAACGGCAAGACAGTGCCAGTGTGGATGGGCTGCTACGGCATCGGCGTGAGCCGTGTACTTGCCTGCATCGCCGAGACGCACCATGACGACAAGGGTCTGGCATGGCCGATGAACATCGCCCCTGCCCAGGTGCATGTGATGGCCACCGGCAAGGATGAAGCGGCATTCGAAGCCGCCGAGAGGCTGGTCGATGAGCTTTCGGCCAATGGTATCGAGGTGCTCTACGACGACCGCAGGAAGGTCTCGCCGGGTGTCAAGTTCAAGGACGCCGAGCTCATCGGTGTGCCGATCGTCGCCGTCGCAGGACGCGACACGGTGAACAACGGCACGATTGAGGTTCGTGATCGTGACGGTTCCAACAGTGAGAACATCAGCATCGATTCGGTGGCGCAGGTGATCGTCGACCGCGTGCATGAGGCATTGAAGTAGGTCAAGGCGAAATATGTGGCAATGGGCTCCGGGAAACCGGGGCCCTTCGCTTTGCAGGCTTTCGTTCAGGGTAGATGACCAAAGTTCGGTGGAGTATGGTCGGTTTGTTATGCGCGTGTGCAGTCACCGACCATAGCCTGATGCAGTATCGTCGTATATCAGTTATCCACTGGGGCAGCGAGCGGTGTGGATAATGGGTCCGTTATCCACCGCTGTACCGACACGCCGTCCTCCGACCACAATGCCCTGTTTGGCTTGGCACGCCGGGGCCTTTGACTGAAGATGGAACCAAGAACACATCGCACGGAAAGAGGCTTACATGGCATTACAACAAGGAGCGGTCACGATCACCGGGTATCTCGGCGCGGATCCCCAACAGTACGGCAGGAATCCGAGTCGCCCTGCATGCACGTTCCGACTGGGGTCTACACGCAGGTATCAGGATCGCAATGGCGTATGGCAGCAACTGCCGACCACATGGCTCACCGTCAAAGCCTTTCGTGGCCTAGCGGCCAACATCATGCAATCGCTGCATAAAGGCGACCCGGCCATAGTCACCGGATTGCTCAACACCGAGCAATGGCGCGACGAGCAGGGTGTGGATCATTCACGTCTGGTGCTCGAGGCGAGCAACGTCGGTTTGGACCTGAACTATGTGGTCACGATGTCGATGCGCACGCCGCGGGAAGGGTACACGGGACAGCAGGCGCCCTCACAGATGGCATCTGACGAGCAGGGTGCCCCCATGCGTCCACAGACCCAGCAGTCTGCGGCAGCTCCTCAATCAACCCTGTCACACTCCTCCATGGCACCGGGCGATGACGGAGGCAATCCCGCGGATCCCTTCAACCAGATGCCGCCGGATTGCATGCCTCCCGATGCCGCTGCGAGCATGCCACAGCAAGGGGATCAACGGGATGCAGCCGTGGAGCCATCGGCAGGCAACGGGATGCCGCCCCCGGATTTGGAACACGGTTGCGCAACCGACACGACGAACCCGCGAAAGGAGGTGAGGCCTGAGGATCAAGACGAATTCTAATCGCTGCACCTGTTTTCATATGGTTGTGGGGCCCGTACGGGCCCCACAACCATATGTGGCCAATGCTCATTGGCAAGCCTGCCAGAGACTACCAGATGCGCACGCGTTCCTCCGGCTTGAGCCACATGCGGTCGTTGTCGGTAACGCCGAACGCCTTGTAGAACAGGTTCACGTTGCGCGCGATGCCATTCGTACGGTCCTCGGCGGGGGAGTGCGGGTCGATCTGCAGGTACTGCTCTGCGAGCTCATCGCGCATCTTCGTTCGCCAGATCTGTGCGTACCCGAGGAAGAAGCGCTGCAATCCGCTGAAGCCGTCGATCTCGGGGGACATCTCCAATGCTCCTTCGATGCCGGACGGCGAGGCATCGACAGGCATCCCGTGCTGCTCGTCCAGCGCGAAGGCATAGGCCTTCAATGCGATGTTGACGCCACTGAGATCGCCTATGTTCTCGCCAATCGTAAGTGCGCCGTTGACATGCGGCATCTTGTCGGGGTCGTCGGCGTACTTCTCGCGCAGTTGCACCGGCACGAACTCGTCGTACTGGTCGATAAGCGCTTGCGTGAGCTGCTTGAAATGCTTGCGGTCCTCGTCGGTCCACCAATCCTCGAGTTTGCCGCTGCCGTTGAACTGGGAGCCCTGGTCGTCGAAGCCGTGGCCGATCTCATGGCCGATCACGGTGCCGATGCCGCCGTAGTTCACGGCATCCTCGGCCTGCGGATTGAAGAACGGGGGTTGCAGAATGGCGGCTGGGAACACGATGATATTACGGGTGGGCTCGTAGTACGCGTTCACCGTCTGCGGGTTCATGAGCCATTCGCCCTTGTTCACAGGCTTGCCGCTCTTCGAAACCTGATAGCCGAATTCATAGACGGCCGCTGCCCTCATGTTGTCCATGAGCGGGGCATCGGCATGCACGTCGAGCGCTGTGTAGTCGCGCCAATCGTCGGGGTAGCCGATGTACGGCTCGAAGGAGTTGAGCTTGTCGAGTGCCTTGCGCTTGGTCTCCTCGCCCAGCCAGTCGCTGTTCACAATCGAGATGTGGTAGGCCTGAATGAGGTTGCTCACCAGTTCCTGCATGCGCTTCTTCGACGATTCCGGGAAATGCAGCTTCACATAGACCTTGCCGACGTCTTCGCCGCATATGCCGTTGACGAGCGAGACGCCACGCTTCCACCGATCGCGCTGCTGCTTCGTGCCGGAAAGAACCTGCCCGTAGAACGAGAAGTTCGTCTTGTCGAACGCGGAGCTCATCATGCTCGCGTTGTCGATGATCACATGCACGCGCGCCCACAGCTTCAGGTCGTCGAGGCTCGCTGCAGCCCAGAATCCGTCAAGGCCGGTGACGAAGCTCGGCTCGTCCACAATGATGTCCGCGAAGGCCCCGAGCATGTCAACCGGCATCGTGCGGGCGGCATGCGAGGTGTCATAACTCTTCTGCACGGCCTTGATCCAACGCTCGATGTCGAAATGGCTGAACATGGCCTTGAGCTCGTCGAAAGTGGTGGGATTGTTCGTCGCCTGCGGGTCCCTCGTCTTCACATTGTCCCAATGGTGCGAGGCGATGCGCGTCTCGACGTCGAGGAACCGCTCGGCCAGCTCCTGGGCCTTCTCCTCGTCATCGGCGTAGCCGGCGTTGCGCAGCTGCTTCGCGACCATCGACACATACTCCTGCCGGATCTGCGCATGATGATCCTCGCGGTAGTATGCTTCGTCGGGCAGTCCGATGCCGCCCTGACCGAGGTAGAGCACATTCGTCTCAGGGTGGTTCATGTCGCCGAATACGCTGAAGCCGAAGAGATCCGGGCCGCCGAACGGACTCAGCCGTCCGAGCACGTCGATGAGCCCCTCTTTCGTCTGGGCTTCGTCAATGGCGATGAGATCGGCGCGAATCGGCTCGATTCCAGCCGCTTCAATCGCGTCGGTGTCGAGGAACGAATGGTACAGCGCCTTCGATTTCGACGCCTCCTCGGAATCCGTTTCGAGAATGTCGCGAATCTGCTCCTCGGCGTTTTCCGACAGTCGATTGAAGGAACCGTAGCTGGAGCGGTCATCGGGAAGACGGTACGTGTCGATCCACGGACCGTTCACATAGCGGAAGAGATCGTCCTTGGGTGAGATCACGGCGGAGAACGAGGCCGGATCGATGCCTGATTGCAAAGTGGTATCCATAACTTCACACTATAGATGTTTCCCGACAGCGCGGTATTGGGTCACGGCGGCGAATCTGCCGCTCGCGCAAGCCAAATGGGACATATTTCTCGTCCGAAGTCAACTACGCTCGTTGGAGAATACACGCGCGAAACTGTGCAAACAGGCCGCAGATAGACAACACTGTAAGTAAACATATCCGCGAATGCAGTCGCCATGCCGGAAAGCATCCGGAGCGCCAGTGCGTTCAGAGAATCTGAAGGAGGAGATATGTCGGAACCAAATCCGCAATATCAAGACCAGCAATACAACCAAAGCCCATTCCGCCTGTTTGAGGGAATGCTGCCGACCGGCGCGAAGAACCTCGTGCGCGGCGCATACGGCGTCATCGGCGTCGCCGCGCTCGCATTGGGCATCTGCCTGCTCGTGTGGCCGGGCGTCACGCTCAAGGTGGCCGCCATCGTGCTCGGCATCTACTTCCTCATCTCGGGCGTCGTGCGCATCGTCAGCTCGCTCGTTGAAATGGGACTGCCCGCCGGCTGGAGGATCCTCGGCGTGCTCATCGGCATCATCCTCGTGATCGGCGGCATCGTCATCTTCAAGAACGTCACGATGTCCACCGCCATGCTGGCCATCATGTTCACGCTCATCGTGGGTATCTGCTGGATCATGGAGGGCGTGATGGCACTCGCCGAATCGTGGAGCGTGCCAAGCTCGGGCTGGGCGATCGCCTACGCGATCATCTCGATCATCGCCGGCTTCGTGCTGCTGTGCATGCCGATGGCGTCCACGCTGTGGCTGATCATCTTCGGCGGCTGCGCAATGGTGGTCATGGGCATCTGCGCGATTGTGCGTGCCTTCACCTTCGGCCGCGTGAAGAAGAACAACTGAAACTCCTCACGAATATATGCGAAACCCGGTGCCATATGCGCCGGGTTTCGCATATCTGCGCGAATATGCGCAGCGTCTCCCATTACAATGTAAGGCGTGCAGATTAGTCTGAAAACGGTTTGGCAAAAGCTTGCTGGAAAAGAGAACACGATGATCGAATTGAAGACACCCCAAGAGATCGAGGAAATGAAGCCAGCCGGCCATTTCGTCGGCAGCATTCTCAACGAGCTGCGTGAGAAGACCAAGGTGGGCACGAACCTGCTGGAGATCGATGAGATCGTGCACAAGCGCATTGCCGACAGGAAGGGCGCGCAATCCTGCTACGTCGACTACGCGCCGGACTTCGGCACGGGACCGTTCGCCCATTACATCTGCATTTCGGTCAACGATGCGGTGCTGCACGGTGTGCCGTATGACTACACGCTCAAAGACGGCGATCTGGTCAGCCTCGACCTCGCCATCAGTGTCGACGGCTGGGTGGGCGACTCGGCCATCAGCTTCGTGGTTGGCAAAGACAAGGATCCAAGCGACCTGCGTCTCATCAAGTCCACCGAAGAGGCGCTCGCCGCGGGCATCGCCGAAGCCATTCCCGGCAACCGTCTGGGTGATATCTCCCACGCGATCGGCGAAGTGGCGACCGAATACGGCTACCCGGTGAACCTCGAATTCGGCGGCCATGGCGTCGGCCACATCATGCACGGCGACCCGCATGTGCCCAACGACGGCAAGGCACACCACGGCTACAAGCTGCGTCCGGGTCTCGTCATCGCCATTGAGCCATGGTTCATGAAGACCACCGACGAGATCTTCCAGGACCAGCGAGACGGATGGACGCTGCGTTCGGTGGACGGCTCGCGTGGTGCCCATAGCGAGCACACGATCGCCATCACCGAGAACGGACCGATTGTGCTCACTGCACGCGAGGGTGATCCGCTGTCGAAGCTCTACAACTGATCGCCACACACCTCAGACCCAAGCCCGCAGATCATGCGGGCTTTTTGCATATTCAGGCCCCGAGTACCAAGAACGCCCACTGGAATTCTGCATATACATGCATGAGATGGTATATTAAGTGCAAACTTGCGATATGAGATGGAAACGCCGCGGGCAATGTGCGTGCCCTATAGTATTCGGCAAACCGAATACGGCGAATGCCGACGGGCGAGTAGAGGAGAGCCATGGGAGAAGCGCATCTGCATGTGGAGGCCGACGAATTCAAGCTGCCGGTGGTCAAGGCGACCGCCGGCCCCGATGGCATCGTCATGTCGTCGCTGCGCAACAACAACTGGGTCTCCCTCGACCCGGGCTTCCTCACCACGGCACAATGCGAATCCAAGATCACGTACATCGACGGCGAGCATTCGATTCTGCGATACCGGGGCTACCCGATTGAGCAGCTGTGTGAGCAGTCGGACTTCCTTGAGGTCTCATGGCTGCTGCGCAATGGTGAGCTGCCCACACAAGCCGAGTACAACCGATTCGTGGAAGACATCAACCACCACACGATGGTGGGTGAGGATTTCCGCACGTTCATGGGCTCGTTCCCACGCGAGGCGCAGCCGATGAGTGTCATGGCCTCCGCAATCAACGCGCTCGCCACCTTCAACCCCGACACCACCGACATCAACGATCCGGAACAGCTTGATGAGGCCGCCACGATCATTATGGCCAAGGCACGCACGGTGGTCAGCTATATTCTGCGCCGGCGTCGTGATGAGCCGATGCTCTACCCCGACTATGCGCGCGGCTACGTCGACGACTTTATTCGCATGTGCTTCGCCGTGCCATACGAACGTTTCGAATCTGATCCGCTGTATGTGCATGCGCTCGGCCGCCTGCTCATCATCCACGCTGACCATGAGCAGAACTGCTCGACGTCAGTGGTGCGCATCGCCGGCTCCGCGCACGCGAATCTGTATTCGGCCGTCGCCGCTGGCATCAACGCGCTCTCGGGCCCACGGCATGGCGGCGCGAACGAGGCAGTGCTGCGTCAGCTCATGGCAATCCGCGACTCCGGCATGAGCGTCAAGCAGTTCGTGGAGAAGGCGAAGGCGGAAGGCAGCCGCATCTCCGGTCTCGGCCACCGCGTGTACAAGTCGTACGATCCGCGTGCGGCCATTGCCAAGCATTATCTCGAGAAGATCATGGAGAACAAGGCGACGCTCAAACTGCTGCCAGGCGACGAACAGCTCTTTGACGTGGCGTTGCGACTTGAAGACATCGCGCTCAACGACGACTATTTCGTCTCGCGCAACCTGTACCCGAACGTCGATTTCTACACCGGTCTCATCTACCGCGCGATCGGCTTCGGCCCCTCCATGTTCACGCCGCTGTTCGCACTCGGCCGCATCCCCGGCTGGATCGCCCAGTACCGCGAGATGCTCGCCGACCCGATGACGAAGATCGGCCGCCCGCGCCAGGTGTACACCGGTGCCGTGCTGCGTGACTACGTGCCGATGGACAAGCGGTAGTCAACGCCGTTCTGTTTGTGTCTACTTGTGATAAGGCTCGTGCGCGTTGATCTTGAATGCGCGGTAGATCTGCTCGAGCAGGATCACGCGCATGAGCTGGTGCGGGAACGTCATCTTCGAGAAACTCAGCAGCATGTTCGCGCGCCTCAGCACACGCGGGTCGAGGCCGAGTGAGCCGCCGATCACGAACTGCAGGTGGCTGACGCCGTGCAATCCCCACTGCGCGATGCGCGCCGCGAGCTGCTCGCTCGTCAGCTGGTCGCCTTCGATTGCGAGCGCAACGACGAAGGCACCGTCGCGCAGATGCTTGAGGATGCGCTCGCCCTCCTTCTCCTTAATCTGCGCGTTGAGCGTGTCGGAGGCGTGTTCCGGAGTCTTCTCGTCGGCCACCTCAATGACGTCGACCTTCGCGAAGCGCGACAGGCGTTTGCGGTATTCGTCGATCGCGTCGCGCAGATAGCGTTCCTTGACCTTGCCGACGCAGACGATGTCGATGTTCATGTCACTCCTTGTATGAAAAAGCCCCTCCTCAGCCGGGATGGATTCGCAATGTCCGTGGAATTCCGCCGTTTCGCGAAACCCGTTTCGGTTGAGAAGGGGCTTTTGCCGTCAGTTCTTGTGAAGTGCGTCGTTGAGCGCGATGCCGGTCTTGCGCGGACGTGCCTGGATGGCGCCGGTGAGCGAGTTGCGAATGAACAGGATGTTGTTCTTTCCGCTCAGGTCGGCGCCCTTGACCACGTCGAGCGCGACCCCTGCGGCCGCCTTCTCCTTGTTCCACACCTCGATCTTCGTGCCGGCGGTCACATAGAGACCGGCCTCCACGACGCAGTTATCTCCGAGCGAGATGCCGATGCCCGCATTGGCGCCGAGCAGCGAATGCTCGCCGATCGAGTTGCGCAGCTTACCGCCACCCGACAGCGTGCCCATGATCGAGGCGCCACCGCCGACGTCGGAACCGTCGCCGACCACGACGCCCTGCGAGACGCGGCCTTCGATCATGCAGGTGCCGAGCGTGCCGGCGTTGAAGTTGACGAAGCCAGCGTGCATGACCGTCGTGCCTTCGCTCAGGTAGGCGCCCAGACGCACACGGTCGCCGTCGCCGATGCGCACACCGGTGGGCACCACGTAGTCGAGCATGCGCGGGAACTTGTCGATGGCGAGCACGTTGACCTCGGCGCGCATGCCCGGCATCCCCGCGCCCGCATTGCCCTGCATGACGGCCAGGCGACGCTGTGCGAAGTCGTCGACGGCGAACGGGCCGTAGTTCGTCCACACGACGTTGTTGAGCGCTCCGAAGATGCCGTCGAGGTTGAGCGTGTTCGGCTTGGCCAGACGCATGCTGAGCAGGTGAAGGCGCAAGTAGGCGTCTGGCGCGTCGACCACCGGGTCGTCGAGGCGCGAGACGGTGAAGACCGGCATACGACGCACGCCGCGCAAATCCTCGCCCTCATGAACCAGATTGCCGAACCCATGGTTCGGCTTGGCTGCCGGCGCCTCTCCCAATGTCAGTTTCGGATACCAAACGTCAAGCACGTTGCCGGCTGCATCAATGCTCGCCAGACCCCAGCCCCATGCACTGCGCGACTGTGTCATCGCCACTCCTTGTCTATTGGATTGTCATATGCCACTGTATACCGCGCACCTGCCGTGGCGCGCCCCGTGTCCGTTCGCGGCACGTCTGCCCATCCTGTGCTGCGCTGCCCTGTCTCATGGCAAACGACAGATCATGGTCGATTACCGCACGCGCGCACAACACAACGACCATGGCCGCCGAGCTTTCGTCATCTGCCAGCAAAGAGATGGGCGAGTGGAATAACGGGGCGGGGTATCCGGTTGGCTGAAACAGAAAGCCACCTGCTACACTTGCATATCGCCTGTATGTGAGTGACAAACAAGATAGGGAACCGTGAAAAAGCAAGACAACACCGAGGGACGCCAGACCCGGCGCAGCTACAATGCCACGCGCATTGTGGCCATTGTTGTTGTGTGCGCAATGCTGGTCGGCTTTGCCATGCCATTGATCTTTGCCGGGCTTTGACGCTCGCGCTGTTCGCCACGCAGCCATACTCCGGTGGCGTCCGCTTTCCCGCCAAGGCAACGTTTGCCTGTAACGGTATCTTATATTTCAGTTGAGCAATGTGAACAGATTCCACCGCAACGGTGTTTGCAGTGGACGAGCAAGTGAGAGATTATGGCAGAATTCGATTATTCGCAGGCGATTTCCGACGCCCGCGCCAAGTACGAGTCCATCGCCCTCGCGTTGGACACCGATCGTCTGAGGTCCCAGGAGGCCGAGCTTGAGCAGCAGGCCTCCGCTCCTGGACTGTGGGATGACTCCGAGCACGCACAGAAGGTGATGAGCCAGCTGAGCGCATGCCAGTCCCAGCTGAAGCATCTGTCGAGCGCCGCGAGCCGTCTCGACGATGTGGCCACGCTCGTCGAACTCGGCCAGGAGGAGAACGACGCCGACACGCTCCACGAGGCGCAGACCGAGATCGAAAGCATTCAGAAGGATCTCGACCAGATGGAGATCGAGACGCTGATGGACGGCGAATACGATTCCCGTTCCGCTGTCGTGACCATTCGATCCGGCGCCGGCGGTGTCGATGCCGCGGACTTCGCCCAGATGCTGCTGCGCATGTACCTGCGCTGGGCTGAGCGCAACGGATACAAGGCCAAGGTGATGGACACCTCGTATGCCGAGGAGGCGGGCATCAAGTCCGCCACATTCCAGATCGACGCCCCGTACGCCTATGGCCGCATGTCGGTCGAAGGTGGCACGCATCGTCTGGTGCGCATCTCACCGTTCGACAACCAGGGGCGTCGCCAGACCAGCTTCGCCGCCGTCGAAGTGGTGCCGCTCGTCGAGGCTACCGATCACATCGAAGTGCCCGACAGCGAGATTCGCGTGGACACCTACTGCGCTTCGGGCCCTGGCGGCCAAGGCGTGAACACCACGTACTCCGCCGTGCGCATCACCCACCTTCCGACCGGCATCGTGGTGACCATGCAGGACGAGCGTTCGCAGATTCAGAACCGCGCCGCCGCCATGGCCGTGCTCCAGTCCAGGCTGCTCGTGCTCCGCCATGAGGAGGAGGCCAAGAAGAAGAAGGAGCTCGCCGGCGACATCAAGGCCAGCTGGGGCGACCAGATGCGCTCCTATGTGCTGCACCCGTACCAGATGGTGAAGGATCTGCGCACTGGTTGCGAGACCTCGCAGACCCAGGCGGTGTTCGATGGCGACATCGATGAGTTCATTCAGGCCGGCATCCGCTGGCGCCACGAGCAGCGGCTCAAAGCCGCGGCCGAGGAAGCCAACGAGTAAATCGCGGCCCGGCGGCAAGCGATGCGAGCAGGGAGGAAGTAGCCCATGGCACTCATCTCAATGGAACATGTGAGCAAGATCTATCCGAATGCCAAGAGGCCGGCGTTGCAAGACATCGATCTTGAGATCAGCCGTGGCGAGTTCGTGTTTCTTGTGGGCGCCTCCGGTTCGGGCAAGACCTCGTTGCTGCGCCTGCTGCTGCGCGAGGAAGAGGCGACCAGCGGGGAGATCCGCGTGGGCGGCTACGACCTGCGCCGCCTCCCGAACCGTCAGGTGCCGCAGTACCGGCGTTCCATAGGCATGGTGTTCCAGGACTACAAGCTGCTCAACAACAAGACCGTGTGGGAGAACGTGGCGTTCGCCCTCGAGGTGATCGGCACCTCACGTTCCACGATCAAGTCGCTGGTGCCCAAGGTGCTTAAGACGGTGGGTCTCACGGGCAAGGAGAACAACTACCCGCGCGAGCTCTCCGGCGGTGAGCAGCAGCGTGTCACGATTGCGCGCGCCTATGTGAACCACCCGCAGCTGCTGCTTGCCGACGAGCCCACCGGCAATCTGGACCCGACCACGTCGCTGGGAATCATGGAGGTGCTCGATGCGATCTCCCGCACCGGCACCACCATTGTGATGGCCACACACAACGAGGAGATCGTCAACTCGATGCGCAAACGCGTGGTCGAGCTCAACAAGGGCAGCATTGTCCGTGACGAGAAGAACGGCTCGTATGATTCCGCCATGTACTTCCCGGATGAGCAGGTGGCCGCGATGTCGCATGCGGCCATCAATTCCGACGCTGAGGCGGAATCGGTGACCGTCAGCGAGACCAGTGCCGTGATCGAGCCCGCGGCGGATCTGCCGAAGTCACGCAGCGGCAAGCATGAGCGTGATGAACGTGCGACCACCATGGTCGACTCGGTCAACGAGATTCTGCAGTCCGAGCACAGCAACGAGGGCATAGCCCGTCTCGCCCAGAGCGTGCATGCCGGCAAGACCGGACGTTACGGGGAGGCGTTCGCGGACGTGGAGCAGACGCTCACCTGGGGTGGAGGGCTCTCCCTCGAGGAGCTCGCCGAACAGGAGGGCATCGACACCAGCAAGACGCGAGAGGTCTCGACCACCGCAAAGGCGGACGCCTCCACGGAGCAGGATTCCGGGAAGGTATGGGGAACCGTGACCCTCGAGGATCCGCGGGGCGAAGCCGACTCCACCGGCAATGCCTCCGCGGGGAAGACGACGCCCGTCGAACAGACGCAGGCGATGGCCCCCGTGACGAAGGAGGTCGAACCACCCACGCCGCCTATGCCCCCGAGTCCGCCGAAGGGGCGGCATTCGCGACCGAGAACCCCGGATGAGCCGAACAAGGACGAGGAGTAGAGCATGCGATTCCGTTTCATTCTTTCGGAGACATGGACGAGCCTTAGACGCAATGTGCCCATGCTGCTTTCGGTGATGCTCGTCACGTTCATCTCGTTCCTGTTCATCGGGGCATCGTTGCTCACTCAGGCGCAGATCACGAAGGCCAAGGGCGATTGGTACGACAAGGTCGAAGTCGTGGTGTGGTTGTGCCCGGACGGCAATAGTCAGTCTGCGAACTGCTCCACAGGCAAGGCTGCCACCACCGCGCAGATCAACGAGCTGCAGAAGGTGATCCAGCAGGAATTGCCGAACGACGTCTCGCAGGTCACGTTCATGAGCCGTGAGGACTTCTATAACAACTCCTTCGTCAAGCAGTACCCGAAGGGCGAATACCAAGGGCGCACGCTCACCGCGGCCGACATGCAGGATTCGCTGTGGCTCAAGCTCAAGAACCCTGAGAACTATCGCGTGGTCTCCGAGGTGCTTTCGAATCGCGATGGGGTTGAGGAGGTGGTTGACCAGCGGCAGATCTTCGAACCGGTGTTCGCCATACTCAACCGCGCCACCGTGGCCACCGGCGGTTTGGCCGTCATCATGGTGATTGTGGCGATCATGCTCACTGGTACGACGATTCGTATGTCGGCTGCGTCGCGAAGCGAGGAGACCGAGATCATGCGCTTGGTCGGCGCCTCCAACTGGACCATCCGTCTGCCGTTCATTCTCGAAGGCGTCATTGCCTCGCTGGCGGGCTCCCTGCTTTCGTGCGGCGCATTGGCATTGTTCGTCAAGGTGTTCGTGACCGACTGGCTGGCGAAGTCGGTGACATGGATTCCATATGTGGACCAGACCACGGTGTGGCTTGTCTCGCCGATTCTGATTGTGGGTGCCGTGGTGCTTTCGGTGCTTGCCTCGTCTATCGCCCTGCGCAGATATCTCAAGGCGTAACGGCTCGTGTTTTCCGCGATTCCATTGGCGTTGCCGTTTTGTTAATTGTGTAGATTCTGTGAATGAGTTGAATATGGCATGGCGGCGGCTCATTTTCAAGAATGTGATGATACGCTGGTGAGCAGCGTATTAGAAAGGGACTCGATGACGAACAGGAAACGGATCGTACCTGTAGTGGCATCCTCGCTGGCCTCTGCCCTATGCATAGGCGCATTGGCGGTGCCGATGTCGACGTACACGCCTCAGGCATACGCAGACACCTACAGTGACTTGGTGAACGCCCAGAACAGCCATGCCCAGAGCAAGCAGCGCGAGGCGGCGCTACGTGAACAGCTCGCCGGCGTGAACAGCGATCTGGCCGACAAGATCGTGGAACTCGACGACCTCAACAACAACAAGATTCCCGCCGCACAGGCCAAGGTGCAGCAGGCGAACTCCGATGCCGCAGCAGCCAAGTCCGAAGCCGATGCCGCGGCGGAACGCCTCAAGGCCGCCGAGAAAGACAAGGCCGATCTCGAGGCCAAGATCAAGCAGACCGGCGAGGACTACGACGATGCACATGCCGCCGTGGCGCAAAGTGCTCGTGAGTCGATGCATGGATCAGACACCTCCGACGTCATGAGCGTCATGACCGGCTCGAAGGACACCAAGGACTTCATCAAGTCGATGCAATCGCGTGACGCTCTCGCCCGTAACGAGGCGAATGCGGCATCCGATGCCGCCGTCGACCTCAACACTTCGATGAACCGCGCCGACAGGCTCAAGGCAATCGAGAAGCGAGTCGAGCAGTGCAAGAACGACGCCGACCAGAAGTCCGCCGCCGCACATTCCGCCGCAACGCAGGCCCAGCAGGAGAAATCCAGCCTCGACAAACTGCGTGCAGCCGGTGAGAGCACACGAGCCGATCTGGAAAACCAGAAGAGCAGCCTCACCACGCAAGCCGCCCAGCAGGCTGCGCAGACCGTGATGCTGCAGTCTGAGATCGATGCAAAGAACCAGCAGTGGGCCGCCGAACAGGCTGCCGCTGCGGCGCAGGTGCAGGAACCTGAGCCACAGGGTACCGTCGAGGCACCTGCTGCTGCGGCACCCCAGCCGTCCGTTCCCCAGCAGACGCAAACGCCGTCTCAGCCGGCGCAGACTCAGCGTCCGTCCACACCATCACAGCCGTCCATACCATCACAGCCGTCCACGCCCTCGACTCCGGTCGTCACCCGTCCTTCTACGGGCGGCCAGGGCACATCGAACGGCGATTACGGGAATGCATACGCAGCAGGCCAGTGCACTTGGTGGGCCTATGAGCGTCGCAAGCAGATGGGCATCGGCACGCCATCGTATCTCGGGAACGGCGGCCAGTGGTGGAGCACGGCCCCATCATATGGGTTGCGCGTCGACCATAGCCCTCAGGTCGGGGCCGCTCTGTCGTTCCTGCCGGGGCAGGAGGGCGCCTCGAGCCCATGGGGTCATGTCGCGGTGGTCGAGCAGGTCAACGGCAACAGCATTCTCATCTCGGAGTCGAACGTGGCCGGTCTGTACACCATCACATACCGTACGCTGTATAATCCGGGACGGTTCTGGTACGTCCACTGACAGCTGCCAATAACCGAGCATCCATTCGGGGTCCGATATCACAGTATCGGGCCCCGAACTCATATGCGCACCTTCCGCTAGGCAATCCTCGGCTGCAAACTCTCATCTTCTTATCTGCGTGGTCCCCAGATGAGTAGTCGTCATGTGCGTGGTTCTCAGATGGGCGGCCCTCATCAGTGAGGCCTTCATCTGAAGAGTCCTCGTCTGCGTAAAAAGAGACGAATCCAGTCCCTAGATGTCTCTTCTTACGCAGAGAGTGGAAGAGAGTGGAAGAGTGTGGAAGAAGGTGAAGAGGAAACAAGGGCCGGCGGCATGGGAAAGCGGGACAGTCTGCAGAAGAACGGGGGACTGGTAGGTAGACTGGTTCCCAGAACAATCGAATAGGAGCAACTGTGGCGAAGAAAGAGCAGAGCAACGAGAAGATGATCGCGCAGAACAGGCGCGCGCGGCACGACTACGAGATCGAAGACGCCTATGAGGCGGGCCTTGCGCTGACAGGCACCGAGGTGAAGTCGCTGCGCGAGGGTCGGGCCTCGCTGGCGGAGTCGTTCATCTCGATTGACAAGCGGGGTGAGGTGTGGCTCGAAGGTGCGAACATTCCCGAATACCTCAACGGCACATGGAACAACCATGCGCCCAAGCGCAAACGCAAGCTGCTGCTGCACGGCGCGCAGATAGACAAGCTGCGCCGGAAGATTCAGGCGAAGGGCTACACCATTGTGCCGCTGCAGCTGTATTTCAACGAAGACGGCCGCGCGAAGCTCAAGATTGCACTCGCCCGTGGCAAGAAGGAGTACGACAAGCGGCAGGCGTTGCGTGAAGAGCAAGACAAGCGCGAGGCGTTGCGCGTGATGCGCTACAAGAACATGCACGCCCGCGGCTGACTCCTGATCCGTGAATCTGCGTAAAAAGGGACAAATATAGCCTGTATTTGTCCCTTTTTACGCGGGGAAGTGTACGCATGCGGGGGAGGCGTACGCAGGGGAAGTGTACACAGGGGAAGTGTGTGGCACGTAAGAGATGACGCATGGGTTCGTGCGTAATTTGGGTTAATCTTTGCGCATAGTTGTCCCTTTTTACGCAGATTGGCAACGTGAGCTGTGTGTGGGGGTGACGCCACATTCGGGAGATTACTTCCAGATTACGAGATTCCTCGGGTGCCGAAACGCGCTGATAACATGTGATTTCTACTCTGACTCGTGTTTGAAGCCAAACACGGAGGAGAGAGCCATGAAGAACACTTGGAAAGCCACGGCGGCATTTGCTGCCATCGTGTTGTGCGCGGGCATGTCGGCCTGCGGCACCAGTGATGCAAGCGACAGCGGCAAGTCCAGCGGCACCAGCAGCAGCTCGGCGGCCGCGTCGTTCGACCCGAGCACTGTGGAGACCGACGAGACGATCGCCGCACTCGTGCCGGACTATGTGAAGAAGGACGGCAAGCTCACCGTGGGCACCGACACCACGTATGCGCCGGCGGAATTCATTGGGGAGGACGGCAAGACCGCCGTCGGCTATGATGTGGACCTCACGAAGGCGATCGCCAAGGTGATGGGGCTCGAACCGGAGACCGCGGTGTCGGAATTCGACATGATCATCCCGTCCATCGGCAGCAAGTACGACATCGGCATTTCGTCGTTCACCGTGACCCCCGAACGTCAGGAGGCCGTCGACTTCGTCACCTACTACAAGGCCGGCTCCACGTGGGTGACCCAGAAGGGCAATCCCGACAAGGTTGACACGAAGGACCTGTGTGGCGTCAAGGTCGCAGTGCAGATCGGCACCACTCAGGAGGAGGAGCTCAACAAGATGAACGAGCAGTGCAAGGCCGACGGCAAGAAGGCAATTGAACTGCAGACCTTCGCCAAGCAGACCGATGTGACCACCGCCGTTGTCAATGGCAAGGCTGCCGTGTTCTATGCGGATTCGCCGGTCGCCGGCTATGCGATCGAGCAGACCGATGGCGCGCTCGCACCGCTGGGTGCCGACGAAGGCGTGACCGAAGAAGGCATCATCGTCAAGAAGGGCGACAAGCAGATGGATGAGGCCGTCCAGAAGGCCGTGCAGAAGCTCATGGACGACGGCACCTACCAGCAGATCCTCGAGAACTGGGGCGTGAGCTCCGGCGCGATCGACAAGGCCGAGATCAACCCGACCAAGTGAGCGCACGAATCCGCACGCTGAACGCAATTTGACATATATTCGCCGTTGGCAAACATAAGCATTGCATAATATGCATATCTAGGCATATGTATACAGTGTAAGTGTTTGAAAACGGCGACTATTATTTGGCATGGTTGCCTGAGAATATTGAATATATGCAACACTACGCCATGTGGAGCACATGGCAGGCACATGAGGAAAAGGAGCGCTGACATATGTTTGGCAATGCACACTCCACGGTGAAGAAGGTTGCGGCATTCGCACTGGGTGCCGTAGTCATGATTGGTTCTGCGGCATGCGGTACGACTGACGAAACACAGACCGCGGCAAAGGATTCACAGAACGCGACTTCGATTGTCGACTCGGTGAAGAAGGACGACAAGATCGCGGCCATGCTGCCGCAGAAAATCGCCGAGTCCGGCAAACTCACCGTCGGTATGGAGATGACCTATGCACCGGCGGAATTCGTGGCGGAGGACGGCAAGACCCCGGAAGGGTATGATGTGGATCTCGCCAAGGCGCTTGCCAAGACTCTGGGTGTGAAAGCGGACTTCATCTCGTCGAGCTTCGATTCGATCGTGCCGAGCGTGGGCAGCAAGTACGACCTCGGCATCACCGCGATGACGATCACCGAGGAACGTGAGGATTCCGTCGATTTCGTGAGTTACTACAAGGCCGGCTCGATGTGGGTGGTGAAGAAGGGCAATCCCGACAAGGTGGACGCCAAGAACCTGTGCGGCACGAAGATCGCAGTGCAGGTGGGTACCACGCAGGAAGAGGATGCCAATAAGATCAAGGAACAGTGCGCCGCCGATGGCAAGGCTGCGGTCGAAGTCATGCCGAGCAAGCAGCAGACCGATGCCGCGACCAACGTCGTGACCGGCAAGGCAGACGTGTTCTATGCGGACTCGCCGGTGGCAGGTTACGCGATCTCGCAGACCGACGGCCAACTCGAGGAACTCGGTGAGGTCGAAGGAACAATCAAGCAGGGCATCGCCATCAAGAAGGGCGACACCCAGCTCGCCGAGGCGGTGCAGGCGGCCATGCAGCATCTGATGGACGACGGCACCTACATGAAGATCCTCAAGGCGTGGGGCGTGGAGTCCGGTGCGCTCGACAAGGCCGAGATCACCCCGAAGGATTTGAGCTGAAGAATCAGAACGTGTGCCGGCCGGCCGCATATGGAACGTGCGAATCAGACGTGAGCCATATGCGGTCGGTCGGCGCCGTTGCGTAACGGGGTACGTTACAATACTCACATATCGTCGGTAGACGCCTGGAAGCGCAACGGCGCAAGCCGGGCGCGCATGCCGGATGCCACGGAACGCAGAGAAGAAGGAAGATCGATGCCACATCACGTTGAACACGACAGCGAAGGTCTGCCGATCCCCAATCGCATCAAGGCCAAGCCAGTCAAGCGCCCGGGCCAGATCATCGCCGCGATCATCGTGGTCATCTTCGCCGCCATGATCGTCAAGGGACTCATCACCAACCCGCGCTTCGAATGGAACGTGGTGTGGAAGTACCTGTTCAATGAGCGTGTGCTCGAAGGCGTGGGCTACACATTGCTGCTCACGGTGATCTCCATGGTCGTGGCCATCGTGCTCGCCGTGGTGCTGGCCGTCATGCGCAAGTCGGTGAATCCGGTGCTCCGCGGTGTCAGCTGGTTCTACATCTGGTTCTTCCGCGGCACCCCTGTATACACGCAGTTGGTGTTCTGGGGTCTGTTCGCCGTGCTCATCCCACGTCTGTCGCTGGGCATACCGCTCACGTCGGTGGAGTTCTGGAGCATCGATTCGCAGGCGATCATCACCGCGTTCAATGCGGCATGGATCGGTCTGGCGTTGAACGAGGCCGCATACCTGGCCGAGATCGTGCGCGCGGGCCTCGACGCCGTCGATCCCGGGCAGGAGGAAGCCGCCAAGGCGCTGGGCATGAAGCGTTCGATGATCATGCGCCGCGTGATTCTGCCGCAGGCCATGCGCATCATCATCCCGCCGACCGGCAATGAGACGATCGGCATGCTCAAGACGACCTCATTGGTGCTCGCCGTGCCGTTCACCCTCGATTTGCAGTACGCGACGAACGCGATCGCCAACCGCATCTACAAGCCGATTCCATTGCTGCTCGTGGCCTCGATCTGGTACCTGTTCATCACTTCCATTCTCATGGTGATCCAGTCGATGCTCGAGAAACACTTCGGCAGGGGATTCCAAGCGCGCCCGGTGGGGCCCAAGGGCAAGCAGCCGCCGCTGCCGGGAAAGACGGACGGCGAGCCGAAAGACGACGTGAATAAGACGAACCAGGCCGAATTCATGGGGTACACCGCCTAGCGGTGCCGTGGGCATAAGGAGAGACACATGAGCGAAGCGACGAGAAAAACCAAGTCGAACAGCGACGAATCCACTGCAACGCAAACCCCGAAAGCCGGCGTGACTACCGACATCGCCGCCGCGATTCCGGCCGTGGAGGCCAAGCAGGTGCACAAGGCATTTGGCGACCTGCACGTGCTCAAGGGCATCGATCTGACCGTCGAACCGGGCACCGTCACCGTGATCCTCGGGCCGTCCGGTTCAGGCAAATCCACATTTCTGCGTCTCATCAACCAGCTGGAGACGATCACCGGCGGCGAGATCGACGTCGATGGCGAGATGATCGGGTACAAGAGACTGCCGAACGGCGAATTGCAGACGCTGAACGACAAAGAGATCGCCCGCCAGCGCGCCAAGCTGGGCATGGTGTTCCAGAAGTTCAATCTGTTCCCGCATATGACCGCGCTCGAAAACGTGATGGAGGCGCCGGTGCACGTGCTGCATATGCCGAAGGCGGAGGCGCGCAAGCTCGCCATCAAGGAACTTGAGCGCGTTGGACTCGGCGAACGTCTCGACTACTACCCGGCCCAGCTTTCCGGCGGCCAGCAGCAGCGTGTGGCGATTGCGCGCGCGCTCGCCATGAAGCCGGAGATCATGCTGTTCGACGAGCCCACGTCGGCACTCGACCCCGAGCTCGTCGGTGAGGTGCTCAATGTGATGCGCTCGCTCGCGAACGACGGCATGACGATGATCGTGGTCACGCATGAGATCGGCTTCGCCAAGGAGGTCGCCGACCAGATTGTGTTCATGGACGGGGGAGTCGTGGTGGAACGCGGCACGCCGGACATCATCGATCATCCCAAGGAGGAGCGTTTCCAGGACTTCCTGCAGCACGTGCTGTGATCCGTGCGTTGCTCGCATTCGGACACTCCTTGTGAGGGTCGGCCTGCAAAGTTGATTATCCGGGTGTTAGTGTGTGCGCTTTGCTGAGTGCGGAGTTGCAAAGGTGACTGTCGGAATCCTGCTGCGCGTGTCCAGCTGGGAGCGGAGTTGCAAAGGTGGCCATCAGAGAGGCGATTCATTTGCCGGTGCGGAATCCGCACTGCAAGCGAGGCCATCGTGGAAGCTGTTCGGTGGTCGTGTTTGCAGATTCGCTCTCGCTCGCGCAAAAGTAGATCCCGCATGGTGGTTCGTGTGGGAGTCGGCATGCAAAAGCGGCAATCTGCAGACTCGCCCGTTTGCTGGAGCGCGGCCCAGTGTGCAAGAGTGGCAACCTGGGGATTGATTCATATGTCACGGGAAGATTCAGTTTGCAAAGGCGGACGTTAAGAAATAATCTGCATGTCTCTGTGAGAACGGAATTGCACAAGCGACAATATGAGCGCATGGAACAGCGGCCCGCGCAAGACATATAGAGCTCGGCGCACGGCTAGGAGACATAGGGTACTCCTGCTTGCTCGAGTTTGCGGCGAAGCTGATCGGGGTGCATCACGTCGTTGTATGAGAAATGCACGATCTGCGAAACGCCGCAGCGACGAAGCGCCTCATCTCGTTCACGTTCTGCCAGCACGCGCTGCTCAATGGTTTTTGATCCTACCATCTGCGGATTCACGTATTTCTCCATGCCATCGAACTCCCCAACGATGACTCTGCCGTCGGCCAATCGCCACAGGTAATCCGTGCGATATGTCTTTCTTGTCACGGGGTCGAAAAAACTGATCTGCAATTCCGGAACCACGAAACCCAGCACAATAATCACGGCACGCGCCTTCGATTCGCCGCCGCTCTCACTGCGAGGATCTGCGAAATGCAACAGTCGTAAGACGGGACTCACATCACGCGACATGGTTCCCATGACTTCCATGATCTGTTTGAAGTGCGTGATGGACGCGGAATCGAACATCGGCAGCGTTTCTTCGAAAGGCAGCAACAAAGCGCAATCTACCAATGTGTGTGCCGGATTCGTGACCAGCAATCCCTGCATGCTGATTGCCGAGTCCATATCCGTGTAAATATGCTGAGTCCGTTCGGAAGTCCAGTTTCGTCGTGCGGCACAGACGATCGTGCCGTCGTGCAATGCGTGGCTCAATGGGAAGCCAAGCAGGGTGGCGGCGGTCTTGCCGGCAAATACCACGCCGGGATTGTACCGATTCACCGTGCGGCAGATATGCCATGTTCGCTCGGCCGGGCGCAGGGAATCCCAGTAATCTGGCCGCACATAACAATTCCTGAACACTTGGTTGAGCTCGCCGGATCTCGCTCTGCGTGCTAGCGCGACTCGCTCGTTGCGATTGCATGCATATGCGCAACGATGTCCATGCTGGGCGGAGTCAAGCAGTTGCTCGACCACTCTGTTTCTGCGCATCCTCGCCTCCTTTCGTGTGGCATGTAGCCATCTAAGCAGCGTGGGGCGGTGGTGTACAGCGGAATCGGGCATTGTGGTCGGAGGACGCATTATTCACAACGGCGGTCGTTGCAATTGTGGACAGTCACGTGCGCGCCTTGCAAAAGCGCTGGCAAGAAGACGAGCGTTGATGAAGTCTGTCGCGATGGATTGCGGGATGTCTTGTAGTGGTTTCAGATGCAAAGATGAATATCGAGATTGTTTTCACGTGCTATATCGGAGTTCGTTTTGCAAAGGGGACTCTTTCTGAACCTCTTCGTGTGTCGTGGTAGGACCTGATTTGCAATAGCGGTTAGATAGCGGTTGTTCACATTGCCGGTAGAGCAAATGAAATGCAAGGAAGGCAATATGAGCACTGATTCGCATGCCGCGGTGAGGCTTATTCGCAAAGGTGACTATCGTGATTCTGCTGTACGTGCGCAGTTGGTAGCGGAGTTGCAAAGCCGGCTATCGGGATCTTGTTGCGTGTACGTAGTTGAGGGTGAGTCTGCAAGGATGGCTATTGGGATTTTGCTGCAGGTGTCCAGCTGGGAGCAGAGTTGCAAACGCGACTGGCGGAATCCTGCTGCAGATGTTCAACTGAGTGCGGATTTGCAAAGGTGACTGTGGAAATCCTGTTGTGCTGGTCCAGCTGGGAGCGGAGTTGCAAGTGTGGTCATGCAAGAAAGTTTCGTTTGCTGTGACGAGATTGCGATTGCAAAAGAATCAATCTGATGAGTTACCAGAGGGTCATGTTTGCAGATTCGCTCTCGCTCGCGCAAAAGCAGGGCCCGCATGGTGGTTCGTGTGGGGCTCGGTGTGCAAGAGTGGCAGTCTGGAGACTGATTCACGTGCCGTGGGAAGATTCAGTTTGCAAAAGAGACCGCTGAGGAATTCTTTCTATGCCCTTATGAGAGGGGATCTGCAAAAGAGGTAATCCTCCTTATATGCTTATATGCCGTGGTGAGACTCGGAGTGCGAGAGCGACACTCTAAGGAGCGTCGCGATGCTGTAATGCGGTTCAGTTTGCAAAAATGGCACTCTGGAATCGTCTCACAGTGTTGTACGTGCCCTTATGCTGTATGCGTCTCCGACTGCATACCGAGTGGCTGCATACCGATCGGCCGCATATCGATTGGCTGCGTAACAGGGAAGAGAGAGCCGCGAGTGCACAGTCGCCGCACTGCATTTCATCAGCACTGCGAATCATCACAGCATGGTGTCTCATCACAGTGTGTACAGTATGTTCAGTCCGCCCATTTCCACGATGTCATCAAAGGAAAGTGCCGCGGCATCCGTGCCCCTTCGCACGGATGCCCGCATTGCCCTAGAATCTCGCCCACGGGGGAGATGCCCTTCTCTCTCGCCAGTTTTCATTGTAAAAGAGCGGCATTATAAAAACCATTGATTGTAGTCCCACAGACTACAAAACTGCTCGGCGTGTCGAAAAATCACAGTTTCGTTTTGCGGGACCATGACGCCACCGCCTCAGCCCGTGATTTCGCGCGGAGTTTGCGCATAGCGCGGCTGATGTAGGTTTTCACCGTGGATTCACTGTCGCCGGTCTCTTCGGCAATGGTGCGCGTGGAAAGTCCCTCCGAGCACAGCTCCATCACGGCCTGCTCGTTTGGTGACATGCTCATGATTGCAGGTTTGCCTTGCATGAGCAATCTTTCGTGTGCCTGCTGCGGGGTCTCGTATGGCATGCCGTTCGACTTGAGCAACGGTTGGCCGCTCAACAATGTACGCATTCCGTCGGCCAGTTGAGCGAGTTCGTTTTTGAGCAGCAGGCCCTGCATGCCATTGTTCACCGCGTCGCGCTCGTACGGCTCGATCATGTAGGAACTGCATCCGAGAATGGGCGTATGGTCGTCCTCGAATCGGATTGTGGCGCATAGTTCGAACCCCGACATGCCGTGCATAGACAGGTCGGTGACAATCAAATCCGGCACACAGTTCGTGCAGGCGGTATGCCTCCACAGCATCCCTTCCGCTTTGCATGGACCAGCAGATGTTGAACTCGGGCAGCCCTCCCAAATAGGTTTCCAAGTAGCTGCGCACCAGCGCGTCGTTGTCCACCAGGGCAATGTTCCACGGTTCAGAATCGGGGTTCATATTGGTATGCATAACGTGTAACTCTCTTCGCGGCAGGCGAATTCGTAGCGAAGCGGGCGCTTCGCCGCGTCACCTATTCGGCTCCTGCCCATTACAGTGTACTTGAGCAGCATGTGATTTGCGCGGGTTGATTGCCATATGAGCCATGCCATACCGTGTTTCAGATGAGTATTGAGATATTCAACGGTATTCGATGTGCCTAATTTGCAGATTTTCGTAAGACTTGTCGTTTTGCCCTGATGGTATGGGCTTTTGCAGCATCTTCTGTTATGCTGTTCGGCATGTGTGGAATTGTGGGTTATGCAGGTAATGTTCTTTCTCCTTCGGGTAAGCCGCTTGAGGTGTGTTTGCAGGGCTTGGAGCGGCTTGAGTATCGCGGGTACGATTCGGCGGGTGTGGCGTTGGTGGCGCCGGGCATGGATCGGGTGCAGGTGAGGAAGAAGGCCGGGCGGCTGAGCAATCTGGTGGCGGATATCGAGGCGGATCCGTTGCCGGAGGCGACGGTGGCGATCGGGCATACACGTTGGGCGACGAACGGTGTGCCCAATGATGTGAACGCGCATCCGCATTCGAGCATGGATGGCAGGGTCGCGATCATCCATAACGGGATCATCGAGAACGCCTCGCAGCTGCGTTTGGATCTGCAGGCTGAGGGGTACCGGTTCGTGTCGGGCACCGACACGGAGGTGGCGGCCAAGCTGCTGGGCAAGATCGTGGACGCGGTGATCGCGGAGACGGGCGGGCCGGACCTGTTCGAGGCGGTGCGCCGTCTGGGCCGCATGCTCGAGGGTGCGTTCACGATCCTGGCGATCGACTGCCGCCAGCCGGGTGTCGTGGTCGGTGCGCGTCATGATTCGCCGCTCGTCGTCGGCCTTGGGGAGGGTGAGAACTACCTGGGTTCGGATGTGGCGGCGTTCGTCGCGTATACGAGGACGGCGATGGAGATCGATCAGGACCAGGCGGTGATGATCAGCGCCGATGGGGTGACGGTCACCGATTTCGATGGCAACGTGGTGGAGGATCCCACCGTGTTCGAGGTGGATTGGGATGCGTCGGCCGCGGAGAAGGGCGGCTGGGATTCGTTCATGGACAAGGAGATCCATGAGGAGCCGGCCGCGGTGCAGCGCACGTTGATCGGACGTTTGGACGATGCCGGCAGCATCAATCTGGATGAGGTGCGCATCGATGAGCATGATTTCAAGATGATCGACAAGATCATCGTGATCGGCTGCGGCACGGCGTCGTATGCGGGCCTGGTGGCCAAGTACGCGATCGAGCATTGGGTGCGCATCCCGGTGGAGGTGGAGCTGGCGCATGAGTTCCGCTACCGGGATCCGATCCTGACGCCGCGCACGCTGGTGGTGGCGATCTCGCAGTCGGGTGAGACGATGGACACGTTGATGGCGTTGCGTCATGCGCGTGAGCAGGGGTCGAAGGTGCTGGCGATCTGCAACACGCAGGGTGCGTCGATCCCGCGTGAGGCGGATGCGGTGCTGTACACGCATGCGGGCCCGGAGGTGGCGGTCGCCTCGACGAAGGCGTTCGTCGCGCAGATCACGGCGACCTACGTGCTGGGCCTGTACCTGGCGCAACTGAAGGGCACGGTGTTCCGCGACGAGATACGCCAGACCCTCGACTCACTCAAGGCCATGCCCGCCAAGATCCAATGGGTGCTCGACACGCAGCCGGACCGCGTGCAGCGTGCCGCCGAGCAACTGCAGGATGCGCAGTCCTTCCTGTTCCTTGGCCGTCACGTGGGCTACCCGGTGGCGTTGGAGGGCGCGTTGAAGCTCAAGGAGATCGCGTACACGTTCACCGAGGGCTTCGCCGCCGGCGAGCTCAAGCACGGCCCGATCGCGCTGGTGGACGAGGGCGAGCCGGTGGTGTTCATCGTGCCTCCCGCGCGTGGCCGCAACACGCTGCATGCGAAGGTGATCTCGGGCATCGAGGAGGTCAAGGCGCGCGGCGCGTACATCATCGCCGTGGCCGAGGAGAACGACAAGGACGTGGAACGCTACGCCGACATGATCTTCTGGCGCCCCGAATGCCCCACGCTCATGAGCCCGCTCGTCGACATCGTCCCCCTGCAGCTGTTCGCCATGGACATGGCCAAGCAGAAGGGCTACGACGTCGACAAGCCACGCAACCTCGCCAAATCCGTCACCGTCGAGTGAACGGCGCTCATCGCTGGGTGATCGAGGAACCGCACATCCCGTTCGATCTCACGGTGGTCTATGAGAATGAGCGCATCATTGTCGTGGACAAGCCGCATTTTCTGGCAACCACGCCTCGCGGCATGTGGTATCGCGAAACGGCATTGATGCGCTTGCGCGAACGGTATCGGGAGCCGAATATCACCCCCGCGCACAGACTCGACCGTCCCACCGCCGGCATTGTGGTATTCGTGCGGGATCCCGCTGCCCGTGGTGCCTATCAGATGCTGTTTCAGGAGCATCGCACCAGGAAGTGCTATGAATGTCTGGCGCCGATTCGTCCGCTTGCCACGCCCCGCACCGGCACCGTCGTGCACGAGTCACCTCCGCGAATCTGGCCATTGGTACGCCGCTCGCATATCCGAAAGACGAGGGGCGTGCTGTGTGCACAGGAAATCCCGGGGCGGGTGAATGCGGAGACGGCGATCGAGCTCGAAGCATTGCATGCCCGCATGAGTGCGCGAATGGGCATGCCGATCGGCGTATACCGGCTTCTTCCCCGTACCGGCAAGACCCACCAGCTTCGCGTGCACATGAATTCGCTGGGGCTGCCCATTGTTGGCGATGATTTCTACCCGCGCATAGAGGAACGAGCCTACGACGACTTCTCCCAGCCGCTCCAGCTCGTTGCCCGTTCGTTGGCCTTCACTGACCCGTTCACCGGCGACCCGCTCGAATTCAGCTCAAAGATTGAGCTGGGGATCTAGATTCTATACCGTTGTCGAATTCGAAGGACGGGGAGACATGAACGCGCAGATTTGGTATGTGGTTTTGCTCAGCGTAATCGTGATCGCCGCGCTGATCGGCACCTCCATTGTGCTCGGGCAATCGAAGAACGGGCTGGGGGAGGATCATTACACCGATCTGGATCCGCAGATGCAGGGCGAGCTCTACGCCACGCCCGTCATCGTGGGAGACGACGGCGTGACACGGCAGAAGGGCATTGTGCATGACATCAAGCAGATGCCAGACGCCACGGCGATTGTCGACGTGCTCTACGTCGGCTCGAAGAAAGGCAGCAACGGCGATACGAAGGCCGAGCACATGACGATGAAGGAAGTGGATGTTCGCCGTCTCGGCCTCAAACCCGGCACCACCGTCACCCTGCATGTTGTGGATGGGGCGATCACGCTCATCGAGCGGTGACGGAGGTCACACATTCTTCGCGTAGATCGAGGCCATGCCTTTGAAGATGAGCGTCGGGTCGACGACATCGATGAGCGGGCAGTCGAAGATGCGCGACATGCCACCGGTGGCGACCACCTTGAAATCGGTGTCGAGCTCCTCGCGGAACTGTGTAATCGTGCGTTCGATGCCACCGAGGCAGTCGTAGTAGAGTCCGGCCTGCATGGCATCTTTCGTGTTGGCGGCGAGAATCGATCTGGGCCGTGTGATCTGCACTTCGGGCAGCTGGGCGGTGTTCGAGGCGAGCGCTGCAGCCGCGGTGCCGATGCCGGTGGTGATGAGCCCTGCGAGAATGGCGCCCTTCTCGTCGACGTAGTTGTAGGTGGTGGCGGTGCCCATGTCTATGACCAGCACCGGGCCGCCATAGGTGGTGTAGGCACCTGCACAGTCGGCGAGCAGGTCGGCGCCGAGAGAGCGTGGGTCGTCCATGCGAATGTTCATGCCGGTTTTGATGCCCGGACCGATGATCATCGGGTCGATGCCCAGGAATTTGATCATCGAGGAGATGAACGAATGCATCACTTTCGGCACAACGGAGGAGATGATCGCGTCCTGCACATCGTCGGGCGAGAAATTGCTCAGTTGCAGGAATTGGAGGATCATGAGGCCGTATTCGTCGGACGTGTGGTTCGACCGTGTGGTGATGCGGTAGGTGTCAACGGTCTCGGTGCCCTCCATGAGACCGATCACAATGTTCGTGTTGCCGATGTCGACTGCCAGAATCATGCCTGCTCCTTGTGCTCGATGCCTCCAACTTAGCAGACGACCCGACGTCCGGGCGGCCGGATGCGATACAATGATCGCGGTGACCGACCCGCCGAGGCGGTCAACCGACAGAACCATGCAGCATACGGGCCCATTGCGCCCTATGCCGCATATGAACATTAGAGGTACCATGACAGAACCGAAGAACGGCTTGCAGAACAACAATGAGCCGAAGCCGCAGAACGCCGACAATGCGTCTGCGAGCGAGAACAAGGCTGGCAACGCAAGCGCAGCCAGCACCGATGCGTCATTGCAGGCGCACGAGAAAAGCGAGAACACGCATTCGGGTTGGAAAGGCTGGGTGCTTGGCGCCATAGCCGTAATCATCGTGGCGGCAATCGTGTTCGCCGTGGTGAACCATACGCGCGCAGGCAAGGAATCTGCAATCCAGACGGGAACGCCGGCGCAGACGGTCACGATCGGGCTCAAGCTGGCGCCGACGAATCTGGACATTCGAAACACCGCGGGCTCGTCGCTCGATCAGGTGCTCATCGGCAACGTGTACGAAGGACTGGTGAGCCGCAACGAGGAGAACAAGGTGGTCCCAGCCCTTGCCAAAAGCTGGGAGGTGAGTGACGACGGTCTCACCTACACGTTCCACCTCAATAAGGGCATGCACTTCTCGAATGGCGACGAACTCAATGCGGACGATGTGGTGTGGTCGATCCAGCAGCTGAAGGAGAAGCAGTACCACGATGCGGACGCGCTGCGCAACTTCAAGTCGATCAGCGCCCCGAACGCAGACACCGTGGTGATCACACTGACCAAGCCATACTCGCAGCTCCTGTGGGCATTGAGCGGACGCGCGGGTCTCGTGTTCGACAAGGACGCCAAGTATGTGGCGAAGACACAGGCAGTGGGTTCCGGCCCATACAAGGTGGCCAAGTTCACGCCGAACAACTCGATCGAGCTCGTGGCCGACGAGAACTACTGGGGATCGAACAAACCGAAGACGAAGAACATTGTGATCCGTTACTTCGCCGACGACAATGCAGCCGTGAACGCGTTCAAATCCGGCGATGTGCAGGTGCTTGCGCCAATCACCTACGCGCTTGCCGAATCCGCACTCGACGCCCGGATCGAAACCAAATCGTCGGATTCCAACGGCACCGAGCACTCCAAGGAGTCAGGCGACCCCACCTCGCGATTCGTGGTGAAAGTGGGCGACGGCACCGACAAATACGTGCTCGCCATGAACAACGCCAAAGGCAAAGCGACTGCCGACAAGACAGTGCGCGAGGCCATTCGGTACGCCATAGACCATGACCAGCTCATCGCCTCGCGCGGGGGCGTGGATGCCAAACTCGGCGGCCCGATTCCCTCGCTCGACCCGGGCTACCGGGATCTGAGCTCGAAGTACCCGCACGACATCGAGAAAGCACGCGAACTCATGAAGCAGGCCGGCTATTCCGCCGACCACCCGCTCAAACTCACGTTGACCTACCCGAACACCTACGGCACCGAACTCGGCGAACAGCTGCGCTCGCAGTTGAAGGAGGCGTACATCGAGCTCAAGGTGAACGTGGTCGAGTTCTCCACGTGGCTGCAGGACGTCTACACCGACAAGGACTACGACCTGTCGATGGTGGACCACAACGAGAGCCACGATTTCTCGCAGTGGACGCGGCCGGACTACTATTACGGCTACGACAACCGGAAGGTGCAGCAGTTGTACGAGGAGGCGATGGGTGCCACAAACGACGACGAGCGTGATGCCAAGCTCGCCGAGGCCGCGCAGACCGTGAGTGAGGATGCCGCGGCTGACTGGCTGTTCAACTACCGCGTCGCCACGGCGATGGACAAGGGCGTGGAGGGCTTCCCACTCAACATGAACCAGACGTTCATGCCGTTGGCGCAGCTCACCTACACGCTAACCAACTAGCAAACGGCCTCATAACGGTCTCAAAGGACGCGTGTCTTCATGAAATATGTGTTGCGACGCATCGCCATGTTCCTGGTGGCGCTGTCGGCGATCTCGCTCATCGTGTTCCTCATGCTGCGCGTGCTGCCGGGAGACATCGCCGCCGTGATGGCGGGCACGAACTCGCCGCCCGAGCGTGTGGCCCAGTTGAGGGCCCAGATGGGGCTCGACAAGCCACTTCCACAGCAATACTTCGAGTGGGTCGGCGGACTGTTGCGCGGTGACTTCGGCACAACCATGCTCACCGGCCAGCCCGTGGCTTCCGTGGTCGCCTCGCGTGCCGCCATCACGTTCCCGCTCATTGTGTTGGGCATGCTGGTGGCGCTGCTGTTCGGAATCCCGCTCGGCTACCTCGCCGTGCGCATGACGAACCGTGCGGCCAAGGCACTGTTCCAGACCATCGCGATCATTGGAGGCGCCATTCCGGCCCTATGGGGCGGTCTGCTGCTCATTCTGCTGTTTGCGCGCGGACTGGGCGTGTTCGAAGTATTCCCGGCGCAGGGATTCCCGAGTCGTGGGTGGGCCGATCCGTCCCGCGCATTGCTCAGTCTGGTGTTGCCGGCGCTCACCGTGGGCCTGATTGTCGGCGCCACAATCATGCGTTATACGCGTTCCTCGTTGCAGACCATCGCCTCCTCCGGCTATGTCGAGATGGCGATGGCATGCGGCATGACGCGCAGACAGGCGTTGTGGCATGTGGGCATGCGACTGGCGATGCCGCAGCTCGTCTCGGTGATCGGTCTCACCTTCGCCGAGATGGTCACCGGGGTCATGGTGATTGAGAACCTGTTCGCATTGCCGGGCATAGGCACCGGCTTGGTGAATGATCTCGGCCATCGCGACCTCATTGCCGTGCAGAGCGAGCTGTTCATGTTGGCGGCGTTCTTCCTGGTGATCGGCCTGCTCGTCGACCTGACGCACCGGGCACTCGACCCGCGATTGGGGGAGGGGAGCAATGAATAGGCAATCTGTACGCACGCACTTTCGCCGCGCAGGCATCGTCGTCTCGACGATGTGGTCGCGCGGCACCGGCAGGTTCTCGTTGATCGTGCTCGGCCTGTGGGTGCTGGTCTCGTTCGTCTCGCTGTTCTGGACCCCGCGGTCATTGTGGCAAACCGATGGCTACAACGTATGGGCGAAACCGTCACGCGAGCACTGGCTCGGCACCGATGGCACCGGTGCCGATGTGCTCAGCTGGCTCATGGCCGGCTCGCGCACGAATCTGGCCATCGTGGTGCTCACCGTCTGTTTCGCCCTCGCCTTCGGTCTGCTGCTCGTGTCGCTGATGGTCTCGCACAGCACATTGCTGGCGAACGGCACCGTGGTGGCGATCGACGCGCTCATCTCGATTCCTACCGTGCTCATCGCGCTCATGCTCGCCGTGCCGCTTGGCGCTTCGATTCTGGGCATTGTGCTCGCCTGTGGTTTCGGGTATGGGCTCAATCTCGCCCGCGTCGCCCGCCCGCAGGCCATGCTTTCTGCCAGAAGCCTGTATGTGGAGTCGGCGCTGTCGAACGGCGCGTCTGCGGCACGGGTGTTCTTCACGCATGTGCTGACGAACATTCGGCCGGTGGTCACGGTGCAGTGTTCGCTCGCCGCTGGAACCGCAGTGTTGGCGGAGACGGGGCTCACCTACCTCGGTGTGGGTGTGCCGTCCGGTGTGCCGAGTTGGGGGTATTCGCTTGCCTCGTCGGTCAAGTTCATCACGATCTACCCGCTCACGGTCGTGTGGCCCGGCCTGATCGTCACCGTGGTCGTCGTGGCGCTCAATCTGTTCGGAGACGCGTTGCACGATGCCGCCGACCCGCTGAGCAACCCGAGGTTGAGGAGGGTCTCATGAGTGTGGATCTGCAATCTGTGAATGTGTCAATTGCGGGCAGGCAGATTGTTCGCGATGTCTGCCTGCAGATTCGCGACGGCCAGCGTGTGGGACTGATTGGCTCCTCAGGCTCCGGCAAATCGATGATTGCACGGGCGATCATGGGACTGCTGCCGCAAGACGCCCAGCTGAGCGGTTCGATCAATGTGAACGGTACGCAGACGGTTGGTATGAACGACGTGCAACTCGCCAGGCTGCGCGGTGCGGCGATGGGCATGGTGTTCCAGAATCCGGCGGCTTCGCTCAACCCGTTGTTGCGCGTGCGTGAACAGATTGAGCTTCCGCTCAAGTTGCACTACGATCTGCCCGCGCAGGACCGTGTCGAACGTGTGGCGAACATGGCCGCGAAAGTGGGTCTGCCGGCCGATGTGCTCGACAGATTCCCCCACCAGCTTTCCGGCGGCCAACAGCAGCGTGTGAGCATCGCGACGGCGCTGATCACGTCGCCACGCCTGATCATTGCCGACGAGCCGACCACCGCGCTTGACTCGATCACCCAGCAGCAGATTCTCGAATTGCTCGTCGGACTGGTCGACGAGGCCGGTGCGTCCATGCTGTTCGTCACGCATGATTTCTCGGTGCTGGCGCGCGCCACCCAGTACTGTTATGTGCTGCGGGAAGGGAGTATTGTCGATGCCGGGCGCACCGATGCATTGCTTGCAGACCCGGCCGACGAATACACGGCAATGCTGGTGACGGCCGCGCGCGCACTCAGTTTGCATGTCGACGGTAGCGGGGGTGCCAATCATGATTGAGAAACAGCAGAAGTCGGCCGCGCTGCGGGCAAATGCAGTGGTCAAGAGCTTCGGAAGAGGGCGCGGGCGCCATCAGGTGCTCTTCGACGTGAACGTCGAGGTGTGGCCCGGCGAATGCCTGGGGATCATCGGCGCCTCCGGTTCAGGCAAATCGACCCTCACGCGCATCATGTTCGGCTTGGAGCAACCCGATTCCGGTGATGTGCTGTTCAACGGCGCCAGCATTCTGGGAGTGAGCGGCCGTGCCCAGCGGCGCAGATTATGGGCAGCTTCGGGCATTGTGTACCAGAATCCGTTCGCCTCACTCGACCCGCGCTGGACGGCAGGGCGTTCGATTGCGGAGCCGTTGCGCTTGGCAGGGGAACGCGACGAGCGCAGTATTGGGGAACAGGTGTCGCGAGCCTTGGAATTGGTGGGCTTGGAGCCATCGGAGTTCATGGGACGGTACCCGATGGACATGAGCGGAGGTCAGGCACAGCGTGTGGCCATTGCACGCGCAGTGGTGAAGGATCCTCAGGTCATGTTGGCCGACGAGGCGATGAGCGCCATCGATGTGGCAGCCCGCATGCAGATTCTCGATGCGTTCGCGGCGATTCGCGAGCGTGACCCGAACATGGCCATGGTGCTCGTCTCCCACGACCTCGGCGTGGTGCAGAACATAGCCGACCGCATAGTCGTCATGCATGAGGGGCGCGTCGTGGAAAGCGGTCCGACTGCGCAGATTCTCGAGCAGCCGCAGCAGGAGTACACCCGTCTGCTCATTGCGGCAGCAAGTCTGTGAGTCAGTCTTCTGAAAAGAGGACCTGTACCCCCAACGACGGTTATGGGTACAAGCCCTCTGCTCAATGGAATGGTGAGCTCATACTGTTTCAGAGCTGCTGCAGTGCCTGCTCCAAGTCGGCAATGAGATCGCTGGCATCTTCGATGCCGATGGACAGGCGCACGAGGTTGGCGGGAACCTCGAGTGTCGTGCCTGAAACCGAGGCATGGGTCATTGCCGCCGGCACTTCGATGAGCGATTCCACGCCACCGAGCGACTCGGCGAGCGTGAACAGCCGTGTCGAGGAGGTGAAACGCTGTGCCGCTTCAGGGCCGCCGGCAAGTTGCACTGAGATCATGCCGCCGAAACCGCCATGCATTTGCCGCGCGGCGATCTCGTGACCCGGATGGGACTCCAGACCCGGGTACCAGACGCGCTCGATCTCGGGGCGGCTTTCCAGCCATTGCGCGATTTCCAAGGCATTCGCACTGTGTTTGCGCACGCGCAGGTCAAGTGTTTTCAATCCGCGAATGTCGAGCCACGAATCGAACGGAGACGGCACTGCGCCGGCGGCGTTCTGCAGGAAGGCCACGGCGTCGGCGACCTCGGGGTCGTTGACGAGCACCGCCCCACCGACCACGTCCGAGTGTCCTCCGATGTATTTGGTGGTGGAGTACACCACGGCGTCGGCGCCATCGGCGAGCGGATGCTGCAGAATCGGTGATGCGAACGTGTTGTCCACCACCACTTTCGTGCCGTGTTCATGGGCGAGCTGAGCCGTCAATGCGATGTCGGTGATGCCAAGCAGCGGGTTCGATGGCGTCTCCACCCATACATACCGATACGATTTGGCACCCAGGGCCGCATTCAGCGCCGCGACATCGGTGGTGTCCACCACGTCGAGTTCCACGCCCCATGGCACGAACACTTTGGACAGCAGGCGATATGTACCGCCGTACACGTCGTTGCCAATGAGAATCAAGTCACCCGGGCGCATTGTGGCACGCAGCAGCACATCGATTGCCGCCAGTCCCGACGAGAAGCTCATTGAGAACGCCGCGCCCTCCACTGCGGCAAGCTGTTCGTCGAACGACGTGCGCGTGGGGTTCACCGACCGTGAGTAGTCGTAGCCGCCGCGCAATCCGCCCACGCCGTCCTGCTTGAACGTCGAGGTCATGTAGATGGGGGTGGAGACGGCGCCTGTGAGCGCGTCCGGTTCCTGCCCGGCATGGATTGCGCGGGTCGCGATGCCGTCGTGAGCGTAGTTGGTGTCTGCCTTGGTCATGGTATTCCTGTTCTCGAAAAGTCTGCCTGTGTTGATTGTGTCTTGTGCTTGCCGTGTTCGTGTGCGCGATCTCATGCCTCGAGCAGCACGCCGTCGACGAGCGATGGTCGGCTGGTGCGTGCCACGATGTCGGCGTACCCGTGCTCGATCATCCAATCGTCATTGAAAATCTTCTCCAAGTACCCGCGGCCGGAATCCGGCAGCAGCACGACCACGGTCGCGGACTCGTCAAGGTCGTGCTCCCGCGCATACCGAACGGCCGCCGCCACCGCCATACCGCTCGAGCCGCCCACAAGAAGCCCTTCCTCGGCAGCCAGACGGCGCGTCATCAGGAACGCCTCGCCGTCGGTGACCTGCTCGACCGCATCGGGGACCGTCTGGTCAAAGGCGCTTGGGTAGAAGTCCTCGCCCACGCCTTCGATGTCGTACCCGTGCACATTGGCCGGGTTCGAGTAGATGGAGCCCTCAGGATCGGCGCCTATCACCATGACCGCGCCATTCGAGACTTCCTTGAGGTAATGGCCGGTTCCCGAGATGGTGCCGCCCGTGCCAATGCCTGCCACGAAGTGGGTGACACCGCCCTCGCTTGCCTCCCAGATCTCGGGCCCGGTGGTTTCGTAATGCGAGCGCGGGCCGTTGAGATTGCTATACTGGTTCGGCTTGAACGCGCCGGGAATCTCGCGGGCGAGCCTATCGGAGACGCTGTAGTACGAACGTGGGTCGTCGGGCTCGACGTCGGTCGGCGTCACCACCACTTCGGCACCGTATGCGCGCAGCACCGCGCGTTTCGTCTCGCTCACCTTGTCGGGCAGCACGAACACGGTGCGATACCCGCGTTGTTGTGCGACGAGCGCGAGTCCCACGCCGGTGTTGCCCGACGTCGGTTCCACGATCACGCCGCCAGGCCTGAGCTTGCCCTCATGTTCGGCGGCGTCGATGATGCGCTCAGCGATGCGGTCCTTCGACGAACCGCCCGGATTGAAGTACTCCACCTTCACGGCGATTTTCGCTCGCACGCCATCGGTGACGTTGTGGAGTTCGACGAGCGGGGTGTTTCCGATGAGTTCTGCAACAGTGGTGTGAATAGCCATAATGAGTCCTTAGAATCCTGATATGCGCGATTGTTTATGTATATTTTCAGATTTCAAACACGCCTCAGGTTTGCGTCGTCACTGACTGCAGCACAGCTGATCTCGATTGCCGTTCATCGACTATGCAGTGGATTCGCCCGCAGATTTTCCAATACTACCAAGCGTTTTCGATGTTGGAATGTGTGCATGAAGTGCACAGGTGAAATCGATCTCAAGTTATGCGTCGGTAACCGCGCGCCTGTGGCGTTCGGTCAGCGACAGCAACAACATGAGAAATTCGTCATATTTTCAAGAAACACCATGGCGTAGACAAACTTCATAATTCGGCTCACGGCGTTCCGTAATGTGGACGCATGGTCAGCCGTCAAGGCGAATGGTGCGGCGCTCACGAGGCGTTGTCGAAGATTCGAATGACCTCCATGAACCGTTTGCCGTAGCGTTCGAGCTTGTTGGCTCCCGCGCCGTTGACCTCGAGGAACTCTTTCGACGTGTGCGGGTGCCGTTCGGCCATGTCGCGCAGTGCGCGATCCGAGAACACAATGTAGGGCGGTTTGCCTATCTCGCGTGCGATCTGCATGCGCAGGGCACGCAAGTGCTCGAACAGTTCCGCGTCCACGCCGGTGTTGGCGCCTAAGCCTGCGGCGGCGCGTTCGCCGGCACTCAGTTTCGTGGACTTCGCCTCTCCGCTGCTTCGTGACTTCGACTTGCGCTCCGATTTCTTGATCTCGTATCGGAACGTGGGTGCCACGGTTTCCGCGGCGCGGGGGCCAAACTGCACGAGCGGCAGCCGCCCCTCGCTCACCGTGAGGAAGCCGTCGGCCACCATCTGGTTGAGCACGTCGCGAATCTTGGCTTCGTTCACTTCGCTCAGGCGGCCGTACGTGGGCACCGCATCCAATCCGCGATTGGCGAGATCCTGCGCTTTGGAGCCGCGCAGCACCTGCACGACCTTGCCCATGCCGTAATGCTGGCCCAGATCATGCACGCACATGCTGATCGCGCGTGCGACGGCGGAGGCGTCCACCGTTTCGAAGGTGCTTTCGCAGTTGACGCATCCGCCTATGCAATGGCCGTCCGCCGAGCGTTCGGTTCCGTTCGATTCCCCGAAATACCGTGTCATGTAGTCGTGCAGGCAGTCCGTGGTTCTGCAGTAGCCGATCATGGCATCGAGCAATTGCCGTTTCGAGCGCCGCACCACCTCCTGCTCCTCGGGGGTGAGCCGCTCGTTGCGATCCGCCATGTCGAGCAGGCGACGCCGTGTCACAATGTCCGACTCGTTCCACAGCAACATGCATCGGCTTGGTTCGCCGTCGCGTCCCGCACGGCCGGCCTCCTGATAGTACGCCTCTATGCTCTCGGGCATGTTGTGATGGATTACATAGCGAACGTTCGATTTGTCGATGCCCATGCCGAACGCGTTCGTCGCGACGACGAGCGGCACCGTGTCGGTGACGAAATCACGTTGCGCGCGCTCGCGAACATTCGCCGGCATGCCGCCGTGGTATGCCGCGGCGATGGGTCCATCTTCCATCTGGGAGCCCTGTGCCTTGCGTAACTGCGGCACCATGATGTTGAGCGTCTGCGCGAGCGCCTCCGTCTCCTTGCGGGTCGCGCAATACACAATGCCGGATTCGTCGGCATGTTCGGCCACGTAGTGCGCTATCCAGTTTGCCTTTTCGCGCGTGTTGAGCTTGAGCATGTCGAAATACAGATTCGTTCTGTCGAATCCCGTCACCATGACGAGCGGGTTGCGCAAACCCAGCAGATTGACGATGTCACAGCGCACGCGTTCGGTCGCCGTCGCCGTGAACGCGGCCACCGCGGGGCGGTCTGGCAGCGAGTCGATGAACTCGCCGATCGCCAGGTACGACGAGCGGAAATCCTGACCCCACTGCGACACGCAATGCGCCTCGTCGACGGCGAACAGCGCGATATCGGCATATGTGGCGAATGCGCGGAACCGTGCCGTCTCCAACCGCTCTGGAGCGACGTACAGCAGCTTCACCTTACCGGCATTGGCGGCGTCGAACACCTGCTGTTGCTCGTCAGGGGTCTGCGTGGTGTTGATGAATGCGGCCGGTATGCCGATCTCGTTCGCACCGTCCACCTGGTCGCGCATCAGCGAGATCAGCGGGGAGATCACAATGGTGATGCCATGCAGCAGCAGCGAGGGAATCTGGTAGCAGACCGATTTGCCGGAGCCCGTGGGCATCACGCCGAGCACGTCGCGCCCTTCGAAAATGGCGTTGATGAGCTCCGCCTGGCCGGGGCGGAAGCTCTCATAGCCGAAGTACTTGCGCAATGTGGCGAGTGCGGAACTCTCTTCATGCTCGTTCATCATAGTGTTCCAGTGTAATCAGTGGGCGCGTGGAACATGGCGACACTCCAGAATGACATTCTCGCTATGGAGTGAACAAATCTGCGTTATAGAGTGAACGTTGCAGATTGTCTCAACATGTTAATCCTTGAAATTCCAGCGTTTTCTAGACTGCGTATCAGGCATCTGTTCACCCCATAACGCAGATTTGCTCACTCCATAGCGAGGGAAATCCTACTGTGAACGATGTGGATAACTCATTGTTACATATGCACAATGCTCGGTTGAGATTGTGCCCGAATCTGCGCGCCCATAGGGTCGATATATGAGTTTCGAAGAGAGTGGTTCACTTACGCGATTGCGTGAGGCGAGCGAAGAGGCGGCGCGTGAGTGCAGGAGGTTTCGTGCTGAGCACAAGTTTGGTTTGGTCTATGTGTTTGGCATGACGAGAGCATTGCGGTTGGCGGGGGTGGAGATTCCGCGGATTGATTTGAGTGCGCATCCGCGTCTCAGTGAGCAACGCATGCAGCTGGTGGTGCGAAACAAGAATCTGGAACCGCGTGTGCGAGCTCAGGACGCCAATCGCATGCTGGCAGTGTATGTGTGGAATGCCCCGATGGATTTCGCATGTTTCGGCGATGACCTCATATTCACATCACCGATTTGCACATGGGCGATGCTGGCTCGGTTCTTGAGTCTGGAGGAACTCATCGTTCTTGGCGACTCCATACTGCGGCGCAACACTGTGCATCGGCAATACTCACAGGCGGATTTCAAGAACTTTCTAACAGCGCTTCGTGCGGTGAAGGGGCGCCGTGCTCCTCGCGGCATTGTGAAATGCGAACGCGCGCTCACGCTGATGAGACCGGGTACGGACTCGAGTCGGGAGACTAAATTGAGGCTATGCATTGTGCAGCACGGTTTGCCCATGCCTACGATTAATCACCGGATTCGTGCCATCAACGGTAATGTCTATTACCTCGATCTGGCTTATCCTGACGCCAAAATCGCGATTGAGTACGACGGCATGTTCCATTCGGGGCAATGGCTGCACGACAGTGACCGGCGAAACGCAATCGAGGCATCCGGCTGGGTGTTCATACAGGTGACGAAGACCTCATTAAGCGACTATTCTCACCGACTTATGCTCGTTCGGCGAATTGCCCACGAGTTGGAGATGCGCACTGGCATCCACTATTTTGTTGACGCGCAGACTCCGCTCACTGAGTTAGTTAAGCCCAAAAATCTAAAGACGTTAGCTATGGCGTGAACAAAGTTTTGTTATGGAGTGAACGTCTCTTGTGACTATATGTCAGAAAACGGTGATTTTCCAACGTTTCATAGATTCCCAGATTCGTTTGTGTTCACTCCGTAGCGCAGAATTGTTCACTCCATAACGAAACACGGTTAAGCGATGAGCGTCTCCCACTGCTCGCGTGTCATTCGATTCACATGTTCGGTGCGCGTTTCGCCAAGCAGCGGCACCGGCACGTTCTGTGCGACGCGTATGGGTTCGAAACCGATCTTCTCCTGAGTGCGCGCCGATTTCGTGTTGCCCTCGTAATACGCGCACCAGATTGCGCTGAGTCCCAGATCTTCAAAGCCGCGGCGCAACAGTTCGCGGGCCGCGTCGGGAATGTAACCGTTGCCCCAGAACGGTTCGCCAATCCAGAATCCCATTTCCGCCTGCGTCGCGTCGTTTGCCGGGAAGAAATCGGAGTTGCCGGCGAGCTTGAGGGAGATGGCTCCGATTGCGGTATCCGGATTGTCGGCGAGTGCGATTGCGTAGTCCTCCGGACCGTCGAACACATTGCGGATCACGTCGAGGCTTTCCTCGACGCTCTGGTGAGGCGGCCAGCCAGCGATGGGGCCGATGTTCGGGTTCTTCGCGTATTCGTACAGTGCCGCCGCGTCCGATTCCCGCCATGGTCGCAATACAAGACGTTCCGTCTTCAGTACCTTCGTCATGGCTCCCACAGTACGGGTTCGCTCCTCGGCTCTGCGCATGTGAGCTCATATGGCGGACGGGTGGGAGGGCGACATCATTCCTGATACAATTCCTCCATGCGGCCAACGCCGACTTCACCAGACTACGCCATTGCCGAAATCCGAGCACATTTGGAATCGCTTGCCGATCCAGAATACAAGGCATTCAATGCGAAGCTGATTCCGAATGTCGCCGCCGATACGATGATCGGGATCCGCGTGCCGGTTCTGCGCGCCTTCGCGAAGGAGCTGCGTCGCGGCGACGGGCGCGTTCTCGAGAAGTTCCTCGCCGACCTTCCGCACCGGTATTTCGAGGAGAACATGCTCCATGCGATTCTGATCGGTGAGGTATGCGCCTCGGTGGAAGAGGTGATTGCCGAGTTGACGCGGTTCCTTCCGTATGCAGACAATTGGGCAGTCACCGACACGATTCGCATCCGTGCGCTCCGACGTGCGGACGCGGACGTTCGCCTATGGCTCGACCAGCTCGCGCGCTGGGCACGCGACACCCACACTTACACAATCCGGTACTCCGTCGTGGCATTGATGGCCGATTTTCTCGACGACCGTTTCGACGCCATGCAACTACAGCTGGTGGAGACCATACAATCCGATGAATACTACGTGAACATGGCGCGCGCCTGGTATTTCGCGACCGCGCTGGCCAAACAGTGGGAGAGCACGCTGCCGCTGCTGGTGGAGCGACGGCTGGACCCGTGGACGCACAACAAGACGATCCAGAAGGCTTGCGAATCCTATCGGGTGTCGTCGGAACGCAAGGCGTTACTGCGATCGATGCGCATCAATGGCGCGTGAGAGCCTTTTCGTATACCGGTATGACGACCACCTCATCCGCAAGGTTGAGAAGGAGCCTTGGCGGCGTGGAGATTCATTCCCCGGCCTGATGGGATGCGCCGGGTTTTCTTCGTATCTTGGAACCATCACAACAAGGGCGGCGAAACCGCCACGGATGGAAGGAAATACGATGCGCAGCATTCTGAACATGATTCTCGGACTCGACAACACGATGAGCGGCGTGCCGGTGACGACGATGAACTCGGCGGTCACGCTCTCACTGATGAACGACGGCGCGGACGCACGCGTCAACAACTAGGTTGCTGCTCGAATTCGGGCGGCAACCCGAACAACAACCAGCCGTCGGGGAAGACGGCACACGGCAAGGCAATGAAGCCTAGCATCAAACGATTGTTCGCAATACGTCACGTGACGCACACGCGGCTCATCTACATGCGCGGGTGGCGGATGAGATGGAAGATCAGCATTCCAACGAACCATAGGAGAGTCGGGACAAGCACGTGCAGCACGCCCCGGACGGTGGTAAGTGAATGCCAGCCATTCTGGAAGCCGGTGAGCACTACCATGATTACGGCGAACACAATGGTGCCAAGGGCCATTCGCAGCACTTCACGTGAATCTGGTTTGCGCATGGTTGACAAGGGTACTCCCTTCGCCTACTCAATGACGTCCCGGCGTGCCATCTCGCGTTTCCAACGGCGGATCTTCATACGAAACGACGTGAATGGCGCCACCGTGTTGACGTGGATCCACTTCCACACCGGCCACGCGGAAGGGGTGGAGGAGGCCCATTGACGGTGTCCCGGCTCGAACAGTTCCTCTTGGGAGAACGCCGTAATCATCCAGCACAGGTAGCTGATCTGCTCGTTGAAGGTCTCGATCATCTGGTCAGGGGTAGCGTTGCGCCAGGTTTCGTAGAACATCTCATACAGCTCGCCCAACTGGTCCCACGAATACCCGGGGGCGGGCATGTGCATCACATGGCCCTCCTCCTCGGAATGCTCCCAGTCCAGCAGCAGACCCATCCAGCCGAGTTGGTAGGCGAGCATCTGCCGCGGTGTGCGCGCGTCTGCGTCGGGCAGCAGCTCATCCCAATCCTGTTCGGGAATGTCTTCGAATTCGGCTATGAATTTGTCGCCTTTCTTCATGATTGCATCGACCAGGTCGGTTCCGGATTCATATGTCGCCATGATGTTCCTTCTCTATTCTGTGTTCGATGTGGTGGCCCGCGTTGTGAATTCTTCGGATTCCATGGATTGCCAAGCCGCTTCACGGAGTTCGCGAATGGCGAGGTGCTTGCGCAAAGCCACTGCCATGTCGAGGTACGGGTTGCCGCTGCGGGATTGTGGTTGTGCGGAGTGCCATGCTGCCTGCGCGGTCTCGGAATCGTACTCCGCAAGCAGATCCAATGCATCGGGCTCGTCGGAGCGGTCGGTGCCGTATGCCATTTCCTGATCGGTGTCGTTTCGGCGTGTGCGCAACAGAATCAGGGCGAACAACAGCGTGAGCGCCGCGGCCACGAGAGCCGGCATCCAATGCCGGTAATAGCAGAGCACGAATACCGCGACAACGCAAATGCACGCCATGAACATGCAGAACCTGCGCAGTGCATGGAAGGAATCCTGACTGTATGGGTCATTGGGGGAGGGCATGGGCGTCTCCTTAATACATACTCGAATACGCACTCGTTATTCGGTGGTCGGCTCATTCGCATTCGACAGAGGGCATGCCCAAACCGCGGGGATGCACTCCACCTCGATTGGGCCCCAAGTATAGGCTTGCGATTCGTGAACCCCAACTAATCTCGCGAGTTGGCTCGAACTGTTTGGGCATGAAAGCGCGCATGAGTCTAGACACGTTGCGTGGGTGTTTTTGACAGGTAGACTGTACGGCAAGGAGTCAGGGTGGACTCTCGCCCGCTGCGGGCGGGTATGGCTGACGAGGAGGCGCATATGCGATCGGGTACACGGGTATTTCTGGTGGAGATTCCAGCACTGGTGCTGACTTTGGCGGTAGGGTCGGCGTGCGGCATATATATCGATGGCATGTTCTTGGACTGGCCGGAATTGGCGCAGTGGAAGACGGTGACGTTGTGCATGGTCGGATTCGGCACGTTGGTCGCCTGTATCGCGGAATTGCTGCTGGTTGAGATTTTCGCTTCATTGATGGACGGTCGCGACCGCCGAGCCGCTGTGCTGATGCGCGGGACGTCATACGTGCTGTTCGCGGCAGCAGTAGTGGCGCCGGTGTATTGCCTGGCGTTCTGGCTGTTGACGGGCTTCTACCACCCGTCCACCATTGCGGCCTTCCTGCTGGTCGAATGGCTGTGTGGGGGAGTCGGCGTGTATATGCTGCGGTCTGCGAGAGGCCTCGACGATTACGCAAAGTGATACGGTGGGCGAACATTGGGGCCACATTGCCATGTTCGAGGGGCTTGCGGCGGAGGAGGATCCGTCTGCCGCACTCGATAATCCGTTGATCCGTGGGTGATGGGACCCCATAGTTAATGGGATTCCCGGTCTTTTTCGATACTTGCGTTTTATTTGGTGAGGTGGTGAATGATGTGATCCTCAGGCTTGCTGAGGAATTGCTGTTCACGCCGTACTGGTCTGGCGATGTCTTGGATGAGCTGGAAAGGAATCTTACGCCGCGAATTGAAGAGGTACGAGCTCAAAGGCGTATATGTGCCATCCTCCGGCAGCCAGATTCCACGCACCAAGATGCCCAATGAAGTCAGGAGCCCGCTCCAATACAGTATGAGATGCAGAACCTTTTGCAATCCAATGAACAATGAGGTGCGAGGAGACCCGATGACGCAGGGTATGGAAAACCGAACAATGGCACAGTGCGAGGGCGCCGATGACAAATGCAGCACCTGCCCGGTCAGGTCGTGGGTACAGCAGCACAGGACGCTGCTCATTGTGTGCTTCGGCGTACTGGGAGTACTGCTACTTATGCTCGGCAGCCGTAAGACCGTGCTCAACATCGCGAATCAGCCCTCGCAGGCTGGCGGCAACGCGGCGAAGGTGATGGTCATTGATAATCATGGGTTCTCGATGTTCCAGTGGATCACTATCGGCAATGGTTCGAACAACCGCCCGACGAACAGCGGCAATACATCGAACTGCGCAAATGCGAAGCGTGACTAAGACGGCGACGACATCATTTGTGCTTAGGCATTGCGCGCGAGGAGGGTCGCGATGCGCTGTGCCAGCACTTTCTGTGTCATGAGCGAGTACAGGTCTGCCGAGAGTTCGTCGATGATCGATGGCGCAAGCGCATCCGTTAACGCCTTCTCATTCCCGTTGAAACGTCGGAATAGCGCATGGTAGAGCGGTGAATCGTGGCGTATTCGTGTGACTGAATACGCGCCATCCTCCAAAGCCCATGCCACCTCCGTGTGCTCGTCGTCATCCAGTTCCTCTTTGTTCGGATACAGTTTGCGCTCCATGAGTTCGTAGAGCACGTCGAGCAGATCGATCTGGTCGGTGGCCGAGCCTTCATCGAGGGTGCGCGCAATGAGCTGTGGGTCGACCTGTTCTAACGATTGCGCATATTGGAGTTGGGTATTTCGTTTCGGGGATTGCCTCGGAGATTCCATGCTCACATGGTAAAGCAGATGCCTGGCAACAGAGTCGTTGATTTCCACTGTTGCAGCTTCGCAAATCCGCGTTGTATCCTGGTCCCGATAGTTTTCCGGAATATACAGGCTACGGGGGATGCATGGAAGAGCCGAAACTGATCAAAGTGGTCGGAGCCGCCATCATCAAAGATGGCAAGGTGCTGTGCGCGCAACGCGGCACAGGCAAGTCTCTCGCCGGGTATTGGGAGTTTCCCGGTGGCAAGATCGAAGCGGGCGAGACACCTCAGCAGGCGCTCCAGCGGGAGATCGAGGAGGAGCTGCTCTGCGAGATTGACATCGACAAGAAGGTATGCACCAGCGACTACCTCTACGATTTCGGCAACGTGCAACTCACCACCTTCCTGTGCCATCTCATCGAGGGAATGCCCAGACTTACGGAACATGAATGCATCGAATGGGTGGAGCCTTCGCAGATGCCCCGTCTGCGCTGGGCGCCAGTGGATCATGATGCCGTGACGCGAATCTCTGGCATGACATTCTGATGTTTCCGAATAACCCCAATCATAAGCGAATCATAAGTGGCGTAATATGAATATGAGCAGCCAGTTTCAAGTGGACAACACCTTCGTCAGGCAGAGCCAGTCTGCAACCGAACCGCTGGAATCTGCGGATCACGGCATAGTCGATGGTGTACTGAGCGGTTTGATCCGACAGAATGATCTGGCACAGGAACGATTCGTGCCCAAGCTCATTTCGAATCAGCCGGGAAGCACAATGGGGGACGCGATTCGAGAGGAGCTAAGGGAAAGCGAGACGTTCGACATCTCCGTGGCATTCGTCAGTGAGAATGCGCTGAAATCGATGTACCAATCGTTCCTCGACCATGCAGAGAACAGCGAAAAACCCAATCGGATCATCACCTCCACCAAGAACTATTTCAACACGCCCAAGGCTTTCAAGGAACTCCTGAAACTCCAACGTGACGCCAACGTGGAAGTGCTCATTTGGGAACAGCAAAGCACTGCAGGAGTTTCGGTCAATCAGCCGTTCCATCCGAAAGGGTACCTTTTCGCACGACGTATGGAGGAGGGTGATCGCAGCTACTACAACCTATACGTTGGTAGTTCGAATCTCACGTCATTTGCTTTGCAGAATCAACGTGAATGGAATCTTCGTGTCTCGTCGACGGGCGAAGCGCAACTCATTGAACAGGTCAGGGAGGAGCTGGCAGATCAGGTCAGTCAGTCCGTGCCGTTGACCGATGCATGGTTGGCGCAATACGAGGAGGAATTCAGGAACTACACGCCTCCACGCGCGCAGATTCTACGACAAACGCGCACGGCAAGGATCGAACCGAATGCGATGCAGCGTGACGCGCTCGCCAACATTCGGAAACTGCGTGAAGAGGGTGAACGGAAAGCTGTCGTCATTTCGGCGACGGGCACGGGCAAAACCTACCTCTCCGCTTTTGATGTACGTCAATTCCAACCGAAACGCATGCTGTACGTGGCCAATCGCGATACGATTCTCAAGGCAGCTCGCGAATCGTATCAGCGTGTGCTCGGTTGCGACGAGGGCGAACTCGGTCTGCTCACCGGTAACAGTAAGCAGCATGACGCAAAGTATGTGTTCGCGACAGCCGACACGTTGCGTCGCCATATGATGGAGTGGTACGAGCCCGATGATTTTGATTACATTCTCATCGATGAGGCTCATCATTCTGGTGCAAACAACTATCGCTCGGTCATCGATTACTTCTCCGAAGCCGGTTTCATGCTGGGTATGACTGCAACGCCGGAACGAACTGATAATTTCGACATCTTCACCCTGTTCGATCACAACATCGCCTATGAGATCCGTTTGCAGAAGGCCCTCGATGAGAATATGCTGTGTCCGTTCCATTATTATGGCGTACACGAATTCCTGGGAGCAGACGGCACCCGAGTTGATGCGACTGAGGGGATTTCGAAAAAAGACAAGCAGCAGATCCAGTATTCACTCGAAGAACTGACCGAGCCTTCACGCGTGCAGTACATCATTCGTAAACTCGAACAATACGGCTCGTACGACCAACCTGTGACGGGACTGGTGTTCTGCTCCGGGGTGGAGGAGGCAGAACGACTCTCGGAACTGTTCAATCAGCAGACCAACCAGCAGGCGGAACGCAATTACAGAACTGTCGCCATCAGCGGCAAAACCGCAGGAAGAGATGTGGAAGGAGCCATTGATCGGCTTGAATCCGGTGATCTCGATTACATCTTTACCGTTGATAAATTCAATGAAGGTGTCGATATCCCTGCCATCAATCAGATCGTGATGTTGCGCAACACCGAGTCCAGCATCGTGTTCACGCAGCAGTTAGGACGAGGATTGCGCAAGTTCCCGCACAAGACCTGCGTTACCGTCATCGATTTCATTGGTAACTACGAGAACAACTATCTCATTCCGGTTGCGTTGTACGGCAATGCTGGCGATAGCGATAGCGCGCGCAAGAACATGCAACGAGAATCGATCGGCCTGTCGTCGATCAGTTTTGATGAGATATCACGCAAGCAGGTGCTCAAATCGTTGGATACGGCTTCGTGGTCCGATATGAGGATGTTGCGCGACAAGTATTCGGTGATTCGCAACGAGCTTGGTCGGATTCCGATGCTGACGGATATCTATCGCCATGATCCATCTTTGGTGATGACAATGGCGCAGAAAGCCAACAGTTATTATGACTTCGTGCGTGACACGGAAGCCATGCTATCGCGCAAAGGTCATGATGAAGGATTCGCGGATGCGCTTGTGCCGATCGATACGCAAGGAGAACAGTGGCTCAAAATGGCCACCGAAGTGCTGTTGGTTGCAATCCGTCCGCAAGAGCTTGTCATCCTTGACGAATTGATCAAGTCATGCGCTGGTGGCTCTGTCTCGCTGATCCCGACGGAACAGTTGAGGGAAACAGTTGCGCGACGATTCCCCGCGTCGTATCACACCGCTGCACAGTTCGAATCGGCGCTCAGCGTGCTCGACTGGTCGTTCTTCGACGCATCCACCAAGAAATCGTATGGGGAACGCGCGCTCATCGAACGCATCGGAGACGGGATTTGCCTTGCGCCGGAGTTCATCGCGATGCTCAAGAACAACGCCACGTTTCACCGCTTCTTCGTGGACAATGTGCGTACTGGCCTGAAACGATTCGAAGACCTTCTCGAGGAAGCGGCGAAAACCGGCCATTCGTTGCAAGACGACCGCGGATTCGTCTACGAGCATCGGTACAAGATGTTCGAAGTGGAACGTCTGCTCGGGTGGAGCAAGCAGATCAACGGCAGCAGCGTCGGTGGCTATCTGCTCCCCAAAGACGAAAAAAGCATGCCAGTGTTCATCAAATATGCGAACAGCCAGTACGCCGACCGTTTCCTCAATCCACAGGAAATGCACTGGTATAGCAAAGACAGGCGTAGCACCGCATCCCGCGAAATCAAATGGATGGAAGAAGGAAAGGGCAACGAGGAATGGAGTGAGAATCATTTCATCCCGCTGTTCGTCATGCGTAAGGCGGACGCCGAGAAGCTGAAGATGTACTATTACGTGGGTCGTGTGGGGGCATATTCGAATCTACACGAGACGAAGCGTGACAATAACGGCGAGAATATTGGGCTTGTGGAGATGGATCTGCGGCTGACCAAGCCTTTGAGCACGGAACTGTATCAGCATCTGACAGGGGATGCGTAGCGCGATATGCGCTCGGTCAGCGGAATGCGCACCTATCGGAGGGATTGTGAGACCATATCTTCTCGAACGGCAACAAGCGCACGGCGAGGAAGAGGGCGCTCGCGATTCCCGTCATGCAAGCCTGGAGCGTGCGAATGAAATCGGTCTTCCTGGAATCTGGTGAATACTGCCATGTGTGAGGGGTTTTAGATCACGCCAGATGCGTGATCTATGCAGTTGTATTGATGACTGGGCTTATCTTGCAACTATGGAAAAGCAGATTGAAGCGTGGAAAGAATTGCGGCGTCTCGACGGGCTAATGCGACGACTTGGGAATCGATATCCTATTGTTCGAGCCTTCTCTCGTCTTGAATCCAAAATCTCCTGCAGTCTCGATGGGTACGATGCTTCACTTGAAGATGTTCTTTCCTATCCAGAGCGCTACATCATCGAGCGTCGTAGAAGCGTGGGGTCTGAACGTGCGATATTGAACTATTTGTATACGTTGGAGTACGGTACCGTGATGGTTCGCGGTGGGCAGCCATTGAATTGGAAATTCGTGCGTGAATTGCGTCGGCAGCTTTGCGACGGATTGACGGCTGCCGAACCAGTGCTGGTTACACCTAGGAATATGGCATCGGGAACGATGGATGGCCTGTTCGCGTGGTGGGATAACAATGATGTCTCTGCCTCGGCGATTGATGACATCATTCGGTTTCATTACCGTTTTCTGGCGCTACGCCCATTTACACAGGGCACTGGCAGAATGAGTCGGTTGCTGCTCTTACTGCAACTCATTGCCAGAGGCGTGCTTCACGAGCCGATACTCACCATGTCGGTATGGCTTGAGGGCAACATTGCGGAATACCGCACATGTTTGGATGAGGCGATATTGCGAAGGAACGAGCAGCCACTGCTGATGTTCTTCCATGACGGCTTTAGCAATTGCGCCGGCGCTGCGTGTAACAGCATCATCAGTCATTCCAACTTCCACCGTATGTAGGTTCCGGCTTCTACCGTAGTAAGTATTGCATTTTGCGAGATCCTGAATTTGGCCTGCCTACTTTATGTAGTTGGGAAAAGAATGGAGGAAACTGAGCGCCGAATGTCGATAAAATGGAAGCGTCGAACATAGCGAACGTGGAGGTGGGCAATGCTGGCGTCGGATGTCGCACGGCACATCGTGGCGCAGTATGACGACGCGTGGTTCCTCACGAATCTGAAGCTGAACCTGCTCGTTTACTGGTGTCAGGTCGGGGCATTGCGCGACGCCGGTGCGCCTTTGTTCGCCGATGAGATCGCGGTCGGCGAATGCGGGCCGGTCATACCTGCGATCTGGGCGGAATACGAGGCATTCGGCTCGCGCATGATCCGCCTGCGCGACGAATGGCAAGTCAAAGCGCTGGGGGAGAACACCGAGAGCCTCGTCGCGAGCGTGATGCGTGAGTTCGGTTGGCTGACGGCGGCCGATCTGCTGAATCTGTCAAGCCAACCAGATGGGGCGTGGAATGCGGCGCGTGAGCAAGGCTATGAGAGCATTTCCGTGTCGCATATCGCCGGCTCTGCCGACATGCGACGCGAAGTGAGTGAGCGCACGCTGGCCGCCTGTGTGGACGGGGTGGAGCGCAAATACCCGAATGCGCTCAGATTGCTGGAGCATTCGTGATGGAAGGGGAGCGGAAGATGGGCAATGCCGAAGACGGTGCCGAACCGATTGCGCTCGACGGCAAGCAGATGCGTATGGATGCGCTTGCGGAATCGGTGTTCGAAGTGTATGTGGAGACGATTCGCGGCACCGGCCTCGACATCACGCCAACGGCGCCTGCTGCGGTGGACGAGCGAATCCTCGGACGTGTGCAGTCGGTGCTCGGCTCGACGTTCCTGACGTTCTTCGGCATAACGCCGCGTGAACGATATGCCGACGTGTTCGAGCAGATCTCCGATTTCGCGTCGCGTTTCGCGAAAGACCATATTTTCCCGGACGGCAACAAGCGCACGGCGGTGAAGATGGCGCTCGCGATCCTCGCTATGCATGGCTGGAACGTGCGCGCAGACGATGCCGAGGAGCCGGAACGCAACGAGCTGTACCAGTGGGTGCAAAACATCGTCACCGGCCGTTGCGATGCCGGGGAGCTCGCCGCTTTCCTGCGCGAGCACGCGGTGCGTTTGGAAGATTAGAGAATCTGCTCCATGCCGTATTTGTACACGCTCATGCCGAGTGACTCGTAGAACTTGACGGCGGCTGGATTCGCAGCCCAGGCGTTGAGCGTCACATTGTGGTAGCCGTGTGCACGGGCATAGTCGAGCACATGGTTGTACAGCTCAGTGCCCACGTGTTTGCCGCGCGCACGCTCGTCCACGCAGATGTCGTCGATATACAGCGTGCGAACCGGCTGCAGATTGTTGGCGCCCGCATGGTCCTCATCCACGCAGAACGCGTAGCCGAGCAACGTGCCATCGGTGTCGGTTGCGACGAAAATCGGACGGGAATCGTCTGCGATGATCTGTGCGAGTTCGGTGGGCGTGTATTTCGTCTTGCCCTCGATGAACAGGTCGGGGCGACCGTGTGCATGCACGTCGTTGACCTGACGCAGCAGATCCATGATGGCATCGATGTCGCCGGCGTTGGCATGACGGATGGTGAGGTTCGACATGATTTCCTCGTGTTTCTGCAGGGGTTGCTTTCGGTTATTCAGTGTAGATTCCGGTGTGACCGCCAACTCAGCCGATGAGCCACTTTGCATTGTTCAGGCTATGCAGCGGGATGAACGGGATGAGAATCGGTGTGTGTTCGGAATAGTGCCGGTATTGCGGGTCGTCTGCATATTCCTTGTTCTGCCGCAGCTCGAGTCTGCGCGCGCCGCCGAACATGATCCAGCAGATGCACAAGTAGCCGCCGATTGCGGCGATCCATTGCCAAGCGCCATCGAGTATCGTGACGCCGGAGACTAACACGCCCGTCCAGGTGACGATCTCGCCGAGGTAATTCGGGCAGCGCACTATGCGGAAGAGCCCGACATCGCAGAAGCGGTGTGGGTGTTGCTGCTTGAACCGGTTCTTCGTGAGATCCGCGGCGGATTCGAGTATGATGCCAACGCCCATGATCGCCGCGCCCACAATGGCGACGGCGTCGGTTCCCGCATGGTTCTGCAAACGGAACGCAATTGGCGAGGCCTCGCATGCGTAGAGCAATGCGCAACCCACCCAGGTGAGAAGTTTGAGCGGCAGTTTGACCTGCGAGCCGTTGTCGATCGCCTGCTGCATCACCTGATGATAGGAGGAGCTGCGGTATTCGCGTGCAAGCAGATAGCCGCCGAGCCGTAGTCCGTACACGACCAGCAATGCGGTCATGACGGCGGTCGCGGCCGTCAGCTCATGCCGGACGCCGAACATAATGAGCAGCGCGGTGCCAATGGCCGCGATGGAGAAGCCGTAGCCTATGGAGATGAACCAGATGTAGCGGTGGAACCCCACGGCGCTGACTGCCAGCGCCACGAGGAAGATAATCAAGAACGTCGTACTTCAAGCGTATCCGTGTGGCATGGGACACCGCGGGTTTATGGTGAATAGAGCCGTGGGCGCATTTCAACATTTCGGGTGGAATGCGCCCACGCAGGGTGTACGGATCAGAATGCTTCGACGGTGCGCATCGCATCGATGATCTGGTCGGCGGTCACGTCGGGGACGGCTGCGTGGAACGGGGAGCCCGGTGCGGCTGCGAAATCGGCGACGACCCTGAGATCCTCATCGGTGAACGGCAGATTCATCTGCTTCCAGGAGTGGGGAAGCCCGATCTTGTTATAGAAGGGCAGTAGATTGCGAGCCTCGTCTTCCTTGCCTTCGGCCACGAGCTGCACCAGCACGCCGTACGCCACTTTCTCTCCGTGCATCGTTTCCGCGGATCCGGGGATTCTGGTCAGCCCGTCGTGCACGGTGTGGGCGCCGGATTCGCGGGCCCGCACGCCGCCGAAGCCGCCTACGGTGCCGGCGATGCCGATGATCGTGTCGATCAGTGTGCGTACATGCCCGTTGGCATAGTCTCCGGCGCGCAATGCGTCGAGTGCGGGCACACTTTCCTCGAGCAGCAGGTCATGGCTCAGCTTCGCGCCCTGATAGGCGAGCCTGTCGAACACGCTCAGATCGTCGGCCTGTTCGAACACCGGCGCCGATTCGTACCATTTCGCCACCGTGTCGCCTATGCCGCCGACGATCTTCTCGGGCGGCGCCTGCGCGATTAGCGCCGAATCGACGAGCAGGGCGACGCTCTGCCGTGGGTGCACCGGGACGCCGAGGAAGCGGTATTCGTCGTCATAGTTCACCGAGTACGGTGAGTAGGCCGCGCATGCGCAGGCCAGCGTGGGGACGATGATCAGGTCGACGTTCATCATCTCGGCCACGTTCTTTGCAGTGTCCGACAGTTTGCCGGCGCCAATGGCAATGATTGCGTCCGCGTCGAGCGCCTTCGCCTGTTCGGCGAGTTCGCGTGCGTTGCGTTCGCTCGACGAACCGTCGTAGCGCAGAACGGGTGCGAAGAACTCGTCTTCTCCCGTATAGTCGAGGAACGCGTCGGCGGATTTGACGCCGGTGATGATGACGGGGTGGGCATAGTCCTCGATGTACTTGCGGACCTCTTTGGCCACTCCCGGTGTGCTGATGTAACGGTTGGGGCCGGGACGGACGTCGGAATCCTGAACATTGGTTGCCATGGATGTGCTCTTCTTTGCGAGATGAAACGGATATGTATAGGTGGCATGCCGCGGCAGAGCGGCAGTGGTCTGGATTCACAGGCCCATGCGTGCTATCTGCGGTCACGCGCATGTGCCCCGCGGTGAAGAGCTTGTGGCAACCGCGGTGTGTTGAGGACAATAGTAGGCAATATGTTGACCAGGTCAGCCTGAAGTGAATAATTGGATAAACAAAAAAAGATTGCCTAGTAAAGATGTGCGGGCAGGTGCTGGAAGCGACGGCGGGTGCCGGCGCTACACTGAGTGGGACATACTGTTACAACGGAAAGGGCGGTCATGGCAGACGAACCGAATACGCAGAGCAAGCCGGTGGTCGAAAGCTTCCAGCTCGACCATACGAAGGTGAAGGCGCCTTATGTGCGCTACATCGATACGGAGACCGGCCCGAACGGCGATGTGATCTCGAACTACGACCTGCGCTTGGTGCAGCCGAACGAGAACGCGATTCCGACGGGTGGGCTGCATACGATCGAACATACGATTGCAGTGCTGCTGCGCGAGCGTATCCCCGGCTACATCGACTGCTCCCCATTCGGCTGCCGCACCGGATTCCACCTGCTCACGTGGGGGGAGCATTCCACCGAGGACGTCGCCAAGGCACTCAAGGAATCGCTCGAATTCATCGCGAACGAAGCCACGTGGGACGACGTTCCCGCCACAACCATCGAAAGCTGCGGCAACTACCGCGACCACAGCCTGTTCACGGCGAAGGAATGGGCGAAGGACATTCTGGCCCAAGGCATCAGCTTCGATCCGTTCGAGCGCAAAGTGGTCTGAGTCTTCCCGGGAATGTTCATATGCGCCGTTATATAGCAGGCGGCGCATATATTGTGTGAGCCGGAATGCCATACAGGCTGTGCAGGAATTCGCGAATGAGAGGAGAAACGGTATGCAGGACGCCACGAACCGGCGCTTTCGCCACGCGACCATGAAGGACTACCCTCAGATGGAGCGCATCTACGCGCATGCCCGCGAACTCATGGCGCGCAATGGGAATCCGACGCAGTGGGGGAACGCGTTCCCGAAGCCGCAGACGGTGAAGGAAGACATTCGCGAGCACCGGGCGATCCTGCTGGTAGACACTTTGGGCGGCAAGGAACGCATCCTCGCACAGTTCGCGCTGTGCCCGGGGCTGGACCCGACCTATGCGAAGATCGAAGGCGCGTGGCTCGACAACGACTCCTATGTGACGATCCACCGCATCGCCTCGTCGGGCCTGGTGCGCCATGCTGCACGCGACTGCATCGAATGGTGTCTCAAACACTATGGCAATGTGCGCGTGGACACACACCCCAACAACAAGGCCATGCAGCATGTGCTCGAAAGCTGCGGATTCGCCCGTTGCGGCCTGATCCAGCTCATCGACCGCACCGAAGACACGACGCGCATCGCCTACCAGCGCCACGAGTGGTGAGCCAATGGGCCCGTGGAATGCGGGTCCGTGCCCCACGCATACCCGCTTACACACTCGTCATACGAACAGGCCACAATGGTGTGCATGAGCGTGAGTGCACTTGAAGAATGGCAGTTTTCCTCCAAACAGGGCGAGCGCAACTATAATCAGGCGCTGCGTGAATACCCTGCGCAGGTGATCGTCGATCTCGCCGCATTGCGAGACAACATGCGCCACTTGGTCGACGTCACCAACCGCGAGGGCGGTCCCACCGAGGTGATGGGAGTGGTGAAGGCCGATGCGTATGGGCACGGTCTGGTCCCCTCCGCTTTGGCCGCGCTCGCCGGCGGCGCCACGTGGCTCGGCGTGGCGCAGGCCCGCGAGGCGCTCGCATTGCGCAATGCCGGCATTGGCGTTGATCGGGCCCGCGTGCTCACGTGGGTGAACAATCCGCTGCATGCCCCCTACGATGACCTCATTGCCGCCGATGTGGACCTTTCGGTGGCCACCCCGACTGCGATCCAGAAGATTGCCGAGGCCGCGCGAGCCGTGGGCAAGCCAGCGCGCGTGCACATCAAGGTGGACACCGGCTTCGGGCGCAACGGGTTCACACTGGCCCAGATCGACTCCGCCATCGGCTTGCTGCTGCCGCTGGCCGACGAAGGGGTGTTCGAGATCGTGGGCCAATGGAGCCATCTGGCGGTGGCGGATGCCCCTGTCGTCGGCGAGTTTGTCGAGAAAACCGACGAACAGATTCGGGTATTCGAGGAGTTCACCTCGCGCCTGCACGCACGGGGGATCGAGCCGCAAATTCGGCATCTCGCCAACACGGCTGCCACACTGAGCCGCCCCGAGATTCATTACGACCTGGTGCGACCGGGCGTCGCGTTGTATGGCTATGAGGCGGACCCGGCAATGGGCACGCCGTCGAAGTACGAGCTCAGGCCGGCGATGACGTTGCAGGCGCAACTGAGCTCCGTGAAGAACGTGGGCGCCGGTGAGGGGCTGTCCTATGGGCGCGTGTATGTGACCGATGAGCCCACGAGCGCGGCGATTGTGCCGGTGGGCTACGCGGATGGCATCCACCGTTCCGCCTCGGGATTCAACGAGGCCGGTTCGAAGCACGTGAACAAGCCGGGCGCGCCGGTGCGGGTGATGACGCGAGATGGTGCGCGCATATTCCACGTGAGCGGCCGCGTGTGCATGGACCAGTTCATACTCGACCTGCATGGCGACGCCGAGAACATGGGTGTGCATATAGGCGATACGGTGGAGCTGTTCGGGCCGGGGCGTGGCGAGGACTATCTTGAGCCGACCGCCGACGACTGGGCGCGGGCGGCCGATACGATCAGCTATGAGATCTTCACCTGTTTGCGCAACCGTGTGCCGCGGTTGTATGCGAACGCGTTCGAAGTGCTCGACGAGACGGACCTAGGCAAGCTCGACCAGAGCACACTGCTGTGATGTGTCTGTACACCGCCATTGCATGAATCGCCGCGAAGGCGCGCAGATTCTGCGGAAAATACGCCGATGACGCTGGGGAATCCTTCGCCTGCCTGATATGCTATGCCACATGGCCGGGATGATTAAGAAGGAAGACGTTGAGCGCGTACGCAACGCGGCGGATCTGTACGACATCGTCTCCGCCACGGTGGCGCTCAAGCCCTCGGGTGTGGGCGCCTATGTAGGTCTGTGCCCGTTCCACGACGAGCGCACGCCGAGTTTCAACGTGCGCCCGTCGGTCGGCTCATGGCATTGCTTCGGCTGTGGTCGTGGCGGTGACGTGTTCAAGTTCGTGCAGGAGCAGGAGAACATAGACTTCCGCGAGGCGGTGGAACTGCTTGCCGACAAGTACCACATCGAGCTGCATTACGAGAACGCCGGCGGCGCGAACGACTCGCACAGGGGAACCAAGCGCGCGCGTCTTCTTGAGGCGAACGAGGAGGCGCAGAAGTTCTTCGTGAGCCAGATTCTCACTGAGGAGGCGCTCCCCGCCCGCAAGCTGCTCGCCGGCCGCAATTTCTCGCAGCAGGACTGCGCGCGGTTCGGTTGCGGGTATGCGCCACAGGGCTGGGACAACCTGGTGCGTCATCTGGCCGACAAGGGCTTCACCCAGCAGGAGATGCTCGACGCCGGGCTCGCGCGCCAAGGGGCCCGGGGCATATACGATTACTTCCGCGGCCGTGCCACATGGCCCATTCGCGACTCGACCGGCCGTACCCTCGGGTTCGGCGCCCGCAAGCTCTACGACGACGATTCAATCGCCGCGAAATACATCAACACGCCCGACACCCAGCTCTACCACAAGAACCAGGTGCTCTACGGCATCGACCTGGCCAAGCCGCAGATCGTGAAGAAACGCCAGGCCGTGATTGTCGAAGGGTACACCGATGTGATGGCGATGCATCTGGCGGGCGTGGACACCGCCGTGGCCACCTGCGGCACCGCCTTCGGCGAGGAGCATGCGAAGATCGTGCGCCGGCTCATCTCCGACGACTCGCTTGGCGGCGTGCAGCTCACCGGTCCGCTCAGGGTAGAAGGCGAACCGCTGAGCTCGCGCATCGTATTCACCTTCGACGGCGATGCTGCCGGCCAAAAGGCCGCATTGCACGCCTTCGGCCTTGATTCCTCGTTCCAGACGCAGACCTTCGTGGCCGTGGCCGACAACAACCTCGACCCCTGCGACCTACGCATCGAGCGCGGCGACGACGCGTTGCGCGCCCTCGTGGTCAATGCTCGGCCGTTGTACGACTTCGTGATCAATGTGGCCATAGGCAAGTTCGACACCCAGTATGGCACCGGCCAGATGGGCGCTGTCAAGGCGGTGGCGCCCCTGATCGCGCGCATCAAAGACAAGAGCCTGCTCGACCTCTACACGCGCAAGGCTGCCCGCAGGATCGGCATCGATCTGGCGATTCTGCAGCGTGAGGTGCAATCTGCACGACGTGCGCAGCATGTGCCGAATGAGGACGCCTATGCGTCACGCCAACGCGGTTACGACCGCAACTACGAGCGCGAACGTGAGCAGCCCCAAATGAATGAGGCGCGCATGCGTGAAATCGAGCGTGGCAATGCGAGATCCCAGCATTTCCACCGCATCGACGACAATGTGTTCATCACCGAGATGCAGTTCATGGCCACGCTGGTGCAGATTCCGCGTGCCGTCAACGCCGAGCTGTTCAAGGCCCTCACCGTGCATTGCTTCTCCACGCCGGTGTTCCAGACGATGTTCGAGGCGGTGGAGGCCGCCGGTGGCCTTCCGGAACCGGGCACGTCGCCCGGGCAGTGGCTCCATGCACTCACCAAGGCGGGAGGCCCGCTGCTGGCACCGGTCATCACCGAGCTGGCCGTGATGAATCTGCCATTGCCCCAGAACATGGCGAACGGCAATGCGGCCCAGACGGGCCAACAGGAGCCGGGCAGCCAGTCCGCCCAACCGATGCCCGAGGCAAGCGCGGAGCAGAGGCAATATGCCAACCAGCTCACCGCCAGCCTCATCGATACCGGGTACATGCGAAGAATCGGCATGCTGCGCCAGCAGGCGAGTCGTGCGACGAACACGCATGACCAGATCCGGTTGTTCGGCGCGATCACCGAGGTCGAGCGCGAGCGCAAGGACCTGCAGTCGCAGATCTTCGGATCCGCGGCCGGCTGAGTCGATGCATCAGGCCAAGCCGCCGCCTGCCGTGACCGTTTTGACTCTGTGGAAAACTTTTTTGGGCAAAACGGTCGGCAACGAACGGCAATATTTGCAAGTGCAAATGGCGTCATCCACACGTATTTGGTCGGGAAAACCGTGCACGAAATCCCATGTGGCATCGGTATTTCGTGTAGGATAGTAACGTTTTCGACAGAGTGTGGAGGAGTGAATGCGACATCGTGTGGGTGCATTCCTGCGTGGCGAAACCATTCTCATAGTGGCTACGTTGCTCGCATTAATTTCCTGTTTCATTGTTCCCCCGGACTGGCACTACCGCGAATACGTGCATGTGAGCACCATCGCGCAGCTGATCTGCCTCATGCTCGTCGTATGCGGGCTGCAGCGCGTGGGGGTGTTCCGCATCATCGGCGCGAAGCTGCTCGAACACGTGGACACCGCGCGCGGCCTCGTGCTCACGTTCATCTCGCTCACGTTCTTCTCATCCATGCTCATCACGAACGATGTCGCATTGCTCACATTCGTGCCGTTCGCACTCGCCGTGCTCAAGATGGCGAAGATGGAGGACCGCGCGATTCTCGTGTGCACATTGATGACGATCGGAGCGAACACGGGCAGCATGCTCACGCCGATCGGCAATGCCCACAACCTCTACTTCAAGGCGCTCACTGGCATGTCCACCGGGCATTTCCTGGCGGTGATGGGGCCCTATACAGCGGTCTCGGCGGCGATGCTCATTGCCATCACCTGCATTGTGTTCCGCGGGCGCAGGCTCGAGGGCATCAGCGGCATGGACTCCAAATCGATCGAGCATGGCGTGCTTGCGCCGGATTCCACGAAACCGCAGCCCGACGAGATTCATGTCACCGGCTATGGTGCCGGTTATGGCGGCTGGCGTGTGATCGTCTACGCCATCACGTTCATCGTCTGCGTGCTCGCCGTAAGCGACCTCATTCCGCTCTGGGTCATGTGCGTGGTCGTATTCGCCGTCATGATGGTGTGCGACCGCCGCTCGTTCCGCCACGCGGACTGGGGCCTGCCGCTCACGTTCATCATGTTCTTCATTTTCATCGGCAACATGAGGCGTGTGCCCGAATTCGCCCAGCTCGCGCAACAGTGCGTGGGCGTGCACCCGCTCGGCGTCTCGATTCTGTTCAGCCAGGTGATCTCCAACGTGCCGACCTCGCTGCTGCTCGCCGGCTTCTCGAACGCCTACGTGCCACTCATCATCGGTACGAACCTCGGTGGCTTGGGCACGCTCATCGCCTCGATGGCTTCGCTCGTCACCTACAAGCACTTCACGAAGATGTATCCCAACCAAAAAGGCAAGTACCTCAAGGAGTACATGAGCTTCTGTGCGCTGTTCGTGCTCGTGCTGTTCGGTCTGAGCTGCATTCTCGAATAGCATGCGGATGGTGGCGTGATGATGGTGCTGTTGCGAAACGGGAGGTCGGAGTGCTGTGCGGCATGCTCGTGGCGGTGGGCGGCAACTTCGCGATGCTTGCAGCCAAGGCGTTGCGTTGTACAGAGGCTGAACAGATTGCAGATGGGCGTGCATAGGGTCTATGTTTGCAAAAGGGAGGATCATGGCGATCCTCCCGCAAAGTGACCCCGGACGGGCTCGAACCGTCGACCTTGAGATTAGAAGTCACATGCTCTATCCAGCTGAGCTACGGGGCCAAACCAAATTCAGTATAGTCATAGGGCTGCACAGCACGCGCGGATTCGATTACCGGTGGAACGCAAAGGAGGAGGACTAGCGGTCTACCAAGAGCTCGTGGATGCGCGAGCAGATCGACTCGACGGTCATGCCATAGCGGCTGTTGAGCTCGGCGAGCGGCGTGCGGTCGGTGAACTCCTTGTCGGCGCCGAAATTGAGCACGCGCATGGTGCAATCCGGCATCATGTTCGCGTAGAACGCCGTGATCTTCTCACCCCAGCCACCCTCGAGCTGGCCGTCTTCGAGCGTGACCACCACGCGGTGATCCTCGGCGAGCGAGCGCAGCGTCTGCTCGTCAAGCGATGAGAACTGCAACGGGTTGATCAGCGTGGCCCCGATGGCAGGGGAGGAGTCTGCAAGCCGTTCGACCACGGCATGTGCGGTCGCGAACGCATTGCCCAGGCCGAGCACGGCGACGTCGGAGCCGTCCGAGACCACCTCATAGCCGAACCAGGGTTTGAGCAGATCGGTCTTCTGCGGGGCGAGCGATGCCTCCGGGTCGAGTTCGCCGGCACGCTCCGCCTTGAGAATCGTGTCGCCTGGCACGCGGATCACCACCGGATGCGTGTTGCGTGCTGACGTCGACCAGGCGAGCATGTCGAGGAACATGCGGCGCGAAGTGGGAGCCAGGCAGGTCAGCCCCGGAATGTTGCCGAACATCGCGATGTCGAAGGCACCCGAATGCGTGTTGTCGGCGTCGGAGAGACCCGCGCCGAAGGAAAGGAGCGTCACCGGGGTGTCGTTGAGGGCGAGCTCCTGCTGCAATTGGTCGAAGGTGCGCTGGAAGAACGTGGCGGAGGTGGCCACGACGGGTCTGCCACCGGCCTTGGCGATGCCAGAGGCAAAAGCCACGGCATGTTCCTCGGTGATGCCGGTATCCACATAATGCGCGCCGGCGCGCTCACGGAAGTCCTGCGTGATGCCGTTGGAACCGGGCGTGGCGGGCGAGATGACCACCAGCCCCGGTTCGGTGGCGAAACGGCGTTCCAGCGACGCCATGGCAAGACCGCCGTAGTATTTGCGGGCGCCAAGCGGGGAATCTGCCCGTGAGAGCGGATTCTGCCAATGGTTCGCCTCACAGCGGCCTTCGCACACGCCTTGTGCGGCATCCTCGGCGTCGAGCCCCAACCCCTTCGTCGTGTGAATGTGCACCACCACCGGATGGTCGATGTCGCGCACCTCCTCGAAGGCGCGAATCAGCTCATGCACATCGTTGCCGTGCTCCACGTAGCGGTAGTCGAGTCCGAAGTCGCGGAACAGATTGCGCTCCCCCCTGCCGTGCGAGTCACGCATCGCGGCCAGCGTCGCATACATGCCGCCATGGTTCTCGGCAATCGACATCTCGTTGTCGTTGACGAGAATGATCATATTGCCGCCTTGCTCGGCGGCGTTGTTGAGCCCTTCGAACGCAATCGCCGAGCTGAGGGCGCCGTCGCCGATCACCGCGATCACATTGTTCGTCTGCGCCGTGCCCCCCGCAGCCCGTACCATGTCACGTTCCTTCGCCATGCCGCATGCCAGCGAGATTGACGTGCCGGTATGCCCGAGCACGAAATGGTCATGCTCGCTTTCCCCTGGGTTCGTGAAACCGGTCACCGTGCCGAACAGCTCGGCCCTGCGGAACGCCTCGGCGCGCCCCGTGAGCATCTTGTGCACGTAGCTTTGGTGCGACACATCGAACACGATTTTGTCGAGCGGCGATTCGAACACGACATGCAATGCCACGCACGCCTCGACCAGACCAAGATTGGAGCCGATATGGCCGCCGTACCTCTTGCCGTATTCGACAAGCGTCTCACGGATCTGCGCGCACAGGGCATCGAGCTGCGCGGGATGCAGCAGCTTCACGTCGGAAGGCGACAGCACTTGAGACAGCAGGTCGTGTGTCATGAGATTAGTGATCCCTCTCTATTCCGCCGGGCAGGCGTTCGCAAGAATATGCGGGCATTCCAACATTCGCGTCGCATATGGTCAACTTCATGCACATATTATAGTGTGAGAGCTATAAGGCATCAATCATGCCAGACAATGCCGCAAAAGGAGTGCTCGTGCAAGCCGCGACACACCTTTGGCGTACAGTGAACAAGTCAGGGTGAGCCGCGCGCCTCCCACACGGGATCGGGTGCAGGCGCACATGCGCTGGAGGTAATATGACCGCAAACAAGCCGCAAGTGGCAGTGATTATGGGCTCGGCGAGCGATTGGGAGACCATGAGGCACGCCTGTGAGATGCTCGACCGCTTCGAGGTCCCGTATATGAAGCAGGTGGTCTCCGCACACCGCACCCCCGAACTCATGGGTGAATTCGCACACAATGCCCGCGCCAACGGGCTCAAGATCATCATCGCAGGTGCCGGCGGCGCCGCTCATCTGCCTGGCATGGTGGCCGCGCAGACCACGTTGCCGGTCATCGGCGTGCCGGTGCGCTCCCACGCGCTCTCCGGCTGGGATTCGCTGCTCTCCATCGTGCAGATGCCGGGAGGCATTCCGGTGGCCACGACTGCCGTAGGCAACTCGGGCGCCACGAACGCGGGCCTGCTCGCCGTAAGCATGCTGAGCATGAACGACGAGCGTCTGGCGGACGCGCTGCAGGCATACCGCGACGAACTCAAGGAGAAGGTGGAGCAGTCCAATGCCGAGCTTATCTGACGAAACCGGCGACCAGATCACGCGCCTGCTGCCGGGGGCGACCATTGGCATCGTCGGCGGAGGCCAGCTCGGCCGCATGATGGCGCTTGCCGCGAAATACATGGGCTTCCGCATCGGCACGCTTGACCCGACGCCCGATTGCCCCACCGCGCAGGTTGCCGACTTCCAGATTGTCGCCGACTACGACGACCAGGAGGCGATTCGCGGGCTCGCCGAACGCAGCGACGTGCTCACCTACGAGTTCGAGAACGTGGATGCCGACGCATTGGAAGCGGTCCGCGACATTGTGGCGATTCCGCAGGGCACCGACCTACTGCGCGTGACACAGAACCGCATCGCCGAGAAGACGTTCATCAATGACCATGGCATCGCCACGGCACCATGGCGACCGGTGGGCTCACGCGCAGAGCTCGATGCGGCGCTCGCCGAGATCGGCTACCCGGCCGTGCTCAAGACCTGTGAAGGCGGTTATGACGGCCATGGGCAGATCGTGTTGCGCACACCGGACGATTTGGCCGAGGTATGGCCGGAGGGGAACTTCCCGCAGGCGATACTCGAGAGGTTCGTCGATTTCGCGTTCGAGGCCTCCATTCTGGTGAGCGGCAACGGCAACGATTACCAGACGTTCCCGATCGTACGCAACATCCACCGCGACAACATTCTGCATCTCACGCTTGCCCCGGCGAATGTGAGCGAGCAGGTGGCGCGCACCGCACACGAACTGGCGCTCGAGCTCGCGCGCGGCTTCAAATTGGCGGGCACGCTCGCCATCGAACTGTTCATCAAGTCGGATGGCACCGTGATCGTCAACGAGCTCGCACCGCGCCCGCACAATTCGGGCCATTACACCATTGAAGCCTGCGATTTCGACCAATTCGACATGCATGTGCTCGGCATCGCCGGCTGGAATCTGCCCACACCGCGTCTGCTCAGCCCGGCCGTCATGGTGAACGTGCTCGGCCAGCACATTGCGCCCACGCAGGCCGCGGAGCCGATGCATCCCGAATGGCATGTGCACGACTACGGCAAGGCCGAGGCCAAATTCAACCGCAAAATGGGGCACATCACCGTGCTGTGTGAGAATCCTGAGGATGCGGCGCAGTCATTGGAACAGACAGGCTGCTGGAGCTGTTGAACGCTCCAGATGGCATACGGATTGCAGGTGGGAACATGAACGAGCGCAATACACGGCAGAAGGACGTCATTCGCGAGGCGTTGCAGGGTGCAGACGATTTCATCTCCGCACAACAGCTGCATGCACGGCTCGAAGACGCCGGCGAGCACATTGCACTCGCCACCGTGTACCGCCAGCTGGGTGCGATGGCCGACGCCAAACAGGTGGACACCGTACGGCTCAATGGGCAGCAGCTGTTCAGACTGTGCAATGCCGGCGGCCACCACCACCATCTCGTATGCGTGTCGTGCGGCAAGACGGTGGAGATCGATCCTCCGAGCGAGGCGTGGCTGCAGTCCGTGGCCCAGCAGCATGACTTCACCATCGAGTCGCATACGCTCGAGGTGTTCGGCCTCTGCGCCGATTGCCGTGCCGCACGCGGTGACTCCGCAGCCTGACACTTCACAGCAGGCTTAGCGCCCGCTCACGCGTGTTCTGCGTAAAAGGGGACAAATACATGCATGTATTTGTCCCCTTTTACGCAGAACACGCGATGGTTTACCGTGGTTCGTCAGCTTGGTCGTCCACCGGCTTGCCGCCCTTGGCGTCATGGACCCCGGACTCGTGTGCAGTATCGGTTGCGCTTCCTGCAGGCTGCCCATGGTCCGTTGCCTTCCCGTCATCATTTGGCTTGGCCGGTTTGAAGCTCGAAAGCATGCCCAGGGCATCCCTGAACGTCAAGGTGGGCAGGTAGGCGCGAATGATTGCAATGCCGAGATTGGCGAGCAACGCGGAATCCGGGTAGCTGATGTAGACCGGACGCTCGATCGGCTGGAACTTCTTCTTGAAGTTGTAGAGCGACTTGAACCCATAGGCCGGTTCGAGCAGATCCGCCACAAGCGCGAGCGAATGCTGGAGCATTGTGGTGCCATCGACATTCGAGCTGTCGTCGCTCTTCGCGTCGGTGAAGTTCTTGAGTCCCGTGAGCGGTGCCGCCGACAGGCTCACGAACTGCACCTGGTTGCTCGGATCGGCCACACCCTGATCATGCATGCGCTGGGCCATGCGTGCGATGAGGAACTCCATGATGCCGTTGTAGCTTCCGGAACGGTAGCGCATGAAGTCCAGCGTCCAGCCGATTACGCGCCCGTTGTTGAATGTGGGCAGCCAGCTCGTGACCGCCTGCACTATGCCGTCGGAATCTATGGCATAGAGCACCTGAACGCGCGGGTCCTTGAGCTCCTCCACGCCGCCGAGCGTGAACTTCATCTCAGGCAGCGCCTTGCCTTCGCTCCACTGCTCGGAAATCTCCTCGATCTGCACCTGCACCTCATGGGGCGCCTCATCGTAGGTGCTCATCTCATCGACAATGCCCTCGCGCTTTGCCTTGTTGATGGCCGTGCGAATGTCCTGCCACTTCTTGCCGGTGGTCTTCCAGCTTTGCGGGTCAATGAGCATCTCGTCTCCCACCACAATGGAGTGCCATCCGAGCTGCTGCAGGTGATCCTTGGCCTCCTCGTGGATGGCGTAGAACACCGGGGACCATGAATGGTCGGAGCAGTAGCGGGCGAATTCGTCCATATCGCTCATCCATTCATCCGGGTCGCCGAATGGTCCGGTGGTGGTCAATGCGATGTGGTTGAGCACACGGTAGGCGACAGCGGACCTTTTGCTGGGCGACAGCCAGTATTCGTTGCCCTCCCACGTCGTCATGAAGCTCATGGACTCGCCGCCGTCCTCCACCAGTTCCTCGGCCAGCGCATGGGCCTTGTGATCATAGTCGATTGACGCGTTGAGCCATGCGAAGGAAACCATGACGAGTACGATCCAGAACACAATGCCCACGCCCTGCAGAACAAGCGAAGCCAGCGGGGTGACGGCGATGAACGAGATGCTCGAATCCGTCAGATACCCGATCGGCAGGAACCTCGCAGGCCATTCGCGTAGCACCATGCCCACATTCGGACGCGGCGTGAAATCCTGAGGTCGTAAACAGGCGAACAGCAGATAGATGGCCGAACATACGACGAAGGCAATCACAATGGCAGCCACACAGCGGCGAAGCGTCCGCGGTTTCGTGCGAATGGAGAAATGCGGGAGCTCTATGATCACGGCAATCGCGTATATGAGCGGTATAAGCGCATTGACGAGAATCATGCGCGGTATGTTGCCCATGGTGATATGCAGCTGATCATCCCACGAATACGGCAACAGGTAGTAGGAGATGGCGAAGAACGCGCTCGCGGCATAGAACACGATGCTACTGATCGCGGCGGTGCGCCGTCCCAGCCACATGCCCCATGCCAGGGCGAGCATCACCAGCAGCGGCAGCACTGACCTCACCACGTCTCCCGGTTGGCTGGCGCGCATGAGCGAATACTGTTGGAGGCAGCCGTCGACCACATGGCCGTGCATGCAGGCCGCCAACACCCCGGTGTTCACTGATTCGGGGCTGAGCACCAGCGCCACCGACACGAGAGGGCCGGCATGGGATCGCGACGAAGTTGCCACCATGGGGCCCAAGGCGAGCACCACGCCGATCGCGCCGAAGATGCGGCGAATCTCCTGCGACGAACTGTATTGCCAATGCCACTGCTCGGCTTCGATTGGCTTGCCGGCGATCGCACGGCCTATGATCTGCCCGATGATCGCGGCGAACAGCACGCAATAATCGCCGGGATTGCCGCCGTAGAGCACCACGACCATGATGGCCGTGTAGCCGATGATGCGTATGCGTCTGCGCCACAATTGGTATGAGAACGCCGTCGCCGCCATGAGCGCGCCGATCACCAGCACGACGGGGGAGAGCGTGAAGCTGATGTTCAGCACCTCCGCACGTTCGCCGAGCATCGCGCTGATCGCCGAACAGATGATCAGGCCCACGAGTGTGCCGGATGCGGCGCTCACCAGACTGATGGCGGCCGTGCGGGACTTGCCGAGATAGGGTTCCGCCAAGCACAGCACCAACAGGATCAGCAGTGCATCCACGATCATCTGGAATACCGAACCGGTGAGGAACAGCGAGGCGATGAGATGCCCCACATTGAACTCGTGCAGACTCGTGGTGAGCGCATGGCGTGGCATCTTGTGGTGCTCGATGTTGTACCATGCCCACCAGCACACATTGATCATGATGAAGCCGAAGGTGACCCACAGGGCGAAGCTCTGCTCGTGAATCCAACGCCGGATGTCGTTCAGCAGCTGGTTGCTCACCGGTTGCGCCGCATACCGCTTCGGCGCTTTGGGAGGTTTGGGGCTGGTCGGCGGTTTTGCCGCCGCTTGCGTCTGCCCGCTGGCGACGCCGTCATTCGAATCCGTTGCGCTCACGATATCTCCTTCACTTCTGAATCGGTCGGGAACTGCACATTCGCGTTGCCCAATCCCATGCGTTCACATAAATACGGCAGGGCCACGGCGAAGACGGCATTGACGGCATGCCAGTCGTGACCCCAGTTGCTCACTGCGAATCTGAACACCGTCCACCCGTTTTCCCGGGCGGTGTCGCCGATCTTGCGTATGTTGTCGACGGATTCGCCGTCGCGCGCACCCGCACCAAGGATCATGAGCTGTTTTGACGGCGCATTGTTCCGAATCGCATTTTGCGGCACCTGCCGTTCATATGCTGCCTTATCCCCGGAGAAATACGTCTCGACCATATGGTCCACGCTGCCCTCGGTCGGAGCGATCTCACCGTCTACGGCCAGCACGTTGCCGTAGATGTTCGGATGGTTTGGCGCCAGCTGCGTCGCGCATGTGCCGCCCTGCGAGAACCCTCCGATCGTCCACTGTGATGCCTTGTCGTTGACGGGCAGGTTCGCTTTGAGCCAATCGGGTACGTCCTGTGCAAGATACGTTTCGGCCTTGCCCCATTTCGTGGTGTCCGCACACAGGCTGTTGCGCGTCGCCTCGGTGTTCTGGTCCGGGCTGACCACAATCGGCGCGAGTCCATGGTGCTCGGCAGCGAATGTACTCAGGACCTTCACCGTGTTGCTGGCGGTGAAGAATCTGGTGGGCGAGCCGGGCTGGCCGGCGAACATCACCATGACCGGCAATTTCGGCGGGTGCTTGGCAAAGGCCGCCGGTGGCAGCCACACGAGTGCCTCGCGCGCCTTGAACCCGGATTTCGGATTCGGGATGTCCACGTGCACGAGTTTGCCCGATTGGGGAATCTGCGTGGTGTTGCGGCTCTTTGCCACCGCCTGCTCGTTCCATTCACGTACCGAGATCGTGTTGAGCGAAAGATTCAGCGCCGAGATATGCGGGTAGGGCGAGTAGTCGAACAGACTGCCCATCGTCTGGTATTCGCCGTAGATCTCGTTCACTCGCACCGCGGTGGCGAGCAATGTGACCGGAATCATGACGATGGCGAGCACGCGCAACCAGCCGTGGGTCATCACCGCCGCGGCGACCATGAAGGCAAGCAGGAACACGCCCACGCCAATCGCAATGATCACAGGCCAGCCCAGCGAGACCCCGAACAGCAAAAACACGTCGGAACACACATAGGTTACGGCAAGACCAATGAATCCGGCGAGGAGCCCTATGCCAAGCTGTTTGAGGAAGCGCTTGCGCGACTCGCCTCTGCTCTGGCATATGAGCAATACGACGATGCCGATCGCCACCAATGCCCATATGGTGATGGGGAACCAGCCGCTCATCACGTCGATGGCATAGAACCAGTTCTTGATGCCTGCCATATGTGTTCCGCTCCTCTATCGGTTGTCTACTCCCACCATAGTGAGCGGCGGAATCAATGCGTATGCGTTCTGTAATGCGCTGAAAACATGTTCGCCTTGCATATGGCTCCCCATATGGGTAACCGCTGTGGGTCCGCCGCTCCCACATGAGAGAACGTGGCGGCCCCACAGCGGTATGGTGTACTGCGATATCGGAATCAGCTGCGCTGGCTACGCTTCGAGCGCCTTGGCGCCGATGTCGTGGCGGTAGAACATGCCTGCGGTGTCGGCGTTGTCGAGAATCTCGTAGACCTTCTTCTGGGCGCTCGGAATGTCGTCCGCGCTCACCTCGACGAGCAGCACGCGACCGGAGTCGGCAACCAGATCGTCGCCCTCGCGCTTCACGCCGGCATAGAACACATGGGAGTCGGCACCGGTCTTGAACTGCGGTACCTTGGCCCCCTTGAGCACATTGGTCGGGTAGCCGTCGGCGGCAAGCACCACGCCGAGCGTCGTGCCCTCCTCAAGCCAGGTGAACTCAGGAGCCTCGCCATCAAGCATGGCCTGAATGGCCTGCCCGAGATCGCTGTGCAGGCGGGGGAGAATCACCTCGGTCTCCGGGTCGCCGAACCGTGCGTTGAACTCGATCACCTTCGGGCCGTCGGCCGTGGCGATCAGGCCCGCATACAGAATGCCCACGAACGGCGTGCCTTCGGCGGCCATGGCTTCGACCGTCGGCTTGACAATGGTCTCAAGGGCCTCATCGACCACGTCCTGGCTAATCTGGGGCACGGGGGAGTAGGCACCCATGCCACCGGTGTTCGGGCCCTCATCGTTGTCATAGGCGCGCTTGTGGTCCTGCGAGATTGGCATGGGCCAGAATTCTGTGCCGTTCACAAAGCTCATGAGCGAGAACTCCTGGCCCTCTAGGTAATCCTCAATCACCACACGGGCGCCGGCGGAGCCAAAACGGTGGTCCACGAAAATGTCGTTCAATGCAGCCAGGGCCGTTTCGACGTCCATCGCCACTGTGACGCCCTTGCCGGCGGCCAGACCATCGGCCTTGACCACGATCGGCGCACCATGCTCGTTCACATAGTCGGTGGCGCTCCTAAGATCGTCGAAGGTGCGGTATGCGGCCGTGGGAATGTTGTGGCGTTCCATCAGACGCTTGGCGAAATCCTTCGAGCCCTCGATCTGTGCGGCTGCCTTGCTCGGGCCGAACGCCTTGATGCCGGCCGCGGCCAGCGCATCCACAATGCCCTCGATGAGCGGCACCTCAGGACCCACGAACACCCAGTCGTAGTCGTTGTTGCGCACGAAATCGATGAGCGCGGCCTGATTCGACGGGTTGAGCGAGAGCGTGCGGATGCCGTCGAGCTCCATGCCCGGGTTGCCGGGGGCGACGGTTACCTCCTCGACGCTTGCTCCCTTGAGGAGCGTGTAGGCGATGGCATGCTCACGTGCGCCGGAACCGATAACAAGAACCTTCATATTCCTCTTCACTTCCTTGGGGAAACTGTGCCAGTATGGGTTTGGTCTCAGGCCAGGTCGACGCGTTCGTTGACCTGTTCGATCACATGGCCGATGCGATAGGCCTTCTCACCTGCATGCTCGAGAAGGTTCATCGCCTCGTCAACACGGTCGGGGCGAATGGCCACGACCATGCCCAGGCCCATGTTGAAGATGTTGTACATCTCCATATGATCCACATCGCCCGCTTTTTCGATCACGTCGAAGATCGGCGGCACCGGCCACGAGCCAAGCTCGATGGAGGCGGCCAGACCTTCCGGCAGCATGCGGGGCACGTTCTCGATGAAGCCGCCGCCGGTGATGTGGGCGACGCCGCGAACAAGATTGGCCTCGAATAGTGGCATGAGCGCCTTCACGTAGATCTTCGTGGGGGTGAGCAGCACATCGCCGAGTTCCCGATCGCCCAGCTCGGGAAGACGCGTATGCACGGTATAGCCGGCCTGCTCAAACAGTGCCTTGCGCACCAGCGAGAAGCCATTGGAATGCACGCCGGTCGAAGGAAGCCCGATGAGCACATCGCCCGTCTCCATCGTGGACCCATCCACGATCTTCGATCGCTCCACGCAGCCGACGGTGAAGCCGGCCAGGTCGTATTCATCCGCCTCGTACATACCTGGCATCTCGGCGGTCTCGCCGCCAATCAGTGCGGCGCCCGCCTGGACGCAGCCGTCGGCCACACCGGAGACGACCTGCTCAAGCACTGCCGGGTCGTTCTTGCCGCAGGCGATGTAGTCGAGGAAGAACAGCGGCTGGGCTCCCTGTGCCACGACGTCATTGACGCACATGGCCACGCAGTCGATGCCAATCGTGTCATGCTTGTCCATGAGCTTGGCGATGACGAGCTTCGTGCCCACGCCATCGGTGCCTGAGATGAGCACCGGTTCGTTGTAGCCAAGCGAGGCGAGGTCGAAGAGGCCGCCGAAGCCGCCGATGCCGCTCACCACGCCCGGTCGGTTGGTGCGTGCGACGTGTGATTTGATGCGCTTGACCACTTCGTAGCCCGCTTCGACGCTCACACCCGCGTTTTCATATGCTTGTGGCATTGTGACCTTTCTGTTCGCCGAAATCGGCAAGTCGATTGATGAATCTGTATGAAATTGATGAATCTGTATCGGGAAAATCTGGGAACTAGATATTGGGGACGAGATACTCGGTGGGTTCCTGGGAGGCATGCTCGCCGAACGGCTTCTGCATCATCGTGTACTCGGTACCCTCGTACATTGTCTTCTTGCCGTTGTACCCGGGCAGTGTCACGCGATCCTCGGGGGTGAGGGAGGCCAGGAAGCCCTCCTCGTAATCATCGAGCGCGGTGGGGTAGTCGCCGTTGAAATAGGCAACGCACAGGCCGCCGTAAGGGGCGTTCGCATTCAGGCCGATCGACTCGATGAGCCCGTCGAGTGAGAGGAACGCCAGCGAATCGGCGCCAATGAACTCGCGAATCTGTTCGACCGACTTCTTCGCCGCAATGAGCTCCTGCGTTGTGGAGATGTCGATGCCGTAGAAACACGGGTACTTGAGTGGCGGCGAGCTGATGCGCATGTGCACTTCGGCCGCTCCCGCCTCCTTGAGCAGCTGCACGATGCGTTTCGACGTGGTGCCACGCACAATGGAGTCATCGATGACGACGATGCGCTTGCCTTTGACCACCGACTTGACTGCGGAAAGCTTCATACGCACGCCCTGCTCGCGCAATGCCTGCGTGGGTTGAATGAATGTGCGGGCGACGTACTGGTTCTTGATCAGGCCCATTTCGTTGGGCAGCCCTGCCTCCTCGGAGTAGCCGGAGGCGGCTGAGAGCGAGGAATTCGGCACGCCGATCACCATGTCGGCATCGACCGGGGATTCCTGCGCGAGACGGGCACCCATGCGCTTTCTTGCGGAGTGCACGTTCACGCCGTAGATGTCGGAGTCGGGGCGGGCGAAGTAGATGTATTCCATCGAGCAGATCGACAGCTGTGTGCGGCTCGTGTACGTCTGGGTGCGGTACCCGCTGTCGTCGATCACAATCATCTCGCCGGGCTGAATGTCTCGGATTCGTTCCGCACCCACCACGTCGAGCGCACAGGTCTCGGAGGCGAGCACGTACGCGCCGTTCGTCATGCGGCCCAGCGAGAGGGGGCGGAACCCATTCGGATCGAGTGCGCCGATCATCTCATGTTCCGTCATGATCAGGTACGCGAAGCCGCCATGCACGGTGTTGAGCGCTTCCTGCAGCTTGTCGGTGATGCCGCTGCGCACGGAACGGCGGATGAGATGCATGAGCACCTCGGTGTCGGAGTTCGAGTGGAAAATGGCGCCTTCGTCTTCGAGCGCGCGCCGCAGAGAGAAGCAGTTCGTGAGGTTGCCGTTATGGCACAACGCCATGTCGCCGTCATGGAAGCGGAACACGAAGGGCTGAATGTTGTCGATGCCGCCCGAGCCGGCCGTCGCATAGCGCACATGGCCGATTGCGGCATCGCCTTGAAGTCGTTGAATGTCTTTTTCGTCCTGGAACACCTGCGTGAGCAATCCAAGCCCGCGGTGCCCTATGAGATGTCCGTGGTCGTTGGAGACTATGCCGGCGCCCTCCTGACCACGATGTTGCAATGCGTGTAATCCGAAGTAAGTGAGGCGTGCGGCATCGGGATGTCCCCATACGCCGAAAATGCCACATTCCTCATGGATCTCTTCGAGTTCTGCAGACAAGCCGAAGCTCCTTCCACAACTGGAATAAGGGATTCGCTACGAGATAAACCCTAGCAAGTCCCGGCTACACCGGCAAACTCGGATTTTGCGGAAATGGCGGATTTCCGGCGAATTGTGACGGTGCGCCCATTCATATGCTGGACTCGCGGTCGCTGACGTTGATGCATCGCGCCCCTTTGGTGTGACGCCTATTGCCGATTGACAGATTCGAACGTTTGTTCGATAATCTGTGGTATGGGAGAGCGAACATACCTGGCGGTGGACCTCAAATCGTTCTATGCGTCCGCCGAATGCGTGTTGAGGGGGCTTGACCCGCTCGACACCAATCTGGTGGTGGCGGACGTATCCCGCACCTCGAAAACCATATGCCTTGCGGTGTCGCCGGCGTTGAAATCGTTCGGGTTGGGATCGCGCGCCAGACTGTTCGAAGTGGAGGAGCGCGTGTCGGTTGTCAACGAGCAAAGACGTCTGCGTGCGCCGGGTCATAATCTGATCGGTTCGTCAGTGAGCGTGGCACAGCTGCAGGCGAATCCACAACTCGGCATTGAATACATCGCGGCAAAACCGCGCATGTCGTATTACCTCGACATGAGTGCGAAAATCTACGGCATCTATTTGAACTACGCGTCGAAGGACGACATCCACGTCTATTCGGTGGACGAAGTGTTCATCGATGTCACGAAATATCTCAAGTATTTCGGGTGCTCGGCCCATGAACTGGCACGTCGCATCGTGGCCGACATTCTCGAGCAGACGGGCATCACGGCCACGGCCGGCATTGGCACGAACCTGTATTTGGCGAAAGTGGCGATGGATATCGTCGCCAAGCACATCCCCGCGGATGAGGACGGCGTGCGCATTGCCGAACTCGATGAACGCAGGTATCGCGAACTGCTGTGGTCCCACCGGCCTCTCACCGATTTCTGGAGGGTGGGCCGTGGCATAGCCCGCAAATTGGAGCGGCAGGGAATCATGACCATGGGAGACATTGCACGGTGCTCGTTGGGAAGGGCCGGCGAATACTACAACGAAGATCTGCTCTACAGGTTCTTCGGCGTGAATGCGGAAACGCTCATCGACCACGCATGGGGTTGGGAGCCATGCACGATCGCCGATATTAAGGCATATACGCCGGAGAATTCCAGCCTGAGCATAGGTCAGGTGCTTGCACGCCCCTATCCGCATACACAGGCCCACACCGTGGCGAGTGAGATGGCGGACTGCTTGGCGCAGGATCTCGCTGCCAAGGGGGCGGTAACGGACAGGGTCGTGCTGACGGTGGGATTCGACAGGGAGAGTCTTATGGACGGCCGGTACCTCGGGCCCGTAGGCAAGGATCACTATGGGAGACCAGTGCCCAAAAGCGTTCATGGCTCATGTGATCTGGGGCGATTCACGTCATCGGCCACTGCCATTCGACAGGCGGTGGTGGATGTGTTCGAACGCATTGCGGATTCGCGGCTGTATGTCAGACGCCTCACGGTTGTGGCCGGCCGGGTTCGTATGCTGGGGGAGACTCAAACCTTCGAGCAGCCGAGTCTGTTCGAGAATCTGGAGGGCTCGCAAACACAGCAGCAGGCTACGGCAGATCGCAAGGAACTGAGTCTGCAGCGCACCGTCAACGCATTGCGCAGCCGGTTCGGCGCGGCATCGGTGATCAAAGGCATGAACCTCGATGAGGGGGCAACCGGTATGGAACGTAGCAAGCAGATCGGAGGCCATGCGGCATGACGCTGGAGAACCTGCATCGCTACGACGACATCATTGACCTGCCACATCACCGATCCACCAAACACCGGCATATGAGCAACTTGGAACGCGCGGTGCAGTTCATGCCATTCGCCGCGTTGAAGGGGTACGACGAGCGCGTGAGAGAGGTGTCCAACACGCCCTGCACCCGCATTGCATTGGCCGATGACGAAAGAGAGACACTCAACGATCGTCTTGTTGAGGTAATCGGTCAACTCGAATCGCATCCCTATGCATCCATCACCTATTTCCAGCCGGAGGGCGGCAGAAATGCCGGCGAGTACATGACGGCGGAAGGGGCTGTGCGAGGATTCGACCAGATGCGCAGGGTCATCGTTATGGAGGATGGCACACGCATAGCCCTGGTGAACATCGTGGACATTCGCTGCTGAGCCGGCGATGGTCGTTTTGCGCTCACCGCATGCAACGGTTCGTGCCTATGATGGCGTCATGGCATACGACAATGGCAACGTGATCGAGGTGCGGGCGAACACTCTGCCGAACACGGAAACACCGATCAAAGGCAACGTACTTGTACTGGGCAACTCAGGTGTGGGCAAGTCGACGTTGATCAACGCGGTGATAGGGGACACTGTGGCCAAAACGAGCTTCGGCACGCGGGGCACCACCAGTGAGCTCGCCGTCTATGAGAGCCCAACGGTGCCGTTCCAGGTCATCGATTCAATAGGGTTCGAACCGTCTCCCATCAAAAGCCTCAGAGCGGTGCATGCGGTGCGCAAATGGTCGAAGGCGAGCGCCAAGGAAGGTCATGAGCACAACAAGATCGACGTGATCTGGTTCTGCGTGGACGGGACAGCGGCGAAACTGTTCCCGGAGACAATACGGAATCTGTCCACGGCCGTGTCGATGTGGCGGTCGGTGCCGATCATCACCGTGATCACGAAATCGTATTCGAAACCGGACCGCGAGCTGAATGTGCAGATGGTGCGGCAGGCGTTCGCGGGGCAACGCGTGGAGAAGAACCTGCGCGCGATCATACCTGTAGTGGCGCAGACCTATGTGATCGATGAGACGTCGTTCGTAGGGCCGGAGGGGATCACCGACCTCATTGACGAGACGATGAAGGCGATGCCAGAGGGGATGCGCGGCGGTGAGCATGATCTCATGGCATTCAAACTCACGCGCAAGCGCATGCTGGCGCAGGGTCTGATCGGCGCTTGTGTAGCGGCGGGTGCCACAGTGGGCGCCGTGCCAATTCCGATCGCCGATTCGCTGGTGCTCTCTCCGTTGGAACTCGGCGAACTGCATGGGTTGGCACGGCTATATGGCATAGATAAGGATGAGGATGCCAAGCAGTTCCTCGACTCGATTGTGCAAGTGGGTACCGCAAGCGTGGTGGCCCATTCCGCAATCGGCACGGTGAAGGCGATCCCGGGCATCAACATTGCAGCCAGCGTGCTCAACGCGGTCGTCGCGGCCAGTATTATCGCCGCGCTTGGTGAGGGTGCCGTCATGGCCTTCGAGCAGGTGTACAGCGGCAAGCGCAGTGTGAATGACATCGGCTGGGTGCGCGGTCTGATGCAGGAGCAATTCGGCGAAGGGTTCCTCGGCAAGGTGAGCGGTGTGGCGCAGGCGTCGGCTGCGGCCGGCAGTGCGAAGGACATGCGTGAGATGATCGTGGAATTGGTCAAGGCCGCGTTCATGAATCGGGGAAAATAATCGAGTAATATGCCCAGCGACATCCCTCTTCTCGTGAACGCATCGTGCTTCTGTAAGAGTGTGTGATGTCTCATCCAGCATCTCCTGCTAATGTGACCCGACATGAATTTCTCTGATAGAGTAATTCAGGGTAGGTGGACGCAAGAGAAAGGCTGTTGGCGAGGTGGATGAAAACAATGATGCCGGGAGGTGGATTTCGGCGATTTCGAAGAAATGGAAGATTGCCGGTGTTGTTATTGCCGCGTTGTCCTGCATGGCAGTCGGGTGTCTCCTCATGTTGGGGTTCTACTCGCTGTTCCCCGGAACGATGCCGGAGTTCCTGAAGGAGAAAGTGGGGACCTCTGATACCCAGGTAATTCGCTCCATGGAGCGGACGAAAGAGGTGTCCCTGCTGCGGCTCGGTATTACGGGCATCATATCGCAGGAGAACAAAAGCCATTTCTTCAATATGGAGATCCTCGGCACGGAATGAGCGCGGTTCATTCAATATACGTTCGATGCGAAGCTTGGATTCGAAGGAAAAGACGTTTCCATTAAGGAAACAGGCAAAAACACGTTCAATGTCGAAATTCCGGAATTCAGATTCATCGGCTACGACCATCCCGAATACCGAATGATCGTCGAGCAGAATGGCGCGCTAAGCTTCGGTACCCAACAAATAGATTCCCTTGACATGATCAATAACATCCTCACTGAGAAGACGAAGCAGGAATATGTCGATTCGAACAGGGATCTGCTCGAAGAGCAGGCGAAGTCGTTCTATACCTCCATCGTCATGGGTGTGAATCCAGAGGCGAAGCTTAATTTCACATTCCAGACCTCAAAGTCTTCGTGAGATTGCAGGGGCGTGCTGTTGGATCCTTGGGAAATCTGCTGAACTGCTAGATTCCTAGAGGATGATGTTTATAAAGGCCGCTCTGAGGTTGGCTAATCAACCAATGATTAGCCAACCTCAGAGCGGCCTTGTGCTGTTGTGGGTGAATGAGCGTGTGCGATTAGTCCTATCGCATGCCAGACGGCAACGGGTGCGCCTTGGCGGTGAACTCGGTCGAGATAATCTGCCAGACCGTGACCTTGCCCACCTGACGCGGCAGCAGCTCGACGTTGTGCATGTCCGTGCGTTGCTTCATCAGCAGTTTCAGTGCGTCGATCTTCTCGTGCTCGTCGTCGAGCAGGCTCGCTACTCCAGTGCCGATGATTGAACGGTATGCCGTCGAGGTGGCGCATGGTGTGCGACCGGTATAGATCAACGAGTCGCAGTCCATCTCGAATGCAACCGGCAATGCGTTGCCGGATGTGTGAATCGCCTCGATCTTGCGCCCCTGTGTCGCCGAATGCATGAGCAGACGCAGATTATGGGAGGAATCATCGTTGTTGTAGACGAAGGCGAAATTGACCGGTACGATGGTGAGTCCCTGCGCATCTTGATAGGCCACACGCACTTCAGTGCAGTTGCGCAGGATGTCAATTATCTCCTCGAACGAGCGAACTTCACGGTCGGCCCGACGCATTGGGCGTGCTGTCGATGGTTTCTCCGGCGTAGATGGGTGCATCTGCCTTTCTCCTTGTATTTTAATCTGTGGGGGCAGTGAACGCTTGCGTGCGTAATGGCAGGAAGTCTATCGCATGAGTCAATAACGCGGCAACAGTCATGTGACATAACAATGGTGGCAGGGGTTCTGGTTTATTCGCAGATTATGCAGTTGTCTGCTCCGTGGGGGTGGGGTAGGCGTCTTTGAGCAGTGTCGAGAAGGACTCGCTCGCCATTCCGTAGAACGCGCCGATGATGAGCTGGAATGTGAGGTCGTCAGGCAAATCACTGTCGGAGGCCAGCGATTCCATCAATGTGTTGAACCGTTCCGGGTTGCTCTTCCAGAGTGTCGACATCTCATGCAGCGTCAACAGTTTCGAAGCGACGCTCGCGAATTTGGGTGATGCGAACAGCGCATTGAGCGTCTCGGATCGATAGTTGCGCATTTGCGAATCCGCATCCTCTCCGATGATCCACTCCCGGAGCGCCGAGACCGACTCTCCGCTCATTCCCAGGTATGCACTGGCATGTTCCAGATCGAAGCTCGTTTCATCCGTCTCGCCGGTGAGATAGCCGACATCGACCCCGAAGAAGTCGGCGATCATCGTCATCGTTTCGTATTTCGGGAATCCGATTGTGCCGGCGGAGGCTTTATTGCCCGAATTGAGCCACCTGCTCACGTCCTTTTGGTGGAACCGTGAGAGGTATTGCTTGTTCAGCTCGCTCACGAATGCGGCTTGAGTCAGTCCGCGGGCATCCATAAGTTCCTGCAAACGGTTCCGCCATATCTCCATATTAGATTGAGATATACCATACATGACATATTTTCTTTCAACTCAACATCTAATTTATAACATTATACGTCATTGACACCATATTGAGTCGCGAATTAAATGGATTCCAGATGAAGTAACTCGTCAGAATCGTTGAAATTTCGGGCATTCATGCAGATGGAGGAAGGATTCGCGAAAAAACATGCCCCTTGATGACGAGGAATGCAAGCCCGCTGGGCTTGGCCGTCCAGACGGCCGTTCGAACCACCTCGTCAGAAAGGAATGCAGCCATGTTTGCCCAGATAGCCAGCATGATTCTGCGAGGTGTACGAGAATTCGACGAAGTGGCCCGTGAGCTGGAGAAGGACATCTCAAGCGACGAAAGCCAACAGACGAATTCAGAGCAATCGACGGACGTGAAAACGGAAAGATAGCGCAGCGTGGCATTCGCGTAGATGCAAATCAAATAGCAGGCGGTGAGGGGGCGGAACTACCCTCACCGCCGCACATCACCAATACGAACAACGGAAGGGAATCATGGCAGACCAAATCTATATGGCGTCGGTGGAGAGCACCTACGCCGCCATGGAACAGATGCTCCAATTCAGCGCAGTGCTGGACGTCGTGAGCCGAAATGCAGATGAGCGCACTGTCACGTTCAGCGTGCCGGGAATCAACGGATTGTTCACTGCGAAGGTCGTAGAAGGGGATGCCGCGGGTTCAAGCAAGGTGACGGTAACGGCACCCATCGATGGAGGCGATAAAGCACAGGAGTCGGTGGCAAAATTCTATAAGGACCTCGGTGATCAGCTGATGGTCCAAGGTACGGTTCAGTCTGCACCGGAGCAGACCTCCGTATTCGATGCCCAGAATCAGCCGACGCAGACGTTCCAAGCGCCTGTTCCTGCCGCTGCCGGCAACGGCGGGAATCCGACACAGGGAACGAAGAATAAGTTCGTCGCGATGCTGACCGACACCAATACAGGCAAAACTTCTGTGATGGCGATTGCCGCGGCAGTTGTGTCCGCGGTGTTCCTCATTTTCGGATTCGTGTCTCTCGGCATGCACCCTCCCGTCGTGGTGGGCATTATCTTCGCGGTGGTCGCCGCGGTGCTGTGTGGGCTGGCCTATACGAAGACACAACCGGGTAGGGAACATGGTCGTCGGCTTACGGTGATTGCGGCCGCCGCGGCCGTCGTCGCACTCCTACTGTCCGTCATCGGAGGTGCAACTGGTAGTGCATCCTCTTCGAGCAGTACGGCGCCCATCAACGAGGATTGCAAGCCTCTGGAGTTTCCTCGAGACGGCATTTCGGCCAAGTTGCCGGAAATAAAGAAGATCACGGGACGAATCAGCTACGAGTATTCGGATCACATGAGTATGCGTGTCTGCGGTATGTCGACCAACGCTTACGACAATTATCTGACAGAGGTGAAGAAAGCCGGTTTCACGGTCGACTACGAGAAAGGCAGCCATAGTTATCAGGCGCTCAACAATGATGGCGATAAGATCCGGCTGTACTACGACGGCGATGATCAACGTCTGAGCATTGAAATCGAATCCGCCTCATATCTCGAGGAGCAGGAGAAGGAGCGCGCCGAATACGAGAAGGAACAGAAGGAGAAAGAAGAGAAGGAGACAGCCGAACAGCAGAAGGCGGACGAAGCGGCGAAGAAGAAGGCAGAGGAACAGAAGCAGGCCGAAGAAGAACGCAAGAAGGCAGAGGAAGAGCAGAAACGCGCCGAAGAGGAGCAGAAGAAGGCTCAGGAGGAGGAAGCCGGGAAACAGCAGGAACAGAACCAAGCTCAATCCGGCGGCGTGACACCAGCCGTCAAGGAAGCCATGGACTCCTACGAGTCCTACATGAACAAGTACTGCGACTTCATGGAGAAGTACAACAAGGAGGGTGCTCCTGCGAGCATGCTCACGGACTACCTCTCGATGCTGAAGGAATACAATGACATGACGAAGAAGATCGATGATATGGATCAGTCGTCATGGTCGGACGCAGACACGCAGTATTACCTCGAGGTGATGAACCGTGTCAACCAGCGTCTTGCCTCGATCAGCTGATTCCGTCGCATCCTCGGAAGACGATATGAGCACTTCGACTCCCGCCGTGAACCGTGTGCCTGTGGCGCGGCAGACATTCCGTGCCCCGGTCGCTGAAGTGTACGCTGCGCTCATCCAGACATTGCACTTCAGTGCAGGGTTTGACGTCGTCGCCAACGATGACGTCACGCATTCCGTGCGATTCCGTCTGCCGAATGACAACGGCGAGTACGAGGCCCGGGTCATCGCTGATGGTATGTACAGTGCGGTGATTATCAATACTCCGGTCGGAATGGCGGCCGGAAGCGCAGCCTACAGTCGGCTGTACCGAGAATTGGCCGAACAAATCGTTGCGCAGAGCGCTGTTGTGCCCCATGCCGTCATCGCCAAACGCAGATTCCGGCAAGCCATTGTCGCAGACAATGATGGTCCGAGATCAAAGTGGGCGATTGGTGCTGTAGTCTTCGCCTGTTGTGCGCTGCTGGGAGCGTTGTCGATGTTCAGCGACCTGCGTCCGGACTGGCAGGTGTGCGTCACGCTCATCGTCTCGCTGTTTGTCGTATGCGGCATCGCGTTCGCGGTCACCGGCCGCAACGGTAAGGTCTCCGGGAGAAATCTGGTGCTGATCGCCTTCGCCATCTCCTGCTTGGCGTCGGTGCTGCTGTTATGCGCGACCATAGTGGTGCAGATCAGGTATTCCACCACTCTTGCGATATCCGAGACGATGGCGCAGACAGCACCAGTGCTGCCCCACGAAATGCCAAGACAACAATACCCGATCAATCATCAATCTGGAACAACTACCGAGGAGTAATATGAACAAGAAATCATTGGCAGGCCCCCGCGCCCTCACGATCATTGGATCGCTTGCCATGCTCGTCTCACTCGTACTGCCGTACGCCACGTCGAGCAATGACACCATGACGGCGTTCACCATCGCCGAACGATGGAAGGAAACGCAGTCGATCGCGAACATGAGCATGGGTGTTTCCGAAATCATTCTCGCGATGATCATTGCCATTGCAATCTTCACCGTGCTGGCACTCATCTTCGCCCTTGCCGCGAAAGGCATTCCGACGCTTGTCTTTGCCGTTCTCGCCATACTCGCATACGTCTACTTCAACCTAGGCTTCACACCATACGGTTCATATGGCTTCGGTTTCGGCGTCTACCTGTTCTATGTGGCCGCCATTGCAGTCATCGCCGGATCCATCTGGATGGTCGCAATCAAACGCCACAACAAAGCCGCCACCCCCAACATGTGACGGGTGAGACAGTTCTGACGAGTGGAAATCGAGACAGGCCGAGCATGTTCCGCGAGCAGTAGGGAGGAACGGTATGCGTAGCGTCAATCTGCTGCCAAATGAGGGGATTGTTGCGCAATTCGACAGTGTGCGCTGTGAGAGTCCTGATTTCAAAGGATGCGAATCTGGAGAACTGACCCTCACCACCATGAGTCTCATCTTTTCCTACACCCAGGTCAAGGTGTTTGGCAAAGACATTGAGCACACCTTCTCGTGGGCATTGCATGACATCAAAGTGGTGGACGGCAGGCCCCAGCTTATTATCGACAAGGGTGACGCCCACCAATGCGACATTCTGCTCCGTAAGGGAAAGCTGGAACTGTGCATGGACTCGCATGCGGATCTGGTGACGTTGGCGAACGGCATCAACAAGCTGATCACGGGGAGCGATGAAGACATTGTCGGCGCACCGAAAACCTTCATCTCGGGAATCGCCAGCATGCTGACCGGTGCAACGAAGGAGGTGACGGAGGCCTTCGGCTTGGGAAATCCGGCGAAATCCAAGAACTCCGAAGTGAAAATGGTGTCGCGCGCCTGCGCAGGTTGCGGCGCCCCCCTGCGCGGGCGCCAAGGTACCAGCGTCACCTGTGAATACTGCGGTAGGTCAGAGCAACTCTGAACCCCCCATGAACTCTGTGAAAGAAGGCAACAATGGCATTGATCAGAGCATTCGCCGGAGCATTGAGCGGCACCTTCGCCGATCAATGGCTCGATGTCATCACCGTTGGGCAATTCGACGAGCATGCGGTGCTCATGCCCGGCATCTACCAGGAGACCAACCGTGGCCGCGGCTCTAATACGAAGCATTCGGAGGCGGTGATTTCCAACGGTTCACGCATCTACGTGCCGGAGAACACGGCCGCATTCATCTTCGACCAGTCCGGCATCGAGAACATCATCACCGAGTCAGGCGGTTACGAATACCGCACCGGCGGCACCGATAGCGTGTTCGCAGGCAACGGTGTAGGCAAGTCGATCTTCGGGCAGATAGGCGAGCGGTTCAAATACGGCGGCGAGCCGGTGGCGAACAAACGCATCGCCTTCGTGAATCTGCGTGAGATCCGCGGCATCAAATTCGGTACGCCGGCACCGCTCATGTACCACGACAGGTTCTACCAGACCGATCTGGAGATTCGTGCGCGTGGCATGATGTCGGTGCAGGTGGTCAACCCGCTCGCATTCATTCGCCAGTTCGTGCCCCCGAACGTGGACTACATCAGCTTCGACGACCCGAATACGAAATCGCAGATCCTCTCCGAATTCATGCAGTCGTTCTCGGTGGCGCTCAACTCGCTGTCAAACGAATACCGCATCTCCGCGCTGCCCAGCCAGGCGAATTCCATTGCGCTCGCGATCTCAGGGGATTCGTCGAATGCCGGCACATGGGAGTCGCGTTTCGGTCTGCACTTGGTGGGCATAGGCATCGAGAGCATCGAATTCACCGACGAATCGCGTGAGCTTGTCAAGCAATACTCGTCGAACCGCATGAATCTTTCGGCATACGAGAACATCTCGCAGCAGGCTTCGAACATCGCCGCGCAGCAGAAGATCGCCGAGGGCGTGCAGCAGAACGGGTTCGGCGACATGGGTGGCATGATGCTCGGGCTTGGTTTCGCGCAGGGAGTCAATCCGATGACCGGCGCGATGCCGGGGCAGCCTGTGCCGACTCAGACGAATCCGGCCGCGGCAGCAGCAGCGGCAGCGGATGCGCAGGGCACCGTCGCGCAAGCTGCCGCACAACCTCCGACTGCACAGGGAACGCAATCCGCCATGTCGGTGACGGAGCAGATGGAGGCGCTTAAGTCGCTCAAGGAGCTTCTCGATGCAGGAATCCTCACGCAGGAGGAATTCAATATGAAAAAGCGGCAGATTCTCGGTCTATAGGAAATCTATCGGCGATTGTTGGGTGTGTCGGAAAACCATCTTCGATTGTTAGGTGGGTGCTACGAATAGAGGCGGCCCAAACTCAAGCAAAAATACGACAGAATAATATGTTTTGTCTAATAAAATGGCGTTAGGAAGGAATGAGTGCCGAGGATAACCGCCTAACAATCGAAGATGGTTTTCCGACCTGCCTAATAATCGAAGAAAAGAGGTCGAATGCGTTGATGAACAGAAGGGCGGTGTATGCCATATATGGCATACACCGCCCTTCGCTATGGTCGATCAGCGTCTATAACCGTCTCAGCCGAAGTATTCGACGCCGGCTTCGAAGATCGGCTGGTAGATGTTGCCGGGTACATTGCGGTACAGGCCGTCGCCGGTGCGCTCGGAGTGGCCCATCTTGCCGAACACGCGGCCGTCCGGGCTGGTGATGCCCTCGATGGCGAGCATGGAGCCGTTCGGGTTCACACTCAGGTCCATGCTCGGCACGCCATGTTCGTCAACGTACTGTGTGGCAACCTGCCCGTTTGCGATGAGCTGGTCGAGCATGCCGTCGGAGGCGACGAAACGTCCCTCGCCATGGGAGATGGCGATGGTGTGCATATCGCCCACCTCCGTCTTGGCAAGCCACGGCGACAGGTTCGACGCGACGCGTGTGCGTACAAGACGGCTCTGGTGGCGTCCGATGGTGTTGAACGTGAGCGTCGGGCACTCCGCGGTCATGGGCACAATGTCGCCGAAGGGCACGAGACCGAGCTTGATGAGCGCCTGGAAGCCGTTGCAGATGCCGAGCATGAGTCCGTCACGGTTGTTGAGCAGATCGCGCACGGCCTCGGTGACCGCCGGTGCACGGAAGAACGCCGTGATGAACTTCGCGGAGCCATCCGGTTCGTCGCCGCCTGAGAAACCGCCGGGGATCATGATGATCTGGCTGTTATGGATGGCGTCGACGAGCGCCTGCGTGGACTCGGCGACGGCTGAGGGCGTCAGATTGTTCACAATGAGCGTCTGTGCCTCGGCTCCGGCGCGCTCGAACGCTGTCGCGGTGTCGTATTCGCAGTTGTTGCCGGGGAACACCGGGATGATCACGCGCGGCTTGGCGATTTTCGCACCCTTGTACACGGTCGGTCCCATTGTCTCGAACGAGATCGCGTCGACCGCCTCGGTTTCGGCATCGGTTTCACCACTGCGGTAGGGGAACACTGATGCAATGCCGTTCTCCCACACCTCCTGCAGATTCGCGAGGTCGAGCGTCTCGCCGGCTGCATGGAACACGTAGTCTGCGGTGGTCTCGCCAATCTGCCCAATCTCGACCAGATTGGAGACTGTCGGTATGTTCGCGGATGGCGCGAGCTCGACGATGAACGAGCCATACGCCGGTGCGAACAGATCGTCGACGGCGATGGAGTCGTCGAGCGCCACGCCGATGCGGTTGCCCACGCACATCTTGAACAACGCTTCTGCGGTGCCGCCGTAAGCCGGGGTGGAGATGGCCAGCGCATCGCCGTCGGTCACCAGGTTCTCGATGGTGGAGAACACCTCGAGCAGTGCGTCCTTGTCCGGTGTGATGCCGTCCGCCAGATAGCGTGGCGCGATGCGGACCACACGGTCGCCGGGGTGCTTGAACTCCGGCGACGTGGCACGGTTCATGTCGCCGACCGCCACGGCGAAGGAGACGAGGGTGGGAGGCACATCGAGGTCTTCGAAGGAGCCGGACATGGAATCCTTGCCGCCAATGGCGCCGACCCCGAGGTCCACCTGCGCCATGAGGGCGCCGAGCACGGCCGCAAGCGGTTTGCCCCAGCGCTCCGGCTCGTCGCGCAGCTTCTCGAAATACTCCTGGAAGGTGAGGTATGCCTTTTCGTGTTCGAAGCCCGCCGCCACGAGTTTCGCAAGCGATTCAACCACCGACATGTAGGCGCCAGTGTACTGGTTGCGCTCCATGAGGAAGGGGTTGAAGCCCCACGCCATGGCCGAGGCGGTGGTGGTCTCGCCGAACACTGGGAACTTGGCCACCATGGCTTCCGCCGGCGTCAGCTGCTCCTTGCCGCCGAACGGCATGAGCACCGTGGCGGCTCCGATCGTGGAATCGAAGCGTTCCGACAGACCCTTGTTGGAGGCGATGTTGATGTCGGAGAGCATCTCGTTCATACGCTCACTGAGTGAGCCGGACGAGAATGGGGCATGGTAGGAGCCCTGCTGGGGCACGTGGGCATCCTGATGCTTGGCGGCGCCGTTCGAAGCGAGGAACTCGCGCGAGAGATCGACGATCGGCTCGCCGTTCCATTCCATCACCATGCGAGAGTCTTCGGTCACGGTCGCAATGACCACGGCTTCGAGGTTCTCCTCGGCGGCATACTTCAGGAACTCGTCGACGTCCTCCGCAGCCACATCGACCGCCATGCGCTCCTGCGACTCGGAGATGGCAAGCTCGGTGCCGTCGAGGCCGTCGTATTTCTTGGGTACCTGATTGAGATCAACGTGCAGGCCGTCGGCTATCTCTCCGACGGCAACGGACACGCCACCCGCGCCGAAATCGTTGCATCGCTTAATCAAACGGCAGGCATCACCGCGGCGGAACAGACGCTGCAGCTTGCGCTCCACCGGGGCGTTGCCCTTCTGCACCTCGGCTCCATCGAGTTCAAGCGACTCAACGTTGTGTGCCTTGGAGGAACCGGTGGCGCCGCCAATGCCATCACGGCCGGTACGGCCGCCGAGCAGAATGATCTTGTCGCCGGGGGCCGGGGTCTCGCGACGTACATGGCTTGCCGGCGTGGCGCCCACAACGGCACCGATCTCCATGCGCTTGGCCACATAGCCCGGGTGGTAGATCTCATTGACCTGACCGGTGGCCAAGCCGATTTGGTTGCCGTACGAGGAGTAGCCGTGCGCCGCGGTGGTGACGAGCTTGCGCTGGGGCAGCTTGCCTTCCAGCGTCTCGCTAATCGGCACGCGGGGGTCCGCGGCACCAGTCACGCGCATCGCCTGATACACGTAGGAGCGTCCCGAAAGCGGGTCGCGAATGCAGCCGCCGATGCAGGTTGCCGCGCCACCGAAGGGCTCGATCTCGGTGGGGTGGTTATGGGTCTCGTTCTTGAACAGGAAGAGCCAGTCCTCGCTCTCGCCATTCACATCGACCTTCACCTTGACGGTGCAGGCATTGATCTCCTCCGATTCGTCGAGGCCGGTGAGCACGCCGTTCTTCTTGAGCCACTTCGCACCGATCGTGCCCATGTCCATGAGGCACACGGGTTTCTCATCGCGGCCGAGCTCATGGCGCATCGCCATGTACTTGTCGAAGGCGGCCTTCACCACGGCGTCGTCAATCTCGACGGAGTCGAGCTCGGTGCCGAAAGTGGTGTGGCGGCAGTGGTCGGACCAATACGTGTCGATCACCTTGATCTCGGTGATGGTGGGATCTCGTTGCTCGCCCTGGAAATACTCGCGTACGAACCTCAGATCGGCCTCGTCCATTGCCAGACCCCGATCGGCGATGAACTCGGTAAGCTGTGCATCGTCCATCTCGCGGAAGCCGTCGAGCACTTCGACAGGCTGGGGTGTGGGGGCATAGGTGGCGAGCGTCTCTCGGGTCTCCAGACCGGCTTCGCGGGTCTCCACCGGATTGATCACGTACTTTTTGATTGCGGCGAGCTCATCGTCGCCCAACTGACCATCAAGCACATACACCCGGGCCGAGCGCACGGTCGGTCGTTCGCCCTGGCTGATGAGCTGGATGCATTCGCTTGCGGAATCCGCGCGCTGGTCGAATTGGCCGGGCAACGATTCCACCGCGAACACCGTGTCACCGGAGACATCCGGCAGCTCGATGCTCACATTGTCCACCTGCGGCTCGCTGAATACGGTGGGGATCGTCTGGCCGAACAGCTCCTCGCTGATTCCCTCGACGTCATACCGGTTGATAATGCGGACGTTGTTCAAAGATTCAATGCCGAGAATCGTACGCAATTCGTTCGTCAGCTGCTGCGCCTCGACGTCGAATCCGGGCTTCTTCTCTACATGGACGCGAAAAACCACTGTGCTTCCTCGTTCTTTAGCAATAATCTGGGATTGTACCGTTGAAAACAATATAGGAAAACAAGAAAGGGCCCCTCCCATGGCTCAAGTCATGGAACAGGCCCCAATGTCACTCGGCGCGCTCGACGCCCTCGGTCTCGGCGAGCTTGACCAGTCGGCCGTAAATCTCCTCGTAGGCGGGGATGATGTTGCCCAGGTCGCGGCGGAACAGATCCTTGTCGAGATGCTCGATCTGGCCGGAGCCGTCCTTCAGGTCCCACAGACGGCAAGTGTCCGGGGTGATCTCGTCGGCGAGCAGAATCCGCCCGTCACCGGTCTCGCCCTCCTCGATCTTGAAATCGACGAGCTGCACGTCGATCTTCGAGAAGATGTCTTTCAGCGCATCGTTGACTGCACGTGCCTGGCGGGAGATCTCGTCGAGCTCCTCCTCGGAGGCGATGCCGAGTGCCACGATGCCGTCGTCGTTGATGAACGGATCACCGAGCTCGTCGGATTTCACGCAGAATTCGAGGATCGGCTTGTTGAGCGCGGTGCCTTCCTCGACACCGTACCTCTTGGCGAAGGAACCGGCCGCCGTGTTGCGCATGATGATCTCGAGCGGGTACATGTCCATTTTGCGAACGAGCTGCTCGGTGTCGGAGATGCGCTTGACGAAGTGGGAGTCGATGCCGCGCGCCTTGAGCAGGTCGAAGATGACGGAGGTGATCTGGTTGTTGAGTTCGCCCTTGCCTTCGATCTGCGCCTTCTTGGCGCCGTTGCCGGCGGTTGCCTGATTCATGTATTCGACCCAGAGAACATCGGGGTCATCGGTTGCGTACAGTTTCTTGGCCTTGCCCTCGTAGAGCTTGTCCAGTTTCTGCATGTGCTGCCTTCCGTTGTCAACAATGAGTGGACGTTTTCAGCGTACCAACCCAACACGCCAAAAAACGCCCAGTTTACTCACTGTTTTCAGTATTCGACACGCGGTTTTCGCGAGGTTCGCGAACGGCGGCGTCGACACTACTTCGCCGGATTCACCACTATGCGCAGATTCTGCGCGCACTCGTTCGCCTTGATGCGCGCCTCGTCGATGTCGGAGCCGATGGCGAGCGTCACGCCCATGCGGCGATGGCCCTCCACCCGCGGCTTCGAGAAGATGCGCAAATCGGTGCCCGGTGTGGCGAGTGCGGTCTGGAGGTTCGAGAATTCGACTTCGCCGTTGCCCTCGACGACAATCGCATGGCTTGCTGCACCGTAATACTTCGGCAGGTCGAGTCCGATATGCGCCTTGGAGACCGGGATTCCGAGCACGGCGCGCGCATGCAGGTCGAACTCGCTCAAATACTGGCTGATCATGGTGACCATACCCGTATCGTGCGGGCGGGGGGAGACCTCGTTGAAGAGCACGGTGCCGTCTTTGAGGACGAACAACTCGACGCCGAACACGCCCCATGCGGTGTCGGTGCCGGCATGGGCGATGAGACCCTGCACGGCCTGCGTGGCAATGCGTTCGACCTCCTGCCGATGATCGGGCTCGACTGCCGCAGGCTGCCAGGAATCACGGTAATCACCTCTTTCCTGCCGTTGGCCAATCGGTTCGCACACCACAATGCCTGCCGATGAGCTCACGGTGAGCATGGTGAGTTCGTAATCAAGGTCGACAAGCTGTTCGACGATCACGCGGGAGACATCGCCCTCCTCATGCGCACGTCGGCCGGTTTGCGCCTCATTCCATGCGTCCTCGATCTTGTCGGCGGATCGCACCACCGACTGGCCGTGACCCGAGGAGCTCATGACCGGCTTGACCACGCAGGGGAAGCCGATGCGAGCGACCGCTTCTTTGAGTTCCTGCAGGCTTCCCGCGAATTCGAATTTCGTGGTGGGCAGCCCCAGCTCGTCGGCGGCGAGCTGGCGAAGACGCTCACGATCCATGCAAATTGAGGCGATGGCAGCGCTCGGCACCACGCGGATGCCGGCCTGCTCCGCTTCGAACAGCACGTCGGTGGCTATGGCCTCGATTTCAGGAATGATGATGTCGGGTTTGACGTCGCCTATCACATTGCGCAATGCATCGGCGTTCGCCATGTCGAGCACCCGTGCCTCGTGGGCGACCTGTGCGGCCGGTGCGCCGTTGTAGGAATCAGCGGCGCACACCCATGCGCCGAGCCGCATGAGCGAAATCGTCACCTCCTTGCCGAGTTCGCCCGAACCGAGCATGAGAATGCGGGTGGGATGTTCGCCGAATGGTGTGCCGAGAATCATGGAATCTGTAGTCATGGTTCCATTGTGCCATTGGTCGTGTCATTCGCGGCGTGGGGGAGCGGATCCGCAAAAAAGACAATGCGCGAATACCGTGAAATATACAGTCCAGCGGGTTAGATGAGCACTATGGAAGCACACAACGAAGCAGCGTCGCCGCAGTCGGCGTCCGACAACGCAACCGATGGGCCACTGACGATCGCACTGGTTGTGGACACTTTCGGCAACCGCGGCAACGGCACCTCGAACTCGGCGCTCCAATGGGCGCAGGAGCTCGAACGGCAGGGTCACCAGGTTCGATTGGTGGGGATCAATGCCCCCGAATATCCGGCCAGAGAGAACCACATTCCGTTGGTGAGCTGGATTTCGGCCAAGCAGCAGATGCATTTCGCCCAGCCGAGCGCCACGCTGTTCGACCGCGCCTTCGACGGTGTGGACGTCGTGCACATCTACACACCGTTCAAATTCGGCCGGCATGCCATGGCGGCGGCCCGTGCCAAGGGACTGCCGGTCACCGCGGGCTTCCACGTGCAGCCGGAGAACGTCATGTATTCGGCAGGGCCGGCCCGATGGATCCCCGGCATGGATCGGTTCATCTACTGGCTGTTCAGGCGCTGGCTGTATTCCGGGGTCGACGCCATCCATGTGCCCACGAATCTGGGGAAGCAATTGCTGCTCGACCACGGGTATGCCGAACCGATCTTCGTCATCTCGAACGGCTACGCACCGCGGTTCATACCGAAGGAGCAGCGCAAGGGCGATGCCGCACCGCAGGTTCCCGTGCGCATCATCGCTTCGGGTCGCCTTTCGAACGAGAAGAACCATGTCGAGCTCATCGAGGCGATCTGCCGTTGTGCGCATGCGGACGACATTCATCTGACGATTGCCGGCACGGGGCCTATCCGGAACAAACTCGTGCGTTTCGCCAAGAGGAAGCTCAAGCGTCCTGCCTCGATCGGCTTCCACAAGAACTCGACGATGCCCCAGTTGCTGCGGTCGGCAGACCTGCTCGTGCATCCTTCGATCGCCGACCTCGAATCGGTGAGCGTCATCGAAGGCATGGCCTCGGGCTTGGTGCCGGTGATTGCCGACTCGAAACTGAGTGCGGCAGGCCAGTTCTCGCTCTGCCCGCAATCCTCATACCCGGTGGGCGATGTGGACGCGTTGGCCGAACGCATAGATTGGTGGATCGACCATCCCAGGGAGCTCAACACGTGGGGCGACACCTATGCGCATCATACGAAGGACACGTATTCGGTGGAGGAGTCGGTGAGGCGTTTCGTCGAGATGGAACGCCAGATCATCTCCGACCACGCAGTTTCCTCACGCTAACTGTAGCTGATCGTTATGGGCTGGGCCCTGCGGATATGAAATCCGCAGGGCCCAGCCTGTTACGGGAATCAAAGCAGCTTGATGAGCTCGTCCACCTGCTCGTCGGTGGTAGCCCAGCTCGTGCAGATGCGCAGCATCACATGGTCGGCATCCACCTGCTCCATGAATCCGAGCTTGACGGACTTCGCGAGTTCCTGCGCGCGCTGCGTGGTCACCACGATGAAGATCTGGTTGGTCTGCGAGATGTATTCGACGTCGTAATGCTTCTCGAACAGTGCCTTGCGAATCTTGTCCGCCTCGGCGTTCGCATGCTTGGCGAGCTTGAAGTAGAGGTCGTCGGTGAACAGCGTGTCGAACTGCAGTCCCAACAGCCAGCCCTTCGCCAGCAGTGCACCGTGCTGCTTGACGATCGTCGTGAAGTTCCTCGGCGAATTACCGCGCGGGAACACGACGGCCTCTCCGAACATCGTGCCGCATTTGGTGCCGCCAATGGTGAAGACGTCCGCCAGACGGGCGAGATCGGGCAGCTGCACGTCGTTCATGTCCGCCGTGAGCGCCATACCCAACCGCGCGCCGTCCACATAGAGGGGCAGATTGTGGTCATGCGCGACCTGTGAGATTGAGGCGAGCTCCTCACGCGTGTACACGGTGCCGTATTCGGTGGGTTGTGAGATATACACACAGCCGGGGTAGACCATGTGCTCATGGTTGAGGTCGTTTTCGAAGCTCTGGCAGTATTCGTCGAGCTGTTCGCCGGTGATCTTGCCGTCGTGCTGGGGGAGTGCAAGCACTTTGTGGCCCGTCGCCTCGATGGCGCCGGCCTCGTGCGTGTTGATGTGCGCGCTCGTCGGGCATACGACACCTGCGTATTGCGGGGTGATGGCGCTGAGCACGGTCTGGTTCGTCTGTGTGCCTCCCACGAGGAACCAGACGTCGGCCTGTGCGGCATCGCAGGCCTTGCGAATTTTGTTTGCGGCCGCATCGCAGTACTGGTCCTTGCCATAGCCGGAGTTCTGCTCGTTCGCCATGGCCTGCATGCGGGCGACGATCTGCGGGGCGGCGGTGGAGGAATAATCGTTTTCGAAAGACAGCATATGCACTCCTGCTCGTGTGGTTACGTGCGGTTCTGTTGTGTAGTCTACGCCCGGGAACCGAGCGCAAGCACCATTGCCGCGCACGGTGAACGTCATGGCGAGATGGTGAAGGTGGCGGGACCGCCATTGTTACCCAGTGTTACCGAAACGAAAAACCCCGGGATTCGTTCGGTTTGGAAACCGTTGGAATCTCGGGGTTTGGCCGGGGTGGCTAACGCGGCTCGAACGCGCGACCTTCTGAACCACAATCAGATGCTCTACCAACTGAGCTATAGCCACCATGTGTACGTGTCTGCTGAGCATCACGCAACAGATGAAAACTATACACGAGGGTTTCCCTAAAACCGGGGTCGGCGTGTCGCCTATGCAATCGATGCGGGCGTAGGTATACTTGGAGATACGCCAAGAAGAAACGAATTCCAAGGGTTTTGGGCACGCATAGGAGCGTGCGGCGCGGGGAGCGCCAATGCGGCATAACTCAACGGACAGAGCAGAGAAGTCCATGAAGTCATATAAGCGGATGCGATGGCGATTGCACGGCCTCGAGACGAGGGGCCGGCAGGAGAGTATTGAAAACCAAAATGGAAACGCAATCGCCGCTGTGTGCAGAAGGGCCATATGGTTGATGCGCGTGGCGATATGAGTCGCGTATGGTGGGCCGGCGGCACCCGGGGTGTGCGGGTGAGTCGGCAAATGTCGCAAATACGGTGGTCGAATTGGTGGCAGTGAATCGAATGCAAGCCATGTGCATGCGGCTGAGGCATCAGGGTGGATGCCCGGGCTGTCGGCGACAGTAAGCCGAGGCATGCGGCAGAGAGCGAGAAATGTGTGCCATATGTGATGGCCGGCGAATGGTGGAATATCCTGTTCGCCCCGTTGTTGAGTATGGTGATGAGAAGCTAGACGGCCCCGGAGGCACCTAGACACTCCGGGGCCGTCTTTTGTCTGCCGTCATGGTACAGTAGACGTTTGTGTGTGCCAGCAGTACACCTTATGTGACAGGAGTACATGCTGGGATATCCCCGAGTTCGCGATGATCACGCGCAGTAATGCGGCAGTGAGAGGGCGAGGGGTCATCGGGCCGGTGAACGTTGGCTAGCTAATCCGATTCGGAGAAGTGGGTCACAAAGGCGCGGCTCCACAAAGAAGAACATTACAAACTGAATCGGAGAATCAAGTTGCCTACTATTGAACAGCTTGTCCGCAAGGGACGCAAGGCAAAGCCGAAGAAGTCCAAGACTTTGGCTCTCAAGGGCAGCCCGCTGCGTCGCGGCGTGTGCACGCGTGTTTACACTACCACCCCGAAGAAGCCGAACTCGGCACTGCGTAAGGTCGCTCGTGTTCGTCTGAGCTCCGGCATCGAAGTCACCGCCTACATTCCGGGCGAAGGCCACAACCTGCAGGAGCACTCCATCGTGCTCGTGCGCGGCGGCCGTGTCAAGGATCTGCCGGGCGTGCGTTACCACATCGTGCGTGGTGCACTCGATACCCAGGGCGTCAAGGACCGCAAGCAGGGTCGTTCCCTGTACGGAGCAAAGAAGGCGAAGTAAGAGATATGTCACGTAAAGGACCTTCCAAGAAACACCAGGTGCTTCCAGATCCGATCTACGGCTCGATCGTGGTGGCACAGCTCATCAACAAGATCTTGCTTGACGGCAAGAAGTCGATCGCGGAGGACATCGTCTATTCCGCACTCGATATGGTCAAGGACAAGACCGATCAGGAACCGGTTGCAGTGCTCAAGCGCGCTCTGGACAACATCCGTCCGTCGCTCGAAGTCCGCTCCCGCCGTGTCGGTGGCGCCACCTACCAGGTGCCGGTCGAGGTCAAGCCCGCTCGTGCGAACACGCTGTCGCTGCGCTGGCTGACCGACTTCTCCCGCGCTCGTCGCGAGAAGACGATGGCCGAGCGTCTCGCAAACGAGATCCTCGACGCGTCCAACGGCCTTGGCGCATCCGTCAAGCGTCGTGAAGACACCCACAAGATGGCAGAGGCCAACAAGGCCTTCGCTCATTACCGCTGGTAATTAAGTCGAGCAACGAAGAGTTAAGGAAAATTCATGGCACTGGACGTGCTTACCAACCTCAACCAGGTTCGTAACATCGGCATCATGGCACACATCGATGCCGGCAAGACCACCACTACCGAGCGTATTCTGTTCTACACCGGTAAGAACTACAAGATCGGCGAAACCCACGAGGGTGCTTCGACGATGGACTTCATGGCTCAGGAGAAGGAACGCGGCATCACCATCCAGTCCGCTGCGACCACCTGCTTCTGGAACCGCCAGACCCACGATCCGGACGAGAAGTTCCAGATCAACATCATCGACACCCCTGGCCACGTGGACTTCACCGCCGAGGTGGAGCGTTCGCTTCGCGTGCTCGACGGCGCCGTCGCAGTGTTCGACGGCAAGGAGGGCGTGGAGCCCCAGTCGGAGACCGTGTGGCGTCAGGCCGACAAGTACGGCGTTCCGCGCATCTGCTTCATCAACAAGATGGACAAGCTCGGTGCCGACTTCTACTACTCGGTGAGCACCATCAAGGAGAAGCTTGGTGCGACCCCGCTCGTCGTCCAGCTGCCGATCGGTGCTGAGAACGATTTCTCGGGCGTCGTCGACCTCATCCGTATGAAGGCATACGTGTGGAACGACGTCAAGGACGACCAGGGTGCCCATTACGACACCGTGGAGATTCCGGACGATCTCAAGGAACGCGCTGAGCAGTACCGTTCCGAACTGCTCGACCAGGTTGCGGAGACCGACGAGGAGCTGCTCGAGAAGTATCTCGAGAACGGCGACCTCTCGGAGCAGGAGATCCGTGGCGCCATCCGTCAGCTCACCATCTCCCGTGAGGCTTACCCGGTGCTGTGCGGTTCGGCCTTCAAGGACAAGGGCGTGCAGCCGATGCTCGATGCCGTTGTCGACTATCTGCCGAGCCCTGAGGACGTTCCGTCCATCGTCGGCTTCGATCCTTCCGATGAGTCCATCGAGATTGACCGCAAGCCCACCATGGACGACCCGTTCTCGGCTCTCGTGTTCAAGATCTCGACCCACCCGTTCTACGGCAAGCTCGTGTTCGTGCGTGTCTATTCCGGCTCCGTCAAGCCGGGCGACAACGTGCTCGATTCCACGAAGGGCAAGAAGGAACGCGTCGGCAAGATCTTCCAGATGCACGCTGACAAGGAGAACCCGGTAGACGCAGCCGAGGCCGGCAACATCTACACCTTCGTGGGCCTCAAGAACGTCACCACCGGTGACACGCTGTGCGACGAGAAGCACCCGATCTCCCTCGAGTCCATGACCTTCCCGGATCCTGTGATCGAGGTGGCCGTGGAGCCGAAGACCAAGGCCGATCAGGAGAAGATGAGCCTGGCCCTCGCCAAGCTCTCCGACGAGGATCCGACCTTCCAGGTGAAGACCGATGAGGAGTCGGGCCAGACCCTCATCTCCGGCATGGGCGAGCTCCAGCTCGACATCATCGTCGACCGCATGCGCCGCGAGTTCAAGGTGGAGTGCAACGTCGGCAAGCCGCAGGTCGCCTACCGCGAGACGATCCGCAAGGCCGTCATGAACCAGGAGTACACGCACAAGAAGCAGACCGGTGGTTCCGGCCAGTTCGCAAAGGTGCTCATGAACTTCGAACCGCTCGACACCGAGAACGGCGAGGTCTACGAGTTCGTGAACGAGGTCACCGGCGGCCACATCACCAAGGAATTCATTCCTTCAATCGATGCTGGTGTGCAGGAGGCCATGGAATCCGGTATTCTCGCCGGCTTCCCGGTCGTTGGCGTCAAGGCCACCGTCACCGACGGTCAGGTCCACGACGTCGATTCCTCGGAAATGGCCTTCAAGATCGCCGGCTCCATGTGCTTCAAGGAAGCCGCCCCGAAGGCGAAACCGGTCATTCTCGAGCCGATCATGGCCGTCGAGGTCCGCACCCCGGAAGAGTACATGGGTGACGTCATGGGCGATCTGAACTCCCGTCGTGGCTCCATCCAGTCGATGAACGACGCCACCGGTGTCAAGGTTATCGACGCAAAGGTGCCGCTGAGCGAGATGTTCGGCTACATTGGCGACCTGCGTTCCAAGACCCAGGGCCGTGCAATGTTCACCATGCAGATGGACTCGTACGCGGAGGTCCCGAAGGCCGTCGCAGACGAGATCATCAAGGCCCAGCGTGGCGAGTGACACCCGTTACAAATCACGCACAACACAACTTGAACCTGTCTCCAGTCGGCGCTAGAATTCTGTAGCGCTGACTGGGTTCGGGTCCAAAGTGGCAAAAACCCAGAAACCCAGTAAAATGTAGCAAGTGCCTTGAGTGATCAAGGCTTACTACGAGAACGTCCAGGAGGACAAAAACATATGGCAAAGGAAAAGTACGAGCGTACTAAGCCGCACGTTAACATTGGTACCATCGGCCACGTCGATCACGGCAAGACGACCCTGACTGCAGCAATCTCCAAGGTTCTGCACGATGAGTACCCGGATCTGAACCCTGAGTACGACTTCAACCAGATCGACGCCGCTCCGGAAGAGCAGCAGCGTGGTATCACCATCAACATTGCCCACATCGAGTACCAGACGGCCAAGCGTCACTACGCCCACGTCGACTGCCCGGGCCACGCCGACTTCGTGAAGAACATGATCACCGGTGCTGCCCAGATGGATGGCGCCATCCTCGTTGTGGCCGCCACCGACGGCCCGATGGCCCAGACCCGCGAGCACGTGCTGCTCGCCCGTCAGGTCGGCGTGCCGAGGATCCTCGTCGCTCTGAACAAGTGCGATATGGTCGACGATGAAGAACTCATCGAGCTCGTCGAAGAAGAGGTCCGCGACCTCCTCGACGAGAACGGCTTCGACCGTGACTGCCCGGTTGTGCACACCTCCGCCTACGGCGCTCTGCACGACGACGCTCCGGATCACGACAAGTGGGTTGCCACCGTCAAGGAGCTCATGGACGACGTCGACGACTACATCCCGACCCCGGTTCACGACCTCGACAAGCCGTTCCTGATGCCGATCGAAGATGTCTTCACCATCTCCGGTCGTGGCACCGTCGTCACCGGCCGTGTTGAGCGTGGCAAGCTGCCGATCAACACCAACGTCGAGATCGTCGGCATCCGCCCGACCCAGACCACCACCGTCACCTCCATCGAGACCTTCCACAAGCAGATGGACGAGGCCGAGGCTGGCGACAACACCGGTCTGCTGCTCCGCGGCATCAACCGCACCGACGTCGAGCGTGGCCAGGTCGTGGCTGCGCCGGGTTCGGTCACCCCGCACACCAAGTTCGAAGGCGAAGTCTACGTCCTCACCAAGGATGAGGGCGGCCGTCACTCGCCGTTCTTCTCGAACTACCGTCCGCAGTTCTACTTCCGCACCACCGACGTCACCGGCGTCATCACGCTGCCGGAAGGCGTCGAGATGGTTCAGCCTGGCGATCACGCGACCTTCACGGTCGAGCTGATCCAGCCGATCGCTATGGAAGAGGGCCTCACCTTCGCAGTGCGTGAAGGCGGCCACACCGTCGGCTCGGGCCGTGTCACCAAGATCCTCGCCTGATTCCAATGAATCAAGCGTGCGACAGACACGCATGAACTAGCGTTCCCAAAAGGCTCCACAGGAAACTGTGGGGCCTTTTGCGTTGTCCGAAAGCGCCGATTCCGAAGTGTCCTTGCGTATATCTGCCGACACAGGGGATCGTCTACAGTGATGCCAAATGGCAACGGCCCGGGAATGGAATTCACCAAGCGGAGAAAAAGGAGCACCGCAATCCACGAATAACAAAAGGCGCCGCAACAGCGGCGCCCAGAAACGGCAAAGCGCAATAAAAAATCAGTCAGTGGCTCAGTCGGCGGAATCGATGGGTGTGGATTCCTTTGCGGCCGGCATTATACGGTCCACGGCCATCAGAATGTAACCGAGCACAATGAATGCGGCAAGCAGAATCAGGCACCAACGCACCACACCTGCAATGCCCTGCTGATTGACATCGATGAAGAAATACGGGTAGAGTTTCGGCACCGCAGTGTCAAAGTTGACCAGCCACGCGCGCATATAGACGAAGGCGAGGTAGACAAGCGGGAACACCGTGGAATAGAGCGGGTACGTCCACTTCACTTTCCTATGCTCGTAGAACAGGAGCCAATCGGCAACGAACATGAGCGGCAGCACCACATGGAACGTGATGCTCGTGACTTTGAAGTTCTCGAGCGGGTTGCGATCCGGTGCATTGGCAAGCAGCAGGTTGAACACAAAGAACGTGAGGAGAATGGCAGTGACCGAAATGAACTTCAAGGCGGGGGAGAGCTTCACATAGCCGTCGTGCTTGCGGCTGGCCGTCTGCACGAGTTCGAAGAACATGACGGCAATGCACAGGTAATTCGACAGGTTCGTGAAATACACGTAGAACACGTTGTCGAAGCTGCCGTCATACATGCCGAAGCTGCCGAGTATTCCCACTATGCCGAACGCACAGTAGAACGATTGGAAAATGAGTTGAGCGGTTCTGCTCCGTACCATAGAAAACCTTTCCGCAATGCCCGTGAATTCGGGCGACCCTCATATTCTATGGCACGATTTCATACAAATACTATGTGGATGCACACAAAATTCGTCATGTTCAAGTGTGCATCCACACAGCAAACCGGGAGTGTTCCGCGTTACTTGACGTCGATGGTGTTGAGGCCCTCGGCATGAAGATCCACTTCGGTGACCGCGCGAATCGAATCGTCGGCGGAGAGTTCGATGACCACCGGATTCATTGCCTTGATGGCGGCGTCGGAGAACTCGGTGTGGCCGGACGGCGAGCTCTTGAGCAGGATCATCGGCAGATCGGAGGTGAGCGTTTGCGTGGCATCGTCGATATTGCCGTTGATCATGAGCACCTGACCGTTCTCCTGGCCGGAGACGTCCATCAGCATGCGAACGATGTCGCCGCGGCGCATGCTTGGGCAGGCAATCGTATCGAGCTTGTCGTCGCGAATGATGCGGTGGATCGCATCGACACCCTTGAGCTTGGCATCGATCACCGTGGCGTTCTCGGGAATCTCGGCCAGCGCGCCGCTCTCATCGATCACACCGAGCCTTGCGGATTCGGGCAGATTCGCGAGCAGGGACTCGAAGAGCGCGAGCTTGGCGGCGATGGTGGCGCGACCGACGATGATGACCGAACGGCGGTTCGCGAGTGCATCGGTGATGCGTGAATCTTTGATTTCCTCTGACATGGACATCCTTACTCCTTGCACTGCACGGGTGTGCAGACGGTATACAGATTGTTGATATACCCCATCAATCTGTGAAATGGCGCGAAGATGCCGTGTATTGCCGACGGGCGAACAAAAAAATGCGGTGCGATGACAAGGTGGTGCCGGTCTGAGAAATGGACGCGAACGTGCGTGCACGACGAAAACGGTGTACAACTGTGCACATATGACTGTAGAGAGGTGCTGGCATAATATGCAAGGCTCTATATAGCTGTATAGTCGACACGAATAGGTGAGTAATTTGGCACAGACTACTAACGACATCAAGAACGGTTCCATTCTGAATCTCGATGGCCAGCTCTGGCAGGTCATCAAGTTCCAGCACGTCAAGCCGGGCAAGGGCCCCGCTTTCGTGCGCACGACGATCAAGAACGTGCTCTCCGGCAAGATCGTCGACAAGACGTTCAACGCCGGCATGAAGATGGATTTCGAGACCGTCGACAACCGCACGCTGCAGTACTCGTATGAGGACGGCGACAACTTCGTGTTCATGGACATGACCACCTTCGACCAGATCATGATTCCGAAGACGCTCGTGGGTGACAAGGCCAAGTACCTCCTCGAAGGCACCGACTGCATCGTCTCCTTCCACGATGGCCAGCCGCTGTCGGTGGAACTGCCGGCATCCGTCGTGCTCACCATCACCCACACCGAGCCGGGTTTGCAGGGTAACCGTTCGAACGCGGGCACCAAGCCGGCCACCGTCGAGACCGGTGCCGAAATCCAGGTCCCGCTGTTCATCGGCGAGGGCGAGAAGGTGAAGGTCAACACCGACGACGGTTCCTACCTGGGCCGCGAGAACTGAGATCGGCCACTCGCACTCACAGAAGCAGGACTTGCGGGCGGGGATTGGCATCGCATGCCGGTGCCCCGCCCACAGTGAAGAAAAGGATAAGCTTGTATGGCACGTTCGACCGCTCGTCGCAGGGCTCTGAACACGTTGTATGAAGCGGATGAGAAGGGGCAGGATTTCCTGTCCCTTCTTGATGAACGCATCGCTCAGCCCGGTGCACAGACGCCGCTTCCCGAATACGCCATTGAGATTGTGCGTGGCGTGGATGAGTACCGGCGTGACATCGATTCCCAGCTCAATACGCATTCCACCGGTTGGAAGGTCAAGCGCATGCATGCGATCGACCGCAACATTCTGCGCATTGCGACATGGGAGATTCTCTACAACGACGATGTGCCCGACAAGGTGGCCATTGACGAGGCGCTGAATCTGTCGAAGACGTTGTCGGACGATGCGGCCCCTTCGTTCATTCACGGTGTGTTGAGCGCCATTGTGGCGGCGAAGGACAAGCAGTCCCCGCAGTCCACACCATTGGATGATTCCGACAAGGACGAATCCGACCAAACCAATTAGCAGGTAATCGCGTTCGGCCGGATCGCGACTCTCAACCGGCCGCTTTCCTCAAATACTTTTGACGAATGGGGGTATGGTGACTCAGTTCGATCCGGCGAATGAATACACGGCTCAGGATGCCGTTCTCGTGCTTGAAGACGGGCAGGTGTACGTTGGCGAGCCATTCGGTGCCACGGGATCCACCTGCGCGGAGATCGTGTTCAACACCGCGATGACCGGCTATCAGGAAACACTGACCGACCCGAGCTACGATCGTCAGATCGTGGTGCAGACGTTCCCGCACATCGGCGACACCGGCGTCAACGATGAGGATCCGGAATCCTCCCGCATCTGGGTCGCGGGCTACGTGGTGCGCGACCCGAGCATGGTGGTGAGCAACTGGCGCGCAGCAGGGTCGTTGGATGACGACCTCATGGCCAACCACATCGTGGGCATCTCGCATATCGACACCCGCAAACTCGTGCGACACCTGCGCTCGGCAGGTGTGATGCGTGCGGGAATCTTCTCGGGAGCGGCGCTTGTCGGTTCCAACGGCGAGCCCCGCGAGATTTCCGACATGCTCGAAGAGGTGCAACGAACCCCGCAGATGAAGGGCATGAGCCTCTACGACGAGGTGAGCACCCCGGAAGCCTACGTGGTCGAGCCGGCCGGCGACTTCGACGGCAAGGAGCCGTTGTTCACCGTGGCCGCGATCGATCTGGGCATCAAGGCCATGACCCCGCACCGCATGGCCGAGCGAGGCTGCCGTGTGGTCGTGCTGCCTTCCACTGTCACCTTCGATGAGATTCAGGAACTCAACCCCGACGGGGTGTTCTTCTCGAACGGGCCGGGCGACCCGGAACAGGCCGGCCAGATGGTCTCGTTGCTGCGCCAGGTGCTCGACGCCGGCTACCCGTTCTTCGGCATCTGCTTCGGCAACCAGTTGCTCGGGCGTGCCCTTGGGTTCGGCACCTACAAACTCAAGTTTGGTCATCGTGGCATCAACCAACCGGTCAAGGATGTGACCACCGGCAAGGTGGAGGTCACCGCCCACAATCATGGCTTCGCAGTGGATGCGCCAATCGGCGAGACGGTGGATGCCCCGTTCGAGAACGGTCGGTACGGCAAGGTGTTCGTGAGCCATGTCGATCTCAACGACAATGTGGTGGAAGGCCTGCAGTGCGTCGATATTCCGGCGTTCTCGGTGCAGTATCACCCCGAGGCGGCGGCTGGACCGCATGATGCCGCCTATCTGTTCGACCGCTTCGTTTCCATGATGGACAATTCCCGAGATTCCATGGCTTCCAAGAAGGAGAACGCGAATGCCTAAGCGCACAGACATCAAGTCGGTGATGGTTATTGGCTCCGGTCCGATCGTAATCGGCCAGGCGGCCGAATTCGATTACTCGGGCACCCAGGCGTGCCGGGTGCTGCGCGAGGAAGGCGTGCGGGTCATTCTCGTCAACTCGAATCCCGCCACGATCATGACCGATCCGGAGATGGCCGATGCCACCTACATCGAGCCGATCTCGACTCCCATTCTCGAGAAGATCATCGCCAAGGAACGCCCGGATGCATTGCTGCCCACGCTTGGTGGCCAGACCGCGTTGAACGCCGCAGTGGCTCTTGGCGAGGCCGGTGTGCTCAAGAAGTACGATGTGGAGCTCATCGGCGCCTCGCTGGAAGCCATCGACCGCGGTGAGGACCGCGAGTCGTTCAAGAAGGTGGTGGAGGAGGCCGGCGCCGAGTCGGCACGCTCCGACATCGCCCACACCTTGGAGGAAGTGGACGCCATTGCCGAACGATTCGGTTTCCCGCTGGTCGTGCGTCCGTCGTTCACCATGGGAGGCCTCGGCTCCGGCATCGCGCACGACACCGAGGAGCTGCACCGCATCGCCGGTGCCGGCATCCACTATTCGCCGACCGACGAGGTGCTCATCGAAGAGGGCATCGAGGGCTGGAAGGAATACGAGCTCGAGCTCATGCGCGATCGCAACGACAACGTCGTGGTCGTCTGCCCGATCGAGAACGTCGACCCGGTCGGCGTGCATACCGGCGACTCGATCACCGTCGCCCCGGTCTTCACGCTGACCGACCGCGAGTATCAGAAGCTGCGTGACATCGGCATCGCGATCATTCGTGGTGTGGGTGTCGACACCGGCGGCTGCAACATCCAGTTCGCCATTCACCCCGACACGGGCCGCATCATCGTCATCGAGATGAACCCGCGCGTATCGCGTTCCTCCGCGCTGGCGTCGAAGGCCACAGGCTTCCCGATCGCCAAGATAGCTACGAAGCTCGCGCTCGGCTATACGCTCGACGAGATCCAGAACGACATCACGAAGTCGACGCCTGCCAGCTTCGAGCCCACCATCGACTATGTGGTCACCAAGGTGCCGCGGTTCGCTTTCGAGAAGTTCCCCGGCGCCGATCCGACGCTGACCACTTCAATGAAGTCGGTGGGCGAGGCCATGGCTTTGGCGGGCAACTTCCAGGAGTCGCTTGGCAAGGCCATGCGCTCCATAGACAAACGCCATATGGGCTTCAGCTGGGACGGCGAGAAGCCTAGCGAGGGCGAGGTGCACGAGCTGCTCGAGCAGATGCGTATTCCCACCGAACACCGTTACCTGCAGGTCATGCGTGCGATCTGGGGAGGTGCGACGCCGGAACAGATCTTCAACGCCACGAAGATCGACCCGTGGTTCATCGACCAGTTCTTCCAGATCAACGCTACCGCCATGCAGGTGCGCGACGCAGAGACGCTCTCGAAGCGCCTGCTCAGGAAGGCGAAGCTCGCCGGTCTGTCGGACGTGCAGATCGCACATCTGCGCAGACTCGGTGACGAAGGCGAGAACACGATTCGCGAACTGCGCTGGAACTACGGGCTGCACCCGGTGTTCAAGACGGTCGATACCTGTGCCGCCGAATTTGCCGCGCAAACACCGTACTACTATTCGTGCTATGCCGATGAGACCGAACTGCGCAAGAGGGAACGCAAGGCTGTGATCATTCTCGGCTCCGGACCCAACCGCATCGGCCAGGGCATCGAGTTCGACTACACATGCGTGCACGCTGTGCAGGAGCTCGGCAAGAACTATGACACGATCATGGTCAACTGCAATCCCGAAACCGTGTCCACCGACTACGACATGTCGGATCGTCTGTATTTCGAACCGCTCACCTTCGAGGACGTGCTTGAGATCTACGAGGCCGAGAAGAAGCAGGGTCCGATCAAGGGTGTGATTGTGCAGCTCGGTGGCCAGACGCCGCTTTCGCTCGCCGCACGTCTCAAGGCCGCCGGTGTGCCGATTCTCGGCACGACTCCCGAGGCCATCGACTTGGCCGAGAACCGCGAGCTGTTCGGTGAGGTGCTGCGTCAGGAACATCTCAACGCGCCGCGTTTTGGCACCGCGCTGAGCCTCGAAGAGGCCCGTGAAGCTGCCCACGACATCGGCTACCCGGTGCTGGTGCGCCCCAGCTACGTGCTCGGCGGCCGCGGCATGGAGATCGTGTACGACGATGCGCAGCTGGAGACCTACGTGAACCGCGCACTGAGTGAGGCGAAAGCCGACACCGTGGTGTCGGGGCGTCTTCCCTCCCCGCTGCTCATCGACAAGTTCCTGCAGGACGCCATCGAAATCGACGTCGATGCGCTGTTCGACGGCGAGGAACTGTATATCGGTGGCATCATGGAACACATTGAGGAGGCGGGCGTCCATTCCGGCGACGCCGCCTGCACATTGCCGCCAAGCACGCTGAGCGACGACCAGATTCGACGTCTGCGCGAGGCGACCCTGGCCATAGCCAAGGGTTGCCAGGTACGGGGTCTCATGAATGTGCAGTATGCCTTCATGGCCAACACACTGTATGTGATCGAGGCGAATCCACGCGCTTCTCGTACTGTGCCATTCGCTTCGAAGGCCACCGGCGTGGCTCTAGCGAAGGCTGCGGCCCGCATCATGGCAGGCGAGACGATTGAGCAGCAGCGTGAGAACGGCTTGCTGCTGCCTTATGGCGATGGCGGCGATGTGCGCCTCGGCCAGCAGGTCGCCGTGAAGGAGTCGGTGCTGCCGTTCAAGCGCTTCCGCACCCCGGTCGGCAAGACCGTCGACATTCTGCTCGGACCCGAGATGCGTTCCACTGGCGAGGTGATGGGCTTCGACCGCGACTTCCCACATGCCTTCGCCAAGAGCCAGCTGGCCTCCTACGAGGGCGGACTGCCGACGAACGGCAACGTGTTCATCTCGGTGAACGACACCGACAAGCGTCAGCTACCGCTGTTCGCCGTGCGTCTGGTGGAGCTTGGGTTCGAGATCTGGGCCACCGAGGGCACTGCATCGGTGCTGCGCCGCTACGGCATCGAATCGAAGATCGTCGACAAGATTCACAGCCGGGTGGACACCGATCCCGAGCATCCGGTTGAAATCCAGCATGCCGCGGGTAGCGTTGGCAAGAACGTCGTCGAGCTCATCGAGGAAGGCAAGATCGATCTCATCCTCAACACGCCGAACTCCCGTGGTTCCCGTTCCGACGGCTATTCGATCCGTGCTGCGGCCATTGCCGCCGACATTCCTCAGTACACGACGATGACGGAATTCTCCGCAGTGCTGCTGGCCATCGAAGCCGTGAAGAAGAATGATTACGAGGTGATGAGCATTCAGGAGCACTCCCGTGAGCTCTATGAACTCGAACGCAAGCACAAGGAAGAAGGCGAGGAAGCGCGAGCGCAATGACACAATCGCTCACAGACAAGGAACGCGAGGCCATGCACTCCGACTTCGGATTGCGGCTGAGCAACTCAATGAAGCAATACGGGCCGCTATGCGTGGGCATTGACCCGCATAGGGGCGTGCTCGAGAACTGGGGGTACAGCGTCGACGCCGAAGGCGCGGAGCTCTTCGCCATGCGTATGCTTCAGGCGGCCAGCGGCAGGGCCGCAGCCGTCAAGTTCCAGCTCTCCATGTTCGAACGCTACGGCTCCCGCGGTTTTGTGGCGCTGGAACGCGCCCTGTACGCGGCCCGTCAGATGGAGCTCATCACCATTGTCGACTGCCTGCATGGCGGCTTGCCAACCACCATCTCGGCCATTGCCGACGCCTATTTCAAGCCGGGTGCGCCCATGCTTGCCGATGCGATCACGTTGTTGCCATACTACGGTGCGCGGTCGCTCGGCGGTGTGATCAACGATGCGCTTGACAATGGGAGGGGAGTCTTCATCGCCTCGCTCACGTCGAACCCGGAGGGCGCGAGTCTGCAGACCGCAATCCGCCAGAACGGCGAGTACAAAGGCAAGACAGTGGCCTATGGCATCGCCGCGACCGCTCAGAAGTACAATAATTCGGTGAAGGGCCTCGGCTCGGTCGGACTCATCATTGGCGCGACCATTAGCCAATGGCTGCAGGAAAGCGGCATCGAACCGGGCGATTTCACAGGGCCGATCCTCTCGCCGGGCTACGGTTGGCAAGGTGCGGAGGGCAGCGATCTGAAGAACGTGTTCCATGGCACCAACGGCAATGTGTTGGTGACGGTGTCCCGCGCGATTTCGCAAAGCGGGCCCGACATGGATGCGCTCATCGAAAGCACCCAGACCATTGCCGCCGATGTACGCAAGGCATTGCGCGAAGCCACCGACGGCACGTCGACAGCGCCACGCGGACACATGGCGAATCCAAAAGGATTGCGCACTTGGGAGGAACAATGATCGAACAATCCCGGCAATCGCAGGCAACCGAGCGGCAAGGCGGCCGGCTGATCGTACTCACCGGTCCCACAGCCGTGGGCAAGGGCACCGTCGAGACGGCGTTACGCAAGGCTCATCCGGAGGTCTGGGTTTCGGTCTCCGCCACCACGCGCGATCCACGGCCGGGGGAACGCGATGGCGTGAACTACTGGTTCATAAGCGAACCCGAATTCCTGCGCAGGCAGGAGGCGGGGGAGTTCCTCGAAACCGCCGTCGTGCATGGCATGGCGCACTACGGCACGCCGTTGGAACCCGTACGTGAGCACTTGGCGGGGAACGTGCCGACGATCCTCGAGATCGACCTGCAGGGTGCGCGCCGCGTCAAGGAGCGCGCGAAGGAACTCGGACTCGACGTGGTTTACGTGTTCATCGCGCCACCAAGCTTCGACGAGCTCAAGAAACGTCTGATCGGGCGTGGGACGGAGACGCCTGAACAGCAGGCGAAGCGGCTCGAGACCGCGAAGGTGGAGCTGGCGGCGGAGCCCGAGTTCGATGTGACGATCGTGAACGAGCAGGTGGACAAAGCGGCACGGGACTTGTGGAACGTCATCGCACAGGAATACGGATTGCCACAGGACTCCGACTGACGGCATGCAGCATCGAATGCGAGTGGGGGTGCCACCGAGGAAACCGGTGGCACCCCCACTCGCATAGGTTCTAGGTATCGAGGATTCCCGGCCGAATCAGGCCAGTCCCGAAAGACGGTCGATGAGCTCGGGGTCGCGGGTGGCGCCCTTGTCGGCCGACCTGGCGAAGGCGGCGAAGGCCTTGAGTGCTTGGCTCACCTTGCGATCACGGTGTGCGACATAGCCATCGCCGGCCTCGAGTTTGGCACGGCGCTCGGCGAGTTCCTCGTCGGTCAGCTCGACGTTGATCGTGCGGTTCGGGATGTCGATGGTGATGATGTCGCCGTTCTCGACGAGCGCGATGTTGCCGCCGCTCGCCGCCTCAGGCGCCACATGGCCGATTGACAGGCCCGAGGAGCCGCCCGAATAGCGACCATCGGTGATCAGTGCGACGTCCTTGCCTATGCCCTTGCCTTTGACGAACGAGGTCGGGTAGAGCATCTCCTGCATGCCTGGGCCGCCCTTCGGTCCCTCATAACGGATGATGAGTGCCTGACCTGGTTTCAGCGTGTCGTTGAGAATGACCTCGACCGCCTGCTCCTGCGATTCGACGACGAGCGCGGGACCACGGAACTTCCAGATCTCCTTCGGCACACCTGCGGTCTTCACCACAGCGCCATCCGGGGCGAGGTTGCCACGCAGCACGGCAAGACCGCCTTCGGTCACGGCGGGGTGGTCGATGTCGTGGATTGCGCCGTTCACACGGTCGGTGTCAAGCGAATCGAATTTCGTCTCATGGGTCCATGGCTCGGGGGAGACGATGTGGCCTGGAGCCGCCCTGTAGAACTCCTTGGCGTATTCGGTGCAGGAGTCGCGCATGATGTCCCACTCGTCGAGCTTGGCCTCGAGCGAGGGGTAGTCGATTGAATGCACATCGCGGTGGAGCTTGCCGGCACGGTCGAGCTCACCCAGGATTCCGGTGATGCCTCCGGCTCGGTGCACGTCGGAGATCTCCCATTCGCCGGATGGCGATGCCTTGCAGATGCACGGCACCGTATGCGAGATGCGTTCGATGTCATTGAGTGTGAAGTTGACGTCCGCGGACTGTGCCATCGCGAGAATGTGCAGCACGGTGTTCGTCGAGCCGCCCATCGCCACATCCATCGTCATGGCGTTCTCGAAGGCGTGCTTCGTGGCAATCGAACGGGGAAGCACGGATTCGTCGTCATGCTGGTAGTACTGGTTGGCGATCTTGACCACCTGTTGTGCCGCCCGCTCGAACAGCTGCTTGCGGTAGCCGTGCGAGGCGAGCACCGTGCCGTTGCCGGGCAGTGCAAGGCCGATCGCCTCCGTGAGGCAGTTCATCGAGTTTGCGGTGAACATGCCGGCGCATGAGCCGCATGTCGGGCACACGGTGCGCTCGAAGGCGAGGAGGTCGTCGTCGCTCATGGAATCGTCGGCAGAGGCGTACATGACGTCGATGAGATCGGTGTTCTCCTTCACGGTGCCGTCCGGCAGCACGGTGGTGCCGGCTTCCATGGGGCCGCCGGAGACGAACACGGTCGGAATGTTGAGACGCAACGCCGCCATGAGCATGCCCGGTGTGATCTTGTCGCAGTTCGAGATGCAGATCAGCGCGTCCGCACAATGCGCGTTCACCTGGTATTCCACGGTATCGGCGATGATCTCGCGGCTAGGCAGGGAGTACAGCATGCCGGTGTGTCCCATGGCGATGCCATCGTCGACGGCCATGGTGTTGAACTCGCGTGGGATGCCGCCGGCCTTCTTCACGGCCTCGGAGACGAGACGTCCTACTTTGTTGAGATGTACGTGCCCGGGGACGAATTCGTCGAAGGAGTTGGCAATGGCGACGATCGGTTTGCCGAAATCCTTGCTGTCAACGCCGGCCGCACGGTAGAGCGCACGGGCACCGGCGAACATTCGTCCGTTCATGATTTTTGCAGATCGCATTTCCATGAGCATCTATTCAACTCGAACTTCGCGGAGAGTGGGCAACGCTTCCGCATGCTGGAATTTCCGTCCGTAATCTCAACAGAATAGGCACATCTGTCAGAGTTTGCCTATTTTCGCTGACTTGAAGTATACTGAACCTTTGCATAAGCATTTGCTAGTGATTTGGAGATTTCAAATGGCATTCGGCACTGAGCCTACCCCGACCGGTCTTGCGGATCCGCCGATCGACGACCTCATGGAGCATGCGGATTCCAAGTACGCACTGGCCATTTTCGCTGCCAAGCGTGCTCGCCAGATCAATTCCTACTTCACGCAGCTCAATGAGGGTCTGCTGCAGAACGTCGGTCCGCTCGTCGAGTACAAGAGCCAGGAGAAGCCGCTGTCGATCGCGTTCCGTGAGATCGACGAAGGTCTGCTTGAGGAGACGCTCGGCGAAGACGATCTGAGCGAAGGCAACTAGACTTTCACGAACATGCATGTGCGCCCTGCCAGGTATTGGCAGGGCGTTTTTGTTTTGCCATCCCAGCTCGGCTCAAGCGCAAATTCCGGTAGTGCTAAGTTACGCTTGCGTATGAAAGTAGCGAAGATGTGATTGAATTGTGGAGACAAACGCCCGCATATTGAAATAGAGAGGAAGAGTCATGGCAGAAGTGAAGCTGATCTCCGCGGAATCCGTTACCGAAGGGCATCCCGACAAGATCTGTGATCAGATTTCCGACGCCATTCTCGACGACATGCTCCGCCAGGACCCGCATTCCCATGTGGCGGTGGAGACATCCGCCACGAAGGGCCAGTTCTGGGTGTTCGGCGAAGTGACAAGCAAAGGGTACTCCGACATCCAGAGCATTGTGCGCGATACAGTGCGTAGGATCGGGTACACCAGTTCGGTGATTGGTCTGGATGCGGATTCCTGTGGCGTTCTTGTTTCACTGAGCGAACAAAGCCCCGAAATCAACCAGGGTGTTTCCCGAATCGAGTCGGACCGGGAGAACGCCGTCTCGCGCGAGGAACGTTACGAGGCCCAGGGGGCGGGCGACCAGGGCGTCATGTTCGGCTATGCAAGCGACGAAACCGATGTGCTCATGCCATTGCCGATCCATCTGGCGCATCGTCTGGCATACCGGCTCGCCGAGGTGCGTAAGAACGACGAGGTGAAATTCCTGCGCCCTGACGGCAAGACGCAGGTGACCATTGAATACGATGAGGAGAACAGACCGCTGCGCGTCGACACCGTGCTCATCTCCACACAGCACGATCCCGAGGTCTCGCAGGAGGCATTGCGCGAGGATCTGCGGGAGCATGTGATTGAGCCGGTGCTCGATGAGGTGCTGGGGGATGCGGTGAAGCACGACGACTACCGCGTGCTCGTCAATCCGACAGGTTCGTTCATCATGGGCGGTCCGGCAGCGGATGCAGGGCTGACCGGTCGCAAGATCATCGTCGACACCTATGGCGGTGCGGCCCATCATGGCGGCGGCGCGTTCTCGGGCAAGGATCCGAGCAAGGTGGATCGTTCCGCGGCCTATGCCGCACGTTGGGTCGCCAAGAACATCGTGGCCGCGGGTTTGGCCCATAAGGTCGAGGTGCAGGTTGCCTACGCCATCGGCGTGGCCGAGCCGGTGAGCATCAATGTGGAGACCTACGGCACCGAGGCGGACGGCGTGACCCGCGAGCAGATTCAGGAAGCCGTGCGCAAGGTGTTCGATCTGCGTCCTGCCGCGATTGTGGACGAGCTCGACCTGCTGCGTCCGATCTATTCGAAGACGGCTGCGTACGGCCACTTCGGCCGTGAGGACGATGACTTCACTTGGGAGCACACCAACAAGGTCGATGAGCTCAAACAGGCCATCGCCACCCTCGTCGACTGACACGAATACCACCAAGTCCATCCCGGCATGCTGCTCATGCAGGATGGGCAACGGCATATCTCAATACAACAGCTGCACCGCATGTGCTGTGCAGCAAGGAATCTCCAAAGGAGATGAATATGGCCGCAATGACCGTGGCACAGATGATTGAGCTGTTCCTCAAGCCGGGTGCACCTGTGCATATTGAAAGTTTCGATGGGTCGTCGTATGGGTCCGACGATGCTCCGCTGACGTTGCAGGTGAAGAACTCGCGCGCCATCTACTACATGGTGAATGCGCCGAGCGAGCTCGGCCTGGCCCGCGCCTACCTGCAGGGGGACATCGATTCGCCGCAGCTCGTGCCCGGCAATCCATATGCGCTGTTCAAGGAACTCGTACCGCTCAAGTCGTACCTGCGTACACCAAATCCAGCCCAACTGGCCAAGGCGCTCGCTTCGGTGGCCTACCATGGGTTCCACCGTCCCGCGCCTCCCGATATCGAGGGCCCAAGCCGTGCCCGCCGCATCAGCGAAGGACTGCTGCCGCATTCGAAGGCCGGCGACGAGGCCACGGTGAGCTACCATTACGACCAGTCGAACGAATTCTATTCGATGTTCCTGGGACCATCCATGACCTACACCTGCGCGGTGTTCGACTCCCCGCTCATGTCGCTCGAGGCCGCGCAGAAGAACAAGATCGACCTCGTGCTCGACAAGCTCGCACTCCAGCCGGGAGAACGACTGCTCGACATAGGTTGCGGTTGGGGGTCCATGGTGATCGAAGCTGCCAAACGCGGCATCAAGGCCCTCGGCGTCACGCTGAGCGAGGAGCAGGTCGAATGGGCTCAACGCTGGATCAAAGACGAAGGACTGGAGGACCTTGCCGAGGTGCGACTCATGGACTATCGTGACGTTCCCGAAGGCGATTTCGACGGCATCTGCTCCATCGGCATGATGGAGCATGTCGGGCACAAGCACTACCCGTCGTATTTCAAGGAGATCTACGACAAGCTCAAACCGGGCGCCAAATTGCTTAACCACCAGATCACCCGGTGCAACTCGCATCAGGGCAAGAAAGCCGGTCAGTTCATCGACCGTTACATATTCCCGGACGGCGAGCTCTCCTCACCGGCCGAGATCGAGATGGTGATCCAAGACACGGGCTTCGAGGTGATCGATCAGGAGAACCTCCGCCAGCACTATGCACTCACGCTGCACCGTTGGAACGAGAATCTGGTGGTGCATTGGGATGACGCCGTCAAGCTCGTCGGTGAGCCGAAGGCCCGTTTGTGGGGGCTCTATATGGCCGGTTGCGCGTTCAATTTCGAGATGAACAACATTCAGGTGCATCAGTTCCTCGCCATCAAACCAAACGATGAGGGCACTGACACCTACCCGTTGCGTCCATGGTGGCCGAACCACTGAGTCGGTAAGCTGACGCCCACGTGGAAAGCGGCATGCTCATACGCATGCCGCTTTTCCGTATGTATGGAGCTGGACACGCGCATGCTGACGCCTTTACCTGAATGAGGGGAGAGCCTAGACTGGGGCACTATGAGTGGAACACCCGAAGAAGCGATGCAGCCGGCTTTCGACGGCATGGGCATGCGGCGGCGCTCGCCGCGCAAGGCCGCGCCCAGAAAGCCTGCTGCCCAGCTGCCGGTGGCGCGGGTGGTGCTGGATGTGCAGGCCACGCATCTGGGGCAGCCCTTCGACTATTTCGTCGACGATAGCATGAGCGAAGCCGCGCAGCCGGGTGTGCTGGTCCGGGTCAGGTTCGGAGGCCAGCGTGTCAACGGCATTATTTGGGAACGGGTGAACGACAGCGATACGCCGACAAGTGCCATTCGCTACATCGAGAAGGTCGTTTCGCCGCGCGTGCTCGTACCGAGCCAGATGCGCCGCGACATCACCGCCGTGGCCAATGCCTACGGCGGCACCATAGCGAACGTGTTGCGCGTGGCCATGCCGGGCAGGGTCGCCGGAGTGGAGAAGGAGCCCAACGTCACCTTGCAATCGGCAAGCGACGCAGAGTCGGCTGCCGATGAGGCGCCCTATGCCGATTCGTCGATGGTTGATCGCAGAGGTCGTTTCGCCTCACGTGCCGAAGACCATTTCCCCGTGATCGCCAAAGCCTATGAGCAGGCACAGACCCTACGTGCCTCACTCACTGCACCGCAGGGGTTCTCGGCGTTCGTCATCGATGCCCTTCCGGGGGTTGGTGCATGGGAACGGACACTGGCCTGGATGGCGCTCACCGCCATGGGAGCGGGGAAATCCGCCGTGTTGGTGATGCCCGGCATGCGTGAGGTGTGGAGCATGGTGCATGCGTTGGAGAACATGGGGCTCCATGTGTTCGCGCCAAATGCCAAGCAGATATATGAGGGCGACATCGCGGTGTTGAGCGGAGCGCTCTCGCCGGCCGACAGATACCGGGCGTATCTGGCCATTGGCGAGGGACGGGTCAATTGTGTGGTGGGTACGAGGGCGGCCATGTACGCGCCCGTACCGGACGAGGCGCTGTTTGCAGTTGTGGACGACGACGCCTACCAGTATGCGGATGGCCTCATGCCCTATGCGAATGCGCGTGGTGTGTGCCGTCTGCGCGCCAAGCTCCATGGAGGCGTCTTCGTCGCGATCGGAAGGGCGCGTAGCGTGTTGAGCGAATGGGAAAGCCAGACCTCCTCGGTCGTGTTGGAAGTCGCTGGCCCGAGTGTGGCGGTGCACGGCTTTTCCGATGTGATTAAAAGCCAGGCACCGCCGGTACGGTGGCTGAACCGTGATGAACTCAACCGACTCGCCGATCCCAGCGTCGGTGCCAGGGTGCCGCACACTGCGGTGCGTGTGCTGTCGAAGGCGCTTGAGCATGGCCCCGTGCTGTTCTCCATACCGCACGATGGCGTCACCGAGTCGTTGAGTTGCGCGCAGTGCCTGCAACTGGCTCGATGCCTGCGTTGCAGTGGACCATTGGTGCGTGTTCCCGCGGCCGATGCCCCGCGATGCAGCTGGTGTGGCTCATCCGCCGTGGACTGGCATTGCCGGCATTGCGGAGCAGAGCGGTTGCGTGTGATCCGGGTGGGGGCGGTGGGGACCGTGCAGGAGTTGCAGGGGCTGTTCCGTGGCGTTCCCATGCTCGTTTCAAGCCAAAGCCAAGGGGTTGTGGATCATGTGGATGCCACCCCACGCATTGTCGTCGCCACTCCGGGATGCGAACCCATGGTGCATACGCAGGACGGTACGACGGGAGCCTATGAGGCGGTGGCGATTCTCGATGCCTGGACGAGTCTGTACGACCTGCGTCTCGATGCTCGTGTGGATGTGCTGTCCAATTGGATGCAGGCGATGTCGCTGTGCAAATCACGTGCCGCCGGAGGCAGGGGACTGCTGATTGGCGAGACGTATCCGACGCTGGCTCGTTCACTCATGCTCTGGGATCCACGCGTGGTTGCAGGCAATGAGCTCGCGGACCGCACTGAGACGGGGCTGCCCCCAGTCGTTAGCGCCGCCTGCATTTGGGGGAGACGTGATGCGGTGGAACGTGCCCTGCACAACATAGGCATTGCGAACGGAGATTGGGCGTGGGTCGAAAGCGGAGAAGGGAAGGTCCCCTCACTGCTCGGCATCACCCCTCTCGCTCCAGATCGCACGATCGATGCCCGTGAACTCGATGAGATGGGCGATAGGGTGAAGGCGGTCGTGCGCGTCTCGCATGCCCGACGTGCCGAACTCGCATTGCGGTTGCGCACTGAGGTGGCGCGTCATGTGGCCTCTCGCGAAAGTGGGGAACTGCGGTTCAGAATGGACCCGAAAGATCTGCTGTGAGGCGGCATCCTACTCAGCTGTGACCGTAAGCCGACTGCCTGCGCCTTGTGCGTACTATGCTTGGGATTCAGTGAAAACCACAGCCCATGAGTTGCACGGGCGGAAGAGAGGACATCAATGTTACGAGTGCTGTTCGCGGGAACCCCGGAGGTGGCGGTTCCCTCTTTGCGTATGTTGGTCAAAGACACCGAGCATTTCGAAGTGGTCGCAGTGCTCACCCGGCCTGATGCGCCCACGGGGCGCGGCCGCAAGATTATGCCCAGCCCGGTGAAAATGGCCGCCCGTGAACTCGGCCTCGATGTCATCGAGTGCGATCCGGCCGACGAATGCTTCCTCTCCGCATTGAAGGCCACCGGAGCCCAATGCGCGGCGGTGGTGGCCTACGGCAAGATTCTGCGCGAATCGGTGCTGGAGGCGCTGCCGCTGGGATGGTACAACCTGCATTTCTCGCTGCTGCCGCAGTGGCGTGGCGCCGCTCCGGTTCAGCGCGCGATCTGGGCTGGCGACGAAGTGACCGGATGCTCGGTGTTCCGCATCACTGCAGGTATGGATCGTGGGCCGGTGCTCGGACAGAGCACGGTGACCATAGGTGCGCATGAGAATGCCGGCGAGCTGCTCCACCGTCTCGCCGAAGATGGCGCCGGTCTGCTCGCGGCATCGCTGCAGGCCCTTGACGAAGGAGTCGTCAACGCCGTCGATCAGCCGGCAGGCTCCTACGATGTCGCCGCCAAGATCACCACGCAGGACGCTCACATGCGTTTCGACGTGCCGGCTTTCGCGCTTGATCGCCAGATTCGCGCCTGCACGCCGGTGCCGGGGGCATGGGCGAATCTGCATCCACATGGTGATGATGCCAGCGAGACGCTGCATGTGTCGAAGGCCATCCCGGCGGATATGACGGTCGATGAATCACCTCGGAATCTCAAGCCGGGCGAGCTGCACGTCACCAAGCATCATGTGTGGGTGGGCACTTCCACCGATCCGTTGGAATTGCTGGTCGTCAAGGCTGCTGGCAAGCGAGAGATGGGGGCTCCGGAGTGGGCCCGTGGCGCCCATCTGGCTGAAGGTGCCTATCTCGACTGACGTGTCTCACCAGAATGCCCGGAGCCGGCTTTCATCGAGGTGCCGGCGCCGGGCATCCCAGTGAATCGCTGTGGCTTCCTGACAGCAGACATTGTTCTGCTACTGCAGGAAACCAAGCACCTTGCGAAGATCGCGCTCGTCAATCGTGTGGGGGGCCACCGTGCGCACAGTGGGTTTGGCGCAGAATGCGATGCCCAGTCCGGCAGCGCCGATCATGGGCAGATCGTTCGCGCCATCGCCCACGGCAACCGTCTGGATGCGCGCGATGTCGTTCTCTTGAGCCCATGACCGCAACCGGGAGAGCTTGACCTCCTTGGTCACGACATCACCGACCACTTCGCCGGTGAGCATGCCGCTGCGAGCATCCACGCTCAGCCGGTTCGCAATATGGTAATCGAGATGCGCGTCCACTGCGAGCCTGTCGACGATTTCGTGGAAGCCACCTGAGACGACACCCACCTTCCAACCATGCGCATGGAGCGTGTCGATGAGTTCATGTGCGCCATTGGTGAAATGCAGCCGTTCGTACACGCGGTCGAAGATCTGTGCTGGCATTCCTCTCAGCAGCGCCACACGTTCGTCCAATGCCTGCCGGAAATCAAGCTCGCCGTTCATCGCCCGCGCGGTGATGGCCGCGATCTCGTCGCCCACACCCGCCTCCTCGCCGAGTTCGTCGATCACCTCTTCATCGATGAGCGTGGAATCGACATCCATCACAAGCAGGCCCGGCATGCCGAGAGCGGGTAATGGGCCAGCGAGTGTGTCGGTGTCGTCAAGATGTTGCGAAAGTGGTGCGCTCATGCCTTTGATTGTCGAAAAACGTTGGGACAATCAAAACATGCATTTTACTGTTACCCTGGCTGAGGCCCAACTGCAATGCGCCACGAGTTCCGATGGCCTGATTGGCGCCATGACGGCGTGGCTCGTCTCTCTCATGGAACATGTGGGCGGTGTGGGCGTGGCCTTGGCCATCGCCCTCGAATCAATCTTCCCTCCCATTCCCAGCGAGATCATTCTGCCACTTGCCGGTTTCACCGCTGCCCGTGGCAGCATGAGCCTGTTCGGTGCGATCCTATGGGCGACAATGGGATCGCTGCTCGGCGCCTGGGCGCTGTACGGCATCGCACGCTGGTTTGGTCTCCACCGCATCCACAAGGCAGTCGATAGGATTCCGGGCGTGAGTCGCAAGGATGTGAACAAGGCAAACGAATGGTTCAACAAGTATGGCACCTGGTCGGTGCTCATCGGACGCGTGATTCCCGTTGTTCGCTCGCTCATCTCGATTCCGGCCGGATTCAACCAGATGAACTTCGTGAAGTTCTCCGGCTGGACCTTCCTCGGCTCGGCAATCTGGAACACAGTGCTCGTCACCGCCGGTTACATGCTCGGCGACCAGTGGTGCTCCATTCTCGGTGTGCTCAATGTGTTCGAAGATGTGATCATCGTGGTGTTCGCGCTGGTGCTGGTATTCTTTGCGTGGCGGTGGGTTCGCAATCTGATACGCGAACGTCGCTCGACGCAATCTCATGAGTAGACTGTCGATGCGCGTTAGGCGCTGAAGTCAGTTCGGGTTCGTGCTCTCCTGCACGGACCCGTTTTTCTTTGCGGGGCCGTGCATTACAATGGCATACGGAACATTCGGATTGAACGAAGGTGGGTATGGGGCAGGAGAAGCACACGGACGCGGCTTCGCAGTCCGTGAATCCCGAGGCTGTGGCGGCGCATGAGAACGACCAGCTGCGGCAGCGCAACCACGCGCTCGCCAAAGCGCTCACCCGTGCCACCGAGGAGCTTCGCAGGGCGAAGGCACAGCTCGAGCAGTTCATGGCACCGCCATTGACAATGGCGACCATGGTCCGCGTGCATCGCTGTTCCACCGATGAGCATGGTGTGCAGCGTGCAAGCGCGGAGATTCTCAATGGCAACAGACGCCAGATCGTCCCGCTGTCGCCGACTGTCAATCCCGCACGGTTGGGGAGCGGCCAAGGCGTGTTGCTCGATGCCAACATGGTGATTGTCGATTCCTGCGAGACACCTACTACCGGTCCGATGCGTGCGGTCTCGGAAAACCTTGCCGACGGCAAGCTCATCGTCTCCGATGCCGGAGGCAATCGCGGTGTGGTCATGCGTGCGAGCGCGGTGGCACGAACTCCGATCAACGTTGACGACCGTGTGGTGATCGATCCCTCCGGTACCTATGTTTTGTCTGTACTGCCGCAGGAACAGGCGCAGGATCTGCTTCTCGAGGAGACCCCGGATGTCTCCTTCGCCGACATCGGAGGTCTGGATGAGCAGATCGCACGGATTCGCGATGCCGTGCAGTTGCCGTTCCAGCATCGCGACCTCTTCGCCCGGTTCGACCTGAAAGCGCCGAAGGGCGTGTTGCTGTATGGGCCTCCAGGCAATGGCAAGACGCTCATAGCCAAGGCCATCGCGCATGAGCTGGCCGCGGGCAGTGGTAACGACGGCGTGTTCCTGTCGGTGAAGGGACCGGAGCTGCTCAACAAGTTCGTAGGCGAGTCTGAGCGTCTCATTCGCAGAATCTTCGAGCGGGCGAAGGAGCTGTCGGGTGCCGGACGCCCCGTCATCGTGTTCATCGACGAGATGGATTCGCTGCTGCGCACCCGAGGCACAGGCGTCTCCAGTGATGTGGAGACGACGATCGTGCCGCAGTTCCTCACCGAGCTCGACGGCGTGGAGAGCCTGGACGACGTGATGGTGATCGGTGCCTCGAATCGCATCGACATGATCGATCCAGCGGTATTGCGTCCGGGACGTCTGGACGTCAAGATTCATGTCACACGGCCGGACGAGATGGCCGCCCTGGCCATCACCCGCCATTACCTCACCGATGCGCTGCCTCTTGAGCCCGGCAGGGACGCGGATGCGCTGGTGGCCTCGCTGGTGCGTGATCTTTTCCGCAGGGATGAATCCCGGTTGCTTGCCATGCTCGATGAACAGGGCCATCGGCGTGGGATTTACATGGCCGACATCGTCAGCGGTGCGATGCTGCGCAACATCGTCGACCGGGCGAAGACCAAGGCGGTGAAGGCCGAAATCCTCCATGGGTCGACGAGCGGGGACGATGAACCGCAAGGCATCACCGAGGCGCGGATCCATGAGGCCATTGACGATGAATACGAACAGAACCGCTCCACGATCAACGAGACGGATCCGGGGCAATGGCTCAGAATCAACGCGTTGACGTTGGCGGCCGACGGCGTCTGATCCCGGCAGCGTGTCTCGATGGAATGGAATGTGTTCGAAATGTGCCGTTGGCGTGGAACATGTCGTGAGAGGAGCGGAGTGAATGAGCGTGCGCAGAGTGATGGGGACGGAGACCGAGTATGCCGTGTCGGTACGGCAGGATCCCCATGCCAACCCGGTGCAGTCGTCATTCGATGTGATTGCCCATGCAGGCGATGAGGAGACGAGGCATATTCGTTGGGACTACCGGCAGGAGGATCCGGTGCACGATATGCGGGGTATGACGATGCCCCGCGCTGCTGCACGTCCCGACATGCTTACCGACGAACCGCAACGCAATATCACGAACGCCTTCGCAGCCAATGGAGGGCGCATGTACGTGGATCATGCGCATCCCGAATACTCCGCGCCGGAGACGCGCGATCCGTTTGAGGCCATGGCCTATGATTTCGCCGGCGATCTGCTTATGCGTCGGGCCGCCCAATCCGCGAGCACTGAGCGGCATCAGTTCGAGGTGTTCCGCAATAATGCGGATGGCAAGGGCGCTGTGTGGGGGAGCCATGAGAATTATCTGCTGCGTCGCGATGTGGACTTCGATGTAGTGACTGCTCTCATGCTGGTCCATTTCGCCACCCGGCAAATCTACACGGGCTCTGGACGCGTGGGGCTCGGCGAGCGTGGCGAACGGGCAGGCTACCAGTTGAGTCAGCGTGCCGATTACTTCCATATGAAAGTGGGTTTGCAAACCACTTTCGACAGGCCGATCGTGAACACCCGCGATGAGTCGCATGCGCCTGACGAGATGCGCAGACTCCATGTGATCGTGGGCGATGCTAACCGCCTGGAAGTGCCGGACGTGTTGAAGCTCGGTACGACAAGCATGCTGCTGTGGGTGGCCGAGCAGGCATCTGCATTGGATTACGACCTGACGGACGAGTTGCGTTCCCTTTCGCTTCTCGACCCGGTCGCCGCCATGCACACGGTGTCGCACGACCTGACCTTCGACGAACCACTCGCTTTGGCCAATGGAGGTTCGAGCACGGCGTGGCAGCTGCAGGTGTCGCTGCACGGGCTCGTCTATGAGGTGGCGTCGATCGTGTACGGCACTGATTCGCTCGGGGAGCCGGTATGGCCGGATTCGCAGACCCGCTCGGTCATGGCGATGTGGCGTCAGGCATTGATCGACGTGGCCGAGGTGCGCCATGCCGACGACGACACCCGAATGACGATGACCGCGCAGGCCTCTCGACTGGAATGGCTGCTCAAATGGCAGCTGCTCGAACGCATGCGCCGACGCATCGCCGGTTGCGGCGCATCCTCCGCCTCGAGCTGGGACAATCCACAGGTGCGCGCGCTCGAATTGCGATGGGCTTCACTCGCTCCCGAGAACGAGGCGGTGTTCGCCAAGGTGCGCTCCCGTGCCGAGCGTGTGGTGACGGATGAGCGTATAGCCGCGGCGGCGACCGATGCCCCGGCGGACACGCGCGCATGGCTCCGTGCCGCGATACTGTACAGGTTCCCCGATGAATTGCGTGCGATCTCCTGGACCCGAATCACCACCGTTGCCGATGGAGCCGGTGATTCCTGGACGCTCGACATGCGCGATCCCACGCGGTTCACCAAAGATGACACCGAACGGCAGGTGGAGGAGGCGTCCAGCGCGGCGCAGCTCATCAGGAGTCTCGGTGGCATCTGTGAACATTCGTAGGTCGTGCATCCGCTGTATCCAGCGCGCTCGCATAGGGCGAGTTTTTCAGAATACTCACAGATTATTTGCTAGTCTTGGAACAGATTTTTCCAAGACATAAGGTCACAGGAGGCATTGGTATGCAGGCCGGATTACGGGAGCTCGCAGTGCAGGTGAGCCGCATCGCCGAGGATGCCGGCAAGCATGCGCTCAAGGACCAGCTCATGCCGAAGGATCTGGTGACGCTGAACACGGTGCAGCGTGACTACTCACGCGGGCTCAAGGTGGACGACCGCCTGTCGCAGTTCATCTACAATCGTCTCACCTACATCGATCCGTTCAAAGGCCGTTGGGAGGACCGCACCGACGAATGGGCGCCCGGAGACCGGTACTGGTGCGTGGGCGGTGTCGATGGCGTGATCAACTATTCGCGCAGCATGGCCGAATGGAGCGTGACCATCTCGCTGTTCGAATTCAATGAGTTCGGATCGGCCCAGCCGATCCTGGGGGTGATTCACGCGCCGGCACTGAACCTCACCTATTTGGCCGCCCGGCAGCAGGGCGCGATTCGTATGCGCAACACGCCGGTGGGGGAGAAGCGCGAGAAGATCATGCCATCCACAATCAGCCACCTCGATGGCTCCATCGTGAGCTTCGGCATGTCGTATGTGCCACAGGAGGCACAACATGCCCTCAATGTGGTCGCGAGCCTCGCCGGCAAGCCCGCCGACATCAAACGGATCGGGCCCGTCTCGCTCGATGTGTGCAAAGTGGCCGATGGCACCTATGACGCATATTTCGAACCGCATCTGCATGAACGTGACGTGCCGGCCATCTCAGCCGCCGCCGTGGTGCTCTGGGAGGCCCAAGGGCAGTTGAGCACATGGGAGGGCGGGCTCATCCACTGGCGCAGCCAGAACGATCTCGTGGCCACCAACGGGCAGATCATACAGGAGCTACAGCCCTACCTCATCAACTCCGATTGCGGGGAATCCTACCATCATCACGAGCAGAAGCCAGCGGGACAACAGTGATCTCAAATCCTGAGCCACCTTGAACAGCCCATGTGGCACAGGGCACATCCGACGTCGATATTGGAATCCACACCAGATTGGGGGAGCAATGCCATCTGCATCCGAACACCATCAGATCCCCGCCGAGACACAGCGGCATGATGACGACCAGACCCAGGGAACGGCCCAGGGTCTTTCCGCGGCGGCCATGCTCGCACAGGAGCAGGCTGACGATCTCGATGCGATTCTCGACGACATCGAAACCGTTCTCGAGACGAACGCCGAGGAATATGTGAACAGCTTCGTGCAGAAAGGCGGCGAGTGATGCCACAGCTGCACGACAGTGGCAGCAGGGCGATACAGCCGTCAGACCAGACGCATAGGCATGATTTCGCGCGCATCTTCGGCATTGAGACCGAATACGGTGTGAGCGTCACCGATATTCCGGAACCCATGGACGCCAGTCATGTGGCGATGACCATGTTCCAGCCCGTCGTGCGCAGGGCCCGTTCCACCAACACCTACGTGGAGAACGGCTCACGTCTGTACCTCGATGTGGGATCCCACCCGGAGTATGCGACCGCCGAGGCGATATGCCCCTCGGATGCGTTGCTGAGCGATCTGGCGGGGGAGCAGATCATGCGTTCGATGGGGCTTGACGCCCAGCGGAGGCTGCGGGAATCCGACGCGCGGAATCGGCGTGCGACCTTGCATCTGTACAAGAACAACGCCGACAGTGCCGGTCATTCATTCGGTTGCCATGAGAACTACCTCGTGCGCCGTTTTGTGAATCTGGACATGATACAGCATGTGTTGCTGCCATTCCTCATCACCCGGCAGATCTACACCGGGGCCGGCAAGTTCGACGGTGAACGGCTCCTGTTCACCCAACGTGCGGCATTTGTGGACGAGACAGTCTCCAGCGCCACCACACGGTCGCGCCCCATGATCAACACCCGTGACGAGCCGCACGCCAACCCCGAGGACTACCGGCGTCTCCATGTGATCATAGGCGACTCCAATCGTTCCCAGTGGGCCACCCTTATGAAATGCGCCACCACGCATCTCGTGCTGTGCATGATGGAGCATGCAGCACGCAGCGGATGCGATGGTGGGCTCGAGGCATTCGCGCTCGCGGATCCGATCGCCGCGAACCACGCCATCAACGCCGACGGGCCGCATGCCCGCATCGCACTGGCATCGGGGTGTTCGACCACCGCACTGGAACTGCAGCAGCGGATGCTGGAGCAGGTCGAGACCTTCTCCGCACACCATGGTGATGCGTTGGGTGCGTCGTTGCGGTATGACGCGCAGTGCAATGTCGAATGGATTGTGGGCCAATGGCGGTGGATCCTCGACAGATTGGTGGCCAATGACATCGAGACGCTGTCGCATGTGATCGATTGGGCATCCAAGCAGATGTTCTTCACTCGGTTGCGGCTGCGCGGCACCGTCACACCGGCCAGATTACGCCAGCTTGACCTGGACTATCACGACATCGCCAACGGCAGGCTCTACCCGTCGTTGTGCGCGCATGGCCTGATGCGCACCTTGGTGGATGCGGATCAGATTCGCGATGCCGTGTCCACGCCACCCTCTCATACGCGTGCCGTGCTGCGTGGACGTTTCGTGGCGGCGGCATCGCACACCGATGCCGTCTACGACTGCGATTGGACGACGCTGAAGCTTGTGCGTCCGGTGCATATGGAGGCGGTGCTGCTCGATCCGTTCCGCGACGAGCCGACCAAGCAATATGACGAACTCATGGGCGAATTGCGTGATTCGCGAGAGGATGGCGATGAAGCGCCCGTCTGAGCATGGGTTCCGAGACGGTCTGACATGAAAAAACCCGGCCGTCACTGGTCGGGTCATTTTCTAGCGTAGGCTGCGAATCACTCGCTCACTGCCTTCTTCAGCAGGGAGCCAGCGGAGATGCGAACACCATAGGTGGCCGGGATCTCAATGGTCTCACCGGTACGAGGATTGCGGCCGGTGCGGGCGGCGCGCTTGACACGCTCTGCGGAGAGCAGACCGGTGAGCTTGAGGCCTTCGCCGTTCTTCATGGCTTCGATGAAGACATCGCGGAAAGCATTGACGGCAGCCTCAGCCTGAGCCTTGGTGAGACCGGACTTCTGGGAGATCTTTGCAACGAGATCAGACTTATTGTATGCCATAGAAGCGTCCTTCTTTGTCAGGGGTAATCCTCATTGCGGATAACCACATGTTCAAGAAGCATCTTACCTCAAGATTCGGTCAAATCCGCGTGTTTGCAACGATTTCCCTCGATTTTTTCGCATTTGGCTACGTTCTGGGCATCAAAAGCTTACAAAATGAAACAAATCAGATCAGATTGTGCTTATCCAGCCACTTCATAGCCAACGCACCCAACGGAATACGCAACCAGTAGAACACGACACGGTAGAGCAATGTGGCTGATAACGCCAATGCGGCGGGGACCCCGACGGCGCTGAACGCCACCGACAGCGCGGCCTCGACGGCACCGAGGCCACCCGGTGTGGGCACCGCTGAACCAAGTGTATTCGCCAGCAGGAAGATGAACGTCGTCTCGATGGGGTTCATGTTGAATCCAAACGCCATGAGCGCCGCCCAGAAGCCGAAGCCTGTGGAGAGATTCAGAATGAGGGAGCCGGCCACCGAACCGAGCAGCTTACGCGGCTGCGTGAGCGTTTCCAACAACGATCTGGCATATGACTTCACCAGGGGAAGATACTTGTCGGCGATCTTCCTGCGCACCGAGGGGATCGCCATAATCACGCTGATCACCAGGGCGACGACCGCGATAGTGAGAATCAGTGTGTTCGTGGGAATCATGCCGGAAAGGGTGTTACGGCCGGTGAAAATGCCAATGAGCAGCAGCAGGACCACTGTGATCACCCCCTGCACGGCGAGCACGGCGCTCATGATGGCAGTGGCGGTCGTATTGCGGTAGCCGCTCTTGCGCAGGTACTGGAGGTTCACAAAGGCCGGGCCGATGCCGGCAGGCATCGACACCGCAGTGAATCCGGCGGCAATCTGCGAGCAGAGCAAACCGAAAGGCCGACGGCGGTCCCTGTCCATGAAGGCGCCGAGGGCCATGGCCGAACCCACCCATGCGAGGAAGCCGAACAGCATGACAACGAATGCCCACCAGAGATTCGCCTGCTTCACGGCGCGAATCATCTCGTCCGGCCGCATCTGGGTCAGCATCACGTAGACGGCGATCACCAGCAACACAAGACCGAAGAACGATCGCGCATTGAATCGCGTGAGCGTCACCTGCTCCATCGATTCTGCCACTTCTTCAGGGGCCAGTTTACTGAGTGCGGTGCGCAGATCCTCGACGATCTGCTTGTTCCAGCCTTCCATCTGCCGGGTGGCGGCGGGGACGGCGGCCTTCTGTACAAACGGAATCAACGAGATGAGTGTCGATTCGCCCCAGGCACGGCGTGCGAGCGAGACGGTGCGTTCAATGCCGAGCATTGTGCTGAACAAGGTGAGCAGCTGCACTTTGTCGAGCGTGATGTTCGTGGTGGCGGACGCGTAATCGCCATTCTGCCAGCCGGCAATCACCATATCTCCATTGGCGGAGCGCGCAATGGTGTCCGCCGTGATCTGGCGGTGAGTGAAGCCACGTTGATGCGCATGCTGCAGATAGTTCATAAGCGAGAGCACTTCGGTATCGTCGAGCTCCTCGCAATCCACGGCGTGAATGGTCTCGCGGTGTTCGAACACGACTATGGAGGATTCACCGTAGTCGCAGACACCATAGGGTCTTGCACAGGTCAGATCTATGTCACGCAGCCCCAGCAGCATGGAATAGTGGTGATGCGTGGCGCTCACGGCGGAGCGATCATGGCGCACCGCGACGCCGCTGAGCCGAATGAGCTGCCACAGCTGTGAGAAATAGCCGGTGATCTGCATTTGGTTGTCAAGCACCGACACCACATAGTGCACGCCACTCTCATCAGTCAGATCGTAGAGTCGGGAATGGTCAGTCAGGTCGTCCGCAAGCATCGGTGCATGGTCGGATGCCTCGGGGCGTCGGTCAAGGACGGCCGGATGCAAGCCTATTGAGCTCAGCGCCTGCACGATCTGATATCCCCATGCTCCCGAGTTCTTCGTGCCCACGCCGAAACGGATGAACAGTCCCACCATGCGACCGATGCAAATGGCCACCAGCACACCAGGCAACGAGCTCCACGAGGTCATGATGAAGATCACGGCGCCGGCGAGGAGTATATTCCAGCTCCACTTCACCGACGACCGGGTGTCACGGGGACCTGCGACCGTGAGGAATGAAGCTATGGCGGCGTAGAAGTCGGGCAACAGAGAGGGCCCTACACGGGTGCCACTCGACAGCAATGTGTTGATGAGCATGGCGCTGCTGTGGTAGGAGAGCAGTTCGGAGACACCCCAGCAGACAAGGAAGCCGATGAGCAGCGCGCCGACCGAGCAGGCGGACTGAAGCCATTCCCGGTTGAGCACCAATTGGATGAGCACCCCTACCACGATGGAAATCACAATGAGCTGTTGCAGCAACGACGATGGTAGGTCGACAAGCCAGTCGAATGCCTGACTGGCGGAATGGGCGTCATCTTCGACGCCGGTGGTGAGCCCATGGAGATAGACGGCGACCAGGATCACCAGAATCCCGAATACGAGAGCCGCACCTGCGTGCAGCAGATCGCTGGTCACGTGGTTGCGCTTCGGTGCCACATCGTTGACCTTCACGTTGGGGAACCTACTTGCCAGTGCATGCTCGGGGATCTTCTCGATGGACGGTTGTTGCACATCCGTCTGATCGGAGGGCACCCGACCTGAGCCGGACGAATTGGGCGTTGTCATATCAGTCCTTCATATAGAATGCCCATGCCCGGGTGAAAGGCCCAAGCATGAGCATCGCACATCAGCACGTATATTCTACGCGATGGATTGAAAAAGGACTAAGGGCGATCGTAACCGACCAGCATCGATGCAAGGCCCACATAGGTGGCCGGCGTCAAAGCCTTGAGACGGGCTGCGGTCTCGTCGTCGAAGTCAAGCGAATCGATGAAGCTCTCGACATCGGACTGCGAGATGGAGTGGCCGCGCATGAGCTCCTTCACCTTCTCGTAGGGGCGTTCCATGCCGGAGCGGCCGGCCAGCTCCTGGGCGCGCATGGCGGTCTGGATCGGCTCGCCCAGCACCTCCCAGTTCTCATCGAGCTCGCGATCCATCACCTGCGTGTTCGGATGAACCGACTTGAGGCCGCCGAGCAGGTTGTTGTGCGCCAGCACCGAATACCCCAATGCTGAGCCGATGTTGCGCTGCGTGGTGGAGTCGGTCAGATCGCGCTGCCAACGGGACTCCACAAGCGTGGCCGCCAACGTGTCGAGCAGCGAGCAGGAGATTTCGAAGTTGGCTTCCGCGTTCTCGAAACGGATCGGGTTCACCTTGTGGGGCATTGTGGACGAACCGGTTGCGCCCTTCACCGGTACCTGGGCGAACACGCCACGGGAGATGTACATCCATGTGTCCACACACAGATTGTGCATGATGCGATTGGTGTGCGAGATCGTGTCGAACAGCTCCGCCTGCCAGTCATGCGATTCGATCTGGGTGGTGAGCGGGTTCCAGGTCAGGCCCATGCGGTTCTCCACGAATTCATGTGAGACGGCGACCCAGTCGACATTCGGCAATGCGGCCAGATGCGCACCGAAAGTGCCGGTGGCGCCATTGATCTTGCCCAGGTATTCCTGCTCACGAACATGCTTGAGCTGGCGCCCAAGCCGGTACACGTAGACGGCGAGCTCCTTGCCGAGTGTGGTCGGTGTGGCCGGTTGCCCGTGCGTGAGGGAGAGCAACGGCATGTCCTTGAACTCCTCGGCACGCTGAGCCAGCAGGCCGACAATGGCATCCGCGCCCGGTAGCCATACGTGTTCGATTGCATTCTTCACGCAGCGTGCGATGGAGAGGTTGTTAATGTCCTCGCTGGTGCAGGCGAAATGCACGAGAGTTTTCAGGTCGGTGAGCTGGGTGGGGGCACCGAGCACCTGCTCCGCGCTATCCAGATAGTCGTCGATGTAATATTCGACAGCCTTCACATCATGGTGGGTAACGGATTCATGCGCGGCATGCCTGGCAATGCCCTGTGCCCCGAACTCCTCGGGGATGGAACGCAGGAATGCCTGTTCCTGTTCGGTGAGCGGCTTGACGCCGGTGACAATCGGCTTCCAGTCGTTTCCGGCGAAGCCGTTGGCGAGCAGAATCATCCATTCGACTTCCACGCGCATGCGTTCGCGGTTCAGTGCCGGTTCGCTCAGGTATTCCACCAGAGCGGCGGTCTGGGCATGATAGCGCCCATCCAGAGGGGTGAGGGCGATGGCTGGTGAGATCTCGGAAAGGTTCATGGTTCCACCCTAAACCAAGCCCTTGAGCCATGGATGGTGTATGTCCATTTTCACTGCGTGTGCGTGTCATCCATCTCGATGTCGTGCTTGCCGTGTTTCATGCGGCCGCGCCAGTAGGTGGTCTCCATATAGTCGCCGCGAATGGTCGCCATGAAATGGCTGTCATGGTTCGCGAGCGCCTCGGACCCCAGCGACAGCGCATTCTCATAGGCGGCGGTATGGTAGGCGAGGTCGTGTGTGAGTTCGTATTTCCCCTGATGGGATTGATCGACGGCGGTCATGGCGGCGGTGCCGTCATCCACGGCGCCATTCGCATCGGCAGATGACCCGTCGGCCACATTGCGCACCTCGCCCCGAATGGTGAGCCACTGCTCGCTCCGAGGATTCACCTCGCCGTCCAACGCGGCAACCAGTTCGTCTTCCATCTCGATGCTGGTCACCCATATCCCCCTGCCCATCGGATGGTTGGCGATGGGGGAGCCGGCGGTCACGATATGTTCGATGCGATACTCATCGGCATAATCGCTGGCCAGCGTTGCCGCGATGATGCCGCCCTGAGAATGACCGATCAACGCCACGCGCTCATCGCGGCCGATACCCGCCTGCCGCATGGCTCCGACGACCATACGTGCGCTGTCTGCGTTACGTCGTTGCATGGCATTGGCGCTCATGAGCTCCACATTCTGCTCCCATCCCAAGGGGGAGTCGAAGTTGCCGTCGGTTCCCGGAATGGTCACCAGCCAGGAACGCCGGCCATCGGCATCCACATACCGTGAGATGGCGATGGTTGCATATTCACCATGCGCGCTGTCCGCGTTCGCTGCCGAGAGCCTTCGCAGATTCGCTAGTGCGCCGCCCATGTCCGACACAGGGGCGACGGATGGTTCATGGGGATCCACGGATTCGACGGTCAGCGCATCACCTTGAATCAGATTCGTTGCTCGCGATGAGATTCCCGCGATGGCATATGCTCCTGACGGCACCGGTGATTGACCGTCATGCAGGTCTATGGCTGCGCCGGCCGCACGCATCAGCCCCTCCTGCTGCCATGAGATGGCATTCAAGGCATGGGCTGCCGAGAAATTGCCCTCAGTGACCACACCGTATAGCCATCCGCCCAGAGCCTGTGCAATGATGAATTTCGCCATTGTCGCAGGTGCCACCCGCGCGGCCCATTGCAGTGCCCTATTAGTGGCCATGCGGCTTTTGGCCTCGGCCTCGGAATACAGGCCGTATGCACGCGCCAATACATCGGCGATTCTCTCGCATTGGACGGCCAGCGCATGCAGCTGTGATCCGGCGGATTCAGCGTGGTCCGTCAGGCGAAGGTACTCGACATGAACATGGAGGGAACGACCGAATCCACTTGATTCACAGACGGGAGCTCGCAATGCCGCCATGCCGTTCTGTTCCGGACACCATTGAAGAGTTGAGGTGCGCAGCACGGCAACACGCATTCTGGCGTTCGACAAGGCGATGGCCTGTGCCTTCAAATCGGCGGCGCAGGCCCCCAACCGTGAGCAGATGCCGTGAACGAGGTCGAGCGTGGCAGTGGCATACTGAGCGCCACCATGAATGGATGATCTCACCATCTTCGTCATGGCAGCCTCTACATTGCCGAGAGCAATCCGTCGAGCATCTGCAGCGTTTGCATGCATGCAGATGCTCGTGGTTCCATGGCCTGCAGCCTTTCATGGAACAATTCGGCGGCACGGCCGCTCCATGTTCCTGTATCGGACCGGCACGCGGCCATCAGGCCATCAAGCGCATGGAACGAACCGCGCACCAATGGCACGAGCAATGCGATGCATTCCTGTGCATTGCCCGCACATACGCACTGCGTCGTGGTGCCCGACGTGGCGTTGAACGCTGAATTGGAACCGATCATGATTCCATTGCACACCGTAGTCGACTATGAATCCAACTGAATCGACGATTGTGGTCAGTGAACGGCGTGAATGCATTGACTCCGGAAACTATCCACAGTGCAACACTGCATAGCCATTCACCGTCGTGGCTTACCACGGTTTCACATTCGACGGGCGAGAGGGGCTATTGTTTTCCCTCTCGCCTTGGCCGCCATTCGATTCGTTCGTGGAATCCTCGGATTTGCCCAGCTCTTCGTTGCTGCGCAGCAACTCCTCCACTTGCTTGCGCTGTTCCTCGGTGAGCGAGTCGAGTGATTTAGGCTGCTCACCGTGCTGCCCCGACTGCTGGCTGTCGTTCTTCGCGGCATCGGCGTCGACCTGTTGTTGCACCAAGTCGGTCAGCTGTTTCGAAACCTGCGCGTTATAAGTGGTGCTCTCGCTGATCTGCGGCAGCAGCACCGCCGATGTTCCGGTGATACTGGCGAATCGTGCGTCCAGCTCGTGCTGTGAGGTCAGCAGTTGCTTGAGATCGGCGTCGTTGCGGGACGCGGTCTCAAGATTCTCGGTGAGCGTTTGAGTCGCGGCATCATACTGACGTTGTGCGTCGATGTTCACGCCGGCCAATACGGCGAATGCAATGGCCAGGACGGCGAATGCCGCAAGCATGATGCGCACGCCGAGAGGCGAGCGTTTCGTGAAAGACCTGCTCGCCGTGTCGCGATCCAGGCGCCCGGATATGTTCCCGCTCATAGAAGCCTCCTCGAAGTGGCGATCCATGTGCCCAGCTCCCATGCCAGCAACGCAGCCAATGCAATGGCCAGTGGCCAGACAATCGGATTGATGCGCGTACGCTCCTTCTGCGTGTCGTCTTCACGCCAGCGCCCGGCCTGTTGCGCGATCTGTGCGCTCGCCACCGTGTCGTTCGCCGAGGTGATCACCACTTTGCCACTGAGCTCGTCGGCCAGCGACCGAATCTGTCCTTCATCCATGATCGATACGCCGGGCTGGCCCGTAGAGGGATCGGTGACCCATTGACCTGCAGTCTTCGAAGGTATCCGGCCACCGGTGGTGGAGCCGACGCCGATCACGCAGGCATCGTCAATATAGTGGCGCAGCGACGAGAATGTGCGGCGTGTGTTCTGCACAGTCTGTTCCCCATCCGTGATGACGTACAACACAATGCGATCGTCCGGGTGGGCGTCGCGAATCGATTTGAGTGCACGCAGCAACGGATCGATCACCACATCAAGCGATGAACCGCTGGAACTCGAGGAGTCCTCGGTATCAAGGGACTGCGCCCAATTCGTGATGGCACGGGTGTCGGGCGTCAGCGGCACATCCACCGCTCCCGATGCTCCAACGGATACTGCGGAGAAACTCGAATTCGGGTAATCCCCGACGATGTCTGCAATGGCGGACTTCGCCGCTTCGAGGCGGGAAAGGTCGGACTTGGAGCCATAGCGGGCATCCTGCACACCCATCGACGGCGTGATGTCCGAGACAATGACCACATCCGTGGTGCTGATGGCACGGCTGGTGGTCTTGGTCATCATGCTTGGTGTGAAGGCCATGAGCGCCACGATGACGCATGCCAGCACACGCCTTACGCACGACCAGAGTGTCTCATCGGTACCATCGGCGCCGCGACGTGCATGCAGCACGACACACGTCACAGCGCATGCCACCATCGCCGCGGCCACAAGGGAGCCGCCGCTCCAGCCGAGGGCCGGTGCAAAGCCGAACGTACTCATCGCTTCAACCTCCACGCCATAGCCAACCAGCCCGCAAGCAGAATCGCCACAGTGAGAGTCCACCATCCCGGGGCGTCCGTCAGGGCAGTCTGTGATTGGGCCTGTGCCCCATGTGAACGACGACCGTCTATCTCACGCACCAATTCATCGATCGACGCGCTGTTCGACTGGGTGAGGAACAGACCACCATGCCGCTCGATGAGTTGACGCATCTCGTTGGTTGTGGCGTCACCCTCACTGGATTGCGGTCCCGAATACAGACCGTCCACATTGATGCCGGCTCGGGAGGTGAGATCAAGCGCCTGAGCCAGCGAATAGGTAGGGGAGCCCGAGACCACATTGTCGGTGGCCAGCACAATCGATGCCTCCCGCGACCGAGATTGCGCAGTGTCGGCCTTCGAATAGGCGAATCCGGGAAGCATTGCGGCACAGCCCACCAATCCATCTCCAATGAGCGAAGTGGCGTTCTTGCGGTTCTGTGTGCCCTCAAGCCAGTCGGCAATCTGCTGGTACTGTTCGTCGCTCATCTTATCGATATCGTCTTGGGTCTGCACGCCTTTGAGCATGTCGTTCGCCTGCGTGAGTTGCTCGGTCACCATCGCGTAGTCATCGGTGAGCGGGAACACCGTACGCGACGATGAGTTGAAAATGCTCAGGCCTATGCGCTCACCCTTGAAATGCTGCAGCAGATCCAAATATGTGGAGAGCACCTGATGATCGTAGGGAAGCGTGGATCCAGAGACGTCGAGACACAGGATGATGTCGCGGTTCGATGATCGCTCGTCCTGTGCATCCACATGCGCAGGCCTGCCTACGAGAATGCAGGAGAGGACAAGCGCACAAACGAGCAATGCCACGGCGATGCGATTCAGACGACGCCAGACGCGCATCAGCGCACCGGCATGCTCGGTCTCAAGATCATCCTGCACACCGTAGATTTTCGCTTCATCGTGGTCGGCGCGCCGATGTGACGATACCATGACGATCATCAGGCATACCAGGGCGGCGATCAGCAGTGCGGCCACCAATGCCCACGGCCATTGCCAACGAAGCATCATTGCCACCTCTCAATCAGGTCGAGCACCCAGTCGGCCGCCTGCCTCACGCTGACGCCACGCGCCTGTGGATGCTCGGCTTGCGCGAACTCCGGCGGATACAGCGCGGCGATCGTCTGTCGGAGCAGATCCCAGTTGCCGGCGACGCCGGTGCGGCGCAGACGGCGTAGATCAGTCAACGTGTTCGCCTGCATGCGTCGTCCCGACATATTCGATGCGAAATCGCGCGCAATCGCGGCCAGCTGCGCGAAGGCCTCGTCTCGCGTGATGTCCTGAGCGTCATACCGAGCGACCACCTGGTTCACCCGCGCGGCCCACTCCTCCTTGGGAAGAGTCTCCTCATCCTGCGACCTGGCGGTTTCCGGGCGACGTCGAGGGCCTGACAGTACGCAGCATGCCACAATGAGGATCAACGCCAGCACGATGGCGCAGATCAGTGCAATCCAGAGCGATTGCGTGATGGCGATGGCTCCGCGCGGATGGAGGTTCTGGGTGTCTATTGCCACAATCATTTATGCGTTCGCAGTTCCTTCGGGAATCGTGACGGGCGTGAAGACCGATGCATGGGAAAGGGAGAGAAGTCGCACGAATGCGTGGAATATCCCCTCGCTCGACGAGGCATGAATCATACGCGATCCACAGCGAGACAGTTCCCGGTCAAGCGCCTGCAACAAGTAGGCCCTATGGGTGTCCAGTTCCTGCGCCGCTTTCGTGTTGCGCAGAAACGCGGGAATCCTCCTGCCGGTCGCACCGTCGACAAGGGGCGCATGCGGCATGGAGGGAATGGGATCGTTTGAGAACGGATTAACCGTGCCCACATTGATCAATACCAGCGGATGCGTCTGTGTGATTCGCCGGATTGCGCGCATATGCGTGTCGTCGAGGGCATGATCGTCGGTGGCGAGCACAATGAGCGCCTCACGGTCGCGAATATGCGCGGCATAGTCGAGCAGTGCGTCGATATTGCGCGGGAAGAGCCAGTTCCGGTCAAGAGCCTTGTCGAGTGTGTGCTCGAATTGGGCCAGACCTCCATGGAACGGCACCCGGGTGATGTTCGAGGAGTCACCGAAGACGAGCGACACCTCGTCGCTACGCCGCAGGCTCAGCGCCGCGAACATGCATAAGGCATTGGCTGCAATGCGATACGCCATCTCGTCTGAAGGGCACACCTCGGTCATCTCCACGCCTGCGTCCAGCAGCAGGTACACACGGGTACTGGAGAGACGCTCGCGCTGCGCAATCATCGCCCTGCCATTTCGCGCGCTGATCTTCCAATCAATCTGCCGCGCTTCATCGCCCACCTCATAGGCACGAATGTCCAGCAGGTCGTCATTGCCACCACGTCGTGCGGAAGCATGCTCCCCCTCGAGGATGCCCATGGCGCGGCGCACGGTGGGCAGACTCAACGATGTGCCGAGCATCTCGATCTTACGCCGGATCGGATCCGATCGATCGGCATCATGATTGGTGCCGATCATGGAACGGGCACCACCTGAACAATCTGGTCGACAATCTGATCGCTGGTCACGCCGTCGGCGAGCGCCTCGAACGTGAGCAGGATGCGGTGACGGAACACTTCGTGCGCGAAGCCCTTCACATCCTCCGGAATCACATAATCCCTGCCTGCCATCAATGCCGAAGCCTGTGCAATGCGTACCAATGCAATCGAGGCGCGGGGGGAGGCTCCGAGACGCACCAGGGAGGAAAGGCCCTGAATGGGTTTCGGTCCGGCGCCACGAGAGGTCTCGGAGAGTGCAACCGCATACTGCATGATCGCATCGGAGACATGCACGCGGCGCGCGGTCTCACGCAGCCAGTCGACATCTTGAATAGAAATGACATCGCGGGGGAGTTTCGTCGGATCGATGGCATCCGATCTACGATTGATCAGCAGCCCCAGCATGCGCTGTTCCTCGTCGGCGCTGGGATAGGTCATGATCGCCTTCATCATGAAGCGATCCATCTGCGCCTCAGGCAGATTGAATGTGCCCTCCTCTTCGATGGGGTTCTGAGTGGCGATCACCATGAACGGTTTGGGAAGTTCGATTCGTTGACCTCCAATGGTGGTGGCACCCTCGGCCATGGCCTCCAGCATGGCGGACTGAGTTTTCGCATTGGCTCGGTTGATTTCGTCGAGCAACACGAAATTGGCATGGATCGGTCCGATTTGCGTGGTGAAGTGTTGGGTGGAGAAATCGAACACCTGCGTTCCCACAAGGTCCGAAGGCATGAGGTCCGGCGTGCACTGCACGCGTTTGAACGAACCGGAGACGGAGGTGGCCAATGTCTGCGCGGCGGTCGTCTTCGCCAGGCCGGGCACAGATTCTATGAGAATATGACCTCCTGCCACCAAGGTGGTGATCAGGGATTCTCGTAGATTGGTCTGGCCGACAAGCGTCTGCGCGAATCGCGAACGGATGCTGTTGACCAACCGGCCGGCCCGTTCCGTATCGTTTCTTGAGATCGGGACGGTTGGAGACTGGAGGGTGGAGGGGGCTGGCGGAGGCGTGGTCGGTTGGGAGGGGGAGAAGAAAGGCATGTGCCACCTACTATGTTTGAGCGTTTCGTATGCTGTTCTGTTTCAGTTGGTTAGTGTAATGCATGGCCGTGCAATGGGCACACGACGCAGCCGTGCAGTGTGCTCGCCTTCATGTGCCTCCAGCTATTACCGTGCAGGGCAATCGGACGATGGCAGCGACCAGTCGACCGGTTCGGCTCCCATCTGCTTGAGTGCCGCGTTCGCGCGGGAGAAGGGATGTGATCCGAAGAAACCGCGCGATGCCGACAGCGGGCTGGGGTGTGCGGATTTGATGATGGCGGCATTCGTCAGCAACGGCTCCAGGGTCTGGGCGTTACGCCCCCAGAGAATCGCTACCAGCGGCTTTGGCTTGCCGTGCTCATCGACACGGTTGTTGAGTGCACGCACAGCGCAATCGGTCACAGGTTCCCAGCCCAGGCTCTGGTGGCTGTTCGGCCTGCCAATCGTGACGGTGAGGCAGCGGTTGAGCAATTCCACCCCCCGGTGGGTCCAAGGAGTGAGGTCGCCGTTGCAGGGTGGCGGCACGTGCAGATCATCCTCAAGCTCCTTGAATATGTTGACAAGACTCTTCGGCAGCGGGTGGACGTTTGGCGCCACTGAGAAGCTCAATCCCACTGCGTAGCCTGAAGTGGGGTAGGGGTCTTGACCCACGATGAGTACATGGATGGAGTCGAAGGGAATGGTGAAGGCGCGCAGTATGTTCCGACTGGCGGGGGCGATATGTTCGCCATGCCCGATACGTTCACGCAACAGACGCCCCATATGGCGAATTTGCGGTTCCACCGGGCGCAGCGCCTCGGCCCACCCCGGATCCATGAGTTCCTCAAGAGGTTTGATTTCGGTCATGCCTCCACTCTAGCCTGCCCGTGCAACTCTAGGATTCTTGCGCGAATGGGGCCGCGGCGTATAGACGTCGGCTGCCGGTATTCGTGTGCGATGGCCCTTGTGACTCCGACTTGGTATACCCCGACTTGGTATATTGGAGCCGACACTTGTTTGCATTGCGCACGGGAAGGGACGGCCATGGCTCGCAACGATGACCATAAGTATGAGTCGTATCCGAAGGATTCCTTCGATAATCCGCCGACCGGCCCGGTCGGCGTCCACAATGGCCGTCGTTCCTGGCCAGTGCGTCTGACCCCCTATGCGATCGTGATTGTCGTGGCCGCCGCCGTTGGTGTGTTGTTCTGGAGCGCGTTCTCCGGGGAGGCTGCGAACATGTTCAAACATGGCGATCGAGAGACCGTGGTGGCATCCACCAGTGCAACCACGACCACCATGCCGTCGTCGACGAGTGCCAGTGAGAGCGAATCCCCCTCACAGAGTGCCAGCGCCTCTGCGTCGGAATCGCCGTCGCCATCGCAGCCTAGTGAGTCGCCGTCTCAGAGCCCGAACGAAGAGCAGACGCCCGAGCAGAAAGTCAATCTCGATGCTTCGATCAGTGTGATCAACGGCACTGCCACCAATGGATACGCCGCCCAGGAGGCGCAGCGACTGCAGGGCGCTGGCTTCACGAACGTGGCGCCCAGCAATCCGAACGGTATGCAGCTTCCCTCCCAAAGCGTGGTGTGGTATCAGAACGACGCTGATCTGGCCACTGCACAGAAGGTGGCAGAAACCCTTGGGGTGAGCACCGTTCAGAAAGCTGAGGGCATTGCAGTGCCAGTGGCCGTTGTGCTTATGAATTGAGTCGCCTGCGTCGCATGCCGACGGAGTTCTTCCGCGACGAACCGGCCCGAGGGCCGGTTTTCTTATGCTAATTTGGACTTTGTAAAATCAGTAAAGTTGGATTGTCGGTTAGGCAGATGCGCGTTCTGCGGTATTTTCTTATATAAGAACCGGTTTGAAACGCCGAAGCTGTGTTAATACCCCCTCATAACTAGGCATATAGGTCATTTTGTGTTGATTTAGACTCCTAGTCGGTGGTGTTGGGGTAGCGGGTGTTGGTGTGGAATTCGTTCCAGTCGATGCCGGTGCCGAGGGTGGGTTGGCTGGTTGGTTCGTTGTCG
>Ga0209694_1000054_pt1 | contig 218775 bp, 183 predicted proteins | sample GluameincwithD2O_FD_187499 | JGI IMG/M metagenome (GOLD analysis project Ga0209694, IMG submission 187499) | Mouse cecum microbial communities from Vienna, Austria - Glucosamine amended microcosms incubated with D2O (SPAdes) (version 2) | ecosystem: Host-associated > Mammals > Digestive system...
CCACGCCGGGGTCACCCGGCAGTTTTTCCGCCGCAATGGTGTATTCGTTGCCTTCCGCGTCCGTGCACGTACCGCAACGGCAGCAGATTTCCTTTTCTTCCGGCGGCATGTCCGAAGAGGAGCTGCTGGAGGAGCTGGAGGAACCGCCGAAGCTTCCATGGGCAGTCACCGTCACGGAATAGCGGCATACGGATTGGTTGTATTCGTTGTGCGGTATGTCGATGTTCTGGTGCGTGATGGAGAGGGCGTACGTTCCTTCGGATAGTTCAAAGGAGCCTGATTTGGTCCATTCCTGGTGGCCTCCCAGTTTTCCGGGTTCATCGGCGGCGGAGGTCAGGTCCAGCTCAAATGTGCCGCCCGGGCCGGAGATGGTCAGCTTGCCCCAGTCGTCCACCGTCAGGCTGGCCACGGCCGTGGCCCCGCCTTCCGGGACGCTGAAGGTGTCGTTGACGGGGTGCATGAAGACATCGGCTCCGGCAGACGTCTGAACGAAGTTGTCGGATTTTTCATAGATGACAGTATCCGCGCCGTAGGGCTGGATGGGGGTGGACATGGCATGGAGGGGCGCTGCGGCGCCCGGCTCTCCAGGCTGGCTGGCCGCCCCGGGAAGCCAGGCGGCGGGGTTGGTGTTCATCCTGGTTGCTGACCCCCTGTTCAACGAGGGGGCGTCGTTTGGTTGTTCGTTGGTATACATGGTGTGATGGTTGGTGCTTGATTGCGACGTCTATGGACGTCGGTTGGATTGGTTCATCTTCCCATCCGTCCGCACCACGGCGGACGGGGAAGGAAGAACAGGGAATGGAGACCATGCCCGTCAGGACACGGACTCCGGAAAAGGCAGCTGCCGGCTGCCGGCGGCAGGGGTCAGGGAGAACGGACCGCGGGAAAATCCGCTGCCGTTTTTTTCCAGAGCTTCCGGCGCCCAGTCATCCCAGAACAGCGTGAGAAGCCCGTCCTGCAGGACGTAGCGCCCGGTGCAACCGCCGGCGCCGCGCATGAAACGGCCCCGGGTAAAAAACAGGAGTTCGTCCCTCCAATGGGGATGCACGGCGTCATAAACGGCCACCGGCTCATCATGGAAAAGGGCCTCAATGCCGTGCATCCTGCCCGGAGAGCACCAATGGGCGCTCACCTGGTCATTCAGGCGGTGGGGCGCCGGAGCATGGCTGAGGAAGAGGCGCGGCGTGGCATGGACGCGCGCGCCCAGTTCCCGCGCCAGCTGGCCGAAGATGACATCCTCCGCCCCGACGGCGGGAACCCGGCCGCCGTGCGCCACAATACCCTCCACAAGCGCCCGGCTCATCAGGTAGCCCGCGCCGCCGCTGGGGAACCCTCTGTCCGCCAGGGACATGTCGCCCACAAGGTCATAACGGCCGTCGCAGAGGCTTTCCAGGCGGTCAAGCGCCAGCCAGGTATCGTCGTCGCACTTGAAAAGCCAGTCAAAGTCATAATGTTCCAGGGCATATTGATAAAAGGCGAGCCCCTTGACGGGCAGGTGCCTGTAATCGTCCTCCACCCAAAGGGCCACTACATCGGGCTCATTGGGCAAGGGAGTGCGCCGCCCCAGGAAAAATCTGCATTCCACACCCTCCTGAGGATGGGAAAGCCAGGTCTCCCGGCACGCCTTGCGGCGGTTCGCCGCGCCTGTGCAGCTGCAGATGCCCACCAGGATATTCACTTTTTTACGCGGTCCGGGGGCAGGCTTCCAGGCGTGGCCCGGCAGATGCCGGTCCAGCAGCTCGCCTGCCATGCTGTTGCGGCTCATATTTTCCCAGGCGTCCGGCTCCCGCCTGGCCATCTCTCCCCAGAGGTGGACGCACCAGGCATTGGACAATTCCGGTCCGGCAAGGCGTATGTTGCCGTTGTAGCAGTCGCGCCATATCGTCCAGGGGACCGGATACATGTGGGAAGACGGAGCGGCCCGGTCAAACAGGCCGTAGTGGCGCAACGCGCGCGTCATCCCGGTGGGGCCGCAAAATCCCCATGGCACCTGGCGGCGGCGATCGGCGACATCCGGCACACGGCGGAGCAGTTCCTCCTTGGCCCGGACTTCTTCCGGAGAGTCCCAGGGGACGCGGAGCGCCGGATCCTCAGCAAGGCGGCACAGGGTTGCGGGGATGGAATGACCGGAAGGAAAGGCCATGGCGCCTACGGCCACCACCTCCGCCCACTCCTTACAATACCAGAGAGGAGGGGAAGGAAGTTCATCACCCAGGCAGATGACGTCCATATCCACCCAGAAGCCGCCTTCCTGTGAAAGGAATTTCATGCGGAACCAATCGGAAAACGGCGCCAGGCTATTGTGGGAATCATGGAAAATCGCCTCCTCCGGAAGAATATCCCGCGCATCGCGCACAAGTGTTCCCGCGGGAATATTGTCGTAATTCCGGTAGGTGAAAAGCTGGAAAGCATGGCCATGGTCCAGGAACGATTTGATGCAGAGAACGGACATCAGGGGAAGTTCCCCGCCCACCCAGAGGCTTGTAACGGTTCTTGTATTCATTGTTTTACGGGTATGGGTTCGTGGCGGAATTACAGTGTCACCCAATGGGGAAGGTAAATATCCCGGTAGTCTTCCACACCGCCGACAAACCAGTCATGCGGAACGATGACCTTCCGGGTATTTCCCAGCCACGCGCCCCACCAGGAAAAGGAAGAACAGGACATAACGAGTTCCTCCATCGCTGTCATGCGGCGGAGGGATTCGCACGGGGAGCCGCGGTCGATCTCCAGCGCAAAGCGTCCGAATGCCGACACGCGCGCAAGCATCTCCGCCGCCTCGTCCGGCTCATCGCTGAACAGCACCAGGCGGTTCTTCCCGGGTGATAAATGGCCTGCGGCCCGCCGCAGGAAATCAGGGTCCAGAACGCGGTGCTTGTCCCGGAGACGCCTGTAGTCCCCAAGCCGGATGTGAATGCCAACGGAGCCGGGCTCCTTCTCCGCGGTGAGAGGCGCAAAAAGCGCCCGGATGAACGCTTCCTGCCCTTCCAAATACCGCGCGCTCTGGAAGTAGCCGCGAAGCCCGCCCGTCCGGATGCGGGCGGGAATCGGACAATAGGAAAAGGAAGGCTCCTGCCAGGATGGAGGTTCATTGGTGCCGCACGGCGTAGAAGGGAGCACCCAGCCGCCGAGCCGGGCACGCAGCATCAGGGAAGCGTCGTTATAGGTCCAGGGCACCCGGCACTCCACACCTACGTTCCGGGAGTGGGCGCAGGCGGCCGCCAGCGTGAACATGATGTTACCCAGTCGCATGCCGGGCAGGAAACACGGGGAAACATATTTTTTATTCATAAGTCCGGTTTTCCGTTCCATGTTCATTCCGGGAGCCTTGCCATCGCCTCCAGCACTTCCTTCCAGCTCTCCAGGGAAACATCCAGCCCGCCCAGCGCCCGGCCGCGCGCGCGGGCCGCCTCCGCCATGTCGTCGCGAAGATTCGGTTCGCAGGCCATTTTGGAAGCGTAGTAGATGAAATCCCTTTCGCTGCCGCACAGCCATCCTGTTTTGCCGTGCTCCACCATCTGCCGCCACCCGCCCCGGTTATCCACAATGAGCACGCTCCCGCTGGCCATCGCCTCAAAGCCGATGCGGGGCCAGTTTTCCGTCGTATCCGTCGGCTGGAGGATGATCCGGCAGTGCCGATAAAAATCCTGCTGGGAAACTTCCCTTTGATTGCGGGCAGTCCGAATCCAGTCGAAGGGCCGACCTATCTTGGCTTCGCTCCTCTTGTCAAAACCGAGGAAAAGGCCGCGCTTCTCCACGGGGGATACGAACGCGTCGTAGATACGCAGGGTGTTGGTCGCGAACTTGTCGGCATCCTGGCGGGAGATGCGCCCACAGCCGAAGAAATCTTCATCTCGTTCCCGGATAAAGGGAAAGGATTCCGCATGGAAATAAGGCCTGAAGGTCAGGAACTGCACTTGCGGGTCGCCGTTGAGCTTGCGCAGCACGGGCATGGTTTCTTGGCGGACGGCTTCATTCTGATAGAGGAACATGGCGATTTCCCCCTTCTGCATGGCCTCCTTTTCCCTGGGGAAAAGCCATGTCATGCAGTTGATGAAAACAGTGCGTTTCGTATGCCTGCGTATTTCCGGCAAGGCGTTGAGGAAATCGGCGTTGCAGAAACCGAGCACGGGGTCGCCGGGCTGGACGGCCGACCAGTCCGCGGGGGCGTGCATGATGACGCCCAGAGAAACCATCTCGTTGTAAAGAGACTCCCCGTGGTAATCCCGGGACGGAATGAGATGGACTTCCACGCCCATCTTGCGCCAGACAATGATCTGGTGATGAAGTTCCGTTCCCGCTCCTCCGTAGAGGCTCGGGAACCCGTTGACGAATAATCTTTTGATTGGACTGCTCATGAGCGCTGCTCTTCGTTGCGGAGGGTGAGTAAAATTTAACCGATGCTCCTGATGAAGGAGGAGAATTCCGGTGTACTGCGGCCCGCACTGCGCAGCGCGGGAATGAAAATGTCATTATGTTCCAGTCTCCTGAGCCTGGTAGTCAGCTTCCACTTGCCGGTGAACAATTCATTCTTCAGGGCAAATCTGGAAGCCGTGAGGATGTCGCGCCCCGCAAGGTAATAAGCCATGCCGCGCAGGGACCAGGCGGCCAGCCCGAAAGCCTCTCCTTCGTACTCCAGGGGAAAGGGATAATCCACGCCCTCCGGCGCCTTGAAAAGCGCCTGCACATGCAGGATGGGAGTGAAAGAAGGCCGGTTTCCCGGATCTCTGCCGACCGTACCTCCGGAGGCTTTTACCTCTTCCAGAGAATTGAAAACGGCAGGCTTCTCCACGGAATCAAAGGGAAGTTTTTCAATAAACTGCTTGCGCGCGGAAAGCACGGAAAGCTCCAGTGGAACGCTTCCGTCGGAAAGAACAACCTCCCTGTTGAGGATGATACTGCCGGGGGGAAATATCCCGGAAAGGGCGCCTACGCTTTGAACAATGTTCAGGCGGGGAAGGACAATGTCGTTGTTCCTGATATCTCCGGTAACCGTGCCTACGGGAAGCAGGGGTTCATGAGAGGGGCCTGCCGCGGCATCCGCCACGGGACAGGAAAGGGAATTTTCCGAACGCTGAGGCCGGGAACTGGAATTCCCGCATGTTTTTGTTGTATTCATCATTTTGTTTTTCAAATGCTTATGGTTCTTGATAAAGTGAATAAACGGCTCTTCACGGAGCTGTCCCGGACAGGGCATGCGCCAGAAAAGAAAGAACGTTTATCTGCCTTCACTATGATTGCTTGCCGCGTTTCCGGAAATTCGCCGCCCATTTCTTAAAAAAGTGAATTTTTCCTCCCGGAGGCGCTTCCTGATTCGGCGCGCTCTGCTTTCCTCCAGATGAATGCTTCTGGCTGCCCGTGACAAATTTCCTTCAGCGTCAATCAATGCCTCAACCAGCGTCCTTTCCAGCGGCTCCAGGGATTCCATTTCCCGCGCGAATTCTTCCCGGAACATCAGCCCGGAAAGGAATTCCGAATGCTCATCAGCATCAATTTCCCGGCCATTCTCATATTCAAGAGGACGGGCTTCCCGCAGCAGCTGCCTCTTCTTCCGGTTCCTCTCGCGCAAATAGCGTTCCGGCTCAAAAACGGTCGCATTGCCCAGGTATGTTTTCATGCCGGCGGCGCCGCTTTTCCGGTAACGGCGGCAAATTTCCCAACATCGGATCCTGAACCGTTGAAGGACATCCAGATACTCTTCCTCAGGTATCTGAAATCCGATGGATTTTGCTTTTGAACGGAGGCGCTGAGCGAGATATAAGGCGTGGTTTTCCACGGTTTCCAACAAGGGTGGTGATTGCTTTTCGTGCATATTCACCAACCCTGTGCGGACTTATCCAGCTAGCGAAAAACGCCCCACTTTCACATCATCATTATTATTTGAAATTCATATATTTACCAAAAGAAAGCGGTTAGCTGGACGAATAAGCTCATCCAGCTAGCCGCTTATGGGGAGGGTCTATAACCGCTTGCCCTCCTACCTGTGCCTTTCCTGCTTCCTTTCAAGCGAAAGCATCAGTTCCAAAGGACGGATATAAGATTTACAGGGAACTACCTGGAACCGGCGGTACATACCCTGCCTTGACTTCTCCCTTTTCTTTGCAAACGGGTCCCTTTCCGCCAGCTGGGGCAGCCTTTCCATAAGAACTTTTCTCAAATCCGACCTGGCTTCCGCCTCATTCCCGATTCCGGCCCTTTTCAGAAGTTCCTTGTCCAAACAGGCTTTATCCGGATTCATTACGTACAAAAACAGCATCTTATAAGCCGGCTTCGTGGAATCCTGTCCCACAGCCGCCCGTTGCCTGCTGAAAAAACGTTTTTCCTCCCGATAGGAAAACCTCATGAATTCCTTCACTTCCCCACTGCCCCGTGAACAGGAAAAAACTATTTCCCTCTCATCGGTCACGGAAATCCACAGATCCTCCCACATGGCGCCGGTTGGAAGACTTTCCCCCGTACGCGCATGAACAGGCATGCCCTCCCTGAGCCATTCCCAGGAATAACCGTATGCCCAGGCAAATCCATCTTTCGTCGTCACCATGACGTCGGGAATGGAAACAACGATGCCTTGGTACTTCTCAACAATTGCAGCCTCCATGGCGGCAGTCCGCCAACGCTTCCCCATTACAAAGAGAAGAAAGGGCTTTTCCGGCTGTGCCTGCCGGATGACACGCAGGCATCTGGAAACAAGCCGCTCATCAAAAGCAAAAGAAAAATAGGCGGTTACGGGAAAATCAAAAAGCCTGATCAGGCACTCCGGAATCAGCTCCGTTCCGCTGATCTCCCTCTCCGTCTTTCCGCAGGAACGGGCAATATTCAAAGCGATCTTCCTGAACACCAGGGCATGCACGAAAAGCTCGCTTCTCTCAACAGGCTCCCGGCAGCAGGGTTCCTTCAATACATAAAAACGCCTGCGGTCTTCTTCCCCGGGGTTCCCTCCGTACTCGTAGAAAGGCTCTTCTTCCGGAGGCAGAGCCACCACTTTCAAAGGATTGCCGATATCGCCGGGGTTGTAATAGTCACTGGATATTCCGGCAAGTTTACAGCCGCATACCCAGTGCCCCGGATAAAAATCCCCGCCCACCCTGGCTTTCCATATCCAATCGGGAGACTCCAGGCTCTCACTTTCAATAATGATATCGAGGATATTGCCGTAATTAAGCTCCATGAATCCGATTGTACAACTGGTCAAAACCAGCCTGTTCAAAATACATATCAATGAGCCTGTATTGCTCGCTTTCCAATTCCAGGCCATTGGAATCGGGAGTCAAAGAAACGGTTTTCGGGTTTCCTTCTTCAAACTCAAAATAAAAAAACGCTTTGTCCACATGGAACCCGCTGGGGACGACAATCAGGGGACCATCTTCATCGCCAAGCTCGGAAAGGCTTTTGTAAGTGCCTGTAAATCCTCTCATCAACACCTCTTTCTCCGTCCTCTTCCTTGCATGGAGAGGCCTGGACATGACAAGCTTATAAACAGCAACCCTTCGCAGACCCGGAATATTATTGAACACCTCAATGTCGGCAATGGACTTCTTATTAAAGACGCCCAGGGTATAGCGGTTCCTTAATTCCCAAATATCCGAACCGAACAGCATGCGGCCCGCAATCACGGCATAGGCCCGCATCATCCATTGGATTCTGGCGTTAACCTGTAAATTGACGTACAGGCATTTCGAACTCCCCCTGTAGATGACAATGTCCGTATTACCGGGAGTACGTATGCTGCTGACTATTTCTTTGGCCGACGTGTCAACCTCATCAACGGTCTCCTGATAATGCCCCCGTTTGATGGTAAACCAGTAATCAGAGGAAATCCGGTCACAGCTGATAACGCATACGTCAGTCATTCCCTTCTCCGACAAAATCCGGGACAGATATTGACGGCAGCCTTCTTTTTCCTTCTCCCTTTCTTTCTCCGTAATCATGGGGAAAGGAAGCACATCCTTCATAGGGGGAAGAATCCGATACGATTTCCTCTTTTTAATGGAATGCAGCTCCTCAATCTGCCTGAGCAAGCTGATATTGCCGTCCAGAAAATGCAAAACGGCGAGCTCAATTCCATTGGAAAACTCTCTGTTAACGGAAACGCCCAATGACTCGGCGTATTCCCGCAAATCCGCGGTAGCCTCACCGGAACTGCACGTTTGCAAAAGGAGGAAAATACGGTAAATCCTGTCCGTCTCCTTTTTAAGGCCGTACATCCGGTAACAAATGCCGGAAATAATAGTTTGCCCGAGAGCCCTGCGGTATGCCTCCAGCTGTTGGCGGTCGGAAAAAGATTCAGGAGGAATTACTGTAGGGAAATTGGTTACCTCTTTTCTGAGGTACGCTTCCAATTCCCTGAGATATTCATATCGAAGAAATGGTAGAAATCTACGGATGATAAACGATGTTAAACGGTTATTCATAATGGCGTTGGTTGGCGCATTATGGTATCTTCATGAATAAAAGACAAGTATCGTTTCCTGTGACGGATTTTGCCGATTAGGGCAAGCAATAAAAGTATCCGCGGAATCTTTGCAAATCGCGGCACCAACATCAGAACAACTTGCACGGAGGCCAGCCCCTGCCTGCCTCACAGATAAGAGACTCCGGGAAAAATCTTTTTCCGGCGCCTTGAGCATCCCCGGCAAACTGGAACTCTCCGTACAGAGAAAACTTTTTAACGCTAATCGACAATCACATGTTCAAATACATTCTCAACCGACTGACGGAACGTTCCACATGGCTGGGCCTCCTTGCCCTGGCCACAGCCTGCGGAGCCACTATCGAACAAACGCTTGCCGACCAGATTATCGCCGCAGGCATGGCGGCGGCAGGCCTCATCGGCATCGTCACCAAAGACCGGAAAAAGGAACAGAAAGACCACGACAATGGCTGACAGCATTTCCGACCTTCAGAAAGATACCTTCTACTGGCAAAGGCTCTTGCGTCTGGCCGGGTACTATCACGGAGCCATTGACGGCATTCCCGGCAACGGCACGTGGGCCGGAGAGGAACGCTGGGCTACGGACGCCGACCGATACAAAATGGAGACCGGACGCTTTGACGAACGCACTGAACGGAACATCTCCACCCTGCTGCCGGAAGCGCAAAAAGCCGCCCGGCAATGGTTCAAACTGGCCCTGGATGAAGCCGTCAACCAGGGATATGAAGTAAAAATTATCTGCGGAACGCGCACGTATGCCGAACAGGAGGCCCTCTACGGACAACGCCCGAAAGTAACGAATGCCCGTGGCGGCCAAAGCTGGCACAACTTCGGCCTGGCCTGGGATTTTGGAATTTTCCAAGGCCGCAACTACCTGGCAAATCATCCTCTTTACGCCACTCTGGGTAAACTTTACGCAAATATTGACGGCCTAGACTGGGGAGGAACATGGAAATCCTTTACAGATCCGCCGCATTTGCAGCTCCATCAATTCGGAAGCATTTCCGAAGCGCGCAGAAGTTTCGAAACATAACCTTTCCTTACCCATGACCCAGACCGCTGTTACTACAAGTGTCGTCTTAGCCAACACCCTTGCTGTTGTTTGCATGGCTACTTCTGAACTCAATCCCCTGCTTGAATACGTTCAAAACGGCGCCTCCGTGGCAGCCGTGATGGGCATCTTCCTCTGGAGGGAAATGAAACGCGCCGAACGCTACGAGAAACTTTATGACCAGGAGCGCCGACAACGCATTACCGCTGAAAGGAAATGTTCATCCTGCATGTTCATGAAGCTGGCGCATGAACAATTCGCAGGCATTCATTCCCCAAAAGGAAAAGACCCCTCCCCTGAAAATTACAGGCGTTCCTTAACAACAGATCAATAATCCTCATCCTTGCCCTTCACCAATCTTCCGGCGTTGCGTCAAAGCCGATGCACAAATACATCATAAAACCAGTAAGGCACTGCAAGCATTTAACTTGCAAGGCCTTGTTTGGTGCGCCCGAAAGGACTCGAACCTTCACGGGGGAACCACCACTAGAACCTGAATCTAACTCTGGCTACTGATTATCAATAAAAAATAATCCTGTACACAGATTGTACACACTTTCGGTTTGTCAATGGAAATGAGCCATGAGATACTTTCAACCGTGAGAAGATCCCGAAAAAAACAGTATGGTTCACATGCCTCTCTTTCCCCGAGAATGCACCGGGGAAAGAAGAAGTGGCTGGTGCGCGATATGTCCGGGAATCAGGAAAAGCACCGCCTTTTTGATTCTTATGAAGAAGCTCTCGAAGCCTATCAACACCTTCAGCATCAGTCCTTGGATGATATGCTGCCGGAACATTTGCGAAAGCAGGAATGGCGGGAACATGTCGATGAAAGCGACTACAACGCCATCCTTTTGTGGCGAGAGTTCAGGAACATCTATGATGAAGTAACCCAACAATCTTCTCTTCCTTTGTATCTGGTTGTCCGTGAAGCCTTGAAGAACCTGAAGCAGGAAATCGCCAACGGAGTGAGTTATGGACGGAAAGACGCTGACGGAAACTGGATTGTCACGCGCACGGACGAACAAAACCTGGATCGCCTTGAGGAATTGACCAACTTGTTTTCTTTGACCAGATATCTTGCGAACAAGAAAGAACAAGTGAAAGTCGATTTCAAAAGGAAATTCGGCACACTCGCGGAACAATATCGGGAAATCATCGACAAGAAGCTCGAATCAAACCTCATCAAAAAAGCGCACCATGGAAACATGGTCAAGGAACTGCAAAAGTGGAGGCAAGATTGGGAAGAACTTCCTCTGAATCAAATCACGCCAGACATGATCGAAGAAAAGCTGAACTCCTTTCGGTATCGAAATCAGGCCCTCGGTAATGCCTCGAAGAAACGTTACCGGGCAACCCTCCATGGCTTTTTTGTCTGGGCTCAAAGCAGGGATCTTATCGCATACAACCCAGTCGAGAGAACACTCGCACCCAAAGCAGGATCTACTACCATCGGAATCATTACTCCATCCGATCTTAAGAAACTTCTTCAGGCCGCCCTCGAACATGACAAAGGAATGCTCTTTCGTCTGGCTCTGGCAGCCTTTTGTGGCCTTCGTCGTTCAGAATGTGTCAGAATTTCTCCGGAAGCCATTCTCGATGAGGAGGATGAAGTATTTGTCTCAGCTTCCATAGCCAAGACCGGGAAGCAACGGTATGTCCCCCTTCCTGAAGCAGCCAAAGCCTGGCTTGCGTTGGCTGAATATGAACCTGTACCCGACCAGTCCGACTGGCAATACTACGAGGGACAGCATGGAAACCGTCTGGCCAAACTGGCGAAGCAGGCAGGCATCACACTGCCGCGTAACGCCCTGCGCCATTCATTCGCTTCATATGCCGCAGCCAAGACACACGATATACCCCGGGTATCCATGTGGCTTGGACACTCGGGAACCAACATGACGGAAAAGCATTACCGGGAAGGCGTTCGTGCTGCCGAAGGAGAAGCATGGTTCAATGTATTTCCGGAGGAAGCTGGTCATTAACCTGCTGTTTTTGTTGACCTCCATCTTCAGATGTAGTAACTGGTTCTCGTTGTCCGTCAGTCACCATCGAGTGCAGGACATATTAACGCTCTCAAGCGTTTCATTGGGTTTCTATCAACCTGGGACGTACAAGAAACGGTGGCCTAGCTCCTCATACCCGTTCCTTGAGTTCCACCCCCCAGCGAGTTCGACGGGGTTCCACTACAGGGGCATTTCTCATATCACTTAAATAAGGTTAATTGTCCTGCTTTCAGAGGAAGGCAGGCACTCCGGCATAGCCGGGAAGGAGACTCGCCGAGTCTCATAAAACTTAAAGAAGCCTCACTGAGACTTCCATTGTGAATTTAACCCACTTCAATGGGTGAAAAATACTCCGAAGTGATGATTCCCAGTTCAAAACTGAACAACCCTTTATAGCGCACAATGTTTGACACACATATTACACCAGTTCATAACTCCTTCCGTGATGGTCTTTTCCCGGACCAACCAGGCAGAAAAGCAGACATCTCCGCCGCACTCTGTGGCAGAGTACAAAACCTCGGCAGTTGCCTTGGTATCCCATTCATTCCGCAGATAGCCATCGACAAGCTAGAAGTCGTCATCGCCCTTCGATTCCCGGTTATCCGGGATACCGAAGGCATCTACGATCACATGAAAGCCCTTGCACGTAAAGCCAGCGGTTGTCGAACCTACGATCCCACCCGTAGTCTCCTTCACGGAGAAACGACTCCGAGAGGATTTCATGAAGACCTGGAACCTCCAAGGAATCCAGAATTCAGACGGATTCGAAAAGCCAAAACCTCCATGCACATTCAATGTCGCAAGCAGGACCGTAGCTTTCCTCCATTGATTCGTCCCATGCTCCCGGGACAGTTTGCCGGGTTCTGGCCTACTAATAGCAAAACAAGACTGCCTCAGATGCTCCATACTTGTCGGCATATCCAACTGGATTGGGTTAAAGAGATTCCTGTCGACAATTATTTCTCTCCCCGGACGTACCTCGAAGCAATCTTCGTTCTGGATTTAAATGTCAACAGAGCTTTGGCCAATCATCCATTCCTGACGCAACCAAGCCTCAGTGACGAGCAGATATCAACGGCGTTCTTCCCTAATCCGAAAGTCAAGCAATCCACGGTCGACAATTTCTGCGATCCTAAACTTTCTCAGGAAGACATCATTCAGGCTCTTGAAAATACGATTCATGTCCAGATGTCCATGCTATACGCCGATCTTGTACGAGCTCTTGATGAAGTCCCGGACTTCCCTTTATCCAAAGTTCCTGCCTCCACATGGCAACAAGCCTTTGGTTGGGCAAAATTAACCTACGCTGAGATAGACCGACATCTCGAGGTTGACGATGCCCCACGTATTGCTCGAGCCATGGAGTTACCTTTCACTGTAGCCGTCCGGAAATACCGAAAGCGCAATCATGCTCAAGAGCAGGAAGGTAATTTACGAGAACCTGCCCATGATAAGGATGCGGTATCCTTCGAAAGTGTACTTCGACAAGGTAGCAAAGGCCGACAGGTTGCCAATGCCGCTGCCAAGGTCTACTCAAAAAGTAATAGATTTATTCGGATCGAGCTAAAACTCAATAGATCTGAAGGCCTTACCAACGATATGCCTAAGGGCTTATCTAAAAGCATTATGGTTTCTCTTCCGGAAGACCTTGCCGATCTCGTCTTGAGAGTAGCCTTCTATTCTCAAAAAACTTTCGACAAGTTAATCAAAAATATGCCGGACATCAAGACTCCGAGGATGGAAGAACTTGTTGCCTTCTTTCAACGGCTCCGAGCAGAAGTCTCCAAGGAAAAGGATAAAGCCATTGTGGAACGTATCATATCCAGACTGGAATTCCACGTCTGTCTGAATATGGTCCTCATCGACGATCACGAAATGGCCAAAATGTTACGACGACTGAAAAGAAGAGGATTTTTCATTAGTAAAGGAACTTCATCTGCTCCTCGATATTTGCCAAACATCAACAAAATCCATTCATGTTAAACGTATAGTTTCTTACTCTCCCGGAAGGCAAAGCCTTCCGGGGCAAGCGGCGAGCATACGCCTCAATGGTTCAATGTTACGATATGGGTCACATAGTTACAGCCGAGCGAAGCGAAGGCTGTAACTATGTGGACGTAAGGAGCAAGGCGAAGCCGGTTGAATCGATGGAGAGGCGGCTTGCTGCGCCCGAAAGAGGCTGGATTTCCGAACTCAGTCAATTCATCTTCAGGAGAGTCCTGATATCTTCGATTATGTATCATATATAATTTTTGTTTTTGTTTACTATATGGTACATATCTCTCATGAAAACCACATCCCCATTGCCGGAGCCTGTACCAGCAGGCAGGCTATGGGCGCACTTTCACCACGTCACGAAACATATCCATCAGGAGATAAAAAATTGCATGCCACCATCCTGGACTTGCGGTTTCCCACAAGTCCAGGATGGCTATTAGTCATGCAAGTGCCGGAGTTGGCATGCCGGCCGAAGCAGACGCCTCTTCGACGTGAGGTTGCACCGGGGGCGCAGCAGGGATTTCAACAGGAGGTTGCACCGGGGTATCGGCTACTGCCTCGTCTGTCACAGCAGACTCGACAACTTCTTCTGACCTTGCCTTGCTGACTTTCTCGCTGATGCGCTCTCTGTAGGACACCAAGCGATCCTTGGCTCCCTTGACGAGCCCCCAGGAAGACTTGATGCCCTTGTAGACGCCTCCCTCCAGCGCGTGCCCCATGTGACGTGTGACTTCACACGCGACGAGGGACATAGCAGCTGTAACGACGATGCCGGCTTCGACAGCATTTGTAATGCTGTCCGTAACGGGATAACTTTGTTTCGTATTCATAATATAATATGTTCGAGTGTTAAATTACTCTCATCAAGTATACATAGCATGAATACGCCTGTAATTTCAGGAAATCAGTGCGGGAAGGGAGCAATCATGGCCTTCCGAGAGGCCTGCTTGGCCTGCATATCTCCCTCGCTCTCCCGCTTCTGCTGGATCAGCTCTGAGAAGGTAGGAGTGCTCATCACCCGGGGAGGTTGGACGCGCTTGCCTGCGGGCCTGTCGGAAGACTTCAGGTCGTCCGTTGCCTTTTGCAAGATTGCGGCAATCTTGGTTAGGCGGTCAGGGTTCATGAGACGATCGTACGATGAGTTGAGAGTGGAGGCAACCTTGTTCATTCTCCCGGGCTGCTGATTGTTGCGAACCTGCTTCATGAGATCAGTCTGGTCGATGAAATCGTATGTAGACTGTACCGGCTTTAAGGGCATTTGTTGAACAGGCGGCGGGGGAGTAGGCCTTTTGCCCTGGTTGTATTCTTCATTAAGACGATTCCACTCCTGAAGCCGCTGCTGTTCAGACTGAGATCTCAGCCTGCCGAGAGCCTCAGCATGCTGCTTTGTGAGATTTGGCTGAGATTGTCTCCACTCTTCCGGAGTTCCGTAGACTTTGAGCATATTGTGATAGTCCAACAGCTCCTTACCGTTCTGGATACGATGCCCATATGTGGCCTGCGCGTCATTCTGGTCAAGTTTTCTGGACTTCACAAATTCTGCCGGCCACTGGTCGTAGGAACCTTGCATTCCGGGGACGATGGGAGTCGTACTTCTGTATTGCTCCATGAAGCTGTCGTGATATTCACCTGGCAGTTTATCCTTGGGAGCAAACACATTTGGATCATTGTTCTTGTCCATTCCCGGTATAAATGATGTTGGAGTCTGGGAATGCGTGCCTTCTTCCTGTAAAATATTTTGCTTTTTGTAGCTCGTTGTCGGATCAGTCTCGTTGTTAGCGACCCCACGATACATGGTAAAAGCAGGGCTGAACTTATTTTTGTCAAAATACCGTAGCGTAGGCGGTGGGAGGCTACCTATCGGTTGCGGAAACTTAACACCAGGCTGTGGCGCCTGAGATGGATCGGCTAGTCCGATGTAATCCTTCGATGGAGAGTAAAATCCACGATTGTTACCAACGGTTTCCCGTTTGATAGGTGTTTGTTTGTTGGGTGAGCCAGATACAGGAGGTCCGTAGTTACTAAAATCATACCAAGGGCGCTGATCTTTTCCTCCAGGATTCAGCACAACCGGGTGGTTCAACGAAGGACCGCTCTCTGCGTTCGTCAAACCACCAGCGCAAGCCTGCTCCCATCTTGCCCGGGCCATTTGCTCTTCGGCTCGTCTCTGAAAGTCAGCGTTCCCTCCATAGATATTTTTATGCGTTTGAGCCCCGTCAATGTCCTTGTTGCCGTTTGCATCAACCCCGGTTACCATATATGAGACAGACGGCTTCGCAGTCTTGAATGCTTCCTGGGAGGTTTGTTTATTCTCGAACGTATTATACGGGTTCGCCGTCAGCCTTGATGTATCGTTCGGGTCGTAATTATCATCCCCGTTCTTTAACGTATCCGGGGTAATGATAGGAGGAACAACAGAAAAGGCTTTCTTTTCCCTCTGCGATAATAACTGTAAACGTTCTTAGTACATTGCCGAGCACATTATCGTGCCTGACAGCTAAAAAAGCAATACCTTGCCGCTCCTAGACTAGAGCGGCAAGGTATTGCTGTAGGTTATTCGGATAGAAGAGGGAAGCAAAACTTAAATGCTTTCTCACAACTCTCCCGTTGTGCTGCTGTGAATGCGTCTGGGCTTATTTCCAGGAACTCGAACGGTATGTCCAGTTTCTCTCCATTAGCCCCTAGCATATAACCTTCCTTTCTGTTAATACCAAGCTTCACGTCATTTTCTGCATCAAACTTGGCATAATCCTCTATTACTTTATAACCAGATAGTTCTTGCTCAAGATTGCTGAGATAGTCATAAGCTGCTACTCGAAATGACATATGCCATACGAAGGAAAGTGCAAGCACTACTCCCAGCACCCACACCGTCACCCTGGCACTCCGGGGCCACGGCTGTCTGGTTGATTTGTCTTTCATAATAAGAATCTCCTTTCTTTGAATTATTCAGAAAATCAGCACCCCGGCACAGTACTCTGTACCGAGGTGTGGGATCGTTACACCGGTAACTCGTCGACATACATAACAGTACTGGCTATTCTTCCCTGCGTTTCCAGTTCGTCTGCCTCTTTAGCCTGTGCAGGAGTACGAACGTATTCGCACTTGAACACATCCCATGGTTCCGTGAGGAAGAACTCTTCTATTGCGCTCTCCAGCGTATTGACATCGTCTTCATACGGCATCTCCCCGGACGCCATGGCGACAGCCAGTTCCCTGTTCGTGAGAGCCACTGTCCAGTTTGTTTCAAGTTTGAACACAATACGCCGCTTATGTCCGTCCTTGCGGGAACGGACTGTAAGTAACGCCCTGTATGTATGATAACTCTGTGGGTTATTATTGATGGCTACCATAATAGATACGAGAAGAGGGTTAATCGTTCTTCTCAAGTGTATATAGCGCCCGGGAGGACGGTATTTCAGGATATAGCGATATTGCCAGGAAATAGCAATACTGTTTCATGGAAATGATATGAATGCGACACGCATGGGCAATAAAAAGCCCCGGTTCGAAAACCGGGGGCACTGATCAATCCTTGTAATAGGCTTCAGGGAACCATGACCTTATATCGTCATTCAGATGCTTCCTTTTTTCGACCTCTCTCTTAGCATCGTAATACCTGAGCTCAAACTCATGCGCTCCTGAAATTGCGTTCATAAACCGCACCCATCTTTCTGAGTGTAATGGAACAGGAGGAGGGGACGCCGGGGGAATAACTTTCGTTCGCTCCTGTGGAGCAGAGACGGGCTCTTCCTCTCGATCTGTATCCGAAGTGCGTTTGTTGTCGCTCATACGAATCACCTTTTTGTGGTCCGTACTCACAACAAAAACCCTGTGTATAGTCCGACAAAAACCAGAACTGTCCTTCAGTTTTGCCTCTATTCCTACTTCCCACAGGTCTTTGTATGGCGCACATGCCTCAAACGAAAGAACATCTCCTTCTGCGCCGAACAAAGCCTTGAATGCGGCCTTAGCCAAGTCGATAGCCTGCTCCGCGTACGTCGATAGAAAACTGCTATTTTCACTCATACTGTAAAATCCAATTGCACGGCCCGTAAGACTTACGGACCGGGGCTGCTCTATGAATACATAGACAAGGAAAATTATTCTTCGTCGTCAACAACGGTAATTCCAGGTCCAGGAGGTCCTGCTGGATTTCCACCCGGAACAGGATAAGCCGCTACAGCCTTCGGAGCCGGGGCCGGTGGGAGATCCGGTTCTTCCTCTTGTATGCCGGCAAGAGCCTCGTCTTCCGTCGGGTTGCGATATTCCTTGAGCAGGTCACGCATGATCTTCACGCGATAGGCGCGAGGCATCCCCAGGATGTTCGTATTGCCCACTGTGATGATGCAGCCGTGTTTGGCGACAAAGCGGATCTCCTGCGCGTACGTGGGCTCGTCTGCAACCTGCGCCGGGAAAGCGGCGAAGAACTGGCGGTTCTGCGGGTTGCTGATGTCCGTCCAGACATAGGACTTGCGTTGCGCGGCCAGGTAGCACAGAGCCCCGATTGTTTCGTCCTCTGCGGCACCTTCCGGGAGTTCGATGAGCTTGGCGTTCCTGTGAACCATATCGAGGATTCCCCTGCGCATGGCATAGAACATGCCTGCGAAGTGGCCTTTCATGGAGTTATGGGACACCCATTCGGCTCCCTTCGAGATCGCGTCAAGCAACGGCCCGGAACGCAGGATCAGCGTATCCGGGTCCATTTTGATGACAACGCCGTCTGTATTGCCGTCGTCGTCACAGGCATTGACCATGCACTGCAATTCGCCGCGAATACACTCGGCGCCGTTGAGATTGACCCCACGGTCAAACGAAGTCTGGTGATAATGCACCCCGGCCATCTCTTCAAGAGCATCGGCGAGCTTCCCGGGAATCGGGTCTGCCTTGTCGTCGAACAGGTGAATATTGGCGAGAGGAAGCGTAGTACGTGCCTGCTCAATGGTGAGAGGGAGAATCTCCTCTTCGCCACGGTAGCAGAAAATGACGATTGTCCAAAGATGATTTTCGTCGAGTGTTTCACAGTCTGAGAATGCCATCAATAAAGGGCATATTTTGAGAATTTTCACTATGAACTAAAAAACAGCTCTCCTTCATGATGAAGAAGAGCTGCCAAATGGACAGGTTCATTTACACTTGCCTTCCAGAACTCTGACGATGGCCTGAGCTCTTCGTTAGGGCGCAACATTTTGACTCATTTTTTCGTGAATCTTCGGTGAAATTGTCTTTGCTTCAATTCGAACGGATCAAAGTTTCCTTTCTGACGGAGTGGTGAGGAAAATAGGCATCGTATCTGGTGCAACAGAGTAATTTCACCATTTGACAGAGATGATTTTTCTCATTGATACATCTCAAATCCGCTCCATATTTCAAATTGTTGACTATTAAGCGAAAGCTTGCTGACGAATCCGAGAATTCAAATTCAAGTTCTCTGAACTCCAACCGCGTTGATTGAGTAATTGAATAACCTCATTGTATACCGGTGCTTCTTGATCGGGATCTGCAATGGTCACTAATAATGCAACATTTTGTGGTTGACGCACCATGTCAGGATGGTCACGATACATAATATTTAATCTTAATCCCCATTCATCTCCTTCGAGACGGTTGAAAGAGGTTTTATAAACTTTGACTGGAGACCATTTGAATCCATGAGTTACTTGGGTAGATTCAAATAGATTTTTTACACCTTTTGGTTGTAAGTTAATTTCGCTGCGATGTTTGGGGCGGCCACTCTTTGTCGTTCCTGAACGACGCCCGATGGAAACGTCAACGTTCACCTGGCAATATTCTGCGCCAGCCCGAGGCGACAAGGGTGGATCGTAGACGAGGGCCACAAACAATTCTCCGCGATAACTACCATTGGGATTTTTCAAACATGTCGGCAACGGGAAGCCGCTGCGGTCAAATTGTCTTTTTACTGGCTGAAGTTGAGGTTCGAAGATCATCGTTGCATTCCACGGTTGGCAGATGGAGATGTCGTCAACATCACGTGGCACGCCAAATCCTCTATAAATGAAATCACTGTGTCGTATCGATTCTCTACGTAGAACTGCCGAATGAATAAGTAGAGCTTTGGCCAAATTGGCCGATATGTTGCCTGCTCTCAGGTGGGCCATAATCGTCGACACCCACGGTGCAGCATAACTGGTTCCAACGTCTTCCACAAGCTTACCATTGCAGTCCAGGGAAACAATTCCCAACTGGAAGCAAGATCCACGAAGATCCAAATTGCCCCCATAGTGACAAATTTCGGGTTTCGGCAAAAATGCCGCACCTGGACCGCGTCGCGAAAATGGCGACGGTTCTTCCTGTTTTACTAGGGCGTTATCACGGGATAAGTGAGCGGCCGAACCAACAGTAATTCCCAACGCAGTGTCTGCAGGAGGTGCAATTCTATCCTGCTCTCCCAACGATTCCGACGGAGGCCATGTGCGAAGATGGTTATGGTTTCCGGCACTATTGATGAATGTTACTCCATATTGCTGTTGGATTTCATCCAACGCGATTGCAAATGGGGAAAAGCACTCATCTTGACACGTTCTTCCATTCGCATTAATAGATAGATTCCATACTTTTACCTGAGGATATTTAGGGATTACCCGGCGGATGGTTTCCAATAACGCATACTCATTTGTTCCTCCTTTCGGCATGGCGACAACATCAACAATCCGTGCCCTTGAACGCGGAAAAAGAAGGTTGCCATGATTGAATTCCCGCCCATTGACAATCAGGCCAGCAATGAAAGTTCCATGTGAATTATCCTGATCAATCGCAGGAACATCTTCTTCATCGCGGTCGACAATCCAGGCTTGCAGATATGGGTTATCAAGAGATACTCCGGAATCAATTAGTCCCACTATTGGCAGTTCGTCATTGGGCAGAGGAAAATTGTCTGTATCCACATGTCCTACCGGGATTGCCTGGGTTTCCACTCCAAATTCAGAGAAATTGTTGATACTCTGTGTTCCAACAAAACTGGAGAGTTGGTGGAGTTGATTTTCGTTTTCACAAACGATCTCGAATACCTGCAAGTGCGTTCCGTAGTTCAGCTGCCGTGATTCTACGGAACCGCGCATCAGAACCCACAAACCTTTGCCGTCATGACGACCTTACCCATTCGTCGACCCAAAACCTAACAGGTACGCGGTTGGAATTCGTGGGAAAGCGGGAGTTCAGTTAAGATATCCATACAGAACAGCTCAAGGAGACCAAAACCCCTTCCGGATACATTCAAGTTTCTTCTCTGGAATTCACGGCCTTGACGCTGGTTCAATACACCGGGCGTGTGGCTACCTCTCCCGTATGTTAACGGTACTGGAAGAACTTCTAGAAGTCTGTCATTCCAATGACAGGCCGGACAGTATTCTATCGTGCGTCCTCCTACCTTGTTTCCAAAACCTCGGTTACATGATTGACGTTCTTCTGGCGGATGAAGAACAAAGCAACGCTGTATATTCGTTTTTGCATACTCATTACCTGACTGTGAAAAAAGCTCTTTTACCTTTGGGGGGCCGAGTCAAAATAGAGGCACCAAATAAACGCTGGAAGCTCATCATCAATGAAAATTTGGAAAGTGACCTATCATGATTTCCGAATACTTTGTCCGTTCGTGGGCAACACATCACCCTAACCCCGGAATGAACTTGTCCAACAGGATATAATCATATAACGTACTTTGATTGCCATTTTTCAGATCCGTTTCTTGCAGAGCATCTGGCTTGCGAGCCAAAAAGAGTATGACTTGCTTCTGCTTTTCCATACAATTCCCTGCTGGCTCATTGGAAGAAATGGGAATAGAATATTTCTTCCTGGATGGCTACATTTTGGTCAGAAAAACGTCGAAGAATTCATCGAAGGGTATTGTAGCGCGTTCTGTAGGAGAGCATATAGGCTCGTTTGGCCGGGGGAGAGAGGAATGAACACTTCACTAGGGTCTCTACTTCTTCCCTGGATTTCATCAAATGGTCGATGACTGTCCTAATGCGTTTGTTCTGCATCCCCAGTTGCCGTCCGAACTCTTCAAACAGGTTGCGATTCGTGTGCGTGGATGCGCCTCGAAACAAGCCGCCGGACAGGGCGAAATCGCTGTCCTGAATGTGCAGGCTTGTGTTGAGCAGATCGTACGCGGGGGACAAGGTCATATCTCCCTGAGGAGTTTCCAGTACGGAAAAATTCTTCAAATGCGCGTCGCCGTTCGAAAACAGATAATTGAACAACACCAGACGGAAGAAGCGTTCCATTTCAATTTTCCACGCGGGGACGTAACGCTGGATGAGCTCTCCCATTTCCAGGTAGGAGTAATCATATTTGAAGTTGGAACCGCCCTGGGCGGATATTTTCCCGGCCAGTGAGGCGAAGTCTTCCTTGCGTAGTTTACCGCCCTCCTGAGTGATATCAAATCGTCGGGTGATATAGGCCGGTTCCCCTGTCCGGAAAAAGCATAGTCCGTTGGGAGCCGTTGAAATGCCGAATAGCTGAGCGGCAATTTGCATGGTCACGTGTTCGTTGGCCGGCATGTCAGAAGCCCGGGCGAGGCGTGATGAGATGGGCTTCAGAAGATGCGTTCCCTGTTCTCCCGACTTGGTCAGGCGGATTGTTCCCCGATCAACAAGAACAGAGAGTTTTTCCTGAACCCCTGAGATGGAAATATGCTCGCGGTTTTCCAGAAACTCTTCCGGCTCTCCATGAATATCGGGGGCGTCATAAGGAAGAATCGGAGACACTTTTTTACCGTCGAACAGTTTCCGCAATCCGGTCGGGCTGTAGGAGGTGAATTCGGGAACCAGCGTCGAGGGGCAACGGTCAATGTTCATCGTTGGTATAAGGCTGTACTGTTAATGCTCCAATCGTATCATCATGACCTGTTGCAAGGAGCAGCCCGAAATGATCCTTTTCATCCAGATGGAAATGACGGCACTGAATTTCCTTGTTGACGCCTTCCGAGAGCATGTTGAAGAAAACGGGAAATAGATGGGGGGAACGGTACTCTTCGGAGGTTTTAGGCATTGTCAGGCTGATGGGAGGAAGCTCTTCTCTCATCAGGTAGGAATCCAGATACCGGAATACATAGCTGGAAGGGGATTCTTCCGTCAACGTTCCGGCAGGGATATTCCGCAACAATACAAGGGCGTTTCTCATGATTCAGGACCTTTCATCACATCGGTTCTTTTGGGGCTCAACGACATTTCAAGCCCCAGTACATCGAATAGTTCCATCAGGATTCTGAATGTCGGGTTGGCCTGCCCAAGTTCGATTTTATTGAGCGTATTGATCCCTATGCCGGAAAGTTCGGACAAATCCTTCAGGGTAATGCCCAGTATCCGGCGTCGTTCTCGAATGTATGTTCCGATATCACTCAATTTCACAATACAATGTGAAATATCATGTTTTGAATGTTCTGTCTACTCTGTTTTCTGGTAAAATCACAATATGATGTGATTTTTGGGAACCGAAGATATCTACTACTGAACAAGAGCTTGCTTTGAAAAGAAGTGTTTTGGTGATTAGAGCCGGAAAACTTCCCGGCTCAGGAATTTCTGGATACGGCAGATAAAACAAGACTCCGTTGCCGGAGCCCTCCATGGAAAGGCTCCGGCAACAGGGATATGCAGATGTTTACCACATTTCAGGTGCAGCTGCCTCCTGAAGTCGAGCACAGCTTCCGAAGGAAGGAGCCTTGCGGGATGTTCTTCCTGATTTTTCTATCAGTTCGTTGATCAGGGAAGATGCCTCCAGCTTGTTCAACTGTGAGGTTCCCTTGCCGAAGCAGAGTACGGCCAGATCATGAAGTGCGGAATCGTTCATCCCGTTTTTACGGGCCAGAGAAAGTATGACCTGCTTCTGTTTATCCGAACAATGCCATGCCGGTTCTCCGGAATGAGATGTCCGGGGATTCGAAGACGGAGGCACAGGAAGCCGTGGTACCTGCCGTATGGCAGGACGCGCCGTACTGGATACACCTCCCAAGCCATAGGAAGCATCAGGAACAAATCCGACCTGTTGGATCTGGGCGTCGACGGCAGCCTGAAGGGAGCCGTAGAGGCGTTCGGTTTCTGAAGCCAGTTCGGATGTGTGGGGGATTTCGGTTTCGATGGAAACCTCGAACTGGTGGGAGGAATATCCCGGCAGTCCGAGGCGTTTACTGTAGTTGGCGATGAGTTTGATAGCCATGATGGTGGTTCTTTCGTTGTTGATGGGTGGATACGATAAAGCCGCCATGCCCGGAATAGGGAACATGGCGGCTTTGTGAAGGATGACAGGCAGGTAAGTTCCTGTATCTGGTATATATGACGGGAGGGAAGGTGTTATTTCAACGCTACTTCCTAGCCTCTGCCTCTCGCAGTACTTTTACACAACTCGTATTTCCATATTTTGATTCATTAGCCAAAATGAGAGCCGTCTTTCCGTCCTTATCTTTCGCACTTACATCAGCTCCAGCTGCTAGTAATGCCTTCACACATTCTGCATTACCCCCTCGCCAAACCGCTAACATAAGAGCCGTCTTTCCATCCTTATTTTTTGCATTTATCTTTGCCCCGGCTATAAGCAATTCTTTCACACATTCCGTATTACCCCACATCGCAGCCTTCATAAATGCCGTTTCCCCATCCTCGTCTTTCACATTGATGTCAGTCCCAGCAGATACCAATGCTTTTACGCATTCCGTATGCCCATTCCCGGCTGCTACCATGAGAGCCGTCTTCCCATCTTCTCCCTTCGCATCTACACGCGCTCCGTCCTTGATCAATTCCGTCACCCAATCAACGTTCCCCTCTTTGGCTGCCTTCATGAGAACCGTATTTCCTTTCGAATCTCTTTTATTGGCTTCGGGATTATCGGTTTTTCCACATGAGGAAAGGAGTAAGGTGGGAATCAACGCAAGAACGGCAACGCGACCGATTCGATATATTTTTGTATTCATATGTTTATGTGTTAGAATCTTTTCTTTCTGGTTACCACTTCATAGGAAAAGGAGACGTTTCGTTATACTTTCTATGATAGTAAACCGGGTTTGCCAGCCACCATATGCCTTGAATGAGAGCAAGGATGAATTCGGAAATCCATAAAATCCCAAGCGCCGGATTAGGATTAATGAATGCAGCAACAATGATCACAATATATATGATCCCCCACCCCCAGCTTCCATTGTAGAATTTATGAGCGCCAACGGGCCACAGGAAAATAGCCAGCAAACCTGCAATGATACTGCTTTTATGTCGCCCATGAGCATGGACGGACCGAACGGGTGCAGCCTGTGTTTCTCCTCCTTTCGCTCTGGAATGCTTCCGGAACGATCCAAAGCCTTTGAATATAAGAATAGCACCTATTAATATCAGAAAGCGCCAGAATCTCACTTGAGGCCATAAATTGATGCAGATCACAAAAACCACAATTAAACCGGCTCCTATTGCCATATGTAACCATGCATCCTGAAGGAAGGGAGAGGTTTTCCTTTCCTGACCATTGTTTAGTGCAATGGGCAACGGAGGAGGCGTTGCTGTTGGTGGAGGAGAAGGGAGTGCCGCACACCAGGAGAACGCATCTTCGCAAGCTTTCCATGTTGCCCAGCCGGGAGTCCATACCAGGGAATTCGGCGGAAGCTTCCTATCCTGATATAGTTTCTTCAATTCTTCTTCCGAGAACGGTCCTTCCTGCGTACCATCGGGGCATGTTATATGATAATCGTTCATGATTTTGCCAGAGTTTATCAGTCGCTTCCCTGATAAGAACCGTCATTGGAACATACTGAATTTCAGATTGTTGATATACTTATACACTTTCACATTATGAGAGAAGCATGCGATATTACTTTATCGTACTATTGTCTTTTTGCATTGAAGACTCCGTATTGCTGTTCCATCCCAATAGAGATTCCATGCAAGGATGGATTTACCAAATAGGTTCCATTTATTTCTTCCCCGGTAATAACTCCTTCCCATTGGATACCGGTCATGGTGTCGTTATCGCCGGGAGAGGTGAATGTAATAGAATTCCCATTGGTCATGCCACTTATTTCACCACTACCTCCCAATTCATTACCTTTAATGGAAATATAACCGGTAATTATATTATCATTTTGTTGTATGCTTATTTCTATTGGAGCACTGCCCCCATATGTTGTATTTATACATACTCCTTCCCATATACCCGAAACTGCATCCCCAGTATTGAACTGCTTCATAAGGTTTTCATTAATGACGGCTATGTAATCGGCTGGCACTGGTGGTGCTATCGATATTGGCAAGGGAGGAGGTACTGCATACCAGGAGAACGTATCTTGACAAATTTTCCATGTATCCCAGCCGGGAGTCCATACCAGAGAGCCTTGTGGAAGCTTCCTGTTCCGGTAGAGTTCTTTTAATTCTTCCTCCGAGAATGGTCCTTCCTGCGTACCATCGGGGCGTGTTATATGATAATCGTTCATGATTTTGTCAGAGTTTACCAGCCGCTTCCCTGATAAGTGCCGTCATTGAAACGTCCCGAATTCCGGGATCGTGGTACTTCACCAGCTCCGCCACATTGCGGGCAAGGCATGCGGTATTGATTTGATTCCGTTCGATTCCAGAGAGCCCTTCCGCTGCCCGGCGTTACAACTCCGCTTCCTCCGCATTTTTTGCAGATCTCCATGGCATTGTTTTCGTAAAAGTTATTGGCCGCACGAATCATTTGTTGCAACTGATAGTCCGAATTGTCGCCCCCACCCATACTGTTCTGTATCCACGCATCTGATTCATACTGGGGAACAGCGGGCTTCTTCGTGCCAAATGAAAGAATGACGACTATCAGCATCAGGCCGATAACACAGATCGTATAATGGTTTACTCCGTATGTTTGCCCTTTTACCTGTAATGCCCGCAATCCCCATCGATGGATCTGATTCAGAATTTCATGGTTCTGCATCCAATCTGACAAGGACCTGTATTCCTTTGCCGTCGATGCCTTCATTTCATCTGGAGAAAAGGATTTCTCATGTTGTTCCGCATGAGCAGACGATGTGTTCGAATGGGATGCCGTACCTTCTGAACCGGGATGTGGAGGAAGAGGCGGCAGCTTGGCGCTGGAAATAAACCATTCAAAGGCGTCTTCACAGGGACGCCATTGATCCCATCCTTCTGTCCAGACGTAAGACCCGGGGGGAAGAGTCCGCTGATGATAGAACCCTTTTAGCTCGTCTTCGGAAAAAGGTCCTTCCTGTGTGCTGCCCGGTCGAGCAAGGTAATAGGAAATCATAAGCATCAAAGTGTAGATTCATGAACTGAACGAGAGAAAGCGCATCAGAAGAATAATGGCAACAGTCCTCCCAGAATGAGTATTGAAACAAGCATGAGGCCCAGGATGGCAAAGGAACGTTTCCATGAGCATTGGAAATTCCGGGCGACTACAAGGATGACCAGGATTTCAACGAAGAGAAAGAGCCATGACTGATTCACCCAGTTGCCAAGCATATCGAAGATGGCCAGACCAACGCACCACGGGATCAATGTTTTCCGGTTTATTGTAGCATCCTTGGGAGAAAGCAGCACAATATACCCGTACAACAATAGACCGGAGATGATGCTGATGAGGAATGGAAACGCCTCCCCAGGAGAAGAACCTTCCACGGTTTTCATGAATGCGTAGTATTCATCCAGTTCTCTCTGTGCTCTCGTATCCCCGACATTAGCTTTCTGCTGTAAATGACCTATCGACCATTCATTGTTGCTCTGAGCCCTAGCAAGCTGCTGGCGCAACGCATTAGCCTGGGCCGTATCTCCTTTTCCCTCAGCTTCAGCAATAGCATTTTCCATCCGTAGGACTCCTATAGCACATTCCTTGGCTGTAGTGGCTCCTCCCATGTACTGCTGGTAAAGCTGCTGTCCATATCTCTGATTAGCCTGCGCAATACCTTTCTCCATATCTTCAGCCAAACCAGACTTTTTCGGAGGAGAACCGGGCTCATCTTGAGAAAACGCCTCAGGAGTATAAAAAAGGAAGCAAAACCCCATCAGCAGAGCAGTAAGAATGCTCCTTTTTATCCCAAGTCTTTGTCTTTGGCGTACTGTATTCATTGTTATGTTTGTATTTGTGTTAATTGCCTCCCGGCAGGATTTTGCCTGCATGATAAGATGTGAAAAGAGTTAGAGCCAAAATACTGAAAAGAGTAACGTAAGAACGTCCCCAAGACCATTTAAAGTCGCAAGCAGTCCGAATTTCGACCAGAATTCCAAGGCTTATCATTAAGAATGAATACCACACTCCCCAAGGGAAATTGAGTGATCTGTCAAGGATTCCCCAGAACCTGAATTCATGGATAAAATACGGTATCCAGCCACCAAATGTTAAATTGCAGCACATGTCAGCTACTGCTATCCCGGCACTCCATAGAATAAGTCTTTTGTATCCACCATTTTTCCCGACAGCTGAAAACACGGCAATAACTACAAACATTACCACTCCCAGAATTATGCTGTACAAAAGGCTTATCCATAGCCAGTCTCCTCTGGCGCCTGCTCTTTTCAATATCTTCACGATATTATCGTGATCTTTATCCAAAGCCAATTTGAGGGCAGTCTTGCCAAATTCATTTTGTGCTTCTAGATGAGCTCCCGCATCAATCAGTATTCGGACTACTTGTTCATGGTCGTTGGCCGAAGCTATCATCAGGGGAGTTGTTTCTTCGAATCCTTTGACATTAATGTCGGCTCCTGCATGAATAAGCATCTTTACAATTTCAGCATGACCTTTGGCCGAAGCTGCCAGAAGAGAAGTGATTTCATGTCCGTTACTTGTTGCGTTAACATCTGCCCCTGCCAGAATCAACATCTGAACGATGGTATCATATCCCCATGTGGCAGCCAGCATGAGAGCTGTTGTACCTTTTGCATCTTTCGCATGAACATCTGCCCCGGCATCAATCAGTATCCTGGCAATTCTATCATGTCCTCCCATCGAAGCCCATATAAGGAATGTTCTGCCTCCCTGGTCTCTGGCGTTAATATCAGCGCCTTCCTGTATCAGTCTTAGAACCTCTTTGTCCTGGCCTTTCGATACAGCAAGATACATGAACCTGGACAATTCATCGATCGTGTAGTGAGGGCCCAAAGTGTCTCCCCATCCTTCATTAACTCTTATATCCCCGCCTCCGCTGTATATCTGTGAGGAAGCATTGTAGGTACTGCAGAGACACAACAAGGCTGCCATCAGAATAATGACCCGGGGAAGCCGAATTTTTCGTCTGTGGACTCCTGTTCCCATTATCCTTTATCGCGTTTATATCTCTACACCCAAAATCACTGCTGCCAGAATTCCCCCGACAAGAGAAATTCCCATACTGATGCCTAATACCCCGAATGATTTGCCCAGTGTGAAATTCAGAACTTTATGAGCAACCAGGACAATGGCCGCCAATTCCAGCAAAGCAAGAAAACCGGAGTCTATCACGGCAAGGATGAGATCAACCACGGCGAATACAATGGCAATCGTCTTGAAGTCCTTGATTGCAGCCGGTTCTTTATGCTCGGAAACCAGTAGAGCGCCAGGAAGATCGAATAACCAAACAATCCGGAGCAAATCAACGTAAACAGAATCTCCCTGCCGGGTTCTGTAGTTACAATGCAAAATCCAGTCGCTAACCCGATTTTATATATTTCATTTCTCTTCATGTGATTACATGTCGTTGGTTATTGATTGCAGAATATGCCTCTTAACCCTCTTCCAGTTGCGGCAGGCCAACGTTCGAATCCCGGAATCCGACTGGCTGATCAGGATGCCATGCACTGCCTGCTCCCGTTCCAGAACGGTGCGGCGTTCCTTCTCGGTGAGAGTACCGGGATGAACGACCTCGACGATCACAGGCATCATCTTCCCGTCGGGGAAACAAACCATGCACCGGTGCTCTACCGTTTCCATCCCGTCCGGCCAGGTAATGACTCCGGCGCTTTGCACCTCCTCCAGAGAATGCCATTGAAACCCTTCCGATGGGTCATTCCCGTTGCAATCCGGGTGACGGCAGTCCGCGCAGCGGTACCCCAGCGGCTCTCCGCATAAATCGTCCACCAGAACCTTGTGTCCGACAGCCAGCCCGCCCTGCCGGTCGGCCTCCAGATTCTGGACGACATAACGGTGCATGGCCCGTTCGACGAGCATCAGTTGATGGCCTCCGCATCGGGGACAGGTGAACTGGATGATACTTTTCATTGCTGGCATCTCGTTTACATTGCCTGTATATCTCTTTTTTACGATTTTAGTCAACCTGAAAATCTCATTTAAATCTCAAAAATAGGGATGTTATATAACCGTATTGCCATTCCTGAGCGATAGTGCTACATTCCGAAACATGGCGGGAGTGAATCAGGATGAGCTGAAAATGAATGTCAAGCTGTGGCTCAAGGCCAACAACTTCGACTACGCATGGCTCGCCGAACGATGTTTCGTGACGGAAGCGACCGTCCGCAACTGGATGGCGAAAAAGCCCATTCCCGCCGCCAAGGAACACATCATCCGGGAACTCATCAAGCAGCTCCCGCTGACTCTCCCGAGCCGGGTGCAGGTGGAAGAGGAGACGCTGATTACCCTGAAGCTCGATCCGGATACCCGCAAGGTTCTTGAGAAAAAAGCCTTCTCCCAGGGCAAGACCCTGAAGGAGTTCCTGGCCGACGAAGTGCCGAGGCTCGGCAATCCCCCGCTTGCCTGATTGTATGGACGCCTCCGGCTTCGCATTGCCTCCGGGATCTCTGCTGGGCAATTACAAGTTGCTCAAGGCGCTGGCCCAGGGAGGCTTCGGCATCACCTACATTGCCTGGGACAGCCAGCTCAGGCGCAACATTGTTCTCAAGGAATGCTTTCCTCTGGGATTGTGCAGCCGGGATTCGGATACGGGAGAGATCATCCCGTTGCCTCATACGTCCCGGCAGGCTTACCGGACGGCCATGGATTCACTCCGCAAGGAGGCGCAGACGCTGGCTTCCCTGAACCATGAACGCATCGTCCGGGTCTACGATGTCTTCGAGTCCCATGGCAGTATCTTCTACGTGATGCCGTGGCTGGAGGGCGGTTCGCTGCGGGAACGCATGGACGAAGCCGTTTCCGGGAAGAGCACGATCACCCCGAAGCAAGCCGCCGAGTGGCTTCTGCTCCTGCTGGATGGGCTGGACTATCTGCATGGCAAGGGGATTTATCATCGCGACATCAAGCCCGGCAACATCCTCTTTGACGAACGGGGGCTGCCTGTGCTGATCGACTTCGGGGCGGCGCTCAACAAGCCGGAAGTGACCTGTACGATTACTCAGGGAGAATTCTCGTACGCCTACGCCTCCCCGGAACAAATCACCGGGAAAGGGAAAATCGGCCCATGGACGGATTTCTATGCGTTGGCCGCTACCTGGTACGAGCTGATCTCGGGAATTTCCGTCGAACCGGCCGACAGGAGGCTGATGCGGGATGATGTCGTCCCGCTCTCGGCCATGGCTCTTTCCCAGCCATGGCCCCGGGAATTGCTGGCATCTATTGACCGGAATCTGCGGCTCAAGCCAGAAGAGCGTTGCCAGACAGCCGGTCAGTGGAAGGAATGGCTGCAACAGGGGAAACCAGAAAAGCTACACAAAGGAAATTCACGGAAAAATACTCTGATCGTTGCTTCCCTCGGTTTACTGGTGGTTATCATCATACTCGGAATATGGACGGTAAACCGATTATCCGCCGATAAGGCCGAGCCTCCTGATCAACTTGTGTCAGAAACAACAGGAGGTAACGGCATACCATCTACTCCACCTTCCACGCCTGAAATTGATCAAGGAACATCAGATTCTTCTGTCCAGAAAATAAAAAGCCCTGCCATGGGTATTCCTCCATTAAGCAAGGACGCTTCAGCAATATTACCCAAGGTGCTGGATTATTTCCAATGGGAGGAACAAGAAAAAAGGCTTAGAGGCCAAATCAATAAGGCATCGCAGGACGATAAGAAATTCAAAGAGTTTATTCGACAAGAGGTTGCGACAAGAAAGCAATATATTGACCAATTGAAGTTTCCTCCGTGTATCATGGAAGAAGTGATCGTCGATAGCCAGCGAAAATATTATTCTCCCGTATGGTATGACTCCGTTCTACTGAAATCTTGTCGGGACTCATGGCAACATGTCGCCAACAGCCTGAATGACATGATTGCAAAAACAGCCCAATGGCAGGAACTTTACCCTTCTACCTCCATCCGGGAAAAAGAGTTTGTACAAGAAATCGCATCACATGAAAAGCGGAAATTGCTCATGGAACGCACCAATCTAAATAAACTGGAGGACTCTGTCAGTGATTACCTAAAGACATCAGAGAAGGAAATCAGAGATTATGCCTATGAAATAGGCAAGAACTATTATGCTCAACCGATTGTAACGGAAGAATGGCAGGCTCGTGAAAAGTATGAAATAGATGCTATTCTCGGCGAGATAGGACAATCTAAACAGAAAATCATTCAACAAGCAGCAGAGCAAATTGATAAGAAGAAACTTTTTTTCGAGAAGGTGGACAACATAATTTCTTCATTCAAGACCCGTCAGGAATTACGAGAATGGTCTGAGGGAGACGAAATCCGACAACTGGAACAAGAAGGGAAGGCGCTGGATAAGGAATATGACCGGATCGCTGAAATGGAGCAGAATTACCGTGAAAAGGCAGGAGATTATTTCAACTCATTTGATCGCGTCAAAACACTTGTTCCTGCCAACGAAGTCGGTTGGATAGGCAACTTTGCAAATGAACTTTCTGGCCTTGTCAACCGACCTACAAAAGGGCTTAAAGGATGGGAGCAGGATGCCAACAATTACCTTTGGCGAAAGATTCGTCATGCTTCCAAAAGTTTTTAACAGCCTGGAATTGAAAATTACTTGCGACCCTTCCTGTTCTCCAGCTTTTTGATATCCTGCTCCAGTTCTTTCACATAGTCCTGTTCCGCTTGTTGTTCGTCTGATAATCTGCGACGTTCCTCATAAAGGCGATATTGTTCCCGGACATGTGCTTGAGCCTGCCTCCTTGATCTTTCCCCTTTACCTTTCATTACTCGTCGCCCCATGAGGAGAAGCAGCTCGTTAAGCTTATTTTCCCACTCATGCAGGAATATCTCACGGCGGTTCTTTGCCTGATCCTCGACAAAGTCCAGACACAGGGAGGTCAAACGATTGAAATCGCTGATTTCTTCCTCGTTAAGGTAGTTCTTTGCAACAGTGATATCACTGGCATGGATTCGGTCTCCAACCCAGCTGGTCAACCCCATGTTGGGCGCTGATGCGTCTGCCCGCATCATCATCAATTCCGCAGCACTGTGTCCGGTAATGGCATAGTGCAGTTTGTTCTGAATCGAGCTGAAAAACTCCGTCGTTTCCTTTCCGGACGGCACATAGTCAGCCGCCATAGCAAAAACATCCTTGATGCGCAGGTACATGCGCCGTTCGCTGGCACGAATGTCCCGAATACGTTCGAGCAATTCATCAAAGTAGTCCGGCAACGGTGTCGTTCCGGGAATCGGCGGGTTCTTCAAGCGTTCGTCATCAATGGCAAACCCCTTGATCATGTATTCCTTCAGGCGCTGGGTCGCCCATATGCGAAATTGAGTGCCCCGTATGCTATTCACCCGGTAACCGACGGAAATGATCATATCGAGGTTATAAAACGTGATGGAACGTCTAACCTGACGCATACCCTCCTGGCGAACTTGTAAGAAATCCTTACAAGTTCCTTCCCTTTCAAGCTCAGCATCTTCGTAGATATTCTTCACGTGCATGATGATGTTTTGCACGGATGTCTGAAACAGTTCGGCCATCATCTGCTGGGTCATCCACAATGTCTCATCATGGATGCGAAGATCCAGACGGATGTTGCCATCCGGAGAAGTATACAATAACAGCTCTCCGGGAACCGGGGTTTCGTCTTCTGTCGGCAGATGGGTCATACCTTGTCTTCTTTTCGATCAATCCATATTGCAATCCGAATAACGGCAGTCATTCTGGAACAACAAGTCCAATGGAGCATAGCAAAACCGGCATGCATGCAAAGCTCAAAGCTCACATCATCCGACGACTTTCATCAAAAGGCATCGCTCCCATGGGAACATTTCTCGAAATAACTACAGCCGCTATTTTAGGAAAACGCATAAACTTGAAATAGTGGAGATAACACCATTCATGTTGTGGGCTATCTAAAAGAAAGCCCCCCATGAGAGAGACTTCCTGATGTTGCCAGTCCTACACCTGCCACACATCCTCCGGGAGAGGAGTTAGAGACACCCCGTCGCCCGGCATGGACATACTGACCGTGCGGACACTCCGGCTCAGCCATGCGAACAGTTCCGGGAACTTCTGCTCATTGATCTGCATGGGAGGGAGCCCCGGGCTGATGCTGGAAAGCTCCGACAGATCAGCGCGGCCGATACCGAAGACGAACACGCTGAGCTTGCGGGCAGCCGTTAGTTCCTTCAATCGTCCCTCCAGTTCCCGGTGCCGGGCGCTGGTCGGAACCCCGTCCGTCATCACGACTAGCCAGGGCTGGTAGTATTCCACTCCGTGTTTCCGATAGGTACGCTTGCGGCTGTCGAGTTCAGCTAGAGCCAATTCGACGGCTTCACCAAGGAGCGTTTCATTCTCCTGTGACGTGGAGATCTTCAGGACTGTGTCAGATTCCCGGATCGGACCGAACTCCTTTACTGTTGCTACCGTCCGGGCGAAAGTCATCACTGCTACATCGGCGGCCAGCTTCGCCAGAGGATCGGCGAGAATGTCGCTGACGAACCGCTGAAGCCCGACGTTGAGCTCGTCCATCCGGGTGACGATATTGTCTCCCGTGACGATATTCCAGTTGATCCCGTCGGAGTGTTCCTGACGGAGGATGTGTTGGTTGTCGCCCCGGATAATGCCGTTCATACTGCTGCTGGCATCCAGCAGGAAGAGAACGGGAAGCCGGGCGTTGGCGTTATTGCCGAACTCGCGCATGGCGGCGAGTTGTTCCTGTTTGTTTGGTTGTGTCGATGATAGGGACATAATGATTCGAGTTAATGGTTGGTGGTTGGATTCCGGGATGCCTGATTCAACGCACTGCGACGCCTGATGCAGAGCTTGCACAAGGGACGGGCATGAGATTGCCGTAAACGCCGTGCGGCATCGTCAGGAGCCTCCCGGAAGAGAATCCCGCAGTCCGTACAGATGTTGGGTATCATCTGTTCCATCAGATTGCGGGGCGGGCAGGAACGGTCATGCAGAAGATCGCGGTACATGGGATGATCCCTTCCGCCTCCCGGTTCCATATCCCTGAGGTATTGCTGCAAACAACGCGTCAAATACCCCGGGGAGACGCGTGGACGCAAATCGCGACGCTGGACACAAGTGAGGTTGTGACCGAGAGCATCGCGGAGCTTGCGGGGGAGATACGACCAGACATAGCGTCCGGGGGTATCGGGCGGGTAGAATCCCGCTGGCGGTTTGTATGAGGCAAACGGATACGGCAGTACTCCCTTCCTGGCGGCTTCCTGCATGTCTTCTCCTTTACCTTGCCGGGCAAAAGGAGACAGGCCGAGAGCCAATGTCATGAAGAGCAGGACGGACAAGGCGTAGGTATCGTGACTTCGGGTACGGAGAAAGTCTCCGAAGTTTCCGTGAATCTCCGGTGCCCGGAAACGCTCCGTACCGACGGAACAGGGATAGTCTTCGATCTGGAAACTGTCGGCATCAACCCAGCAGACGGAGCCATCAGAAGAAACCATCACATTACCGGGATGCAGATCCCCCAGAACGACACCGTAACGGTGCAGCGTATGAACGGATTCCGATAAGTTCAGGCATAACCTGGTCAGATCGCAACGGGTCCATGAGGGAAATTGTTTCTTCAGTAGCTCCGCATGAAACGCAAAAGCCCCGAGCGGAACACTGTCCACCCGGGGCATCAGTACGCCGATAAAGCGTTTCAGTTCGTCGTACAGGATCTCACGAGGCCATGCCACGCACGGGGAACAAATGGGGCGGGAACACATCAGACGAAGCTTTTGCTCACGCCAACGCATCCGTTGCGTTGGATGATAGAGCCTCGCAACAAGTGATGATTCCGATGCCGAATGGGCAGTGAAGACCGAACCTTCACCTCCTTCTGCAATAGATTCACCCAGAACGATTCGTTCCCCTCGATCAGAGAACAGAACATCCCCAGTCGAGTACCTCCTGCCATTCCCGCAGAGTTCTTCATCCAGCTGCCTCATCTGATGGTGGAGTGCATAGAATGGAGTCATGAGTACATGGCGGCTGATAATAAACCGTCATATATAGATGACGCGTGGATGAAAAATATTTCAATTATGATTGATAAAATTATTCAGTTGACGTATTTTATCAATCGTAAGGAGAAAAAATGACGACTCTTATTCCGCGCCCCCAGTATACCGAACGCATTGCTCCGTTTATCGGCAAGAACATCATCAAGGTTCTTACCGGGCAGCGTCGTATCGGCAAGAGCTTTATCCTGCGTCAGGTGGTGGAAGAAATTCGCAGGAAGGAGCCGGAGGCGCACATCATTTCCATCAACAAGGAGCTGGAGCAATTCCGGGATATCCGTACCCATGAGGATTTGTCACATTATCTGGAACCTTTGCTGAGCAAGCCGGGACCCCATTACCTGTTCATCGATGAGGTGCAGGAGATTGAGGGTTTCCAGTTCTGCCTGCGCAGCCTGCTGGCCGAGGAGAAGTGCGATATTTTCTGCACCGGCAGCAATGCTCAAATGCTTTCGGGGGAACTGGCGACCCATCTGGCAGGGCGTTCCGTAAGTTTCGATGTTCACAGCTTGAGTTACCGGGAGTTCCTGACCTTCCATCGTCTGGAAGCCGGACAGGAGAGCCTGAGGAAGTATCTGACGTTTGGCGGTATGCCTTATCTGGCTCATATCGGGCTGGAAGCCGATGTTCCTTTCGAGTATCTGCGTTCCGTCTATTCCACCATTCTGTTGAAGGATACGGTGGCCCGGGAGAAAATACGCAATGTGCATTTCCTGGAAGATCTCGTGGCCTATCTGGCCGACAATATCGGCAATCTGTTTTCAGCCAATAATATCAGCAAGTTTCTGAAGTCGCAGAGGGTGGATCTGTCTCCCCAGGTGACGCTGAATTACCTGCGGGCCTTGAGCAATGCCTATTTGATTCACCGGGTTTCCCGCGCGGAGGTGGGGGGCATGAAAATTTTCGAGACAGGAGAGAAGTTTTACTTCGAGGATATCGGCATCAGCCATGCCATCCGGGGCTTCAATTTCCGACGGGATGTTCACAAGGTGATGGAGAATGCGGTTTACCTGCATCTGATTCAGCAGGGGTATTCCGTTCATGTCGGACAGCTGAAGGAGCAGGAAATCGATTTTGTCGCCGACAAATCGGGAGACAAGCTCTATGTTCAGGTGAGCCTGAGTGTCGCCGATGAGAAGACAGCCGCCCGGGAGTTCGGGAATCTGCTGGCCGTTCAGGACAATTATCCCAAGTACGTGGTGACGCTCAACGATATGATTCTGGGCGACAATCAGGAGGGTATCCGCCACATGAATCTGGAAGAATTTCTGTTGAAGGAATGATCGAGACAATCATCAGCTGGCAGTCAAAACCGGCAAAACACCGCAGTTCGTCGTACAGGTTCACGTGCGGCCGCGCCATGCACAGATAACGAATGGGCCGGGGACACATCAGCCGAAGCTTCTATTCGCACCATCGCATCAGTTGCGTTGGATGATAGCACGTCGCTACAGGGAAGCTGTCGGTGACCGCAGGAACTCGATCCTTCACCGCCTTCCGCAATGAGTTTCCCGAGAACGATTCGTTTCCCCGGGTCTGAGAACAGAACATCCCCGGTCGAGTACTTCCTTTCATGGCCGCAGAGCGTTTCATCCAGTCACCTCATCTGACAGGAACGAGTACAGACAGACACAAAAAAATAACATAATATATTGATATTATATCAATTATAAATAATTTTCACGATTTCCGTTTTACAAAGCGGTCAATTGGGCCGTCTATTGTGTGATCCGTATGACAGAAATGCCTTGTAAAATAAGGCTAAAATGGCCTCAAAGTGTACACACTTTGTACACAGATTGGGGCCGTTTGATGAAATTTGCACGAACTCCCCCTGAAACAAGTAACCCCTTCCAAGCTGTTAACTTAGAAGGGGTTATATGGTGCGCCCGAAAGGACTCGAACCTTCACGGGGGAACCCCCACTAGAACCTGAATCTAGCGCGTCTACCAATTCCGCCACGAGCGCACATGGTTTGGTAAGAACGGGGCTTATTATGCACGGCGACGCCGGATTGGCAACTATTTTCCTCCACATGAAAAAATTTTTTTCAAAAAGAGTCTTCCGACCTTTGGTCGGAACGCCTTTGGAAACGATATAAGAGCTTCTCAAATCTTCCCGTATGCAGTAGTCTCCCCCCAGCATCAGAAACATCACCATTGCAGGCTTGTGAATGAGACGAAGGAAAAACCGCTACTGAACCATTTTGAGGCCATGGAAATGGGGTTCGGCCTGTGCACACTGGCCGCATTGATGTGGCTGCTGTGGTGGAACGGCTTCGGGGAGATCCATGAAGACCAGCTTTCCCTGCGCTATTTCCGCGAAATTCTCTCCTTCCTGGTGCTGGGCCAGCTCACGGGCGTCATCGGCATTTTGCGGGAAAAATGGCTTGCCAGAACCATCCGCAACCCCCGGTGGGTAGAACTGTGCCTGGGGCTGTTGATTCTGGTCATGCTGGCTGGTGACTTTTTCCGTTCCACCTTCATCTCCAAAATAGAGCTTCAGAATATTTTCCGCGCGCTCTGCCTCTGTTACGGAGCGGCCCCTCTGCTGAACCTCAAGGAGTATTTTTTCCGCATCGCCCGCCGGAACAGGGGATTCCACCTCCCGCGCATCCGTCCCGCCCTTCTTTTCCTGCTTACCCTGATTGCCTTCATTGCGCTGGGAGGAACTCTTCTCATGTCTCCGGGAGCAACCAAAGACGGCATCGTCCTTTCCGCCACGGACGCCTATTTCATCAGCACCAGCGCCGTCTGCGTCACGGGGCTGGTCCCCCTGAATGTCCATGAACATTTCACCAATTACGGACAGACCATTTTGCTGGCGCTTTTCCAGGTGGGAGCTTTCGGCATTATGACGTTCACTTATTTCGTCTCCCTGATGGTAGGCCAGGGGTTGAGCCTGCGTTCCAAGGTAACTATCAGCAACCTGCTGGATGAAGAAGGCATTGCCCAGGTAGACCGGTTCATCAAGAATATTATTGCCGTCACATTCGGGGTGGAAGCGCTGGGGGCCATAGGTCTTTATTTTTCCTGGAGACATGTTCCGGGGCTGGAGGGAGACACGCTCTGGTGGTACGCCGTCTTCCATTCCGTTTCCGGTTTCTGCAACGCGGGATTCAGCCTGTTTGCGGATAACCTGGCCACTCCGGGCATAGCCTACAATACGGGTGGCCAGATCACCATCATGGTCATGGTGCTTTGCGGAAGCCTGGGGTTCGCCATGTATCTGGAAATCGTCCGCCGGGCCAGAGTAGCACTGGGCTGGGACAACCGGAACACCGTCAGCCGCCACTGGTCCACATACAGCTGGCTGGTCGTACGCATGACCGCCGCGCTGGTGCTTGGCGGCGGATTGATCCTGTTCCTGATTAAAGTGATTGACGGCAGCCTGTTTACGTCTGCCGACCCTTGGTACTGGATTTTATGGGAGAGCCTGTTTAACGCAACGGCGCGCACAGCAGGGTTCAACATCTCGGACATGGCGCTCAACAGCGTTCCATACGCCTTGTTTCTGGGGGCTCTCATGTTCATCGGCGGCAATCCCGGTTCCACCACGGGAGGGGTCCATACCACCGCATTCGCCGTTTCCTGCGGGGAGGTGGCGCGCATCTTACAGGGTAAGAAGGATGTGGTCATGCACAAGCGCCGGATTGCCCGCAATGTGGTGGAACGGGCCGTCATCACCGTCATCCTTGCCGGAGCCTGGGTGGGCATGATGACTACGGTCATGTGTTTTGCGGAACCGCAGTTGAGCCTGGAACGCCTGTTTTTCGAAGTGGTCAGTTCTTTCGCCACGGTAGGCTTTTCCTGGAACGTCACTCCGGAACTCAGCGATGTCGGCAAATGGATGATCGTGTTCAACATGATTGTGGGACGCGTAGGCATGGTGGCTTTCGTGCTGGCGTTCATGAAACAACCCACCAAATCCCCCCTGCGGTATCCGGAAACCAGACTGCCTCTCAGTTGAACCGGAATATTACCCTCATTTTCATGACATGTGAGAAAGCAAACGAATTTCTTTCTTGCAAGAAAACATTTTAATTCAAAAATATTGGGCGCTTTAGCGCCTGCCCTCGGCGAACCATGCCCGCAGGCTGCCCCCACTATGAATAATCCTTCTTTTACTTCCTACCAAAAGATATGGCTCATGTCATACCCCCTCATGATCAGCCTGATCATTGAGCATATGATCGGCCTGACGGATGCTGTCTTCCTAGGACGCGTGGGGGACGTGGCGCTGGGAGCGTGCGCCCTGGGCGGCGTGTATTACATGGCCATGTTCATGCTGGCGTTCGGCTTCGGTTTCGGCGCACAAATCATCATTGCGCGCCGAAACGGGGAACACCGTTACAACAGGATTGCCCCCACCATGATCCAGGGCTGTTATTTCATGCTGGTCCTGGCGATAGCTCTTTTTGCCGCATCTCAATATTTTTCCCCCATTATCCTGCGGGACATCATTGATTCCCCACAGGTGTACAAAGCCACGGCGGATTACCTTCACTGGCGCACCTACGGTGTCTTTTTCTCTTTCCTCTGCGTGATGTTCCGCGCCTATTACGTGGGAATTACCCAGACGAAGATTCTGACGGTCAATTCCCTTGTCATGCTCCTGAGCAATGTTGCGCTGAATTACTGCCTCATTTTCGGGAAAGGCGGCTTCCCCGCCGCGGGCATTGCAGGAGCGGCCATTGCTTCCAGCGTGTCGGAAGCAGTCTCCCTTCTCTTTTTCATCGTCTACACAAGCATAACGGCGGATAAACGGAAATACGGCTTTCGCCGGGCGTTCGCACTCCGCCCCCATCTGCTGAAGGGGATGCTGTCCATTTCCGGATGGACCATGGTGCAATCTTTCATTTCCGTCTCCATCTGGTTTATTTTTTTCCTGGCGATTGAACATTTAGGAGAACGCCCGCTGGCCGTCACCAACATCGTGCGCAACATTTCCGCCCTGCTGATCATGGTAATCAGCGCTTTTGCGACCACGGCAGGAGCTCTTATCAGTAACCAGATAGGCGCGGGAGAACAGCGCTGCCTGTTCAAAACCTGCGGCATGACCCTCAAACTGACATACGCCATCCTGATCCCCCTGCTCATGATACTGTGCCTGTTTCCGGAACTCGTCCTCCGCACCTTCACGGACAGCCCGTCCCTAATTGCCGCCAGCGTTAATTCCGTGTATGTAATGGCTTCTTCCACACTGATCATGGCTCCGTCATTCATTCTGTTCAACGCCGTATCCGGCACAGGCAATACCAAGGCGGGATTCATCATGGAAATGATTTCCCTGGCCGTTTACACGGCTGTCATTTATTACGGAATCATCAGGCTCAAGCCGGATGTAGCTCTCTGTTGGTTTTCCGAACACGTTTACGGCGTTACCCTGATCACCCTGGCATGGTGGTACCTCAAGAGCGGGAAATGGAGAGGCAAAAAAGTTTAGGAGGAACAAGAACGGGGAACGACATGAAATAAAGCCCGCTTTCATACAGGCGTCTTCAATGCTCTCCATTCTCAAGACTTGCCCTGGTTGGAGAAAAGGCTGTTTTTTGAGCACAGGTGAAAAAGGTTGACGCATGCTGACTCCCAATGCGCCGGAGAAAACACGACCATTCAAATTCCGGAGAATCAGCCCCGGAGGATACAAAAATGCCCTGCGGCATCCGCCGCAGGGCAAAAACATCATCACAGGCAGGAATTATTCTTCTCCGGAATCTTCTTCGGAATCCCGTTCCTCTTCTGAAGAAGAAGTTTTCTCCTGTTGCTGGAGAGCAGCTTCCTGGGCATGTTTGCGGCGAGCTTCCTCCATCATGAAGAATTCCGCACAGCGGAAAGCGCGGCGGGCCGCCTCTCGCGCCGTCTGGTCGTCCATCAGGGCAAGGCCTTCTTCAGACACTTCCGCCAGGAACATTTTCCAAGCGCGGGAAGCCACCTTCTTACCATCCAGCTGCTTGAGAGAAGCGGCATCCTGCATAGGTTGGCGGTCTTCGGAACCGCCGCCTTTCTTATTGCGGCGGCGGCGCTTGCGCTTGTTAAAGGGACCTTCGGAGGTGCCGCCCACCGTTTCCGGCTGGGCAAAGACATCTCCGCCATGCTGTTCATGGCGTTCCTGCTGTTCCGCATTGCGATTGGGGCGGAACGATTCCCGCTTGACCTTGGCCGGAGCGGCAGCCTGGGGCTTCTGGGAAGCTTCGGGCATCATCTCCTTTTCTACGGGAGCGGAAGGAGCCGGGGCCTCGGAAGGGACAACAACCGGTTCAGAGACAGGAGCCTTTTCATCAACCGCCTTTTTGGCTGTTTTCACGGTTTTTGTCTTCACCGCGGTTTTCGGGGCGGACTTGACCGTTTTGATTTTGGTTTTGGGTGCTTCTACGGAAGCGGCGTCTGCAGCAGATTTTTTTTCAGCTGCGGCGGCCTTTTTAGTGGTAGAGGCCGTCTTTTTGGCCGCCGTCTTGCGAGCAGTCGTTTTTTTAGCTGCGGACGCTTCCGGAGCACCTGTTTCTAATGGTTTTTTTGCCATAAAATTTCAAGTGAAAGAAAGGATTATGAATCAATTCCGGAGATTGTCGAGATTTATCACGGAGCCTCATCCGGAAGAGCCGGGAGATCTTTCAAAAGCGCCTTATACTTTCCCGAATCAAAAGGGCGCCCCCCCACCATCATCGCGTTAATGGTAATGGCCAGAGCCTGCGCCATCAGTTCCAGAGCTTCCTGTTCTTCCAGTTTTTCCCGCCCTGTCAGGCGTTCCAGACAGTTTTTAACATAAGCGGTGTCCGGCGACTCCAGTTGTTCCCGAACGGCAGGCACCAGCGTTTCAATCATTTCCTCCGGTATCTCCATGATAATTCTTTTGTTGCTTTTACTGTGGGACTAAATCAAAGCTCATCTTTTTTTCGGGCAACCCCGGGGCAGACATTCTCTCACGAATGACATGCGGACACGGTATTTCCCGTTCCTGCCAAGGCTTTTATTGAAAATAACCGCCACCCAGTGAGTTCCTGCTTCCAGTCCATCTTAAAGGGAATATTTTCCGGTTCCCTTACATGGCTCCCATGCGGCTGCGAATAACGGTTTGCAGTTCCGCTTCGAATTCCCTCAAGTCGTCCGCCGTCGGTTCTCCAAGCGTAGCGTCCCAGTTGATACGGCCGGTACGATCAATATCCCATACGCCCTGGGCGCCGCTCTTGAATAAAACCTTGCCGGCCATCAGGGCATGGGGAGGCGTTATCTCATCCACAGTTACCTGGGTTTTTCCCAGCAGGGAGGCAGGGGGCGGCATCGTTCCGGGAATGTCTCCGGGCTGTTCGTCTTCAGGTTCCGGCTCCGGCTGTCTGATGCGGATATCCAGATCCTGAAGCAGGAATCTCGTATCCATGAACGTCAGCTTGATGTTCAGTTCTTCATGCAGTTTTTTCTGGATGGCGTTTAAATCCAGTCCTTCTTCCGCCCAGGTTCGGATGGACTGGATTTGTTCCGGAGATAATTGATCAGGGTTTATCATGATATGTATTTGAGTTAGAATGATCTTTTCTGTTCGCAGCCAGCCATGCATTCCAACACGGAATGAATGCAGGGGAGAAATCCTGCGGACGGCGTTCCACCCACGCCTGGATTTGCTCCGGCGTAAACCACTGCACGCTGTCCACTTCCGCCGCCGGAAAACGAACCTTCCCGGAATACCGTCCTTCATAAAGGGAGATGAATTCCCAGCCGTTATTTTCTCCGGCGTCAAAATCCGCGATTTTCTGCAGCCCGCAACCGGACACGCCCAGCTCCTCCTTCAGCTCCCGCACCGCGGCTTCCTCATAACTTTCCCCGGCATCCAGATGCCCGGCTGCGGAGGAATCCCATTTGCCCGGCTGCCTGTCTTTCCATAAGGACCTTTTCTGGAGAAGAACGGCTCCATGCTTGTTGACCAGAAACATGTGTACGGCACGATGACGGAGGCTGCCTTCATGTATCTCCCGGCGCGTGCCCTGCCCCGTCACCTGGTTGAGTTCATCCACGATGTCAAACAATTCATCCCCGCTCTGCGCCACATCCTTGAGAGGATTGGCATCATAAACGCGCGTTAGTTCCACCCACTGGGACAAATTCAACTCTTCAGCTCTGGCAGAAGGGGAAAGCCCCAGGGAAGCAGCTACATCCTCCCATGGGGGAGAAGCGGGGAGCTGTTTTTTCAATTGTTTGCGCCGCTGGGAAAAAGCCCTGCGCATCAGTTCGTCCATCAGCCGGTCGTCATATGGAGGCAGCTCGCGGGCTGGACGGGGAGTGAGCAGCATCACGGTGGAATCAATACGCGGACGGGGATGAAACGCTTCCGGCGGGATGGTTTTGAGGGCACGGGGAATCCAGTTCTTCTGGATGCGCAGGGACAACAGCCCGAAGGCATCATCATCCGGCGTCGCCAGAATACGGTCGATAAACTCCTTCTGAAGCATCACCACGGCACGTTCCACAGCGCTGGGCCTGGACAGGAAATTCTGGAGGATGGCTCCTCCCGCGGAATAAGGGAGATTGCCAAGGAATTTGACAGGGGCCTCTGCAAACAGCCCCCTCGGATCCCAGGAAGCGCCGTCGGCATGGTGAACTTCCACATGGGGATCACCGGCCCAGCGCTCTTTCTGGTATTCCGCCAGTCGGGAGTCAAATTCCACCAGAACCAGTTTGCGGCAAAGGGGGGCGGCATGTTCCGTCAGGGAGCCGGTTCCCGGCCCTACCTCCACCACACAGTCCTCCGGCCGGATTTCGAGCTGCTCCACAATCCAGCGGGCTACATTCTCATCCGTCAGGAAATTCTGACCCAGGGACTTGCTGGGGCGCACTTCATGGTCTTCCAGAACATTCCTGATCTCGGACGGTTTCATAATGAGGCCATGTTCTCAAAAATACCTGTCAGGAGCCAGTAAAAAGCGGGGCAGTTTCCGGCATGAAAACGGAGAAGTCCCAACCGCCGCCGGCAAAGAACGAAGAGACGGCGGCAAGATATATCGCAAATTGACAAAAAGGGGAAAACATGTCACTTTTACAGGCGTCTGGAACAGGGATTCAGTCTGCCGTGAACTGAAAGGTTCCGCAGCCTCCAAAACGTCCGGACGCCTATTGCCGGAGAAAAAGTTAAACCGGCTCAACAGCAAATTTGATAAAATCATGAAAGTACTTGTAACCGGCGGAGCCGGATATATTGGTTCCCACACGGTGCGCCAGCTCGTCAAAACAGGCGCAGACGTGACCGTGCTGGACAACATGGTGTACGGTCACGCGGGAGCCCTTGTGGACCCGGAAGTGAAACTGGTCAAGGGGGATTTGGGAGATGCCTCCGTGGTTTATCCTCTCCTGATGAAGGGCGACTTTGACGCCGTGATTCACTTTGCCGCCTTTATTAATGTGGGGGAATCCGTCCAGAACCCCCTCAAGTACTACATGAACAACATCGCCAGGCCCCTCGTCCTTCTGGGCGCCATGCAAGCCGCCGGCGTCAAGCGTTTTGTTTTCTCCTCCACCTGCGCCACGTATGGCGTTCCCACCCAGATTCCTATCCCGGAAACGGAAAAGCAGGATCCCATCAATCCTTACGGAAGTTCCAAATACATGCTGGAAAAAGTTTGCAGGGACTGTGACCGCGCCTGGGGCCTCAAAAGCGTTTTTCTGCGCTATTTCAATGCCTCAGGCTGCAGCGAAGACGGCCTGATCGGTGAAGACCACGAACCGGAAACCCACCTTATCCCCAGCATCCTGCTCACGCTGACCGGGGAAAAGGAATACATCGAAGTCTTCGGAACGGATTACGACACTCCGGACGGCACCTGCATCCGCGACTACATCCACGTCAATGACCTGGCGGACGCCCACTTGAAGGCGATGGACTACCTGATGAAAGGAGGGGCTACAGAGTGCTTCAATCTCGGAACAGGCCTGGGACTTTCCGTCCGGGAAATCCTGGAAACGGCTGAAAAAGTCACCGGCAAAAAAATTCCCGTCCGCTACGGCCCGCGCCGTGAAGGCGATCCGCCCCGCCTGATTGCCAATCCGAAGAAAGCCAAGGAAATCCTTGGCTGGGAAGCCAGGTGCAAGGATGCCGGAGCTATCGTGGAAACCGCATGGAAGTGGATGACCGGCCCGCGCCGCGGCCACTATTAATGCCTTTGCGCGCAAAAGAAGCGCCCCTTTTTCCGCCCTGCCATGTGCTCCCATGGCAGGGCTTGCTCTTTTCCAGAATTCTTCGTACGCTCTACGCTCGGACCCGCCCTCCCCTCCTCCGGCCGCAGCAGAACAAAAAACTTTCAAAGGCAACCAGCTCCTGGCCTGTTATTCATCCTTCCCGGCTTCAACAAGCCTTTTTATTCCCCTCCGGCAAATCAAAAGCACGGCCTGTGTCCTAGTACGCGCCCATGTTCCGGAACGTCCAGTTTCCCACCGAACCAATGACACAAATAATATAAATCCTTCATTATAAAATTTTATTTTATTCACATCTGGTCATTTACAACTTGACAGACCATTAAAATTTTTGAACTCGTCACCAGCCGGTGAAACATTATATTATCCTCAGAAACCTTCATATACTGTATGAGTCTGCATATTGAAAGTACTGAAGACGCTCTTGCGGAATTGAAGAAACAGCGGACCAAGACACTGACCGCCGCCATTTCCGTCTCTTTCCTCGGCGTCGCCCTCATGGGCCTCCTCCTCTACCTGGTACATATCATTGTAGCCGTCCCGGAAGATCCGCCCATGGTCGCCTACGCCACCCAGGAAGGCGACAACCCGGACATCGACACGCCGGAAGTCACCCAGACCACCCAGCGCCCCAGCAGTTCCTCCACTTCCGCTCAGGTGAAGGTCATCGCCGCCGTCGCCACGGCGGACGTCGCAGTAGTCAATCCGGACATTGAAGTGGACGTCCCCTCGGAAGAACTTTCCATGGGCATCGACATCGGCGACGGCTTCGGGACCGGCACGGGAGACGGAGACGGGGGAGGCATTCCCGGCATCATCTCCAAACGCTGCGACTTGAACGACCGCATGAAGCGCATCACGGAAAACGGAGGCACCCCGCAGTGCGAGGAAGCCGTAGTCAAGTCCCTCCGCTGGCTGAAAAAACAGCAGAATCAAGACGGCTCCTGGGGCGGGGCTCCTCATAATTACAAATGCGCCATGACCGGCATGGCTCTCCTGTCCTACCTGGCCCATTGCGAAACGCCTCTTTCCGAGGAATTCGGGGAAACTGTCCTGAAAGGCATCTCCTTCCTGGTGGATCAGGGCATGAAGAATCCCGTCCTCTCCCTGGTTCCCCAGAGAAACGAGGTCAGTTATGACCACGCGGTAGCTACCTACGCCCTGTGCGAAGCTTACACCTTCTGCAAGCAGATGGACATCCCCTCCATTTCCAATTTGGAAAAGGTCGTCGTAAAAGCCGTTGATAAAATTGTAGACAATCAAAACACCGACGGCGGCTGGGCCTACAATTACAACACGAAGGCGGGAGCCCATACGGACCTTTCCGTCACCGGATGGAACGTGCAGGCCCTCAAGGCCGCCGAGCACGGAGGCATCCGCCCCTCCAAGGGCGAAATACGCACGGCCTTGCGCAAAGCGGCAGCCTATTGCCGGAAATGCGGCAAGCCCGACGGCCTCTTCACCTACATGCAGGAAGGCCGGGAAGACGCTACTGCACGTCCTGCCCTGGTGGGCGTGGGCGTTCTTTCCCTCCAAATGTGCGGCAACGGTTCGGACAGCGCCGCCCGCAAGGGACTGGACTGGATGCTCAAAAACACCAACCAGCCATTCAACTGGAAGGCGAACAATACTTCCTCCAACCTCTACCAGCATTACTACGGGGTACAGGCCGCCATGAACCGTGGTGGAGATGTATGGAAAGCGTACAACAAGGCTTTCCGTGACGCCACCCTCGGAGCCCAGGCCACCGATGGAAGCTTTACCCCGAACGGATTCCCTGGACCTGGGGGGCTTGTAAACAGCAACGGCAGTTCCATCAACGACAAAATTTACCGCCAGTGTCTGGCAACGCTGATGCTGGAGGTATATTACCGCTTCCTCCCCGGTACGGGGGAAGGCACCAGAAATTCCTAATCTGATTGACAGACAGGCGTGTCTGGCTTTAGTATGTTGCCAGCCTTGTAAACAGGCAGGCCAATAATACATACTTGTACAAGGCAATTCTCCCCATTTCCCAGAAATGCGGGAGTTTTTGCTTTGACGCCAACCAGACACCTCCCTCTATGAGTCTCCATATTGAAAGTACTGAAGACGCCCTTGCGGAATTAAAGAAACAGCGGACCAAGACGCTGACCGCCGCCATTTCCGTCTCTTTCCTCGGCGTCGCCCTCATGGGCCTCCTCCTCTACCTGGTACATATCATTGTAGCCGTCCCGGAAGATCCGCCCATGGTCGCCTACGCCACCCAGGAAGGCGACAACCCGGACATCGACACGCCGGAAGTCACCCAGACCACCCAGCGCCCCAGCAGTTCCTCCACTTCCGCTCAGGTGAAGGTCATCGCCGCCGTCGCCACGGCGGACGTCGCAGTAGTCAATCCGGACATTGAAGTGGACGTCCCCTCGGAAGAACTTTCCATGGGCATCGACATCGGCGACGGCTTCGGGACCGGCACGGGAGACGGAGACGGGGGAGGCATTCCCGGCATCATCTCCAAACGCTGCGACTTGAACGACCGCATGAAGCGCATCACGGAAAACGGAGGCACCCCGCAGTGCGAGGAAGCCGTGGTCAAGTCCCTCCGCTGGCTGAAAACACAGCAGAACGGCAACGGATCCTGGGGTGAAGGACAATTCCGCGCCTCCATGACCGGTATTTCCCTGCTGGCCTATCTGGCCCATTGCGAAACGCCTCTTTCCGAGGAATTCGGAGAAAACGTCCTGAAGGGCATCTCCTTCCTGGTAGACTTGGGCATGAAAAACCCCGTCCTCTCGGAACAGCCCGCCTTGAAGGAAATCTGTTATGACCACGCGGTAGCCACCTACGCCCTGTGCGAAGCCTATACCTTCTGCAAGCAGATGGACATCCCTTCCATTTCCAATCTGGAAAAGGTCGTCGTAAAAGCCGTGGACAGGATTATTGACGCCCAGTGCCCCAACGGCGGCTGGGCCTACAGCTACAATAACAAAATCAATCCGGACATCGACCTTTCCGTCACCGGATGGAACGTGCAGGCCCTCAAGGCCGCCGAACACGGAGGCATCAAACCTACCAAAGGGGAAATCCGCTCCACACTGCGCAAGGCCTCAAGCTACGTGCGCAAGAACGTCATGCCGGACGGCAAGTTCTCCTATAAGGAAAACGGCAATATGCCCCGTTCCTCCCTGGTAGGCGTGGGCGTGCTTTCTCTGCAAATGACGGGCAACGGCTCGGACAGCGCCGCCCGCAAGGGACTGGACTGGATCAAAAACAATATCAAAGCCCTCCAGTGGGGCCAGGGAAGCGGCACGGAAAACGTCAAGAGCAATCTCTACATGCATTACTACTGCGTGCAGGCCGCCATGAACCGTGGCGGAGACGTATGGACCTCCTACAACAAAGCGTTCCGGGACGCCGTGCTCAGCGGCCAGAATGCGGACGGCAGTTTCCGGAAAAATGATGTAGGATTCGTTTCCGGCATGTGCGGCAAATCTGAAAACATCTACCGCCAGTGCCTGGCAACGCTGATGCTGGAAACCTATTACCGTTTCCTGCCAGGTACGGGGGAAGGCACCAAGAACTCCTGAGGCATCCCCCGAACAACGGAAAGAGCGCCGCGGGAAAAGGTTCTGTATGCGAGAAAACAGACCTTCTGCCGGCGGCGCACAAATTAAATCCTGACTTGACCGCAGCGGCTTCTCTTGTTATTCATATGGTTTCCATTTTCTAACGACGTGAATAACAATTCTTCCATCATTTTCGGACTTTTTGATGAATTTCTTTGGATCCGGTGTTCCGGACGCGGAAGTTTTGCCAATAGCCCGACTGTCAAATCCCTGGGGGATGATTACATCGCTTCCGGAGGACGCCTGATCGTCATTGATCTGGAAACCTGCTCCGGCATTGACTCCACCTTCATGGGCACTCTTGCAGGCCTGTCGCGACGGCTGCTGCCCATCGGGGGTTCCATCCAAATCGCCTCCCCGAGCGAACGCTGCCTAAGCGCTCTGGAAAGCCTGGGACTGGACGCCCTGCTCAGCATTGAACCGCCCACAGCCCCCTGGAGGGGAAAAGTAGAGCAGATACGTGCCGCCCTGGGTACGGAAAACGCCCCTTCCGTCCATTTGGATGCCAAGGAGCAGACTCTCCACGTTCTCAATTCCCATTTGACCCTGAGTGAAATGAGCGAAGAGAACGAAGAAAAATTCCGTAACGTAACCGACTGCCTGAAAGAAGAATTGGAACGGCAGAACGATAAATAAAATTTCCTCCCTTCCACATGGACCTGCGCTCCATGGCCTCCCTGTATGAGGAAGCCCTTTCCGCAGCAAGGGAAGAAGGGCCGACTGCCGTCAGGGAATATTCCGTTTCCAATCGTTCCTCCCTTCCGGACGAACGGACGCTTCAGCTTCTTCTGCTGGAAGGGGTATTCGGAACTTCTTTTACGGATGATTCAGGCAGGGACGTTCACATTCTGGATTTTGGGAACTGGAATAAATCCGCCGGGCCGGACTTTCTGAACGCCAGGATACGCATTAATGGCGTTCCACAGTCAGGAGACATCGAACTGGATCCCGCGCCGGAAGACTGGGAACGCCACGGGCACGGTTCCAACCCGGGGTTTAACGGCGTCATCCTGCACCTCGTCTGCACGCCCAGCCGCAGGGGATGGTTCACCCGCAATGCCCGGCATGAACGCATCCCTCTGGCTGTCATTCCTCCCGCTGCGCTGGCGCAATCAGGAACATCCCCTTCCGACAGCGCCCCGGTACGCCACTGCCTCCACACCGATCTGCTGGCTTCCATGGCTCCGGAGTCTCTGGAAACACTTCTTCAATCAGCAGCAGCCTACAGGTTCCGGAACAAACACCGCCGCCATGCGGAACGAGCCAAATACGCAGGAGAGGAACAGACCCTTTTTGAAAACCTGGCGGAAACGCTCGGCTATCACGCCAACAAAACCGCCATGCGCCACCTGGCCCTGCGGGCGCCCCTTCGCTCCATCCGGAACTGCCCGCAAGCCCTGCTCTTCGGTACGGCGGGATTCCTCCTTCCCGTGCTGCCGACCTCCTGCACACTGGAAGCCGTAGATCTGCACAAAAAACTCTGGGCTCAATGGTGGCCCCTGCGGGAACAATTTGAACTGGCGCCGGACCGCTCCTTCCCCTGGACATTTTCCGGCAACAGGCCGGCCAACCATCCGCAGAGGCGCGTAGGGGCGCTGTCCGTCATCGCAGCAGACTTTGATACGTTTAAGCGCCTTTGCGTTGCCAGACATACGGAAAAACTGACAGAGTATCTCTCCTCCCTTACACACCCCTACTGGAGCACCCATGTAACACTTCCCTCCTCCCCCTCTCCCCGCCCCATGGCCCTGATGGGCCGGGATAGAATCTTGGACTTCATCATCAACCATCTTCTTCCGATGAAAGATGACGAACACGCATGGAAGCATTATCTCTCCCTTCGGGCCGGACAGGCGGGAACAAAAGTTCTCTCCGTCTACCAATCCCTGCTGGGCCGCAGGCCGGATGCACAAGCCTTTCTTGCGAAAGCCTGGCACCACCAGGCTTTGCTTCAAATCCACGATGACCTGTGTTCCCTCCATTCCTGCGCCATTTGCTCCCTGCTCGGGCAGATGGAAAAGAAATGAGAGAATATCCCTTCTTTCCTTAAAGCGGAGGGCCTTCCCCTACGTAAATCCTCCCCAACCTTTCCATCCGGAGAAAAATTCCTTCTTTCGGAACGCGCCATTCAGCATACACCACTTTTTCAATAAACACTGTCCCCTCCCGCAAAGGTTCGGGATAAAAAAGGCTTCCAGCCCTTACAAAAGGACTGGAAGCCATGATCATGTTGCGTCCCGGAACTAAAACCGGATCAAGGATTTCTCTTTTACCTGGCTGCGGGCTGCGAAGATTCCGCTGCCGATTTCATCGGCAGGGTTTTCATGCGGGTCATCTTCCCATTGACGCGCACGGGCAGCACCTTGGGTTGGGCGGAATACAACTTTACGTTGCTCACCTTGCCGTCCTTCCAGGAAAAATCTACCGTGACATTGCCCCGGGCTTTCAGCCCCTTCACAGAGCCTTCAGACCACGCTTCCACGGGAGAAGGCATGATGTCCAGGCCCCCGGCATGGGATTGCACCAACATTTCACAAATGCCGCCTACAATGCCGAAGTTGCCGTCCATCTGCATAGGGGGATGGGTAGTCAGCATATTCGGCAACGTATTGAACTTCAATAACCCCTGCACCATTTCATGAGCCTTGTTCCCCTCTCCCAGGCGGGCCCACAGAGCCGTGCGCCACGGCCACGTCCAGGAACGGCGGCTGTCTCCGGTCGTGCCGCGCCATTCCAGGGAAAGACGGGCGGCTTCCGCCAGCTTGGGCGTCTTGAGCTTGCTGATCTGGTTGCCGGGGAAAACGGCAAAGAGGTGGGACGTATGGCGGTGGTCCGTCTTGGGAATGCGGTCAATCATCCATTCCTGAAGATTCCCTTCCTTGCCTATTTTGTTGCCGGCCAGCCTTTTCAGCTTACCCTCCAGGCTCTTGGCCCAGGCGGCGTCCTTGCCCAGGATGCGGGCGGCTTTGATGGTATTGGAGAAAAGCTCCGCAATAAGCTGCTGGTCATGCATCACGCCGTCTTCACGCGGCCCATGTTCGGGAGACCAGCCATTGGGAGCCACCAGAGTTCCGGCTTTCACATCGGCCAGATCCTTCTTCTCCTCTTCGCTCGGCTCCTTGCCGTTTGTTTTGAACCCTTCGCCCTTGGCGCCCAGTTCCTTCAAATGATCTTCCCAGAAATGACAGATTTCCTTCATCAGGGGATATGCCTGTTTCTCCAGATACTTTCTATCACCGGTAAACGCATAATGTTCCCATATATGCAGCGCATACCAGGCCGCGCCGGGAATATTCCACTGCCAGCCGTTGCCGCCGAAGATATTCTGGGAGGTGCGCACCGTCCAGCCGCGCACGGGTTTGCCGTCTTTGGTATTGAACCCCTTGTTCGCCTGGGAAGCGTCCCGGCAGCCGGGGGCCATTGCTTCCACGTAATTGACCAGGGCCTCATGGCATTCGGAGAGGTTGGCGGGTTCCGCCCCCCAATACGCCATCTGGACGTTGATGTTGTTATGGTAGTCGCAGGCCCACGGCGGTTTGACATAATCATTCCACAACCCCTGCAGATTGGCCGGGAGCGTGCCGGGCCGGGAACTGGACAACAGCAGATAACGGCCGAACTGGAACATGGTTTCCTCCAGATCGGGGTCTGCCGGATTTTTCTTATAGGATTCCAGACGCTTCGGCGTAGGCAGCTTGGCTACATCCTCCTCCGTTTTCCCGAAGTTGACCTTCACCCGGTCAAACATGGATTTGTATTGGGAAATGTGGGCCTGTTTCAGGGCGGCATAATCCGCAGAAGCGGCTTTGGCCGCATAACGGTCCAGCTTCTTGGCGGGAGATTCGCCCTTCCAGTCCTTTTTATAATCCATCAGATAATCCGTCTCCATGGCGATGACAACCATGCAGGAATCCGCATTTTTCACGGAAATTTTATCGCCTGCGGAGGAAAGCGTACCGCCTTTGGGACGGATCAAAACGCGGCCTTCATAATTCATGCCGTTTTTCAAAATCCCCTTCCAGGTGATGACGGGGCCCTTGGCGGAAATATCTGCTCCAAGCTGGCTGTTAACGGAAAAATCCGCGCTGAACTGGCCGGGCTTGCTGGCTTTATAATTCAACACCAGAACATTGGCAGGCGTGCTGGAGAATGCCTCCCGGTCATACGTCACGCCGTCAGCCTTGTAATTCACTTTATGAATGCCGTCCCGGAGATCCAGGGCACGCGTAAAATCTTCCACAGACAGGGAAGCTGGCTGGTCGCCTTTTTTAAAGTCCACGAACAAATCCCCGAACGGAAGATAGTTGCCGAACTGGTTCGTCCCGGCATCAGGCCCGTAACCGTACCCTCCCCCGGGATTGGCTCCGCCGGACCAGAGGCTGATTTCATTCAAGGCAAGCCGTTCGCGGCCGGGAGCGCTGAAAATCATGGCTCCCACGCGACCGTTGCCAATGGGATACCCCTCCGCTTCCCAAACAGAGGCTGGCTTCCTGTACTTGCCAAAACTGCCCTGGGAATTCTTGTCTTCCTGCGGATAGACAACTACGGCCGGTTCATCAGACCAGATCAAATTGGAGGCGGAAGGCTTATCCAGAGCCCCCCACCCGAAAGAAACGGCACTTACCGCCACGGCAGATAAATATAGAGATTGGAAATGCATGCTTTAGTGAACAATGTCACATATCTACTATCTGCGCAACCTCTATCTTTCAGCCATTCCCAAATTATTGACCGCCACAAGACGGCCCCCGTTATTCCCAGCCCGGCCCGGCAACGCTTCCTCCAATGGCGGCGAGAACAGTAATTTTCCTTGTCTTTAATAACGACGTCCCTACCTTGGCAAGTATGTTTAAACAACTTCTCTCCGCATTTTTTTCTCTGTTCTTTCTGGGAGCGGCCTCCGGTACATCCTTTGCGGAAGTCACCGTTCCAGACGCCCTGAAAGACCGGATTGCCCTGAAAAAAACGGCCCGGCAGCTTAATATCGTTTATTTTCTGGGCAGTGATACGGAACCCGTTCCGGATTATGAACGGCGCCTCAGCGAACTGCTCCTTTACCTCCAGCAGTTCTACGGCAAGGAAATGCAGCGGCACGGCTATGGCGCGCGTTCCTTCGGCCTGGACATCAAATCCCCAGGCCGCGTGAACATCATTGAATACAAGGCCAAAAACCCGGCAGCCCATTATCCTTATGAAAACGGAGGCGGCTGGAAAGCGGCCCAGGAACTTGACGAATTTTTCAAAGCCCATCCGGACAGGAAAAAAAGCCAGCACACACTTATCATCATGCCTACCTGGAATGACGAAAAGAACGGCCCCGACAATCCCGGCGGAGTTCCCTTTTACGGCATGGGGCGCAACTGCTTCGCCCTGGATTATCCGGCCTTCGACATCAAACACCTGGGGCAGAAAACCAGGGAAGGAAGGCTGCTGACCAAATGGTATGGAGGCATGGCTCACGAATTGGGGCACGGCCTTAACCTGCCGCACAACCACCAGACCGCCTCGGACGGTAAAAAATACGGCACAGCCCTGATGGGTTCGGGCAATTACACGTTCGGGACCAGTCCCACGTTCCTGACTCCGGCCAGCTGCGCCCTGCTGGACGCCTGTGAAGTATTCTCCGTCACCCCGGCCCAGCAATTCTACGAAGGCAGGCCGGAAGTGGAAGTCAAGGACGTAGCCATCTCCTTCAAAGGAGACCAGATTCTGGTTTCCGGCAATTATACAAGCCCCCAGACCGTTAAAGCTCTGAACGTTTACATCCAGGATCCTCCTTATGCGGTCAACCAGGACTATGACGCCGTTTCCTTCTCCCGGCGCCTTGGGAAAAAGAGCGGAAAATTCTCCATGAAAATTGATAAAAAGGAGCTGGAAGGATTGAACAACAAGGAATTCCGCATTTCCCTCATGTTCATTCTCGCCAACGGGCTGCACATGCAGAAGCATTTCACGTTCCACTGGGACGCTCTTCAGGATTACAGGGACGGAAGCAAATCCTGAACGCATTTTCCGTGCGCGGGCGGAGGCCGCCACAATCACGGCCTCCGCACCTTGCGGGTACCTTATTCCTTCAAATTGGTGCGCCAGTCAGAAGCGTGCTGATAGTAATAAACCGCTTCCTTTTCCAGCTCTTTCATCCGCCCGTCCGGCTCAACGGCCTTTCCGTCCCGGAAAAATTCCACTCTGCGCTGGGGTTTGAGCACCACCATGTCTTTCCCCTTCAAATAACCGATATATTGGTAATTGCTCACAAAATACCGGGACTGATAGGAAGGCTTCAGAGCATCTTTTCCATAAAAGGCCGCATCATACGGCCATTTCAACAGCCCCAGCAGGGTGGGCAGCACGTCAATCTGGCTCACGGGAGTTTCCCTCCGTTCCGGTTTCAGCAGAGCCGGAGCGTAGAAAATGGAAAAAATGCGGTGCGTTTCCGGATTGAGAGCCTGCTTTCCCGCGCTCCCGGCACCGTGGTCTCCTACGAACACGAACAGCGTGTTGTCAAACCAGGGTCTGGTTCTGGCCTCCTCCACAAAGGCGCCTACCGCATAATCCGCGTATTTCACGGCCCCCATACGCCCCGTGTGGGAAGGAATGTCAATGCGCCCTTCCGGATACGTGTAGGGGCGGTGGTTGGACGTGGTGAACACCACCTGCAAAAACGGCTTGCCGCGTCCGCAGGATTCATCCGCCTCCCGTACGGCGCGGCGGAACAAATCTTCATCGCAAACGCCCCAAATGGTGGAATGGGTCACCTCGGAATCATCCATGGAATGACGGTCCAGAACCTGAAACCCGTTGTTCCCGAAAAAATAATTCATGTTGTCAAAATATCCGTAGCCGCCGTAAATCCATTTGAGATCATATCCCTTGTCCCTGAATATGGAACCTATGGTCTGCAAATGCTCATTTCCTTCCTGGCGAAGGATGGACATGCCGGGAAGCGGCGGCAGGGATGTGCTGATTGCTTCCAGCCCGCGTACGGAACGGGTGCCCGTGGCATAAGTGTTCGGGAAAAAAATGCCTTCCTTTCCCAGACGGCTCAGACACGGAGTGACGTCAGCCCCGTCTTCCCGGCACTCGTTCAAAAATTCCGCTCCCATGCTCTCCATGACCACAACCACGACATTCGGGCGGATAGCCCCCCCGGAAGGACGCACCTGCCTCTTTACGCTGCCGGACGAAGCCTCTGGCACGGACGTGTCATCCGCCGTGAACTCCCGGGCCAGAAACGCCGCCGCTTCCGCATCCGGCAGCGTCCGGTAATAGGCGCGGTAATCCAGTTCATTCCTGAGAAAGGCGCTGAACAGGCTGTAAAGGCCATCCTTGGCCATTTCCGAATTATAACGGTTGTTCACGGCATCCGCATCCTTGATATCCACCAGCCAATATCCTCCCGTGACGCAGGCCAGCAGGAACAGCACCACACAGCCTCGTTTCCATCCGGCGGGAACCGCCCTGTTCCTGGGGAGCAAGAACCTCTTCATTCCCCAGACGGCCAGAACGGACACCGCCAGAATGCCGCCCAGAATAGGAATGATGGGATAGGACTCGTAAATATTCCCGATGACCTCCTTGGTGTAAACCAGGTAGTCTACCGCAATGAAATTAAAGCTTGCCTCAAACTCGTTCCAGAAAAAGGCTTCCGCCACATCTTCAAACAGATTGGCGAGCACAAACAGGAAAAACCACGCGGAGGTGAGCCACCTGTCCGCCTTCCCTCCCGCCTTCCCGCGCGGCAGAATCCACAAATAAACGGCATAGGGTATAAGCCAGTAGCACATGGTGACGGCAAACTCCGTCACAAAAACGTACGCCGTTTTCAGGAGGGGAAGCAACCCGAAATCCATGTTGCGGTATTCGAACAATACCGTAAATAGATTTTCCACCGCCTCAACGCCGAACGCAAACAGGAGGAACGGCCAAAACCTCCCCCAATAATAACGAATCATCGCTACCGGAAATATGACAGCCGGAGCATGCCGTCAATGCGCCATCACAACATCACGGTGATATGAATGTCATTCCGGAGAAATGAGACGGGAGAAGATTCTCCTACACTACATCCAGAGCGGCATCCCAGTCTTTCCAGACAGGTTCCAGCCCGGCATTCCGTATGGCTCCGACCACCTGCTCCGGTGTGCGCTGGTCGGAAATCTCAAACTGCTCCGTCGCCTTGCAATTCCCTTTTCGGTCATCGGGAAGATCCACCCGGTTGCCCCGCACCGTCAAATGGGCGGCAGCCGTTCCCACGCCCGTGTAGCCCCCCGGTTCCGTGCGCGCAATGGCGGACATGTGGGTCATGCCCAAATGCATCAGGGCATTTCTCATCGGCGCGGGCTCACGGGTGCTGATGGACATGCCTATTTTGGGGAAGCAGATGCGCAGGGCGGCCATGAGCTGGACAAAATGGCGGTCATCCAGCATCAAGTCCGGATCAGGTTCATATTCGTAATTCCCGGCGTAGGGACGCATGCGCGGAAACGCCACGGAAAGCGCGGATTTCCAGCAATGCTTCTGCAGGTAATCCAGATGGACGGCAAGAGCCATGGCCTCCCGCCGCCACGGCGAAAGCCCGAACAGGGCTCCTATCTGAATGCGGCGGAAACCGCCCTGGTAGGCGCGTTCCGGGCAGTCCAGCCTCCAGTTGAAATTTTTCTTCATCCCTGCCGTATGCAGGGTTTCATACACTTCCCGGTTATAGGTTTCCTGATACACGGCCAATTGTTCCGCCCCGTGACGGACGATCTCCGCATAGCGGTCGTCCGGCAACGGCCCTATCTCCAGCCCCAGGGACGGAATAAAAGAATGCAGGGCGTCCAGGCATTCCTGCATATACCCGTCGGAAACGAACTTGGGATGCTCCCCGGCCACCAGCAGGATGCTGCGCAGCCCCAGGCCGTGCAGGTAGCGGGCCTCCTGCACCACTTCATCCACCGTAAGCGTGGTGCGGATAATGGGATTATCCCGGGAAAAACCGCAGTACTTGCAATTATTGATGCATTCGTTGGACAGGTAAATGGGGGCGAACAGGCGAATGGTCCGGCCGAAATGCAGCCGCGTCAGACGCCGGCTCTCCTGCGCCATCGCCTCCAGGCGGGCGTCGTCAACCGGTTCCAGCAACGCCATGAAACGGCGCACCAGGGGAGTGGGACAATCCATCAAACCGTTTAATTCTTCAGAAAAAGACATACGTGAACTAAATAAAATTTTGAGAGCGCCGGCTACATTTCCATTCCTGGACCGGAAAGCCCCAATTTGCCCCCTCCCTCTTAAAAGATACCATCTTTTACCGTGTCATTTCCCGGAACGGCGCGTTCCATGAAAGCAGAGGGACCAGCGAATCGTCGTGACAGACGGCCTCTTATGGACTAATCTGGCTTTATCCTCCCATGAGCGCTACACCGAACAGCCTTTTCCGCCATTATCTTGATTCCCTGATCCAGCAGGGAACAACGCGAACGAGCCTGACGGATGAAGCCAGAAACGTTCTCAGAACATGGTACGTGGCTTCCAGACAGGGAGGCCGTCCCGCCGCATCAGCACCCGCTTCTCCGGAACCGCCGCCCCTGCAGGCGGCCGCTCCTGTCTCCGCACCTGCCGGAAAGCCGGAACCGCCGGAACTGTTTCCGCAAAACAGGGAACCGGCCTCTGCCATTACCCTTCCGGAAGGGACAATGGAAGACAAGCTGCAATACCTCCGTAATCTGGCGCAAAACTGGAAACCGGCGCGGGAACTCAACTCCCTGCGGGACACCATGGTCTTTGCCACGGGCAATCCCCATACGAAACTCATGCTCATCGGGGAAGCTCCCGGATATTATGAAGAAGTGCAGCAGGAGCCCTTTGTGGGCCGTGCCGGGGAAAAACTCAACCAGATATTAAGGGCTATGGGGCTCTCCAGAGACATGGTTTACATTTCCAACATCGTCAAATTCCGCCCGGCCCTGCCCAACCAGCGAACCAATAACCGCGCCCCCACGCCGGAAGAAATTGAAGCGTGCCTGCCCATCATCATGCATGAAATCCGGGTCATCCGGCCGAAAATGATTATAGCCCTGGGCGGTACCGCCGCCGTAGGCCTGTTGGGGGAACAGGGTTCCGTCAGCTCCATGAGAGGCAGGTTCCACGACCTTAACGGCATTCCCGTACGCGTCACTTACCATCCCAGCTACCTGCTCAGATCAGACAGTCCGCGGGAAAAACGCAAGGTATGGGAAGACATGCTGGCCGTTATGGAACGCCTGGACATGCCCATCTCAGAAAAACAGCGCGGCTACTTCCTGCCCAGGGAATAAGCCGGGGACTTCTTCATGCCTCATTTTCAGCTGAAGCAGGGAAAAATCCCTGAACCATTTGGCGTGACAGGAAACATCAGTATGTCTCCGTGCATCTGCATTCTATTCTCCAAAGCGGTTGTACCACCCCATCCCGCTTTTTCCCGGAGCAACCTCTAACGCATCGGCTAATTGGGAGGATTGAACAGGCCGTCCCCCTGCCCCGTATCCCGCCAGGAGCCGCCGAAGCACAGCATGAACGGAGACATTCAGAATTCCTCCCTTTTTACTGGTCCGGGACCTTACGAAATTCCCCTCTCCATCAAATCCTCATCACCGCCCGGCCCTTGTAACGCTGCCTGTGGGATGCAAACATAACCTCCGGAAAATGAGCGCCATGCTCCGGCGTCAGTTCCCGGACCGGAAATTTTTTCAATTCCGGACACCTCCGCATCAAAACTCCGGTGAAATACCTGATACCGCGCCGTGTCGTGAGGCGAAGATCCCGTTTCGCCTTCAACGGTTTCTCAGCGCCTCCGATCAAAAGCAAAATCCATCGGGTTTCAGATACCTGAGGAAGAATATCTGGATATCCTCCAAAGGTTCAGAATCCGATGCTGGGAAATTTGCCGCCGTTACCGGAAAAGCGGAGGCGCCGGCATAAAAACATACCTGGGCAATGCAACCGTTTTTGAGCCGGAACGCTATTTGCGCGAGAGGAACCGGAAGAAGAGGCTGCTGCTGCGGGAAGCCCGTCCGCTTGAATATGAAAATGGCCGGGAAATTGACGCTGACGAACATTCGGACTTCCTTTCCGGGCTGATGTTCCGGGAAGAATTCGAGCGGGAAATGGAATCCCTGGAGCCGCAGGAAAGGGAGCTGGTTGAGGCATTGATTGACGCTGAAGGGAATTTGTCACGGGCAGCCAGAAGCATTCATCTGGAGGGAAGCAGGGCGCGCCGCCTCAGGAAACGGCTCCGGGAAGAAAAATTCACTTTTTTAAGAAATGGGCGGCAGATTTCCAGAAACGCGGCAAGCAATCATTGTGAAGGGTCTAAATCGACCTACTCGTCGTCAATAGACGTCGCACTCAAACTACAACCATCACACCATGTATACCAACGAACAACCAAACGACGACCCCTCGTTGAACAGGGGTTCCGCCAACAAGATGAACACCAACCCCGCCGCCGGACCTCCCGGGGCGGCCAGCCAGCCTGGAGAGCCGAGCGCCGCAGCACCCCTCCATGCCATGTCCACCCCCATCCAGCCCTACGGCACGGATACCGTTATCTATGAAAAATCCGACAACTTCGTTCAGACGTCTGCCGGCGCCGACGTCTTCATGACCCCGGTCAACGACACCTTCAACGTCCCGGAAGGAGGGGCCACGGCCGTGGCCAGCCTGACGGTGGACGACTGGGGCAAGCTGACCATCTCCGGCCCGGGCGGCACCTTCGAACTGGACCTGACCCCTGACGCCGATGAACCCGGAAAACTGGGAGGCCACCAGGAATGGACCAAATCAGGCTCCTTTGAACTATCCGAAGGAACGTACGCCCTCTCCATCACGCACCAGAACATCGACATGCCGCACAACGAATACAACCAGTCCGTGTGCCGCTATTCCGTGACGGTGACCGCGCATGGGGACTCCAGCAGCAGTTCGAGCAGTTCGGACACCCCTCCTTCCTCCCAGTCGAGCAGCTCCTCTTCGGACATGCCGCCGGAAGAAAAGGAAATCTGCTGCCGTTGCGGTACGTGCACGGACGCGGAAGGCAACGAATACACCATTGCGGCGGAAAAACTGCCGGGTGACCCCGGCGTGGAAATCTGCATGTCCCAGGCCGAATTCCTGGCCAAGGGAGGGGCGCCGTCTCCCGCGGCCTTCAGCCTCCGCGCCGCGGAAAACGCCCGTGAAACGACGGAAGCCTGCGGCGGCCTGAAACACGTAAGCCCATGGGCCTGGCGCGCCCATCTGGACGAAACGTCCGGCCTCATCACCATCGTGCCGCCGGTAGGCGCCGCGCTTTACTTCAACGTGCAGGCCGGTTCCGATGCGGCCCTCCCCGCGGGCATCTCCCGCAAGCGCGACTTCAGGGTGCAGCTGCTGGACGAAACCCTGGCGCCTGCCGCTTCCGGCGCCCCCGCCTACCTTTCCCTGGTGGACGCGGACGGGCAAAACATCCGCTTCTCCGCGGAAACCGGCGCCGTAGTCGCCATGACCTCCGCCTCCGGCAAAGTGCTCCTGGCGGAAAACTACTTCCGGAATGTAAACAATACGTATGATCCTGCGGGCAACCTGGTAAGCAGCTACAGCGCCGCGGAAGGGCTGATGCGCACCCGGACCGGAGCGGACGGAGAACTCGTCCTGGAATGGTACGCTCCCGCCGCCGTCACGGCTCTGGCCGACGGAACATACGAAGTAACGGGAGAACCCTATAAAACCTCCTCCTACCTATCCTCGGAAGAAAACGGCGTGCGGACCACCGTCATCACGCGCCAGCAGCGCGGACTGCCGGCCCACACCATCACCCGTACGGAAGAACCCGGCAAAGTCAGCATCGCCAAAGGCCAGGGGGACGACACCATCATCCGCACCATTGAAACCAACCGCCTCTACGGAGGCCTCTCGGAACGCATCGAAACCGTCAGAGGCATCAACGACGCCGAGCCGGTCGCCTGCAACCGCAGCGTCAGGCAATACACGGACGGCGGCTGGCTGCTGGTAAGCGAAACGGAAGCCTTCAACACGCCGCTGGCGCGGACGACCTCCTACGAATACAACAGCCAATACCGCGTCTCCCGCATCAACCGTCCGGACGGCGGCTACACGCGCTATGAATACGACGGCGAAGGTCGGGTCACGCTTGAGGCGGAACCCTGGGCCGGCGGCGGAGAACAGATAACCCGGACCGAATACGCCGGCCTGCGCTTCTACGACAACCGTCCGGCGCGTGTCGCCGAATCCCGGGCGCTGTCCGACGGCACGGAAATCGAACTGACGGCCGCCGCTTACGCCTATGAGCAGTCTCCCCTCATGGAACGGGTGACCAAAACCGTGACTGCCGCCGGTTCCGGCCAGGAACAGACAAGCGTGGAAGAAACGTATGGAGAAGCCGCCGCCTATCCCTATGCCGCCGGGCAAATCAAATTCACCCGGGACATTGCCGGCGTGGAAACCTTCTATAACTATGAGGCGGCCGAGGAACACGGCGCCGCGCACAAAAAGACGGCCGTTACCAAGGTCGGCGGCGAACTGGCGGCCGGACAGAGCCGCAAGACGGAATCGTTCCTTGCCGCCAACGACACGGTGCTTGTTGAACAGGAAAGCGTCTGGGATGGCGACAACTGGCTGCTGCTCTCAAGCGGCGCCCATGAATACGACGAAGAAGGCCGCCGCACGAAAACCACCCGGGGCAACGGCCGCGTCACCTCCACGTCCTGGATGTGCTGCGGCAAGCTCTCGGAAACGGACGAAGACGGAATCCTGACGTCGTACGGCTACAACAGCGCCCACCAGCTGGTGGAAACCATCCGTTCGGAAATCAGCGACGGAAACACGGTCGTGACCCCGGAAACCATCACCACCTACACCCGGGACGCCGCCGGGCGCGCCCTGCAGACGCGCCGGGACAGGGGAGCCATGACCACGACGGAAAGCGTGGAATACGACAGGCTCGGCCGTATCGTCAAACAAACCGATGTGCTGGGCCGCGTGACGGCGACAGCCTACAACGAAAACGGCCTGACGGAAACCGTCACGACGCCCGCCGGCGCCACCCTCGTCACCGAACGCCACCCCGACGGCTCCGTACTCCATGAATACGGCACGGGACAGCGCGAACGCCGCCATGTCTATGACATCGGCGATAACTGCCTGAGGGAAACCGTTACCCTGGCCGACCAGACTACCATCCTCTCCCGGACCCTGGTCAACGGCTTCGGACAAAGCGTCCTGCAAGTAACGCCCACGACGGCCGGGTTCCTGTATGACCATTCCGAATATAATGCACAGGGGCTCCTCATCCGCACATGGAGAGATACGGGAACGCAGGAGGGGGCCGTCGCCATGGCGCCCACGCTCTACGAATACGACGCCTTCGGCAACATGACCAGGGAAACGCTCGCCCTGGCGGAGCAGCCCGCACCGGACAACAGCCCCATCCGGGAATATGCCTTCAGCGTGGAAAACGCGGAGGACGGCGTCTATATGGTCACGACGCAAATACGTTATAATGCACAAGGAGAACCGTTGACCAGCGCCCGGAAGGAACTCATCTCCGAACTCTCCGGAGTTCTGGAAACAAAAACGGTCATCGTTGACGAACGCGGCTTGACTTCGGCGGAATGGACGGAGTATGCTGAAAATACGAAAAGAATCCAAAAGAGCGTTATCCCCTCTTCCAGCGTCACGGCTCAAACGGTGGCGGCGGACGGCCTGATGCTCTCGCAGCAGAACCACGCGGGCATCACGGAAACGGCCGCCCGCGCCTATACGGCCGCGGGCATGACCCTGACCCGCACGGACGGACGGGGCAACACAACGACGATCCGGACCGACCTGGCCGGACGATCCGTCAGCGTGACGGACGCCGCCGGAAATGAGACCGTCACGCAGTACGACGCCCGCTTTGACCTGGCCGCCGTAGTGACGGACGCGCTGGGAAATACGGTGTGCGCCGGATACGACGCCAGAGGCCGGAAAACGGCCGAATGGGGGACGGGGACGCAGCCCCTGCTGATGGGCTACGACGAGGCGGACCGCCTGGTGAGCCTGACCACCTTCCGCGCGGCGCAGGAAGGAGACATCGCGGAAGACCCCACCGGCCGCACGGACGGCGACACCACCGCCTGGAGCCATGACGACGCCACGGGGCTGGAAACGCGCAAAACCTATGCCGACGGAACGCACGTGGACAAAACCTGGGACGCCTTCAACAGGCTCGCCACGGAAACAAACGCCCGCGGCATCGTGAAGACCCGCACTTACGAACAGGCCCGCGGGCTGCTGGCGGGAATCAGCTACTCAGACGCCACGCCCGGCCAGAGCTTCGTCTACGATCACCTCGGTCAATTGACGCAAATCACTGATGCTGCCGGAACGCGAACCTTCGCCTACAATCTCTACGGAGAACCGGAAACCGACAGCCTTGCGGCAAACGGCATCGCCTGGCAGGTCTCCGAGCGCTATGACGGGCTCGGCCGTCAGGCGGGGTATGAATTAAGCGCAGACGGCCGCCGCGTCCAGCAGGCGCGCCTGTCCTATGACGGCAAAGGCCGCCTCTCCACCCTCACGGCGGAAGGCATGGAAACCCCCTTCTCCTGGACTTACTGCGAACAGGGCGGGCTTGTGGAACAACTCGCCTACCCCAACGGCATGACCCGGGTCAACACCTATGAAAGCAGCCGCGACCTCCTCTCGGTCATCGACTACCAGAGGCCCGGAAGCACCAACCCGCCGGCGAGGCACGAATACGACTACGACGCGCTGGGCCGTCCGACCCGGCGCAGGGACACGTGGAACACGGCGGCGCCCAAAACGACGCGTTTGTTCACCTACAACAGCCGCGGCGAACTGATCGGAGACCAGCTCAGGCCTGGAGGGCGCTTCGGCTACCAGTACGACAACATCGGCAACCGGAAGGAAGCCTTCGAATTCGGCAGCACCACGGACTATGAAACCGACGAACTCAACCGGTACGCGGGCATCGTCAGAAATGGCGGGGAAGCCTTTACACCCCAATACGACGCCGACGGCAACCAGACGCTGGTGAAAACTTCCACCGGCATCTGGACAGTCACCTACAACGCCGAAAACCGGCCCGTGAAATTTGAAAGCGAAGACGGCGGGACAACCGTGGAATGCGCCTACGACTCCATGGGCAGGAGATTCGAGAAAAAAGTGACGGTCGGAGGGACAACGGGCTTCCACGCGCGCTACCTCTACCGGGACTACCTGCAGGTGGCGGAGTGCGACTTGACCGGGGAAACGCCGGTACTTGTGCGCAGCTACCTCTGGGACCCCTCGGAACCGGAGGCCACGCGCGTCCTGGCCATGACGCGCTGGGAGGCGAACGGGACGCAGGTGAAGGAGCATCTCTACTGCATGCATGACGCGATGAAGAACGTCACTTCCCTCTTCGGGGAAGCGCGCGGACGCCGCGCCCTGTACGAATACCGTCCGTACGGAGGGCTGGTCACGTCGGAAGGCAACATGGCGCAAGAGAACAAATTCCGCTTCTCGTGCGAATACATGGACGACGAGCTCGGCCTCATCTACTACAACTACCGGCATCTCAATCCGCGCGACGGCAGGTGGATCTGCAGGGATCCCATCGCGGAACAGGGAGGGTGGAATCTTTATGCCTTCGCGGGGAATAATAGTATGGTTTTTAATGATAGAAAAGGGGAAAATTATAATCCATTTACTCCGGGCATAATGAATCCTCCTAGTACTTACAATTCTCCGGTATACACTCCTTCTTTAAAGGATACATCTGATACTGATATATCTATTACTTATTCTGCTATGTGTCAGAATATGGGTATATGGGATTGGATTGTTAACAAATTATTAGCTGATAAAATTACTAAAACGCCATCCGATTTTGATCCGAATTCGGAATGTGGTTCTTGCCAATGTATTAAAAAATTGACGGTTATTATGCATGGTAAAAGAGAAACTCCTTCACCTGAAGTTAGTGCGCATTGGGGAAATACTTATTTATACGAGACTGATAAGATAAGGGGAATATCCAACATGTTCAAAAATATTAAATTTTGCTCATCATGCGAACTGGAATTGAGAAGTTGTTATCTCGGTGAACAACCTCTTCTAAAGCAACGTTTAGAAGATAACACAAAATGTAAAGTAACCGTATATCAAGGGAAGATAAATGCATTTTTTCCCTTTTAAAAGAATCAAAAAATGTCTTTGTGCTGTCATTGCGGCATTTTTGCAGTTATTTACGCTATCAATGCCATATATGCCAGCTGGTGCGTATTCAGGACATTAAATGGCAGCAATGATGATGAAATGAGATATTAAGAGATTTATATGGCACTGGAGATGTCTAATTCTGAGAGATACAGAAAAGTGTATGAAGAAAAATAATGGATGACTAGTGAAGAACTGGAAAAAAGATAAGAGATCTAGGTTTTATAAAAATTAAATAATCGTATTGAGTTTTTATAAAATTTATTATTCGATTAACTGGTGTGGCAAACTTGTAAAAGTAAAAAATCATTTCAAAGATTTTAATATATTAAATTATTAATTATTATTTCTCACGCATGTTCTAGTTCAGAATTTTAATAATATAAATAAATATGAATAAGAAAAAAACAGGATCTTGGCTCCCATTCTATTATTGGATAATAGGAGCAGTGACTATGAGTGTCTTGATGTGGATGTTTCCTAATCATTATCCTAGAGAACCTTGGAAAGATATCGTTAGAGTTTTGCTTGCAGCATTGTTCATATTTCTCTTTTTTGTATGTCCGATGTGGATGATTATCTCAGCAATACGATATTGGAAAACAAAATATTATATTCGTGCTGCCATGGCGGCATTAATTGCTTTGGCAATTTTAGGAAGTGTTTTATTCGGTCCTCTATTAAGCATTGATTTTTGATTTCACTATTTGTTTTCTGTAAATTCTGCCGAGTATATGGAAAGAAAAAAGGTGCTGTAGAATAATAAAATCGATCATTACCGACAAGTAAAAAATATAAATATCAGTTGAAATCAGAATTTTTGAAAATTTTACGGCAAGATTATTCTATACAATTCATTTTATTATACATGTGGATATGTGCTGCCTGTATTGGTTTAGTTCAGAATTGAGCAGGAGAATGGATAATTAAAAAAATATGTAAATGAAATGGACAAAAATCTGATTAATAAAATTAAAAATGAAAAAATAGATTATATTGTTGGGTGGTGGGAGGACGACAGTCTGGATATTGATAGTAATCAACATGTTCTTTTTTTACTTAAAAATGAGGATATCGATATTATTGTAACAGAGAAAAATATTGATGAAATTAATTGTATTTTGAGAAAATTTAATGTTAATATATCTATGGAATTTCATGTTAACTTTTTTGATCGTATTATCTATCCAATATCTAGATATGGAGAAAAATATTATGAATATAAATATGGATGTATGCTGAATAAAATTTTAAAATTTATAGGTATTCGCTGTTTGCAAAAAAGGAAGTCTCTTTAAATTTATATTTAATATTTTTCAATTGGCATTATTTTTTTGAAAATTAATGATATTGGTTAGAGCTGAATGAACAGTGAAGAAAATACATAGGATAATAATTTTTCATCTTAATGAATAACATAACTAAATAGGGATTCTTTTGGGCACCCGGTAAGCTACACTTGCCGGGTGTCTCTTATCGGATTTTTATCTTTATTACAAAGTGTATATATACGAAATATACTGTAATCTGCTGACGGGAATCGGCTATTATGTCGCCCCGCCCGATTAGAGCTTTACATACAACCATCTCGGTCAATTGACACAGGTTGAGGATGCTAGAAGCGAGTGCCTACACAACCGGCCCGTTCAACCAATACACCGCCATCGAGCGCGGAGAAGAAGCCGCCTTTGAACCGGTTTACGACGCGGACGGCAATCAGACATTGATCAGGACATCCACCGGAATCTGGCAAGTCGCCTACAACGCGGAAAACCGCCCGGTGCGCTTCGTCAATGAAAGCGCCAAAACCGTGGAGGAATGCGCCTACGACTACATGGGCAAGCGGCACATCCGCAAAGTGAGCGTCCGATGGTTCCTGTTCTGGGACCCGACGCAGCCTGAGGCTGCACGCCCGCTGGCCATCCGCAAAGACGGCACCTGGTACGCCTACGGGTGGGATCTGACCAGGAACGTCACGGAAGTCTTCGGGAAAGCCGGTTACCTGCGGACGGTCTACACCTACACGCCTTACGGAGAAGTCACCGCCGAAGGGGACGTCACCCAGCCCATCCAGTGGAGCAGCGAATACAGCGATGATGAGCTTGGGCTGGTCTACTACAACTACCGGCATCTCAATCCGCACGACGGAAGGTGGATCAGCAGGGATCCCATCGCGGAACAAGGCGGGTGGAATTTGTTCGCCTTTGTTAAGAATAATGGTGTAAAAAGCATTGACTTATTGGGTTTGCTGGCATTTATAAGTTGCGCTCGTTTTTCTGATTTAAGCATGGTCTGCCTGATTTCCATTTTGGATGGACTCTGCGTTTGTCCCGAATGCAAAAAGATAGCGGATAAAATGTATAAGGCAAAATCTCTCGATACGCTTTTGAAAAAAGGAAATGAACTGGTAAAATGCGCGGAAAATCAAAAAAATGATACGCCTGTTACGCTTGAAATAATCGGACCCATATTTACGAATTTCGGGGAAAACGCAGGGCGTGGACCTATACCTGCAGATAAACCGTACAGGATCCTTCCAAAAAAAGATGGTGGCCCCAAGAATAAGGGTGGTAATTACCATAGAGGAACCCCTTCGCCAACCGACTTAAATAAAGGAACGCCGGGTACAATTTATGATTCGAGGTATGTTAATGATAGGACAGCTATACGGATTCATGAATTGGGGCTTTCCAAAGGGTGCATTACCATAGGGAGCAGATATGTCGACTCTGAAGGCAAAGAAATTCCGTTGGTTAGTAAAAATGCGGGGGAAGGCTATATTGAACAGTTAATGAAGGAGCATAATGAATGTGGAGGATTTTATTTGGAAATAAAGGAAGTCGGAGACGAATATAAACCTGAGGAGTTGATCAATGTTAAGAACAGCTATGATGGTGCGGTCTATACTCCAAATACGGCTGCAACGATTTTGAAAATTCCAATTATGTAATTTGTGGTAGAAAAATCAGATTAACCGAATTCCATGTCTCTTGAGAAAATGATTCTGACAGACAGGCAATATTCTGAATAAAACAGGTTCCAAACAAAATGTGGCGTCATGTGGTGATGACGCCACATTTTTATGGATCAAATAGTCGTGTTCATATTCACTGGCAATTTGCAGAGACACACCGCATACCGGAATACAGCCGAAAATCCTGAAAGACGATGCTGTATCAGGTTTGTCAGACATCTATTCCATCTTTGTCCGTGTCCTGTTTTTTATATTTTTGAAAATCTTTTTGGTATTTTCTGTTTTGTCCATTATTGGAGAATGAATAGCAACAGTATACTATTGAAACATGCCGTAAAAGGATGTTGACTTTGATGTTATTGCGGATATAGGGAGGGATATGAGCTTGAAAAGAATGTGGGTTTTATCCTTGTTCCCGGTTGCATTGTTCCCATCCTGCCGCCAAGGGATGACTATGGCGGCACAGCCTCTGAAACCGGTATTTGTACGCGTAGCAGATCCTCTCAATCCGGAATCTCCCCAGTCAAGAGAAAAGATAAGGAACTTGTCACAACAGCAGAGGCAGCAGTTGGCGGGCTATATCGTTCATTCTGCGAATTGGGAACAAATGACCAGGAAAGAATTTGAATTGATCCGCAGCGGACGAGGACAGGAAGGTTTGTCTATGGATCACTGGAGTTCCGATAGTTATTTTAACAGGATGACTGTTCCCTATATTCGTTCGTCGAGTAAGGATGAAGATATTTTATCCCTTCTTCAAAACAATGAAGACGGAGAAGTTATTTTGAGCAGAGCGAATCTTTTTGAACTGGTAGCGGAAAATTATATAGAACATTATCCTGATGATAAGAACGGATGGGATTTCTTATGGTTTTTTATGGGTGAGGACGTAGACGAAATACCTTTTTGCAGTATAATTAAAGAAATGATTATCAAAAGGAATCTCGATCGATTCAGCTACGGGAAGAAAATACTGGATATGATAGGCGATTCCTCTATCAGAAAGAATGATGGACGTTGCCTTTAGTTTTGGCGGGATTACCTGCAGGTGGCGGAGTGCGACTTGACCGGGGAAACGCCGAAGCTTGTGCGCAGCTACCTCTGGGACCCCTCGGAACCCTCAGGCCACGCGCGTCCTGGCCATGACGCGCTGGGAGGCGAACGGGACGCAAATAAAGGAACATCTCTACTGCATGCACGACGCGATGAAAAACGTTACCTCCCTCTTCGGGGAAGCGCGCGGACGCCGCGCCCTGTACGAATACCGGCCGTATGGGGGGCTGATCACGTCGGAAGGCAACATGGCGCAAGAGAACAAATTCCGCTTCTCGTGCGAATACATGGACGACGAGCTCGGCCTCATCTACTACAACTACCGGCATCTCAATCCGCACGACGGCAGATGAATCAGCCGCGATCCCCATTAAGGAGGAAGGCGGCTGAAATTTGGTTGGGATAAGTCGAATAATACGAGCTATTATTCCCCGCGCCGGAGGACAGCCCCCTTGCTGGCATTCGAGGCGAGCTGGCGGTAACGGCTCAGCCAGGAGGAGGAAACCTTGTTATAGGTAGGTTTCCAATCCGCACGACGGCGTGCGATTTCCTCCTCGCTCAAACAGGCGTTCAGCGTGCGGTCCGGAATGGAATACTCAATCATATCCCCGTTTCTCAGCAGGCCGATCAGACCGCCTTCCGCCGCTTCCGGAGAAATATGGCCAATACAGGCCCCGTGGGTGGCTCCAGAAAAACGCCCGTCCGTGATAAGCGCCACTTCCGCGCCAAGCCCCTGTCCCATGATGTAGGAAGTGGGGGCCAGCATTTCCTGCATGCCGGGGCCGCCTTTAGGTCCCTCATTGCGGATGACAACCACATCGCCGGACTTCACCTTTCCGGCAAGGATGCCTTCGCAGGCCTCTTCCTGAGACTCGAAAATCACGGCGGGCCCGCGGAAACTCATCATATCCGGATGCACACCCGCCTTTTTCACCACAGCGCCCTCCTCGGCCAAATTGCCGAACAGAATCGCCAGGCCGCCATCACGGGAATAGGCATTTTCCAACGGATGAATCACAGTTTCATCCGCAATGCCGCATCCCTCCACTGTTTCACCCAGCGTTTTCCCGCTGACGGTCATGGCGTCCAGATGAAGGGCTCCGGGAATTCTGGCAATTTCATGAATGATGGCACTCACCCCGCCTGCACGCAAAACATCCTGCATGTGGAAGCGGGAGGAAGGAGCCACCTTGCAAATATTCGGGGTTCGCCTGGAAATATCATTGATGCGCTGGAGGTCATACTCCACACCGGCTTCCCTGGCGATAGCCAGCGTATGAAGCACGGTATTGGAACTGCCGCCCATGGCCATATCAATTGTGAAAGCATTGTCGATAGCGTCACGGGTTACGATGTCTCGCGGCAGGGGGCCGTCCGCCTTCGCCATCTCCACGGCGCGGCGGGCAGTCTGCTTCCAGAACTCCTCTCGTTCCTCTGAAGTAGCCAGCAGGGAACCGTTGCCGGGAAGGGCCAGGCCGATCACCTCGCTCAGGCAATTCATGGAATTGGCCGTAAACATGCCGGAGCAGGAACCGGCGCCGGGGCAGGCGCGGCATTCCAGGGAATGAAGTTCCTCCTCATTAATCTTGCCTGCCTTAAAGCGGGCGACAGCCTCAAACACGCTGTTCAGGTCCAGCACCGTGCCGTCCTCCGCCATGCCGGCGGCCATCGGACCGCCGCTGCAGAAAATAGTGGGAATATTGCAGCGCAGGGCGCCCATAATCATGCCGGGAACAATCTTGTCGCAATTAGGGATGCAGATCATGGCATCAAACGCATGGGCGCTCAGCATCGTCTCTACGCTGTCCGCGATCAGCTCACGGCTGGCCAGGGAAAACTTCATGCCGCCGTGGCCCATGGCAATGCCGTCACAAACGCCGGGAAGGTTAAATTCCACGGGAGTTCCTCCGGCCTTGCGTACCTCCTCCTTGATGAGGGCGGCCACCCTGTTCAGGTGGACATGGCCCGGAATCACTTCATTAAAAGAATTGCAAATGGCAATGAAAGGACGGCCTAAATCCTCATCCGTCATTCCGGTGGCACGCATCAAACTGCGGTGCGGCGCACGCTCGAACCCTGCTTTAACTCTATCGCTTCGCATAACAATACAACTGTTGCGGGGCAAGTGTATCACATGACGCAGGGAAGAGAAGTTGAATCTGGGCCAGCCTTGCAAAACGAAAACGCCTCCGTTACAGTATGTTTACATAAGAGAAGGCCTTCACTGACCGGAAACGCCTCCCGGGCGGGGAAATGTGAACGAATCGTCACATCTAATATCGGGACACCGCCCTTTCTTTCATCGTAAAAAACAGACATGGCAACCATTCTTATCGCTGAAGACGACCACGCCATTTCAGATCTTGTGGCTTATAATCTGGAACGTGCGGGCCATACGCCCCTGGCGGCCTATGACGGCCTGACCGCGCTGGAAGTGGCGCGCCGGGACAAGCCGGAACTGATCCTGCTGGACCAGATGATGCCGGGCATGGACGGACACGGCGTACTGAGAGAACTGCGCCGGGACAGCCGCACCCAGAACATTCCCGTCATCTTCCTGACAGCCAAGGCCCAGGCGGAAGACCGCATCCAGGGGTTGGAACTGGGAGCGGACGACTATGTGACCAAACCGTTCAGCCGCAAGGAACTTGTCCTGCGCGTGGCCAGCGTGCTGAAACGGTGTGAGCACACGCCGGGCAGCGTCATTGCGGAATACGGCCCCTTCACTTTTGACAAAAACGCCCTCAAATTCTATATCGACAAGGAGGAAGTAGATCTGACGGCCACGGAATTCAAGCTCATGATCCATATGGTTGAACGGGAAGGCCAGACCCTGAACCGCAACGACCTGCTCAGTTGCGTATGGGGGTACAGCCACCAGGCCCAGAGCCGTACGCTGGACACGCACATGAAGCGGCTGCGCCAGAAACTGGCTCCCTATGCGGACTGCATTGAAACCGTCCGCAGCATCGGCTACCGCTTTACCCTGCCGGGACGCCGCATCCCGGAGGAAAAGGCTTAACACTCCGGTTCCATGTCGGCCATCGACTACATCCTAACCATCCTTATTCTGGCCTCCCTGTACCTGAACTGGCATCTGGTCCAGGTATGCCGGTCCGCCATGAAAGCCCGGAAAAAAGCCTTGCGGGACGCTCAGCGCCTGCTGAAGCGCGGGGAAGAAGCGCAGGAACAGGCCATCGCGGACAAACGGCGCTTCCTGGAAGCTCTGGGAGAGGCCTTCCTGCTCATCGGTCCATCCGGACACATCGTGCTGGCTAATACGCTGGCCAAAGAACTCTTTCAGGAAGAAAAGCTGGAAGGGCGCAAAGTGGGGGCCCTGGTCTGCAACCAGGAATTGCTGGGGCATGTTCAGGAAGCATTCGATACGGACGGCCCCGTCACCAAGGAATTCACGCTGAGCGCCGCCAATTCCCCCGGCGGCGTGCAAAACGGCATCACGGCGTGGCATCTGGACAGCGCCATCACGGACGCCCCAATCAGAGAAAAGCGCATCCTGCTGCGCAACATCACGCAGAACTACCTCACCAACCAGATGCGCCGGGACTTCGTGGCAAACGCCTCCCACGAGCTGCGTACGCCCCTCACCATCATCGTGGGATATCTGGAAAACCTGATGGAGGACGATCTGGTGGAGGAAAGTCCCGGACTGGCCCGCAAATTCATCGGAGTCATGCACCAGAACAGCCAGAGGCTGATGAACATTATTGAAGACATGCTCATGATCTCCAAACTCGAATCAGGCCACAAGGCGATTCTGAAGGAGCAGTGGTTCCGCCTCACCTCCTGCGCGGACGACGTCTTCTCCCGTCTGGATTCCATCCGGGAGAAAAAACAGGCCGTCCTGCACATGGACATTCCCACGGATTGGGAACTTTATGGAGACCCCTTTTACTGGACGCAAATTCTGTTCAATTTGGTGGAAAACGCCCTCAAGCAAAACACGGAGCCGGGACTTTCCATTACTGTGGCCGCCGCCAAAACACAGGACGCCTGCGTCATCACCGTCACGGATACGGGCGTGGGCATTCCTGCGGAAAGCATCCCCTTCCTTTTCAACCGCTTTTACCGGGTGGAAACCCACCACTCCTCGGAAATCAGGGGAACGGGCCTGGGCCTTTCCATCGTGAAACGCGCCGTGGAAGCGCACGACGGCGCCATCACCGTCTCCAGCATCCCCCACCGGGAAACTGTTTTTACCATCACCATTCCCCTGAAAAGATTCCGGGAAGAAAAGAGGATACGGCAACTATCACAGGTATCGATTGAAACATCTGCTAACAAATCGACATAATGGAATATAACACTGAAACGCCTTTAAATAGAAGGTTTGCTTGTTGCGCAAATTTTCCTTTCTGGAAATCATTATTAAATACTTGAGCCGATTCTCCATCTTCTGTATTACAACAACATCCTTGATCTTCAGACAACCCTGTTCAATGTTCTTCCTGAGCCTCCGCATAACGGACAAGCGCCCTTTTGTCTTCTAAATGAGTGGCTACTTTCAGCCCTATTTCTGCCACCTTTTTGCGTACAGGCGCCTTGTCTGCCTCCTTCAACCATGCAGTCAAGCAAGCATCGGCCCGCGCAGACAGCTGTTTGTCTTTCCACAAGTCAAGTATCTGACCATAAAATCCGAGAAATTGAAGAGCCGTTTTTTCGTGGGTCAACAACGGGGGCAATGCCTTTTCCAAGACGGCACAGGTCTGAACTCTCACCTTCCGATCTACTTTATTCTGCTGGTAAAATTTCAGCCAGTTTTTGAAAAAGATTCTCTTGGTTTTCACTTCATAAGACAACTTTCCGGCCATGTCGGGAATATCCCTCCGGGCTAAAGCGCAAAAATTACGCATGTAGGCATCCACGGAATCCCACGATTCATTTTCAGCCAGCAATCCGGGATAAACGGCATAACCATTCGCTTTTTTCCAATCAAGCCCCAGTTCTTTTTTCAGAAAGTATTCCCACATGGTGGGATTTCCGGAGAAAGCTTCCTTGAACTGTTCTAGCAAAACCAGTTTTTCTTTCTCGGACCGCTTTGCATTTCTCTTCGTCAAAGCCTGCCACGCAGGATAATTGGAAGCATTCCGTTTCAACGCTTCTTTCAGTAATGTGCCCGCCTTCTGTGGATCGGCAGCCAGCAGGGATAAATAATAACAGAGATTGGATGCAGCGGCATTCTTCTTCCAAAAACGGGGAAGCTCTGTAATCGTGGAAACGGCTCCCTTCCAAGGCCCTCCAGAACCGCCCTCCGACCACACCCATCCATAAATGTTATTTCCTATCTTCCATTCTCCGTCTATCCCTTTCCACACAAAGGCGCAATGCCCTGGCTGGCCAATCGTATAGGAAGGAATTCCCTTCGCTTTCACAAAACCGGCTGCCCCTTTGGAAACGGCGCCGCACACGCCTCCATATTCCACGTAAATCTGTAAGGAAACCGGTTTGTGATCGTAAAACGCTCCACCCACATGCACACTGATTCCCTGTTTATTCTTCATCCGGTATGGAATCAATCCGCAACAGGCATACCCGGCGTTCCCCGCCTGGATCTTCTTTTTGTCGGCTAGATAATCCTGCGCCCAGGCAAGTTCCTCAATACTTTCCCGCCCCCGGAAAAGAATTCCGAATTCCCACGGCTCCAACGTAAGGAACTGCGGAAACAGTTTTTTCTCCATAAAAGACTTTTTGTAAAAATCATACCGCGCTTCGCATGCCTCCGGCTCCCGAGATGAAGAAACCAACGCCGCCCCCAATGCCATGTTAAGGCCAACCCCGGAAAGTTCCTTCCCTTCCTTCAGCCAAATGTTGCGCAGGACTGCCAGAGTATCCTTTCCCGAAGCCTTGGCAAATGACAACTTCTCAAACACTTCCGGATGATTCAACAGCCACAGAACATACTCCTTGTCCTTCAATTCATGAAGGATGTAAGTCCTATCCTTCCCCACCAACGCAAAGAAATAGGCCATATAGCAAGCCTGCGCCAGCTCCCGATCCTTCAACAGGGATTCCACGGAAAACGTTTTTTCCGCCTCCAACTTCTTTTGTACATATTGGCGACACAGTCCGGCAATACTCCGTACATCCCCTCCCTCCATCTGCCATGCCAGACGCTGATAGGATAAATTTTCAGCAGCAACCACTGATAAAAAATACAGAGAAAAGAACAGAAATTTAAACACAGAAACGTTAAAAATAACAATTATGCATCTCAATTTAAAATATGGAACATTTAATTTATTATATTCTATTTATAATTAATCAGTTAATTTATATTTTAATAAATATTCTATAGGCAAAAAACTTCTAAAATTTACTCATCAATCCTATCTCATATACACAAAAATAAAAATCAAGCATGGCGCAACAAATACTTCTCTAAAATAGTTTCTTACTATTAAAATTCATTTTTGCACACTAATCATACCAGGAGCGATTTCTTTCAAATTAATCTCATGGGTCTTTCTGTATTCATTAATATGAGCCGATACATCAAACATCAAAACTCTAGTATCATCCTCTTTTTCCAACCGGACTCGATCAATAAACTTTTTCCCAAATACCCATGTTGCTCTTGAAATTACTTGATAACCAGGAAAATTTTTCTCCAAATAATTCTTCTGTGCTTCCAAAACTTCCTTCTCAGTTTTAGCATCTTTCAATTCAATGGGAAAATCATAAGAACTTCCTGGTTCCTTATCTTCTTTTACACGTTCTTTTTGTTTCCGGAGATCTCTAGAAATTTTAATAATTTCTTTTTTATGAAGCTCGTTAAATTTCTTTCGATAATCCGTAATATCAAAACACACTTCTATTACATTTCCCTGTTCGTTTTTTAAATACACAGTTTCAATGATTGATTTCTTACTGGAAAGATCCACTTCCCTGTCACCTATATTATAACCAGGATAATTTGTTTCCACATAATTTTCAATCCAGCTATCCAGTTCTCCACGGTTTTTTACACCTTCTACAACGACAGGGGAAGAAGAGTCATTCTTTTCCAAATTGACTTTGCTATCCCTAGGAACTTTATTCATCATATCCTTTTCATGTGCATAAAGAAACCCTGTAGAAAGTAAAATGAGGTTTATTAATATAATTTTTTTCATAATATTTTATCAATGATGTTTTTCACATTCTTCTTTAAGTTCCTTTTCAAATTTCTTAAGAAGATCTCTTTTTGCTGTAGACACGGCACTTTGAGCACTTTTTTTCCCTTCAATATTCGGATCAAAAAAATCCTTCATCCCATCAGCTAAATGTGTTTTCATCCCCGTTTTCCATGGAGTTTTAAATTTATGATTATGAACAAATCTGTAGGCATACCATAGATGAACATGATAAGTATGTTTCATGGAGGCCCCTACTAGATGATCCATATCCACTATCCCTGTTTCTGCGCCTAGAGCTTCAGTAAGAATAGATTCCACCATATCACCCAATGCCTCCTCAACAATGTCAGGCGGAGTAGGAGGCTCTTTACCCCAAGGAGTAAAGAAGGCAAGATATCTTCTTTCTACACGGCATCTTGGCTGATCAGCAGCCAAGACATTTCCCTGAAAAAACAGTAATATAGAGATTATCAAAATAAACACACGCCTCATAACTTACTTCCTAATCTATTGAAAAAAAAGAAAACATCAATATCTATTTCAACATGAAATCAAATTAATATTTTTTGGCTCATTCAAATACATAAAAAACGGCGTCCTTCCGTGATAAGGAGGACGCCGGAATTTTCCGGAAATCGGACAGACTGCCAGTTTGAGCAGCGAAGCGCACAAACCTTAGGACTTGTAACGCAAACGCTTCTTGTGACGGTTCTGACGCATGCGCTTGCTGCGCTTATGCTTGTTGATTTTTGCTTTACGGCGTTTTTTGAGCGATCCCATGATTGTGGTTCGTTTGTTGTTTTACTGTGGTGAGAAAAAAATCTAGTAAACCAGCTTGTTAAGCGGGTATTCAATGATGCCTTCCGCTCCCAGGGCCTTGAGCTGGGGAATGATATCCCTCACAACGGATTCGTCAATGACCGTTTCCACGGCCAGCCAGCCTTCTTCCGCCAAATGGGAAATAGTGGGACGGCGCAGAGACGGAAGGGCCTCTACCAGGCCGTTCAGGGAAGCAGCAGGAAGGTTCATTTTCAGACCCACTTTCCGGCGCGCTTCCAGAGCGCCCTTGAGCATCATGACCAGGCGTTCCAGCTTCTGTTTTTTCCACTCGTCCTGCATGGTTTCCCGGTTCGCGATAAACTGGGGATAGGAGGTCATCAGGGTGTCCACGATGCGGAGCTTGTTGGCCTTGATGGAGCTTCCCGTTTCCGTGATGTCCACGATGGCGTCCACCAGTTCCGGCACCTTCACTTCCGTAGCTCCCCAGGAGAATTCCACGTGGGCTTCAATACCCTTTTCCTGAAGCCAGCGTTCCGTGATGCCCACGCCTTCCGTGGCGATGCGCTTGCCCTGAAGGTCTTCCGCACAGGTAATGGGGGAATTTTCCGGGACTACCAGCACCCAGCGGGTAGGCTTGGAGGTAGCCTTGGAGTATTGAAGATCCGTCAGCACTTCCACGTCCGCCCTGTTTTCATAAATCCAGTCGCGCCCGGTAATGCCGCAGTCGATGAAACCGTCATTGACATAACGGCCTATTTCCTGGGCACGGATCAGGAAGAGCTCCAGATCGTCGTCGTCGCAGGCCGGGCGGTATCCGCGGCTGGACACATACACATTGTAGCCGGCCTTGCGGAACAATTCCACGGTGGAATCCTGCAAACTGCCTTTGGGAAGAGCTATTTTGAGTTTCTTCGACATGATGGGACGGGAATGAAAACCCACACGGGCCCCATTGTCAAGTTCAGAACCGTATCCGGCCCATTTTACCGGGCCATGAGCCGTTCAATGTCATCAGGCAGCAAAGGCACGTCTCCCAGCAGGTCGATGTTTTCTGTTTCCCCGATCAGGACATCGTTTTCCAAACGGATGCCTATGCCTTCTTCCGCAATATAGATGCCCGGTTCCACGGTGAAAACCATACCCGGCAACACAACGGGGTTGGCTTCGCCTACATCGTGCACATCCAGCCCCAGGAAGTGGGAACACCCGTGCATGTAATATTTCCGGACAATGGGAGGATCGGACGGTTTTTCCGCCACCTGCGCGGGTGTGATGAGCCCCAGCTTGACGAGTTCCCCGGCGGCAAAAACGCGCACCAGGCGTTCGTACTCCGATTTCAGGATTCCGGGTTTCAGAATCTTTTTGGCGTAGGTCATCATATTCAGCACGCTTTCATACACAGCGCGCTGGCGGGGGGTGAATTTTCCGTTCACGGGAACGGTGCGGGTCATGTCGGAGTTGTAATTCCCGTATTCCGTGCCTATATCCATAAGCACCAGATCGCCGTCTTCGCACCGCTTGTCGTTTTGGATATAATGAAGCACGCAGGTATCCTTTCCGGAAGCGATGATAGGCAGGAAGGAAAATTTGCGCGGGCCACGGCTGATAAATTCGTTGGCCAGAAATCCCTCAATCTGCCATTCGCCTACCCCCGGCCTGATGAACCGGAGCAGCTCCCGGAAGCCTTCATTGGTGATGTCGCAGGCTTTTTTGAGAGCCTTGATTTCTTCCGGCTTTTTGATTTGCCGCATGTCCGCCAAGATCTCATAAACATTCTTCAAAACAACATCCGGGAATTTTTCCTTCAGTTCCTTGGTCATGCGGGCATTGCGCGTTTCCACCGGGCAGGTGCAGCGGGGATGCTGGTTGGCTTCCACAAAGACCATGGATGCGGACGGCACCAGGGCTTCCAGCAGCGCATCATATTCATCGGTCCAGCGCACGTCCTGAATGCCGCTCCGCTCTCTCGCCTGGTCCTGCGTGAGCCGGGCTCCTTCCCAGATGGCAATCTGTTCATTTGTCTCACGCAACAGCAGGATCTCATCCCAGCCGTCCTCCCGGATAGTCATGACCAAGACGGTTTCTTCCTGGTCAATTCCCGTGAGATAAAAGAGGTTGGCATTCTGATGCAGGGCAAAAGTACCGTCCGCATTCGTAGGAAATACGTCGTTGGCATGCAGAATCAGCATACTGCCGGCAGGCAGGCGGGAAGCGAGTTCTTCACGGTTGCCGGCAAAAAAGGAAGAAGGAAGCGGCTCGTATCTCATACCAACAGCATGCCCCGCTTTTCCGGCTTGTCAATCATGCATCCGGACACGGGACAACCTTGCGCGTTCCTTTGCAGGCAGGAATTCTTCCGACCGCTCCGTTTTTGATTCTTCACCGTGCCTTTTTCCCGTCCCGGCTATTCTTACCCATTCGCCCGTTCCTTGCCGGAGCGCTCTTCCCGCTCATCATCCATGCCATTGAAGGAAGCACGGAGCCGCCCGGAATTGCCGGAGCCCCCGCCGGGAAAAATTCCTGGCGTCAATCGAATCATGTCTCGAACGCCAGCCTGCCGGATGCTGTCTTACCCTGCATGTGCGGCGCTATTACACGGCTATTCCTGGCTCTGGGAACAGGTTTGGTTTTTTCCTGTTCCAGTTCCCGGACAATGCCCGTTTCCCCCTTGATCACCCATTCTCTTCACGCGGACTCTAGGCAGAGTTGTTTTGAAGGCGTCTGGTACAATCCCTCGGAACAGGCCATCTGGAATTCTCCGAGGCTGAAAGTGTACGTAGCCCCTGTCAATATTGATTACATCAAGGCCGGATTCCCCAAGGAGGCCCCGGCGCTGGCGGCGCAATTCAGGGCGGAGCTGCAGAAAGACATCCGCAACGTGCTGGAAAATAAATCCAAACAGACAGGCGGAAGGATGAAATGGCAGCTGGTTGACCGCCCCGTTCCGGGAGCCGTAGCTCTCAACCTCGCCATCGTCAGGCTGAAACCTACGGACGTGGGCGGCAACATCATGTCCGATCTTGTTTCCCTGGTCTCCCCTCTTCCGGGAACCTCCCTGATCCTGGGACGCTTCATGAGCGGGGACGTAGGCATTGAGGGACGCCTGTCAAATACGAATACGGGCGCCGGCATCATGGAATTCAAAGCCTACAACACGGACCCCATCACTCTGTTTTCCGTCAAGGAATTTGAACGTTTTGCCTTTGACCAACGGAACTTGCGGCTTTTTTCCAGCTGCATTGCCGATATTTTCAAGGCAGGCCCCGCCAGCAATATTCCCCAAACAGGGGAATTTGACCTGGACCCGTTTTAAACGGCCTTTCCGGACGATTCCTTTCCGTCTTTCTTTTCAGGTTCATAGAAAGCGCATTCCTGAACCGTCTGCCTGGTCTTGAAGGCATATGCAAAGAAAGCGGCGCCCACCAGCACGAGGAAAACGGAAAGGAACTGCCCGCGGGTCAATCCCATGGAGAAAGGAGAATCCGGTTCCCGGTACTCTTCGCAAATAATTCTGCCCGTGGCATAAAGAACGGCAAAAATTCCGCAGAACAGGCCATTCCACGCACGGGGGAACCTTACCCGCACAAACCACAGCACGGCAAAGAGAAGCACGCCTTCCGCAAACGCTTCATATAACTGGGAGGGATAGCGCGCATGGTCCTGCATCATCTGCCCCACGATTTCCCTGATGGCGGGCGTATCCCTTACCCGGTCGGCCACCCAGGCGGCAGTCATGCGTTCCGGCACGGCTACGCCGGAAAGGGACAGTTTGTCCAGCAATCCGGGCGTTTCATAAATGCGGGAAGCCACCCGGACAAACAAATCCGGATCCTGGGAAAGCTCCGCCGGGAAAATCATTCCCTGGGAAGAGCCGGGCGAAACAATGCGCCCGTACAGTTCCCCGTTGATAAAATTGGCTACGCGCCCGAAAAACAGCCCAACGGGAGCTACAATGGCCAGGCCGTCCAGAAGCGCCGCCCACTTGACGCGGTGCTTCCACGCATAATAAAACGTGTACAGCCCCACTCCAATCATCCCTCCGTGGCTGGCCATGCCCCCTTCCCACACCCTCAGGGCCATGAGCGGATCCGCCAGAAACTGGGACCAGCCGTGATTGGGAATCTGGTAAAAGAGCACATATCCCAGCCTTCCGCCGATCAGAACGCCAAAGATGGCCACGTAAGTGACAAAATCCGCCATCCTGTCCTGAGGAACAGGATACAGCTTCCGGCGGGAGAGCCAGGAAAGCAGATAGTATCCGCAGATGAAGCCCATTAAATAGGCCAGGCCATACCAGCGCAGGGCAATTGAGTCTGTTATCTGCCAGATGACAGGGTCCAAATCATGTACGTAAGCGGTCGGATTCATGAGCGTTTCTTTCAGGGCAGGTAACGGGTAAGGACTTCCACTGTCTCATGGTCCAGGGAACGGGCCAGAGCCACCGTCAGTTCCACTGCGGCACGGTAGTCCCGCAGATCCAGCACTCCGTTATGGGCATGGATGTACCGGGTGGGAATTCCCAGTACAATGGTGGGAACTCCCTTTCCGGAGAGATGCAGGGCCGCCGCATCCGTTCCGCCGGAACGGCGCACCGTCAACTGGAATGGAATGCCCGCATCCAAAGCCGTTTTTTCGGCCAGGGCAGCCAGCCGGGGGTTGGTGATGGCCGTGGGGTCAAACAGCCTGATCTGCACGCCTCCACCCAGAACTCCTTGCGCATCCCCTACGGCAAACCCGGGGGTATCGTCTGCCGGCGGACCTTCCAGAACGATCACGCAATCCGGCTGCATGGCGACGCCGGCCGTCCTGGCGCCCCGCGTGCCCACTTCTTCCTGAACCGTAGCGGCGGCAATCAGAGTGTTGGGATGCCCTTCCCGGCATAATTCCTTAAATGCCTCTATCATCACAGAAAGGCCGGCGCGGTTGTCGAAGGCTTTCCCCATCACCCGGAACGGATTTTCCAAGGGGGAGAATTTCACGTCCGGCACCACGGGATCCCCCAGGTGAATGCCGAATTCATTCTTCACCTGTTCCGCGCTTTCCGCGCCCACGTCCACAAACAGGGCTTCCATGCTCATAACGCTGTTGCGCTGCCCTTCCGGCAGAAAATGGGGAGGTTTGGAACCAATTACTCCCAGGATGCCGCGACCCGAGCGGGTTTTTACCAGGACACGCTGGCTTAACAGGGTATGCGGCCACCAGCCGCCTATCCCCACCAACTGAAGGAAACCGTTCGACGTTATATTCTGCACCAGGAAGCCTATTTCATCCATGTGGGCGGCCAGCATCACGCGGGGACCGGACCCGCCGCCGGTGCAGAACAGGCTGCCGGAACCATCGGAAGAAAATTCCCCATATCCTTCAAGTTCCTGAACCACCATGTTCCGTACTTCATCCTCATGCCCAGAAATACCGTGGGCCTCTGAAAACTTTTTCAGCAGGTCAGAATCAATCGCCATGGGCCGAGCATGTGAAAACACTTCTGCCAGGTCAAGCCCGCAGCCATTACGCATGTTTTTTTCTTGACCACCCGGACAGAACCGCCGGAGGAAGCCGCGTCATGTTCCACCCCCGCCGCATGGAAAGAAACGAGAGATTTTTGCTAGCCACAGTTCGGTTTTTGGTGTAACTAATCAGGGAATCGAATTGTGCTATGAAATCCATCCTTAACACTATCACGGTCATGCTGGCTGCGGTGCTTTTCATCCCTGCGGCATCGGCGCAAATCACCAGCAATCCCAGAATGCAGGTGAGGGTCTCCCTGGGAAAGCTGTCCCTGTATATGCGCCAGTCCCCCAACGTCCTGACGCAGGACGACCCCCGGCCGCTGCCAAAACCGAAGAAATGGGCGGATTTTGAAATTCCCTTCAAGGTGGAAGCCGCGCCCATGCCCAAATCCGGCTATATTGACGCCCTGACGTTCAAATTCTACATTGCGGTAGTCAATCCGGACCGCGCGCGCCAGTACCTGAAACTGTATAAGGAAGTCAAATACGTCAATGTTCCGGTGGGAGACGACACATACGCTTCCGTGTACCTTTCCCCGTCCTCCGTCAGGCGCATTACCGGCGTGGAAGGGGGAAGAGGAAAATGGGTGAAGTACCAGGGCGTCGTGGTGGAATATAACGGCAAGATTGTCGCCACTTATTCCACCGAACGCGGCAAGATGGAGAAATGGTGGACCATCCAGTCCCCCAGCATCGTCGAAACCTCTTATTATCCCCTGCTGAACAAGGATGAAACGCCTTTCTCCGTGTTCTGGTACGACCGCTATCCGGAAATTATGAGACCCAATAGCCAGCAGGCGGCTTCCAGTTCTGCCCCTGCCCCGTTCGGAACTCCGGCAGAATCCCCGGCGGACGGAGAATAACGTTCCATTCATTTTTATCATTTCATCTTATTTAACAGAAAAATTCACCCATGGCTAATTCACGACAAATAGTCGCATTAAACGTAGGTTCCCAGAGAGTTTCAATGGGCGTCTTTTCCAGGGCTTCCAAAGACGGCCTTATCCTGGACCGCTATGCCACGCGCCTCGTAGTGCTGGATCCGTCAGCGGAAGGCCTGCGCCTGACAAAAATAGGGGAGGCCATCGCCGACCTCGTCCAGGAACTCAATGTCAAAGGAAGCGTCGTCAACTATTCCGTTTCCGGACAATCCGTTTTCATCCGTTTCGTCAAGCTTCCGGCCCTGGACGACACCGACGTGGAACAGCTCATCCGTTTTGAAGCCCAGCAGCACGTCCCCTTCCCGCTGGACGAAGTCGTGTGGGACTACCATCTGCTCCCCGCCAAGGGTCTGGAACGGGAAGCCGTCCTGGTTGCCATTAAGGCGGAGGACCTGGATTCCCTGAATGACGAAATCGTTTCCCACGGCCTTTCCACCGGCCAGGTGGACTGCGCGCTTACCTCTCTGTACAACGCGTATGTGGACAGTTATCCGGATGAAAAAGAGCCGGTCATGCTCATCGACATCGGCGCCAAATCCACGGATCTGATTTACAGTGAACAGGGCCGTTTCTTCACCCGCAGCATCTCCGCGGGGGGGATCTTCGTCACCTCCGCCATCGCCCGTGAATTCAACATCCCCTTCATGGAAGCGGAACGCCTGAAAACCACCAGCGGCCTCGTTTCCATGAGCAACGGGCAAACGGAAGGCCTGGATCCCGCCACGGCCAATCTGGCCACCGTCATCCGCACGGCCATGACCAGGCTGGCTTCAGAAATTCAGCGCACCACCAACCACTACCGCGCCCAGATGAGCGGAAGCGCTCCCGTCAAGGCATACCTGTGCGGCGGCGGAGCGTCCCTGCCCTACACCAAGGAATTCCTGGAAGACAAACTGGGCATTCCGATTTCCTTCTTCAACCCCATGCACAACGTGAGCGTGGGGGCCGGCGTGGACGTGAACGCCATCTCCAGAGAAGCTTTCATCCTGGGAGGATTGATCGGCACCGCCATCCACTCCATCGGGAGGGCTTCTCTCAATATTAACCTGGAACCGACCGCAGTCGCCAAGAAACGGGCCAACCAGAAAAAAATGCCCGCCATCATCGCCGGAGCCGCCATTGCCGTTCTCGGCGCCGCGGCCTATGCCGTCACAGGGTATATGGGCGAAAAAAAGGCGGAGGAAACCCTCGCCGGCGTCCAGCCCATCGTTACTTCCATCAAATCGGCACAATCCGCCCTGCGCCAGAAAGAACAGAAACTGAAAAAGCTGGACTCTGCCCTGGCCTCCTACCAGCAGCTTACGCTCCAGCGCTACGGCTACGCGGACATCATCAAGCATCTGCTGGAACAATCGGAACACAAGGATTATCCCTACTGGTTCACGGATTTTGAACCGCTGGCCCATTTCAATCCGGAGGACACCACCCAGATCACGGGCTACTCCGTCATCAAGGATTCCTTCACATCGGACAAAAATACATCCCTGGTGGATGATATCAGGACGGAAGCCTCCGCCAGCGCATCCGGCGAGGATGAAGCGACCGTTTACAGCGTCAATGCCATCCGCCTGACCGGATTCGTCCGCCGCAACCTGGGCGGCCAGAGAATCATCCAAAACCTTCAGGCAAAAATAGACGGGAACAAGGAATCCCTGTTCACCTTCAAGCCCGGAGACGTCAAGCTGGAAGCCCGCCAGATCATGGAGCTGGGAGCCAAGGACGCCAAAGTAGACGCGGCGGCCGGAGCCTTTGTGCCTTTCAAGCTGGTGCTTCCGTTAAAAACGCCCATTCCCGTGAACTTTAACAAATAAGATTACCCAACCCGAACAAGACATATTTTATGAGCAATTGGATTACAGACAACAAGCCCGCCGCCATGGTCGCGGGCGTGGGGCTTCTCTTATTCCTGGGGTTATCCGCGACAGGGTACATCGTCAATTCCAAACGCAGTGAGCTGGACAAAAAAATCAGCATTGCCGCCAAGGAAATCAAGTCCGCCAATGCTGCGGAAATCACTCCGTGCCGTTCATCCAACGAGGATCTGGAAAAGGAACTGAACCGCTATGCCAAGGCGGTGAACAGTCTGGAAACGGCCTACAAGCCCTTCCTTGCCTCTTCCGCGCTGGTTCCCACCACGCCCACGGCGTTCCAGAATGAACTGAAAACATTCAGGGATTCCCTGATCTCCTCCTGCAAGAAAAAGAACATCCTCATCACGGACACCTCCAACTGGCTCGGCTTCCAGGTTTACAGCACCCAGGCGCCTTCCGTTCAGGCAGCCTCCACGCTGGGTTTTGAATTGAAAGCCATCAACAGTCTGGTCAACAAGCTGACGGAATGCGGCCTGTCCAAATTCATCAAGGTATATCGCCCCCAGCTCCCCATTGAAACCCCGGCGAACAATCCGGAAGAATCGGACGAAGCCGATCAGTCCCCATGGACTCCCATGCCTTTGGAAATCGCCTTCCAGGGCGACCGGGAAAGTGTGTTGAACGCCATAAACGCCATAACCGGCATGCAGGACTATCTGTTCACGATCAACTCCATCCGGATCCGCAACGAACGGATGATGCCCCCACCCATCGCCAATCCGGCGGCCGCCAAGCCTGCCGCTGACCAACCTGCCACGGGTGCGGCTTCCCTGACTCCTGCGGATGAAGCGGCCGCACCTGCGGCGCCGGCCATCCAGCAAGTCATCAAGCCTTACATGGGCAAGGAGCAGATCTTTGTCCAGGTCTCCCTGAATCTGATCCACTTTAACCAGCCCAAGGCTCAGGAACCGTCCGAAGATTAACCACGGCAACCAACCGCAGCAAATACTTTCAACATGTCTGAAAAACAAAATTACGACAAAATCCTGTTGGCATCCGGAATCGTCCTGGGCCTGGGGGTGGCCGCCTATGGTACGCTGACCCTTATGGGACTAAATGACAAATACAAGTTCCCCATACAGATTTCCGAAAAAACCATTGAGCCGCCTCCCGGCATCAGGAAAGCCGCGGAAGTAGGCCAGGAACTTTCCGCCTCCCACGAGCTCAAGCCGATTGCCCAGGAAACACAGAAGTATGTGGGCTTCGTAGCCCCCAATCTCTGGATTAAGGAGGGAGAAATGGAACCCTTTGACATCATCTCCGGCCCTCCTATCCATGGCAACATTCCGAACAAATGGTTCCTGGACAACGGACTGGAAAATGAATTCGTTTACTCGGACGTCCTGACCCGGGACCCTGACAACGACGGTTTCACGGTGGAGGAGGAATATGCGGCAAAAACCCATCCCAATGACCCGAACAGCCATCCGTCCCTGGTCAACAAGCTTTTTGTCGACGAAATCAAGCAGTTCGGTTTCTACCTGGCTTTCACCCAGGCGGACGGCAATGACTTTACTTTTAAGGGCATGAACCGCGCCAAACAGGAAATTTGGAAAAACATTGTCCAGACCAACGGCAAGTTCGGCGCCCGTAAGAATACAAAAGACGAACCCAGGTTCGAGCTTGTCAGCGTTGTTAAAAAGGAATTCAAAAATCCCAGCCTGGACATGGTGGAAACGGACGAGGAAGCCGTCGTCAAGGATTTGAAGCCAACCAAAAACGGACAAACCTACACCATCAGGCGCGGAACAAAATACGTCATTCCAATCATTGATAAGAAAGTAAACCTTACTATCACCGCCGGCCCTGAACGGGATACCAGCTTTGAAGTAGAGGAAGGTTCCGACTTCCGGATTCCGGGAGACGCCAAACAGGTCTACACGCTGAAAACCGTTGATAATGCTACACAGACCGTAACCATTGCCAACAAAGCTACTGGAGAACAAACAACACTGAGCAAGAAAAAATAGAGCCGGATTTAAACTTTTCTGAAAAAAAAGCTTCACAAATCCGAAAAACATGTAAAAAGAAGAACCTAACTATGGACCACGCACCACTTTATCAACCGAAGCGTTCCCTGATTGCGCTGATGGCCATTGCTGCCTCCTGCCCGTTTGCGCAGGCTGGCGATGGCGGCGCCGTCGGAACCTCCAGTGCCTTGGGTTCGTCCTACGCCGGACCGGGCAGTTACCAATACCAGTCCAGTGCAGCGCGCACAGCCATGGCCCGCCGCGAAGCGCAAACCCAGGAAGCCATGCAGCTCCTTGCTGAAGGCCGTAACCTGTACCGCGAAGGCAAGTACAAGGAAGCCCTGGACAAATACAACGCCGCTTACAACATGCTGCCTTCCGCGCCGATCAACGACCAGCGCAAGGAAGCCATCGCCAACCACATTGGCGACGCCAGCATCGCCGTTGCTCAGGAATACATCAAAGTGGGGCGCTATGACGAAGCTGACAAGCTTCTGCAGGATGCCATCAAACTCAATCCCCGGAGCGCCAAGCTTGCCAAGCAGACGCTCGAATACATGAAGGATCCGATTCGCACGAATCCGGCGCTCACCCCCGAACACGTGAAGAACGTGGAAAAGGTGAACACCCTCCTTCACATGGCCTATGGTTACTATGACCTCGGCGACTACGACAAAGCCATCGCCGAATTCAACAAGGTTCTCTCCATTGACCCGTACAACGTGGCGGCGCGCCGCGGACAGGAAACGGTTAACCGTCGCAGAATGGCTTACTATGCAGCCGCTTACGACGAAACCCGCAGCACCATGCTGGCGGAAGTGGACAAGATGTGGGAACGCCCCATCCCGATGGAAGTTCCGACCGGAGCCGACGGCACTGACAACGCGCCGATCACGGACATCAACGGCGCCACGGCCAATCTGATGAAGCTCAAGAGCATCATCATCCCCTCCGTCTCCTTTGAAGACACCACCGTAGAAGACGCCATTGACTATCTGCGCAAGAAGTCCATTGAACTGGACCGCACGGTAGGCCCGAACGGCGAACGCGGCATTAACTTTGTCATCAATGATTCCCAACCTGCCGCCGTCGCTCCCGCCGTTCCCGCGACTGATGAAGACGGCTTTGGCGAAGAAACCGCGGAAGTCACGGAAGCTGCTCCGGCCGCAACCCCGCAGGAAAGCATCCGCACCCGCAAAATCGGCCAGTTGAAACTGACCAATGTTCCCATGCTGGAAGTGCTCCGTTTCATCTGCAGCAATGCCGGCCTGCGCCAGAAGGTGGAAGACTATGCAGTAACCATCCTCCCTGCCGGCGGCAATGACGTGGATCTGTATCAGCGCACCTTCTCTGTGCCCCCGGGCTTCCAGTCCGCTCTCCGCACCACCGTCGGCGACGGCGGCGGCGAAGTCAGCGACGACCCCTTCGGCGGCGGTGGAGAAAGCTCCTCCGGCCTTAAGCCCATGCCCTCCATCCGCAGCCTGCTGCAAAAGAGCGGCATCAGCTTCCCGGAAGGCGCCACGGCATTCCTTGTCAATGGCAATTCCTCCCTGGTCGTCCGCAACACTTCCGGCAACCTGGATCTGATCGAACAGCTCATTGAAAACACCCGCGGCGAATCCCAGCAGGTGCGCATCATGACCAAGTTCGTGGAAGTCACACAGGAAAACACGGAAGAACTCGGCTTTGACTGGATCGTCACCCCGTTCTCCGTAAGCAATGACCGCAGCACCTTCCTGGGCGGCGGCACGAACTACGGCACCGGTTCCACTCCCGACAGCTTTACCCAGTCCCCCGGCGGCGTGACCGGCTGGCCTGTGAACAGCGGCAGCGATACCATCAACGGCCTCGTTACCGGCGGCAACCGCACGGGTGATTACGCCATCACCAAGAACTCCGTAGACAATCTGCTGAACAGCACCAACCGCTCTGAAGCCTCCCAGAAAAATGCCGCTCCCGGCATCATGTCCCTGACGGGCATTTATGACGAAGGCTCTTTCCAGATGCTGATGCGCGGCCTGTCCCAGAAGAAAGGGTCCGACGTTCTCACCGCTCCCAGCGTAACCGCCAAGTCCGGTGAAACCGCCAAGATTGAAATCATCCGCGAATTCTGGTATCCCACCGAATATGAACCGCCGGAACTTCCCAATTCCGTAGGCAATAATAACGGTTACAATAACAATGGTTACGGAAACAACGGCAACCTCGTGAACGGTCTGTTGGGCAATCAGATCCAACCCCAGATATCCAGCTTCCCTGTCACTCCCGCCACTCCCGGCGTGTTTGAAATGAAGCCCGTCGGCGTAACTCTGGAAGTGGTGCCTACCATCGGCGACAACAAGTACATCATCGACCTGAACTTCAAGCCCAGCATCGTGGAATTTGAAGGCTTCGTGAACTACGGCAGCCCGATCCAGTCCACCGGCGTTGGTTCCGACGGCAAGCCGATGTCCCTGACGCTGACGGAAAACCGCATCGAGCAGCCGATCTTCTCCAAGCGGTCCGTTGAAACGTCCCTGTTCATCTACGACGGCCACACCGTGGCAATCGGTGGTTTGATTACGGAAAACGTGCAGACGGTGGAAGACAAAGTGCCGATCTTCGGTGACCTGCCTCTCATCGGCCGCTTCTTCCGCAGCAACTCCGACAACCACATCAAGAAGAACCTGATGATCTTCGTAACGGGTCAGATCATTGACGCCACGGGCCAGCCCGTACGCGGCAATGCCCTTCCCACTGCGGCCGCTCCGGAAAGCGCTCTTCCCGCTTCCGAAGGCCTGCTGCCTCCCATGTAGGCTGCGTGCATAATGTCCATATTGGAGCGGGTGAAAGGGTAATCCTTTCACCCGCTCTTTATATCCCAAAAGCATCTTATCTTCCCCCATGAAAACCTTGGTTGTTACCGGAGGAATAGCCACCGGGAAATCTACATTCATCCGTCTGCTGATGGAGGCGGGAGACAAACGTCTGCGCCTGTTTGACTGTGATGCGGAAGCGGGCAGGTTGCTGGACGGCGGTACGCTGAAAGAGACACTCTCCGGCGTTTTCGGCCCAGACAGCGTTGACTCCCACGGAAAGGCTGACAGGCATTTTCTGCGGGAGCTTGTTTTCCGGAATCCGGAAAGCCGCAGAACGCTGGAAGGAATCATTCATCCCCTGCTGCATCAAGAATGTCTTGCGCAAATGCTGGCAGCGCGTCAGAATGCGGAGGTAGACGGGTTTGTCATTGACGTGCCCCTGTTTTTTGAAACATCGGCGCGCTATTGCCAAGATGCCGTGTGCGTGGTGGCTGTTTCCAGGGAAACGCAGAAAACCCGCCTGGCTCTCAGGAATGGATTCCGGGAGGATATGATTGAAGCCATTCTGGCGGCCCAGCGCCCCATAATGGAAAAAGTGGCTGCGGCCGACTTCGTCATCTGGAATGAAGGCCCCCCGGACCTGCTCCGCAAGCAAACCCAAAGACTCTACCAACATTTTTTTCATGACTGAAGAACACGACAATACTCCTTCCCCCGCCGGGGATCTTCCGCAGGAAGCTCACCCCAAACCCCTCCCCGCTCCGGAAGAAACAGCCGGGGAACAGCCGGCTGCCGCCCCGGAGGAAAACAGTGGAACCGCAGACCAGGAGGAAGAAGCGGCAGCTCCTGTTCTGGAGCAGATTGATATCAATGAACTGCGGAAACGCCCTCTGAACGATCTCCAGGAAATGGCGGAAGGGCTGCCCATCCGGAACGCGGCTTCCCTCACCAAATCCCAGCTGATTTTTGAATTGGGAAAACAGCTCCTGGCAAAGGGACATGAAGTCGTGGTTTCCGGGGTCATGGAACAAGCCAAAGATAATTACGCCATGCTGAGGGATCCGGTTAAAAGCTTCCGCACCTCTCCGGATGATATTTACCTGGGCGGCAACCTCATCAAACCGCTGCATCTCCGCGTAGGCCAGCAGATCAAAGTCAGGCTGCGCAAATTGCGGCCCCATGACAAGTACCTTTCCGCCTCCTCCGTCATCAGCGTGGAAGGCATCCCTGCGGAAGATTACCGGGCGCGCAGCGATTTTGAACGCCTCACCCCCCTTTTCCCCAAGGAACGCCTTCTTCTGGAAAACAAGGGGGTCAATTCCGCCGCCATGCGCGTGCTGGATCTCATGACGCCCTTCGGCAAAGGGCAGCGCGGCCTGATTGTGGCCCCCCCGCGCGGCGGGAAAACCGTTCTTCTGAAAACAATCGCCCGTTCCATCAGAGCCAACTACCCGGAAGTGGAACTGATTGTGCTGTTGCTGGACGAACGCCCGGAGGAAGTAACGGATTTTGAAGAAACCGTGGACGCTCCGGTATACGCCTCCACCTTTGACGAACCTTCCCGGCGCCATGCCCAGGTTTCCGACCTGGTTATCGAACGCGCCAAACGTCTGGTGGAAATGGGCAAAGACGTCGTCATCCTGCTGGATTCCCTCACCCGGCTGGCCCGCGGCTACAATGCCAACCAGACGGGGGGACGCATCATGTCCGGCGGCCTGGGGGCCAATGCGTTGGAAAAACCGCGCAAATTCTTTTCCGCGGCGCGCAATGTGGAAGAAGGCGGCAGCCTGACCATCATCGCCACATGCCTGGTGGATACGGAATCAAGAATGGACGAAGTGATTTTTGAAGAATTCAAGGGAACGGGCAATCTGGAAATCCGCCTGGACCGGGAACTTTCCGAACGGCGCATTTATCCGGCCATTTCCCTTTCCCAGAGCGGCACCCGCAATGACGACAGGCTGTATAACGAACAGGAGTTCGTCAAAATCATGCAATTGCGCCGCCAGCTCGCCATGAAACCGGGCTGGGAAGGCCTTCAGGCCCTCCTGCAAAATATCTCCAAGACCCAGAATAACGCGGAACTTCTGTTGACGGGGCTACGGTAGGATTTTCTGTCCGGCCTGCTTTTCACCGCCTCCGTTCCGCCCGCCGGAACGGAGGCTTTTTTATCAGGATATTTTCCGTTATTCCAAGATTCCGCGGCAGCATCCGGATACCGGGATGGGGAACATCCGCCTATAAACAGGGGGAGGAAGAGAGTTCCCTTTCGTCACATGTCCAGTTTCACCCGGAAAATACGCATGGAGTTGCCCACCGCAAGCAGGCAGACGCCCACATCCGCCATCACGGCGGCCCACATCCCCGCCAGCCCCAGAATACCCAGCGCCATGACCAGAATTTTGACGCCCAAAATAAGAACGATGTTCTGCACAATGATGCGCTCTGTGGCTTGGGAAAGCATCATCCCCAGAGGAACGGCCAAAGGATCTCCCTTCATCACCACTATGTCAGCCGCCTGAAGAGCCGTATCGGACCCCACGCCGCCCATGGCAATGCCGATGTCGGCGGCAGCGAGGGAGGGGGCATCATTCATGCCGTCCCCCACAAAGGCAAGCAACCCCTTTTCAGGTTGCAGCCGGCGCACATGCTCCAGCTTGTCGGCAGGCATCAGCCCGCAGAATACCTCGTCCATCCCCAGTTTAAGCCCCACCTCTGACCCGGCGGAAGAAGAATCCCCCGTCAGCATGACCAGGTTGGAAACGCCCAGTTTCCTCAATTTCCGCACCGCGCGCTCCGCTCCCGGCTTGAGGCGGTCAGACAGGCGGAGGCACCCCAGAAGAATGCCGTCCAACGCCGCATAAACGGTCACGCCACGGTTTTCTCCCTCCTCCATTTTTATGCCGGCTTCCTGAAGAAAAGCCTTTTTTCCCACCAGAACCAGTTTCCCTTCCACGCGGGCTGAAACACCCCCGCCCGTCACCTCCACGAGTTCCGCCACGCGGTCCGGGAACAGAGCCCCTTCATAGGCCTTCACAATGGAACGCCCCAGCGGATGGGAGGCGGAAAGCTCCGCATGAGCCGCCCAGTACAGCAACTCTTCCGGGGAAACGCCGTCACGGGGAAGCACTTCATCCACGGAAAAAACACCCTCCGTCAAGGTTCCGGTTTTGTCGAACACCACCGTCTTCACCTTCCGCAGGGCATCCAGATAATTGCTTCCTTTCAGAAGAATCCCCTGCCTCGCCGCTCTCCCTATTCCGGCAAAAAAGCCCAGCGGAATGGATAGCACCAGCGCGCAGGGACAGGAAATCACCAGCAGGACCAGCGCGCGGAACAGACCGTCCGCCCAGCTTCCGCCCGTCACAAGAGGGTAAAGCAAAAATACCAGGATGGCTATGAAAATCACCAGCGGCGTATAAATGCGGGAAAATGAGGACAGCCTCCCCTCCAGAGGGGATTTGCGGCCAGACGCGGCCTCCACCAGTTCCTGAACCCTCGCCAGAGCGGAATGCCGCCAGTCCCGCTCCGTACGCACTTCCAGCACCCCCTGCCCGTTGATGTACCCCGCCAGCACAGGGCTTCCGGCCCCGGCTTCCACCGGCAGGGATTCCCCGGTCATGGCGGAGGTATCCAGCACGGAACAGCCTCCCGTCACCATGCCGTCCAACGGAACACGTTCTCCGGGACGCACTTCAATCAGGGAGCCGGGCAGAACCTCGGAAAGAGGGACGTCATCTACGGCGCCGGCTTTTTTCACATGGACGGCCTCAAGCCTCAGATTTATCAATTCGCTTACGGACCGGCGGGAACTGCCTACCGCACGTTCCTGAAGGTACTCTCCCACGCGGTAGAACAGCATCACACCCACCGCCTCGGAATAGTCCCCCAGGAACATCGCCCCCAGGGAAGCAAGACTCATCAGGAAATTTTCATTTATGGCGCGGCCGCTCATCAGCCCCAGAAAGGCAGCCTTCAGCACATCCCAGCCTATCAGCAGATAGGCGCCCGCATAGGCGGCCACACCGGCCCAGGAACCGCCTCCCGCCGCCAGAGCGCTGATGAACAGGGTAATGCCCAGCACGGCGGGAACAGGCCCGATGGCGTCGCCAGAACTGCAACGGCTTCCAGAACAGCAGCTTCCGGAACAACAGGAAGCTCCTTCCGGAAGATGTTCAGGGGGATGATCCGTACTCATGACCTGTTCCGCTTGTACGCCTGCCGCTCCGGCATGGCAAGCCTTATATTAGTCTAATCTAACAAGAAGCCTGGGGTGATTTCTTGTTTTTAAACCGTTCCAAAATCCCCAGCCCCATGAATTCGTCCATCGCCATGGCTCCCGCCCCCAACAGCCCCGCCTCCGCTCCAAACCTGGCCGGCAGAATTCTCAAATCCTCCATGAGAAGAGGAAACAACTGTTTCCTGAGGTTCTCCAACAGTGGCTTCATCAACAAATCCCCTGCCTTGGCCACACCGCCCCCGATGATGAAGGCGTCCGGCACCAGCGTATACATCAGGTTCATGATCAGGCAGCTCAGCATTTCCGCCGTATCCTCCCACAATTGGAGGGCTATGGGGCATCCGGACCGGGCGGCCTCGTCCAGATGTCTGGGCGTGCATTCATCCGCCGTCTTGACGATTCCCGCCCCGGCATACCGTTTAACCGCCTCCGCCGCCAGCTCGTTGTTGCCGATGTATTCCTCAATGGCTCCACGGCTGCCGAACGGACCCGTTTTTCCCTGGTAATGAATGCTGGTCTGGCCCAGTTCCGCAGCGGAGAGTCGCCTCCCCCGCAGCATGCGGTCATGCACCACGATTCCCCCGCCTATCCCCGTTCCCATCGTCAGGCACACCAGGCTGGACATGCCGCGCCCGGCGCCCAGCTTCCATTCCGCATAAGCCATGCAGTTGGCGTCATTATCCAGCACGACGGGGAGCCCCAGGGCCTGCTCCATCATCTCTTTCACCGGAATTTGCCGATCCCAGACCCTTACATTGGTGAGCTGGTAAAGCACTCCCTGCTGGTAATCGCACCATCCCGGCATCCCCATGCCCATCACGCAGGCGGTGGGGAATTGTCCGCGCAGGGTGCGGGCGGCCGCAATCATGGCGTCAATGATTGCCTGCGGACTTTCGAACATGGCGGTAGGGATGCGGTCGGCCGTCGCCAGAATACGATCCCCCGCCGTTACGCCCATTTTGATGCTCGTGCCGCCGAAATCCACGGCCAAGGCACAGGGTTCTGAAAAACTCATGGGTCATACTTATGCCACCCATTCTCCGGAATCAACGTAAAAACGCATTCATCCCCACACCTTTCCGCGGCATGACGCGCTTACTGTATAAAACACAACAAGCATCTTCCAGAAAGAGCTTGCCAGAACCGCGCCGCCCAGTCCATGATAACCTCCGTAATGATGGAAATGCCCGGTTCGGACGAGTGGTTCATGCGCCAAGCCATGAAAGAATCCAGAAAGGCCCTCGCGAAAGGGGAAGTGCCTGTTGGAGCCATTGTCGTGAAGGATGGCCGCGTGATTGGCCGGGGCTGGAACCAGGTGGAGACGCTCAAGGATGCTACGGCCCACGCGGAAATGATCGCCCTGACGGCGGCACAGGAAGCTTTGGGCGACTGGCGGCTGGAAGGCTGCACCCTGTATGTCACCAAGGAACCGTGCCCCATGTGCGCAGGCGCCATCGTCCATTGCCGTCCGGACCGCGTCGTTTTCGGCTGCCCGGATGCAAAAACCGGGGCTGCGGGAGGCTGGATCAATCTGCTGGATTCCAATCCTCCCCTGAACCACAAGTGCGAGGTGCGCCCCGGCGTATTGGGAGACGAGTGTCTGCTTCATCTTCAGGAGTTTTTCCGCGCGGCGCGGCGGGCGGCAAAAGAACGGAAAAAACTGTCCGCGTGTCCTCCCGCCCCTCCGGATGAAAACAGGGAATGCGGCCCGGAATAAAACACTTTGCATTTGCCAAAGCAGCAGAGTCACGGCAAGCTAGCGGGACTATGGAACGCCGGAACGATAATGAAACTGCGGAAGGAATGGAACGCAAGCCGTCATGGATCAAGGTGCGCCTGCCCAACGGCCGGGAATTCTGGGACGTCAAGCAGCTTGTGGAAGGCAAGAACCTCTTTACCGTCTGTGAAGAAGCACACTGCCCCAACCGTTATGAATGCTGGAACCAGGGTACGGCCACATTCATGATTGCCGGAGAACGGTGCACGCGCGCCTGCGGATTCTGCGCCACCCGCACGGCCAAGCCCGATCCGCTGGATCCGGAAGAACCACAGCACGTGGCGGAAGCCGTCGTGCACATGAAGCTGCGCCACGCCGTGATTACCATGGTCACCCGGGATGATTTGCCGGACGGCGCCGCCGCACATTTCGCCCAGGTGATTCGGGCCGTCAGAAAAGCCAGCCCTTCCACAATCATTGAAGTGCTAGCCTCGGACCTGAATGAAAAGCCTTCTTCCATCCAGACGCTGATGGCAGCCCGTCCGCATATTTTCGGACACAATCTGGAGACGGTGGAACGCCTCACGCCCATCGTCCGTTTCCGCGCCCAGTACCGGCGGTCCCTGCGCGTTCTCAAGATGGCGCTGGAGTGCGTGAACGGCAAGGTTTCTACCAAAAGCGGCATCATGCTGGGCCTGGGAGAGACGGAAGACGAGCTTTTCCGCTCCATGGACGATTTGCTGGAGCACGGCGTCACGGTCCTGACGCTGGGACAATACCTGCGCCCTTCCCGCAACCATCTGCCGGTGGTCAAATACGTCCATCCGGATGATTTCGCCCGGTATGAGGAAATTGCGCGCTCCAAAGGCTTCAGGCACGTGGCGTCCGGCCCCCTGGTCCGCAGCTCCTACCATGCCGCCAATTTCACCCCGGAAGCGGATGTTCTGGAAGCCATTAACGAAGATTTGAGAAAGGCCGGCGAACTTTAGAATAAATCTTGATTTTTTACCCCTCCCCTTTTACCATCCGGGCAATTCCACGTCATTGAGAATCTCATGAGCAAAACACGTTCCTTCATCAAGGCAGGAGCCATTCTGGGCGGCACGGTCATCGTGACGGCGGCTGTCGCCCCCCTGTTCCTGCCGAACCAGAATGTCAAGCCACTGACGTCCGCCCAGGCGGCGGAAATCACCGCACAGACCATGAACGCCAAGTGTGCGGACTGCCACAGCCCCGGCACGCATATTTCCGAACTGGTCAATACTCTTTCCGGAGGCCTGCTGGCGCGCCATATCAGGGACGGGCAGCGCAGCTATAATATGGAAGAGCCTCCCACCGCCGTCACCCTTTCCAAGCTGGAGCATGTGCTTCAAATCAATTCCATGCCTCCCACTTCCTACACCATGGTGCACTGGGGCAGTACGCTCACTCTCCGGGAGAAAAACGCCATGCTCCAGTGGATCAAGGATGAGCGTCTGAAAATTTTCGGCGACATGGTAGGTGAGGAATACGCCCTTTCCCCTCTTGCTCCCATTCCGGACGCCCTCCCCGCGGATCCGGCCAAAGTGGCCCTGGGCTACAAGCTTTTCCATGACGTGCGCCTTTCCACGGACAATACCGTTTCCTGCGCTTCCTGCCATTCCCTGGAAAAAGCCGGGACGGACAACCTGCCCACCTCCACCGGAGTCCGCGGCCAGAAAGGCGGCATCAACGCCCCTACTGTCTTCAATGCCGCTTTCCATGCCAAGCAATTTTGGGACGGACGCGCTGCCAACCTCCAGGAACAGGCCGGAGGGCCGCCCCTGAATCCGGTGGAAATGGGTTACGAACATCCGGATGACTGGAAGAAGATCGCTGCCAAGCTGGATCAGGACACCGCTTTTGCCGCGGAATTCAAAAAGGTTTACCCTCAGGGGTTCACCGGTGAAACCATCACGAATGCCATCGCGGAATATGAAAAGACCCTCATCACGCCGAACAGCCCGTTTGACCGTTACCTGAAAGGGGATAAAAACGCCATCAGTGAGAACGCCAAAAAGGGTTACAAGCTTTTCCTGAAGCTTGGCTGCCAAACCTGCCACACCGGTCCTGCCATGGGAGGACAGTCTTTTGAATACGCCGACCTTAAAGGCGATTTCTTTGCCGGACGCGCCAAAACCAATGACGATAACGGTCTGATGAATTTCTCCAAAAAGGAATCGGACAGACACCGGTTCCGTGTTCCTACCCTCCGCAACGTGGAACTCACCTGGCCGTACATGCATGACGCCTCCGCACGAACGCTGGAGGAAGCCATTACGAAGATGTATCATTACCAGCTCGGTTACGACAAACTGGACAAGAAGGAGGTGAGACTTCTGGTAGCCTTCCTGAAGTCGCTCACCGGAGAATACAACGGTAAACCTGTCCGGGGCGAAGTTTGCCCCGCCTCCTGAATCTGAAGAAAAACTCCTTTTCCAGCCGCGCTGATGAACATTCATTAGCGCGGCTTTTTTGTATCTTCCTTCCGTGTCCTACGGCAGGCATTACCGGGGAATTTCCACCTTCTCTCCATTAACAAGAATTAGATTAAACTAATATATAATCAGTTCATATTAAATGAGCTTTGAATAAATGAAAGAAAGATAGCCGAATAATATCATTGACTTGTTAGTTTGATAAGACTAACTTTCTCCCGAACTTGATTCATACACGCACCATGCCACTCTCTATGCTCAACATCGGCGATATCCGCCAAGTCAACAAAATCCATGGCAGGGATGAAACCCGGCGTTTTCTGGAAAGTCTGGGGTTCATTGCCGGGAGCGCGATTTCCATCGTTTCCGAAAACGGAGGCAATTTCATTGTCAACGTCAAAGGAGCCAGAATTGCCCTCAGCAAGGCGCTTGCCAGCAAAATATTCGTTGCCTGAGTTCTTTCATCCAACAATCAACCATTATTCTATGACCAAACAACGTACATTAAGAGACGCCCTCATCGGGGAAACCGTCACCGTCGGGAAACTGGCGGGGGAAGGCCCGGTCAGAAGGCGCATCATGGACATGGGAGTTACCAAGGGAACGCAGATATTCATCCGCAAAGTAGCCCCCCTGGGAGACCCTATTGAAGTTACTGTCCGCGGGTACGAACTCTCCATCCGCAAATTGGAAGCCGAGAATATCCACATCCATTGATTCCGCCTTTATTACCGCACGTTTCCTGACCTGACAGCAAGACGGCGCACTCATTCATCAAGACAAGGAAACCATTCATGAGCAACATTACCATCGCCCTGGCGGGCAACCCCAACTGCGGAAAAACCACTCTTTTTAACGCCCTGACAGGCGCCAGCCAATACGTCGGAAACTGGCCCGGCGTCACCGTGGAAAAAAAGGAAGGCCGCCTGAAAGGGCATAAAAATATCATCATTGAAGACCTTCCGGGCATTTATTCCCTTTCCCCTTATACTCTGGAGGAAATCGTCAGCCGGAATTACCTGGTCACGGACCACCCCTCCCTTATCCTGAATCTGGTTGACGGCAGCAACCTGGAACGCAATCTTTACCTCACCACCCAGCTTTGCGAACTGGGCGTTCCCGTCATTATCGCGCTGAACATGATGGACATTGTCCGGAAGCGCGGCGACAGGATCGACACGGAAAAACTTTCACGCGACCTCGGTTGCCGGGTGCTGGAAATCAGCGCTCTCAAGGGGACCGGCATCCGTGAACTGATAGACGCCGTGGTAACGACGGCTGCGTCGGACGATGCACGCCCCCCGCAGGCCGTCCACTTTCCGAACCACCTGGAAAAAGCCATCGGAGAAATTGGGGACATCATCACCGGCAAATGCCTGGACCAGCAGAAAAAATGGTTTGCCGTTAAAGTTTTCGAAAGAGACCGGAAAGTCGCGGACCAGCTCGCTCTCCATCCCGAGGAACAATCCCGCATTAACGGGATTATTGAAACCATGGAGCGGAAAATGGATGACGACAGCGAGTCCATTATCACCAATGAACGCTATAATTCCATTTCCCGCATCATCAACAATGCCGTCGTTAAAGCCAGCCCCGGCGGCCTGACGGGCAGCGACAGGATTGATCGCATCATCACCAACCGCTGGCTGGGCCTCCCCATTTTCGCCGTCGTCATGTGGGCTGTATATTACATCTCCATCCAGACGATAGGCGCCTGGGGTACGGACTGGGCCAATGATACATTCTTCGGGGAATGGGTTCCGGAATGGGTGGGAGGCCTGCTGGAAAGCGCCGGCTGCGCCCCCTGGCTGGAAAGCCTGATCCAGGACGGCGTGATTGCCGGCGTGGGGGCCGTTCTGGGCTTCCTCCCGCAAATGGCGGTACTGTTCCTGTGCCTGGGCATATTGGAGGACTGCGGCTATATGGCCCGCGTAGCCTTTATCATGGATCGCATTTTCCGCAAATTCGGCCTTTCCGGGAAATCCTTTATCCCCATGCTTGTTTCCATGGGGTGCGGCGTTCCCGGAGTCATGGCGACCCGAACCATTGAGAACGAAAAGGACAGGCGCATGACCATCATGACCACCACGTTCATCCCCTGCGGGGCCAAAACCCCCATCATTGCCCTGATTGCCGGAGCCTTTTTCCCGGAAAATTCCTGGGTGGCTCCGGGAGCCTATTTCATCGGGGTGGGCGCCATCATCCTTTCCGGCCTCATTCTGAAAAAGACCGCCATGTTCGCCGGGGATCCCACCCCCTTCGTCATGGAACTTCCCATTTACCACATCCCTGCCTGGAAGAACGTCATCATTCATGCATGGGACCGCTGCAAGGCTTTCGTGCAAAAAGCCGGGACCGTCATCTTTGTGTCCAGCGCCCTGATCTGGTTCCTCTCCAGCTATAACTGGAAGGTGGATTCCGTAGAGCAGAATGACAGCATGCTGGCCTCCATCGGCAATGTGGCCGCGCCTGTCTTCCAGCCTCTGGGCTGGGGGGAATGGAAACCCACCATGGCTACCATTACCGGATTGATTGCCAAGGAAAACGTGGTAGGCACCTTCGGCGTCCTGTATGCGGACGGCAGTTCCGGGGAAGATGAAGCGGAAAAAACGGAGGACTCCTCCGAAACGCAGGAAATGTCCCCCGCCGGCCAGGAGCTCCAGGCATCCCTGGAGGAAGGTTCCGGAGAATCAGCTGCTGAAGCGGAAGAAGAGGAAGATGAAGATGCGGAAATCAGGGAAACCGGAGACCGCCTGGTCCAAGCGGGAGCTTTCACTTTCCTGAGCGCTTTCTCCTTCATGATTTTCAATCTTCTCTGCGCCCCCTGCTTCGCGGCCATGGGCGCTATCAGAAGGGAAATGAACAGCGCCAAATGGACCTTCTTCGCCATCGGCTACATGTGCTCCCTGGCGTACTGCCTGGCCTTCCTGATTTACCAGATGGGAGCATGGCTTTATGCGGAAGCTTCCTTCGGCATCGGGCAGGGCATTGCCCTATTGCTCCTGCTGGGGCTCGTTTACCTGGTGGCAAAGAAACCTTACACAGCCTCCAATGACTGCTGAACCCACACCTTAACTCTACTGACCAATATGGGAACATATATCATCGCCACTCTTCTTTTCCTGGCCCTAGCCTACGCGTTATACAAAATTTTCAGCAAGCGCGGCAAGTGTTGCGGCAACTGCGGCTGTTGCGGCAACGACAGCGACGGCTGTTGCGGTGGCGGCGGAAATTGCTGCGACGACCACCACCACGACCACGAAAAACAGGATTAAATCCCGGCCCCGGTCATCCCATCCAGAACCTGCAAACCATTTTCTGCGGTTTGCAGGTTTTTCTGCTACGGCGCATGCCGCAGCCAGCCTCTCCCCTGTCATTTAATCCAACCGTGCTGATATGCCGCCATGGCCGCAATTACCAGCGCAATGAACAGGAAGATGAACCACATCACATTGTGGCGATGGCGGTATTCCACGGCCATCAGAGGTTCCCATTCCTTTTCCACAAAGGAGAAATCGTCCCCATTGGCAAAACGATCGTAAAGCATTTCCAGTTCCTTTCCCGTCACCCCTTCCGGGGCGGCGAATACCGGCGGGCAGCAGGAATCCTCCTTGAATACGATTTCGCAATGGTACACGCCGTCCGCTTCCTTGTACGACTGGAGGCATGCACCGTCGCGGGCGCACACTACGTGGCCGGTCGTTCCTTCCTGCAAGCGGCGCAGAGCAGTATCACGGTCGGTCACTTCATCATTTGAAATTTCCCATTGAACCTTACTCATTCTGTCAGTTTAAGATAATTTCCGTTCAAGTCAATATGGTTTTAAACGCTTCGAACCCCGGAAACGTTACGGTTTCCATCCATCTTCCGGCGTGGCAAAAAACCTGCTTTTCCGGGAACGGAGCCAGGGGCGGGAAAGCCCATTTTCAGGCGGCTTTTATTTTTCCCCGGGATAAAAATTCTACGGAATAGCCTTGGGGAAGCCTCCTACTTTCAACAATCAGTATTTGACGGTAGATAAGGAAAGGCTGAGGGCCATTACATGATCCGGCATACATTGCCGGTCCAAGCTCCGCCAGCAGGCATCAATAAAGGAGGGTAAATGGCTCCGTAATCAAATAAGCAACGCCGCATCCTCTACCTGATCGAGAATGCGGCGTTACCGCCAGGTCATGCAGACCCCTTCTATATCTTTCTCACGCAGGATTCCGCTCACTGCATGGAGACAGACAAGGAAGATTTTATGTTATTATACTTTCATGAAACTCCGGCCATGCCTGATTTAAGAGAAAAGGCGGCCATGTCCAGGATCAGCTGTTCAGAAAGAAAAGACTGCCTGAACGCCCCAGAGAATGTTTTCGCTGGAAGTGCTGTAAGCCGGATTCGCGATGTACTGGAAGTGAGGAACAACTTTGAAATAATCATTCACCTGGAAGCTGTACATGACTTCCAGCACCTGTTCGCGGTTATGCTCAGCACGCTCTCCGTCACAGGGAGTCTGCCCCTTGAACACACCATAGGAAATGCCCAGGAAGTCATCTTCACGGGAAGGGAAGAGCTTAATGTTGGCACCCACGGAGAATTCAGCAGAGTTGCTCAAGTATTGTTTGGCGGCAAATCCGGCGCGAGAGTAAATGGTCAGAGGATCGCAGGGAGTATATTCGATGCTCGCGACAAGCCCGGCATTTTGGCGGCGGCGTTCCCCGGTCCCGTCGTCCATGTCCACATCCGTGCTGGTATAGAACGGATTGATGCGGAGAGTCGCAGCGCCGTCGGCAAAGATATGGCCGTATTCGCCAACCACGGCATAACCATCACAATAATCGGAATTAAAAGGATTGTATCCGGAATCGCATCCCGTGCGGGAAACGGCAACCATCATGTAATTATTGCGGTTGAGTTCAACTTGCAGAATACCGCCAATATTGCTGTCCACCAAAGGAAGGATAGTGGAGTTCACAAACCCATCATTGGTGAAAGATGAGAAGGAGTCATTGGCAATGCTGACAGCATCAAAGTAGTTGGTGAGATTCACCATACCTGCGATGAGGCAGGCGCGCTTCCCTGCAAAGTATTGCATCAGGGCCACTTCAGGGAATATTCCTTCATGAGGTCCCATTGCGTCAGCATGCAAGCCGGAAGCCGTGGCATAGGCTTCAGTGAAAAACGTATCGCTCTGAGCGGATTCACGATCCAGCCCCCATGAACCGGAAAATTCCACACGCAACCAGGTTCCCCCGTTGGCCTTGTCTTCAATAAGACGCTGATTAAGCTGGGCATGAAGAAGAGCCAGATTGTTATGGCGCTTAACATCGGAAACCTTTTCCGTATTCCAAAGTCCGTAGGCCATATCCACATCCCATTGGGTGCCGTATTTCTCATTGGCCTTCACCTTGTAGGCAGGATCGCCTTCTTCCGGAGTGAACATGTTGATGCCCTGTAAAATATCACCAACAGCAGGGGTGCTGTCTTGAGCAATTACAGGAAGCGCCATGAGGCTCGTCAACGCCATTGCTATTATGTTATGCTTCTTCATAGAAAACGGTTAGTCTTATTGTTGGATATTTGTGGTATAATGATTGTATTATTGAACCAAGGCGGCGGAGAGGGGGCGCTTTTCTTTACAGGGAAAATACTCCGCTTCCGTTCTGCCGGGATTGCTCTTTCACAGCTCTGCCGCATGCCCCCATACAGAACTCACAGTCTCCGCAAAGCAGACGGTATCTGGGACGCCGGATGAGCAGCCCGGCCAGTTTCCTGTACCGGCAGATCCGGCGGAAGAAACGGTGAAGTCCTGTATGAGCCAAGTTCATGCAACACGGCAAAGTTAGATTGAACTAACTATTCGGTCAACACTTTTTCTTTCCGATTCACTTGCCCAGCTCCGCCCACCACCACAACGATTTATTATATTTTGCTTATTATCAATATATTAAAAATGTTCTCACACTCATCGAAAAAAATTAGTTTACACTAATTCAACTCAACATAAACGTCGAGAAAACGCATAGAAAATGCAGACTGGATTGGATATAATCCCATCCTGCCGGAAGAAAAGCGGCTGCATGCCGTCAAGGCCGGATGAACCCAATCAATATAATGACCATGAGTTACATGAACGACAAGGACCTATGGGGGGAGGGTGTCGGAGTAATGATCGCCGCCGCCATTAGTGCGAAAGCAGTGAAAAGTCCCGCTGCCCGGAAACGCCGTTCAGGGCCTGTTGAAAGCCATGCACATCCAGCGGAAGGCCACAGAGAAACCGGCAAACATCCGGGAAGAAACCAGCCCCAGACCATTTTCCGCACGCCGGACAAACTCAGGTCTGAAACGCTCCGCAGCCACGAGCCGGAAGAACGCGAGAAGTCCGGAAAACCAGCCCGGTCCTTGTTTCTCCGCATAGCCGGGAAAGTTTCCTCTTTTCTGTTTTGCAAGGTGTTTCCGTCGCCTCCGTTCAGAATGGCTAAAGCATTCCGGATTACGGTTCCTGTTTACGGCGCGGAGCAGCCGGCCGGGGAAGCGGGCTGCCCCATGTATTCTAATACCCCTCTCTGCAACGTTCCGTCAGAATCCGGAAACGGGAGATTTCCTCCAGCGTCATGATATGTTCAATGCAGCAGGCCACTTCATCGGCGCGTTTTTCCTCCATCTTCAGCACTGTCATAAGGAACTCCTTCACCATGGTATGGCAGGAAATGACCCGGTCCGCGTAATAACGGCCTTCCCCGGTCAGGGCAATGGGAGAATACTGCGTGTATTCCACCAGGCCGCGTTCCTTCAACTGCTTCATGGCCAGTGAGGCGGAAGGCTTTTTCACATTCAGGGCTTCCGCAATCTCCCCTACGGTGGCGCACCCCTTTTCCAACTCAATGTTGCGGACAGCTTCAATATAATCCTCCAGACTGTTGCTCAACTCCGGAGTGGGGAATTTTTTGTGTATCATGGTTGACTCTTATTAGGTTTGACTAACAAAAAATAATAGCCAAGGATCTGTCCAAGTCAATCTCTTCCTGGAAAATATTAGATTGGCCAAACTTTTTTCTTGCAAGGATAGTTAGCGCGCACTAACTTTGATTCATGATCAGCCCCGATTCGGAAAGAAACAGTGAAAGAAAGCGCTCCGGCGGCGCATCCGCCAGAACGGAGTCCTTCTTCTCCAGGCTTTTTTCCTCCCCGCGCCCCTGCTGCTGCCGGGGCTGCGCCCTGAAAAGCTCCGGGAAAAACTGTCCCGCCAGCCGCCAGGGGAAACAGGCGCGGTCAAATTCTATGGGGAACGCGTCCACAAACTGTATGGACTAGTCATTCGGTGCTCTAACACATTATCGCCTAAACACGGACGCGTTCCCCTGACCTTTTTCTCCGGGAAAGGCATCAATCAGCGGAGGATTGCCGCCGGACCGTCATATCCCCCGGGCGTATAACTGCGTATGGAGACGCCCCCCTCCGGCGTCACGTCCGCCGCCCAGCACTTGGCATGGCGGAAACAGGCGCCCAGGTTGACGTTCAGCCGCCTCCCCTTTTTCCCGCTCACCGCCCGGCGGTGAAGATGGCCGAAAATGACGACTTCCGCTTCCGGGAAAAAACAGTCCGCAAATTTCCTCATGCGCCGCATCATCGTCAGCCATGCCAGAAGAATCCGCGCGGGCCGTTCCGGCGGCCAGGCAGAATGAGCTAAAAAACGCACCAGCTTATTTTGATGTGCTCCGGGACGCGTGTAAACAGGCGGCACCAGCACGCTCATGGCACGCGCCAGCTCCAGCCGCCGCAGCAAATCCGCATCCGCCTCCGGGAACGCGGCAATCAGTTCGCGGGAAACCTGCTTGTTTTTCAAATATTCCCATCCCCATGGGGCCACCTCCCTGAACAGCGCATGGCCGTGCAAAGCACAGATGCGCCCGCCCTGCAATTTCAGCAGTCCGGCTTTCTCGTCCGGATCATGGTTGCCGGCCAGCAGAACGGGCTGTACCCCGGCAGCCCGGCACATCCGCAGGAAACGGGCCCGTTTTTCCAAACCTTCCTCCCGGCAGGGGCCTTCACGGGTTTCACTGAGGTCGCCGCACACCACCAGATGGGAACACCCCTCCAGAAGAAACTCCAGCTCTTCCGGCTCCCGCACCAGCGCCTTGGCATGGCCGAAATGAATGTCTGAGATAAATCTGGCGCGGTCCCCCGGAGCAAGAGCAAGTTCCTGAATCATAAAGACGAGGGAGGGAGAAAAACAGTCATGGAATCAGGAACGCTGCCGCACCATTTCATACAGGCATACGCCCGTAGCCACAGATACGTTCAGGCACGGAATGCTTCCCTTCATGGGAATCCTCAGCAGGAAATCGCAGTTCTCTTCCGTCAGCCTCCTCATTCCTTCCCCTTCCGCTCCCATCACCAGAGCGGCCGGCCCCGTGAAGTCCGTTTCATACAGGCCGCGGTCTCCCTTGTCCGATGTGCCGAATATCCAGATGCCGCGGCTCTGGAGCTGCTTCATGGTACGCGCCAGATTGGTCACCTGAATAAAAGGCACCTTCTCCGCAGCGCCTACGGAAACGCGCAGCACCGTCTCCGTAATGCCCACGGATTTGTCCCGCGGGGCGATGACGGCATCCACTCCCGCGCCGTCCGCCGTCCGCAGGATGGCTCCCAGGTTATGGGGGTCCTGCACGCAGTCCAGAATCAGCAGCAGAGGGTTGGGGGATTTGTCCAGAATCCCGTCCAGCGCCTCCTCTCCCAGCGCCTTCACGGCAATTTTGGACGGCGCGCTGCGCACATGCTTGTTCCGGCGCGCTTCCTGTTCGTTCCCTTGGGGTCTCATGCCCATCAATTAGCGTGTTTTACGCTTCTTTTCCAGACAAATATGCCCCGCCGCCCCATCATTGGGCGTGACTTGGCGGCCCGCATCATGGTATAATGCCGTACCATTCAAGATGAAGACGAGCGACTTTTTAGTCATTGGGGCAGGTGTTGCCGGATTGAGTTTCGCCTTGAGAGCGGCGGAACACGGCAAAGTTGCAGTCATTACAAAAGGCAAATTTCTGGATTGCAGTTCCGCCAAGGCGCAGGGCGGCATCGCCGCCGTATGGGACCGCAACGATTCCTTTGAAGACCATGTCGCGGATACGCTGGACGCCGGAGCGGGCCTCTGCAACGAACAGGCTGTGCGCACTATCGTGGAGGAAGGTCCGGACGCCATCCGGGAACTGCTGGAATGGGGGGTGAATTTCGACTCCGGCAATCAGGGAGAGGATTACGAACTGGCCAGAGAGGGCGGCCACACCAAGCGGCGCATCCTCCATGCCAAAGACGCCACCGGACTGGAAATTACCTCCAAACTTCTGGAGGCGGCCAAGCTTCACCCCAACATCGAACTTCTGGAAGACCATTTCGCCATTGACCTGATTACGACCACCAAGCTGGGCCTCGTCACGGAAGACCGCGTGCTGGGGGCCTATGTGCTGGACCGCGTCTCCGGAGAAGTGGAAATCTTCCGGTCGGACCGCGTGCTGCTCGCCACCGGCGGCTGCGGGCGCGTCTACTTGTACACCACCAATAATGATTCCGCCACGGGGGACGGCGTAGCCATGGCCTGGCGGGCGGGGGCCACCATCGCCAACATGGAATTCGTGCAGTTCCACCCCACCTGTTTCTTCAACACCCGGGCGGAAGGCGCGGAAGCGCGCTCCTTCCTCATCTCCGAAGCCGTGCGCGGGGAAGGCGGCGTGCTGATAGGCGCGGACGGGAAGGAATTCATGCACAAGTACGATCCCCGCAAATCCCTGGCCCCGCGCGACATCACCGCCCGCGCCGTAGACTCGGAAATGAAGAGGACGGGCAGCATGTGCGTTTATCTGGATATCTCCCACAAGCCGGAAGGGTTCGTCCGGGAACGTTTTCCCCTGATTTACGAGACATGCAACCGCTACGGCGTCGATCCCGCCAGGGAACCTATCCCCGTTGTTCCCGCAGCGCATTTCCAGTGCGGCGGCGTGCTGACGGACGTCAACGGCCAGACCAGCCTGGACGGCCTTTACGCCGCAGGGGAAACCGGCTGCACCGGCCTTCACGGCGCCAACCGGCTGGCTTCCAATTCCCTGCTGGAATGCGTGGTGGTCGCCAAAAGGGCGCTGAATTCCATGCTTTCCCTGCATCCCCTGAGAAAGGATTCCCCCACTTCTTACGACATCCCCGCCTGGCACCACGGAGATACGGCCCTTCCTGACGAACTTTCCGTCATCTATCATAACTGGGATGAAATCCGCCGCCTGATGTGGGATTACGTCTCCATTGTGCGGACCAATAAAAGGCTGGACCGCGCAGCCACACGGCTCCGGATGCTGCACCGGGAGGTAAAGGACTTCTACTGGGGGTACCGCATTACGCCGGACATCCTGGAATTGCGCAATCTGGTGGCGGTGGCCTCCCTGATCGTGGACTGCGCCATGCGCCGCAATGAAAGCCGCGGCCTCCATTTCAATACGGATTATCCCGGCAAGCTGGACCACCGCTTCGTCACCCAACTGCACCGATGGTAAACTACCGGCAGCGTCAACAGGCATTACGGAAGGGGTCCTCCGGGAGCCCCCTCCCGTCCGCATGCCTGCTCGCGCTGCTGGTTCTGGTCCCCGCAGGGACCGCCAGGGCGGACATCCAGACAGGGCGGAGCGCCACACGCGCCCTGGCGGATAGCCCCGGACGGCCCAAAGGGCCCGCCATCATCACCCCAACGCAACGGGACCCCCTGCCCCGGGTCATCGTCAAGTCGCCCGCGGCAGCAGAGGGAGGAAAGCGGCCGGCACCCCGCATCCTTCCCAGGACGTCCAGGCAAAGCCCCGGCACCTATCCCTGGCGGCTCAACATTACCGCCACGGTCTTCTGGGTGGGGGAAGAACCCACGGAGCGCAATCCTGTAGCCAACCACAAAAGTTCGTGGGATTCCGCATGGCGGGAAAACTTCGGCGGCTTCGACAACCCGGATCCCGTTTGCCGCACGATGGACTTCCGGCCGAAAACATTCATCCCCCGGCAAAATCCCTTTTACGTGGCGCTTCCTTATAATGACGTTTCCAAGGGGGAACATAAGGCGGAGGCGTCGCGGGTCATCCCGTGGTTCCGCCGTGAATACACGGGAAAAGGGCAATCTGTCTGCAAGGGCAGATGGGTGCAAATCGTTTACAACAAGCGTTCCTGTTTTGCCCAATGGGAAGACTGCGGCCCCTTTACCACGGAAGACTGGCCCTACGTCTTTGGCAACAAGCCCCCCGTCAACACCCAGAACAAAGGGGCGGGCATTGACATCTCCCCTGCCGTACGCGACTATCTGGGCATTACCGGGGGAACAGCCCTTGTCCACTGGCGCTTTGTGGAATTTTACCGTATTCCGCGCGGCCCGTGGTCCAAATACGGGGATAACAATCCCTTTGTCAATTCCGGGCTGGGAGCCGGAAAAAAATCCCTCCAGTCACGGGAAGACCGCCTGCGCCGGCAGCAGGAAGCCATCCAAAGGGAGCTATTGAAGGATCCCGCAAAACTCAGAAGGGAACTCCAGGGATAACCCCTGTTCCGCCGCAGCCATGCAACGTCCACGCATTCTACATATTTTCAGCCGTTACAGCGAGGTTGGAGGGGAAGAAATCTGCTTCCATGCCATTACGGAGGCGCTGGGCACCATAGCGGACGTCACTCCCTTTGTTTACTCAACGGAGGAACTGCGCCGGAGCCCCCACGGCTCCCTGACGAAAATGAGTTATATGCTCCACAACAGGGATGTGGAGAAAAAACTGCGCGAATGCCTGCGGGAAAACCACTATGACGCATGGATCATCCACAATACGTTCCCGGCCATGTCTCCCTGCGTCTATGAACTGGCCCTGAATCAGCCCGCTCCCGTCATCCATTATATGCACAATTACCGCTCCGGCTGCCTCAACGGGGTTTTTTACCGGGACGGAGCGCCCTGCTTTTCCTGTCAGGGCGGCAACTATCTCCCCGGCATCATGCGCGCCTGTTGGAGAAAAAACGCCGCGTACTCCTCTCTGGCAGCCGCCGTCCTGCATCAAACGCGCCGCATGGGAACCTGGAACCGCTTTTCCTCCTACATTGCCATCAGCCAACGCCAGCGGGAGCTTCTCATCCAGACCGGAATACCGGAGAATAAAATCAGGGTTATCCCGCATTTCATCCGGCAACATCCTTCCCCCGCCCCCGGAGCGCCCCGCCGGGACGTCCTTTACGCCGGACGCCTGACGCAGGAAAAAGGAGTCCTGCAACTGGTTCAGGCATGGGAACTCCTGTCCCCTCCCGGCCGCATGCTCTACCTGATGGGAGACGGCCCCCTGCGCGGGGAACTGGAGCGTTATATCTCTTCCCGCCATCTTGAATCCATCCGCCTGACCGGATTCATTCCCCATGAGGAACAAGGAGCCGTCCGCGCCGTCTGCGGCCTCTCCGTAGCGCCCTCCCTCTGGGAGGAAACCTTCGGTATGGTTGTCCTGGAATCATGGCTCCACGGCACGCCCGTCATCGTTACCCCGAACGGAGGCCTGCCGGAACTCATCACCCACGGCAGGAACGGCTGGATTGCGCAGAAACCTTCCGTGGAATCCCTGGCGGAGACGCTGCGCACCGCCCTGAAGGAAGAAGAACGCTGGCCGTCCATGGGCGCGCACGGGCAACAACTTTTGTCCTCCACATACTCCCCCGCCGCATGGCTCCGGTCCATGGAAGCCCTTCTTGGCGAGCTTCACGTTTTCCATTCACCTTCCACCCCCGCAATATCATGAGATGGTACACATGCACGCCGGTTTCCTTCAAAGGGGACCATACCTTCTTTTCCCGTGATTCAGGCGCTTTCTGCAAGGCCTTCCAGAGAATCGGAGTGGAGAGCAGGGCCATCATGCCCACACCTGCCCGGGAAGGAGATGATCCCGACCTCATCCGCACGGAATACGCCAACCTGGAAAACCCCGCCTGGTGGAAGTCCCTGGGCATTGACGGCTTGGTCCTGTACGCGTGGGGAATGGGCAAATACCTTCCCATCGCCAGAGCCATCCATGACGCGGGAATTTTTCTGGTAATCTACATGGACTCCTCCGGACTGTTCTTTCCGTGGCAATACTGGCTTCCCATTGCGAAAAACATGTACATCAAAGACGTTTTCATCCACGGGAAAATCAAAGGTTCCGCTTTTTTCCTGCTGCGCCTCCTGAAACAGCATACATGGAACCTCGCCAGCAGGGGACGCAGAAAACATTTGGATTCAGGAGACGTGGTCGCTTTCCCCATTCCGTCCGCCCTCCAATCCGTCGCAGACAGGGAATGGCTCTATGGAAAATCCATCGTCCGGAAACTGGCCCTGGTTCCCAACCCCATTTCTTCCACCTGCCGCTTTGCCGGAGAGAAGCGCAACATCATCATGGCCGTAGGCCGCTGGGACGATCTTCTCTATAAACGCCCCAGACTGCTGATGTCCACGCTGGAACAGGCTCTTGTCCACGCCCCGGAATGGGAAGCGGAAATTTACGGCAATCTCCCGCCTTTTCTCCGGGAATGGCACGGCAACCTTCCGCAAGGCCTTCGCTCCCGCATTCATCTGGCCGGCTATATCCCAAACATTGAGCTGCAAAAGAAACAATCCCTGGCCAAAATCAGTCTTTGCACCTCCCTGTCCGAGGGAACGCACCTTGCCTCCGCAGAAGCGTTGTGCGCCGGAGCCTCTGTCGTAGGGCCCCGCCTCACCCCCCACCTGAACTGCCTGCAATGGTACGTTTCCCATGATTCAGGCACGCTCAGCCCGCAGGATTCTCCGGAAAGCCTCTCCCAAGCGCTGCTGGAAGAAATACGCGCCTGGGACTCTGGAAAACGCAACCCTGAGGAAATATCCCGCTACTGGGGTTCCCTGCTGCATGCGGAAAATTCCTGCAAACGCATTATTGCCGCCTGTGAAGCCGCCCAAAGCGGAAAAGCCGCCCTCTAACTCCCCAACAAGGCATGCGCCTCAATCCACACGTCTTCCCATTTCCTGTCCGCCAACGCCCCGTAGAGCGGATGGCTCCACAACCGGGCGCGCATGGCCGCGGGGGAAGCCAGCCCCAGCAAAAAGCGCGCCAACTGGGAAGGACGGGCCAGCGCGGGCTTTCTCTGCCCCGCCAGCTCCATGACGGCGGAACGCAGCTCTTCCGGTAACGGGGAGGGTTCCTCTTCTTCCATGGCCGCGGGCTCCATCCCGCAGCACGCAGGGCAATGCCCGCAAGGTCCGGATGCGTCCCGGAAACCGAAATAGGCATCCAGGCTTCTATTCAGGCAGGCGGAAGACGTCAGCGTGGAAACGCAGGTTTTCCAGCGTTCCAGCCCGTTTAGCCGGGATCTGGAAAAATACTGCGCAAATTCCTCCGTAGCCTCTTCCGCGTCAAACCCTTCCGAATACAGATGAAGGGCTGCCTGGCGCATCTCCACTTTCCATTCCCCGGAAAGAGCCAGGTCTCCAAGCCAAGCGGAGGCTTCTTCCCATGAAATTCCCCATTCCACGGCCAGATCTTCCACCTCCCCCTGCCGGTGCATATCCATCCATTGCAGCCGGGCGCATTCCTCCCTGCTGCGGCCGCACAGGATTTCTTCCATCCGGAACAGAGGGCGCACCTTGTAGTACTTGTGCCCCGTCCCCTGCTCCCGTACGGAACCGGAACGCTTCAGGTCAAACAGCATCCGGTCCACCGCCACATCCGGCAAATCATAAACGGAGGAAGCCTCATACAGGGAAATAATGTGCTCCCCCCTGCGGGACAACAGGGATACCAGCCCTTTCATGCCGTGCCGGTCCGGCTCCGCCGCATGCAGCCGGTTGACTGCGGCCACGCTGTCGCGGGCGGACAACATCACCAGGCTGAAGGAAGGAAGGCCGTCGCGGCCCGCACGGCCGGATTCCTGAACATACGCCTCCAGACTGGCGGGGGGATGGTAATGCACTACGGAACGCACGTCCGGCTTGTCAATCCCCATGCCGAAAGCAATCGTCGCCACCAGCACGTCCGCCGCGCCTGCCAGAAACTCGTCCTGAACCAGCCCCCGCGTTTCCGGAGGCATGCCCGCATGGTAGGACTTGACGGAAAAACCGGCTTTCCCCAATTCGTAGGAAAGGTTTTCCGCATCTTTGCGGGTCCGCGTGTACACCACGGCGGGACGGCGGCCTTCCTCTTTCAACAATTCAACCAGCCGCGCGGTCTTATCCTGCTCCCTCAACGTTTCCACCTGGCGGAAAATATTCGCACGGTACGGAGCAGCCCGGAAAATACATTCATCACTCACGCCAAACAGGCCGGCCAGATCGCGGCACACCCGCTCCGTAGCCGTGGCCGTCAACGCCATAACGCAGCGGAATCCGTGCTTTTTGAAAAAACCGGGCAGCCCCAGATAATCCGGACGGAAACTGTGCCCCCATTCCGAAAGGCAATGGGCCTCATCCACCACGAACAAGCCGGGAGGGACAAGCTCCATGGCCTGCCGAATCCACGGGGATTCCAGAGATTCCGGCGCGGCAAACAGAAGGCGGACGTTTCCGGACGTCAATCTGTCCATCAGGGCGGCCTTATCTTCCTCCGCCAGGGTCGAATCATACCTGGCGGCGGCCACTCCCAGTCTTTCCAGCCCCGCCACCTGGTCGCGCATCAGGGCAATCAGCGGAGAAACCACAACCGTCAGCCCGTTTCCAAGCACCGCCGGAATCTGATAGCAAAGGCTCTTGCCGGAACCCGTAGGCAAAATACCGATGCAGGAACGGCCCTCCAGCGCACACTCCACCAGCTCCCTCTGCATGGGACGGAACCGCTCCTTGCCGAACAAACGCAGCGTGTCTTCCAGAGTAGAGGAAAGCATGGGGCAAGAATACCATAACGCAGAATACCGGCAAAAGGAATCCTATGACATTGACACGGCGGCGCCATCCTATATCCTCCAGGCAATATGAGACCCTTGAAAACCATCGTCGCCGGAACTCTGGCCCTGCTGGCGGCAGTTCCCCTGTCAGCCCAAACCAGGGCCGCGGAAAATAAGAAACCGAACATCCTCTTTATCATTACGGACGACCACGCCTACCAGACGCTGGGCACCGGCAAAGACGATTCCCCCGTCGCCCTGCCCAACTTCAACAAACTGGGACGCCAGGGCATGGTTTTTGACCGCAGCTATTGCGCCAACTCCCTGTGCGGCCCCTCCCGCGCCTGCATCCTGACCGGCAGGCATTCCCACATGAACGGCTTTGTCTTCAACGGCCAGAAACCACTGGACGGCTCCCAGCCCACCTACCCGAAAATGCTGCAGAAAGCCGGATACCAGACGGGCCTTTTCGGCAAATGGCACCTGGAATCAAATCCCACCGGATTCGACACGTGGGAAATCTTCCCCGGCCAGGGCAGCTACTACAATCCGGACTTTATCAGCCTCAAGCCGGACGGCAAACGCCAGACGAAGCGATTTCCCGGCTATGCCACGGACGTGGTCACGGACAAATCCATCCAGTGGCTGGAAAACCGGGACAAGAACAAGCCCTTCCTGCTCGTTGTGGGCCACAAGGCCCCCCACCGCGCCTGGTGCCCTGCTCTGCGCCACCTGGGCAAGGTGGACACCTCCGGCATGACGCCGCCCGCCAACTTCCATGACGACTACGCCAACCGTCCGGAATTCCTGAAGAAAAACCAGCAGACCGTCGCCAATCACATGGCGATTTATTCCGACCTCAAAGTGCTTAAGGACCAGGTTCCGGAAGAGATGCGCAAAAGCATCGTTTCCCCCGGCTACGGCTGGGACCTGGGCGAACTGAACCGCATGACGCCAGAAGAAAAGAAAACCTGGACGGACTATTACGCCAAGCGCACCAAGTCCCTGGTGGACGGCATGAAATCCGGGAAACTGAAGGACCCGAAAGCGTTTGCGGAATGGAAATGGCATGCCTACATGGAGGATTATCTGGGGTGCCTTCTGTCCGTGGACGACAGCATCGGCCGCCTTATGGAATATCTGGACAAAGAGGGGCTCGCGAAAGACACGCTGGTCATCTACTGCGGAGACCAGGGGTTCTACATGGGAGAACACGGCATGTACGACAAGCGCTGGATTTTTGAAGAATCCCTCCGCATGCCCCTCATCATGAGATGGCCCGGCAAAATTCCCGCGGGCATCCGCAACAACGCCATGGTGCAAAACATCGACTACGCTCCCACCATCGTTTCCGCGGCAGGGGCGGACACCCCGGAAAACATGAATACCTTCCAGGGCGTATCCCTGCTTCCCACCGCTTTCACGGGCAAGACTCCCGACAACTGGAGGGATGCCATTTACTACTGTTTTTACGAAAATCCCGGCGAACACAACGCCCCGCGCCACGACGGCATCCGGACGGACCGCTACACGCTTTCCTACATCTGGACCAGCGGAGAATGGATGCTCTTTGACATGAAAAAGGATCCCATGCAAATGAAAAACGTCATTGACGATCCTGCCTACAAAACTACGGTGGAGCAGCTCAAGAAGCGTTACCACGAACTTCGCAAAGCCTATAAAGTCCCGGAAAACAGCCCCGGAGGCAAGGGAACGCCTATCCCCAAATTCGACGCTTCCTGGTAACAGTTCCCCAGGAAACTGCTTTTCCAAGCGCCGGTTTTTTCCGGCGCTTTTTTATTTTTCCCCACGGCAGGCCGGCGCGGTCCGTCACGAAGGCTGAAGCTGGCAGACGCCCCTTCCGCCCACGACCGTCCCTCAACGGTAAAACCCGCGGAGGGGTCTCAAGCCCGCCAGCTTCATCAATTTACTCATGGCTTTTTCATACAGGAAAAACGCCTGCTGCACGCAGCCAAGCACGGGCATTAAGGGATGCTCCGCTTTCTTTGCGCCAAGCTCTTCCAAAAAACGGTCCGGGTCCTTGTCGTCAAAACCGGGATGCCGCTCAAACGCCCGGCGGCCTTCCAGATAAATGACGCCCTTCCCGGAATACAGGCAGTCTAGATGATGTTGCGCCGCCACGAGGGACAGCAACGTCTGATCGTGCGTGTGAGCCACAAAATTGGAGCGGCAACGGCTCTCTTCTTCCGGAGCGACGGAAGACACCAGCTTGAACTGACGGCATAAATCCATCCATTCATGGAGAATTCGGAGGCTTTGTTCCGACTTTTTCAAGAAAAGGAATGATCCCTGAATCAGGGGCGCTTTTTCAAAACACCTGCTATCCAGCTTCAATTCATCAAAAACGCTCTGCTTGCACCACCGCGTAAGGTCTCCCGTATAATAGGAAATGTTCACGCCCGGCATTATATCCTGCCCCTTCTCCCGGAGCCATTGGGCAAACGGCTGCAAGGAATGATGGAAAAGCCTCCCCGGCGGACGCCCCGCATCCGTATAAAGCAGGTAATCCCCTTCCTCCAAATGTTCCAGCTCTTTGAGAATGATGAAAGGCTTCCATACCCAAAACCCGGCGCCCTGCAAATTCGGGTCGAACCAGGGAACAGCCTCCCTGATTCCTTCCCTCTCCAGGCGATTAAGAGTCCAACAGGACAACTCCACAGAGGAATCCGCCAGCCTCAGGCTCATCATCTGCATCCACTGCCGCAAACGGTAGCCGCGGGTCGCGAAAGAACAATAACGGATAGCCATACTCCCAAATTCCGGTGGAAATGCATGCCCCTGGTAAAAAACAGGAACACATCTTCTGCGCTTCCATCTATAACGAGTTGTTAATCCGTCTGTTCCTAAAAAATTTAGGTGTAACTATAAAAAAATAATTATAAATGGTTTATAGGATTGAATGGAATTTTTGCGATAAAAAAAATCCTGTTTCAACCCGTGTTCTATGTACGGAAATTATTCTCTGTTAAAGTTTTCCATTGACAGCGGATTAACAATCCCCCGTTCAAATACTCTGCCATACCCGGAAATTGACTCATCCCCGCGGCATCTGCTTCGCAGCCAGCCTTTTATCCAAATCAAGAGCCGCGCCAATGGCCGCATCCATGTTGTAGTATTCCCACTCCGCAAAACGGCCTAATAAATAAATGCCTTTCGGTTCCAGGCGCTCCTTTAGTTCCCTGATGAGGGTCCGGCTGGAGGCATCCTGAACGGGATAGGTGTATTCTTCCCAGTGATGAGCCAGATACACAGGGGAAAAGGGAATAAGCTCCAGCTGGCGCCTGATTTCCCCTGCCGTCATTTGCTCGGAAAATTCAATAGTCGCGGTGGTGATGTCCCCGTTATTATTATTTCTGGAAAAATTCCCCGTGCAAATGATCCGGTGGGAACGGTGGGACGGAGAGGGCATGTAAATCCAGCTGTAGTCATTAGGGGAGATCCGACAAAGCACGGAAGTGGTTCCGTGAGAGCGCAATTCTGAAATCCGGGGGAAAAACGGGCGCAATTCGTCCACGCAGGGGAAACAATCCCCAAGCTGCCTGACATTCCCCGTAAAGACAACTCTGTCAAACAACTCTCCCTGTATGAGCCATTTCCCGTCCTTCGGGAGGATATTTACGGCTTCCTCCCGGTATCTGACCTTAAGGCCGCGAGCCAGCGTATCCGCCAGAAACTGGGACCCGCCGTTTTTCGCATAAAAGAAAGAACTGTGCACCATGACGCTTTCATCGATGTGCCCAATATTGTTCAGCAGGATTTCCGCCACACCCGGCATGGGAAGCTTGTTTTCCAGCCAATCCATGGCAATTTGGCTGATATCCTGCCTCCACACCTTGTTATTGTATGGCGTGAAATAAAGGCTGTTCAGGGTTTTCCCGAAGCGGTTCAGAAAAAACTCTCCCAGGGAGCGGGGCTCCGCGGGAGGATTCCTGTAAAGTTCCAGCAGCTCATGGACGATAGAGGAACGGACGGCCTCGGGAAACTGGTCTAGGTGGTTTTCAATGGGATAATCCACCACAGCCCCGCCCTCCAGGGAAATAACCGCCCGGCGCCGGGCGGAAACAAAATCGCGCTCCCTGTCAAACCGGGACCAAAACCAGTCCAGCACCTCCTGCCGCCGGGAATTGAACACATGCCCGCCCACCCGATGATACAGATTACCCTGCACCTCCGTGCATTTAATCAGGCCGCCGGGCCGGGAGTCCCTTTCATAAACAACCACCTCATGACCTCTCTTCAGCAACATTCCGGCCATAGACAATCCGGAAACCCCGGCTCCGATCACAGCATATTTCATCATGGGATAAAAAGGCCAATTTATTGACGCCCCTACCTGGCAAAGCGGGACAATTTCACGGGATGGAGGTACAGGTATTCCTCCGGAAAGGAGGCAAGCAATTTGTCAAGGTCTCCTCCGGAAGAAGACACGAGCCCTCCGATGACGGCATTCATGGCTTCAAAGTGTTCCGGATCCTGGGGGAACCAGACGTTTCCCGACTTGTATTGCGTGTCCTCCAGCGTAGCCAGTTTTGTTCCGGGAAGAAGCTGCAACGCCGTGGGAATGGCCAGCTCCACAAACATGTTCCATGCGGAGAACACTTCGAGAATACGGCAGAAATCGTCCAATCTCCCTTTCGGAATGCAGACAATGTCCGAATATCCGAAAACGACAGGATAGGAATACCGGTATTTTTTCATCCGGTGCTTCCAGTAATTCAGCAAATGCCATACCCTGCCCTTCAACACTTTCCAATTCGCATGAATCCCGCCGGAACTCCATTTGGGCAGAAACATGCGTACGCGCGACAATTCATCATGCCGCATGAGGTTCCTGGATTTTAAAATCCGCCTGGCCTCCTCATAGGAAGGAACGTTCCTGTTGACGCTTTCCGCATCAATACCGGGGGGAGTTATGGAAAAACGGTGAGCTTCCGCCGTTCCCCGGTAACACACCGGCAGAGAAACGTCCACAAAACCGTCAAGGTAACACGTATCCTCCCCATGAATTCCCAGCAGGGACGGCGTGGAAAATTCGTCAAACCCGGGATTTAAAAGAAGATCGTCTCCGATGATGAGAAGATAATCGCCATCCAGCTGCCTGATTCTTTCCCTGGACTGTAAAATATAATTATAAAACTGGAAAGAATTCCCGTAAACGGAACATACGTCAGGGGCATCCCCCTTGTAATAGGGCATTAATTGAAGCAACCCGGAAAAGCGTCTTGAATAAAGCTCTCTGATGACCGGAATGTTACGGTCATACCGATGGTTGAACAACACAACAAGAGACGTTTTCCGGGAAGAAGTATCCATGGTCGTTTGATGTAGAGGAACAAACCGTATCCTCCAACATAAATCATTGAAAAACAGGATTTGCTCTCCGGGTGCATGCACCGTGTAAAGAGTGGGGGAATACTACACGAATTCCAAATTCGGAGTCAAGGTTAAATTTTGAAAGAAAGGAGCTTCTGAAAATAAGTTTCCCCAATGACCGGGACCTTTCGTCTTCATGATTCCGTCCGGGGCTCCCCATCAATTCCCATTCCGGCAGAAATATCCATATCCGCCGGAAAGCCTGTATTTCAAAGAAAGTTGTTGATTATCAGCTTTATTCCCTTTCTGCGGAGAGTTCCTCCCGTCATGCGGCAATAATCGCACGCAATCTTTTTTCAACCTCAGGGAATTTGGAGTCCCTCAATCGAATTTGGAATTCGTCATTTTTAAATATTCTTTTCTGTTACAATCAGAAACCTCTTTATCAAGGAAGAGATATACGGCAGACATAAGCCTGCGGAAATAACATACCAGAAAGCCGCCCACCTGATGAGGTTGATTCTGGCGGAGAAGAAAAGGCTCCTGCTCTTCTCCTATGCTTCATGCGATAACCGCCCCCCCTTACCAAATTCAAGCGGTTTTGGGAAATCCTTCAAACAGGCCGAGGCTTTGTCTGGCCAACATTCCAATACTGCTTCCGTGTTGCCTGCCGGAAAGGTATTTAAACTTTAAAGACAGGATAAAAAGCCTTCCTTTTTTCACTACCCACAGGGGACCTGCATAAAAGCAGGAAGGAAAATAAACGGGCTGCCCTCCTGCTCCACCCGTTACCGGGAAAATAAAAAAGCCGTTCCGCCGGGAAGGCCCGCGCGGAACGGCCAGGAAAAGAAAACCCTTAGAAGGTTAATACCTGTAAAAGTCCGGTTTATAAGGCCCTTCCACCGGAACGCCGATGTAGTCCGCCTGCTCCGGACGCAGGACAGTCAGCTTGCACCCGATTTTGGCGAGGTGCAGCCGCGCCACTTCCTCATCCAGCACCTTGGGCAGCACTTCCACGCCCACGGAACGGTCTTTACGGGTATTCCACAGCTCCAGCTGGGCCAGCACCTGGTTGGCGAAGCTGTTGGACATCACGAAGCTGGGATGGCCCGTAGCGCAGCCCAGGTTGACCAGGCGGCCTTCCGCCAGAAGATACAGGCTGTTGCCGGACGGGAACGTGTAGCGGTCCACCTGGGGCTTGATGTTAAGATGACTGATGCCGGGATACGTCTGGAGCTTGTGCACCTGGATTTCATTGTCGAAGTGGCCGATGTTGCAGACAATAGCCTGGTCCTTCATCTTTTCCATGTGTTCGATGCGGATGATGTTGCAGTTTCCCGTGGTGGTCACGTAAATATCCGCCCAGCCCAGCGTATCTTCCACCGTCAGCACGCGGTAGCCTTCCATGGCGGCCTGAAGGGCGCAGATGGGGTCTATTTCCGTCACGACCACCTGGGCCCCCATGCCGCGCAGGGACTGGGCGCAGCCCTTGCCCACGTCCCCGTAGCCGCAGACGACGGCCACCTTGCCGGCAACCATAACGTCCGTGGCGCGCTTGATGCCGTCCACCAGGGACTCGCGACAGCCGTACAGGTTGTCAAATTTGGACTTGGTTACGGAATCGTTCACGTTGATGGCCGGAATCAGCAGACGGCCGGCGGCCTGCATCTGGTACAGGCGGTGCACGCCGGTGGTCGTTTCCTCGGAAACGCCCTTCAGTTCGGGAAGCCAGCGATGGAAAATGCCCGGAGTTGCCGCGGCAATCTTTTTCAACAGGGCCTTGATGACTTCCTCTTCCTCCGATTCCGACGGGGTATCCACCCAGTCGGAGCCTTCCTCCATTTCATACCCGCGGTGAATAAGCAGGGTGGCGTCTCCGCCGTCATCCACAATCAGCTGCGGCCCCAGCCCGTCAGGAAAGTTCATGGCCTTCCACGTGCAGTCCCAGTATTCCCGCAGCGTCTCCCCCTTCCAGGCGAACACGGGCGTGCCGGATTTGGCGATGGCGGCGGCGGCGTGGTCCTGGGTGGAGAAAATGTTGCAGCTCGCCCAGCGGACGGAAGCGCCCAGAGCCGTCAGCGTTTCAATCAGCACGGCCGTCTGCACCGTCATGTGCAGGGAGCCCATGATGCGTACGCCCTCCAGGGGCCTGGCGGAGGCGTACTTTTCGCGCACGGCCATCAGGCCGGGCATCTCATGCTCCGCAATATCCAGTTCCCTGCGGCCGAAATCCGCCAGGCCGATATCGCGCACTTTGTATTGTTCCGTTTCTGAAAACATGTCTGTAAGCGTTGTCGTAGGATTAATGAAGAAGTTGTTTCAGGAAGGCCAGGCGCGTTTCGTCCAGCTGTTCCCAGGGCAACTCCGGATTGGTGAAATGCCCGTAGTGCGTCGTCTTCCGGTAAATAGGCTGAAGCAGGTTCAACTGTTCCACCATATCCGCAGGCTTGAAGGAAAAGATGCTTTCCAGCGCATCTTCAATGGATTTTTCCTCCACTTTTCCCGTGCCGAACGTATCCACCCGGATGGAAACCGGAGTGGGGTAGCCGATGGCGTAGGCCACCTGCAATTCACATTTGTCCGCCAGCCCGGCAGCCACAATGTGCTTGGCGACCCAGCGGCACATATACGCGGCGGAACGGTCCACCTTGGACGGGTCTTTCCCGGAAAAGGCTCCGCCGCCGTGGCGCCCCATGCCGCCGTACGTGTCCACAATAATTTTGCGTCCCGTCAGGCCGGAATCCCCGTGGGGGCCTCCCACCACGAATTTCCCGGTGGGGTTGATGAAGTATTCCGTCCTCTCATCCAGCAATTCCGAAGGAAGCACATTTTTAATGAGTTTGACGCAATATGAGTAAATCGTGCCACGGTCCACGTCTTCCGTGTGCTGGGTGGAAATAACTACGTTTTCAATATGCTTGGGACGCCCGTCTTCGCCATAGGCCACAGCCACCTGGGACTTGCAGTCCGGGCGCAGCCAGTCCACATGCCCGCATTTGCGCCGCCTGGCCAGCTCAATGAGCAGCTTGTGCGCAAATACGATGGGGGCCGGAAGCAGCTCCGGAGTCTCATTCGTTGCGAATCCGAACATAATGCCCTGGTCTCCGGCGCCCTGCTCCGCATGGCCCTTGCCCTCCGCCTCCCGGGCGTCCACCCCCTGCGCAATATCCGGAGACTGTTCCGTGAGCAGGTTCGTGAAAAAGACGGTATCCGCATGGAAAACATCGTCGTCCTGCCTGTTGCAGTACCCAATCTCCCGAATGGCCTGGCGGGCGATTTTCTCCGGATTGATCACCGCTTTGGTCGTCAGCTCTCCGGCAATAATGACCATATTGCTTTTCACCAGCGTTTCACAGGCAACGCGGCTAGTTTTGTCTTGAGCCAGGCAGGCGTCTAAAATAGAGTCGGAAATGTAGTCGGCCACCTTGTCCGGATGGCCTTCTCCAACGGATTCCGACGTAAAGATGTGAGGGGTGTTTCTGCTCATATCGATAAATCTCGATGTGTTGATATATTATTCCGCTATGAAGTCAACCCTAAAAACGCTCAAACTCCTGGCAGATCCCACCCGCCTGCGCATCATCAACGTGCTGAATGAAGAATCCCTGAGCGTCGCGGAGCTTCAGGAAATCCTGGGCATGGGGCAAAGCCGCATTTCCAGCCAGCTGGCCCAGCTCCGGCAGGAAGGAGTGGTGGAGGACGCCCGCTCCGGGAAAAACGTCTTTTACACTCTTTCCCTGGCAGGCGACCTGCACAACGTAGCCCTGAAAGCCTGCGAGGAACTGCCGGAGGCGGAAACGGACAAAAAAGCCCTTCAGGTCATCCTAGACAAGCGCAAAAACCGCACCCAGGCCTATTTTGACGAAGTAGTGTGCCGTCTGGGCAAAAACTACGCGCCCGGCCGTTCCTGGAAAGCGCTGGCCGGAGCCCTGCTCCGCATTCTGAACTATGACGTAGTGGCGGATCTGGGGGCCGGGGAAGGCTTCGTTTCCCAGCTTATCTCCCCCAGCGCCAAACAGGTGATCGCCGTGGACAACTCCCCCAGCATGGTGGAGCTGGGGCAGGAGCTGGCGCGCAAACACGGGCTGGACAATCTGGAATACCGCCTGGGCGACATCGAAGCGCCGCCCATTAACCCCGGCACGGTGGATCTGGCTCTGCTCAGCCAGGCCCTGCATCATGCGCAGAAGCCGTCCAGGGCGCTGGAAGCCGCGTGGAACATTCTGAAATCCGGCGGTTGCCTGGTGGTGCTGGATCTGCTCCAGCATGGCCAGGAGGAGGCCCGAGAACTTTATGCGGACCGCTGGCTGGGCTTCACGCCCGCCGCCCTGGAAAGCATGCTGAAGGAAGCGGGATTCCGGAATATCCACACGGATATTGTGGACAGGGAGCCGGACCCGCCCCATTTCCAGACTCTGATGGCCGCCGCCTGGAAACCGTGACGAGCAGCCGTCTCAATCCATTTTCCGCCCGGAATAGCCGGGGCGGCCTCCCCGGCACGCCCTGCGCAAGATTTTTTACGGCACCAGCATGCCGCCGTCCATGAAAAGCCGCTACATTCCGGAATCTCTGTCCTCCGGCAGCCTTTCCTCAGGAAAGGGGCGGCTGCCGGATTGCAGGGCCTCCCGCACTCCCCGGACAATATCCATCATCTGTCCGGCGGACAGTTCCTCCTTTCCCTCAATTTCCTCATCCACCAGCTCTTTCATTTCCTCCAGCAGATGCTCCGGTTCCAGACGGTAAGTAAGCAGCACCCGGAACAGCTCTCTTCCGGCAGCCTGCAAAGGAACCGCAGGAAAATCCGTAACGCTTTTCAAATCTTTCTCTTCAAAGGAATTCAGAAGCTTTGCATACCGGAGGAAAGCACGCCTGAATTCCTCCGGGCATCCGCTCATATCCACTGAGGCCAAATACCGGCGGAAGGAAATTTCCGCCGCCAGATGCACGGCCCCCTCTCCCGTGGATTCCGCCAGCCACGTTTCCTTCTGCTTCAGATGCACCAGCAGAAGGACCTTCCGCATGGCCTCCCTCTGCTTTCCCCTGGGGCCACTTTTCAGTTTAACCAGGTCCAAATCCAGATCCTCGGCATCGGGACACGCCACATCCTGGGCGGAGGCCGCACCCAGGGCGGCCGCCATCATGACAAACGGCAGCCACTTCTTCAAGCATTCCCGGATACGGACCATTGCGGTCAGCAATTACATGAAAGACTCCGGAAAAGCAATACAAATCCAGAGCTTCCGGACATGGGGGCGCCCTGAATCACAGATCATTCCGACATTAGCGCCGCTCTTCCGTTTTCAAAGCGTTTCAGGCAGGAAAAAGCGGAAAAAACGGCGGGCGCATCCACCCCCGGCGGCTGTCCGGAAAGGGCGGCTTCATGCCAGCCGGAGAGATTGACGGATACACGGGCATATGAGAAAAAGCCGTCTATGCTATTCGCAGTAGTGATTTTCCTTTCCGTGGTCGTGCTCGGCGTCATTGCCGCGCTGCGTTTCACCAAAGGCATCATTCCCCTGCGCACCTACGAATCCCGGGAACTGCCCGGCTTCCCCGGCCCGGCGGGATTGATTCACCGCCTGGACGGCGCGGAAAAACGCCAGCGGAAACTGGAGGAAGCCCGGTTCCCCGGAGTGGATGAAAACGGACTCATCAGCCTTCCTCCGGCGTGGGAAGACAAGGTGACCGCAGGCAGACTGGCCTGCGTAGCCCATACCTGGGCCATGAGCAGCCTGGTCCGGGAAGACCCGGCGGCCGCCAAAGCCCGCAAAACCGCCTCTGTACGCGCCACGATGATTCCTTTTTTCACGGCTCTTATTCTGCTGGGAATGCTGGCGGTCGGACTGTTGAAATTCCACATTGCGCTGGCCATCGGGCTGGCCTGCTGGGCCTTTTTCACTTTCTCCGCTTTTCCCTCCCAATTCCGCGAATGGAAAGCGGCGGAAACAGCCAAATCAGGGCTGAAAGAAGCAGGACTGTGGCCCGTTCTGCCTTCGGACGCCATGGCTGTGGAGCAATGCCTGAAAGCGCTGTCATGGTGTAATGTGGCAGGCTTCCGACGCATTCTGCCCAGATAGCGGTTTCCCCGGCGATGAAACGCATTTTTCCGGTTAAACCGGCCTTCGGGAGAAAAAAATCTTGAAACGGGGGTGCGTGTAACCCACTCTTTCACCGTCGTCAACTTTTTCTCTACCGCTTCCACTTCTCCATGAATGAGTCCGCAAACCCCATCCTCAAGTACTTTTCGGAATTCAAAATCCTAAAGACCGTATCCAAAGATTTCTGGCTTACCAACGTCGTTCAATTCTTTGACGGACTGGCCTACTTTTCCATGATTACGGTATTCGTCCTCTACCTGACGGACTATTGCAGCTTCAACGATGCGGACGCCGCCCTCTGGGTAGGCCTGTACACCCTTTTCATCTCCGCCTTCGTCTTCGCGGTGGGTTCCATCTGCGACATCATCGGCATACGGCGCACCTACCTGATCGGTTTCATCATCCTCATCGCCGGGCGCCTGATCATGGGCTTCGGCCCGGATCTCAGCCCCACCGTGGACTCCGGGAGGGTGGCCGTCATGGCGGGCATCCTGATTATGTCCTTCGGCACGGCGTTCATGTCCCCCGTCATTCAGACCTCCATCCGGCGCTTCTCCCCGCTGAAAGCGCGCGCCACGGGCTTCAACATTTATTACCTGCTGATGAACATTTCCGCCGTCATCGCGAACGTGTTCCTGATTGAATTTTTCCGCAAGCATTTCGGCGCCGTGGACGGGGGATACTGGATCATCAACTTCGGGACGCTGATGGTGCTGCTGGGATGCATCACCACGCGCTTCATCAATGAAAACAACTATGCGGAACCCAGCGAACGGGAAGCGAACCTCAACGCCCCCCTCCGCAGACCCCTCCAGCTCTTCATGGAAGTGTGGAGGGAATCCGCCTTCCGCAAACTCATCCTTTTCCTTGTGCTGACCATGGGCGTGCGCATCGTCTTCACGCTGCAATTCCTGGTGATGCCCAAATATTATGTTCGCACGCTATATGACGACTTTGCCATAGGCTCCATCAACGCCGTCAACCCGGCCATCATCGTTTCCGGCCTCATTTTGCTCATTCCGGTGCTGGGCCGTTTCTCCACCGTGGGCCTCATGATCGTGGGCATGTCCATCTCTGCCTTCTCCCTCGTTTTCATGGCCATTCCCATTGAATGGTACTACCTGGTGCCCGGCATCGAAACGCGCTCCCAGGCGTATCTGGTAGCCATTGTGGCGCAGATCCTGGTGTTCGCATTCGGGGAACTTCTCTTCTCCCCCCGCTTCTCCGAATACGTGGCGCGGGTGGCTCCGAAAGACAAGGTAGCCTCCTACATGTCTCTGGCGGCTCTTCCCATGTTCATCGCCAAGCCCATCAACGGCATCATCGGCGGCCTGCTCGTCGCCTACCTCTGCTATGACGGCATCTGCGCCAAGATGGATACCGGGCACATCGGCTTCTGGGACTCCCCGGAATTCATGTGGACCATTTACCTGGCCATGGCCGTAATCAGCCCCATCGCCATCATCATGACCCGAAAGACCATCACCTCAGACCATCCCGAGGAAGATGCGGAGCCGCCGTCCATCAGCGCTATTGAAACGGAAACGGACCCCGCCCTGACGGCGGAAGAACTTACGGAAGCCAACTCCTGACCTTACGAGACTATGAACCAGCACACGCACAACATCATTGTGGATTCCCTCATCCTGGTAGCGTTCAGCTCCATCCTCGGCGGTCTCAGCCTGTTGGTCTCCAAATCCTTTTCCGGAGACCCCAACCCGGCCCTGGACCTGATTACCGTAATGAAAAAAGCGGAGGCCAAGGAAGTCAACGCCTCCTCGGAACAGGAGGAGCAGGAAGCCCGGGTCAAGGGAATGAAAGAATTCGAACAGACCTTGAAAGAAGGGGAAAAACTGGCTGCGGCGGAAGGAAAGGCTTTTGTCAACATGACGGATCCCCATGGCAGAACCCCTGTCATGTGGATATGCTACGCCAACTACAACAACATTGAAACCACGCTGAAGCTGGAAGCCACGCGGGCTCCCTACCTGGAACGGCTTCTGGAAGACCCCCGCGTGGAAATCGACCGGAAAGACAAGGACGGATGGACCGCGCTGCACTGGGCTGCCTGGAGCGGGTTGGACCGCCTGTCCGACATGCTGATTGAAAGGAAAGCAGACATCAATAACCGGGAAGGCAACGGATTTACACCCCTCATGCTGGCGGCTATGCGCGGCAATTTCCAGGTGGCGGCCCTGCTGCTGGAAAAAGGGGCGGACATGACCGCCGTCAACAAATTCGGCAAAAATGCCCTTCAACTGGCGGAAGAAGGGGCTCTCGCCTATCAATCCAGCTTTGACCTCACCAAGACGGAAGTTTCCAAAGCCCCGGTGGATTCCTTCATCCGCGCTTATGAAAAAGCCGTGGCCGGTCTGTCGCCCGCCCATGCGCCGGAATTCATGGAGGCCATGAAAAAAGCCGTGGGACGCCAGTCATTCGTGGAAACAGGGTACGTTCTCCAGCTCATCACGCGTTCCCTGAGCTCCAAAAACCTGCTCACGGAAGAACAGTCCGGAAAATTCCGGGAGGAAATCATCGGGGCCATCGCGGGAAACTCCCGGATTATTGATGTCCGCGGCGTAGCCTTTGAACACACTGTGGATCTGCTCCGCAAAGCGGAGGGAAAATGACGGTCTTCCCTTCAGGGTTCAGACATCCGCCACTTTTGCTCTTGACCCCCTCACGCCTCCTTTCTAGGATTTGCGGCATACCATGGTCAGAGCATTGCGCACCGGCATCATGCTGTTTACCCTTCTGCTCGTCGTCATAGGCGGAACGGGGATGGTTTCCGTGTGCCCGTGCCATGAAGAAATCTTCATTTTTTCCTGTTCCTGTCATCAGGATGCCGCCCCCTGCGAAGGCCATGGGGACGATACATCCTGCCCCAGTTCTTCCGCCCCTATGGCCGGGCATCTCTGCGAACACAGGCAACTGGAGATTAGTGACCTGATGGTGCCTGTGCCTCATGCGCCTCTGCCCCAGCCTTACGTCATCTGGCAGACATTGCCGGATTTTCATCATCTGGCCCGCTCCCTTCTTCTCATAAGCCAAACATCGGATTCCGCAACGCCGGCTCCCCCTGACCCGTTCAGGAACACCGGGCCGGCGCATGAAGGCTTTCAACTTCCCCTGCTGATTTAACGGCTTCTTTCAGAAACGTCCCTGGAAGGCGTTTCCTGCGGTACGCTGCCTTTAATATGGCGTCCGCTTTATTTGTTTCCGCGGAGTTATTCGCCGCATTGTCCCAACCTGATTGGTTCGAACTGCTTTTATTATCTTTTTCATCATGAAATCCACACCATTCTTCGCCGGGCTCAGCCTGACAGCCCTGCTCAGCTCATGCAGCGTCTACCACAGCGCGCCTATTGACCTGAACGCGGAGGAAGCCTCCTGGAAAGAGGCCTCCCGCGTAGATTCCCCTACCTCCATCACCCAGAACCAGGCCCGCCGGATCGGCCTGGTCATGAATCCGGATCTGAACAAAGCCCGGCTGAAACTGGCCTCCGGCAATGAAGTGGCCAGGCAATCGGGCTGGTGGAACGATCCCTCCTTTTCCTGGGGTATTGAACAAGTCCTCCAGGAAAATACGCTCAACATGTCCGGCAGCCTGGGCTTCACCATTCCCGTGACCGGCCTCCCCGCCCTGGAAAAAAAAGTGGCGGAACAATACAAAGAGGCTGATTTCTGGACTCTCCGCCAGGCGGAACTGGATTTTCTCAGTTCCCTGGACCAGGCATGGAGCAAATTGGCCGTTACCCGGCGCCGCAAGGCGGTCATCCGGGAGCGGCTGGATGCCATCCGGCAGGAAAACGGCATGATTGAACAGCTTATCGGCGCGGGGGAAGTGGATTTTTCCTCCCGGCAGGTAGCTTCCCAGCGTATGAATGACGCCATCCGGGAGCTCCAGACCGTAACGGAAACGGAATTGGAGCAAAAGATGGAACTCGTCAAACTGATGGGGCTGCATCCTTCTGCGGTACGCAAACTCAGGGTCCTGACCAAACAGGGATTTCATCTGCCCGCCGCCGTGCCGGCTCCCGGCCCTTCAGCCTTGACCGCCTCTCCAAAAATCAAGGCCCAGCTGGCAGCCTACGCTACCACGGAAACATTATTCAAAACGGAAATCCGCCGGCAGTATCCGGAACTGGAGCTCGGCCCCACTTTCACCCGCGATGACGGAGAAAAGGAAGTGGGCGGGGAAATAGGGTTCAATCTTCCTCTTTGGAACCGCAACCGCAAGGCTATCGCGGAAGCCCGCGGCACGCGGGACTTGTCCAGGCAGGAAACCATCCAGCTTTGGAAAACGGAATTATTCAACGCCCGCCAGCTTGACGCCAGCCAGCAGATGGCGCTCCGCCACTGCCGCACGGAACTTCAGCGCATGGAGGCCTTCGCCGCCTCCGTCCGGACTATGGAAAGGCTGCACGGCATCGGGGAAGCCTCCCTGCTGGAACTGGCGGAAAACCGCCACCAGCTTTACGAAAGCCGCCTGGCTTTTCTGGATAATCTGGACAAGCTGATGGCCATTCAGGCCCAGCTCCGTTACCTCACCCACGCCAACCTTTAATCCACATCAATCCTCCACCATCTTTAATGAACATGAAACATCTTTATTTTTCCATCATGTTGGGCCTGGCTCCTGTTTTCTGCCTCCATTCCGCACGCGGAGAACAAGCTGCCCCTGCGGAACACAAACACGGGGACGGCTCCGCCTGCACGGCGGAACACGGCCATGACGACCATCAGCACAAGGCAGGCGAAACCTGTACTCAAGGCCATGCCCATGAAGAACACAGGCATGCGGACGGAACCGTCTGCACAGGCGACCATGAACAGGAAGGCCACCAGCACGCGGAAGGAGAGGTCTGCACAGGCAGCCATGAACACGAGCACGAGGGGAAAAATTCCGGCCAACTGGGAGACATGATTCCCGTGCATGTGGATGAAAAAGCGCGCCATTCCCTGGACATGCGCTTTGAGAAAGTGGCGGAAGCCTCCCAAGGAGCGGCAAAAACCCTTTACGGGCAGATGGTCATCCCTCCCCATGCGGTGACCACATACGCCCTTCCCGCCGCAGGGCGCGTAACATTCAACGTCAAGTCCGCGCAACAGGTGCGCAAAGGGGAACTGCTGTACACGCTGGCTTCCCCGGATATTGTGGAAATGGAAGGGAACGCCGCCCAGGCGCAGGCCGCGCTGGACCGCGCCGCCGCGGAACTCAACACCCTCAGGGAACGCCGGACCCAGTTGGAAAAAATCGGCACCCGCAACAGCGAACTGAATACTTCCATCCAATTCAAAGAGGCGGAAATCCACAGCCTCCGGGCCGCCCTGACCGCCAGCAACAATAAATTAAAACTGGTAATGGAATCCGGCGTATTGAAAAATAACCTGCTTTACATATACGCAGCGGCGGATGGTTCCGTCCAGTCCGTGAACATGACCCAGGGAGCCTGGGGAGAACAGGGCGCGCCCGCCCTCGTCATGACCAATAAAGGGGATCTGGAATTTTCCACGACCATTTATGGGGCAGATCCCGTCCATTACGCAAAAGCCCGGCTGGCCCTGACCAGCGGCAAAAATACGGAACTGCTGGACGGAACCCTGAGAGTAGCCGAACAGGTAGATCCCTCCACCCAGTCCCGGGCCCTGTATTTCACTCCGGACCGCCTGCCGGAAGGGGCGCATGCCGGCCAGCTGGCCCGGCTGGATTTGTATTCCGATGACGCCGCCGCGGAGGGCTTTATTCCCGTCCCCAACAGCGCCGTCGTCAAGGTAGGGGTGAACGACGTGGTTTTCATCAAGGCCGGGAACGACACATTTGTCATGAAAAAAGTGGAAACGCAGCCCTCCCGGCAGGGAAAAACGCCCGTCAGGGGGCTGATGCCGGGACAGACCATCGTCACCAAGGGAGGGTATGAATTGAAATACATCCTGCCCACCGGAGAGGCCGGAAGCAAAAAAGCTGCCGGACACTTCCACGCGGACGGCCAGTTCCACGAAGGAGAACACTAAACGATGTACAAAACGAAAGATTAAGGAACAAATACCACTAACGCCTTGGAACAGTCCCTTGAATCTCCCGTATTTAACGACAAAAATCCATGAACTTTCTAATTTCATTCTGCCTGAATAACAGGATCACCGTGATTCTGCTGACGATTGCGCTGGCAATCATCAGCATCTTCGTGGTGAAAAACATTCCCGTGGACGTATTCCCGGAACTGAAGGTTCCGCGTGTCACCATCCAGACGGAAGCCCCCGGACTTACTGCGGAAGAAGTGGAACAGTACATCACCATTCCCATTGAATCCGCCATGAACGGGACCGCCGGGGTCAAGGGCGTCCGCTCCTCCTCCGGCAGCGGACTTTCCTTCGTATGGGTGGATTTCGACTGGGACAAAGATATCTACCAGGCCCGGCAGATTGTAACGGAACGCCTTGGTGCAGTCCGGGAATCCCTGCCGGAAGGAACCTCCCCGGAACTGGCACCCATCGTCTCCATAACTGGGGAAATCATGCTCATCGCCCTGACGGGAGACAAGGACACCTCCAAGCTGGACATGCGGCAACTGGCGGAATACAAGCTGCGCACGCGCCTGCTGGCCATTCCCGGGGTGGGCCAGGTCACGGTGCTGGGCGGACGTCTGCCGGAATACCAGGTGATTTACGACCCCAATAAACTCAAACTGGCAGGGGTGGACCTTTCCAGCCTGAAAACGGCTGTTCAGGAATCCCAGTCCTCCGTCCCCGCAGGGTATCTGGAGGATGTGGCCGGGCAGGAACTCCCCATTCAGCAGGATACCCGTACCGCCAATATTGAACAGCTCAACCGCGCCCTGGTTCCGGATCATGCCTCCGGAATACTCCGGCTTCAGGATGTGGCGGAAGTCAAGATAGACGGTGCGCCGCGGCGGGGAGACGCCGGATTTATGGGGGAAGACGCTGTGGTGCTTTCCGTGCAGAAGGTGCCGGGAGCCAATACGCTGGCCCTGACGCAGGCCGTGGACGCAGCCGTCAGGGAATTCAGCCAAAGCCAGCTTCCCAAGGGAATGAAACTGCACACCACCGCCTATCGGCAGGCGGATTTCATAGAAATGTCCCTGGATAACGGCACGGAAACCCTCCTCATTGCCGGAGCGGTGGTCATGATCGTCATCTTCCTGACGCTGCTGAACCTGCGCACGGCCATCATCACGCTGATCTCCATGCCCCTGTCCATCCTGTTCGGAATGATGATGTTCCCCGTCTTCGGGCTGGCCATCAATATCATGACCCTGGGCGGCCTGGCCGTAGCCGTGGGAGACGTGGTGGACAACGCCATTATTTTCGTGGAAATAGCCTGGAGGCACCTGAACCGGAACGCCGCCCTGCCGAAAGATAAGCGCAAGAGCAAGTATGAAGTGCTGATGAACGCCAAGAGCGAAATCGTAGGCTCCATTTCCTTCTCTTCCGTCATCATCCTGCTGGTATTCACTCCGGTGCTCTTCCTGTCCGGTCTGGAAGGCCAGTTTTTCCGGCCGCTGGGGATCTCCTACATGCTGGCCCTGCTTTCTTCCCTTATTGTAGCTGTCACCATCACTCCGGTACTTTGTTACATATGGTTCAGGAAAAGCAAAAACGCCGCTACGCTGGAAAGCGGGGACTCCTTCAGCTCCCGCCTCATTAAGCGCATTTATACCCCCATTCTGGAATTCTGCCTGCGCTTTTCCAAAACGGTCTGCGCCATCATGGCAGCCATTACGCTGCTGGCCCTGTGGCTGGGGTCCACATTCGGCACCAGTTTCCTGCCGCCGTTCAACGAGGATTGCTACACAGTATTCGTCAGCACGGTGCCGGGCACTTCCCTGGATGAAACGGAACGTATCTCCCGGAAAGTCATGAAAGACATTGAACAGATTCCGGGGGTTCTCAGCGTCACCCAGCGCACGGGCCGCGCGGAAAATGACGAACATGCGGAACCCGTCAGCGCCTCCGAACTGCTCGTGCGCGTGGACCTCAAGAAAGACCAGAAAGAATTGCGCGCCGCCATCAAAAAATGCATTGACGGCATTCCCGGCACCAGCTCCATGATCGGATATCCGCTGGCCCATCGCATCAGTTCCGCCCTATCCGGCTCCAACTCGGAAATCGCCATCAACATTTACGGAACGGAGCTGCCCCAGCTCCGCCTGGCCGCCCGGAAAGCCAAGGAAATTCTGGAGAACATGCCGGAAGTGGCGGATGCGCGCGCCAACCGGGAAATTATGGTGGATACTATCCGCGTGCAGTACAATCAGGAAGCCCTGGCTTCCTACGGCCTGACCATGGCGAATGCTGCGGAACAGGTTTCCACGGCCATGAACGGACAAAAACTGGGAGAAGTCATCAAAAACCAGGACCATTGGAATATTGTGCTGCGCATTGATCCCAGGCTTAAAACGTCCATGGAAGACGTCAAAAACCTGGAACTTATTTCCCCTAACAAAAAAACCGTGCGCCTGGACGACGTGGCGCAGGTGTACCGGGAGGAAGTTTCCAACCTTATCCTGAGGGACAACACCATGCGGAAAGCCATGATTTCCTGCAATCCCTCCCCCAATTCCAACCTGGGAGACCTCGCGGAGGCCTGTCGGGAACAATTGGACCCGGTCATGAATGCCATGGGCTGTACCGTGGACTATGACGGCACTATCAAAGCGCGGGAATCCGCCTCACAACGGCTTTACGCCCTGGGCGCCATCGTCATGGTGCTCATCGTTTTGCTTCTATCCTCCGCACTGGGAAGCGTCCGGCGCGCCATGCTGACCCTGGTGAACATACCGCTGTGCCTGGTGGGCGGCATCGTAGCCGTTTTCCTGGCCTCTCCCGGCACACTGGCCTCCCTGTTTGGGGAAGCCTATATCCCGCCCATTCTTTCCGTGGCTTCCATTGTGGGATTCGTGACCGTCATCGGCTTCGCCATCCGCAGCGGCCTGATTCTGCTCAACAGATACCGGGCCCTGGAACATCAGGGAATGGAACCCGCGGAAGCCATACGGGAAGGTTCTCTGGAACGCGTGGTCCCCATCATCATGACTTCCCTGACTACCGTGCTGGGGCTGCTCCCGCTGATCTGGGCCATTGACCAGCCCGGAGGCGAACTGCTCGGCCCTCTGGCCGTCGTCCAGTTCGGCGGGCTGGTGACGGCCACCATCCTGAACCTGCTCATCATTCCGGCCACAGCCAAACTCTTTTCCCGCTGGATTGCCTCCCGGCGGAAGGAATTGAAAGCCACCTCCTGATTCATTCAGGACTCCGGCGGCGGAACCGGGGAGGGGATAAGCCCCGGTTCCGCTTTTTACAACAACAGACATAACGAATCCTTGCCTTGCAGGCCAATAAGGAGCACACATGGGGGTTCAAGCTTCACCTTCATGCCCAAACGGAAATCCACCAGAGAGCACCTGCTCAATACGGGCGCCATGATCGTCGCGGAATCCGGGCTCCGCGCCCTCACCGTTCGCGGTCTGTCCCTGCGGGCCGGCACCAATACAGGAAGCTTTGTCTATCACTTCGGCAACCGGGAAGCTTTTCTGACCGAGCTTCTGGAACGCTGGTACGAACCTCTGTTCACCGGAATCAGAACCCACGCCAACATTCATCTTCCGGCCTTTGAAAAACTGGAAGCCATCCTGGGTGACGTCATGGAATTCCTGTTGCGTCACGGCCAGTTCATCGCCCAGCTGGTGCTGGATGCCCTGGCTGGGGAACGGGCAGCCATCCGTTTCATTTCAGGAATCCATACGCGCCATCCCCTCGTGCTGCTGGAAACCATACGGGAAGCCCAGCAGGAGGGATCCGTACTCATGGGAGACCCCATGAACATCCTCGTTTACCTTGCCTGCTGCGGAGGAGCCCCCTTTATTCTTTCCGGACAACTCCAAGTGCACGACCCGAAAGCGGCGCGGCCCATTCTCGATTTGCTGGGGTCTCTCCTCAATGACCCGGAAAGCGCCAGGCAACGCATGACCTGGGCGCTCCGCGGCGTCCGGCAGGTTTGAGAATTCGTGCAAGGGAAGATCGGAAAACCGCATCCCCCCCCAGACTCTCCCTGCCGGACAGAAATACCGCAGCCTTTACACGCATGCCCCCTCCTTATCTCCGCCAGTGGGGGCGATGATGCGGACGGGGAGGCGGAGGCGGGGGATTATGGCGGCGCCAGTCATTGCGGTACCTGTCCTTGTCGCGGTCATGCTGGACAGCTGCTCCAATAGCGGCGCCGGCAGCCAGCGCCCCCACACCGATAGCGGCGGCTCCGCCGGGCGTTACGGAGCTGTTCCCGTAGCTGTCCGTCGTGCAGGACGGCATGAAAGAAAGCGCCATTCCCGCCAGTGGAAGAAGCCAGAATGATTTGATATGCTTGTTCATGGAATGAAAAATACTGGTTAATACCGGTGACCCGGTTACATCCGGTAAGCGTGGAATCCCCTTATCATTTGTTTAAATATGTCACGGTCCGGAACGGAATTTCCGGAACCACAACAGTTAAGCGCACAGCGGGCTTTTCATTACCCTCTGTTCCGACGTTCCTGAATACGGAAATCCGCATGCACTGCAAAAAAACAGACATGCGGATGAGAAAAACGTTCATCTTCCGGAAAACTTCGGAAACGTCCGTAGGCTTATTTCTGTTCTACCACAGGCTCAATACGAACGGGGCTCTGAATATCAAACAGGCTCTTGCGCAACAGGTAGCCTCCGCTTTGCAGGGCAAATGCACTGGACGGGAATTTTTCCGCCAGTTCACGGTAAAAAGCGCCTGCGGCGGCATTGTCTTTCTTAGCCCGGGCAATGTCCCCCAGGCACATGGTGGCAAAACCGGAGAAAGTGGGATCTCCAGCATCCACCACGGAACGGAACAGCCCTTCCGCCTCATTCGCTTTTCCCCGGTTCATCAGGCGGCATGCCAGGGTAACGGACGCCTGGGCTTTCCATTCCTCCGTGGGAGCGGAATCAATAAAAGCTTTCATTTTGGCCACGCCTTCATCCTCCTTGCCGGCGTTCCACAGGGCAACGGCCTGAAGATAAGAGGCGGTGACGGCGGCGCGGGAACTGTCAAAATCAGCTACCACCTGCTGAAGCCCCTGTTCGTTCAGGGAAATTTCCCCGGTTGCCGGGGATTCCGGCATAGCGGCCACCAGAGCGGCGCCAGCCTTTCTTTCCATGGAGTCCTGTACGCCATTATAAATAATCCATCCGGCGGCTCCAAGGACGCATAGCAATACAACCAACGCAACCTTGCCGTAATGTTCATCCAAAAACTGTTCGTGCCTGGACGGACCGACGGAAATCTCCGCAAACGCGCTTCCGTCGCCCATCGGCATATTGTCCATGGCCCGTTTAATATCCTTGATATCCATAATATGTTGAAGAGGTTTCTACCGTGTTGCCCCAGCCAAATCAATCAGCTTTTTACTTATCTTCGCCATGTTCCAGAAGCTGGAGGGAATCCTTCAGGCCCAGATTCCTGTAGATTTCCCGCGTAGCCCGGCTCTGGTTAAGCGTATAAAAATGAATGCCGTCCACGTCGGAATCCAGCAGCTCGGCGCACTGGCTGGAGGCGTACTGAATGCCTACCTCCTGAATAGCGTCCGGATTGGAACCCGCACGCTTCAGCGCCTTGAGCAGCCTGGCCGGGAAACAGGTGCCTCCGGAAAGCTCTGCCATGCGGTTCATGCCGGACAGGCTGGTCACAGGCATGATTCCCGCCAGGATGGGCACCTTGATGCCGGCCAGCAGACAGCGTTCCCGGTAATCCAGAAAAGAATGATTGTCAAAAAACAGCTGGGTACAGATATAATCCGCGCCGGCATCTACTTTGGCTTTCAGGAAATCCATCTCGCGCAAGCGGTTGGGAGTAGCCGGATGACCTTCCGGGAAACCGGCCACGCCTATGGCGAATCCCTCCGGATCCGGATGGCGGCCGGATTCATTATACCCACGGATGAAAGCCACCAGATCCGCCGCATGGCGGAAAGCATCCGCATCACGGTTGTAATCCTCCGCTCCCCGGGGAGGGTCTCCCCGGAGTGCAAGAACGGCCCGCACTCCTGCCCGGGCGTATTGATCCAGAATATTCCATACCTCCTCCCGGCTATGGCCTACGCAGGTGAGGTGGGGCACCGTAGGAATACGGGATTCATGCTGGATGCGCAGCACCACCTCACGGGTAAGCTCGCGGGTGGAGCCTCCTGCGCCGTACGTCACGCTGACGAAGCTGGGACGGTAAGGCTCCAGTTCACGAATGGTCTGGTACAAGGCCGACGCAGCCTGCTCGTTTTTGGGCGGGAAAAATTCAAAGGACAGGCTGGGACCGGCTCCCGATTGCAATCTTTCTCTCAGGTGCACTTCTCTTTATGCTTGGCTTGACTGGATACGGGGCCGCATCACGGCTCCATGGGAATCATCACCGGTTTGGGAGCTTCCACGGGAACGGGGGAAGGGGACGCGGACTTGTTTTCTTCCGTCATGTTTTCCTGCCAGCTTGCAGGCGGAACAATGACTTCATCCCCCGGCTTGATGGGTTCCTTGTCATTATGATCAAAAAGCGTATTACGCTTCACGTAGGACTGGAACACCTTCCCGTCCGGGTCAACCCCGTCGATAATCAGGGAGACGAAAATGCTTCCGCGCCTGCGGATGCCCAATTCCTGCCCCACTTTCAGGTCGGGCTGGCCGATGGACTGGAACAGAACCAGGTTAGCGTCACGGTAGTATTCCGTCACACGGCCCACCTGCTCCGCATCCTTGATTTCATTAAGCCATTGCAGCCGGGGATCTCCCTTCTCCATGCTCTGGCGTTCCAACAAATCGCATTCTTCCTCCACCAGGGCATGGCGCTTCTTCAGTTCTTCATTCTCCTTCTTCATCCGTTCCAGCTCCGCTGAGACATGAGCCAGCTCCTCACTCACCACGGGGTCCGCCACCACCACCGGCTGAACGGCGGAGGCAGGAGCCTGCGTGGGCATCGGAAGATAAGGGGAGGGATTGGCCGGCGCCGGAGCGGAGGCCATCTGCTGTTGCTGCTGAATCACATCCATCCTTGAAGAAATATTCACATAAATCATTCCCAGAACAGCCAGCACCACCACCAGAAACGCCAGGATAAGAATGCGGAAATTGCTCATGTCGTCAAACGGTAGAGAAATTATTAAATATCGTTAATAGGAATAATTAAGATAGAACTGGAATTGGCCCCCGCGGTCAATGGCGTTGTTCTTCTGAATCGGAATGGCATAGTCCACTGCCAGCGGGCCGATGGGCAGGTTCAAGCGCAGGCCGATCCCGTAGTCGGAAACTATTTTGGACGTGCTGAAGTCAAAGGAGTCCCCGTTGACAAAACCGATGTCATAAAACACCGCGACGCGCACTTCTTCAATCACGGGAATGGAATATTCAAACTGGCAGAAGAAGGAGGAACGGCCGCCCATCGTTTCATCACCGCTCAGGGCGGGATTGTACGGCGCCACGTCCCGGAAACGGAAACCGCGCATGTTGTACGGCCCGCCGAGATAGAGGCGCTCAAAAATGGGTACATCGTGGCTGCCATAGGAATCCACGGTAGCCGCACCGGCATTGATGCTGAAAATGGTGTCTCCGCGCAAATTCCAGTAATAGGAGCCATTCACGCCGAAGTTGTATGTATGCACATCGCCGCCCAGGCCGGAATAACCGGCCAGTACTTCAAATTTGCCTCCCTTGCGGGGGAAAATCTGCGCGTCTCGGGTATCAATGGTGTAGGAAAGCTCCACATGGCTGCGCAGGTAATCCCCGTCCTGTTGCCAGAAGAAGATAGGGGCGTTCCCCTCGGCGTCAATACGGTACTGTTCCAGACGGTATTCCAGCTTCACGTAATCCAACTCCCCGATCGGTTTGCGGAGGGAAATGGCAAAGCCATAGTTCTGCTGGTCGTAATAATCGGAAAAATATGAGGAATTGCTGTAAAAAATTTCCGTCCCGAAGGCCAGCTTGCGGTGCAGGAACCACGGATCCACCCAGGAGATGCTGGCATCCTGCGTTTCAAAACCGACGCGGGCGTTAATCGCGAAACGCTGGCCGCCGCCCACGAAAGAGGACCAGTCATACATGTCAAAGTTGGACTGGGTGATGCCAGCGAACAGATAAACGCTTTCAATAGAGGAAAATGCCACGCCGATATTCAGGGACCCCGTACGTTTTTCCGCCACCTCGATATTGATATCACGGTAGCCGGGCCGCGTGGACCCCACCTGGGCCACGTCCACCATGTCAAAATAGTTCAGGTTCTGGAGACGCTTCTGGGCGGTATCCAGATCCACGGCGTTCATGGGGTCATTGGACTGGAGGGGAAGTTCCTGGCGGATAACGTAATCCTTTGTGCGGTTATTCCCGGTCAGGCGGATGTTGCCTACGCGGTAGGGATTGCCTTCCGTCACATGGTACACGATGTTGATCTGCCCGTACCCTGTTTTGGGATCAACGCCCACTTCCTGAATGTCCGGACGCACGGAGGCGTCCGCATACCCCCGGGAACCGTAATAACGGCGGATCATCGTCACGTCGTCGGCCACTTTCTGGGCGGAATAGGTATCCCCGTTATACATGCTCAGGCCGGGAATCAGTTCCTGGGCCGTAAACACCTTGGTGGGACCGAAGGCAACCTGGTTAACCTTGTAACGGCGCCCCTCGGTAAGGGTAATTTTCATGATCAGCTTTTGCTCATTGCCCTTGCCGGCGTCGAAATATTCCACCTTGTCCAGCTTGACGCGCAGATAACCTTTATTGCGGTAATAAGTCACCAATTCCGCCAGATCGTCCTCCACTTGTTCACGGTCAATGCGTCCGGATTTGGTAATCCAGGTCAACCAGCCCTTCTCCTTGGTTTTCATCACCTGTCGGAGATCCTTGGCGCTGATGTGTTCATTGCCCACAAATTCAATCTTGATAATATTGGCCTTTTTTCCTTCGTTAATGTCGAAGACCACATCCACAAAGCCGGGCCGTTCCGTTTTCTGGTAAAAATAGGAAACACGTACATCCGGATACCGGGCTTCCTGGTAATAAGTGCGCAGCTTGGCAATAGCGCTGCTCAGGGCCTTGTCGCTGAGAGCTTCCCCCCCCTTCAGCCCGCATTCCTCGGAGAGGTCCCTGTTGTCGAACGCGGTATTGCCGCGGAACCCCACGCCGCCCAGCAGATTCTGGGCCGCCATTTCAAACACCACCGCCACGCCGTCGCCGGAAGGCTCCACGGCTACTGTTGTATTGCCGCCTACCAGACCGCTTTCCAACAACCGTTCCAAGTCCTTGTTGACCACTTCCGGGGAATAACTGGTGCCCGGCTGCGTAGCCAGCAAATTTTTCAGACGGTCTTCGGACACAGTCTTGCCGGTGCTTCTGTACCGCACGGAAACGCTCTTCACAGGCCGCCCCTCATACGCCTGGTCACCGGGAAGAAGCCCCGTGCCCGGCCCCAGTTCCCGCATTACCTGTTCCGGAGTCATCACGGAACCATAGGCGCCTCTGTTAAGGGAAGTTTCATCCTGGGCCAAAACAGCCGAACATGCTATCAAGGGAAAGGAAACACACAAAAAAACGGGACGAATCATGAGCGCTGAACTTAATGCTTGGGATATAAAGGACTTTTCCTCTTGCATAGTCAAGACGTGATTCCGCGTAGAACACAGTTGCCCCGTATTCCATTACATCGCGTGCGCGTGCGCGCTTAGGAGGGCAATTGTGTCATTCCCGTGCAATAGCTTGCACTCCAGATACGCTCTCATTAAAGTCATTGCCGCTCGTGTTTTGACCGCTGCCGCCATCCCGGAGCCGAAACAGAACCATTTTCTATTAACACTGACCGTATTATTTATGGAAATCAACGTTGATATTCAACCGGACTGCACAGCCACGCTGAAAGCTTCCATCCCCGCAGAAACCACGTCTGCGCGCCGCGCCTCCATTGTGGATTCCTACGCCGCCAAAGCCAAGCTTCCCGGCTTCCGCCCCGGCAAAACCCCCAAGTCCATCATTGAAAAGCGCTTCAAGAAAGAAATTGAAGAAGAACTGCTGGATACCCTTTTTGAAACGGCCTGCTCCGCCGCCCTGGAAGAAAACCCCAAATTGAAAGTGCTCAACTTTGGAAAGCCGGAACATTCCCTGGATGACCAGGGCAACTACGCCGCTACCAGCACGATGACCGTGGTTCCCGAATTTGAATTGCCGGAATACAAAGGCATCGAAGTCAAGGTCCCCTCTTCCGAAGTAACGGAAGCAGACGTAGAGGAAGCGCTGAACTCCCTGGCTGAACAAATCGCGGAATTCACCCCCGTGGACCGCGCCGCCAAAAAAGACGACGTAGCGATCATCGACTTCAAAACCACGTTGGACGGCAAGCCCGTAGCGGAAGCCGTAGGCAAACCCGTAGGCTTCCTGGAAGGCCGCGACGGCCAGTGGATGAAGGTGGAAGACGATCAATTCCTGCCCGGCTTCGCCTCTGCCCTGGAAGGCCTGAATGCCGGTGACAGCAAGGATATCACCGTCACCATTCCGGATACCTTCCCAATTACGGAACTGCGTGGCAAGGAACTCGTCTTCCATGCCACGGTGAAAGAAGTACGTGAAAAACAGCTTCCGGTCATGGACGACGCCTTTGCGGAAAAAGTGCTTCCCGGCAAAAACCTGGAAGAATTGAAAACCGCCCTGAAGGAAAACCTGGCCCAGCGCAAAGCCATGCAAATTGATGAAGCCAAGGCCGATCAGATCACGGAAAAGCTGGCGGACATGCTTGACTTCAATCTTCCGGAAGCCGTCGTAGAACGCGAAGTGTACGGCATCCTCCAGCAGAAAATGCAGCAGGCCATGTACAGCGGAAACGCCCCGGCGGACATGGATAAATTTGTTGAGGAAGCCCGGGAAGAAGCCAGACAGGAGGCCAAGCGCAACCTCAAGGTCTTCTTCATGCTTCAGGAAGTGGCCCAGGTGGAAAAAATTGCCGTCACGGAAATGGAGCTTTACAACGAAGTGGCCCGCCAGGCCCGCCAGCAGAAAAAGAACCTCAAATCCTACATCCGCGAACTCCAGCGCGAAGGCCGCGTGCATGGCATCAGAATGAGCCTGCTGACAGCCAAGGTTCTGGACTTCCTGACAAAAGAGGCCAAAGTAACGGTAGACGAGCAGTAACCCCTCCTCTGCACAAAAAACACCTTATCAGGGGGAGTTGGCGCGCACATGCCCGACTCCCCCGTTTTGCGTCCTGCGGACGGGTAACGTACATTGAAAAAACAACATCCTATTTTCCATCAACATGTTTCAAGACCAATCTTCCAAATCAAGTCCCGCAAACTCCTACTATGTGCCCATGGTGGTGGAGCAGGACGGCCGCGGCGAACGCGCTTTTGACATTTACTCCCGCCTCCTGAAAGACCGCGTTATCTTCATCGGCTCCGCTATTGACGACGATGTGGCGAATTCCGTCATTGCCCAGCTTCTGTTCCTTCAGATGGCGGATCCGAAAAAGGACATCCACGTTTACATCAACTCCCCCGGAGGGTCCGTCACGGCGGGTCTCGCGATTTACGACACGATGCAATTCGTCTCTTGCGACGTAAACACGTATTGCCTGGGCATAGCGGCCTCCATGGGCTCCGTGCTTCTGGCCGCGGGAACTCCCGGCAAACGCTTCTGTCTGCCGAACTCCCATGTAATGATTCACCAGGTTTCCGGCGGCGCCCAGGGCACCGCTTCAGATGTGGAACGCACCATCGGCTTCATGTTCAACCTCAAAAAACGTCTCAACGGCATTCTGGCCAAACACACCGGCAAAACCGAAAAACAGATTGAAAAGGATGCCGACCGCGACAACTACATGACTGCTGAGGAAGCCGTGGCCTACGGCCTGGTGGATAAAGTTCTGACGCACCATTCCGACGACCAGGACGACAAGAAAAAAGCCAGGGCCTGATCCCTCCCTCCGCCATTTCTCTCTACCTGAACAACCATGTCCGGTTCCACTCATCATCTTCCTGCCTGTTCCTGCTGCGGCAAGCCCGGGAACAAGGTGGACAAGCTCATCCAGATTGCGGAAGACTTTTATATCTGCAACAATTGCGTTGAAATTTGCGTCAACATGATTGTGAAGGACACAGGCCTTCCTATGGCAGCCCGCTTCATCCGCGGCATCCTGAATATGGAGCCCTCCGCCTATGCCATGTGCCAGGCGGAAGCCCGCAAGGAGGCAGCTGCAGACATGCTCAGGGAAACGGCGGCCGGACCGGCCGCCTACGAAGGTCCGCTGCCTACGCCGGAAGAAATGTGCGCCACGCTCAACCAGTATGTCATCGGGCAGGACTATGCCAAAAAAGTGCTTTCCGTAGCCGTGTACAACCACTACATGCGCCTGCGCCAAAGTGCCGTCATGCTGGAAGACAAATCCCTGGACGATGTGGAGATTGAAAAATCCAACATCCTGCTGGCCGGCCCCACCGGCTCCGGAAAAACCCTGCTGGCGAAAACGCTGGCGAAAATGCTCAACGTCCCGTTCTGCATTGTGGACGCCACCACGCTGACGGAAGCCGGTTACGTGGGGGAAGATGTGGAAAACATCATCCTGCGCCTGCTCCAGGCTGCCAACTTTGACGTAGCGAAAGCGGAACAGGGCATCATCTATGTGGATGAAATCGACAAAATCGGCCGTAAAACCCAGAATGTCTCCGTTACGAGAGACGTCTCCGGGGAAGGCGTGCAGCAGGCTTTGCTGAAAATCATTGAAGGCACTATTTGTAACGTTCCGCCCACCGGAGGCCGCAAGCACCCGCAACAGGAATACATCCGCGTCAACACGGAAAAAATCCTCTTCATTGTCGGCGGCGCTTTCGTCGGTCTGGAAGACATCATCCGCAAACGTCTCGGCGCCACCCAAATGGGATTCGGAGCCATCACGGAACAACGCGACCGCAAGGAATACTCGGAAGAGGAAATACTGGCGCAGGCCATGCCGGAAGATCTTTTCTCCTTCGGCATGATTCCGGAATTCGTAGGCCGTCTGCCCATCTTCTGCCCGCTCTCCAAACTGGATGAAAGCCAGCTCGTCCGCCTGCTTACGGAACCCAAAAACGCCCTGGTCAAGCAATATTCCAAACTGCTCGCCATGTACGGCGCCAAACTGGACGTGCAGCCGGACGCCCTGAAAGCCATGGCTGCCGAAGCCATGGAACGCGGCACGGGAGCCCGCGCTCTGCGTTCCATCTTTGAAACTCTTATGCTGGACGTCATGTACAAGGTGCCCAGCATGAAAAATGCGGATTCCGTCACCATCACCCGGGAAACGGTTACCGGCAGCAAACCGGCTCAAATCCATCAGGCCTCCTAACCCCCCCTGCTCTTCCTTCATGCCGGAATCCCTTACCGTTCTGGGAATAGAATCCTCCTGTGATGAAACGGCGGTCGCCATCCTGCGCTCTGCCGGAGAGGAAAAAGCGCCGGAAATACTCTCTTCCGTCATCTCCTCCCAAATTGCCATTCACCGCCAGCACGGCGGCGTAGTCCCGGAACTGGCTTCCCGCAACCATTCAGCGGACCTTCCCGGAATCATCCGTACCGCGTGCCGCGAAGCCGGAACAGCTCCTGCGGACATTGACGTTTTCGGCGCCACGGGAGGCCCCGGCCTGGTAGCTGCGCTCCTGGTAGGCAACAGCACGGCCAAGGCTCTTGCTCTGGCGGCAGGCAAGCCCTTCGTCTCCGTCAATCATCTGGAGGGCCATCTGCTCTCCCCCTTCCTCAAACGCCCCGGCGGTCCCGTTCCCCATCTGGGCATGGTCGTTTCCGGCGGCCACACCCTCTTTGTGGACGTGCGCGGCGTAGGGAACTACCGTCTGCTGGGCCGTTCTTTGGACGACGCAGCAGGGGAAGCCTTTGACAAGGTAGGCAAAATGCTCGGCCTTCCCTATCCCGGAGGGCCGGAAATCGACCGCCTGGCGGCGGAAGGCGATCCGGAAGCCTTTTCTTTCCCCCGGGCCCTGATGAAAGAACATACAGTCAACGTATCTTTCTCAGGCCTGAAAACGGCCGTTCTCTACACATTGCCCAAAATTACGAAAACCGGCGATCCTCACGACCTGCCCCGGCAAACTCTGCGCGACCTCTGCGCTTCCTTCCAACGGGCCGTGACGGACGTCCTGATTCACAAGGCTCTGAAAGCTCTGCGCGCCTCCGGTCACCGCACCCTTGCCGTCTCCGGGGGCGTCTCCTGCAACAGGGAGCTGCGTTCCCGCCTGAAAACCGCCTGCGACCGCGAAAAAGTGGAACTGGTCCTCCCGGACTTCGACTTGACGACGGATAATGCCGCCATGATCGCTTATGTCACCTGTCTCAAAGCCCGCAGGGGATTGTTCCACTCTCTGGATGAAGACGTTGACCCCAATCTTAAATTGACGGAAGATCTAAACAGATCCAAATATTCAACGCATTCCTGATAAATACATTATACATGGGCGCCCTGCATTCGCAGCATTAAACTGAAAAAATGTTCATGTTTTCATTGACATCCCGCATCTAAAAACGTAACATAGCGTCCGCTTTTCGTCAGGCAACACGGGAGGATGCTATTTATCCGCTAGAACCGCAGGTTTGGGCGGATTTACGACTTCTCTAGGAGCAGCGAAAGGCGGAAGAAGTCTATGCTTCTGTAGCTCAGGGGTAGAGCGCATCCTTGGTAAGGATGAGGTCGCGGGTTCAATTCCCGCCAGAAGCTCCATCTTCAAGCTAGACCCATAGCAGCCCAAACCTAAACATAATATTATGGCTAAAGAGCAATTCCAGCGCAACAAGCCCCACGTGAACGTGGGCACCATCGGTCACGTTGACCACGGCAAAACCTCCCTTACCGCCGCCATTACTTCAGTGCTCGCTAAGAAGGGTTTCGCCGAAGCACGCGGCTATGACCAGATTGACGCCGCCCCCGAAGAACGCGAACGCGGCATTACCATCTCCACGGCTCACGTTGAATATGAAACGGAAAACCGTCACTATGCCCACGTTGACTGCCCCGGACACGCCGACTATGTGAAAAACATGATCACCGGCGCTGCTCAGATGGACGGTGCCATCCTCGTGGTTGCCGCCTCCGACGGCCCGATGCCGCAGACCCGTGAACACATCCTTCTTGCCCGCCAGGTGGGCGTTCCCGCCATTGTCGTTTACATGAACAAGTGCGACCTGGTTGACGATCCCGACCTGCTCGAACTCGTGGAAATGGAAATCCGCGAACTTCTCAACGAATACGAATTCCCGGGCGACGACACCCCCATCATCAAGGGTTCCGCCGTTAAGGCTCTGGAAGGCGACGCCGCCGCCGAAGACTCCATCATGGAACTTATGGCTGCCGTTGACTCCTACATTCCCCAGCCCGAACGCCCCGTGGACCAGCCCTTCCTCATGCCTGTGGAAGACGTATTCTCCATCTCCGGCCGCGGCACCGTGGCTACTGGTCGTATTGAACGCGGCGTCATCAAGAAGATGGAAGAAGTGGAAATCATCGGCATCAAGGACACCCAGAAGACCGCCGTTACGGACATCGAAATGTTCCGCAAGCTGCTTGACGAAGGTCAGGCCGGTGACAACGTTGGCCTGCTTCTCCGCGGTCTGAAGAAGGAAGACATCGAACGCGGCCAGGTAATCATCAAGCCCGGCACCGTGAAGCCCCACAAGAACTTCAAGGCTGAAGTTTACGTCCTGACCAAGGAAGAAGGCGGCCGTCACACTCCGTTCTTCAACAACTACCGCCCGCAGTTCTACTTCCGCACGACGGACGTGACCGGTTGCTGCACCCTTCCCGAAGGCGTGGAAATGGTGATGCCCGGCGACAACGTCAACCTGGAAGTCCAGCTCATCACTCCGATCGCTATGGAAAAGGCCATGCGATTCGCTATCCGCGAAGGCGGCCGCACCGTGGGTGCTGGTCGTATCAGCGAAATCCTTGACTAAGTTCCTCAGGAACTGTAGAGGAATCTACATCAGGTTTAATGAGGGGGCCTCCCCGCAGGCCCCCTCATTTCCCACGAAAGAAGAGACTTCAACAGGTCAGTAGTTCAATTGGTAGAGCGTTGGTCTCCAAAACCAAAAGTTGGGGGTTCGAGTCCCTCCTGACCTGCCACTTCTTTCCAAATACACCACCCCACCTTGAAGCATGTTTCGCAAGATTTCTCAATTCATCGCCGAAGTTAAAGGCGAACTTAAGAAGACGACCTGGCCCTGGGAAAGCGACCCCAAGGTGAAAGGTTTCAAAAAATTCCGCGAACTCTGGGGTTCCACTCTCGTCGTACTGATTGCCATGGTCTTCCTTGGCGCGTTTGTTGCATCGTTCGACATCTTCCTTCACAGCGTGGTCAACTACCTCATCCAGTTGGCAATCTAGTTTTACTTTCCCCCACTTTTTCTCCGATCATGCCCAGTACCCCAGAGCCCCACGAACAATGGTATGTCCTTCATGTCCTCTCCGGGCAGGAAAACAGTGTTCGTGACCGCATTATCCGCAAGGCGAAGGACGCCGAACTTTCCGACTTCATTTACCGGGTGGAAGTCCCCACGGAACTCATTTCCGAAGTGCGGAACGGCAAAAAAACGGAACGCCACAGCAAACTCTTTCCCGGGTACGTTTATGCCAACATGTACTTGCTGGAAGCGGACGGCACCCTGAACAAGGATCTTTGGTACTTCATCCAGCAAATTGACGGCGTCATCAGCATCGCCGGTTCCCGCAACGCCCCCCTCCCCATGCGCAAGCGCGAGGTGGAAGATCTTCTGCCCCTACTGGATGCGGAAGCCGTCGCCGCCCGTCCCAAGGTGGAATTCGCCGTCGGCGACCCTGTGCGCGTATGCGAAGGACCGTTCCAGAGTCAGGAAGGCACCATCGAAGAAATCGACCCGGAAAAAGGCAAATTGCGCGTCAGCGTCTCTATTTTTGGCCGCGCCACGCCTGTGGATCTGGAATACTGGCAGGTGGAAAAAGCCTGAGTCTTTTTCTCCCCCCTCTCATCAGTTCTCTTCCCGTTTATTTTCTCCGCTAACAAAGCAAAACCATGGCAAAAGAAATAACCAAAATCATCAAGCTCCAGATCAATGCCGGAGCCGCTAACCCCTCCCCGCCCGTGGGTCCGGCACTTGGTCAGGCCGGTGTAAACATCATGGCATTCTGCAAGGAGTTCAACGCCGCCACGCAAAAGCAGGCCGGCGATCTCCTGCCGACCGTCATCACGGTTTACAAGGACAAATCATTTTCTTTCATCACCAAGCAGCCCCCGGGCAGCGTGCTTCTCAAGAAAGCTGCAGGCATCGCCTCCGGCTCCGGCGAACCGAATAAAAAGAAAGTCGCCACTCTTTCCAAGGCCAAGCTGATGGAAGTCGTCAACACCAAACTCCCTGACCTCAACACGAAAGACCCCGAACGCGCCGCCCGCATTCTTGCTGGCCAGGCTCGTCAGATGGGCATTGAAGTTGAAGGTATGTAACACTCACCGCAGGAGGATTAAACCAATCCGAACGCACTGCCAAATACACACATGTCTACCAAACGCAGCAAGCGATATCAAGAAGCAGCCAAGCTTGTTACTCCTAACAAGAACTACAGCATCACGGAAGCCGTGGAAACCATGAAATCCTTCCCGGCGCCGAAATTCGACCCGACTGTCACCGTCTCTTTCCACCTGACTGTGGACCCCCGCAAATCCGACCAGATGGTTCGCGGCAGCGTTTCCCTGCCTAATGGCACGGGTAAAAACGTTCGCGTCCTCGTCTTTGCCCAGGGCGATGCCGCCAAGGCCGCTCAGGAAGCCGGAGCCGAATTCGTGGGGTTTGAAGACCTCATCAAAAAAGTCCAGGAAGGATTCGTTGACTTTGATACGGCCATTGCCACCCCCGACGCCATGACGGAGGTACGCAAGGTTGCCCGTGTGCTGGGTCCGCGCGGCCTGATGCCCAACCCGAAAACCGGTACCGTCACGGATGATACGGCCAAAGCTGTGAAGGAAGTGAAGGCCGGCCGCGTTGACTACAAGGTTGACAAGAACGCCAATATCTCCGCCGCTGTAGGCAAGCTGTCTTTCTCCAACGAAAGCATCGCCGAAAACATCGCTGCCCTGATTGATTCCGTCGTCAAGGCCCGCCCGGCTTCCGCCAAGGGCGCCTACATTGAATCCGTCACCGTTTCATGCGCCATGTGCCCCGGTCTGCCGGTTGACACCGCTTCCATCGCCAAACTGTAACCCGAACCGATTTAGCACACCATGAATCCTGACAAGCGTATCATCATTGACGACCTGACCGCTCGCGTCAACGCCTCCCCGTTCCTGATCGTCGTGGACTACACCTCGATCACCGTGCCTGAGTTCACCAACCTGCGTTCCGCCCTGGCCGCCTGCGGCGCCCAGTGCCACGTAGCCAAGAACAACTTCATGCGCACGGCTCTGACGGATGCCGGCCTTCCCGACATCGGGGAACATCTCGTCGGCCAGACCGCTTTCGTGACCGGCGCATCCGACGTAGCAGGCGCCGCCAAGGCCATCAACACCTTTGCCAAGGCTTCCAAAAAAGCCGAATACAAGGTGGCGATCCTGGATGGAGCCATTCTTTCCGCGGACGAAATCCGCGCCATCGGCGAACTGCCTCCCCGCGACCAGCTGCTTGCCAAACTCCTTGGCACCATCAATGCGGCCGGTTCCGCTCTTGCCCGAGTTATTCAGGCATATGTGGACAAAGAAAACGGCGGCAGCGAAGAACCCGCCGCCTAATACCAACCCCTTGACCGGACGGTCCGGTTGCACTCTAGCCAAATGTGTGAAAACCGGACCCGACTCTCCTACAGGTTCCTTGTCGGAACTCCGGCCGGAGAACTGAAATGCCAAGTTGGCTCTTGGCGCGACTCGAAACCAAACTAGAAAATAATACAATGGCTGATATTAACAAAATCGCTGAAGAACTCGGCACCCTTACCATCCTGGAAGCTGCCGACCTCGTCAAGCTCCTGGAAGAAAAGTGGGGCGTTTCCGCTGCTGCTCCCGTAGCCGCCGCCGGCGCTGCCGCCGCTCCTGCCGAAGCTGAAGAAGAAAAGACCGAATTCAACGTCGTCCTGACGGAAGCCGGCGCCAACAAGATCGCCGTCATTAAGGCCGTCCGCGAAGTGAAGGCCGGTCTCGGCCTGGTGGACGCCAAGAAACTGGTTGAAGGCACTCCCGCCGTCATCCTGGAAGCCGTCTCCAAGGACGAAGCCAACGCTGCCAAGGCCAAGCTGGAAGAAGCCGGCGCCAAGGTGGACGTCAAGTAAGCTTTTTACTTCCCGCGCAACAGGAGAAAAGCCGTTTTTCTCCTGTTGCGCTTCCTCGTCTTCACATCCCGCGTGATCGACTAGAGGCTTTTTATCCCGTAAAACGCTTCCAGTCGGTTCCGCCCTTCAGGGAAAGGACCGCCCAGCCCAGCATCCGGGTTCTTCAGGATGCAAACCATAACATCTCCGCCACAGCAGCCCATGTCAAAGCGACTCTACTTCGGGAATATCAAGGAAGTCATCGAACCTCCGAACCTTATTGAGATCCAACTTCAATCATACTTCGATTTTCTACAACAGGACACGCCGGCCGCGGCCAGGAAAAACATCGGGTTACAAGGCGTTCTGAAGGAAATCTTTCCTATCAAGAGCTATGACGAAAACATTGAGCTCGACTTCGTCTCCTACGACATTGAACAGCCGAAGATGAGCGATTACGAGGCCATCCGCGCGGGGGAAACCTACAGCGCCGCCCTTCAGGTCACCTTCAAGCTCAAATCCGACAACGAGTCCAAGGAAGAAACGGTTTATATGGGGGAACTCCCCATGATGACCAACCGCGGCACCTTTGTCATCAACGGCGCCGAACGCGTCATCGTGTCCCAGCTTCACCGTTCCCCGGGCATTTGCTTTGAAAGCGCCCAGCACCTGAACGGGAAACTGCTTCACTCCTTCCGCATCATCCCGGACCGGGGCTCCTGGCTGGAGGTTCAGTTTGACACCAATGACCTGCTCTACGTTTACCTTGACCGCCGCCGCCGCCGCCGCAAGTTCCTTGCGACGACGTTTATGCGTTACCTGGGTTTCAAAACGGACCGTGACATCGTCAGCCAGTTCTACAACATCCGCACGCTTCCCCTGAGCGAAGACATGACGGAAGAAGATCTGCACAACCTCGTGGCTGTAGACACGATCAAGGACAAGGATCTGGTTCTTGCCAAGGCTTTCGAACAGCTCAACATGGGTGTGGTTCGCCAGCTCCTCCAGTTCGGCATCAAGAAAATCGATGTCATTGACCAGAGCGAGGACGACGTGCTGATCAAAACCCTGAAAAAGGATCCCGCTCACGACGAAGAATCCGCCCTCAAGGAAATCTACAAACGGCTGCGGCCCGGAGACCCCGCTACGGCGGCTCAGGCGCGCACCCTGCTCAAGAGACTTTTTGACGATCCCAAGAAATACGACCTCACCCGCGTGGGACGCTATAAAATCAACCAGAAGCTCGGTCTGGACACCAGCCTGGACCAGCGCCTGATGACGGCGGAAGATTTCCTGGCCGCCCTCAAATACCTCCTGCGTCTCAAGAAGGGTGAAGGCATGGTGGACGACATCGACCACCTGGGTAGCCGCCGCGTACGCGCCGTAGGCGAACTTATGGCCAACCAGTGCCGCGTAGGTCTCGCCCGCACCGAACGCCTGGTCAAGGAACGCATGACCCTCATTGACCAGAACATTGAAGGCGTCACGCCCAGCAAACTCATCAATCCGAAGGCCCTCAGCGCCGTCGTGCGCGATTTCTTCGGCCGTTCCCAGCTCTCCCAATTCATGGACCAGATCAACCCCCTTGCGGAATTGACGCACAAGCGCCGCCTTTCCGCCCTGGGGCCCGGCGGTCTGAACCGTGACCGGGCCGGTTTCGAAGTCCGGGACGTGCATCCCTCCCACTACGGGCGCATTTGCCCCATTGAAACGCCGGAAGGCCCCAACATCGGCCTGATCAACTCCATGTGCACCTACGCCCGCATCAATGAATTCGGGTTCATTGAAACGCCTTACCGCAAGGTGGAAAACGGCCGGGTCACCAATACCATTGAATACGTCACCGCAGATCAGGAAGAAGGCTATCTCATCGCCCAGGCCAACAACCCGCTGGACGAACAGGGCAACTTCACGACCTCCCGCGTAACCGCCCGCGAAAAGGGCGAATTCATCGAAGTGGATCCGGCGGACGTGCATTACATGGACGTATCTCCCAAGCAGCTCGTCTCCATCGCCGCAGGTCTTATCCCCTTCCTGGAACATGACGACGCCAACCGCGCCCTGATGGGCTCCAACATGCAGCGCCAGGGCGTGCCTCTGATGGTGGCGGAATCCCCGTACGTGGGAACCGGCATTGAAGGCAAGTGCGCCAGGGACTCCCGTTCCGTCGTTCTGGCGGAAGCGGACGGCATCGTGGCCTCCGCCACGGCTGAAGTCATCATCACCACGAAAGACGGAGAACTGCCCGTGCGCCCGGAAGTGTTCCTGTCCGATCCCGACAGTGTGCGCACGGACCGCGACAATGGTGTTTACGTCTATCCCCTGCGCAAGTTCATGCGTTCCAATGCCGGCACCTGCATCAACCAGCGTCCTATCGTGCGCCGCGGCGACAAAATCAAAACCGGCGACGTGCTGGCGGACGGCCCGAACACGGACCAGGGCGAACTGGCCCTCGGCCGCAACGTTCTGGTGGCCTACATGCCGTGGAACGGCTACAACTTCGAAGACGCTATTGTCATCTCCGAAAAGACCGTGAAGGAAGACACCTTCACCTCCATCCACATCTCCGAGTTTGAAGTGCAGGCCCGTGATACCAAGCTGGGCCCGGAAGAAATCACCCGTGATATCCCGAACGCCGGTGATGAAGCCCTGAAAAACCTGGACCATGACGGCGTCATCCGCATCGGCGCGGAAGTGAAACCCGGCGACATCCTCGTCGGCAAAATCACTCCTAAATCGGAAACGGAACTGGCCCCGGAAGAACGCCTCCTTCGCGCCATCTTCGGTGAAAAGGCCGCGGAAGTGAAAGATACATCCCTCCGCGTTCCCTCCGGCTGCACCGGCATTGTGATGGACGTGCGCATTTCTTCCACAGGCTCCGGCCACCACCGCGGCGACCTCGTCGTGGACAGCGCGGAGAAGAAAAAGCAGTTCAAGAAAATCAACGACGAACACAAGAAGAAGAAAGAGCAGCTTATTGACCAGTTGACCAAGAAGCTCTCCGACATTCTTCTGGGCGAAAAAATCCCGTTGGACGTCGTCAACGAACAGACCGGTGAAATCATCATCCCGGCCAACCGGAAAATCACCAAGACCCTGCTGCGCAAGCTGGCCCTGGTTCACGACCACATCGAAATCGAGCCCAGCCCGATCCGCAACAAGATTCTGGAAATCATCACCTCCTTTGAAGGCCGCTTCACGGAACTGGATGACGAACGGGAACACCGACTGGATCAGATGGAATCTGGAGACGAATCCGAACCCGGCGGACTGAAAGAAGTCAAAGTATACATCGCCGCCAAGCGCAAGCTCGGCGTGGGTGACAAGATGGCCGGCCGCCACGGCAACAAGGGCGTTGTCGCCAAAATCGTTCCGGAACAGGATATGCCCTTCCTTGCGGACGGCACTCCGGTGGACATCGTGCTGAACCCCTTGGGCGTGCCTTCCCGAATGAATGTGGGACAGGTGCTTGAAGCTCACCTCGGCATCGCTGCCAGAGCCCTCGGCTTCAAAGTGGCCACTCCGGTGTTCGACGGCATCAGTGAAGAAACCATCTGGAATTACATGTCCGAAGCCAAGAAGGTGGACGGTTTCACCTGGATCGGCGACGGCAAGGACGGAACCGTAGGCGGGAAGAGCACCCTTTATGACGGCCTGACCGGCGAACCTTTCCACAACCCGGTGGTGGTAGGCCAGACCTACATGCTCAAGTTGAACCACCTGGTGGCGGACAAGATTCACGCCCGTGCCGTGGGTCCGTACAGCCTGGTCACGCAGCAGCCCCTGGGCGGCAAGGCCCAATACGGCGGCCAGCGTTTCGGGGAAATGGAAGTGTGGGCGCTGGAAGCCTATGGCGCCGCCTATACCCTCCAGGAGCTTCTCACCGTCAAGTCCGACGACGTTCAGGGCCGTACCCGCATTTACGAATCCATCGTGAAGGGGGATAATACCCTGGAAGCCGGAACTCCGGAATCCTTCAACGTTCTGATGAAGGAAATGCAGTCCCTGGGGCTGAACGTACGCCCCGGCAGCAAGGATGAACAACCCTCCCTGCAACTCGGCGGCACGGATCTCACTCCTGTGGACGGCATGACGGAAGGCTTTGACAGCGACGACATGGCCGGCCTGGCGGACGTCGACTTCTCCGACCTCAAATTCTAATATCCACCGCATTCCGCCCCCGCGCCGCAAAACGCGGGGGCGGACACCAAACCTCCTTTAAACTTTCAATATATGTCTGACACCCCCACCATCAGGGAAATGCACGGCCTGAGCGACAAGCCCCGGACCTTTGACCAGGTTGCCATCACCGTGGCGGATCCGGATACCATCCGCAGCTGGTCATTCGGTGAAGTCGTCAACCCGGAAACCATCAACTACCGCACGTTCAAGCCGGAAAAAGGCGGCCTGTTCTGCGAACGCATCTTCGGGCCCACCCGAGACATGGAATGCGCCTGCGGCAAGTACAAGCGCATCAAGCATAAGGGCATCACCTGCGACCGCTGCGGCGTGGAAGTAACCAACGCACGCGTGCGCCGCGAACGAATGGGCCACATTGAACTGGCCGTTCCGGTCTCCCACATCTGGTTTTACAAATGCATGCCCAGCCGCATCGGCCTTATGCTGGACATGACTGCCCGCCATTTGGAACGCGTGATTTACTATGAAGACTACATCGTGGTAGATCCCGGCAGCACCCCTCTGGAAAAGGGTGCCATCCTGACGGAAGAGGAATTCCGCAACGCGGAAGACGAATACGGCTATGACAGCTTTGAAGCCGGCATGGGCGCGGAAGCCATCCAGAAAATGCTGGCGGCCATCGATCTGCCTACCCTCGTCGCGGATCTTCAGGAACAGCTGGACAATACCAACTCCAAGCAGAACAAGCGCAAGATTGCCAAGCGCCTGAAACTGGCCCAGGGGTTCCTTCAGTCCAACACGCGCCCGGAATGGATGATTTTGAATGTTCTTCCCGTCATTCCTCCGGATCTGCGCCCGCTGGTTCCCCTGGAAGGCGGCCGTTTCGCCACATCCGACCTGAATGACCTGTACCGCCGCGTCATCAACCGTAACAACCGCCTGAAAACCCTCCTGAGCCTCAAAACCCCGGAAGTCATCATCCGTAATGAAAAGCGCATGCTTCAGGAAGCCGTGGACGCCCTGTTTGACAATGGACGCCACGGCCGCGCCGTCACCGGCGCCGGCAACCGCCCCCTCAAATCCCTCTCCGACATGCTGAAGGGCAAGGGTGGCCGTTTCCGCCAGAACCTGCTCGGCAAGCGCGTGGACTACTCCGGCCGCTCCGTTATCGTCATCGGCCCGGAACTGAAACTCAACCAGTGTGGTCTTCCCAAGAAGATGGCGCTTATTCTGTTTGAGCCCTTCATTATCCACCGCCTGAAAGAGCTGGGCTACGTGCACACCGTGCGCTCCGCCAAGAAGCTCATTGACCGCAAGACGCCGGAAGTGTGGGACATTCTGGAAGAAGTGACCAAGGGGCACCCGGTCATGCTCAACCGCGCCCCCACCCTGCACCGACTCTCCATCCAGGCTTTTGAACCGGTTTTGATTGAAGGCTCCGCCATCCGTCTGCACCCGCTCGTCTGTAATGCGTACAACGCGGACTTCGACGGCGACCAGATGGCTGTGCACGTGCCTCTGTCCGTGGAAGCGCAGATGGAAGCCCGTCAGCTCATGCTGGCGCCCAACAATATTTTCTCCCCTGCTTCCGGCAAACCCATTGCCACCCCCACGCAGGACATCATTCTGGGCGCGTACTTCCTGACGCACACCCGTGCTGCGGAAGTGCAGAACAACCAGGATAATCATCACCATCTTCCCCTCTTCGAATCCATTGACGAGGTGGAATACGCCATTGCCGCCCGCAAGATCGGCTACCATGACTGGATCCGCCTGCACAACCCGGACTACGGCAAGAAGCCTTCCGAAGTAGTATACGGGGATGTCACCAAGAAGGTTATCGTCACTACTGCTGGACGCGTGCGTTTCAATGAAATCTGGCCCCGGGAACTCGGTTACATTAACCGTAACGTAGGCAAGAAACAGATGGGCGACATTATCTGGCGCTGCTACCAGACCGTCGGCAAGGAACGTACCGTGCAGACCCTGGACGCTCTGAAAAACCTGGGCTTCAAGGAAGCAACCCGTTCCGGCTGCTCCATCGGCATCGTGGACATGGTGGTTCCCTCCCAGAAAAAGACGGAAATTGAAAAAGCCTACGCAGAACTGGACAAGGTGACCCGCCAGTATAAGAACGGCATCATCACGGATGGAGAACGCTATCAGAAGGTGGTGGACATCTGGACTCAGACTACGGATGTCATCCAGGCAGCTCTGTACCGCAAACTGGAACACAACGAAGGTTCCAAGATGGCCAGCCCGCTCTTCATGATGGTGGACTCCGGTGCCCGAGGCAACAAGGCGCAGATCAAGCAGCTCTCCGGTATGCGCGGTTTGATGGCGAAACCCAGCGGCGAAATTATCGAACGCCCCATCACGGCCAACTTCCGTGAAGGTCTTTCCGTGCTGGAATACTTCATCTCCACCCACGGCGCCCGCAAGGGTCTGGCGGATACCGCCCTGAAGACGGCGGACTCCGGCTACATGACCCGCAAACTCGTGGACGTGGCCCAGGACGTCATCGTCCACGCGGAAGACTGCGGCACCAGCAACGGCATCACTGTTCACGCCATCTACGACGGCGATGAAGAAGTGGCGTCCCTCTCCTCCCGTATTTACGGCCGTACTTCCTGCGAACGCATCGTTGACCCCGTCAGCGGCGAGGTTATCGTGGACGTCAACGACCTCATTAACGAAAAGCAGGCGGAACAACTGGAAAAAATCGGCATTGAACGGCTGAAAATCCGTTCCGTGCTCACCTGCGAACTCAAGAAAGGCTGCTGCGCCAAGTGCTACGGCCTGAACCTGGCCACCGGACAGGAAGTGAAGATCGGGGAAGCGGTCGGCATTATTGCCGCCCAGTCCATCGGCGAACCCGGCACGCAGCTCACCATGCGTACGTTCCACGTAGGCGGAACGGCCACCACGGCGTTCAAGCAGCCCATTGTGAAAGCCAAGAACGACGGCCGCGTCATCTACACGGAAGATCTCCGCACGGTGGAAAACGCAGACGGCAACTTTGTCGTTCTGAATAAAAACTGCTCCGTTCGCATTGAAAATGAACAGGGCCGAGAACTGGAATCCTACCAGCCCGTCATCGGTACCATCCTGTATGTGCCCAACGGCGGCGCCATCAAGAAGGATGACACTCTCGCCACCTGGGACCCGTATAACGTGCCCGTAATCGCAGAAAAGGGCGGCATCGTCGAATTCAAGGATATGATCGTGGGCATCACCGTTTCCAAGGAAACGGACCGGGAAACCGGAGCCTCCTCCCTTGTCGTCATGGAACACAAGCAGGAACTTCACCCGCAGGTAGTCATCCGCGACGCCAAGACCCGCGAAGTTCTGGCCCATCACGCCATTCCCGCAGGCGCCAACCTCACCGTGAAGGACGGGGAAACCATTTCCGCCGGCACGATGGTGGCCAAGACGCCCCGCAAGGTAGCCAAGACGAAGGACATTACCGGCGGTCTGCCCCGCGTGGCGGAATTGTTCGAAGCCCGCAAGCCCAAGGACGCCTGCACCATTGCACGCGTGGAGGGCATTGTGCGCCTCAGCAGCAAGAATACCTCCCGCGGCAAGAAGGTCATTACCATTGAAACGCCCACGGGCGAACTGGTGGACCATCTGGTGCCGATGAACAAGCACGTTATCGTTCACGAAGACGACCATGTGCATCTGGGCGACCAGCTTACGGAAGGCCCCGTCTCTCCGGAAGAAATTCTGGATGTCTGCGGCAAGGAACGCCTCCAGGAACACCTCGTCAACGAAGTTCAGGAAGTGTACCGCCTCCAGGGTGTGGAAATCAACGACAAGCATGTGGAAATCATCGTTCGCCAGATGCTTCGCAAGGTAGTCATCACGGAACCCGGCAATACCGAATTCCTGTGGGGAGACCAAGTGGACAAGACTACGTTTGACCGCATTAATGAACAAACCGTAGCCCAGGGCGGCCAGCCGGCCGCAGCCAAGCCCGTCCTGCTTGGCATCACGAAGGCCTCTCTGGAAACGGAATCCTTCATCTCCGCAGCATCCTTCCAGGATACTACGCGCGTTCTGACGGAAGCATCTACCCTCGGCAAGACTGACACGCTGGAAGGCTTCAAGGAAAACGTCATCATGGGTCACCTCATTCCCGCCGGCACCGGATTCTCCCGTTACAGCAAGATTGAAGTGGAACCCGCAGAGGGCGCGGAAGAAATCGCGCTGGCCAGCGACGAAGAGGAAGCGGAGGAACTTGCCGAAGACATGTTGAACGACACCATCAACTTCGACAACGAACGCTAAGCCCTTCACTCCATCCACATTCAAAGGCCGCTTCCCGTTTCCGGGGGGCGGCCTTTTTTATGGTCTCTCCGCGTTATTTCATGAAAATGAGGAAAAGCGGATTGGAAATTTGATGTCAAGTTGAAAATACCAGTTCTTGGATTTTCAAACTCTCACTGTAAGTGTGTTATGATTTTTTAAATCTCTAAAATTGGATTTTTGCTCTTTCATTTAAATCTCCTTTGAAATAAGGGGAAAATCATCGTTATGCTTTCATCATGAATATAAAATATCAAATTTTATGTTACATGGGCTAATATAGGGTTCATCGCCGAATTTCCAATCCGTTATATACGCAAAAAATTAACATCTAACATTTTTACAATGCGTCTCCATCTCCCTATTACCCTGCTGCCCGCTGTTCTGGCTTGTTATACCGGCGTTTCCCTGGCTGCCCCAACTCCTGAATCTCCCGCATGGGGAGCGGACTCCACCTTCAACAACAACGAGCCCGCCAATGAATATTCAGTTACTGGGAACCAATCCGTCAGCCTTGATGTAAATTCAGGAAACAACAATTACACCACAGGACTTTATATTGGAGCAGACTCCTCGTTTACCATTAATCAGAATTCTAACGGCGGCTGTACTATCAATTTGAACGGGGCATTTGCCGGAGAAGGAAATCTGACGCTGGTAGCGGCTAACGGCAATGCCGGCTATGCCTCCAAGTTTGTGCTTGGTTCCCAGGAAAGCAGCTTCGCCGGGAACATTATCCTTTCCCAAAAGGGAACACAAGCCGGAGGAGCCATTCTCCAGATTACGGGCACGGCGCTCGCCAACGCAACAGTGGATTTGTCGGGATCAATCAATCAAAGTTCCAGTGCTCTGACGTTGCAAATTTCCAATGCCGCTTCTCTGGCCGGTTTAAATGATGCCGACGGCTCCAGCGGAACGCATAAAGGACGCGTCCAGTCAGCCAATTCTTCCAGAGCGGATCTTACCCTGACGGGCAACGGGAATTACACGTATGGGGGAAGCATCGGGGCAACCACGCAACATTCCGGAGTCAACGGCAACACTACTCCCACGGGGGGAATAAATCTGATTATGGCCGGAACGGGTACTCAGAACCTGACGGGATCCGTCATCAACGCGAACATCACGGCCCAAGGGGGCGCCTTGAAAATCAATAATTCTTCCCTGGCCTATTCCGGCATAATCACCATGGAGGGAGGAACGCTGGATTTCACCTCCGCCACTCTGGGGGCAAATGCCGTGTTGAACATGAACGGCACCGGCACATTGAAAAACGCAACAATTGACGGAACCAAGTTAACCTATACGGAATCAGGCTCCTCCTTTACCAAGAAAAATGTCACCTTCACTTCAGGCACCATTGATATCGGCGGCGCACTTGACAATCTGGTGGAGGAAGACCAGGGATACACGTTTGATTTAGGGAGCAACCTCGGCTCGAACTTTACCGTTACGGGATTGGCAACGGGACAATACAGCATAGAAGGCAGCGTGCTGACGATTGAAGAAGGGGCTATATCCAGCGTGACGTGGGTATCCGCGGGAGCGGCAGGGGCGTTGGAAGAAACGGTAAAAAACGCCTTTACGCTGACCCTTGGGGAGGGGAACGCGGCCAATGTCAGCCTGGGATATCTGGACGGAACCCTGACGAGCAGCGGGGATAAAGTCTATCAAATCACCAACAGCGGCGGAACCAAAATCAACCTGAACGGAGTATACAACAACGGGGCAACCCTGCCGTCCGGCAACCTCAACTACCAGGGGGACGTCTGGATGGATATCATCGGGGGGCCATTCGGCACCGTCGTTGGGGGCGTATCCAACGAATGGAGCACCAACCTCCAGACCAGCACGCTGACGGGAGACACCCATGTGCAGCTCTCGGGAAACGCCACGGCGGAACACGTCATCGGCGGAAATAACAAGGGAGCGAGCACCACCCTGACGGGCAACACAAACGTTACCGTCAAAGATAACGCCATCGTGGCGGGGGCCATCATCGGAGGAAGCACCTCCGCCCACAATGCCGTCACTACCATCACCGGAAACACGAGCGTCCTGGTCACCGGCATTCAGTACAGCAACAACGCGACCGTCAACCTGGGAGGTTTCCGCAACGTCACAGACCAGAACTTCATCACGGGCGGAAGCGCGTGGACAGCCAACACGGCATCCGGAACGACGGTGCGGGGCAACACCTCGGTAACGATTAATGTAAGCAATGCGGAACTCTCCGACACGGAAGGACACAACAACTTCGTCAAAAACATTTATGGGGGCAGTTACGGAAATACGGCATCCGAAAGCAACGGAGCCGTACAAAAAGTGGAAGGAAACTCAGGCGTCTCCATAACCGGAAAAGAAGGAATCACCTTCACGGGCAACATCGTGGGCGGCTCCTGGAGAGGAAACACGTGGACGGCGGAAGATCCCACAGCGCTGCCCGTCAGCATTGGCGGCAACGTCACCGTCACCCTTGGAAAGGGCGCCTACCTGGGCGACATCTACGGCGCGGGCAACTGCGGCACGGTAGGAGGCGGCGTCCTCGTCTCCCTGACGGGAGGAAGCGTCTTTGGGGCGGAAGGGGAAGACGGCGGCATCACCGTCGGCGGAAGCGCCGGAGCGGCGGTCGAAGGAGACAGGACGCTGGTACTCAAGGGAACCTTTGGAGACGGGAACTTCCAAAACGTCACCTTCACCCGGTTTGATGAAATTAATGTCGAGCAGGAAGGAATTTCGGCTACCATCTGGGCACTGACCGACAGCCCGTCCCTGACCAAAACCGGAGCGGGAAACCTGAAACTCGGAGCGGACGCGGCAGGAGCGCAAACCATCCTTGACGGAACCACGGAAGGAATCTCCATCACGGCAGGCAGCCTGAACCTCTCCGGAGCCGACGGCAGCCGTATGAAAGGAACGTGGAATATCTCCTCCGGCTCCCGTCTGACCGGAGTCAGCGGAACCGTAACCGTAGGAGAAGGCGGCCTGGACGGACTAACCATCGCCCTGGGAACGGAAAACATCGGCCAGGACACGCAGGCATCTGACGCCGTCATCAGCAACGGCAGCGCAACGGGAAGCGACCCGAACCTGACCATATCGGGAGAAGGGCTGACGCTGGACCTGAGCAACGACGCCGTCGTCAACCTTCTGCTGGACCACAAAACCGACGACTCTTCCAGCTACCTGACCCTGACCAGCGGAACGCTGACCGTCGGCGACCTGGGAGACATCGCCTTCACTACCGACCTTCTGGCCAACTACGGCATCCGGGTCACCGGAACGGACGGAGGCAGCCTGGTGCTCAGCGGAGCGTCCGCCGGCCTCTACCGCGTGCAGGCGGAAGGAGGTGACGCCCATGAAGTCAACTCCTATCAAACGCTCTCCGGCTACGCCGGCGTCGTCATCGGGGGCGGACAGACCCTGACGGTCAACCTGGCCGGAGCACCAGGCGAAGCCGACGGACAGGGAGCTAAAATCAACAACCTGATGGGATCCACGGGCAGCAGCCTGGTCGTCAACAACACCGGAGACAGCACGGCCGTCGTCATCCTCAACAACAAACAAATAGAGACGGGAGAAGACGACATCGACCCGGCCGGCCAGGACACCGTCATGGGCGGCAGCATCACGGGCGGCAGCAACGTCACCTTCATCAAAGAAGGAATCGGAGCGCTGACGGTCGGAGGAAAGATGAACGTGGAAACCCTGGTCCTGCGTGAAGGAAGCATCGTCCTCAACGGCGCGGAAAACTCCCTGGACACCCTTACTCTGGAAGGAGGAGGCCTGACCATCAACGGCAACGCTGAAATCGAAACCATGACCGTTACGGAAGCCGGAGGAACCCTGACCATTCAGGGAACTTTTGACCTGACCGGAACAAGCAATATCAACGACGGAGCCATCACCGGAACCGGCTGCCTCCGTATCCGGGAAGGAGCGGAACTGGCCCTGGGCGGAGAAGCCCGGCTGGACGGACCCGCAATCACCGCTGACGGCACGCTGAACCTCTCCGGAACGGAAGCCGGCACCATCAGCAGCCTCTCCAGCGCCGGAACCCTGTCCATGAACGGAGGCAGCCTCGCCATCTCCTCGGCGACAACCTCCGCCGGAACTTTCTCCGGCACGCTGGAAGGCAGCGGCGCCCTGGACATCTCCGGGAAAACCACCCAATACCTGCAAACCGGCAATGAGGACTACGACCTCGCCGTCCGTGACGGAGGCATCCTTGTCCTGAAAGGCACCGCAGACACCTCCACGCTGAACTACAACGGCATCACCGCCGGAAACAACGGCACCCTGCGTATTGAAGCCACCGGGGATGCCCAGGGCAACGCCAACACCACGCTCAACGTGGAAAGCGCCACCTTCCAGAACGGCTCCACGACGGAACTGATCTACAACTTCAACCAGGACGCCCCCTTCGGCGCCCCCATGCTGACGGCGGGCACCATCACCGTGCAGGACGGAGCCGACTTCCTCCTCTCCAACATGGAAGGGAATGCCGCCATGAACGCGGGAAGCGACCTTCATGACATCATCCTGATGAGCGCCACCGACAGCATCAGCGGTTTGGAAGACGGACAAAACCTCGCCGCCCGGATATCCGGCCTCTTCGCCGTTTACTATCAGGACGCCACCCTGAGCCGCGACGGAAACGACATCCTGCTCAATGCCACGCTCCGTCAGGAAAACCTCTTCTCTCCCGCGGCCGACACATGGAATTCCGCCGCTGGAGCCAGCCTGCTCTGGGAAGCCCGCAAAAACCTGGATTCCGACTCCCAGCTGGCCCAATTCATGAACGGCGTCAGCACCATGATCAGCAACGGCAACCTCTCCGAAGCCTCCCGCGCCATGGCAGCGGTGTCGGGAAGCACAGTCAACGCGCTGGGTACGGCGCAGCGGGACGCCCTGCGCGACCAGATGGGCTGGATCCGCAACCGGACCACCCTCATGGGCGTCAACCCCGCCTACGTCAACGACGACCTCCCCCGCTTCCACATGTGGATGGAAGGCACGGGTTCCTACGCCCAGCTCAACACCCGGGGGGATGAAAGCGGCTACCGGCTCACCACCTGGGGAGGCACTGTGGGCATGGACGCGGACCTCAGCGACCGCCTCACCGTGGGAGCGGCCTTCACGGCCAGCTACGGCGACCTGACGGCCACCTGGACAGCTACTACGCCAGCCTCTTCGGGCGCTACCAGAACAAACGCTGGGCGCACACGCTCATCCTGACGGGAGGATGGAACGACGCGAAACTCAACCGCACGGTCAACTACGGAGAAGGAAGCTACAGCACGCAGGGCAGCGCCAGCGGGTGGGGCCTTGGAGCCATGTACGAACTCACCTACGACATCTACCTTGACGAAAACCGCAGCAGCGTGCTGCAGCCGCTGTTCAACGCCTCGGTGGTGACGACGCGGATGGACGACTATGAAGAAACGGGAGCGGGCAACGCGGGCCTGAACGTCGGCCGGCAGGACTGGACGACGGGAACAGTGGCGCTGGGCGGCCGTTGGATGGGTCTTGTAGGCAGCAACATCTTCGGACGAGAAGCGCTGGGGGAAATCCGGGTCAACGCGGCGCAGGACCTGGGAGACCGTAGGGGAGAAACAAACGTCACCCTGCTGGGCAACCCCGGCTTCACGCAAAGCGTGAGAGGGGCGAAAGCGGGAACGACGGCATTGCAGCTCGGAGCGGGGCTGAGCGTGCCGGTGGGGACGAAAGGGACCGTCTTCGTCAACGGCAACGCGGACATCCGTGACGGGTCCAGCTCGGTGAACGGAAGCGTCGGCTACCGTTACGACTTCTAACAGAAAGAAACGGGGAAGGAGGCTCCCCACAGCCTCTTTCCTCCGGGCCCTCCAGAGCCGTTCCGGAACAACTCCGGAACGGCTCTGAGTTTTTGTTTATCGTAGGATTATCCCCTTGGCCTACTTCCCGAAGATATTGATTAATTCAAAGTCAAAAAGTTGTGTTTACGTTTCCGAGGTAAACAAATGGAAGCCCGTTAACATTGCGAATACCGGTATCAAGAAGAATGATGCCGCCATGAACGGCGTATTCCTTCTTCAACCTCAGGGAATGAATGCCGCTGCCGATCCGCAGGATGTTTTTTCAACCATCCCGGCCATAAAGCCGGAAACGACGGGTATCATTTATTTTCCATGAAGTAAGCCTGCAGAATACAAATAATATGCAGGACAATGGGAATGAGGGCGAAGATGAACCAATAGAGGAGGCCGTAAGCTGCTCCCACCACCAGGAACCAGATGATGGCCTGGACAAAGTGCCCCTTGTACAACTGGCCGAGACCGGGAATAAACAGGCTTAAAATGGCTGCTAAAAAAGATTTCATATGCTGGCTGAGTAAGAAATGACCGCACGGGAAAAGATTCCGCGTGCCTGTACCAGTTGAGAGCCTTCCTTCTTCCCCCACGTTCAATCTCCCGGCGCCTCCCCTGTCATGAATGACGGTTTTCCCGGAGCGAATGAAGCCGGCGCGGCAGGGAACGGGAGGCAGTCATGTTCAAGTCTTGACCGCCGCATGGGCTATGTTACCCTCCCCGCGCACAGGGCACTCATGTTAGAAGGGTAGAGACCACCATGTCCATTGAACTGACTCGCAATTTCTCCATTATCGCTCACATCGACCACGGAAAGACCACCCTTTCCGACCGGTTGCTGGAAAAGACGAATACCATTTCCGAACGGGAGAAGCAGGATCAGCTTCTGGACGCCATGGATCTGGAGCGGGAAAAGGGCATCACCATCAAGTCCCACCCCGTCACCATTTTCTACAAGGCCAGGGACGGAAAAACTTACAAGCTCAATCTGCTGGATACGCCGGGCCATGTGGATTTTTCCTACGAAGTGTCCCGTTCCCTGGCGGCATGCGAGGGAGCCCTCCTTATTGTGGACGCGGCCCAGGGAGTGGAAGCCCAAACGCTCGCCAACATGCACCTGGCCATGGATCTGAACCTGGCCATCATCCCCGTCATCAATAAGATCGACCTACCCAGCGCCAACCTGCCCAAAGTGTACCGCCAGCTGGAGGACATCGTCTGCATCCCCCATGAGGAAGCCATCCATGCCTCCGCCAAGATGGGCATCGGCATTGACGATATTCTGGAAGCCGTTGTTCAGCGCATCCCTCCGCCAGAAACGGAGCAGGACGGCTTTTTGCGCGCCCTGGTGTTCGATTCCGTTTACGACGCCTACCGCGGCGTGGTCTCCTATGTACGCGTCATTTCCGGCAGCGTGCACCGCGGCATGAAAGTCAAACTTTTCGCGACGGACGAAGTGTATGAAGTGAAAGAAGTGGGCATCTTCACGCCCAAAATGACCCGAACGGATTCCCTGGAAGCCGGCGACGTAGGCTACATCATCGCCAACATGAAATCCGCGGCGGACGTCAAGATTGGGGACACGTACACGGATTACATGCGCCCCTGCCCGTCCCCCCTGCCCGGCTTCAAGGAAATCCGCCCCATGGTCTTTTCCGGCATTTATCCGGTGGATTCCTCTGATTTTGAAGCCCTGAAAGCAGCCATGGCGAAGCTTCAGATTAATGACGCCGCTTTCTCCTTCCAGGCGGAATCTTCCGTAGCTCTGGGCTTCGGGTTCCGCTGCGGCTTCCTGGGCCTGCTCCATATGGAAATCATTCAGGAGCGCCTGCGCCGGGAATTCAACATGGATATCATCTCCACCTATCCCTCCGTCATTTATGAGGTCACCAAGACCAATGGAGAGGAAATCAATGTGGACAATCCCAGCCTGCTCCCGGAACCGCAGGAAATTCAGGAAATCCGGGAACCTATCGTCAAGGTGTTCATCATGCTTCCGGGGGAATACATCGGGGACATCATGCAGCTTGTTCTGGAAAAACGCGGCAGTGTGGACAATACGGAGACCATTGACGACATGCGCGTGATGCTCACCTGCACCGTCCCTCTGGCGGAAATTCTGGTGGATTTCAACGACAAGCTCAAATCCATGACGCGCGGCTACGGCTCCATGGATTATGAATACGCCGGTTATCAGGCCGCCAAACTCATTAAAATGGACATGCTCATCGCCGGGGAACCGGTGGACGCTTTCTCCATGATCGTTCACCAGGACAAGGCCGCCTCCCGCGGCAGGGAACTGGCGGAACGCCTGAAAAACGTCATTCCCCGCCAGCTCTTCACCGTCGCCATTCAGGCCTGCATCGGCGGCAAGATTATTGCCCGGGAAAGCATCTCCCCCATGCGCAAGGACGTGACGGCCAAATGCTACGGCGGGGACGTCACCCGCAAGCGCAAACTTCTGGAAAAACAGAAGGAGGGCAAAAAACGCATGAAGGCCATCGGAAAAATCAACATCCCGCAGGAAGCGTTCATCAAGGTGTTGAAAACAGGGGATTAACCCATTTTCTTTCCGCAGGACCGCTAAACGGGTGCTTTCCTTTTTCCTCCCGGTTTTATATCAGTTCTCCGTTGAATATGGAGAGACTGTTTTCCCGGGTTCTCTCGGCCTGTGTTTTGGCGAGCATTCATGCCCCTGCCAGCGGGGAGGATGAGGTCAGGATGGGTATTTACGAGCAGATCTTTCTTTTTGACGGCAAAACAACCGGAGACGTCACGCGCGTGGTAACACGCCGTCAGCAAATTATCGCCATACGGAACCGGAAGCAGAAGGAACAGGACGCCAAGAAACACTGAAACCGCCGCAGTCGTTGAACAATTCCCGGTTGCGCATTTTTTCCTGTTATGCTATCAGGTCAGTCATGAGTCTGCCAAGGCTGTCCATGCTCTTTCTTGCTTCCGCCGCCCTCTGCTCCTGCGTAGGGACCTCTCCGGAACAGGAAGAACCGAAGGTAAAAAAAAGCCTTTCGGAATACATGCAGGACAATAAGGCCAATTCCATCGCCAATGTTCCGACGGGGCTGTTGAGCACTACTCCGAATCAGCAACAGGCCACCCATCTTACCGCCACCACACAGGAGGAAATGACCAGGGCAGACAGTGGGGCCGTCTATTACACGGACGCTCATGACCCGGACGCCCCCATCCCCGGGCTGGAAGAGGCTTTCGCCCAGCGTAAGGAAAACGAACGCTGGATTCAAAGCTATCCCACCGCCCTCCGGGAAGCCCAGAGTTCCGGAAAACCCATTCTCATCTGGTTCCACCATTCCGTGGGCAGCCCTCCCAGCAAAAAACTTGGAACCGAACTTCTCCATACGAAGGAATTTGAAGACTGGGCAAAAAAGAATGTCGTCCGCGTCTGTTACGACCAGGCGGAAAAATTTGAAAGCGAACCTGTTTACAGGAAGCGCCAGAAGATGCTGGAGTATGTGAAAAAGGCTCCCTCCCTGTTTGGCGTGAGAGGAACGCCCGTGCTTCTGGTCATGTCTCCGGACGGCTCCAAAGTGGATACGCTGCGCGGTTACTACACCGGACAAAACGCCCTTTACTTTGACCAGATCAAGAACAGCGTCAAACTGGCGAAGCAACAATATGAAGAGTTTAAAAAAACGCTGATTCCCAAAGGCTACCGGGTCTGGACAGGAGTCAACGGAAATACCGTCTTCGCCAAGCTTTCCCGTTATTCGGAAAAAACCCGGACCCTCTGGCTCCAGGAGCTGGACGGGCACCAGAGCAAAACATCCCTGAAGAGGCTCAGCCTTGAAGACAGAACATGGCTTCTGGAACAGAAAGAAGCCCATGAAAACAACGGCCGGAATAAGCGATCCGGCCCACGTGGCGCCTGAATGGCTTTTCCCCGGCCGTCCGGCTGCAAAACGGTTTATTCATGAGCTTCCGCTCCAGCCCCATTTTTGTATTGAAATATAAAACTGATATTCTATTTTTCCTAAAACTCTCTTCCAGCGTTTTTTCTTTCGGGGATATGGTCTTTTCCGCTCCGGAGGAAATGCCCTTACGGACAAATTCCGCCGCTTCCCCTTCCAACCATTCGCCTGTTTAATTCATGATTTCAACAATGAATCGTCATGCCGTCACCGCCCTGATGCTTGCGGCCTGTTCCCTGTCCGCTTCCGCAGACCAGCCGCAGAAGCAAACGCCGGACCAGCGCCCCAACATTGTGGTCATTGTCACTGATGACCATTCCTACCAGACCCTGGGCACCTGCGAAAAGGATTCTCCCATGCCTTATCCGAACTTCCACAAACTGGCGGACGAAGGCATGGTCTTTGACCGGAGCTACTGCGCCAACTCCCTGTGCGGTCCTTCGCGGGCCTGTATTTACACGGGCCGCCATTCCCATATGAACGGGTACCTCTTCAACGAACATGCGGCTCCTTTTGACGGTTCCCAGCCCACTTTCCCGAAAATGCTCCAAAAGGTCGGTTACCAGACCGCCATCGTCGGCAAGTGGCATCTGGAAGCCATTCCGCCGGACGCCAAGGGAGACACGTCCAAATATGAATCCAACCCCACCGGATTCGATTACTGGGAAATTTTCCCCGGCCAGGGCAACTATTTCAATCCGGATTTTATCACTCCCGGCAAAGACGGCAAACGCGTGGTGAAAACGGAACCCGGCTATGCCACGGAACTGGTCACGCAAAAAAGCCTCAAATGGCTGGACCAGAGGGACAAGGACAAGCCTTTCATGCTTGTCGTGGGCCACAAGGCTCCCCACCGCTGCTGGTGCCCCTCCATTCAGAATCTGGGCCGCGCCAAACAGTATGCGGACGCGATTGACCCGCCCGCCAATCTGGAAGACGATTTTGCAGACCGTCCGGAATTCCTGAAGATGACGGAACAGACCCTGCTCAACCATTTCAACGTATGGTCTGACGAACACCTGATCAAGGAGGTGGTTCCGGAAGACATCCAGAAAATGCTTTCCTGCCCGGAATCCAAGACCCTGCATACCCAGTATGACTGGGAAATGCCGGAATGGGTGCGCATGGACCCGCAGCAGAAGGAAGCCTGGTACAACTATCACAAGGCCCGCACCGTACAGCTTGTCAAAGATATTAAAAACGGAAAAATCAAAACGCAGCGTGACATTTTGCTGCGCCGCTGGCGCCATTATATGGAAGACTATCTGGGCACCGTTCTTTCCGTGGATGAAAGCATCGGCCAGATCATGGATTATCTGAAACGGAACGGCCTGGACAGGAATACGCTGGTTCTCTACTGCGGAGACCAGGGATTCTACATGGGGGAACACGGCCTATACGACAAGCGCTGGATTTTTGAAGAATCCTTCCGCATGCCCCTCATCATGAGATGGCCGGGCCACATCAAGCCAGGCGTGCGCTCCTCCGCCATAGTGCAGGAACTGGATTATGCCCCCACTTTCTGCGAGGTAGCCGGGGTAAATACCAAGGAAAATATGAACACCTTCCAGGGCCGCAGCCTTACTCCCCTGTTCCAAACCGGGGAACATCAGAATTTCAAAAATCGTCCTATCTATTACGCCTTTTACGAAAATCCGGGCGAACACAACGCTCCGCGCCATGACGGCCTGCGCACGGACCGTTATACGCTCTCCTATATCTGGACCAGCGACGAATGGATGCTCTTTGACAACCAGAAGGATCCGGCCCAAATGCACAACGTCATCAACAAACCGGAATATGCGGAAACCGTGAAAGAGCTTAAAGCCCTTTACGGCAAGCTCCGCAAAGACTACCAGGTGCCGGAAGGCTTCCCCGGGGCCACCGGCAAACTGGCCGTCAAGCCGCAATGGGACTGCGCTCCTTCCAGAGATTGACGCCGCCATTCACCGCTCCTCCCGAAACACGGGTTATCCGGAACACGCCATTGACGGCGGAAAGACAAGGTTTAACTCCTCACACAAACAACAACCATTACCACACGCGTCGCATGAAATCAATTTTGCTAGCCGCTGCGTTCCTGGGCTCCCTCTGCTGGGCCGGAACCAATCCCTACAACATTATTCCGGAGCCCGTCAACGTGACGACGGCTTCCGGAACTACCAAAAACCTCAAAATCGTCCACGAGCAAAAAGTCGCCGGTCTGGGCAATGAAGGGTATACCATGAAACTGACTCCCGGCGGAGTGGAACTCCGTTATACCACGCCCAACGGGAAGGCCATGGCGATGGCGACCCTGCTCCAGCTTCAGGACCAGCTTTCAGATGCTCCTGAAGGCCTTCCCTGCGGCAGCATCCAGGATTCCCCCGACTTCGGCTGGCGCGGCATGATGGTTGACGTGGGCCGCTACCACTACCCCATGAAGGAGATCTATAACTTTGTGGACGCCATGCATTACTACAAATACAACGTCCTGCATCTCCATCTGACGGAAGACCAGGGCTGGCGTCTCCCGGTGCCGGGCTACGATAAGCTCCGCACTATCGGCGCCGTCCGTCCCTCCGCCCCGGCAAGCCAGAACAACTCCCTGCTGGCCAATGAAGGCATGTATACCAAAAAGGAACTCCAGGACCTGGTAGCCTACTGTAAAGCGCGCGGTATCCAAGTGCTCCCGGAAGTGGAAATGCCGGGCCATAACATGGCCCTGGCCGCATCCTATCCCGAATTTTGCTGCAATACCAAACGGGCCCAGGTATGGACGCACGGCGGCGTTTCCTCCAAACTGATTTGTCCGCAGAAACCGGCGACCAAAAAGTTTCTTAGGGATACCTTCCATACCGTTCAGCAGATATTCCCTTTCCCGTACATCCACATCGGCGGTGACGAATGCCCCATGGGAGACTGGAAGAAATGCCCGGACTGCCAGGCCGCCCGGGCCAGAAAGGGCCAGGGGGATAATGTGGAAGCCCAGATGAGCGATTTCACGAAAAGCCTGACGGCCATGCTCGCCAAGCACAGGAAAAAGCCCATCCTTTGGTATGACATCAACAAAAGCTATTACCACAAGGGGGAAACCGTCATGTCCTGGCTGCCGGGAGAATTCCCGCGTTGCATTGACAAGACGAAGGAACAGGGCATCGACCTCATCGTCACTCCCCAGTTCAAGTATTATCTGGCGCGCACCCAGATGAAATTCCCGGCGGACGACGTGCGCGCCCGGCCCGGGGGCGCCCCCATCCTGCTGAAAGACTGCTACAACTTCGATCCCCGCAACGGACGGGACAAGAATGACGTCAAGCACATCAAGGGCATCAACCTCTGCATGTGGGCGGAATGGATTCCCTCCGGCGAATTGCTGATGTACATGACCTATCCTCGCGCCATGGCAGTTTCCGAAACCGCGTGGGGCAATCATAAAAACCGTCCAAGCCTGGAAGAGTTTGAAAAGAAAATGGAAACTCACAAAAAACATTTCCAGAAGCGTTTCGGCTATACTTTGGAACGCACGGTGGAAAACAAACCCTACCGGGAAAAATTCATCACTCAGGAGGAAATAGAGCGTATCAACGAGAATTATAAAAAGGGCCAGCAAAACGCGGATAAATAGCGTTTCCTTTTCTCTCGCCATCCTCTGATTCTTTCAAGGCCGGGGCCGCGGACTACCGCAGAGCCCCGGCTTTCTTTTCCCGCTTGACCGGGAAGCCCTCTTCCCTTCTAATCGTTCCGCCATGTTACACCTTTACGATACCCGCACCAGAACGGCCCAGGACATTTCCCCCATGGATGGAAAAACGCTGCGCTTTTACTGTTGCGGACCCACGGTGTACGGTCCTGCCCACATCGGCAATTTCCGCACCTTCGTGATGCAGGACGTCTTCCGCCGTGTCCTGGAACTGGGGGGAATTCCCACCACGCATATCCGCAATCTGACGGATGTGGATGACAAAACTATCCGGGATTCTCAAAAGGCCGGCGTTTCCCTGGCGGAATTCACCGCTGGCTGGGCGGACCTGTTCCACCGGGACTGCGCCGCACTTAATTGCCTGCCTCCCCATGCGGAACCCTCCGCCGTGGGCCATATTCCCGAACAGATACAAATGGTCCAAATACTGGTGGAAAAGGGCCATGCCTATGTCTCAGAAGACGGTTCCGTGTATTTCAGAATTTCTTCCTTCCCGGAATACGGAAGGCTTTCCCACCTGGACGAACGTGAACTGGATTTAGGAAAAACCGCCGATACCCGGTCCAACGCGGACGAATATGAAAAGGATTCCGTGGCAGACTTCGTGCTGTGGAAGAGCCGCAGGCCGGAAGACGGCGACAACTTCTGGCCCTCTCCCTGGGGAGAAGGCCGCCCCGGCTGGCACCTGGAATGCTCCGCCATGATCCATAAATACTTCGGCAATGACTTCGATCTCCATTCCGGCGGCGTGGATCTGGTATTCCCCCACCATGAAAACGAAGTGGCCCAGTCCCGCTGCGCCTGCGGCGGAGGCTTCGCGCGCCTGTGGTTCCACATCACGCACCTGCTGGTGGACGGCGGCAAGATGTCCAAATCCCTGGGCAACATGTACACGCTGGCGGATTTGAACAAACTGGGCCATAAGCCGTCCGCGGTCCGGTACGTGCTGGCGGGGGGCTATTACCGCCGTCCGTTGAATTTCACCCTTTCCTCGCTGGAAGACGCCAAAGCCGCGCTGAACCGCCTGGCCAAATTCGACACGCAGCTCAGGAACGCCTCCGGAACGGATTCCGTTCCATCCTATGAGGAATTCTGCGCGGCACGCCCGGAATTGGGAATCTTCCGGCCGGCATGGGACAGCCTGAACGATGACCTGAACACCCCGGAAGCTCTGGGCCATGTCTTCAGCGCCATCAAAAAGGCGGATATCCCCTCTCTTTCACCGGAGGAGGCGCTCCGCTTGCGGAATGCCTTCCACTTTATCCTGTCCGCCTTTGGCATTATTCTGCCAGAAGAGGAACAGGAGGAGGCTCCGGAAGAAGTTCGCGTTCTGGCGGATCAACGCTGGCAGGCCAAGCAGAACCGGGACTGGACGGAAGCAGACCGTCTGAGGGCGGAAGTGGCAGCGCTGGGCTGGGTCATCAAAGACCGCAAAGACGGATACGACCTGGCACGCAAATAAACGAATGGACTCCTTTTCCCCCATCCCCAATCATACGGGCTTCACGGCCAGGGACCTGTCTATGGACAGGCCGGGAACCCTGAAAGGCGGTGCCTTCGCCAAAATAAGCCCCGGCGGCGGCGGCCCTCTTTCTCCGCACCGCCATGCCCACGCCCACTTATTCATTGTCACCCGTGGAACAGTCTCCGTCATGCTTGACGGAGAAGAACGAACGGTTCACAAGTACGAATCCCAGCTCGTTCCCGGCGGCGTTCTCCATGCCGTCTGGAACAGGAATGCGGAACCGGCGGAAATCCTGGGCCTGACGCTGGAAGCGTCTTCCTCCCCCACATCGTCAATTTAATGAGTTCCCGACAGCGCACCCTGGGACATGCCGCCGCCCTCATGACCATTATCATCTGGGGAACGACTTTCGTCTCCACCAAGGTGCTCTTACGGGACTTCACCCCCGTCACGGTACTCTTCACGCGCTTTGTAATAGGATATGCCTTCCTCTGGTGCCTGAAACCGCGGGTTCTTCCATTCTCCGGCTGGAAAAAGGAACTCCTGTTCGCCGGAGCGGGATTGACCGGGGTTACCCTGTATTTCCTGCTGGAAAACATCGCCCTGACTTACACTTTCGCCTCCAATGTGGGAATTATCGTGGCCGTGGTGCCTTTCTTCACAGCTCTTCTGGCCCATTTCCTGCTGAAAGGGGAAGGCTTTTCCCGCCGTTTCTTCCTGGGTTTTGCCGCCTCCTTCACGGGCATCTTCCTTATCATGGCAAACGGCGCCTTCGTGCTGGAACTGAATCCGGCGGGAGACATCCTGGCGCTGGGAGCGGCCTTCGTCTGGGCGGCGTATTCCATTCTGATGAAAAAAATCGGCGTCAACACGTCCAACATGATCATCTGCACGCGCCGCATTTTTTTCTATGGCATCGCGCTGATGATCCCCGCCCTGTGGGTCCTTCCGGCAAATATGGACTGGCGTCTGATGGCAAAACCCGTCAATGCCGTTAACCTGCTGTATCTGGGCCTGTTCGCTTCTGCACTGTGCTTCCTGACCTGGAACCGCGTGGTGGAAATGCTGGGAGCCGTCAAATCCAGCGTTTACATTTACATGGTACCGGTCGTAGCCGTGGTGGCCTCAGCCATCATTCTGGGGGAACGCCTGACCTGGATATCCCTGGCGGGGATCCTGCTTACCCTGTTCGGCGTCACGATTTCAGAGTACAGAAAAAAAACACGGAAAAGCGGGAAGAAAAGGCCATCCTGAAAGAAATCTGATTTTTCCCGTTCCGGTTCTCGATATCTTCTTCCTTGCAGGGAAATGGACAAAACCGCTTTCAGGACATGCCAGGCTTATGATTTCCCGCAACGGACAAACATTCATTTATCACGTTGCGGAAAAGCTTGTCTCCGGATTAGATATCCGGCAACAACAAAGTTTCCTGAAGAAAATCCTCTCAGCTCCCGGAAACGTTTCTTTCCGCTTCTTCTTGAATGCGCGCTTCCGTCTCTTCAATCTTTTCCGAAAGATCTGCCCATTGCGTAAAACAGGTTTCCAGCTGCCGGTCCGTCTGCTGGAAACGGGAGGTAAGCTCCATGACGGCTTCCGTATCAGCCGCTACTTCCGGACGTTCCAACTGAGTAGTAATTTCCGTTTTTTCCGTTTCCAGCCGCGCTATTTCTTCTTCCAGCAGCTCCAGTTTCTCCTGAAGCGGACGCAGCAGGCGCGTCTTCTTCTGGCGGATTTCCGCCTCCATGCGCCTGCGTGCCTTGCGGTCCAGCCCGGCTCCCGGTTGCGCCGTTCCGGAAGAGGGAGAGGCGGCTGCGGCGGCCAGGGCCTGGTCCCGCTCCACCTTTTCCAAATAATCAGAAACGTTGCCCAGGTACACGCGCGGTTTTTCCCCCGGGACAAATTCCAGAACTTTCGTCACGATGGGGTCCAGGAAGCTGCGGTTGTGGGAAACGATGCAGTAGGAACCCGGATATTCGGACAGGGCCTGTTGAAGCACCTGCTGGGACTGAATATCCAGATGATTGGTCGGTTCATCCAGAATCAGGAAATTGGCCGGATGCAACAGCATGCACACCAGCGCCACGCGGGAGCGTTCGCCCCCGGAAAGCACGCCAACGCGCTTGTGTACGTCATCCCCCCGGAACAGGAAACAGCCAAGCAGATTCCGGACCATGGGCGCAGATTCCCGCGTGGCGGCAGCTTCCACGCATTCCAGAACCGTTTTCTCCGGATCCAGGTCGTCAGCATGCGTCTGGGAGAAAAAAGCAACCTGCGTATGGCGTCCCATGGTCACGCTGCCGGAGCTGGGGGCCTCTCCGCCGGAAATAAGGCGGGAAAATGTGGATTTCCCCGCCCCGTTTACTCCTACAATGGCAATGCGGTCCCCTTTTACGATTTCAAAATCCACATCCTCAAAAACGGCAACGGGGCCGTAATGCTTGGAAACCTTTTCCAGCCTGACTACAGAATGGGCGCCGGCTGGAGGGGCAGGAAAGTGAAAGTTCATGACGGCGTCATCCTCTTCCACTTCAATCAATTCCACTTTTTCCAGCTGCTTGATGCGGGACTGCACCAGGGAAGCCTTGGTGGCTTTATAACGGAAACGGTCAATAAACTCCTTCGTTTTGGCGATCTCCCGTTCCTGGGCTTTTTTCTGGCGCAGCAGAATCTCCTTCCGCAGCACGCTTTCCTTCAGGAAATAGGAAAAATTGCCCGCGTACTCCTCCGCACGGCCGTGGTAAAAAGCAATCGTACGGGAAACCAGGGAATCCAGCAGCGCGACATCGTGGGAGATGAGGATGATAGCGCCCCGGTAGGAGCGCAGGTACTGTTCCATCCACCGTTGGGACTGGATGTCCAAATGGTTGGTAGGTTCGTCCAGAAGCAGCACTTCAGGTTCCCGGAGCAGCAGTTTGGCCAATGCGATGCGCATTTGCCAGCCGCCGGAAAATTCTCCGCAATCCCGGTCAAAATCCCTGTCTTTGAATCCCAGGCCGCGCAGGATAGATTCCGTCCGGGGACGCAGCCGGGCGGAATTATGGGCATGCAGCACCAGTTCCAGTTCCCCGATTTCATTGAGAACTTCAGAGTAGGCGGCGGAACGGGGGTCCAGCCCCGCCATTTCCCGCGTCAAGGCATCAATGCGCTCCTGAAGATCCATCAGATCCGCAAAGGCGGACATGGCTTCATCAATCAATTTGCGCCCGCGGATATGAATTCCTTCCTGGGGCAGATAACCCACCTGGGAATGCCTGGATTTGATAATGGAGCCGGAATCCGGTTCATTCAAACCGGCGATGCACTTCATCAGCGTGGATTTTCCCGCGCCGTTATGGCCCGCCAGGGCAATTCTTTCCCCATCCTCCACTGTAAAGGATAGGTCATTGAACAGGACGCGCGCGCCATACTGCACGCGCAGGTTTTGAACAGCCAGAACCATGTGCTGAAAAAGCAGAGAGGAAAACAGCGGAACGGGCGCCCCCGCGCCGCGCTCCGCTGAATGAATGCCGGAATGAGGTTATTTACCAAGCGCCTTGTTCCACGCGGCAATACGGTCGGCCTGTTCCGCAAACAGATCATCCGCATTATCTTCAATCGTAATGCCGGAGATGGTGTCTCCCTGCTTAATGGAATCCACTACGCTCTGGCCTTCCGTCACCTTGCCGAAGACGGTGTGCTTGCCATTCAGCCAGTCGGTGGGCACATGGGTGATGAAGAACTGGGAACCGTTGGTGCCGGGGCCCGCGTTCGCCATGGAAAGCACGCCGGGGCCGTCATGCTTGAGGTCCGGGCGGCACTCGTCTTCAAACCTGTAGCCGGGACCTCCCATGCCCGTGCCGGTGGGGTCGCCGCCCTGAATCATGAAATCCGGAATCACGCGGTGAAACTTGAGCCCGTCATAAAACCCCTTGGAAGCCAGATTCAGAAAGGAAGCCGCCGTCACGGGCGTCTTGGAAGCAAACACCGTCAGCTTGATGTCGCCCTTGGAAGTATGGATGGTGATATTTTTGTCAGTTGCCATGGGCGCATGTTAAACGCGCCAAAAGGCATGGTAAAGGCTTATTGCGTTCAGTCCCCGGGCCCCTCCGTTATTTCCCGCCCGTTTCTCTGCCGCACCTTTCCATGCCGGGAAAAGAATACTGCCGCGCCTGCCTGTCATGATGGTTCCTAATGACAGGAGGAACGGTTGATTTTCCATAAAGGAAGACCGAACTTGAACGACATGAGCGAAGAACTGGTAGAAGAATTCATTACGGTTGAATCCATTTTTGTCCGCGGACGCAATTGTCTGGCGCTCAGGTCAAAATTCTCTCCCCTGTTTACGGACTACTACCTTCACCTCATGCAGTACGGCCTGCGCAACGAAGAACTCTGCGACAGCCTGCTGAAAGAACTCATGGCCTATTTCACTCTCTACATGGTCGCACGGCCCTGGGCGGAACAACATGCCTGGACTGTCAATCTCCGGACGCCTGCCGTCGCCAACCTGTTTGTGACCGGTTCTTCCCTGACGGAATCCGTAGTAGGGCGCGTCTTCACCCGGGACATCAAGGAACCTGAAGAAAACACGCTGTATTCCACCCTGCTCCGCAAGGGGTTTGACCCGCAATACTCCGTCGTACCCATTCCGGGAACGTCTCCGGCACGGTGGGTGGAGGAATTTTACAGGCAAAGCGAACAGAGAAACGCCCGCTGCATTGAGCTCCCGGATGAATGCTATACCATGGTGACGGCCCAGCCTGACGCGGATGAAGAATGGCTTGCTTCCCTTACCCGGGAGAAAATGGCCCATCTGGAAGAAGATGAAAATACCCGCGTGCTGGAAACGCGCCGGTTCCGCTTTTACTGCGGCTGCACGCTGGACCGCATCCTGCCTACGCTCAAGACCCTTCAGAAAAACAAGGAAGACCTGTTCCAGGGAGAAGAGGAACTGGAAGTCACCTGCCCAAGGTGCGCCGCCATTTACCGTGTGACGAAAGAAAATCTGGAAGATTGAGACATACATGATTTCTTTCTGACAATTAGTCTTTTCGGCAACGAACTTCGTGCTTAAACTTTCCTTGTGCCGACTTGTCCGAAGTGTTTACATAATTTCCACCGCGGGGCGGAATCATTGTGCCCCCACTGCGGTTTTTCCCTGGAAAATCTGGACAAAAAATACGGCAAAAACGCCATTCCCTACCGCCGCGTATGCGACAACGCCGGAGCTCTCCGGCAGCAGGACCGCGTGAGGCTGAATGCCCTGCTGGAGAAACTGGAGCGCCGCATCCCTCCCGTTCTCCTGTCCGTTTATTTCCCCAACATCCTGGAGCCCTTTTCCCTTATTCCACACAGTTTCTGGACAATGAACCACCTGACGGTGGACGAGGCAGGCTTCCCCAACCACCAGGGACCGCTGGATCCCCAGTGGCTCCTGATTCTGGTGCTGGATGTGCGGACGGACACGGCCTGCTTCATGTGGGGGTATGAACTGGACCCTTATGTAGAGCCGGACCTGATCAACAAATCCATCATGAAAGCCCGCATCCCCCTGCGGGAAAGCATGCTCCTCCAGGCCGCGGGTTCCATCATGAAAAACGCCGTCCAGCTCGTAGCCCGGAAAGCGCGCTCCAAAGTCAGGCATCCCATGCGCTACGGATTAACGCCTCCCGCTCCTGCGGACCGGAAAGGAGGCGGCGCATGAAACCCCTTTTATTCCCGCTCCTGCTGGCGGCGGCCATCTTTCCGGCTCCGGCCCAGGAATTGCCTGCCCTGAAATGGACCACCCGCGACCAGCAATCCCTGATGAGAGGCGCGTGGTGGAATGCCAACCCTCCCTTGCTGCCCCCTGTGGATGCGGCGGCCCCCTCCGATCCCATGCCAGAACCCGCCGCCAATGCAGACTCCCCCGCCGTAGACCCCATTCCGGAGGATTTTACGGACGTCAATGAATATTTCCTGCCGGACTACATCCGCACCTCCACCGGCCTGATTGACCCCCAAAAGCTTCTTGCGGAAGTGGAAAGCAATGACGTTATCGAGCTTATCAAGCTCGTCAAATCCCGTTACAACGTCAACCTGTTCGTCAGCATCTTCGCGGCCGGGCAGAAAGTCCCCCCTTCCGTCAATGCCCCCACGATCGCCCGCCAGATATTCAGGGACAAGGAGCGCAATCTGCTGCTCCATTTCCACATGGGAGATATTAAAAGCGCCCAGATCGCACTGGATCCGGAGCTGAGTTCCCACCTTGGGGATGCGGGACGGCGGGATCTCCTGTACCAGGTGAAGCAGGACGCCTCCCGATTCACCAACCCGCAGGACGAACTCATTGAGGCCATGATTTCCCTGGCCAAAAGAACGGAGGCGGACATGGCATCCGCCCCCAGTCCTTCCCTCCCCGCGCTGGAGCCGGACAATCCTGCCAGCATCCCGGAAGCCAACATCACCATCCAGGAACCGGAGGAGGCGCAAGAATCCTCCCTCCATGCCATGATGAAAGCCTGGATGTCCTTCGCCCTGGCCAATGTAGCCGGCATCATCCTGCACATCTCCGCACTGGCGGCCGTGGTGGCGCTCTGGCTGGTCTGGAAAAACAAAAGAGTGGTGCATCTGCTGCCGTCAGAGCCGGACAAGCGCCTGGGCGCCCCCCACGGAGCTTCCCAGAGCCGTCCCGTGAACTACTGCATGCAGGACAGCTGCGGGCCGAACTCCATCGGACGCAGGCAAATGCGCCAGCACATGCGCGACGTCTCATGACAGAATCATCCCCACCCCCCGGAATCCGCGCCTCCCTGAATGAGGCGGGAGAACTGGCGCTTACCGCGGTGAACGCCCCTCCGGAAGCCGTCATCCGCATGGACATAAATGCGGATACCCCCCGCATGCTCTGCACGCAGGGCCGTTATCTGGCTCCGGTGCAGGCCCCGCCCGGCACGCGCATCCGCTTCCGCCTGTTCCGGGGGAAGCGCGGCATTACGGCGCCGGAAACCTTCATCATGCCCGGCCCTGCCCCCGCCCGGGCCGTACCCTCCACGCTGATTCCCTGCACCCAGGACCGGGACTTCATGATTTACGACTGGGCGTCCCGGCATGAAGCCGCGTGCCGCATCGTGCGCGAAACACGCCCGGACCTCCTCTTCATCGGAGACTCCATCACACATTTCTGGGGAGGTCCGCCCGTGGACGAACCGCATCGGGACATCCTCCAGAAATCCCCGGAAACATGGGACCTGTGCGCGGCGGGAATGCGGGCGGTCAACCTGGGGTTCGGCTATGACCGGGTGGAAAATGCCCTGTGGCGGCTCCGCCACGGAGAACTGGACGGAGCGGAGGACAATGCCGTTTGCGTGGTGCTCCTCGGCACGAACAACCTTTCGGAAAACACGGACGGCGAAATCCTGGAAGGCATTCGTGCCGTCTGCCGGGAAATCACCGGCAAACTGGAAAAAGCCGTCATCATCCTCCAGGGATTCTATCCGCGCAACAGCGCCCGGGAAGGCACGGCGGAACGTATTGCCGGCATCAACCTCCTTCTGAACCGCCTGGCCGCGGAAGAAAATTTCATCTATACGGAGCCGGGACGCGTCATGGCGAATAGCGATGGACACGTCCCGGAAGAACTTTCCAGCGACGGACTGCACCCCTCTGCGGCCGGCTACGCACGCATCGCCGCCGTGCTGGCTCCTGTCATCAGACGGGCGGCTGAACGGAAAAAATGACGCCGGCAAGAAACCGGACCCATCTTCCGGTGTTTTTCCTCATAGAACCCCTCAGCGGAACCGCCACCATGAACGAACAGGACGATACAACACTCTGGCAGATTCTGGGCCATGCCTCCCAACCTGCGCCGGGAGACGATTTTGCCCGCAAGGTCATGATGCGCATTGAAAGGGAAGAATGCGCTCCCGCCGTTCCGGTGGAATCCATTCATCACTTCAAGCGGCATTCCTTCCGCATTTGGGGAGCTGCGGCGGCAGCCCTGGTGGCAGCCGTCATCGGCATTGCCGCCCTGATGGAGCCTTCTTCTCCGGAAACGGCGCCCTTTTCCATCGCCGCCCTAAATATTGATGATGTACTGGTAGAGGAAGCCGGGCTGGCTCTGGGGCAGGAAAACCTGGTGGATGCCCTCTGCGTGCTGTCCTCCACGGAAACAGGCGTCATTTCCTCAGACAATATTCAGGACCTTCTTCTGTAACTCCGGGAACGGAAATACCATTCAATGCCCGTCCGGCGGCGCAAGCCTCCGTGCCAGGCGTTTCCGTATTATTTTTCCCTACTGCCTTGAATCCGTATTTCAGAAACCCCGCTTTTTCCGAAAACGGAAATGTAAAGAGTCTGTATCCCGGAGGGGCAACTCATCCGGCAGGAGGAACGGGGCTACCAGCCCCTGTAGGGTCTAGCTCAATTCATACACAAGCGTAGCGATACGTTCCAAACAACATATATGGCGGGCGCTGGATGGCATCCGCCATTTTTATTGGAGATAATCGGGGATTTTCCCCCATCACGTCCGGGGCGTGTTGTTGTTTTTTTGGAATTACTGCAAGGTGTTCACAGAACTAAATGGTTAGTTCTGTGAACAAGAAACAATTCAGGAACATGAATAATTATATACCACTGAACAAGGCGGTCGGCCCGAAGCTTATCTGCGACGGGGAGCAGGCTCTCATCCCGCAGAAACTCGGAGTTGACGCGATGACGTTCAACTTTGACGGGTCGGCGTGCGAGCACGCCACTTGCGCGGGAGCGCCGGAAATGTTCATCAAGGTCGAAGAAGACGGCCTGTATTATTTCGGCGTGGAAGCCGATGACAAAGGCAGCATCTCCATTGCCAACGAGAAACTTTGTGAAAAGGATGGGACACCTCCCAACGGCAAGCTGAATATTCAAACGGGAATGATAGGCTTGAAAGCGGGCTATTACAAGGTGGCCCTGTCTTACGAGAACAACGCCTACAATCCCGTCCGCAACAATGCGGCCGCGTTCAATGTGACGATGGACAGGGAACCCATTCAGGCAGGGAAGTATGAAGGCAACTCAACGATGAAGCGCGAATTCTCGCCGTCCCCCAAAATCAAATTGTGGACGATTGAGAAAGAATCCGTCATTACCTGCGAAGAGTCCAAAAAAGTGGAGGTGACGCTCGAAGAACCTGCTCCTATTATCGAAGAAAGCGTTGGTGAGAACAAAACGAATTTTATCGCACCTCAGATTATTGTGACGGCTTGTAAGGATGAAGTGCTTGATGAATGGAGACTGCGTGTCCAACAAGTTTCCGCTGGATCTACGATTCTCGTGCATACTGGAGGGTACAGGGACGCTATAAAAAATCCTCCCGTTACCGAAACAGAAGCCGTCGAGGCGGTCACTGTGCTGAACCGCTATCAATCTCATGGACGTGGAACATGGCACACCGACGCTGCCACCATTGCTCACGAAGAATACCATCGTCGGCAATGTAATGACGCTTTCAAATTCTACTGGGACAATTTGAGAATACAAGACATCTTAGAAATGCAACATGTTTCTTGTGAAGAATATCCGGAGATGGATGATGCCTTGGCAAAGATGAAGGAGTCCGTTAACAATTGGACAAATACGTATTTTGATGCTGTCTATAACTATGTCAGAGTATTGCCGGATAATCCCGGTGATCGTCCCTATTGTGCCGGACAAAAAGTTCTGAACGAGGCGACCCGGAAGATTATTGCCCAGGCAAAGGCCAATGGATGGAGCAGAGTACCTGATGAAGTCACGGAACCGGGAACGATCGAACCGCCCTGTTTTCTTCCGCCTGTCAACGGCATGTATGCCCGCAGCGTGGCCGCTGTGGAGGAACCGGCTCCCTTGACCCTCTCTATTGCGGATACCTCTCAATTCACGAAGGGCAAAATCACCATCTGTTTCTGCAACGAAGGAAACGGGCCTGTCCGGATTCCGGACGAAATCAACGACGAAACAGCCGATTATTTCTTCCTGACGGTGTTGAGAACGGAACGTGGGAACTTCCGCGTCCTGAACAGGAAAGGCGGGAAAATAACCTTCCATCGTTCCTTGAACTACCGGGAACTGTCCCCCGGCCAGGAATACAGCGTCACGATTCCGGTATGCCTGGATGAAGTCGATCTGGAGGGCTGGAAACAATGTTCTTGTGAACTGGAAACGCGCTACTATAATCAACAGGGTGAAGGTTGTTTCCGGGGGATGCTCCGGGCGACGGCCAAACTCGCGCTGTGATGAAAAAAATTTTCCGGTATGTAGCACTTCTGGCAAGCCTGTCCCTCCATGCGGTTGCGTGGGGGGACATGGCCGACAACGGAGTGGAATGCTCCGTGGTGATGGAAAAAACCGAGTTTGACGCGAGGGAGGCTTTTCCTGACTTCAAGCTGGTATTCACGAACAAGGGCGAAAAGACCGTGCGCCTGTTCGACGACTTCTATCCCCTCAAGGAATATGGACCTAATATCGACATCAAAATATGGGGAAAAGAGGGAGGGGAGAGATATGGGTACAGAGTGGGCAAAATAGAGAATCCAAAAGCCTGTTATGGACCCTTGTATTTGCTTGAACGGGCAGCGGACTCCATACGTTTCATTACGTTGAAGCCGGGAGAAAAGCATGAAGTCTCCATCAAGGAAGCTTATTTATTGCTAACGTATTTCGAACACCTTCGCAATAACAAAAATTACGAGCTGGAAGTACGTTTCAGGGATGGATGGGCGGAACCCGGTGTTCAGAGGGAGTATGTAGGGAAGGCAGCATTTCATACGTCGAGCCGGTCGCCCAAAGGAGTGGCTCGGTGAATATTCAAGCTCGTGCTGTAATGGAAAAAATCTTCCGGTATTTAATACTTCTGGCAAACCTGTCCCTCCATGCGGTTGCGTGGGGGGACATGGCCGACAACGGAATTGAATGTTCCGTGGTAATGGAAAAGACCCGGTTTGACGCGAGGGAGGCTTTCCCGGACTTCAAGCTGGTGTTCACGAACAAGGGCGAAAAGACCGTGCGCCTGTTCGACGACTTCTATCCCCTCAAAGATGACGGCCCTAATATCCATATCGAAATATGGGAAAAAGTGGGAGGGAAGAGATATGGGTACAGAGTGGGTAAAATAGAGAATCCAATAGCCTGTTATGGCCCCGGGTATAAAATCGAACGGGCAGCAAACTCCATACGCTTCATTACGTTGAAGCCGGAAGAAAAGCATGAAGTCCCCATCAAGGAAGCTTACCTGTTGCTGACGTATTTTGACCGTCTTCGCAATGATCAGAACTATGAGCTGGAAGTACGTTTCAGGGATGGACGTGCGTATCCCGGTGTTCGGAGGGTGTATGTAGGGAAGGCAGCATTTCATACGTCGAGCCGGTCGCCCAAAGGAGCCGCGCCTTAATAGCTTTTCTGTTTTATTAAAAAGCTATGGTCTCCTACGCAAAGTTTCCCCAGAATTCCTCAAATCGCTTTCCAGGCATAAAGGCCCGGCTCCTGCGCTGGTGAAGAAAATAGCAATCCGGGCAGAGAAAATTTCCACTGCTGGCGGTTCCCTTTGACGTACACGCCCGCATCGTTTACAACGGGGCATATTCCATGCAGGATTTTCTTTCCACTGTTATTCTTCTGTTCATCGTTATCGACCCGGTGGGTCTGGCGCCCATGATTCAGGGAATGCTGAAAAAATATTCTCCCGCGCAACAGAAGACTATTCTGATGCGGGAGCTTGCATTTGCGTTGAGCCTGCTGCTCCTTTTCTTCTTTTCCGGGAAATTCCTGCTGAACCTGCTGGGGCTGCAACCCTCCACCCTGAGCATTTCCGGAGGCATCCTGCTGTTTCTCGTAGCGCTGGGAATGGTCTTCCCCGCCAGGGATATGCTTTCTTCCTCCGGCCGGGCGGACGGAAAGGACGAACCCTTTATTGTTCCCATCGCCATGCCCCTGATGGCCGGCCCCTCTTCCCTGTCCATCATTATGCTGCACGCCTCCCAGACTCCGGACAGCATTTCCCAGATGACTTATGCCGGGGCCATTGTAACTGCCTGGTTCCTCTCCGGAATAGTGCTTTTCATTGCCCAGAAGTTCCTGCGCCTGCTGGGGGAAAAAGGGACAATCGCCCTGGAACGGATGATGGGCATGGTGCTCATCATGATTTCCGTCCAGATGTTTATGAACGGACTCGCCGGCTACGGCGTCAAATAGAAAAGCGGTTCCGACCATGATTTGGCTTCTGCACGGCAATCTGGGTTCTCCGGCGGATTGGAAACCCGTCATGGATTTTCTTCATGCCGGAGGTGTGGAGGCTCGCGCTCTGAACCTCTGGAAGTATCTGGAATGCTGCCCCAAGAGTTTGAAGGATATGGGCCGCGTGCTGTGTTCCGAAATAGCCTCCCAGGATCGCCGCCCCCTCCTCTGCGGCTATTCCCTGGGGGGCAGGTTGGCCATGCAGGCCGTTTTGGCTCATCCCCCTCTCTGGAAAGGAGCCATATTCGTCAGCGCCAATCCCGGCCTGGAACATGAAGCGGAACGGGCGGCGCGGCGGGCGAAGGATGCGGAATGGGCCGTCCAATGCCTCTCCGCTCCCTGGGAAAATTTTTTGAAGGAATGGGATGCCCAGGGCGTATTTGAAGGCGGTCCGCCGCCTCCGGACCGTTCTCCCCTGAAACCGTGGCGCAAATCCATCTCCCGCGCCTTTATTGACTGGTCTGTGGGCGCACAGGAAAACCTGGCTCCGCTTTTGAAACAATCCCCTGTTCCCCAACTTTGGATTGCCGGACAGCGCGACGCCAGATTCAGCGCCCTGGCGCGGCGCATGGCGGGAGAACAAGCCGTCATCATCCCTCATGCCGGGCACCGGCTTCTCCTGGAAACGCCGGAAAGGCTGGCGGAATGCCTGCAACCATTCATGATGAACAATCTATGAACGATCCTGAAATACCGGACGCGGAAGATTTGAGAAAACTGGTGAAGGAAATCGCGCAGACCCGCATTCCTTTCGGTATGTACGGTCCTGCCAAATATCCCCCCAGGGGATGTCCGCTGATGGATGTCCCCCAGGAATATCTGGCCTGGTTCCAGGCCAAGGGGTTCCCGAAAGGAAAACTGGGCCGCCTGATGGAACAGTGCCTGCTGCTGAAAGGGAACGGGCTGGATTCTCTTTTTGACCCCTTCCGGAAAGCCAACGGCGGACGGACGAAGAAAAACGCCCGCCGCCGCGTGTGGAACTTTGAAAATGAATGACCTTTCTTTTCTGAAGGGATGCCCCCTCCGGCAAATCAGGAGGCAGGAACCATCTTCACTTCGAGGCTTGCGCCCCCTTCTTCTTTAACGGCCAGCACGTAAAAAACCCCGTCCTCTTTTTTCCCGCGCGTGACCACAATGGTCAGGCTGCCGCGGGACAACCTGACGCCGTCCTCCGGAACGGAAGAAATCCCCAGCTCCGCCAGGAGTTCAAGCGCTTGAATGCCGTCCCTCACACGGATGGTTTGTCCGTCGTTCTCTATCTGCTTCTTCACTTCCTGCCAGGCTGCGGCAAGCTGGCGGGGTTCCTGCTGCCGCATCTCCGCAGGGGACAGGGATGGAAGAGCCATGCACAGCACGGCGGACAGGGTAATCAACAGTCTCTTCATGACAGGGAGGCGGAGGAAAGCTGCTTGTCCAATGCGTTCTGAAACTTTTCCAGGGCCTGCATGGCATGATCGGACGCCTTCCGGTCAATGGAAAGCGCCAGGCCGCAATGGGGGCACCTGATGGAGCCGGACAACAAGTCCGGAATGGTCGTGGGGAAATACACTCCGCATTTGGGGCAATGAAGCCCCGGAGTGCGCTGGTAGGAATAAGTTGTTTTCTGGTCCATGTTGTTTTTTTCAATTAATCATTTCTTTTCCCGGGAGGGAGAATCCTCATAATGCGGCCTGGAAGCCAGCTGGAGAAATTGGGACAAGCCGGAAGGCATGTCCGCCTGCTGCATGGAGACATGAATTTTCATGTTCGCCTGAAGGGAGGAAGAAGCGCCTCTCCCGGACTGCGGAGCCAGGGAGGCCCGAAAATTCAGCCCTTCATTCTTCTCCTTTCCGCCGGGTGACTCCACCTCTCCCCTGTTCAGGGAGAAATGTTCGTTCGGAGCGGAAGCTACTGCGTCAATGATATTGATGTCAAAATCAAAATCCGCCTGCTTGATTTGCAGCAGCGGCAGCGTCACCAGGCTGATAAGCGGCACGCTGACCTTCTTTTCCGCGCCGCCGGAAGCGTCGCTGTCCGTAAAGTTGAAGCTGATCAATCTCAACGCCCCTGTGGACCCGTCCGCAGGATTGTAGGACTCAAAGGCCAGGGACATGAAATGCTTCATGTAACGTTCCGTGGACATGGCGTCCGCATCAATCGTTGCGACCAGCGGGGCTGAAATCAGCTGCTGCAGGCTCATAATGTGCCCGTTCACCTTGTTGTTTGCAGAATCACTCATCATCGTATCACTGTTGCGCGGACACTCCGGAGACGTCATTCTGCTCCGCCAGAACAGAGGGGAGGGAAACAGGGGATATATTCAGGCGCAGAGTCTGCACGGCTTCCTCCGGCATCTTTTTCAGCTTGTCCGCCTCCACTTCCACGTCCACCACCACATTGCTTTCCTGCCTGGTGAAAACGTACTTTTCCGCCAGGGCGGCCAGGAAGGAGGAAAGGCCCTCCCGGAGATTCGCGCGGCATTCCTGCCTGAGGTCGTCACCCCGGGTTCCCCGGAACAGATCCTCCAGATCCGGATTGTCCATAAACTCCTTCTCCGCGACGCCTGCCAGAATCTCCAGCAGCAGCCCTCTGTCCAGCCCGGTTTCCGCTTTCAGAAGCGAGCCTTCATGGGTGGAAACGACTGCGGAAATTTTCTTCCGCAGGTAGGAGCAGAAATTCTTTTTCCACTGTTCCTCCCTGGCCAGCAGGCTTGAAAAGTCGCTTCTGGCTTCGTCGTCCGGAAGACTGGAATGCACCACGGCCATCACAATGGAACGGATGGCAAACGCCGGTGCTCTCTCTTCCAGTTCCTGACAAAACAATCTCCACTGCTCCGTGTCCGCAACCTGTTTCTCCTCCATCCCGGAAGTCCCCGTCACCGCATACTTCAAATCGAATTCCAGGGAACCTATCTGGGCGCTGGGCAGCGGAAAGCCGCACGCGCGGCCTCTTTTCCCATACTGGCGCGCCAGTGATGCCGCATGGCAGTTCGCCGCGTGCTGCGCTTCAATAATGTCCTTCAGCAGGGATTCCACGATGAGATGAAGACGGGACATGGCTCTGGAATGGAGGAGAAATCGTTATGGTTCGGTTATCAGGCGCCTACAGCCACCTTCTTCTTGAGTTCTCCAGCGCTCACCGTGCAGTTTCTGGCGTCTTCCCGGGAAAGCGTATATTCCTTGCCGGAATCCGTCTTCACAATCCTGGATTCATTCCCCGCGCCGTTTTCGAACGTTTCCGTCGCTTCGCCTATCCGGAGAGTGATGGCTTCCGGGTCAAACAGGCCCTCTTTGTTCTTGTAGGAGGCCACCAGTTTCACGGTTCCGTCTTCCTGAACGGCATGCTGCACGTCCAGGGAACCATCCGGAGACACGACGGAAATGCTGTTGTTCAGCATTTCCAGCACTTTGGCCATCCCGGCGGGCATGCTGTCCTGCCCGGCATGGACGGCAACGTCCATGGTGTATTCCACGCTGTACTTGGAATCCCTGGTCGCGGAAGAGTCCTTTTTGCTGGAGTAGCTGGCATTCATGCTGCCGCGCGCCCAGAAGCATCTGGCAGAAGCGGACACGTTGACGTCGGCGGCAGTGGAGGAAGTTTCCGTTTCCGTACTGGCGGCGGACGCGCTGATATTCGCCTTGAAATTAATGTCGATGGAATTAATGGCGATGTAGGGGATGGGGACGATGGTCAGAAGGGGAACCGTAATCTGAGCCATGTGGCCGTCCTTGATGAACTGGAAGGAAACGTTTACCGTCTTCTTCTCTTCCCCATCCGAGTACAGGCCCACGTTCTGGATGAATTCCCAGGAAGTCCGGGCCGCCTGGGCCTGTGCTTCCACACAGGCAACGAGGGGACCGCCGATGATGTTGCCGAAGGGCAGCGACTGCAGGGAAGAAGTCGCTGTCTCTGCTGCTGATTTGTCAATTGCCATTATTTATTTCTATTTCTGGTTCAGGTTCATTGATATGCCGCCTTCCGGCGACGTCGTGAATCATGCGGTCATTCCGGTTCTGCTTCCACCCCGCCTTTCCGGCCGTTCCGTTTCGCTTTCCGGGAACGCCGCAGAAGTCTGCGCGGCGCCCCGGCGCCTATTTGGAAAACGACAGCATGTTCAAACTGCCCAGCACTTTTTTCTTCATGAATTTGCTGATGGGAATGGCAACGACGCCTACTTGGAAGAAATTGCCCGCAATGGATTCTATATGCAGCTTGTTAACCAGGTAGGAACGGTGCACGCGGATAAAATATTCCCCGTCCAGATGCTCGGATACCCGCGCCAGAGGAGCGGAAACAAGGATGGACGGCATGCCGTGCACGTGCAGCGTGCAATAGCTTCCTCCCGCTTCCACATACAGGATATGCTTCATCAGGATGCGCTGGAATCCGTCATTCATTTTAACGAATACCATGGGATTCCGGGACAGGGAAATCCCTGCGTTTTTCCCTGCCGCCGGGAAAAGCCCCCCATCCTTCATTTCCATGATTTCCAGCTTGTCCCCTTCTTCCACCGGCTCCGGCACCGGAGCATAGCAGACCCTATCTTTTTTCGTGACTTTAATAAATTGAACAGTCATTCAAAAATCATAACAAAAACTTTAAAGCATCAATAAATCTCTCAATGAATAACAGAAATGGCCTTTTGAAACCAAAATCCAGTCTTTCGGACAGACAGGAAATTTCCGCCTTTATCTGCATTCAGCCGCTATTTTCCAATTCCGCGGATAGAATTCTTCCGGCCCCGGTTACAGGAAAGAATTTCCTATTGGCCGGAACGGTTATCAGCCCCGCCCCCTTTCATCCGGCGGTGAAGAACCGGTCTTGAGGATGCCGGACAGGCCCATCCTCATTGGACAGGCACCCCGGCTCCGATTCTCCTTCCGCCGCCCTACAGGCAGTCAGCAAATCCCTCCCTGAACGGCCTCCCCGCCCAGAGGATGGCCGCCGCATGAAGAAGCGGCAGCCGCGGAAATGGCAAGCCTTCCATTGTTCAATGGCCGGGGCAGGCGCCCTGCTTCCGCGCCCCGGAAAAGCAGGGCAGAAAATATCTCCCCGTTGCCGCTCTGTCCGGGAAGCTCCGGAATATGCGTAAAAATGCCGTTCCGCAGTGGGAAACGCTGCGGAAACATCCTGCCGGAACGGAAGGCTCCATGCGCGGCCGTTGTCCGGCCGGGCATGGAGCCGCCTCAGGGTGTTCAATTACAATTTTTTGGTGTTCAGTTTTTTATCCACCACCATGCCGTCCGTAAGCTTCGGCTGGAACTTCATGTCGCGGCGGGCCTTGAACTTTAGCACAAACAGTTCGGAGGTTCCCTCCACAGGCTCTTTGTCCCCGATGTTGACGAAGGTGGGGTACAGGGCCTTGGTTCCGTTCGTATGAAGCCTGTCATTCGTCAGGTTCTCCATCTTCTTCATGTTCTTAACCTCCACGCCCACGAATTCCAAATCCTTGGGATCGTACGGGAGGGCGAAGCTCAGGGCATTCACCAGACGGAGGTTCCGGCCCTTCACGGTCACCCTGACGGCGTCTCCCCTGGCGTACCTCTTCTTATCGGCGCTGAGCAGAAGCTTTCCATCCACACAGGCTTTTTTCTTTGCCTCCCCGGCGGCTTTCTTCTTCTCGTCGTCTCCTTCCTTCTTATCCTCTTCCCCGTCTTTCTTGGCGTCTTCTTCCTGCGGCTGGTCGGCTTCGTCTTCCAGCTGGGTGGCTACCACGGAAATATCGTAAGCGTCAATAAGGCCATTCTTGTTGATGTCTCCGTTGCTGATGTAGCCTTCAAAGTCGGAATCGCCTTTCCGCAGCCCCGTGTAGTTGATGTAGGAGGTCAGGTCGTTTCGGTCGATCTTGCCGTCATTGTTGATGTCGCCCGGCAGATAGCTTTCCGTGCCCGGCACCTTGAAGACGTAGATTTCCCTGCCGGAGCCATAGTCGCCCACGCCTTCCGTGACATTCAGCTTGATGTAGCGCGCCGCGGGGGCATCCTTGAAGCTGAATACCTTCACGTCGCCATTCTTGTCCCATTGGAACGTGCCGGCCTTCGTCCAGTTCTCCCGGTCCATGCTGTAATAGACGGCGCCTTTCAGCAATGTGCCGTTGCCGCCGTCCTCGCGGGGAACGTAATGGAACTTCTCAAGCTTGTTGATGGTCTTCAAATCCATGACCAGGTCAAACGGCACGGCCTTCTCGCCATGCTTCGTGTGCCAGGCATCCTTTTCCTTGAAGTCAAACAGCTTCGCCAGGGAATTGCCCTGGCTTTCGACGCTCGTCTCGCCCTCAATTCCGGGAATGGCGAATTCGAGCGGATTGGCCTTCGTCTTCGCGCTGACAGCCGTCCACGCGGAATGGCCGTCCTTGTTGACGGCCCGCACCTTGAAGGAATAAGGCGTCTCAGCCTCCAAATCCTCAAACAGGAATTCCGTCCCTTTGATGGTGGTATACAGCATTCCGCCGAATTCGATTTCATAGAAATCGGCATTCGGAACGGCGTCCCACGTGGGCTTCAGGGTATAGGCCGCCGCGTTTTCCTCCGTCACCGCAGCATTGGCGGGAGCGGTCAGCGCGCCGGAAGAAAGGCGATGCTTTTCAGCGGGTTCAAACCGGAACCCTTCCACGGAAAGCACCGTGGGGGCCGCCGTAATATCCGCCGCGCCCAGTTTCACCAGCAATTGAGGGTTCCCGGAAATCACCTTTTTCTCAAAATCGCTCCCCTTCGTCGCGAACCTGTTCAGGTTGGGAGCCCGGTCATAAAAATAAACATTCTCCCTGGACTTGAAATCCTCCATGGAATTCGCTTCCGCCAAATTAACGCTGTTTTCCCCGATTTTGGCGGAAACCCCGGACGGCTTCTGCGTCACGTTGATGCGGAACTCCGTAGCCTTCTTCTTCTGGAAGCCGTTGAAATCCCCCACCGCCGGATGAACGGTGACGGTCACGTTGTTCTTGTCGTCCACCCGGGATTCAACCAGAGTGCGGACGCCTTTGCCGGCCCTGTATTCTTCCGTCACGCCGTCGTCGTCATACACGGTGAAGGAAGTGCTGCCGTGCGGATAAAGCTCGTAAATGCGCAGGTTCGGATTAATTTCCGAGACATTGTTGCTCGGATTCGCCATGGGAATAATCGCGCCGTTTTTGACGAACACGGGCAGTTTCCACAGAGGCGCGTCAACATCATTATAAATCTTGCCTCCCTCATACAAATCCCCGGTGAAATAATCGATCCACTGTCCTTCCGGCAGGTAAATGCCGTGGCGGACGTCATTCCCCTCCTCGTCCGCCCTGGTTTCCTGGTAAATGGGAGCCACCAGAAAATAGGGGCCGTACAGGAACTGGTACTGCGTCGCCTTCCCCAGCGTGTAGGGATTGGGATATTCCAGGAACATGGCCCGGATCATGGGCAGGCCGGAAACGGACTCCTCCGCGATACTGTAGGCGTACGGGAGCAGTTCCGACTTGAGCTTGAGATACCACCGGTTAATGGAAGTATAGGGTTCCCCGAAGGCGTGGGGATACTTTTCATTGGCTCCCCAGCCGTCCATATTCAGCTCCATGGGGGTGAACGTTTTCCACTGGAAATCACGGACATTCACCAGCGGGTTCTTGCCGCCGAAAATGCCGTCCATGTCCGAACAGATGTTGGGCTGCCCGGAAAGTCCGGAGCCGATGTAGGTGGGAATATGGAAACGGATGTACTCCCAGACGCCGCCCGTCTGGTCGCCCGACCAGATGCCGGCATACCGCTGGGTTCCCGCCCAGCCGTCCAGGGAAATGATGAACGGGCGGCTGTTGTCCCCGTAGTAGGTCATGATCTGGGCCACGTCCGTAATGCCGTTCAGCCCGAAAGAATAGCCCGCGCCTACCCAGGCCACGTCCGTCTTCAGCACGCGCACTCCGGCGTCCCGCACCTCCTTCACGATATCCCGCTGGAGCAAAGCGCTGATTTCCGGCTTGGGATGCAGGTCGGACTGGGTCCACAACCCGATTTCCACGCCGTTCTTCCTGGCGTAGTCCGCCAGACTCTTCAAATTCGCAATATTGCCGTCCAGGGTATCCGTCTGGCCGTACCCGGCTCCGTAGCCGTCGTTCGGCAGAAGCCATCCCAGCGGCATGTCATGGGCCTTGTAACGGTCCACGACGGCGCGGCCGGAAAACTGGTAATTATTCAATTCCCCGTTCAGGGATTCCTTAATGCCTCCGTTATCCTTCTGGCTTTCCTTGTACCGTTTCCCGTCCTCAAACAGGATGCCTTTTTCATCTTCCTTCCAGTAATCCCGGTTATAGGCGTTCAGATGCCCCTGGTAAAAGGCGAACTTGGGCAGCAGAACGGGAGCGCCGGTAAGCTGGTAGAAATCCCTTAAAAGACTGACCGGCCCGTCGTTGACCATGAAAAAGACATCCAGATAATTTTCATCATGCGAGAGGTTCACCAGATTCTCTTCCCTGGAACCGAAATCATACTGCCCTTTCTTGAAGGTATGCCACATGACGCCGTACCCGCCGGTGGACCAGTAAAAGGGAGTGGGGGAAGCCACGCCGCCATCCGTCCAGCTGTTCTGGTTTTCTATGGAAATGACCTTTCCCCTGTGGGAAAAACGGCCGTTCTGCACGCCGCCGCCGTAAAAATATTCGTCCGGCTTCGCCTTCAGGGAAAAGCTGGTTTTGCCCTTTTCAAAAAGGATGGGGGATGCCTGCTCCGCCACCACGGAATGATCCTTCAGATTGATCACCTTGAAAAGAGAGGTCTTTTTATTTATCTCAATCCTGACCTTCCCCGTAGTGATGACAACCGCATCCCCCTTCTGGTCCACATCCAGCCGGGAAACCGGCTTCCGGGGATTGTCCGCCAGAATGCGGGCTTCCGGTTCCGCCTTGGGGTCGCGGATAATACCGCCTTTGTCATCTCTGAAAATACGGAAAATGTTATCCCCGTAAAAATCCAGCGTCATCCGGCGGTTGTTGTCAAGCAGCACTTCCACGGCGGCAGGATTGATTTTTCTGGCGCCTTCAACGGCCTGGACCTGTTGTCCAGGAACCGGCTTTTCCAATGCGGCAAGTGCGAAGCCCGAGAAGGAAATGGACAATCCGAAAGCCAGCAGGACGGAATTCCGGAACATGCCATGGTCTATTGAGTTTCCCATCATTGTAGTGTTCTATATTATTCAGCGGAGCGGCATTGCGGAGAGGATGCAAACAGTCGTTTCCCGACGGGCAGCAGACCGCTTTCATTCATTGTGCCGTCTAATGGCGCAGGTTATCTTGCCGCACCATACCCTTTGTCCGTAATCGTAACAAGGTCAAAGACGGCAGTAACGGCGCGCCATTGCTCCACACGTTTATAAAATACCTGCCCACAAAAGGTTACCTTTCCATGATGACATTATTTCTTCTCCACGGCATCACATCGTCAAATGAATCAAGCGCGCTGAAGCCCTTACGGTAACCCCTGGCGTATATTCCCCCGACACCGGGAACTGCCCGCCTGCGCGGCGGAATGCCGCGGACAACAGAACAGCAGGAAATAATATGCGATTCCTGTTTATTGCCGTTTTGAACAGAAGATTATGTTCTGCATTCCCGGACCGGCAATTAATCCGGAGCGGACCGTTCCAGGAAGAACGCCGCAGGCCATCCGGGAACAGGGGGCGTCACGCTGACAGTCTGAACTCATTCGGGGAACATCCCGTATTCTTCTTGAACATGCGGCTCAGGTGATGGGGATACTTGAACCCCAGTTCATAGGCGATTTCACTGACGGATTTATTGGTGGCGCAGAGAAGCTCCTTGGCTTTGTCCACCAGCTTGAGCTGGATATGCTCCTGGGGCGTTTTTCCCGTCTCTTTCTTGACGAGATCCCCGAAATAGTTGGCGGAGAGATGCAGTTCATCCGCGAAATACTGCACATAGGGCAACCCCTGTTCCTGAGGCTTGTCTCCTTCGAAGTAGGAATCCAGCAGGCGTTCGAACTCCGTCAGCACATCCCTGTTCACATGCTCGCGGGTGATGAACTGGCGGTCGTAAAAACGCATGCAGTGGTTCAGAAGGACTTCTATATTGGCCGTCACGATGGACTTGGTGTGCCGGTCAACGCCACGTTCCAGTTCCGCCCGGATTTCCGTCAGGCCGTTCAGGAACAGATGCCTTTCCCTCTCCGACATATGGAGGGACTCGGAAGCGTCATAGGAAAAAAAGGTGTAATCCCTCATCTTGCGCCCCAGGGAAGTGCCGCGGAGCAAATCGGGATGGAACAGGAGCGCGTACCCTTCTATCCGGAAATATTCCCCGTTGTCATCATTGCCCAGCACCTGGCCGGGAGACACGAAGACAAGAGTGCCCTCCTGGTAATCATAATAATGCCTTCCGTACCGCAGGTCTCCGCATTTCAGGTCCTTCAGAAAAACGGCATAAAACCCGTAAGCCTTGCGGACATGCCGCAGCGGCGGGACCCTGGAAAAATCAACGACGCTGACCAGGGGGTGCAGCGTTTCCTGCCCCAAAAAGGAGTTATAGTCCCCTACGGAATCCATGTTCAGAATAATGCTCATGCCCTTTCTCCTGCTTTTGACCGAAGCATAGCAGGCAGGGCCCCGGCTATCCAGTTCATTCCGGCAACCTGTAATCATGGTAGGAAAACCTGTAATCCGTCTATCGGAAAAAATAGAAATCCTATGGTAGTTTTGCAGGCATGGAAACAATTAACGGGCAAAACATGCCATGCAGGGAGCTGGGCAAAAGCGGCCTGAAGGTTTCAGCCATAGGCCTGGGCTGCATGGGAATGAGCCATGCCTACGGAGCGCCCGCAGACAAAAAGGAAATGACGGAACTCCTGGCCCGGGCCGTGGAGATGGGATATACATTTTTTAATACGGCGGAAGCGTACGGAACGCACGGGTGCCCTCACGACAACGAAGAACTGCTGGGGAAAGCTCTGGCGCCCTACCGGGACAAAATCGTTATTGCGACCAAATTCGGAATCCGCTTCAGCGGCACGGCAGGAACCGGGCCGTCCCCGCTGATCACAGATTCCCGCCCCGGCACAATCCGCCAATCCGTGGAAGGTTCCCTTAAAAGGCTGGGAGTAGAACGCATCGGCCTGTATTACCAGCACCGCATGGATGATTCCGTGCCGCCGGAAGAAGTGGCGGGCGTCATGCAGGAGTTGATCCGCGAAGGCAAAATCGCGCATTGGGGTATTTCCGAAGCAACGGAGGAAGCCATACGGCGCGCTCACGGGACATGTCCGATCACCGCCGTCCAGAACCGTTATTCCATGATGGCGCGCCATCATGAATCCCTTTTTCCCGTACTGGAAGAACTGGGCATCGGCTTTGTGGCGTTCTCCCCCCTGGCCAACGGCCTGCTTTCCGGCCGCTACGACCAGAATTCCACGTTTGAGCCGGGTACGGACTACCGCAGCTCCATGCCTCAGTTCAAACCGGAAAGCTTTGCCGCCAACAAGGATCTCTTCCTCCTGCTCCGCAGGCTGGCGGAAGAAAAACAGGCTGCTCCGGCACAAATTTCCCTGGCGTGGATGCTCTGCAAAAAGCCCTGGATCGTTCCCATTCCGGGAACACGAAAGTTCTCCAGACTGAAAGAAAACGCAGAGGCAGCCCATGTAATCCTGTCCGCGGATGAAGTCCGGCAGATCGACGCCGCGCTTTCCTTCATGAACATGTCCGACGTGTTTGGAGGAAGCCCCATCAAAGAAAAATCAGCAAACCGTTAATCAGCAAATCACGCTTTTCTTCCCTTGCGGAAACATGACAGCTCAATCCCCTTCATGACATGATGAAAATACCCCAATTAATCCTCCCTGCCTTTTTCTTATCAATATTCACGCCTCCGGCCATGATCCAGGCGGAAGACAGCACTCCTGTTCCCACCGCGGAACAAGCCCCCCTGCTTATTGCGAAGCAGGGAAGCTTTGCTGTGGGCGGGAGCATTCTGCAACGCCCGGGAACGTATGACAACAGCCGTTTTCCCGGCTGGGGAAACGCAGTGGAAGCCGGTCAGAGCTACCATGCCGACCACGCCGCCGTGGACTTCCAGATACCGGCCAGGGCCCGGGAACTGCCTCTGGTATTTATCCACGGCTATGGACAGTCCGCCCGGTGCTGGCAGACAACTCCGGACGGACGGGAGGGCTTCAATAACATTTTCCTGCGCAAAAGATACGCCATCTGCCTGGTTGACCTCCCCGGGAGGGGCCGGGCGGGCAGAACGACGGCGGAAACCGCCGTCAAGCCGCTTGCCGACGAGCAGTTCTGGTTTGACATCTTCCGGATCGGCGAATGGCCGGCATTCAACCCGGGAGTACAGTTCCCTACGGACAAGGATTCCCTGGACCAGTTTTTCCGCCAAATGACGCCTGATATCGGCACGCACGATATGGAAAAAGAACTCGACGCCCTGAGCGCCCTCTTCAAGCGCGTGGGCAAGGGAATTCTGGTTACCCACTCCGCAGGGGGATTCCCCGGCTGGCTGACAGCCATCCGCAGCCCGGAAGTGCGCGGCATCATTTCCCTGGAACCGGGCACTTACGTCTTTCCGGAAGGGGAGGTCCCCGAAGACATGCCCAGCCTCACCGGCACGATGAAGGGAATCGCCGTTCCGCCGGAGGAATTCAACAAGCTCACCCAAATCCCCATCATCCTCTACTTCGGAGACTATATTCCCGAAAACGTCACCGATAAGCTTGGAGGGGAAAACTGGCGCGTGCGCCTGCAAATGGGGCGCAAATTTGTGGAGGCCGTCAACAGGCATGGCGGCAATGCTGTTCTGGTGGAACTGCCCAAAATCGGCATCCGGGGAAATACTCATTTTCTGATGTCAGACAAAAACAATAACATCATTGCCGGCCATATGGCCGCCTGGCTCCGGCAAAACGGCCTTGACAGGTAGCAGACATCCTCCCCCGCACATTTACTTTCTGCGGTCGCCATCCGTAATCATGGTAAGAAAACCTGTAATCCGTCTATCGACGGGAAGAGAGTCTTTCATGATAGAATGGGAACTGCTTGAAAAACCAAAGTACATGCCATGAAAACAAAAGCCATTATTTCAATCGCCCTTTCCCTGGCTTCCTTCAACTCACCATTAAACGCACAGCAAATGAATACAAATGATTCTCCGGCCGTCTCAACAGCCCATTCCGCCAAATCCCCATTTACGGAAGTAAAAGGGATTAAAAGCCACAACGGTAATCCCTGGGGGCTGGTTTACCGGGGAGCCATCACGGAAAACGCGGAAGGCCGCGTGAACATCCATCCGATCACCTATATGCTGAACGGACTGCAAATTGCCGCCAATGTTTATACGCCTGCCGGATATGATGCCTCAAAAAAATACCCCGCCCTTGTCGTGGCGCATCCCAACGGAGGCGTGAAGGAGCAGGTGGCCGGGCTTTACAGCCAGCGCATGGCGGAACAGGGCTACATCTGCCTGGCATTTGACGCGGCTTATCAGGGCGCCAGTGGAGGTACTCCCCGCCAGACGGATAAACCCGCCAACCGCATGGAAGACATCCGCCGCGCTGCGGACATTCTGCTGCAATATCCCGGAGTGGACGCCTCTCGTCTTGGCATTCTGGGCATTTGCGGCGGCGGAGGCTACACCCTGAAAGCCGCACAAACGGATAAACGCTTCAAGGCCGTCGCTACGCTCAGCATGTTCAACACCGGCCTGGTCCGCCGCAACGGGTTCCTCGACTCGCAGATCAACAGCGTGCAGGAACGCCTCTCTGACGCCTGCGCCGCCCGCCAGCGCGAAGCGGAAGGCGGTCAGCCGGAATACGTGGGGGACATGAAAGGAGTAACGCCGGAACAGGCGGCCAAACTGCCTTTTGACCTCTACCGGGACGGCTACGACTATTATCTGCAAAGCCACGCCCACCCCAATTCCACTTTCCGTTACACTAAAAGCAGCCTGATCGACCTCTTTGCCTTTGACGCGAGCGAAGGAATGCACCTGATCAACCAGCCCCTGCTGATGATGGCGGGCAGCCTTGCCGACACCTTCTACATGACGGAACAATGCTACAGCCGCGCCACCGGAACCCGGAACAAGGAATTGTACCTGATCCCCGGAGCCACGCACATTAAGACCTATTACGTGCCGGAATACGTGGATCAGGCTGTCGGGAAGCTGGCGGAATTCTTCGGGGAAAACCTGTAAAACCCTTCTCCCAGGTTCATGAAACTCTCGTCTGTTGTCCTGTGCTGCCTGATGTCGTCCGTGTCGGCCCTGACGGCCAATTCCTCCCCTTCCAGCCAGGAATTGACTTTCAGGCAGAAACACATCGTCGCCATTGCCGCCTATACAGGCCAAGGCAATTTGCATCAACTGCGGCCGGCTCTGAATGCCGCCTTGGACAGTGGATTGACGATAAATGAAATCCGGGAGGTCTTGGTGCATTCCTATGCCTATTGCGGATTTCCGCGGAGCATAAGGGGGTTGCAGGCATTCATCTCCGTACTGGATAAAAGAAAGTCCCGCGGCATAACCGACGCACCGGGCCGAGATGCCTCCCCCTTGAAGGACAAGCGCAGCCGCTACAATCGCGGCTGCGCCATTCTTGCGGAACTCTCCGGCGTTCCCGCCAATGCGCCGAAAGCCGCCTATGCCGAATTTGCCCCGGTCATGGAACGTTTCCTGAAAGAGCACCTGTTTGCAGATATTTTTGAACGGGACGTTCTGACTTATGATGAACGCGAATTGGCCACCGTTTCCATCCTTGCCGCCATAGGCGGTGTGGAACCGATGGCCCGCTCCCACATGGGCATCTGCCTGAACCTGGGCATAACACCCGGACAACTGTGCCAGTTGCTTGATATCGTATCCCGGAACATCGGCCCCGGTGAAGCAGACGCAGTCAGGAAAGAACTGAATACGCTGTTGCAGGAAAGAGGGCTGCCTGGTGTTTCCGGAACTGGACAAGTTGCGGGAAAAAGGGAAACACCCGCAAATCCTCCGCTCAGGAGACGTCGTGAAAATCCGGCCAAACATCGTTCATTGGCATGGAACCGCTCCCGATAGCGAATTTATCCATACCGCCATCGGTCCCCGGCAAAGCCAAAGCGGAGCCGTCCGGCTCAGCGCGGCAACAGAAAAAAGTATAATCAATTACCACAATAAAAATAGATGAAAACCTGGCTGTTCACTTCATTATTAATGTCAACGCTGGTCTTACCCGGTTCCTGCAAGGATGCAAAGGAAGAAAAAAACCTTCCTTCAGGAAAACCGCTGGTTGTATATTTCTCCGCAACGGGCAATACCAAAGCGGTGGCGGAACAAATCGCGAAACTGACCGGAGCGGATATCTGCCGGATTGAAGCCGCCGAAGCCTACAATACCGACCCTTACCACGACAGCGACCGCGTCAAAAAAGAAGCTTATGAGGACCTGCGCCCCAAGGTCGCCAACTTGCCTGAAGCCTCCCTGATGGCGAAATATGATACTATCTTCGTTGGCTCTCCAATCTGGTGGCATCAGCCCGCTATGGTCATTTGCACCTTTTTGGACGCATTTGACCTGAAAGGAAAAACTATCATCCCCTTCTTTACCTACGACGCGACTACTTATTTAAACGAATCCATGCAAAAAATTTACAGGCTTACGCCTCATTCCCGTCACATTCCGGCAACCCTTCCAGAAGACCTTGATCCAGGAGATATTACAACTCCCGGACGCGCCGATGACGAGGGAATCGACATGCCGGGCAGCGCCGCAGGCGTCAAAACATGGCTGAAAAAAATCAACATGCTGCCATGATTTTTGCCCGGGTTCTTTCATCCCCCTCAATTCCATCCATATGAAAACGTTGCAATACCACCCCTATGGCTGTTTTTGAATTGTCCTTTTTGCGGAAGGGCCATACTGTCCGGTCAGAGGAACATATAACATGCTGCCGGGAATAAAAACCGGCCATTTCAACTAATTTCACACGCCCATGGAACAACGTCCAGCCAAAGAAGTCATGATATTAACCGGAGCCGGGCAAATCGGCATGGCCATTGCCCGCAGAATAGGCAGCGGCATGAAAATCGTCATTGGCGATAAAAGCGTCGAGAACGCGAATGCCATGGCCCGGACAATGAATCAAGCCGGTTTTGACGCCACCCCCTTAGAAATGGACCTCTCCTCCCGAAACTCCATCCTGCATTTGATTGCAGAAGCACAAGGGTACGGCAACATTTCCATGCTCGTCAATGCGGCGGGGGTTTCCCCCAGCCAGGCATCCGTTGAAACCATTCTTCAAGTGGATCTCTACGGAACCGCCGTATTGTTGGAAGAGGTGGGGAAAGTCATTATGCCCGGTGGAACCGGGGTAACTATTTCCAGCCAGTCTGGGCACCGCATGCCGGCGCTCACCCCGGAACAGGACGAACAGCTGGCCGTCACCCCTGCGGAAGAACTGCTTGCGCTCCCCCTGCTCCACCCGGAGCAGATTAAGGACACCCTGCATGCCTATCAGATGGCGAAACGCTGCAACGTCAAGCGCGTCATGGCGGAAGCCGTTAAATGGGGCGCCAGGGGAGCGCGCGTCAACTCCATTTCCCCGGGCATTGTAGTCACCCCTCTGGCTCTTGATGAGTTCAATGGCCCGCGCGGCGAATTTTACAAAAATATGTTCGCCAAATGTCCGGCAGGCCGGCCCGGTACAGCGGATGAAATAGCCCATGTAGCAGAACTGCTGATGGGCGGCAAGGGATCTTTCATCACCGGCGCGGACTTCCTGATTGACGGGGGCGCCACCGCCTCCTACTTCTACGGTCCGTTGAAACCGCACGATTCAAAAGAGAAAACCTCTCAGACAAGCGAAAACGGCAGGCAAAGCACAAAATGAAGCTTACTGAAATCAACGCACCATCAAAAGGGAAACACCGTAGATCATCCCAACAAAACAACATGAAAAAACGATCAGCGCACGTTGCTGGCGATGTTTCTCATGTTACCCATTTATAATAAGGACCAAAACGGATAACGGACCTCTACCCCTGACCGCATGGCTGTTCCGTCATCTTGGCATCCTGCCATGCAATATCTCCCCCCCCCCGCGGAGTCATGATGGACTCCAAATCCCGGTCGCCGAGATTAAATATACGTTCCACCTCCTGTACATCCCCGTCCCGGGCGCTTTCCTGGATCATCAGGCGGATTTCCTCTTCCGTCACCCTGTCAGTCGTATTCCTGACGCCCAGCAAATTGCATACGAGAACTGTGCTTTTGAAAGCACCCATATGAAGTGTGCTGCGGCACAAGAAAAGGCTTTCATCGGCACAGCCCCCAATTTGGAAATTACTTCCGGAGCACACATTCCAACCCTTTTGGACACCAGTTCCCCGAATACAAAAGCTCCCAGAAACAACAGACTCCCAATACCCTCCGGATGCTTTTTCATCCGTAATGAAAAAACCCCGCAAGCTCATTGCTTGCAGGGTTTTCAAATGGTTACGGGAGCAGGATTTGAACCTGCGACCTTCAGGTTATGAGCCTGACGAGCTACCTGGCTGCTCCATCCCGCGATTTAGAGAACATCCGTAGAGGAGTGCGCAACTGTTATAAGAAATTTCCGCAGCATGTCAAGTACTTTCAAATAATTTTTTCATGCCTGCAGTTGTATGACAGAGGCCCTGAAACGCATTCCGGAGATGCAGGAAGGCAATAAACGGAAACAGCCGCTCCCCGATTGATTGGCTCACAACAGGTAGGAGAGCCGCCCGGTTCCGGCAAATGGGAACGGAAACGGAAAAGCGCCTTTCCCTGCACACGAAAAAAAGAAAGGATTCCTCGACAAACATTGTCAAATCTGTATATCTTGAAAGGTGCGGACGGGGTCCGCGCATTAACATCAACTAGAAAGAGGTACGACAATGCAAAAGGTAAACGTAAACACACCCATTACGATCACGGGGCGCCACGTGGAAGTCACAGACGCGATTCGGGAATTCGTAACGAAAAAGATTGAGGGGATCCGCCTGGATTTCCCGCGCATTATGGAGGTTAAAGTACTGCTTGATGTGCAACGCGACCGCAAGATTTCCCAGGTAATCCTGTTCTGCTCGGACCATATCACCATTGACGCGTCCACGGAAGGGACGGACATGTACGCCTGCATTGATGAGACAATCACCAAAATCATGCGCCGCATGCGCAAGCACAAAACGCGCCTGATGAAGAATTTCCGTCCCCATCACCAGGAAACCATCCGCAAGCTGGATGAAACGGTATATGACGATTCCGTGCTGGATTACCCCGGAGATTCCCAGGAAGACCCGGAACCCCTCCTCATTCACAGAGAAAGCTACAATCTCAAAAAGCTTTACAAGGAAGAAGCCATCATGGAACTGGAACTTTCCGATAAGCCATTCGTACTCTACAGGAATGCGCGGCGCGACGTGCTCCAGATCGTGTACCGGAGGCCGGACGGGGACTACTCTATCATTGAGCTTGGGAGCAGCCTGTAAGCGCAAAAAACGGTTTTGAAACAATCCGTTTTCCATAACGCATCAAAAAGAGCAGGACTTCAGAAACCAGAGGTCCTGCTCTTTTCTGTAATGCCGTGACATGGAACAAGAAAATCTCTTGATTTCTACTTGCCACCATTTACATTGGTGCCAGCAAACCTCCGTGGATGCGGAGGTTCCAGTAGTTAACAAACACTGTATTTAATTCGAATTATGAAGAACATCGCTATCCTCGCCATCGCCGGCGCCGCTTGCCTGGTCGCTTCCTGCTCCCAGCAGCAGCAGCAACAGCAAACCACCGCTCCTGCTCCCGCTCCGGTTGTGCAGGCCAAGGGCAAGTAAGTTTGCAGCGGGGTTTTGCCCTGCAACACTAGCAAATCATCCAATTAATCCGCACTCGGTGTACGCACTGAGTGCGTTTTTATTTGCCCTGAATCCGGGCTCCCTCCGCCATTTGCCGATTCGCCGGGATTTTCCTTAAAAACGGCGGATACCGCAAACTTCCGCCACGCAACACCATGTACCGGTTCCTGCCGGATCAGGCTTCCCCTTTATTCAGCGGCCGCCTTCGCCTCATTCTGCTGATCAGACTGGAATATCCGCTGAACCAGCATGGGGCGTTTCCTGGCCCACCCGGGCCAGACCAGGTGATGTTCCATGCCGTAGGAATGGCCCTCCGGAAAGGCCTTGGAAACAAATGGTTCCCGCCAGTCCTCCTCCCATTTGCCGCCTTCCCGGTCCTTCTGGGTCAGCGTCACCAGATGCCCGCAGTTCTTCCAGGCATCCAGAACAATGGAGCCCTGCAATCCCTTCCCTGCGGCATTGACATACACGCAACTGTGCTCCCTGCCCGTTCCACGGTCTCGAATCGTCAGCCCTATGCGGAAATACTTCACGGGCCGGCGGCGCAGGTCCCGGTACAAATCCTGCTGGACCTGCCAGCACAGCCCCCTGTCGCGCAGGTTGGAATTGACCAGAATATTGTTCAGCCAGCCAAACAGCACCGTCCTGTTGTCCCGGGCAATCGCGGCGGACTGGACCACGGCCGTGTCCGCCAGCCACCTGGCCTCCGCTCCGGCAGCGGGAAGAGTGGCCTGATCCGGCGGCAGCAGCGCCAGGAAGGCATTAGCCAGCCCGGACATTTGCTGCTGCACGTAAGGTTGTTGTATATAATCCTCCGCCGGAGGAGTACAGCAGGAACTCCATCCGCACAAAAGGGCGGCAGCAAGCAAAAGCCTGAATGTCTGCGTGGTCGGCATGGCGCGCCAAGGCTAGCAGACTACGCGTAAAAATCCAGTAAAGCTTTCAAAAATGCCTGCCTCCGCCCTGACGGCTCTTGCCTTCCCCTTTCCATCCCGGTAGAATACATCCTCTCTTCACCATGCTGACGATCAAAAATCTCACAAAATCCCACGCCGGACGGACCTTGTTCAGGGAAACGGAAATGACCATTAACTGGGGGGAACGGGTGGCTTTGGTTGGCCCCAACGGAGCAGGCAAATCCACCCTGTTCCGCATGATTCTGGGAGAAGACGCGCCGGACGAAGGCTCCATCAGCATGGATGAATACGCCATCGTGGGCTATCTTCCCCAGGAAGCCAGCGAACCGAAGGATGAAACCGTTCTGGAAATCGCCCTGGGCATCACGCCGGAAATGGAACAGGCCATCCACACCATCCGGACGGCGGAAAACGCCAACAAAACGGATACGCCGGAATACGCGGAAGCCATTGACACCTTCAACGCCGCCAACGGTTACCAGCTGGAACCCAAAGCCAAGAAAATTCTCAAAGGGCTGGCCTTTCGGGAAAGCGACTTCCACCGCCCCGCCCGGGAAATGTCCGGCGGCTGGATCATGCGCGCGTACCTGGCCAAACTCCTTGTCCTGGAGCCGGACCTCCTGATGCTGGACGAACCTACCAATCACCTGGACCTCCTGTCCCTGCTGTGGCTCCAGCGATACCTGAAAAACTACCCCGGAGCCATCCTGATGATTTCCCACGACCGGGATTTCATGGATGAGCTGGTGGAAAGCGTGTACGACATCGACAACGAAGAACTGGTGGAATACCGCGGCAATTACTCGGACTTCCTCCAACAAAAGGACGTGCGCTTCGAGCAGCTTCAGGCGGCCTACCGCAACCAGCAGAAGGAAATAGCGCACATTCAGGAATTTATTGACCGTTTCCGCTCCATCAATTCCAAAGCCGGCCAGGTCCAGAGCCGCATCAAGCAGCTGGAAAAGATGAAGCTCATCCAAAAACCGGTAGCCCGCAGGAAAGTATTTAAATTCAACTTCCCACAGCCGCCACGCAGCACCCAGAAAGTCATTGAGCTGGAAAAAGTCTGCCAATCCTATGGCGACCGCAGGGTTTATGAAAACCTGGACCTGCTGGTGGAACGGGGGGAACGCACTGTTCTTGTAGGCCCGAACGGCGCGGGCAAATCCACTCTGCTGAAAATCCTGGCGGGCATCATCCCCATTGACTCCGGGCAGCGCACTCCCGGCACCACCACGCGCATCGGCTACTTCTCCCAGGCGCGAACGGAAAACCTGAACCCGGAAAATACCGTGCTGGAGGAAATTATGAAATGCAGCGCTGAAATCCGGGAGGAAGAAGCGCGCTCCATCCTGGGTTCCTTCCTGTTCCGGAGGCTGGATGTGGAAAAACGCGTCAGCGTTCTTTCCGGCGGGGAGAAATCGCGGCTCAGCCTGGTCAAATTCCTGGTGGACCCGCCCAATCTCCTGCTGATGGACGAGCCGACCACCCACCTGGACCTTTTGTCCGTGGAAGCCCTGGTGCAGGCTCTGAAGCATTATGAAGGAACACTGGTCTTCATCTCCCACGACGTGCACTTCATCCGCTCCCTGGCGCAAAAAACCCTGCATGTGAACCGGGGGACCATCACCGCCTACGCGGGCGGATATGACTACTATCTGGAAAAGTCGGGCATTCTGGATGATGAGAAAGGCGGCATCACGGCGGAATAGAGGCCCTTCTTCAACTCCCCTTTCCCTGCCATGAATTTCATCCTTCCTTAAAAGACAGGATGAAGGCGGTGCGCCCTCCCGGACAATCCGGGAAAATGAAGAAGATGAACAGTAGCCTTCTCCGCCCCGTTTCCTTCCCCTCTTTCATTCCCGGGCAGCCTTTTCCCCGTATGGGCTCCTGCGCGGCCAGGTCCATTTCAAGCTTGCCGGAACCGTGAAAAACGGGTTTACTGTGGGCAGCATGCAAAAGTTAGCAGGTAAAACAGCCATCGTTACCGGCGCGGGCCGCGGAATCGGCAATGCCGTCGCGCGCCGCTTCGCTTCGGAAGGAGCCAGGGTCATCCTGATCAGCCGCAGCCCGTCCAGCTGCGGGGGAGCCGCAGAAGAGATCAACAGGGAATTTCCGGACTCCTGCAAGGCCTACCCCTGCGACGTAGCGGATTACGCGGCCGTTCAGGAAACCATGGCCGCCATTTTGAAAGACTTCCCGCAGATTGACATCCTGGTGAACAACGCCGGCATCACGAGGGACTCCCTGATGCTCCGCATGAAGGAGGAAGACTGGGACGCCGTTCTGGACACCAACCTGAAAAGCGCGTTCAATACGGTCAAGGCCCTCCAGCGCGTTCTGATGAAATCCCCGGCCGGGCGCATCATCAACATGAGTTCCGTCATCGGCCTCGTCGGCAACATCGGCCAGGCCAATTACGCCGCTTCCAAGGCGGGCCTCATCGGCTTCACCAAATCCCTGGCCCAGGAATTCGCTCCGCGCAAAGTCACGTGCAACGCTATTGCTCCCGGCTTCATCTCCACGGAAATGTCCAACGCCATCCCCGACAATCTCAAGGAAGAAATCGTTAAGAAAATTCCTTTGAAGGAACAAGGCTCCGTGGAAGACATCGCCGCCCTGACGGCCTTCCTGGCCTCCGACGATGCCCGTTACATTACCGGACAGGTCATTGCCTGCGACGGGGGCATGACCATGTAGGGCCTTCCGGTTCTTACCATTCCATGCGCGGCATTTTCCTTGTTTCCTGCTTTCTGGGAGGAAGCGCCCTGCTGGCCGGGTGCCGGGAAGAAAATTCCCCCCGCCCGGCCACGGAAGATGCCGCGCGCATTACCAGCGCGCGCCAGTGGGGGGAAAGCCGTTCCGCGCTGCAAAAGCGGGAACTGGACCGCGCTGCCGGCGCTTCCCTTCCCGTCCCGGATGACCTGCCGTCCCGGGAACTGGTCGGCACGACGCGCCAAATCCATCATCTCATTGAAGCTTCCGGAAATCCGGCACATGCTGAATCCTACACGGAAACGGTGCCTGCGGCGGGAGCTTCCCTGCGCATGGTCGCCATACCGGGAGGAACGTTCCTTATGGGAAGTCCCGCGGAAGAGCCGCACCGGAAACCGGACGAAGGTCCGCGGCATGAAGTGAGCGTCTCCCCCTTCTGGATCTCGGAAACGGAAATCCCCTGGGAACTTTATACGGCCTTCATGGAAAACGGACGTCCGCGCGCCAAGGACGGCCAGCTTCTGGAGGAACAGCCGGATGACGAGCTCTGGGACTTCGTGACGCAGCCCACCGCCCCCTACACCGCCATGAACCTGGGCATGGGCCACGGCTATGAACACGGTCTGCCCGCCATCTCCATGTCCCATCACGCCGCCAGTAAATTCTGCGAATGGCTGAGCGCCCAGACCGGGCATTACTACCGTCTGCCCACGGAAGCGGAATGGGAATACGCCTGCCGGGCCGGCTCCCCCGGCGCCTACTCTTACGGCAATGGAGAAGCCCCCCTGGACCAGTACGGCTGGTACTGGAACAATTCCAATGACCGCTACCAGAAAACAGGCTCCAAAAAACCGAATAAGTGGGGCCTCCGGGACATGCACGGAAATGTGGCGGAATGGGTTTTGGACTCCTACGTTCCGGATGCCTACGGCAAGCGGAGCGGCCTGCCCGCGAAAGATCCCCTGGTCATCGTCCCCGGAGCCCCCCACACCGTGCGCGGCGGTTCGTGGGAAGACGACCCGGACGGCCTGCGAAGCGCGGCGCGGCGCGCCAGCGACCCCGCCTGGAACCGTCAGGACCCCCAAAACCCTAAAAGCATCTGGTACCTGACGGACGGAGGCATGATCGGGTTCCGCGTGGTGCGCCCCATGAACATTCCGGACGTTATGACGATGCACCGCCTCTGGAATTTCTCCAAGGGGGAGCCGTAAAAACTTTTCATGATCACCGGATCAGGATGTAGCCGCCGTCCGCGGCAGCCGCATTGCCGGGGATATCATCATCCGTCATCAGGACAGACGATGGAAAAGAGTACGGTGGTTGCACCAAATTTGGAATCCCTCAATCGAATTTGGAATCCGGCACGTAACGGTGAAGAAGCCCAATCAATAATGAAATCAATGGATAACAATGATGGTTCCAGCGTGACAACAAAAGGACCAGAGGTATCAAAATACAATCATTTTCAAATAGTTATAAATACAATACATTAACTCTTAATAATTTTAATTGCTTGCGGATTCCAAATTCGGTATACGGGCGCAAATGCGCGCTGGACCCTCGCATTCTCTTATTTATTAAGTATTAAGATACCAATCATGAAGAAATTATTATCCACTCTGATTCTTTCTGCCGGCATGAGCCTGAGCGCTACTGCGGATACCGGCCTGCTGGATAGTTCCATCGTGGGATATTCGGACTTCTCCTCCCTGACGGCGGATTTCGGCACTCTGAAGGATTCCGTTACCCTCACGCAAGACGCCGACAATTTGACGTTAAGCGGGGTGAATTTCAGCACTCCGGCTGCAAGCAATCGCAATAACATGACCGTGACCATGGTCCTGGACCTGGGCAAAATCAACACGCCGCAGACCTATACCGCCCTGTTCAATGCCAAAGGCGGAAGCACAAGCTGGGGTGCGGGCGTGAATACGGATCGTAAACTCCAGGGATTATGGAACAATGCCGCATATGCCACTCCTATCGCGTCAACTCCGCTGGACACGGAAGGCCTCCTGACCATCTCTGTAGTCACCGGAGATATCGGCTCCCGCATCTATGCTGGCGCTAACGATAACTATTATTCTTCCCCTGGCCTGAAATTCGGCGGCGCGAACATCAACCAGATTCTGTTTGATACCCAACTGTCCGGCGCCATCCAACAGCTCTACGTTCATGACTCCTGCCTTTCCCAGGACCAGGTCGGTCAGCTGATGAGTGAAATCGCCAGCATTCCGGAACCCGCCACGGCCACGCTGGGCCTACTGGGACTGGCTGCTCTGATGGTGCGCCGCCGCAGAGCATAAGGTTGCTTCATCGGTCCGCTCGCTTTTTTCCAGGGCTGCCTCATGTAATCGTGAGGCAGCCCTTTCCATACCCATAGGGCGCCCTCCCAAAGGTTCCGCCAAAGCGCTGGGCGGGGAAATGCCCTCTTCCGGAAAAACGATATTCAGACGCGGCGCGGCAGGCCCCTCCCCGCGGAACAGCGGTATTGCCCGGTCCCCACGCCAATCCATTTTCCAGCGCAGAAAAAACCGGAAACGGACGTGGGAAAGCGAGTCTTCCTCCCACATCCGGAACATCCCATCCTAGACGGCAATCCGCTCCCCCCCAGGCCGTTCCGGCACGGCCTGTCCATTCCGGAAGAAGCCTCCGTTTTCCAACCTGCTCCTCCCGGCTGAAGGGGAGAAAACCGTCTCACCAGCATCCTCCGGCCATGACCCACCAGAAACAGCAACTGCTACTGCGCTTTTTCCGTTATTTCAAAAGCAAAAAGGAAGAACCGCACTTTTTCAACAAGCGCAATATATGCCTGCTCGTCCTTGCCGGCGTCTATATTCTGATTCCCGATGAATTCCTGTTTGCCGGAATAGACAAGCTGGGGCTGCTGGACGACGCCGCAGTCATTTTGGGAGCCGTCTTCACCGTCTTCTTTCCGGATGGGGATTAGCAGCCTTCCTGCCCGCCGCGCACAGGACTAGCGGGACGACACTTTCCGAAACTTCGGGGACTGGCCCATGAACGCCTCCGGATTGTCCAGAAGGAGCCGCTCCGCCTCCCGGCGGGAAAAACCGCGCTTGCGGAGCTCGCAGGCCAGGGCCGTCAGCGCCAGGGGATTGGAATCCCCCCAGTCCGCCGCGGAATTGGCCCAGACACGATCCATCCCATATATTTCCAGAATATCCGCCGCTCGTTTGGGATTCAGCTTGCTGGTGGGATAAAGGGTCAGTCCGGCCCAGTAGCCGGCCTCCTTCACCAGCGGGAAGGTATGTTCCTCGCAGTGGTCCACCAGCACGCGGCCAGGATCCAGATCCGGGCGGTTTTTCAGGGCGGAAAGAATCATCCTGGTCCCCTTCAGCTTGTCTTCCAGATGGGGAGTGTGAATCAGCACAAGCTGGTTGAGGCGCACCGCCAGATCCAGATGCTCTTCAAAAATGGTCATTTCATGGGAAGTATTCCGGTTCAGCCCTATTTCCCCGATGCCGAGGACATTGGGCCGGTCAATAAACTCCGGAATGAGCTTCATTACCTCCCGTGCAAAGGCCACGTCTTGAGCCTCTTTGGGATTGATGCACAGCCATGTGTAATGGTCCATGCCGAACTTGGCCGCCCTGGCGGGTTCGCCTTCCGTAAGCTGTACGAAATAATCCCGGAAACCGTCCACGGACGAGCGGTCGTAACCGGCCCAGAACGCCGGCTCCCCTACCGCCAGGCAGCCCGCCTGCGCCATGGCCCGGTATTCGTCCGTGGTGCGGCACACCATATGTATATGAGGTTCGATAAAAGCCATGATTCCTATTTGCTGAAGTTCGGGGCTCCGCAGGCTGCCTTGGCCGCGGCGGTTTCCGGCACGGCGTCATCCCTGTAGGAAAGGGCTTCCAGAATGGCCCGGACACGCCCGGGGCCGGATGCGGACAAAAGGGGAAGAACCTCCATCAGGGCATGGTAGCGGAAATCCGCCTCTCCCTCCCCGCGGTCCACCCGGTCCAGAAATGCGGCCACATCCAGAACGCCGGCGCGCGCCGCTGCGAAATCCGCGTCCAGCACCTCTTTTTTACTCCTTTTCATGCACAGACGATACGCCTGTGCGGAAAGCCTCGTCAAGCCGGAACAGGTAACAAAATAATAACTATTCCAAACTGATAAACAGCAACGCCTTTCCACGGCTTTTCAAAAATCTGAAAAGAGCCGGAAATTCAAGAAGAGGCTTGCCATCCGTGCCTGAACCGGGCATCTTGTGGAGACGCATTTATTTCATTAGAGCGCCTATGAATGCACTAGTAAAAACCATATGTACATTCGTGACATCCTCCATCGGCCGCAAAATCATTGTGGCTCTGACGGGGTTATGTTTGGTCTTGTTCCTTGCGGGACACCTGGCAGGCAACCTTCTCATTTTCGGAGGCCCTGAATGGATCAACACCTATGCCCACGGCCTGCACTCCATGCCGGAAGCAGCCCTCTGGGGCATTCGCGCGGGGCTTGGGGTGATCTTCATCATCCACGTCTGGCTGACCATCCAGCTGAAGCTGGAAAACAATGCGGCCCGCGAACCCTACGTGTTCAAGAACACCATCAAGGCGACGCTCTCCTCCCGCTACATGATTTACACCGGCCTGACCGTCCTGGTGTTCCTGGTCTACCACCTGTACCAGTACACCCTGCGCGTGGGATACGATTCCGCCCAGTTCACCACCTTCATTTCCGACGGCACGGTGGAAACCTTTGACGTGTACAAGATGATCGTGACCGGATTCTCCAACGTATGGTGCTCCGCCTTCTACATCCTGGCCGTTCTGATGCTGTTCAGCCACCTGCGCCACGGGGTGCAGTCCATCTTCCAGACTGTGGGCGTCGATTCCCGCAAAATCCGGCCCCTTTACAACTTTGTCGCCATCGCCTACGGCGCGATTATCTGCCTGGGCTTCATCTCCGTGCCGGTCTCGGTTCTTCTGGGCATCATCAAATAACCATCAACTCCTCTCAAAGTCATGATTAATTTTCCCGTAAGCGACTGGATGCCGGATGCCAAAATTCCCTCCGGCCCTATTCAGGACAAATGGTCCAAGTACAAGCTTGAGTCCAAACTGATCAATCCGAACAACAAGCGCAAATACACGGTGCTTGTGGTAGGTTCCGGCCTGGCCGGCGCCTCCGCCGCCGCCACGCTCGCCGAACTTGGCTACAACGTCAAATGCTTCTGCTACCAGGACAGCCCCCGCCGCGCCCACTCCATTGCGGCCCAGGGCGGCATCAACGCGGCCAAGAACTACCAGAACGACGGCGACTCCGTTTACCGCCTGTTTTACGACACCGTCAAGGGCGGCGACTTCCGCGCCCGTGAAGCCAACGTTTACCGCCTGGCGGAAGTCTCCTCCAACATCATTGACCAGTGCGTGGCCCAGGGCGTTCCCTTTGGCCGTGAATACGGCGGCCTGCTGGATAACCGCTCCTTCGGCGGCGCCCAGCTCAAGCGCACCTTCTACGCACGCGGGCAGACGGGCCAGCAGCTCCTGCTGGGCGCTTACCAGGCCCTGGAAAAGGAAGTGGCCAAAGGACACATTGAAATGTTCTCCCGCCATGAAATGATGGATCTGGTGCTGGTGGACGGCGAAGCCAAGGGCATCGTCACCCGCAATCTGGCCACCGGTGAAATCAAGTCCTACGCAGGGGATACCGTCCTGCTCTGCACGGGCGGCTACGGCAACGTGTTCTTCCTGTCCACCAACGCGATGGGCTGCAACGTCACCGCCGCCTACAAGGCCTACAAGCGCGGCGCTTTCTTCGCCAACCCCTGCTTCACGCAAATCCACCCCACCTGCATTCCGGTCAAGGGCGACTACCAGTCCAAGCTGACGCTGATGTCGGAATCCCTCCGTAACAGCGGTCGCATCTGGGTACCCAAGTCCCGTGAAACCGCGGAAAAAATCCGCAAAAAGGAAATCAAGCCTTCCGATGTTCCCGAAGAAGAACGGGACTACTACCTGGAACGCAAGTATCCCTCCTTCGGCAACCTGGCTCCGCGCGACATTTCCTCCCGCGCCGCCAAGGAAGCCTGCGACGACGGCCGCGGCGTGGCCATCACCGGCAAGGGCGTTTTCCTGGACTTTGCGGATGAAATCAAGCGCATGGGCCGCGAATGGATTGACGGCCAGTACGGCAACCTGTTTGACATGTACGAAGAAATCACGGACGACGATCCCCATGAAACGCCCATGATGATCTACCCCGCCTCCCACTACACCATGGGCGGCCTGTGGGTGGACTACAACCTCATGTCCAACGTAAAGGGGCTGCACGTCCTCGGTGAAGCCAACTTCTCCGACCACGGCGCCAACCGCCTGGGTGCCTCCGCTCTGATGCAGGGCCTGTCTGACGGCTACTTCGTCATCCCCGCCACGCTGCCCGCCTACCTGACGACTACCAAGCCGGGCGCCGTCACCACCGCCTCCCCGGAATTCAAGGCCGCGGAAGACGAGGTGAAGGAACGCATCAACAAACTCCTGAGCGTGAAGGGCACCAAGACGGTGGACTCCTTCCACCGGGAACTGGGCCTCATCATGTGGGAAGACTGCGGCATGGCCCGTACGGAAGAAAGCCTGACCCACGCCATTGAACGCATTCCCCAGCTCCGCAAGGAATTCTGGGAAAACGTGCGCGTAACCGGCACGGCGGACGGCATCAACGCGGAACTGGAAAAAGCCTGCCGCGTGGCCGACTTCCTGGAATTCGCCCAACTGCTCTGCTATGACGCCCTGAACCGTCAGGAATCCTGCGGCGCGCACTTCCGCGTGGAATACCAGCTGCCGGACGGCGAAGCCAAGCGCAACGACGATGAATACGCCTACGTAGCCGCCTGGGAATACACCGGCGTGGACAGCCTGCCTGTTCTCCACAAGGAACCGCTGACCTTCGAGAACGTGCACCTTGCCATCCGCAGCTACAAGTAAAGATAGCCAATACATTAACACTCAAAAGAAAGATTATAACATGGCTAAAACACTCAATCTCACTCTCAAGGTCTGGCGCCAGGAAAACCGTGACGCCAAGGGCCGCATTGAGACCTATGCCGCCAAGGACATTCCGGTGGACGCCTCCTTCCTGGAAATGCTGGACATCGTCAATGAAGGTCTGGTCAAGGAAGGCAAGGAACCCATCCATTTTGACCACGACTGCCGGGAAGGCATCTGCGGCATGTGCTCCCTGACCATCAACGGCATTCCCCACGGGCCGGAACGCCAGGTAACCACCTGCCAGCTTCACATGCGCAAGTTCAAGGACGGCGACACCGTCTGGATCGAACCCTTCCGCGCGAAGGCTTTCCCCATCCTGCGGGACCTGATGGTGGACCGTTCCGCCCTGGACCGCATCATCGCCGCCGGCGGCTACATTGACGTGCGCACCGGCTCCGCGCCGAACGCCAACAACATCGCCGTGGAAAAAGTGAAGGCGGACGCCGCCTTTGACGCCGCCGCCTGCATCGGCTGCGGCGCCTGCGTGGCCTCCTGCAAAAACGCCTCCGCCATGCTGTTCACGTCCGCCAAGATCGCTCATCTCAATCTGTTGCCGCAGGGCCAGCCGGAACGCTCCAAGCGCGTTCTGGCCATGATGAAGCAGATGGAAGCGGAAGGCTTCGGCAACTGCACGAACCAGTACGAATGTGAAGCCGCCTGTCCGAAAGGCATCAGCGTGGACAACATCGCCCGCCTCAACCGCGACTTCATGCGGGCCAACGCCAAGGAAGGCCTCTGCTTCTAAAGTAGGATTCCTTCTCAAGACGCTCTACAAAAACTCCCGGCGGCCTCGGCTGCCGGGAGTTTTTTTCATTACCGGGTTTCCTTGAGCGAGGAATAAAATACCAGATAGCCGCTTTCCTGGGGATTTGCCGGCAGCCAGGAAGGGAGGGCATCTATCAGGGAGATTTTCTAACAAATAGAAAAATAATTGCGTCT